>Ga0163215_100027_pt1 | contig 587251 bp, 512 predicted proteins | sample SynspAceP_FD_185934 | JGI IMG/M metagenome (GOLD analysis project Ga0163215, IMG submission 185934) | Saline lake microbial communities from Ace Lake in Antarctica - Synechococcus sp. Ace-P (Hybrid Assembly) | ecosystem: Environmental > Aquatic > Non-marine Saline and Alkaline > Saline | place...
TTAACTGTTTGGTAATGAATCGGCCAAGCGGTATTTCATTGTCTACTTTGCTCGCTAGATGCAATATTCTGACGATATAACGACTGGCATCATCGGCTTTCATTGTGGCATCTACATATTGCCAGATGCTATGATAATCGTCGCTAGGCAAGAGATCATCACGCCACTGTGAACACCTGAACGCCCGTGGCTTTTTCACAACGCATTGTCTCTTAATAGACACGGTATTTGCGATTAATTCAATGACTAAGGCATTTACTGGTGTCGTGGTAATGCAGTTGGTTGAACAAGGTAAAATTGAGCTGTCTGCCAAAATATCTCAATATTTAGCAGATTTACCCGTTGAGTGGCATAACGTCACAATAAAACAGGTATTAACCCATACTTCAGGGCTGCCAGATATAATGAATGGTGACAATGGTAAATTAATTTCTAATGAAGGCGCCAAGGCATCATGGGAATTGGTTAAACAACAGCCGCTAAATTTTGAAGCCAATACCCAGTTTAGTTATAATCAAACTGGGTATTTGTTGATAGGTGAAATTATAAACAATGTTAGTGATCAACACGTTACGGACTATATAACAGAACATCAATTACATATAGCAGACATGAAAAGACCCGAAGCATATAGCATTACGACAATGGGCTGACTAGGCCTTAGCGAATGGCATCTTGATTGATGCCAAAACGAGTAGGAATAATTCGCCTACTCCCCGACAGTTTCTTTTACGCGCTTGAGAGGCTGCCAACCTGTTCGCCCAAAGACATAACTGGCTTTATGCGATGCACTTTCAGCGTGAATTACGTCCTTATATATTGTTCGGAATTCTTTAAAATTGATAGTCAACGGGTTTGAGGATTCAAGTTGCGTAGTGAGGCCATAAATGGTTTTTTCATTTTCAGCTTGATAAGTTCCAAAGAGCCTGTCCCAAATTATTAAAATACCGCCATAATTCTTATCGATATAGTCTGCATTTGTGGCGTGGTGAACGCGATGTACTGATGGCGTGTTAAGAATGCCATCGAGACAACCGAGTTTGCCTACCTTTTCTGTATGGATCCATGTTTGATAGAGAACTACAGCGAATAATGAGGCTAAAATTTGTATTGCGTCAAATCCGATGACAAGCAAAGGAATAAAAAACAACCATTCATATAAACTTTCAACCCAAGATAGACGAAGTGCGGTGGTTAAATTGTATTCTTGAGAAGAATGGTGGACACTATGAACAGCCCAGAGGATACGTCGTTCATGTTCAATTCTATGCATCCAGTAATAAGTGAAATCGACAGCGATAATTGCGAGTAACCAACTCCACCAAGTCACGGAAATTTTTGCGACTGTAAACTGCTCAAAAAACAAAAAACCGATAATGAAAACGGCGCTAATCACCGTGTTATCTAAAATACGATTACCAATTTCGATGGCGACATTAGCCATTGTTTCCCTCCACCCTAGCCGTCGCTTTGTTAAGATATCGAAGATTGTCTCAATAATTGTAAGTACATAAAAGATAATTCCAATGATAGCTACAGCGGTGAAAAAATCATTGTATTCTGATATTCGAGTGTCAATTTCATTCATAAATGGTTCCGGTTGTATAATTTAATTTGATGGCTAAAGAGCTCTCCGGCGGATAGTTTTAGTGAACTGCTAACTAGCTTAGTGCTGAAACTGTCGCTGATATAAATGGTAATAAGCGCCTTTCATTAATAATAATTCTCGATGAGTTCCTTGTTCACAAACACTTCCATTTTCCATTACTAGGATCTGATCCGCATTTTGTATGGTGCTTAGCCGGTGAGCAATCACTATTGTAGTTTTGTGTTTCTGTAATTTGGAAAGTGTTTGTTGGATCATATGTTCTGACTTAGTATCTAGTGCTGAAGTTGCTTCATCCAGAATGAGTATTGGCGCATCCCTAAGAATCGCTCTGGCAATCGCGACCCGCTGTCTTTGTCCGCCAGATAATAAGCCTCCATTCTCTCCGATGTAACTGTCTAATCCGTCAGGTAACTTTTCAGCAAAACTCCATATATCTGAAATTCTTGCAGCCTCTTCAATCTCGCTAGTTGTGACCGGGCGATTACATCCATATGCAATATTCGAAGCGATTGTGTCGTTAAACAAAACAACTTGTTGAGACACCAGAGAAAATTGTTGCCTTAGATTATTTAATGACAATTTATTTAAGGGAATATCGTCAATACTAATCTGTGTTTCTTGAGCGATATAAAATCGCATGAGAAGGTTTGCTATACTCGATTTACCACTGCCAGACTCGCCTACTAATGCTAATGTTTGACCTTTAATTAAGGTGAAATTTATATTTTTTAGTATGAGCTGACTATCACTAGGGTAAGAGAAATTTAGATTGCGCACTTTTATATGTTCGCTAAAACACCTAATCTCTCGTTTGGCAGAATCAATTTCAGCTGGCTCATCAAGCATACCAAAAAGACTGCTAGCGGCGACCAAACCTCGTTGTAAGGATTGGTTGATATTGGTCAGTTGCTTTAACGGTCTAAGTAAAGAACCCATGGCGACTAACGCAGTGGTAAACTCCCCCGCACTAATTTGCCCAATTACACCATCAAGACTTGCTAACCAAAGCACACTGGCTATCGCTATAGATGCAATGAGTTGGATGGCAGGATTACTTATAGCTGAAGTTGTTGCAAGCTTCATATATTGTCGGCGATTAATATTATTAGCCTGACTAAATCGCGAACTTTCAAGGCTCTGTGTGGAAAATGCTAGTACTTCTCTGTGGCTACTTATAGAGCGTTCCGTATGACGGGTTACCTCTCCCATTGCATTTTGCATATTTAGACTGATGTGTTTAAAACGCTTAGATACATAATTAATCACAAATCCTATTACAGGACCAATAATCAAAAATATCAATGATAACTGCCAGCTTGAGTGGAACATTATACCTAGCAAAACGAGGACAATTAAACTTTCTCTAATGCAAACAATGAAGACTTCCGATGTAGCTTTGGAAATTTGCTCAGCATCATAGGTTATTTTTGATATCAATTTTCCAGCGTTATGTTTTTGGAAAAAATCTAAAGGTAAATATTGCAGGTGATTAAATGCCTCTCGCCTGATAGAAAAAGTAATCTTACTTCCGATATAGGCCATACAATAGTTAGATAAGAAGCTAGCAACACCGCGAAGTATAAAAATAACGATGACTAATAGAGCCCCGATTTTAAGTATTTTTCCGTCAGATTTAGTCAGTCCCTCATCTATTAGCGGTTGTATGAAATAAATCATTCCAGCATCAACAACGCTAAAACAAACAAGACCAGCAATAGCGACACATAACATTACCTTATGCGGCGCAAAATACTTCACTAGCCTAACTAAGGTTTGATTGTCACTGGTTGAATTTTCAAAAAACATAATTTCCCTAATTCGAAGCTGTTTATGGTAGTTAACTTCCAAGATGACATTGGCTGGTTCAAAGCTATTATTAAGAGTCTTTGTAAACAGTACATTCAAGCTGCTTATCCATAAAGGAATTGAAAAAGGCAATTTCAGGCTTTATTAATCGATTACCTAGAGTCAAATTCTGAGGGTATGGTATACACAAGAAAGTTAACAATGAGTTAATCTTTAGAAATAATATTAGTTCGCTCTGTGACGCAAGCTTCGACCTGACTAAAGGAAGACCTAGTGTTCAGAGCACTATCCGCAGAGGGGGTTCTTATTGTTGAGCAGAATGATAACCGCTGAGCACAATATCCCATTTCGCAGCAGAATAACGTTGTGATTTAAGCGCACAGAAGTCTGATTTAGTTCATGAGGTGGTTGGCTTTGGCCGGGCCCACACTATTGGGGTTACCCTCAGTATTAAAAGGATTGAATATAGTTAATGATGCTGAAAGTATTTCCCTAACCATTAAGGACAACATGGGTGGTCAAATGGTGATAAAACCGAAATTAAACCCATTGAAATTCAATGGGTTTCCTAAGCTGCCAGCATTGACCAACCTTGTACAACCTACCCAAAACAATTCAAGGTTTAAGCAGCTCAAAAATTCTTTATTTGATGGAAATTTAAGTGACTTCTTTCATAATCCTTATTATCCATTAACGTTTCTTAGCGTCTTTTTTACTTGTACCAACTATTGAATACAATCTACCAATAGCCTTTTCACGATTTTCTATCGTTGGATGGTTAAAACTCAGACGCATAAAATTAGTAAAATATGGTGCTACGCTAAACAATGCGCCCGGCGTTATTATTATATTTTTCGCCGCCGCCGCATTGTATATATTCCGAGTATCTATTGTCGAATCGAGTTCTAACCAAACAGTAAGACCCCCATCGGGTATAGTAAACTTCAACATTCCTTTCCAGTGTTTGTTGAGCGCTTGAACCAGTTGGTCTCTGTAAATCAAGAGGGTATTTTTTTTGTATGCAAGATGTCTTTTGTAGTCACCATCGCGCATAAATCGAGCAAGCGCCTCTTGCATAGCTTGGCTACAGGCAAGATTGCTAACCAACTTTAATTTTTTAATTCGTGATTGCCATCTTGCACCCATCACCCAACCAACTCGTAAATCTCTCGATAATGTTTTTGAAAAAGAACTACAAAGAATTACTCGGTTATCGGAATCAAATGCTTTCAAAGCTTTAGGCCGGTTATTAAAGCCTAGGTCGCCATAAATGTCGTCTTCTATAATGGCAAAATCGTTTTCATTCGCTAGTTCGATAAGAGTCTGCTTATTAAGCTCACTCATACAAGAACCAGAAGGAGTTGCAAACGCCGGGCTTACCACACAGGCCGTTATTTTATATTTTTCCAAAACTTCTTTTAACACATCAATGTTAATCCCCGAAACACTGTGACTTGGCACTTCAATTGCGTTTAACCCCAATTCTTCAAGCAGTTGGATCACACCATAAAAACCTGGGCTTTCAATAACGACGTTGTCACCTTTGGCACAGGTAGCTGATAGCCCTAAAAATAAAGAATGCTGGCAGCCAGAGGTTATACACACGTCGTCAACGGAAATGACAACACCTGCACTTAAGTAGTGCTCTCGCAATTCTTCGCGTAGTGCATACAAGCCAAGCGGCTCATCATAATACATGGCTTTTTGTGTGGCTTGCGCGCGAACAGCTCTATTGATATTCCGATGTAATTTGCGAAGCAGCGCATGAGGAAACACTAGTGCCTCACCTGGCATGATATCAAAGGCTGCTCCCCGTAACATAATATCTTGAAAGAGTTCAGGGACCATTACGCGTGATGGTTCAATGTTGCTGAATGATGGGGCCGTCGGTTGCTCTCGTTTAACCTGATGTTTTACAAAAAAGCCACTTTTAGGTCGAGCCTCAATTTTGTCTTTTGATTCAAGAATATGCAACGCGCGAATTATAGTATTTTTTGAAACCTTGTAATGTTTACTTAGGCGAGTAATTGATAATAATTTGTGTCCTGGTTGAAATATGTTAGCTATAATATCGCAGTTTATCGCGTCTACAATGTCGCTATATTTTGTTTTTTTCAAAAAGCCTCCTAGAATTCTATACCCGTGCACATATCGTTAAATATACCTATAACCATAAACTTATCTACTTATATCTGGTCGTTAGAATTTTTGCGCAGTCATTAGATATGAATAAAGCAACTGATAAAACTCCATTTAACAACATCAACTCTAAAGTTTATGTTGGGGTAGTTTAGGGCAAATACGCAACTTGCATTTGAGGTGTATATCTTTAAATCTGTACCCATCATATTTATTTATTTTGAATCTATAATTCTCCTATTTACATTTTATACTAGATATCACTTTTTCAGATAGGTTGACTTTGTGGGACAAAATACAAAACAACAATTCGAGTTTTTACGAATACTCCTCAGCGTGGCCGCGAGCATGTTTGGAGTTCAGAGCCAAAATAACTACAAAAGAGACTTTAACAAAACATCTTTTATACCTTTTTTAATTGTAGGAATAATCTTTGTTTTAGTTTGAGTTAGTTTGCTTCTCGCTCTGGTTAATTTCATCACTTAAGTTATTGAAACTATATTTTTTGAAGTTAGATAAGCTCCCCCAAGGCAGACACACCAAATACAAGAATTGGAACGTAATTATATTGATATCTTCTATGTTAAACATACTCCCCCTTGAATCTATACCCACATATATATTACAAACTATACCTGTATCCCTACTTTTTTATATCTATAATTTACATGGTCGAACATTACTCACGTAGTTATAAAACATAGATGAAAAAACCAGAGAGAATACCCGTTATAAACATATATGAAGCAACTGATAAATCAGGATCTTCTAACACTAATCCTAAAATTTACGTTCGAGCAGTAAAAGGCGTAATTGAAAAATTTCGTCGCTATGTGGCTGTATTTTTTATTAGCATATTTTTATTGATACCTTGGCTTACCTTCAATGACCAACAAGCAATACTGCTTAATTTTGTCGAACAACGATTCCATTTTTTCAATGTTTCACTATGGCCACAAGATCTAACCATCTTTGCATGGGTCTTCATCATTGCTGCTTTCGCCTTGTTTTTTATTACCGTCATTTTTGGGCGTGTTTGGTGTGGTTTTATGTGTCCACAAACGGTTTTTACCTTTTTATTCATGTGGGTAGAAGAGTTCGCAGAGGGGACTAGGCATAAGCGTATTTATTTAGATAAGCAAGGTGTCAGTGCTGGCAAACTCACTAAAAAGATCGTCAAACACGTCTTGTGGCTTTGCATTGCACTAATTACCTCACTGACCTTTGTCGGCTACTTTATGCCGATAAAAGAGCTTTTTTACGACTTCTTGACAATTAACTTGTCCTTTTGGCCTGCATTTTACATTGCCCTTTTTATGTTCTGTACCTACGCCAACGCAGGTTGGATGCGTGAAATTATGTGTATCCACATATGTCCTTATGCACGGTTTCAGTCAGCTATGTTTGACAAAGACACCTACACGGTAACGTATAACGATTTGCGAGGTGAGAGCAGAGGTCCGCGGCCGAAAAATCTCAGTAAAGCCCAAAACAATAACCAAGGGCTGGGTGACTGTATCGATTGCAACCTCTGTGTACAAGTGTGTCCAACCGGCATCGATATAAGAAACGGTCTGCAATATGAGTGTATAAATTGCGGAGCTTGTGTAGATGCTTGTAACGACGTAATGTCTAAAATGGATTACCCTCTTGACCTCATCTCTTTCACGACCCAAAACACCCTAAGCGGCGAGCCACCCCGCGTCATTCGACCTAAGGTAATCGGATATTTTGTCGTGTTCCTTTTCATGATGATCGCGCTTATGTTTGACGTAGTAACAAGGAAGACTTTAGATGTTGGCATCATTCGCGACCGCAATACATTATTCAATGAGACTTTTTCAGGTGAAATTCTTAATGTGTATAACGTAGTAGTGAGAAATAAAGGGCAGAACATGCAAAATTATGAAATTAGCCTAGATGGTTTGTCAAATGCTTACATTATTGGTGAAACCAATGTGACGGTAAACGCAAGTCAGCAACTTGTGCAGCCCATAACCGTAGCGATAGACCCGCAATACCTAACTGAATCGATTTCGGAGTTTAACATCGTGATAAGTAATCAACGCGGAGACGAGGCAAAACAGGGAACTAAGTTTATTTATACTGACCTTTAACTTAAGGCTAATAAGTCATATAAGTTGGTTGTATTTTGATTCTATTGTAGAAACTATCAAGCAGTATATTGATCTCAAATTACGATCATTACACAAATATCTGCACCATATGCTAGTTAACAACAATAATAAATACACCAGCATAGCACCCAAATTTTAATTTATTTCAAGGTGAATTATGACAGATGTACTCTTGCTATATAGGCTTCAATTTGCTGCCAACATTAGCTTTCACATACTTTTCCCACCATCACTATTGCGCTGGGTTGGTTACTCTTTTACTTCAAAGTACGTTTTGACATTTCAAAACATCCCGTATGGATGCGCGCATACCGATTTTGGATTAAAGTATTTGCGCTTACGTTTGCCTTGGGTGTTGTGAGCGGTATTACTATGTCATTTCAATTTGGCACTAATTGGCCCGGATTTATGGAAACCGTTGGCAATGTTGCGGGGCCATTACTGGCCTATGGAATACTCTCTGCTTTCTTCTTAGAAGCAACTATGCTGGATATTATGTTATTCGGTTTTCGGCGTGTGCCAAGCTGGATGCACACCACTGCGACGTTTCTCGTCGCGTTTGGCACGACAATGTCTGCATTTTGGATTTTAGCACTCAATTCATGGATGCAAACGCCTGTAGGTTTTGAGTTGCGTGACGGTATTGTGCATGCGACAGATTGGTTCGCAATCATTTTTAACCCTTCGTTTCCGTATCGGTTTTCTCATATGCTCACCGCATCTGGCTTGACCGTATGCTTTTTAGTGGCCGGTATTTCTGCTTACAGGATATATCGCGGTGATAGTAAAAAAGCACCCGAGCTTACGCTTTGGTATTTGCTTACCAATGGACAATCTTGAATGGCGCGATATCTCAATTTCGGCAATTGGACCATTTTGGGATGCCAATGAAACTTGGTTAGTCTTGTCTATTGGACTCCTGTTAGTAGCTTTCCCAGCTGCACACAGTGAGATTTTATACAATTTTTATATGTCTACTACGATCTTACTAATTGGCCTTTTATTGCGAGGTGTTGCATTCGATTTTAGAGCTAAGGTAAAGCAAATAAGACAATTATATTGGGACTATGTGTTTAAGGTTGGCTCTATTATCTCAACATTTAGCCAAGGCTTCATGCTCGGTCTGTATATTCTTGGATTAAAGTACACGGTGGTAACGACCATTTTTGCGGTATTCAGCGGTATTTGTGTAACGGCAGCTTATGCGCTCATTGGAAACTGCTTCTTAATCATGAAAGCCTCTGGTGGTCTGCAATCGCGTGCAATCAAGCACGCTAAATTTTATGGACTGTTGACGTTTTTTGGTATTTTGGCAGTTTGCTTAATTAATCCTATCGTGAATCCAAGTGTTCAGAAGATCTGGATAGATTCACCACTTGCGATTCTATATGCGATTATCCCCCTGCTCTGTTTTAGTATGTTGGTGCTGGGTTATCTGGTGTTAAAGAGAATGCCTTTACAAAATGATAAACTGAATTGGTTGCCCTTCTCTATTACCATCGTAGTATTTACAACATGCTTTCTTGGTTTAGTGCTTAGCTTTTATCCTTATGTTGTACCAGGTCAAATGACAATATTTGAAGCCGCTAGCTCACCAGAAAGTTTATTAATCATATTGATTGGAACTATAATAGTGGTGCCGATTATATTTATATATACCGTGTTTGCTTATTATGCATTTAGAGGCAAGGCTGAGGGGCTCAACTATTTTTAAATGTGACAACGTTGCGTAATTTACCTACGTATATGATGGTGCTTTAGAAACCTACAAAGTACTGAATGTTAGAAACATAAAAGTCATATTTACAATTTAAAATCAGATTATTTAAAAAGGTGCTAGATTAAAGTACCTTAATAGGAGTATTCGTGAGATGAGTTGGCCACGAATGAGGTCTTGTGCCAAAGCTTTTGGGATATTGCAGTTTACCCACATTTTCAAACTGCGGCAAATAGCAGCCGATCTACACCGGCGCTTACCTGTACGCCACTTTTCATGTATGTTGTCGAATTTTGTTGCTAAAAATTCGGTACAACCTCAGATTTGATTGTCCGCTTTTACCTCGTCTAATGCAGTATCAAATCAAGAATGCATAGCGACGGTTGGTTGTCATAGAGTAAATTACTACTAGAATCGCGCTGTTGTGCGAAAACGGTATCATCTATACCGTTAACAAAACAATTTGATCTAGAATGCTCTAAGTGAGCTTTAAAGAGTGCCATCTACTACCAAGTTTCATCACTTTTGCGCAGTACGTATTAATAAAATTTTACGATTTGTTTTAAGCTTTACTGTTAATTTCAGACTTTAACCTTGGATTATAGCAAGTCAAGTTGTCGTTTTTATACAATCAACAAACAAAAAAAGACCAGCGATACTCGCTGGTTTTTTATTAAAAGCTTATTTAAGAGCTCTTGTAAGAGCTCTCGACAAACACCTTAGTTTACGGGTGTAACTGTCACTCTAGCGGCTGTTGCATCAGGTCCTTCAACCTTAAATTGATACAAACCAGCGGTTGGAGCAGCAATAGTCAAATTAGCACTATTGCCATCTTGGAACATGACTTTCGGCTGACCTAAGATAACCGCAGCAGTATCTTCAGACGCAGCACCAAGGTTAACTGTTGCCCAATCAGAGGTTGCTACTTTAAAGTTAACGTCATTGCCATCCAAGTTGATGTTCACTGTATAAACACCTGCACCTTGATAAACTAACGGGTCATCTTCACCCCAGCCGTTCAAACTGCCACGGATAAATACAGTACTAGCACCAAAGAACTGTTCGTTAAACACCCTAATTTTAGGCTCATCAAGGTTTGTGCTATCGAAAATAAACACATACTTGCCGGCTTCAGTGACATTAATGAAAATATTACTGCCACTTTCAAGTAGCGCTAGGTCTTGCCCCAACACAACTAAATCATCAACTGTATCTTCACTTAATGCACCCAAATTAGGCGCAGCCCAGCCTTCGTTAGCTACTTTGAACTGATACTCTTCAGCACCAAGGTCGACTGCTACCGAATACAAACGCGAACCGTCATAGGTAAACTCGTTGTCTAGTCCCCAACCATTCATGCCACCACGAAGGAATATAGGGTTACCGACATAAGGTTCTTCATTAACAATAGTGAGTGTTGCCGCATCGGTGTCACGTGCATTAAAGCTGAACAAGTAAGTCGCATCGACACTTGGTGTAAATGTCATATTACCTTGGCCACTGAATACCTCTTTATCAACAGCTTCAGTAACTTCAGGTGCATCATTATTGCCGTAATCAACAGATGACCAATCACTTGATGCAATCTTAAATGCATAACTGGTTTCGCCCGTTAATGCTAACGCAACTTCATACACACCATCGCCTTTGTAGCTCATTGCATCAGCTTCACCCCAGCCGTTCATTTCACCACGCAAGAACACTGTTGTATCGCCAAATGGAACAACATCAGGAGCACCTGAAGTAGCAAATGCCGACATACCATAACTACGTTGCATGCCCTGGTTTTTAACAAACACAGCCATACTTAATGGAGGAACAGTAAATGTGCCATTGCCAGACTCGTCAGCGCCTTCAGAAAAAGAAGCACCGCGTACAACAGGATCAATTGACTCTGCAAGCATGCTATGCAGTTCGAAACCAGTTGCAGTTAACACTTCAATAGACTTCTCTTCGTAGCCCGTATTAATTGCGATAACTAATGCATCATACTTAGGATCTAAGTCAGCTAATAAAACATCACTGTTTGGCGTCACACCGTCATCCAGGCTCATTACAATCAATCCTTGTTGCTGACGTGAACCTATGTTGTGAAAGCCAACACGATCTTTAATGTCTTGTGCTGTGGTTAAACGAAACAATTTGCTGTCAGCACGAATGCTTAAGTATTCTTGGAATACTTCTGCCGCGACTTCAATGTTTGACATACTCGCCGCACGTTCTGGCGAAAACATAAAAGTAGAAATGGAATCCCACATACCTTGATTGTCTTCTGCTAACGGTAAACCAACATTCCAATTGTTTGTTTCATACGTGAAGTCAACACGACTGAACCAGTCACCTGAATCATAAGTGTTGCGATCCATTGATTTGGAACGAAGGAAATCACCGCCCATTTGTAAGAACGGAATACCCTGTGACAACATGGGTATACCTATACCGATGTTTTGTGCGCGGATCCTTTCTTCTAAGCTAAGGTTCGCTGGTAGGTTATAGTTGTATTGATCCCATAGCGACTCATTATCATGCTTAGAAACATAGTTAATGATATCAGCAGGGTCCAATGCGTAACCGCCAAGTGAACTTGTTTCAGTCGCGTTGCCGCCAGATGTTTCTAAGACAAAGTCAGTTAATGTGCCGGCCATAGACATTTTCACAATATCTTGATCGTTCATTGCGGTGACAAGACTCACCTCACCTGCACTGCTTAAACGACTTGTATTCGTGCCATTGTAAAAAATATTACCGCGGCGAATACCTTCACGAATTCGGTCATTGTAAGTACCGATTTGTGTGCCAGCCAAATTAATTTGATTTGCTTGCTCGTAACCACGATCTTGACGAGTCCAGCCTTCACCGTAAAAGTAATTGTCTTCGTCTAGCTCACGCACTTTGGCATACAAATCAACCATTGTTTGTTTTGTTGCTTGGCTCATGATGTCGAAACGGAAACCATCAAATTTATAATGTTCGGTCCAAAGAAGTAATGAATCTTGCATGAATTTTGCCATCATACGGTTACGAGGTTCGGTGTCATCACAACATGTTTCGCGAACAATAGAACCGTTATCCACATCGTATCTATGGTAATAACCAGGAACCACTTTATCAAAGACTGAGTTTTCAAATAAACCCGAAGCATTAGTGTGGTTATACACAACATCAAGAACAACGCGTAAACCAACTTCATGCAAAGATTGGTTCATCGCACGCATTTCGATAATACGAGCCACATCATCTGGGTTAGATGAATAGCTGCCCTCTGGCGCATTAAAGTGCTTAGGATCATAACCCCAGTTGAACTGGTCAATGTCTCGCAGTTGTTGTGATAACGCTTGCGCAGCACCGGGTTCTGATAACACGTTAAAGCTACTATAAAGCTCACCAATAGTCATATCTCGAGGCGTGTTATCGCTACAAACTTCTGCCGTTGGTTTCAATGCACACACTTTCTGAACTGTGCTAGAGAAATCAACCGTTTTGCTTGTATCTTCATTGATTGTCGCAATATCGTTTGCTGGTAACATATGGAAGTGAGTTAAGCCTTTAGCTGCCAACGTTGTTAAATGCTGCATAGGGGCTGAATCTTTTTCAGTAAATGCCATATACTTACCGCGATTTACAGCGGTAGTAGACGCATCAAGAGCACTAAAGTCACGAATATGGCCTTCGTATAAAACCGCATCTTCAGGGTCAGTAATCGTCGGAATAGTATGAGTATCCCATCCTTCTGGCTTAAGATCTTCATCTGCTAGATTAACAAACTGCGAGAAACGACCGTTCAGTGCTAAACCAACAGAATACGGGTCGGTCACATCAAGTACTTCTATTTGCTCGTCTTCAGGATGATAAACGGTTACTTCATAGCGATATAACTGGCGATCCATATCCATAGAGCCTGCAAATGACCAAATACCAGTGACGGGATCAAGATTCATAGCGTTAGTTGACTGTAGACGCTTATCAGCAGCATATAGTTTCAATGCTACATTAGATGCTGTAGGAGCCCACACTCTAGCTTCAATGCCTGAATCGGTATACACAGGGCCAAGTAATGCTTCATCAGCGTCGTTCTCACCAAGCGTATATAATTGATCTAAAACATTAGGTATTTGAATACGAGTGGCAGCAACAAGTTTGCCTTCGCTATTATATGCGCCCAACACGGCTTGTGTTTTTAGTACTGCTTTTGCGTCATCAACAGACCAAGCACCTGCAAACGCAGGTAAATCGGCTAAATGAGGAGCTATTGCTTTCTGTTCATCAGTTAAGTCAACTTCTGTTAATTCAGCAACAGTGCCATTTAGTCCACTTTCAACTGTCACAACTAGACTAGCATCAGCTGAATAATGCAGTTTAACCGAATCTACAACGGCAAAATCGACGTTCCATAGCAACGTAGTCGCATCTAACCAATGCGCCTGAGCGCCATCAATAGAAACAGGTTGTTCACCTAATGAATCAATTGGAAATTCATAAAGCGTTGAAACCCCAGAGAACGTGAAGTTCATACGTGCAAAGCGCTCATCCTCAGGCTGTTGCAATTTGGCTTGAAAGTCACCGCCGCCTAATTCTTTGCCCGCGTCATCAGTACCGATGTGGACAATGAAATTATGACAAGCACCTGTGGTTAAGGCATAACCTGGCTTTAAATCTAAAATCCAATAAGCACCATAGGTAGGATCAATGCCGGTGTGAACTCTACCATTATCCCATGCAGTGTCTGCATCAGCATAGGCGTCACATGCATCATTACTCCAAGTGTGCAGCCTGTAGCCTTCATATGAAGGGTCAGAAGCACTGTTATCTGCACCTACAGCGGCTCGATTGTAATACAAAACAGCTTGGTCAGCTCCCGGAAAAGCGACCGGGTCGAGTAGCGCCGAATTGAACCCCACAACACAAGCATCATTTGTATCGTTGGGCACAGTTGGTGCCGCACAAATAATGGCGGGTGGTGGAACACAACCTGAACCATCTGAACTAGGAATATTGGGAACGTTACAAGTTAATGCAACTTGCCCCGATTTGACGTCTGAACCACCACAAGCTGACAATACAAACATTGACAGGATAACAGCAGCATAACTGATGATACTTTTACGACTAAGCATAGGTGAACTCTCCAATGTCAGGTTTTTATTACGACCTAAATTAAGGACTTTTTTAAACAGTGACGCTAAATTAATTATTTTCATAGTGAATACGTTAGCCCCAAGAAGTACTGAGTGCCAAAATACTGAATTGTGCCTGTTTGTGCTTCGCTGCCGAAAAAACTCTTTGTCGGCGAATCAGTGAGATTATTCACTTGGAATAAAACACCCAAATTTTCATTTACTTCATAGCTTGCTTGGTAATCAATAACAAGCTCAGAATCAAAGTTCACAACTTGGTCATTTACAGCCACTTGCTTAGAAACAAATGGGGCTCTGTAACGCGCGCTCACGCGAGTTTCAAAACCGCCGTTTTCCCAAAATAAGGTTCCCGCTAATACTTGCTTACTCAAACCAGGTAGCAGCGCTGAGTAAATTCCGTCACTTGCGCTTGCACGACGAATTATTTCAGTTTCAGTATATGAGTAACTTGCACTCACGCCTAAGCCAGACCATAAACCAGGTAACTTGCTGTAAACCTCAGTGTATGACAACTCAACACCTCGGATGTAGCCACCTCGGGAGTTATTTTCAGCGGTTCTATAAGAGCCATTGACGACGGGGACACTGACAAAAACCTGTTCACCTAGCCCGTCTAAAACAGGCTGTCCAACGTCTTCATCGGTAAAAACAGGAACGTCAAGTGTAGTAGGAACAATAAATCCATTAGCAGCAAAATCATAAGGATCGGTTGTGCTTTTATCTACAAATGACTGAATGTCTTTATAATAAAGTGCTACTACGAGTGCACCTTCAGAGTCATCGAAGTAGTATTCATAGGACAAATCGTACTGATTAGCGTAAAAAGGTCGTAAGTAAGGGCTGTTATCGCTTTGACCCGACAATCTTGCCTCTCCAACAACACTAATTTCACCTGTATCAATATTCTGACTCGCTGTCGGCTCAGAAACTTGCACACCCGCGTTAGCAAACATTTCATTAATCGGCGCTCTACCCATGACTTTCGCAGCCGCGAAACGCAACAACTGGTTACTGGTCAATTTGAACGTTAGGTTCAATGAAGGTAAGTAGTCTGTATAGGTGTCTTCCAGCAACACGGGACGAAATGTATCAACAGCTAAGCCGATATCATCAGTAATGATTTGTGCTCCTGCTTCAGGATCACCACCAACATTTTGTAAAAAGGTAGATGCTTGTTTAGTATCAACCATTCTAACACCTACGTTACCAGTCACCGGAATGCCTGCTAACTCCATGTCAAGGTTGGCCATAACATAAGCGGAATTTACTTCTTCGTAAACTTCACCGCTTTGTAAAACAGACCACGACGTATCGTTGATTGGATCACCATCAGCCGGATTCAATACACCACTAAAACCGCCCCAGCTTTGAACCGGTTGTGGCACACCACCCGGGAACCAAGCATCTAGCGCTTTATTTAAATCAATCGCTAGATAACTTGGAAAATAAGAGAACTCACTTTCCCAGTTAACCACGCTGACCATATCTTCGGTAAGGCGAAGTGGCGGCTGGCTTCTTGAGAAACCCGAATCACTTCCATATTCAAATACTGAACGGTCATTGGTATATGCACGATCTGAATAGCGAGCACCAAACTCAATTGAACGCACCCAGTTATTATCTAATTGATAAGTAAAATCAAGACGGTATGCGTCTAATTCATCTGAATTTTGAAATGGATAAATACCATATTTAGACACTAATACTTTATCTAAATCGGTGAAAGCACCAGCTTGATTGAAGCCTAAATTTGGAAGATCTAAGCCATTAAGTAAAAAGCTAATTGAAATATTTTCATCTAACACAGGAACTGGCGCGTTAGCATCTTCGGCAACTAAACTCCATAATAGACCATTTCTGAAATCGCTTTCAGCAGACGAATGAGCAATATCAAAAGACATTGTCCAATTATCGCTAATGTCCCATTGACCATTAATACCTAAACTACGTACTTCATCAAAATCTTGATTATCATCATTGACCAATTCAACTCGAGTATTCGCACCAGGAATACGATTGAACGTTCCACCTATTAAATCGTTCCCCACAACAGTTGGGTTGGCAATCGTCACGTTGGGTGCTTCAAGTTTCACACGAAAACCACGGGCAAATTCCTTTGACTCGAATTTACTTAAAAATGCGTCGGCTTTTAACACAAAATTATCGACTGGTGCCCACTCAATAGTAGCCATGTAGCCATTACGAGTTTCAGCACCACCTTTATGTTGCAGTTCAAACCCTTCAGTGATGCTTTCACACTCACCACATTGTTCAATTGCGGGACGATTTGGATCCAGGTTGTCAGTATCGTTGGCTAGAAAATCAACGTCTTTCTCACGGCTATTAGCTAAGCCAATAAACTGGGTTGACACACTTGGCTGAAACAACTTCGCATAACCAAAAGCAACGCCCAATGTATCTTCTAAAAATTTACCTTGGTAAGCGAAACTTATTCTGTGACCAAACTCATCAGCATCAGCAACTTCGTTCGCGCGGTCGTTATACATGCCACGCACATTTGCATTAAATGTATGCTGCTTATCATTAGAAAGCGGACTTGCCGTTTTAAGTTCAACCGTACCTGCTACACCACCTTCTAATAAAGACGCTTTGGGTGACTTGTAGACTGCAGCAGAACTAATTAGTTCTGATGGATATTGGTCAAACTCAATTGAACGACTGCCACTGGTTGAAACTTGCTCTCGGCCGTTTAATGTAGAGAAAACAAAATCACCAGATAAACCACGAATGTTAATTTCTGCAGCTTGGCCACCAGTTCTTACTGCCGATATCCCCGGTAAGCGGGTAAGCGCATCGGCCATTGACACGTCTGGTAATCCACCTAAATCATCTGCTGAGATTTGCTCTGATACAGTGTCACTAAATCTTTTTTGATTAAGTGATTTGATCAGGCTGGTTCTGAAACCGACCACCTCAATTTTCTCGATGTTTTCTTCTGCACGCTCTTCCGCCTGATCTTCTTGAGTGCTTTCAGGGGTTTGCTGAGCATAAAGGGGCAAACTACCAATCATCATTCCGCTAGCCACTAAGGCTACGGTAATCAAGCTGGGTTTGAATTTAGTCATATGTGTATCCCATTACTGTTGAGTTTGACGCTTCCCTGCTTATCAGTGCTTATAACTGATGACACAAGTACGCCTATTTGTACTAGGGACGATGTTACATTTTTACGAGTTGTTTTAACATTATGTGCATACGTATTCATAACATTTAGTTAACAACTGCATTTACTTGATGAATATATTTATCTTGAGTGCAGATTATTTTGACATAAAAAAACCTGCCTACTGGCAGGTTTTTCAATTCAAATTTGCGTAGCTAAATTACCAACCGGTAATTTCACGTAAACCTTTGCCAATCTCAGCAAGTGAGCGGACAGTCTTAACGCCAGCCGCTTCTAATGCTTTAAACTTCTCATCAGCTGTACCTTTACCGCCAGCAATGATTGCACCGGCATGTCCCATACGTTTACCTGCAGGCGCTGTAACGCCGGCAATGTAAGAAACAACGGGCTTAGTTACATGTGCTTTAATATATTCAGCAGCTTCTTCTTCAGCAGTTCCGCCAATTTCACCAATCATTACGATTGCTTCAGTTGCTGGATCTTCTTGGAACAACTTCAAAATATCGATGAAGTTAGAACCAGGAATTGGGTCACCACCAATGCCAACACAAGTTGACTGACCAAAACCTTCGTCAGTCGTTTGCTTAACTGCTTCGTAAGTTAGCGTACCAGAACGAGAAACAATGCCGACTTTACCTGGCTTGTGAATGTGACCTGGCATGATACCAATCTTACATTCACCTGGAGTGATAACACCCGGACAGTTAGGACCAATCATACGTGCGCCCTTTTGGTCCACGTATTCTTTAACATAGAGCATATCGATCGTTGGAATACCTTCAGTGATACAAACCACTAATTCGATACCAGCATCTATAGCTTCGATAATTGAATCTTTACAAAATGGTGCAGGTACATAAATAACAGTTGCAGTAGCACCTGTTGATTCAACTGCTTCTTTCACTGTATTGAATACAGGAAGACCTAAATGCGTAGTACCACCTTTACCTGGAGTTACACCGCCAACCATTTGGGTTCCATAAGCAATTGCTTGCTCAGAATGGAAAGTACCTTGACCGCCAGTAAAACCTTGGCAGATAACTTTAGTGTCTTTATTAATTAATACTGACATTATTTGCCCTCCGCAGCAGCAACAACTTTAAGCGCAGCATCCGTTAATGACTCTGCAGCAATGATATCTAAACCAGAACCAGCGAGTACTTCACGACCGAGTTCTGCATTTGTACCTTCAAGACGAACAACCACTGGCACATTAACGCCAACTTCTTTAACTGCACCGATAATACCTTCAGCTATCATATCGCAACGTACGATACCGCCAAATATATTAACCAGTACTGCCTTAACTTTGCTGTCTGACAAAATAATTTTAAATGCTTCAGCAACCCGTTCTTTGGTTGCACCGCCCCCAACATCGAGGAAGTTAGCTGGGCTGCCGCCATGCAAGTTAACGATATCCATCGTTCCCATTGCCAAGCCTGCGCCATTAACCATACAACCAACATTGCCGTCTAGAGCAACATAGTTCAATTCAAATTTAGCGGCATGAGCTTCACGTGCATCTTCTTGAGATGGGTCGTTCATGTCACGTATTTTAGGCTGGCGATACAATGCATTGCCATCAACGCCCAATTTAGCATCTAAGCAATGCAAGTCGCCGTCTGCTTTAATAACTAATGGGTTGATTTCAATCATTGCTAAGTCTAACTCTTCGAACATCTTAGCCAAACCCATAAAAATAGTGGTGAACTGACGAATTTGAACACCCTTTAGACCTAATTTGAATGCGATGTCTCTAGCTTGGAATGGCTGAGCACCGACTAACGGATCAATTTCAGCTTTCAGAATCTTTTCTGGTGTCTGTTCAGCAACAGTCTCAATTTCAACACCACCTTCAGTAGATGCCATGAAAATAATTCTGCGTGACGTTCTATCAACTACTGCGCCTAAATACAATTCTTGAGCGATATCAGTACATGTTTCAACAAGAATCTTAGTGACCGGCTGGCCTTTCTCATCTGTTTGATACGTAACTAGATTTTTACCAAGCCAGTTTTCAGCGAACGCTCTAATAGCCGCTTTATCTTTAACTAGTTTAACACCGCCAGCTTTACCGCGACCGCCAGCGTGTACTTGACATTTAACTACCCATTCAGTACCGCCAATGCGGTCTGCAGCTTCAACAGCAGCTTGAGGAGTCTCAGCAGCGTATCCTTCAGATACTGGCAAACCGTATTCTTTGAATAACTGTTTGCCCTGGTATTCATGCAAATTCATGTTGATTTATCCGATTTTATTTAATAGAAAAGCCGCTATCGATTCCTTGAAAAAGTACTACGGGCGACTTGTTTTAATTGCGCCAAAGTCTATCACAAACTTAGCCCTAACACAGGTGATAACTAAGTTATCACCTGTGTTTTTCGATTCCGAACGAGTTATTAACTTAATATTTACACATCAAGTAACAAACGCGTTGGATCTTCTAACATTTCTTTAACAGTTACCAAAAAGCCAACCGATTCTTTACCATCGACTATTCGGTGATCGTAAGATAGTGCCAAATACATCATTGGTAGTATCTCAACTTTACCATTCACAGCCATTGGACGGTCTTGGATTTTATGCATTCCCAAAATCGCGCTTTGTGGTGGATTGATAATTGGAGTAGACATTAATGAACCAAATACACCACCATTTGTGATAGTGAAATTACCGCCTTGCAGGTCAGACAATGCTAGCTTGCCATCGCGACCTTTAAGCGCCAGTTCTTTAATTCCTTTTTCAACACCGGCCATACCTAAAGTATCGGTATCACGCAAAATAGGTGTTACTAAGCCCCGTGGTGTAGAAACTGCAATAGAGATGTCGAAGTAGTTGTGATAACAAATGTCATCGCCATCAATTGATGCGTTAACTTCTGGGAAACGTTTTAGTGCTTCAGTAACTGCTTTAACGTAAAAAGACATGAAACCTAAACGTATGCCATGACGCTTTTCAAAGCTCTCCTGGTATTGCTTGCGCAAATCCATTATTGGCTTCATATTAACTTCGTTAAACGTGGTCAACATTGCTGTGGTATTTTTTGCTTCCATTAGACGGTTTGCAATGGTTTTGCGCAAACGTGTCATTGGTACGCGTTTTTCGGTGCGTTCACCCGCAGCTACAGAAGGTGCAGCAGTTGCTGACGCAGCAGATGCAGACGAGGTTGAGGCTACTGGTGTCGGCGCTTTCAAATGCTTTTCAACATCTTCTTTAGTTACTCTGCCGCCCTTACCAGTGCCCGTGACTTTACTGGCATCAACACCTTTTTCAGCCAGTAATCGACGAACTGAAGGACTTAACGCGTCCGAATCACCTTCGTCGTCTTTCGCAGCGACTGCGGTTACAGATGCAGATGCAACTGCACCGGCGATAAAGTTCGCAATAGTGGCTTCTGCCAGCACTGTTTCACCTTCTTGAGCTAAAATTTCTGAAATTGAACCGTCAGCCGGTGCAACAACTTCTAAAACCACTTTATCAGTTTCAATATCAACAAGATTTTGATCTCTTTTTACTGCTTGTCCTGGCTGAACGTGCCAAGTAGCGATCGTTGCATCAGCAACAGATTCTGGTAAAACAGGAACTTTAATCGCTGTAGATATGCCTGAAGCAGCTGGTGCAGCAGATTCTGTCGCTGCGGGTGCTTGAGATTCTGGAGCGGCTTTACCTGCGCCTCCAGCTTCTACTTTACCGATGACTTGCTCACCTAAAACGGTATCACCTTCACCATGTATAATTTCTGATAAGACGCCGTCTTCTGGTGCGACTACTTCCAATACTACTTTATCAGTTTCGATATCAACCAGATTTTGGTCTCTGGTAACAGTTTCGCCAGCTTTAACATGCCAAGTTGCGATTGTTGCATCTGCTACTGATTCAGGTAATACGGGAACTTTTATTTCAATTGTCATCTGGGTTCCTTAGTTTATTGTAAGAGCGTCTTCAACCAACGCTTTTTGTTGTTGGTTGTGCACAGAAACATAGCCAACTGCAGGTGAAGCCGAAGCTTTGCGACCTGCATAGGTTAAATTAGATCCTTGCGGAATTGACTGCCAAATATGATGTTGGCTACAATACCACGCACCTTGATTCTGCGGTTCTTCTTGACACCAAACCCAATCAGTCACATGTTCATACTTCGCCATGATGGCTTTGAACTCTTCCTGAGGGAATGGATACAATTGCTCTAAACGAACAATTGCAACGTCGTTTTGTTCATTTTTGCGACGCTGGTCAAGCAAGTCGTAATACACCTTACCTGAACACATAACGACACGTTTGACATGCTGGGGATCTAATTCGTCAACTTCATCAATCACGTTATAGAATACACCAGCAGCTAACTCTTCAATAGAAGAAACTGCCAGTGGATGACGAAGTAATGACTTAGGCGACATAACAATCAATGGTCGACGCATAGGTCGAACCGACTGGCGACGCAGCATATTATATACTTGTGCAGGTGTGGATGGCACACACACTTGCCAATTATGGTCAGCACACATTTGCAACCAGCGCTCTAGGCGAGCTGAACTATGCTCAGGACCTTGCCCCTCATAACCGTGCGGTAATAACATAGTCAAACCGCATAAGCGTCCCCACTTTGCTTCACCTGACGATAAAAATTGGTCAAATACAACTTGAGCACCGTTTGCGAAATCGCCAAACTGAGCTTCCCAGATGGTTAGATAAGAGGGTTCAGCGGTGGCGAAGCCATATTCAAATGCCATAACGGCTGCTTCGGATAATACAGAATCGTATATGTCGATTCGACCTTGGTCAGCTGAAATGTGTTGCAATGGCAAATAAGACGAACCATCTTCTTGGTTGTGCAATACCGCATGACGATGGAAAAATGTTCCTCTGCCTGAGTCTTGACCGGTGATACGGATATTAATTTTATCCGCCAAAATACTCGCATAAGCTAAGTTTTCAGCCATTCCCCAGTCAAGCATCTTCTCACCATCAACCATTGCTTTACGGTCAATGTAAAGTTTATTTACACGAGATTGTAAACGATGTTTTTCAGGGTAATTAATCAGTGCCTGACCTAGTTCTTTCATTTTTTCAACGCTTAAACTGCCGTCGTATTCAACATCCCAATCATGACCGATATACGGTGACCAATCTACTGAATGCTCAGTCATCGGTCTCCACTCTTGAACAACGCAAGCGCCATGATCAAGTGCAGCTCTATATTCTGCCATCAATTTGTCAACTTCATGCTTCTCAATTGTGCCTTCAGCAATCAGCTGTTCTGCATAAATTTGACGAGCCACTGGGTGCTTCTTAATTTTTCGATACATGAGCGGCTGTGTAGCGCTTGGCTCATCAGCTTCATTGTGACCGTGACGACGATAACAAACTAAGTCTATAACTACGTCGCTTTTAAACTTGTTTCTGTAATCCAGTGCTAGCTTAGTCACGAACATAACAGCTTCAGGGTCGTCCGCGTTTACATGGAAAATCGGAGCCTGAACCATTTTTGCTATATCGGTACAATATTGGGTAGAACGGGCATCTTCAATATTCGATGTTGTGAAACCAACTTGATTATTGATAACGATACGAACTGTGCCACCCACTTTAAAGCCACGTGTTTGTGACATATTAAAGGTTTCTTGCACAACACCCTGACCAGCAATTGCTGCGTCACCATGGATAGTGATAGGTAATACCGCTGATCCATCTTCGCAATTACGTCGTTGCAATCGGGCCCTTACTGAGCCCATTACCACAGGGTTAACAATTTCTAAATGCGATGGATTAAAGGCAAGTGCTAAGTGAACATTACCGCCTGGAGTTGCAAAATCCGAAGAGAAACCAGCATGGTATTTAACATCACCGGCACCTAAAGTGTCGTCATGTTTACCCGCAAATTCATCGAATAATACCGACGGATTTTTACCTAACACATTAACCAATACGTTCAAGCGACCGCGGTGAGCCATACCAATCACCACCTCTTTAGTTCCAAATTCACCAGCTTGGATAATCAAGCCTTTGAGCATTGGTACTAAGGCGTCACCGCCCTCTAGAGAGAATCGTTTGGCACCGGTAAATTTTGCACCGAGGTATTTTTCCATACCATCCGCTGCGATGAGACCTTTGAGAATATTTACTTTCTCTTCTCGCGCAACCACTGGTTTGGCTTCGACTGATTCAATACGTTGCTGTAACCAACGTTTCTGCTCAGTATCTGTAATGTGCATATATTCAGAACCAATCGAACCACAATAAGTTCGATTAAGCGATTTGAACAAATCGCCTAGGCCCATTTTATCTGCGTCAACTGCGTATGAGCCGAGGTTAAACATGGCACCAAAATCACTTTCTGATAGATTATGGTGCTTTAATTCCAAGTCTCGGACTTTAGGTTGTATCCAAAGACTTAATGGATCTAGGTTGGCGTGCTGATGACCACGAAACCGGTAAGCATTAATTAACTGTAATACTTTGACCTGTCGCTCATCGCTTTGAACATCGCCTTGAGTTGTCAGAGCACCAGAGGTGAAACGAGCAGCAGGGCCTAATGAGGCCATGTGTTTAAAATCAGCCTTGATTTGCGTGTGGTTAGATTCGACCTCAACACCATCTACCTTAGGTAATGCGTCGAAAATACCTTTCCAGTTTTCTGGAATACTTTGTGGATCGTCAAGGTAAGATTCATACATCTGTTCAATGTAAGCGGTATTACCTCCCGCCATGTGGGAAGAATCCCACCATGCTTTCATCACGCTATCTTGCATTCTTAAGCCTTGATATAAAAAGTTATGTGTATTGTATTCTAAGTAGATTCTTTTTGTAAATTAAGTATTACGCTTTTGTACGGATATCTACGACCATAATGGTATAAGACAGCATATATTTAACCTCAAATATGGAAAAAACTTGAATATTTAAATCATTATCTCTTATTCGACATTAATTTTTAATGTCGCTTAGTTTGGATAAAAAAATAGCCATCCTCTTCAGGACGGCTATTTAGCATTCAAACTTACCTATCAACTAGGCAAAAAGGCACTAAACAGCCCGTTGTAATAGCATCGACTTAATTTGGCCGATAGCTTTTGTTGGGTTCAACCCTTTTGGACAAACGCTAACGCAGTTCATGATACCGTGGCAACGGAATACACTAAATGCATCATCTAAATTGTTCAAACGTTCTTCGGTAGCGGTATCACGAGAATCGATTAAGAATCTGTACGCATGCAACAAACCTGCTGGTCCAATAAACTTATCTGGATTCCACCAAAATGATGGGCAAGATGATGAACAACATGCGCATAAAATACATTCATATAGACCGTCTAATTTAGCTCTTTCCTCTTGTGATTGTATAAACTCACGTGCTGGCGGCTGTCGGTCATCATTGATCAAGAATGGCTTAATTTTTTCATACTGTGTGTAAAATTGAGTCATATCAACAACTAAATCACGCACAACAGGCATGCCTGGCAGAGGACGAACAACAACTTTACCTTTACCCAAAGCGGATAAAGGAGTAATGCACGCTAAACCATTTTTACCATTCATGTTCATACCATCAGAACCACACACACCTTCACGGCACGAGCGACGGAACGACAACGTTGGGTCTTTTTCTTTTAATGCAATCAAAGCGTCAAGCACCATCATGTCTTGGCCTTCCTCGACCTCCAACTGATAATCTTGCATCTTAGGTGCATCATCTACGTCTGGGTTATATCGATAAATCGAAAAATCTAACATCATAATGATTACTCCTATTAATACGAACGTACTTTTGGCGGAAACGCTTCTCTGAGCTTCGGCGTCATATTAACTTCACGACGGCGCATAGAATCAGATCCCGGTAAGTACAAGCTGTGACACAACCAATTTTCATCGTCCCTTTCTGGGAAATCGAAACGGCTGTGTGCGCCTCGACTTTCTGTTCTAAAGTTCGCTGCAACAGCAGTGCTATATGCAGTTTCCATTAGATTGTCTAACTCTAAGCATTCAATACGTTGGGTATTAAAGTCAGAACTCTTGTCATCCAAACGGGCGTTTTGTAAACGTTCGCGAATGTCTTTAAGTTCCTGAAGGCCTTCGGCCATTGCTTCACCTTCACGGAAAACCGAGAAGTTAAGTTGCATACACTGCTGCATGTCTTTCTTGATTTGGACAGGGTCTTCGCCCTTGCCTTTTTCAGAACTTTCCCAACGATTAAACCGCGCCATTGTCGCTTCAAGATCAGAAGCTGATGCGTCACTTGTCACTTCAATTTCATCGAGGCTCTTACCAAGGTGTAAACCAGTAGCGCGACCAAATACTACAAGGTCAAGCAATGAATTACCACCTAGGCGATTCGCGCCATGAACAGACACACAAGCAATCTCACCACAAGCGAACAAACCATCTACTATTGACTCGTTACCGTCAATGTCAACATTAATGACTTGTCCGTTAACGTTAGTTGGAATACCACCCATCATATAGTGACAGGTCGGTATAACTGGGATCGGTTCTTTAACTGGGTCGACATGTGCAAAGGTTCTTGATAACTCAAGAATACCGGGTAAACGTGACTCCAAAACATCTTTACCAAGATGGTCTAGTTTCAGCTTCAAGTGAGGACCCCAAGGACCATCACAACCACGACCTTCACGAATTTCTGTCATCATTGAACGAGCAACAACGTCACGACCTGCAAGGTCTTTCGCGTTTGGCGCATAACGTTCCATGAAACGCTCACCATCTTTATTCAATAGGTAACCGCCCTCGCCACGACAACCTTCAGTAACCAGTGTACCGGCACCTGCAATACCTGTCGGGTGGAACTGCCACATTTCCATGTCTTGCAAGGGAACGCCGGCTCTAACTGCCATACCAATACCATCGCCAGTGTTAATATGAGCGTTAGTAGTAGAAGCATAAATACGCCCAGCACCACCAGTTGCTAACACAACGGCTTTCGATTTAAAGTACACCACTTCACCGGTTTCAATGTCTATTGCTGTACAACCTACTACTTGACCCTGTTGATTTTTAACTAAGTCTAGTGCATACCATTCACTAAATACTTTTGTACGATTTTTTACATTCTGTTGATACAACAGATGCAATAACGCATGGCCAGTTCTGTCAGCCGCAGCTGCTGTTCTTGCTGCTTGCTCACCACCAAAATTGGTAGACTGCCCACCAAATGGACGTTGGTATATTTTACCTTCCTCAGTACGCGAAAAAGGTAAGCCCATATTTTCCATTTCTATAATAGCTTCAGGACCTGTTTTACACATGTATTCGATGGCTTCTTGATCGCCAATATAATCTGACCCTTTTACGGTGTCATACATGTGCCATTCCCAGTTGTCTTCATGTGAATTACCCAACGCAACGGTAATACCACCCTGTGCAGACACTGTATGTGAACGGGTCGGAAATACTTTTGATAACAATGCACACGACTTACCAGACTCTGAAATCTGTAATGCAGCTCGCATGCCGGCGCCGCCAGCGCCAATAACTACCGCGTCAAACTCATGCACGGGTAAACTCATATTAAACACCCCATAAAACGAATAGACCTACTGCAACATACGCAAATGCAATAAGGTTAAGAACATATTGAAGACCGGCGCGTAGACCAGTTGGCTTGATGTAATCAGTTAACACCTGCCACAGACCTATACGAACGTGGATCATGATTGAGATCAATGTGGCTAGCGTAAATGCCTTCATATAGATATTTGCGAATAGACCCTGCCATACTTCGAAAGTAACAACCGATGTTGTTAAGAAAAAGTAAGCCATAAAGAACGTGAAGGCAGTGATAATCGCGGCGGTTGCCCGCAAAGAAACGTAATCTTGAATGCCGTTTCTTTTCATCGATGCTTCGTTAGTTACCATAATACAACTCCCAATACTATTGTTAACACAACCCACAGTCCCATCGCGATTCGTGCGCTACTGTTACCTGAGTCAAGTTCTTCCCAATAACCCATATCCATAACAACGTGCCTAACACCACCGATTATGTGGTATGACAACACGGATAGCGTGCCTACTGAAATCACTTTCCCGTACCAAGCATCCATCATGCTGATAACTGAATTGTAACCTTCAATTGACGCAACAGAAGTGGCCCAAGCATAAACGACGAATAACAATGCAAAAAACATTGCCACGCCTGTCACGCGGTGGAGAATAGATGCCACAGCTGCGGGTGGAAAACTAATTGTATTAAGATCTAAATTTACCGGTCTTTTTTTCTTCACAATAATATGCCTGTAGTCGTTCGTAGGTGGTGCGCGATAATCAATGATTTATGCACTTACCTGAGTTGTGTGTTTTACTTTTCTGGAGCGCACTAGCGCTCTATATTTGTTAACAATTTGTGAATTAAACATGACTAAATTGGAACAAAACACATCCCTTTAATTTAGCGGTCTATAATATAACAATCCGTCCTGTAAATTACAATTTTTTGTTGCATATTAAGCCTTTAGTCTTAGAGCGTCATTGCCACCCATTATGCTACTGGTCAATAGAGAATATTTATTAATCGAATGTGCATTTAAATTGACTTACTATTACAATACCAGTACAAATAGCGCCACTTTTCGTAACGATGTGAACAATTTTGTCGATAGTAACGTAAATGTGTCGACTACAACGTTATAGTAGAAAATTAACGAGGAGAGCATTGCATGGCAAATGATATAGCCATTTTAAAAGTAGGTGATAAAGAAATCGAACTGCCGGTTTTGACTGGAACTGCAGGTCATCCTGTCATTGATGTCAGATCTTTGGGCGGTCATGGTTACTTTACTTTCGATCCAGGCTTCATGGCTACAGGTTCATGTGAATCTTCAATAACCTTCATCGATGGTGCCAAAGGTGTATTGTTGCACAGAGGCTATCCTATCGATGAACTAGCCCGCGATTCTGAGTATTTAGAAGTGTGTCATATGTTGTTGCACGGATATGCGCCGACAACAGAGGAATATACTCAATTTAAAGACACGATTACTCGCCATACTTTATTGCACGAGCAAATCAATATGTTTTTTCATGGTTTCAGAAATGACGCTCATCCAATGGCCATGCTTTGCGGTACCGTTGGCGCAATGTCGTCTTTCTATCACAGTGACTTAGATGTAAATAGTGAAGAGCAGCGTCTTCGCAGTGCGCATCGTTTAATTGCAAAAATGCCAACGCTCGTTGCAATGTGCTACAAATATAATGTTGGGCAACCTTTTGTTTACCCACGTAATGACCTAAGTTACGCCGGTAATTTCCTTAATATGATGTTCTCAGTGCCTGCGGAAGACTATAATATTAGTCCAACCGTTGAGCGTGCGATGGATAGAATATTTATTCTACATGCAGATCATGAGCAAAATGCATCCACCTCTACCGTGCGTTTAGCCGGTTCATCAGGTGCAAACCCCTACGCTTGTATAGCTGCTGGTGTTGCTTCTTTATGGGGGCCTGCGCATGGCGGCGCCAACGAAGCTTGCTTGGAAATGCTAGAAGAAATCGGTACCGTTGACCGTATTCCAGAGTTTATTGATAGAGCAAAAGACAAAGATGACCCTTTCCGTTTGATGGGCTTTGGCCATCGTGTGTACAAAAATCACGATCCCCGAGCAACCGTTATGCGTGAAAGTTGTCACGAAGTATTAGCCGAATTGAAGTTAGATGATCCTCTTCTTGAAGTAGCAATGGAGCTAGAGCGAATTGCACTTAGCGACCCATATTTCGCAGAGAAGAAGTTATTTCCTAACGTCGACTTCTACTCAGGAATAGTACTCAAAGCCATTGGTATCCCTACTAACATGTTTACGTGTATTTTTGCATTATCGAGAACAGTTGGGTGGATATCACATTGGCATGAAATGCTAAGCCAGCCAGGTCAAAAAATTGGTCGTCCTCGTCAGTTATATACAGGTGAAGGTCCGCGTAAGTATACTCCGATAAAGAGGTAGATTAGGTTTCTTTAGTTATCTATTAAGGCGCCCTTTGGGCGCCTTTTTTTGTCAAAATAGCACATGAAAATCAGAGGGTTAAAATGCCAATACAGTTCAAAGTTCTTGGTTACGCGGGACTATTACCATTTATATTACTTCCACTGCTAGTGACTACTGACATAATTAACTATTTCTATAGTTTTCAACACTTTGTTCAATACTCTGCAATCATACTTTCATTTTTTGGAGGTGTTCATTGGTATGACGCACTCCAGACTAACCGCGTGAATCACCAGTTGTATGTGGCCATGCTGCCAAGCATTGTGGGTTGGTTAGGCTTGGTGTTCCTCGACGGGAACGTGTTATTAGGTGTTTTGTCTTGTGCATTTATTGCTATGCTCATGTATGACAAGTATACCTTGGTGATGGAAAAAACAAAAGTCATTGAATATACAACGCTGCGTTTAGCTCTAACCACGGTTGTTGTGCTATGCCATCTAACGATGGCCTTAATTGCATAAAAAGCCGAAAAAAACCAGGGTTTAATTGGTTAAATTTTCGGGCTTGTTTTGTTCACTATTGGTCACAAGAAGGATGTTTGATCATCTTCGTTAAACTAATTAGTTATTAAGTTCATCAGTTCTTTGGTTTTCTCTTCCATTAACCCAATATCGCCTCTGGATTCAACGTTTAAACGTATGACTGGCTCAGTATTCGATTTTCTCAGATTGAACCGCCAAGTACCAAACTCCATGCCAATACCATCCGTCTTATCAATGACTAGCGCTTGGTCGCCATAATGCTCAACGACTTTTTTAATGGTCAAACCTGCATTTTCAACAGTTGAGTTTATTTCACCTGACGAAGGAAATGCTTCAATACGCTCCCTCACCAATTCAGATAGCGGTTGCTTTGTTGTGCTAAGCAGTTCTGCTACAAGCATCCATGGGATCATACCAGAGTCGCAGTAAGCAAAGTCACGGAAGTAATGATGAGCGCTCATTTCTCCACCATAAATAGCATCTTCTTTACGCATTCTTTCCTTAATGAAAGCATGCCCAGTTTTGCATTTAACCGGTTTTCCTTTACCCGTTTTTATAATTTCTTCTGTATTCCAAAAGACACGTGGATCATAAATAATACTAGCGCCCTTTTCCTTAGCTAAAAAGGCCTGCGCCAATAAACCCACAATATAATAGCCTTCTACAAATTGGCCTTTTTCATCGAATAAGAAACAACGATCAAAATCGCCATCCCAAGCAATTCCCATATTAGCCTTGTTTGCAATCACTGCATTTGCCGTATCAGCGCGGTTCTCAGGCAACAACGGGTTAGGAATACCATTAGGAAAATCACCATTTGCTTCATGGTGTACTTTAATAAACTCAACGGCAACATGTTGATGCTGAAAAAACAATTCAATCGCGTCAAGCGCGGGGCCAGCGGAGCCATTACCAGCATTTACGACTAACTTTAAAGGAGATAACTTTTTATAATTAATATAACTTGCTAGGTGCAAAACGTAGTCATTTACACAACTGACACGCTCGTAATGCTGAGTTTCAAGTAGCTTTCTCTCTTTAATTGAATGCATACCGCTGAGAAAGTCCTCATCACTCACTAGTTCACCACCACTAAAAGCATGCAGCCGAGCTTGAACATTCATCTCGTCGTAACTTTCAGCTCTATCTCTTATGGCGAACAAGCCACTATCACCACTAATTGGAATAGAGCCGGCTTTAACCAATTTTAATCCGTTATAATTAATCGGATTGTGAGATGCAGTTACTTCAATGCCCCCATCGACGCCAATGTGTTTTGTTGCAAAATAAATTTCTTCAGTACCACTCATCCCTAAATCGCTCACTTTAGCGCCGCCATCAATTAAACCAGCCGCTAACGCCAGTTTAAGTGGAATAGATGTTTTTCTTACGTCTGCACCGATGACTACGGTACGAGCTTGTAGTTCTTCAGCAAAGGCTCTACCAATCCGATATGCAACCGATTCAGTTAATTGATTGATAAGTTCGCCACGAATATCGTAAGCTTTGAAACAAGTAATTTTAGTCATGATTATTGGTCTTTGATTTATAATTTAAAAACAAATAAAGGAGGATAATCGTCCTAGCCTCCTTTTTTAATTTATTATTTTTTACCTTCAACTCGTCCATATCGGTCTGAAAATCTAACAATATCATCTTCGCCAAGGTAGCTACCAGACTGGACTTCGATAAGTTCTAAAAGAATTTTACCGGGGTTTTCCAATGCATGAATTTGACCGATAGGAATGTAAACAGATTCATTTTCTGTCACCAATACTGTTTTCTCACCGACAGTTACGTTGGCACTGCCAGACACCACAATCCAATGTTCTGCGCGATGATGATGCATTTGGACACTGAGTTTCTCACCTGGCTTCACACTAATACGCTTAACCTGATAACGAGTGCCGTTGTCAATAGAATCGTAACTGCCCCATGGCCTAAAGACCTCTCGGTGAAACTCAAACTCAGGACGTTTTTCAGCTTTTAATTGATTAACAATGTTCTTAATATCTTGCACTTTGCTTTTGTTAGCAACCAACACAGCATCTTTGGTTTCGACTACCACGACATCATCCAGCCCAATTACCGCAATAAGACGTTGCTCAGAATTAATATAGCTATTGGTTACGCCATCAAGGATTGCGTCACCGATAACAACGTTGCCCGACTCATCTTTATTTTCTGATGTTTCCCATAATGAGGTCCAGCTACCAACATCGTTCCAGCCAGCATCTAACGGCACCATGCAAGCATGAGATGTATTTTCCATGACCGCATAATCGATTGAATCGTCGGGACACTTAGCGAAAGCGCCAGCGTCAACTCGGATAAATGTCATGTCTTTATCCGTATTTTCCATTGCACTTGTGCAGGCCGCAAAGATGTCCGGTGCATGTTCGCTTAACTCACGCAAATACACACTAGCTTTAAACATAAACATACCGCTGTTCCAGTAATATTTGCCGTTTGCAAGGTATTGTTGCGCCGTCGCTAAATCAGGTTTTTCAACAAATTCAGCAACCTCAAAACCGACATCATTTACTGACTCACCGGACTTTATATAACCATAACCGGTGTGCGCCTCGGTTGGCACTACACCAAAAGTGACTAACTTACCTTCATTTGCCAACAATGTAGCTTTATCGACCGCCGCATGAAACGCAGTGTGGTCAGAAATAAGATGGTCTGCCGCCAATATCAACAATACAGGGTCTTCACCCTGCTGCACCGCTCTTAGAGCAGCCAATGCGATTGCAGGAGCAGTATTGCGACCAACTGGCTCCAATATGATACTGTCATACTCAATATTAGCGACACGCAATTGTTCTGCCGCCATAAAACGATGTTCTTCATTACAAATGAATAACGGAAGCTCAATTTTATCAGTAGGTAAGCGCAAGATAGTATCTTGTAACATCGTATTTTGTGACGTCAGCGATAAAAACTGCTTTGGCAATGCAGCGCGAGATTTTGGCCACAATCGACTTCCAGTGCCACCAGCAAGGACAACAGGCTTCATTAACATTCCTTTCAAATAATAATTGACTCGATGGTATTGAATAAAAGTACTTAATTCAATGCAAAACGTCTATTTTCACTCGATTTGTTAAGTCATTGTCGACGAATTATGGCAAAACCACCATTCTTAGGCGAGCATACCTTGTTGAAAATCACGTAACGCTTGATTAATTTCCTCTTGGGTATTCATCACAAACGGGCCATATTGAGCAACCGGCTCATTGATAGGCTCGCCACTCACAAAGATGGCTCGTGCGCAGTTCGCAGTCTCTAACAACAGGTGATTGGCAAAGTTCAGTACACCTAATTGACCTTTACTCAATACTTTTCCTGCAACTTCAATATTCCCTTCATATACATATAAAAAACCATTGTGCGTATTTTGTGTGGCTACATTTAGTGATTCGTTGGCGACCAAGTGAAAGTCAAAAAACTGAGGTTTTACCGATTGTGTTATTACCGCACCTTTTTTGCCTTTGTAATCGCCTGCAAGCACCCGTATTAATGATCCGTTCTCGCTTTTTAATTCAGGAATGTCCGCTGTTGGAATATCTTGATAACCTGGAGCAGACATTTTTTCAGTAGACGGTAAGTTAACCCAAAGCTGAAAGCCGCGCATTTTACCCTCAATTTGCATAGGCATTTCTTCATGAATAATACCTTTCCCTGCATTCATCCACTGCAAACCGCCATCTTCAATAATGCCTTTATTGCCAATTGAATCTTTGTGCCCCATTTTGCCATTCAGCATATAGGTGACTGTTTGGAAACCTCTATGTGGATGCTGTGGGAAACCAGCAATATAGTCTTGTGCGTTTTCTGAACCAAACTCATCTAGCATTAGGAATGGGTCTAAGCTTTTCAACATGGGTTGCCCTAAAACACGTTTAAGTTTTACGCCTGCGCCATCAGAAACCGGCAGACCTTTCACAATTTGCTTAATTGTCGTTGCGTTTAAATTTGTCATTATTGTCTCCTTTTGACTTAGCTTAAAGATTATCGCGACCATGCGGTGACTCTAAATCCATTATTGGACCTATGGGTACTATCTGTGTCGGGTTAATCATAGTGTGGCTAAAATAATAGTGTCTTTTTATGTGCTCAAAGTTTGTCGTTTCTCTTACTCTAGCTACCTGAAAAAGTTCCTTGAGGTACCCTGACAATGCTGAATAGTCGGCAATCCTTCGCAAGTTACACTTAAAATGACCGACGTATACTGGGTCAAAACGCACCAACGTTGTGAACAAACGCCAATCGGCTTCTGTAATCTCACTACCCAGCAAAAACCGCTTGTTAGTTAGCATTTTTTCTAAGACATCAAGTCCTTCGAAAAGAGCAACGAGCGCCTCTTCGTAAGCTGCCGGAGTTGTTGCAAAGCCTGCCTTATAAACACCATTGTTAATGCGCCGATAAACATACTCATTTATTTCATCAATGTCATCTTTTAAGGCGGCAGGATAATAATCATCATGATTACCCGTAATATTATTAAATGCGCTATTAAAAATTCTAATTATTTGGGCAGACTCATTATTCACAATACGATTTGTTTTCTTATCCCATAAAACCGGCACAGTAACTCGCGTCGTGATATCTGGTTGTGCTTTAGTATAAATTTCATGCATATAAGCTGCACCAAACAAGTGATCTTCGGTTGCACCCGCATAATTACCAAACGCCCATCCATTTTCCAACATATCAGGGCTCACTACAGAGACTGATATATGAGACTCCAAGCCTTTAAGAGCTCTAAAAATTAATGTCCTATGCGCCCAAGGACAAGCTAAACTAACAAATAAATGATAGCGACCTGATTCGGGCATAAATTCGGCCCCTTGCTTATTTGAAATTGTATTTTTAAATGCCGAATCTTGACGAACAAATTTGCCATTACTCTTTTTAGTGTCGTACCATTGGTCCTGCCAAACACCATTGACTAATAAACCCATGTTGATTTCCTCATATTGAACTTGGTAAGTTGATGTTGATATTAAAGCACTAAATTAATAGAACGTAACTCACTTAAAATGGGAGGTTACGTTCTATTTATTAGAACGTTTAACAGAATGCAATTGACCTAATTTAGCGCTATACGACAGGAATACAGAAACTCTCATGACAACAGCAAACACCGACGCTCGATTTTCAGGGCTTGTTCGACTTTACACAAATAACGGCCTAATTAAATTACAGAATGCTAATATAGCCGTTGTCGGTATTGGTGGTGTTGGTTCGTGGAGCGCCGAAGCTTTGGCACGCACAGCTGTCGGCAACATTACATTAATTGACCTTGATGATATTGCGTTGAGCAATATAAATAGGCAACTGCATGCGCTTTCATCGACTATCGAAGCGTCAAAAGTAGATGTGATGAAGCAACGTATTCTCGACATTAATCCTAAGTGTAAGGTAACTGCAATAGAAGATTTTGTTACCACCCAAACGCTCGAAGGTTACATTACCACTTCGTTTGACGTAGTCATCGATGCCACAGACAGCGTTAAAGCAAAAGCTGCGATGATTGCTTTTTGTAAGCGCAACAAAATAAAAGTGATCACAGTTGGCGGTGCAGGCGGTCAAATAGACCCATTAAAGGTGACATGCAACGATCTAGCGAAGACTATTCAAGACCCACTCGCTGCGAAACTACGCTCAGAATTACGTCGCTTTTATAACTTCAGTAAAAACCCTAAACGAAACTTTGGCGTGGAATGTGTTTACTCAACTGAACAATTACGTTACCCACAAGCCGATGGCAGCGTAAGTTTCGACAAAAGCCAACAACAAGGCGCAGGGAAAATGGATTGTGCCACTGGCTTTGGCGCATTTGTTGGTGTTACAGCCACATTTGGCTTAGTGGCTGCAACAAGAGCAATACAATTTATAATTGAGCGCAAGATTTAATATTTTGCATCAACACTTAAATTGTCTTTCTTATACTGTTTAACATCATAAAACAGAGCAATTGCTAACCAAACACACACGATACTTATCAACAGAACTGTGTTTTCTGCCATCGCCATAACTTGCTCGCTAAGCACTGCGGTGCCGCCGATTAACAGCAAATAGTAGGGTAAATTAAGAAAACCAGCTAAACCAATTACTTTCCATGATTTTTGCTGACTACCTTGTGAAAACATGAAAAATGCAAGTGAGTTAATATGGATCATAGCAAGCGCTAAATGTTTTAATTTGGTCTTTTTTGGCTTCACCTGTGCACCTTTTTGCAGTGAGCGTTTACCTGAAACCCTTCCAAGCATGAAATTAATGAATGAGCCAAGCGTAGCAGCTAAAACCATACACAACGTCAAATAAACTACATCCATGGCTGTCGGTTTAGCTCCTACGACTAGAATGACAGCAAAAAATTGGCCTGGAAAATAGAAACCGACATAAATTATCGACTCTAATAAAATAATAAGAAAAATAATCAAGAAAAAACCGTTCTGCAGATTACCCTGCAGCGATTCCAAAATACTCATACCCGGTGGAATGGCATTAAAATGCACCAATACACTAATGAGTAACAGCGCGATTAGGGCTGAAAGCGGAAGAAAAGCAGCATATTTCATAATTTGTCAGTAAAAAGTGATTTATGCATAGTTTACGCTATGCTTGATAGTTAGATCATCATAATTAATTATCGTTGCGCTGTATTGCAGCGATTTGAAAATGTAAATCAAATAAGTTGACGCAAGCGAGCGCTATGTGACCGCATAGTAAACTATCAATGACACCCGTTTACGCATCAATAAACATAACAATGATAAGGAACCAAATCCGTTGTATAGGCCCAAGACAACCATAGAGCAGTGGCGTATTTTACAAGCTGTTGTTGACTGCGGCGGATACGCTCAAGCAGCCGAAAAACTGAATAAATCGCAGTCGTCTCTGAATCACGCTGTGGCTAAATTGCAGAGCATGTTGGATGTCCAATTACTCGAAGTTATTGGTCGAAAAGCAGTATTAACAAAAGCGGGCCAGGTCATGTTACGGCGGTCTCGCTATTTAACCCAAAATGTTGAAGACCTCGAATCCCTCGCGGTTAACATTAACCAAGATTGGGAACCTGAAATTCAACTTGTGATTGACTTAGCCTACCCTAGAGAACTGCTTTATCCGGCGTTGAAAGAGTTTTTACCACTAGCGCGGGGTAGCCGTTTACAGATTATAGATCAGGTATTAACAGGAACAGAAGAAGTAATTAAACAACATAAGGCTGATCTTGTGATCAACACACAAGTCCCAAAAGGATTCTTGGGTGAGCCAATTGCAACGATTGAGTTTATTTTGGTCTGTCATCCTTTGCATCCGCTAGCATTAATGTCGCGCCCCATTGACCCAAATGAGTTAGCGCAGCATTTGCAACTGGTCATTAAAGACTCATCAGTATCTCCCGAAGAAAAATCAGGATGGTTAAAATCGGAAAACCGCTGGACTGTCAGTCAATTTGATACTGCGATTGAGTTACTACAACAAAAACTAGGATTTTGTTGGTTGCCTCAACATAAGGTTAAAGCCTTAATAGAAAATAATGAACTTGTTTGCTTACCAGTGCAAGGAAGTCAATTTAAACAACTAACCGCATTTTTGGTCTGTCCTACACCCGATAATAAAGGTCCCGGTACGCAATTATTAGAGACTCTAATTTTACATCATCGTCAAATTGATTTACCGTCTTCGTTACGTAAATGATAATTTGAGCATTTTAGAAAAAATATGGAACAACAAGCTTTAAATCAACTCATGCGCGATAGTGCGGATGATGCAATAAAAACAAGCAAAGAAGAGTTTGGCATAGAATTAGACTTCTCTTCTAAAAGCATCTTATTAGTTGATACTATGATTTTAAAATTTTTAGATACTTACAATGACCAAGCTTTAGAAGACAAAGCTGTTTTCACAATATGTAATATTTATGGTGCTTACATTGGGGAAACATTTCGCAAGCTTGCAGGTGGTCAATGGCAGTATAATTTACAAAATCAAGAAGCCCCTGCGATTATGCTGATGTATCAGGAGAAAACCTTTGCTTTTGCCGGTATTTGCTACGAACGATTAGTTAATGACAGTAATGTTAGTGTACAAAGTTACTTTAATGAAGCCATTGGTGTGCGATCGTATTAATGTTTGAGACTGTGTAATAATGTTTGGAACTAGGCATTTAATATTAGAGCTGAATGAATGATTTTGTTTGCTGATGTCGGCAGATCCGATATTCCGGACATTAGCACTAAGAATTTTATAGGTGTTTTTGCCGTATTGATAAGTCCAATTAATTTACAACGCAATTGCTACCCTGCCTAGCTATTTCTGCAAACGCTTATTCAAAGGTTTTTTACTAAAATGGTATTGGCTATCCGTTGAAATAGTCACAAAAATAAAATAATACCCCCTAGTTGAATTTTTACGGTTCGAGAGCTTCCTTTCTAGTTGTTTGGGATGGCTATTTAAATCAAGTGCCTTATAAAATTAAAGACGGTTATAAAAAAGAATGAAAATGAGAACCAAGATTATAAAACTTATGTTCGCCGGGATCTTAATCGCTAGTAGCCATTTATCGAACGCGGGATTAATCACAACCACAGATCAAGTCACTGTAGCCGGTATTCAATGCGCCAAAACTAGTATTTTCAGCGGTTTGGGGTGGGATTTGATTAATGCTCAATGCCCGGGGGGCAAGTGTACGGCAACAAGCGTATTGAATGGTTTTGATATGGATGGTTGGATTTGGGCAACATTTGAGGAAGTTGCGAACGCGTTAAATACGTTCACGGCAGCGAACAATATTAGATTGAATGACGGAGTGGATACTTTTGAATACGATTCGGCGTGGGCCCCCGCGATCCTGAGCAGTTTCGGGGGACACGAGGATGGGGATGACTAGGATATATTATATGCATTGACCCGAAGCCGAAGCTTGTTCGGGGACTATGGAAATATGATAATTGTAGGTGACTATGATAATGCAGATGCAAGAGTAATCGGCGATCCAGCGCGTTTCAAGGATTTCATTTTTAGTAGTAAGCAAGAAGACGTTAGCATGAACTTCCAGTTCTCGGGGGGTGGTTTTACCAGGCTCCTGCCTCCGTCCCTGAACCGTCTACACTTGCTATTTTTGCATTAGGAATAATTGAGTTAGCATCACGTCGATTTAAGAATCAACCTGCAATTAACAATCATAACGAAAAAATAAATGACGCTGGCACGTTTTCCGAGTCGATCAGGCAACTGACTCACACGCTCTATGGTGTGTAAATACATAAGTCAACAGGATAAAGTTGACTGTCTTACGTGATCTATTCACCAAGGTTTTTTATTGATGGGTTTATGCTCATTGAACTGACTATTCGACCTTAATATAAACCCGAACCTTGTTGCCGTAAGCCTTAGAGCAACTGATGTTTGTGGATTCGGACACATCAATATAAGTGAGCTTTAAATCTCTCACTAATGATCCGCACTCCCTTTCTGCTTCGTTGATTTCGGATGCTGACAACCCTTCGAGATTATCGTTAGCTTTTTCAAGGGCTATGTTAAATATCTCCGTTTTGCTTTTTTTGTGCTGTCATTCGCTAGGGCGGTACCTGCAGTATATGTAAGTGAAACGACAAGAGCCGCAACTTGTAGATATTTCTGTTTCATTTTTGTTCATTTAATCTTTGGAGTAACATACGGATAAAGCACATCCTTGATCTATTCAACAGGCACCGATTTTGCTGGGTTCATGGTCACTGAGCTGACTGTTTGAACAGGTCAATGGTTGAGAAAGTTAGAATCTGAAAGCACTAGGTAGGTTATATCCATTCTTCTAGCATCACAACTGGGACAGATGACACGAAGAAAAAGTACTTATTACAATACCTAGCGCTGTGTTCAGTTTCAAACTTTAATTCGAACGGAGAATTGGCGGAGCAACTCAGTAACCTTAACAATGACATCGCTTCGCACTTATCACTTTGCTTCTCTGCATATGCGATAAAGCCAATCTATTAATCGTATTAAGAATTAAGGCGCCAATCTGCGAGCATGATCCGCATGTGCTTACTGGTGACTAAATACCATGCAAATAATAATACTGAAAATAAGGTTAATGCCTTAGGCCAAGCGAATGCAAAGTATTGTGCGCGCAAAATATAAAGCTGGATAATAAGATCTGACATAATCAAGTAACCCAAAACAATCGGCAACGCCATGTAAAATACGCCTCGATCCGCTTTCCATACTCGCTCTCGAAATCCCAGAAATAGTAAAGTCATTATTGCCGGTATAGCAGTAAATAAAGAGAGATAAAACTGATATTTGAGTGGATAAAATATACTGAGTAATAAGCCCCCATCCTGCCTAAACGACAACGAAGCAATAAAAACAACGATACCTCTCGCAAGAAAACACAGGCACACAAACAGCAGCCATGGTGGCTTTACTCGTCCAGCTTCGTCGTATTTATGTAGAGGAAGTTTTATTTTCATGACCCATAAGTATAGGCAAGTGAGGAAACATCAAGGCTTAATCCATATTGTAAATCAAAACAATATTTTAAAGATCCATAACAAAAAACGTTTTTACCAATAAAAAGCCAGCAACTGATTAAATATCGGTCGCTGGTTATCCAGGTTAAAGGACATTGCTGTATGCCCGACTTAATTAGTTGACTGCGACTCCCATTGTATTGTCACTTCGTTTTCGACTTGAGCGTGTTCAGTTAAAATCAAAAATAAAGGGGTACTATCTGCATCTAAAACTAATTCATCTTGGGTTAAAATAATATCCGTTCCATCGATTTCAGCAACGGCGAACACTTGATACGTATTGTTTCGTAAAAACAAGGTTTGTAAATTACCAAACACAACGGAAGGGTTTGCTTCGGCTGTAGAAATAATTTCGTCACTTTTCACAAAATAAACGCTGATCCTAGTGAACTCTCTGCTATCAACTAAGTTGATTACTTTTACCTGATGTTCATAAATACTACTGCCCTCAGAGACCGTACTTTCTAATGTTCGCAGCACTGGTTTATAAGCATCAACAATACCGTCATCATTTTCGTCGACAATACCATCACCGTCGTCATCTACGGCTTCTTCTTGTATATAATAGAAAATTGTCTTGTAAGTGTTTTCTGGTAAGCTAAGTAATTGACTGGAAAAGAATTTTTCTTGGGTGTCCGCATCTAAAATCCGAACGCTAAAGTCACCGTTGTCTTTGTCTAATGAATCACTGAACTGATTAGAAGATAAATGTGTGATTTCAGGCTCTGGTGAAGCGGCATCCGTGTATATATCAATACTACCAGAATAGGTAGGTAATAAATCACTTGCTTGCATCCCATTGAAAAATCTCACTCTAGCTTCAGAATCGTCGTCTGGAAGGTTAATCGCACCGCTGCTAGACAATAGGTCTAAGACGATAGGCGAGCTCCCTACTCCGATATTCTCTCGTAACGATAATACATATTGAGTAGTGTAGCTAAATGTCACTTCGTTTGATTGAAAAACAACCTCAGTTTCTCCCGCAAGTGTGGCGTAAAAAACATATTGCGATTGCGCAATCTTCTGATTTTCAGAAAGCTCCAGAGTCCCAAATGTTCCCATCAATTCAGCTTCATTAAATGTTTCATCTGAATCCGAAAAATAAATATCAAAAGGCACTCCTTCATTGGTTATGTTGAGAACTCTTATATTAAATAAATCAAGGTCGTCGTCCTCATCATCGTCAATAATAGGGATATCATAATTAAGAATTTGAGGGGCTAGGACATCACCTGAAAAAACAATTAGATGTAGGTTTTCACCGTCAATTTTTATTTGTTCTTGACTTAGTAAGGTCAAATCAGCGCGAACAGCGCTGTCTTCCTCTTGCCACGCCAATTCGACAGTATACGTATTTGATGGTATTTGTTTATTACTTGTTGACTCACCAAAACGCACAGATGAATAGGTAATTTCTACTTCGTCATCAGGGTCAGCGTCAACGTCCTCATCGATTGTCAGAAAGATGGCTGGGGCATTGGGAGAAGCGTTATACAGGGTAATGTAGCCATCTGAATCTTCAGAACTATCTGAACCGCAGGCAGTAAGACCGGTAATAGCGAGCGCAGCACATAATATTTGAGTGAGGCAAATCAATTTGCCTTTTTGTTGATTAAATTTCATTTTACTTCCTATGATTAAATAATTTGTTTGCTGAAAAACGCCTTCCCGGTGTAGGCGTTTAACATCAAAGCAATCTTGCAGTATCAGACTTGTATCGATATAGAGCCTGATATTGTCAAAGCATAGGTCAACTAAAATGCTGATTAGTTCTGCGTCTTTACACTACTTTACATATCTTTATCATTCTTTACGTTTCTCTTTAGCAATGCATATATAAACGCATTTACAAACGCCTTCAGGTTTCTCTTTACAAGCTCTTTCACAAGCTCTTTCACAAGCTATTTCAGAGCCTCATCTACAACCTCCTCGATAAACCTATTCACAGAAGACAAAAAAAACCTCACGCGTAAGGCTTTTGTGAACGTTTCCATATATAAAAACTCAATTACCACTATCGACTTAACTTGACTACCCGCGGTTTAAAAAAAGCATTATCAAGCCGACTCAGATTGCATACTTAAAGAAAGCATCATGTCATCTAAGACTTCGTCTAAGTCGTCTAGTGTCGTATTGGAAAGATAAATACTCATCGTCGCTCTTACGTTAATTTTAATGTCTTCCTGATCACCTAAGTTGGTGTTTTCAAGTGTATATCTAAGCCGTTCAAAAAGTGCTTTTGCGCTTTCTTCTTCGATATCAGGCAAGCACAAAATAAACTGTTCAGGAGCAAATCGGCCTAGGACATCACTCCCTCGAGTAATATTTTTAAAGGTCAGCGCTATCTTTTGCATAGCGTCATCTGCTTTACTTGAACCTAACAAACGATTCACTTCTTTGAAGTTGGCTAAGTCAAAAAGTGCCACAGCGTTGGTTTTGTTCTCTGATGGTGCTGGGATTTTTCTTATTTCACTAACGGCAGCACGGCTATTTAATAAAGCGGTTAATGAATCATATGAGCGTGCCTCGGCCTGTTTCTTGCGCCACATTACGCTCACTATTAAAGTGGCAAACACAAACACACTAATCGATGCTATTACCATTCTGTCTCTATTGCGTTGCTCTCTAACTAATGTATTTTCTAGTTCACCTATTTTGTTATACATATTGGCAACACCAAGCACTTTTCCTGAAGCTTGATTACTCGCTAACTTTGCTCTTAATTCAGTAGTATACTCTGTCCAATACTTTTTCGACTTTTCAATATCGCCTAACTCTAAATAAGCTTTAGCTAGCAACGTTAAATAGTCCACATTACCGCCTAAAAAGCTCAGTGACTTTGGTCCGTTGCGCTCCTCTTCAAGCACAAACTGCTTAATACATTCAAGGTTTCTTTCATTAATACAAACTTCAGTCTCAAACCAACGATGCATACCAGTATAAATACTATTTTTCATTGTGGCTAAATGCGGCTTCCAATCGATAACCGTTTGACGTAGCTCACCCGAGCGATTCAAACGTTGATAAAACCGGCCTTTCGCATAATAGTACCAAGCGTGCACCAGCGGCACATCAACTTGACTGCGTGCATTATCCAGTTCATTAATAACCAGTTCAGCTTCATAATATTGACCACTAGCGAGCAAAGAAGTGAATACACTAATCAGAGAAGCGTACTTATTAGTCCCTTGATAATAAGGTAAACCGATTTCATATGTTTTTTGAAACTGTTCTGCAGCAAGGACATGTTGGCCTATTCGGCCATAAATTAACCCAATATTATTATGTATATGAGCGATAGATGGAGCGTCGCCTCTGAGAGAATAGAACTCTAATATGTTAAATAAGCGTTCTAGTTTTTGGCCTTGACCAATAGCAGGTTCACAATATGTCATTAGGCCCAGTTCAGAGCTCAAACTTATATCATCAAATTTTCCTAGTGCCAGTTCTTTTGCTTGTTGGTAAAAATCACAGCGACGGCTGTCTTCTTTAACATCAAAAAGGAAACCTTTTTGATATACAGCAAACGCATAATATTCTTCAATTTGCTGAGCGCTAGGATTAGCAATTATTGCATCAACTGTGGCTTCAGCCTGACTATAACTACCATTACAAATTTGCCAGTGAGTTTTCTCAAGTTGCAGTTGAAAACGTTGGGAGTTGCTAATATTTATGTTGGCTAAATATTCGTCTAATTGAGGGATGATCTCATCACTTGGGCAATCAAAGGTTTTTACTTTAACGGTTTGAATAAATTGATCAATTTCACTTTTTTCTTGAGCATTTACGCCTAATGAAAAACAAATAAAGGGGAGCCACAATACACTTCTAATATTCAAAATATGCCAACTTTTAATAAAACTACATTTACTCGTCCGAGTCTTAATACGTATTCTCTTTATTTTTTGAACACAAACCATTGAAAAAAATGGAAAATAATGAACAAAAAGGCGATTAGTAAAATTTCCGTATGCTTATTCTAATAACTTATTGTGGCGTAAACAACCATATTGGCATATTAGTTTTAAGTACTACTAATACACCTCTAAACGATACTCTATGTAGTTTATATTCGCCGCTTGTTAGCACTATTTGTTCTGGTATTAATCCGTTATAATGCGCAGCAAATTGGGCGTCGCGTAAATAAATTAATAACTTTAGGCGAATAAAGCCCAATGCTGAATTCATATGATACAAACAAAGCAATATTATAAAGAACAAAATACAGTGCAAGGGCATAATTAAATGACAGTCAAACAGTTCAACCCAAAACAAACCACGACCATGGATGGACCCAAACAAGTTATTCAAGAACAATCCATTCAGGTGAAACAGCTTGATAACGCCCAAACAACGACAAAAATTGGTTTTGTATCCTTGGGCTGTCCAAAAAACCTAGTCGATTCAGAGCGTATTTTGACGCAACTGCGCATTGAAGGTTATGACGTTGTATCAACATACAATGATGCTGCTTTGGTTATCGTGAATACATGTGGCTTTATTGATTCTGCCGTACAGGAATCATTGGACACGATAGGAGAAGCGCTGGCCAAAAACGGAAAAGTCATCGTTACTGGCTGCTTAGGAATAAAGGAAGACCAAATTCGTGAGGTTCATCCGAATGTGCTATCTATTACGGGTCCTCATGCTTATGAAGAGGTTGTTAGCCAAGTTCACGAACATTTACCTAAACCTGAATTTAATCCTTTTTTACATTTAGTTCCTGACCATGGTGTAAAGTTAACACCAAAACATTTTGCTTATCTGAAAATATCTGAAGGCTGTAACCATCGATGTACTTTTTGCATCATTCCTTCAATGCGAGGCGATTTAGTGAGCCGTCCTGTTGGTGAAGTACTAGGTGAAGCAAAAAGATTAAAAGCCGCTGGTGTCACAGAATTATTGGTTATTTCACAAGATACCAGTGCATATGGTGTTGATGTGAAATATAAAACCGACTTTTGGGACGGCATGCCGGTAAAAACCCACATGCAGCAACTATGCGAGAAGTTAGGCGAAATGGATATGTGGATACGACTGCATTATGTTTACCCTTACCCACATGTCGATGACCTAATCCCATTGATGGCTGAAGGAAAAATATTGCCTTATTTGGATATCCCATTTCAACACGCGAATAAACGAATTCTTCGCTTGATGAAACGTCCAGGCAGCGCAGACAGAACCATTGAGAGAATTAGAAAGTGGCGAGAGATTTGTCCTGAGTTGATCATTCGCTCAACTTTTATCGTTGGCTTTCCTGGCGAAACTGAAGAAGAGTTTGAAGAGCTACTCACCTTTTTAGAAGAAGCTCAGCTCGATCGTGTGGGCTGTTTTAAGTATTCACCTGTTGATGGCGCAAAAGCCAACGACTTACCAGACCCTATTGATGAAGACATCAAAGATATTCGCCTACAACGTTTTATGGAAGTGCAGTCGCAAATCAGTAAACAACGTCTGTATGACAAAATCGGCTGTGAATATAACATCGTTATCGATTCAGTTGATGCCGAAGGTGCGGTAGGACGTACTTTTGGAGATGCTCCTGAAATAGATGGCGTAGTTCATTTGAATGGTGTCTTTGATGTTCAACCTGGTCAGCGTTTGTGGGTTGAAATAATTCATACTGACGAACATGATCTATGGGCCGTACCGGTTGAAGAAGAAGAATACGAACAAGAACTTGGGCAAAGTGCTTAGTGAAAAGTCAAGTAAGGGGGCCATATGTCCCCTTTGCATTACTTTCTGCAGAGTGAATATCTTATTTAACTTACTGAAATTTGTGTAAGTCCTCGGGAGTATCAACACCATGCGGCGGTGCATTTTTGGCCACATCAACGTGAATTACATGCCCGTGCCAAAGCACTCTCAATTGTTCCAATGACTCAGTTTTTTCTAATTGCGTCGCAGCCATACTCTCATACTGCTTAACAAAACCAGCTCTATACCCATAAATACCAATATGTCGTAAATACACTGAGTTTAAATCATTCATATTCATACTATCGGCTGATTTACTTGAAAACTCATCACGATCGAATGGCATTGCTGCCCGTGAAAAATACATCGCATGCTTGCGGCTATTGGTAACCACTTTAACAACATTCGGGTTAAAGATGTCATGCACATCACTAATTGGATAAGCCAGTGTTGCCATTGGTATTTGTGAATTGTCGTGCAAGTTTTGCGCAACTTGCTGAATATTAATTGCCGGAATAAAAGGTTCATCACCTTGAACATTGACTACAATAGTGTCGTCTGCATATTTTAAGGTCGCTAAAACCTCTGCAATTCGGGTTGTGCCTGAATCATGGTTATTGCGAGTCATACAAACCTCTGCTCCAAATGACCTAACCACCGTCGCGATGCGCTCGTCGTCGGTAGCAACAATCACCTTTTGTGCGCCAGCTTCATTCGCTCGTTCAACAACATGTTGGATCATCGGCTTGCCTTTGATCAACGCGAGAGGTTTACCCGGGAAACGAGTTGACCCGTAGCGCGCAGGAATAACGACTATAAAATTCAAACTAACTACCTTTATGCTTTAACATTTCCAGCTCTTCTGAGGATAACTCCCTCGCCTCAGTATCTAGCAACACTGGGATGTTATCTTTTATGGGATAAGCCAAGCGGTCAAAGCGACAAATCAGTTCGTTTTGTTCAACTGGGAGCAACAACTTACCTTTGCAAACAGGGCAAGCCAAAATGTCTAACAATTGCTTATCAAAAGCCATGTGAGTCCTTAAATTTGTAGAATAGATTGGGTGTTATGACCATGACTTAATAATAACCTGATTTAAACGTATTGTTGGTACATTTTTAGTTTGTTATCTATAAGCTTGTATATGTTCTCTGTGATATTACCACTGACCTGCAAATACCAACAATTATCATGCGCAAATGATTTACATTTTACGGCGTCTTTTTCTGTCATCAGCACCATTCCTTGAGGAATATCTGACAATTTATAGGTGTAGTGATCAGGAAATCCGATGGTTTTTTCACAGCTAATCCCCATATCAGCTAGGGTCGTAAAAAAGCGCTTAGGATCGCCAATTCCTGCTATTGCGGTTGCTGCTTGAACGGATAAAGAGCGATTACTTTCACCCGTCTTTACATTAACCCATTGATCTGGCTCTAGCGTCATACGCCCAACTTTATCATCTGCGACGAAGATATCATCGTTTATTTGACCGTTGAAGACCACCGTGTCTGCGGTTTTAAGTCTCGACACCGATTCTCTGAGCGGGCCCATCGGCATTAAAAATCCATTTCCGACACCTCTTGCGTCCATCACTACAATTTCAAAATCTCTTTGCAAAGCGTAATGTTGTAGACCATCGTCACAAATAATCACATCGCAATGCTGATTTTCAACCAAAAACTCAGCTCCACGCACGCGTTTTGGATCGATTACTACAGGACAAGAAAGGCGCTGTTGCATAAGTTTAGGCTCATCACCCACAAGGCTTGGCTCATCGTTTTCTTCTACCAGATGCGGAAATTGTGTTTGCAAGCCAGCATAACCACGCGACAACACACCGCAGCGATAACCCTGCTTAAGAAGATATTCTGCAATTGCAATGACAGCAGGCGTCTTACCATTGCCACCCACCGATATATTGCCGACAACGATAACAAAAGCATTGGGTTTGAATGATGCTAACACCCCCACTGTAAAGAGCAATTTGCGTAGTTTGCTTAAACAGAAAAATAAGAGTGTGATTGGTAGTAATAACCACACCCATTTTTTATCTTCATACCAAGCATCTTGTAGAGTCATTATTAACCTTGAGAAAATTGCAATTTGTGCAGTTGCGCATACATACCATCTTTGACTAGCAACTCGCTGTGTGTGCCTCGCTCAACAACTTCGCCCTGTTCTATCACCAAAATAAGATCGGCACTTTCAATGGTTGAAAGACGATGCGCGATAACAATATTGGTTCGGCTCTTTTGTAATTCTTCTAGTGCTTGCTGTATGAGTTTCTCAGATTCAGTATCAAGAGCAGAAGTTGCTTCATCAAGTATTAAAATAGGTGAATCGGCTAGGATTGCTCTTGCTATTGCTATACGCTGTCGTTGTCCACCCGAGAGAGTCACTCCATTTTCACCAATAATTGTTTCGAATCCGTTTTCTTGCTGCGCTACAAATTCAGATACATGGGCTGCCTTCGCCGCCTGCATTATTTGCTCTCTGGTAACCTTGTCAGCGCAACCATAAGCGATGTTGTTTGCAATAGTGTCGTTAAACAAAGTGACTTGTTGCGACACCAATGCGAATTGTTTTCTTAATGAGGTTAATGTTATGTCGTTAAGAGCAACACCATCAATTAATATCTCACCTGATTGAGGTCGATAAAAACGTGTCAATAAACTAGATAATGTCGATTTACCACTACCCGAACGCCCTACTAGGGCAATAGTTTGCCCAGCATTAACAGCAAACGAAACATTGCGTAATGCAGGCTGGATTTTACTAGGGTAGGTAAAAGTCACCTCTTGAAACTCAAGGTTGCCTTGTGCACGAGTTAACTCTTTTTTACCGGTATCCACTTCAATATCTTGGTCTAGCAATTCAAAGATACTGGCGCATGCTGCCATGCCTTTTTGAAATTCATTATTTACCGTCGTAATTTGTTTTAGTGGCTTTAACAGCGCCATCATTGATATCAACACTGCAATGAAAACACCGGGGGTTAATTCATTTAGCATGCTAGGTGTGCTGGCAAGGTAAAGAACAAACGCGAGTGCAACTGACGCGATCACCTGAATAGTAGAAACACTTAGTATTTGCGTGGTTGCTAATTTCATCGTTTGCTGTCGATTATTATTGTTGGTGTGCTGAAACTTATCTGACTCTAACTTTTGACCACCAAACATCAATACCACTTTATGGCCTTTAACCACTTGTTCAACGCCAGTTGTTAATGAGCCCATAGCGCTTTGTATTGCTTTACTAATTTTTCTGAAACGCTTACTCACAATACTAACTATAATGCCAACGATAGGACCTATCAATAGAAAGATTACCGACAATTGCCAAGATTTGCTGAACATAACAATAAGTAAGAAAATAACGAACGCACCCTCGCGTATAAGTATTAAGAATGCTTTTCCTGCAGCATTGGCGACCTGTTCAGTATCGAACGTTACTTTGGAAATGAGAGAGCCCGCAGACTGATGGTCGTGAAATTCAACCGGCAAATGAATGTATTTATCAAACAACTGTTGTCGCATTTTCATAACCACTTGAGAGCTTATCCAGCTTAGTGTGTAACTCCCCATAAAATTAAACAAACCACGTATGATGAAAAGAGGAACAATGGCCAGTGCTGCCATCCTTAAAAAATCTGAACTTGTATCTTTAAGGCCGACATCAATCATTGGCTGTAATTGCGAAATGACAAAGGCATCGATGCCTGCATAGCCCAACATACCCAGTATAGCGATGAAAAATGGAAGTTTAAACGGCGATAAATAAGTCAGGAATCGTTTGACAACTTTAGGCTCATTTTCAATGCTAGCAGTCATTCTGCTCCTTTATTCTATTTACTGATTAATTTAGCGGTTTGCTTGGTTTCATCTTTTTGCGATAAGTATTCTACCGTAAGCCCTCGAATTCACAAAGCTTTGCTGGCTAGTTGCGTCTGCATTATTGTATTTGCATGTACCATGGAGTGAACCAGCGCTCACGATAGGCTTGCGATTTTACCTTATCATTCGAAAATTCGAAGACAACTTCACCATCAAAAGCGGTGTTGTAAACCGTCGCATCCACTTCCATAAAATTGTCTATAACGCTGGCATGGGGGAAGCGCCATTGATTATAATACTTACTACTAATCACAGCATATTCAGGCGATACAGCTTGAATAAAGGGACGTGTTGAGGATGTTTTGCTGCCATGATGTGCGACCACTAATACATTCGCATTCAATATAGCAGTCCCCAAATATGTACTGATGATCGTCTGCTCTGCTTTATTTTCGATATCACCCGTTAACAACACACTGGCTTTTTTACTGGCTATTTTTATTACACAGGAATGATTATTGTCATCCCCAGATACATTTTCAATGGGCCACAAAATAGTTAAACTTAACTCTCCCCAAACAAAACTATCATTAGCAGTGCAACCACTAGCAGGTGTAAGCCATTGCGAAACATTGTAATGCGAAAAAATAAAAGCATTACCACCGGCATGATCCCTATCCATGTGGCTATTAATTAAATAATCGATAGTCGGAATGTTTAATGAAGTTGCAGATGTCTTATCTTGATTTTGTGCCATAAAGTATGGACCAATCACTGTTTTAGCCAAGCTACTACCATTGGTAAAAGATTGTCCAGTGTCATACAGTAGAAACTGATTGTTTTGCCGTACGAGCACACTTAACCCTTGCCCTATATCGAAAACTCGAACCGACCAACTGCCACTTTCGATCTGTTTCGAGAAGTTTTGAGTTAAAATGGCAAGACTCAGTGTAGCAATGACTTTCTTACGATGCGGCCAATTAGGTAAGAACACGAGTAGCAGAGCAATCAGCACGATAAACCATGTTATTGAGGGTATCCCTTGAACTTCTATGCTCGCATTTGGTGCAGTATTAAATACTTGCATGAATACAATAAGTTGTTCAAAACACCAGTCTAATAATTGCAGGATCGGCCTTAGCAATAAACTGACATTCAAGAGCATCATAATGACAAGTAATAAGCACATCGGCACTAACAACAAGCTAACCACGGGCATTACGATTAAGTTTACAAGTGCAGAAACGGTTGAAAGCATAGCAAAATTGATAGCAACTAGCGGTAGCATCATTAAAGATAAAAATAATTGTAGTGCAATGCTTTGTTTTGCTGTCTGCCAAATAGAATTATTACGGCGAGGATAGCGCCACATAAAAAAACAAATCGTAAAAATAGCGGTAAAACTAAACCAAAAACTCATTCCAATTATTGACAGTGGGAATAGCACAAAGAAACAAACTAGTAGATTAATAAAAATGGCAATAGGTCGCCAATGAAGTTGGTAAAATATTAAATAAGCAACAAACAAGATAGTAATTATTGAGCGTATCACTGGTATCTGAAAGCCACTTAAATAAGCGTAAAAAAAACAAAATGGGATACTGGCAACAAGTGCCCAAGGAGTAATATTAACTTGCTGATTTATATTCATTACCCGAAAAACCAGAAACAACATTGTTTTGCTAAGATAAAAAAATAACAAACTCACTATGCCAAGGTGCAATCCTGATATTGCAAATAGATGCGCCGTACCTGTCGTTTGCAATAATTTCCAATCCGCACTGCTAAATAAACTTCTTTCGCCAAGAGATAAGGCGAGGATCCATCTGATATTTTTTAAATTATCTTTGTTTGAATGCAGTAACAATCGATTTGCAAGCTTTTGTCTCAAGGAGGTGTTAGCTTTCAGCAGTAAATTTGTGGGACTCGACCTCACACTGCCTATGCCCACAATATTTTGACTCGCTAACCATTTTTGCCGATTAAACCCAAATTCATTGGCTAATGCGTGTGGCTTTTTGATTTTGACCAATAACCTGACGTTATCACCTTGTTGCAAAGATATATCAGGCTCAAACCATGAAAGCAGCACGTTTGGTGAATGATATAGTGCTGTTTTACCTATCTTATTGAGTTCGAGTATGAATGTTTTGTGTTCGAATTGCTTATTCTTAGACTGATCATATACCAGCGTATTTTTGATAACATTGATTTGAGTCGGGCTTTTTAGTTCAATTTGGAGGGTTTTGACTGTGCCTTCGATAATTACATTTTCATTAAAATATTGATTTGGTAGTTGCCAAGACGAATACCAATGCCCTACACTGCTGGCCCAGATAAATCCGAGTATTGCTCCAAACATCCAACGTTTTAGTTTAAAACGAAGGAATGACACGACAATAAAGGCTAACACCAAAGTTGCCACAATCTGAATTGAAGGTAGCACAGGCCAAAATAGGCTACTTAGGAATACAATAATGAATGCAAACATTGCTTTATGTAGCTTACTCACCTTGTTTTCCTCAAGAGATTAGATAAATGCCAAAGAAATTTATAAGACGTTATTTACCTAGCCATATTACGATTAGAGAGAGTAAATATTTACGCATCTTTGGTACGTTGTTACATGACCCAAATTTATGGCATTTAAACCGACGTTCCGCCAGTGGAGCCTTCGGCATTGGCCTATTTTTTGCTTTTTGGCCTGTGCCGTTTCAAATGGTATTTTCAACTGCCGCCGCCATTATTTTCAGAGTAAATTTGCCACTCTCAGTCGCAACAGTTTGGTTAACCAATCCATTAACAATGCCACCTATATTCTACGGTGCTTATTTAATTGGGAGTACTGTACTTGGGACTGAAATTGACCACTTTGCTTTTGAATTGAGTTGGTCATGGTTAGTAGAAAGCCTTTCAACCATAGGTCCAGCGTTCATTTTAGGCTGTGCAATATGTTCGGTTTTTTTTGGTGTGTTGGGCTATTTCAGTTTGGATTGGGTTTGGAGAGCATCGGTTCGGCGCGCTTGGAAAGCACGCAAACCTCGAAGTAAATAAGCAGTAACGCAATCAATCAGTTGATTGCGTGTTTAGTGCTGCGCAAAAAAAGCGATCATTTGAGCTTCATCCCACACTTCAACATTCAATGATTCAGCCTTACTTAGTTTTGAACCTGCCTTTTCACCGGCAATTAATAGAGCTGTTTTAGCTGATACACTGCCTGATACTTTTGCGCCGAGTTGTTGTAATTTTGCTTTAGCTTCACTGCGCCCCATTTGCGACAAAGTACCTGTTAAAACAATAGTTTTTCCAGCAAATGGTTGTTCATCTTCGGATGCCTGTAGAATTTCTGGCCAATGAATACCGAGTGCAATTAAATCATTTATAATTGCAACGTTTAACGGTTCACGCATAAAGTGAAAGATATGCTGAGCCACTATAGCTCCGACATCTTGCACTTCTATTAATGACTCTATATCTGCTTGCATAATCTCCTCTAGGGTCATGTAGTGCAGTGCAAGATTGCGTGCGGTTGACTCTCCTACCTCTCTTATACCCAACGAGTAGAGGAATTTAGCTAATGTTGTCTCACGTGATTTGTCGAGTGCGTTGAGTAAATTGACTGCAGACTTTTCCCCCATTCTTTCCACTGAAATCAGCTTTGGCATATTTAAGCGAAACAAATCAGCAGGGTTTTCAATAAGACGAGCATCAACTAATTGCTCAACTATTTTGTCACCTAAACCATCAATATCGAATGCTTTACGAGAAGCAAAGTGCTTAATCGCCTCTTTTCGTTGCGCGCCACACACCAACCCGCCGGTACATCTCGCTATAGCCTCTGACTCAGTTCGCTCTACGTGTGAATTGCACTCAGGGCAGTGAGTTGGAAAAATGATATCACGAGCGTCATCAGGACGTTGTTCTAACACAACTGATACGATTTGTGGGATCACGTCGCCAGCACGTCGAATCACGACGTGATCGCCAATTTTCACTCCCAAACGAGCAATTTCATCTTGATTGTGCAATGTTGCATTTGACACAGTAACACCGCCAACAAAAATAGGTTCTAATCGCGCAACTGGCGTAATGGCACCTGTGCGTCCTACCTGAAACTCTACATCTAAGAGGGTAGTGATTTCTTCTTGGGCTGGAAATTTTTGTGCAATAGCCCAACGCGGTGCTTTTGAAACGAAGCCCAAACGTTGCTGTAAATTAATATCATTAACTTTGAACACAACGCCGTCAATGTCATAAGATAGTGAATTGCGCATTTCACCTATTTTTGTAAAGTAGGCCATGCATTCATCAGCACCCTTAGCAACCGAAGACTCTTTACATAACGGAATACCCCACTCACTTAATGCAGCTAAGCGCTGAGTGTGTAAGGGCAACTCAGTGAGGCTTTCACCTTCAATAACACCCATACTGTAAGCATAAAATAATAATGGTCGTTTGGCTGTAATTCGAGAGTCAAGTTGACGTAAACTGCCTGCTGCTGCGTTTCTTGGATTAACAAAAGCTTTATTACCCGCCTTTTTTTGCACCTCATTCAGCTGCTCAAAACCAGCTTTGGGCATAAAAACTTCGCCGCGCACTTCTACTCGCTTAGGAATGTTTTTACCGCGCAACTTAATGGGCACATTAGCAATGGTTTTAACATTCTGTGTAATATCTTCACCAACTTGACCATCCCCTCTAGTCGCTGCTCTCGTGAGCACACCGTCTTCATAAAGAATCGACGCTGCTAAACCGTCAAGTTTTGGTTCACAACTAAATAGTATGTCAGTGAATGATATTAAACGGTCTTGCAAACGTTTTTCAAATGCAATGATATCGGCTTCTGTAAAGCCATTATCGAGTGAAAGCATTGGAACTTCATGCACAACCGTGTCGAACTTCGATAATGGTGTTCCACCGACTTTTTGACTTGGTGAATCTAGATTCACGAGTTCTGGATATTGCTTTTCTAAGGCTATTAACTCACCCATTAAGCGATCATATTGTGCATCAGGAATACTTGGAGCATCCATCACATAATAGTGATGATTATGTTCTTCTAGTTGCGATTTTAGCGCATCAATGTGCGCTTTTGCTTGATTTATTTCAGTCATTTTTACTATCGATTAATACGTTTACGTTCGAATTCGCGAATACGCTCTGAATACTTTTGCAGACCTTGTTTGGTTAGTACACCGCGACTACCATCGAGAATTTGGCAACTAAATTCATCTGCTAATTTTCGAGCGGCATTGTGCATCATGTTAAAGACTTGTTGAGCGTCGCCTTCAATTGGCAACATCATAAACAAAGACAAACCGCGAGTGCTGAAGGTTTCAATATTATCAATATCGAAAACACCTGGCTTGAACAAATTAGCAAGTGAAAACAGCACAGGTCCTTTACCATTTGTATTAACATGGCGATGGAAAATATCCTGTTCACCAAATTTCAACCCTAGGGTTAGCAACATGGGTAAAAGCGCTGCGCCCGTTATTTCGCGATCCCCTGGGGCTCTTATATTAAGAACCAGCACGTCAGTTGCTTGTTCACTCGTTTGGGCATTGCTACCTTTTGTGGAGTCAGAGGTTTGCTGACTCGAGGTCGGTTGTTGAGTTGTTGTCGGTATTCCAAGTGTTGGTTCTTTACCCGCTGAAGGCGCTTCGTTAGAAAAGTCGATACGCATTTGTTCTTCATTAAGTTTATCCGCAGAGTGTAATTCAGGCTCTTTGCGAATAACGTCGGCTACACTCTTGTTGCGGCGAGATACTAGCTTTCTTGCCTGTGCAGCTAAACTAATCGGTTTTGCTGGTTCTACTGGCAGATTTTCTGCATCCAGCTTAAATTCTGGTTCAACTCTACCTCTGGAATCAATGTTCTTTTCAAGTTTTATCTGAGGTTCCATTTCAGCAATTTTATTTGCCTCAGGATTCACTTCAGGACTCTCTGCACCCGACTTTAATAAAAACGGTGGCGGCTCAGGACTATAGGAATTATCTTTACCTTGTGATTGACGATGTGGTGTTTCAGTTACTTTTGCAGAGCGCTGGAAGCCAGGTTTAGGTTGGGTTACTACACTGCCATATAATTTAGGCGCAACTTGTTCATGTTCTTCTGCCAGCTTGGCGAAATCCATTTCGCTGCGTTCTAACGAAAGATCATCATCTAACGCCAAATCGTCTTTGCTTCTCTCGTCGCTGTCATCAGTGCAGGTTTTTTTATAGGTTTCAGCCGTTTCATCTTCTGGTGCACCTGGTTCAGATTCAATAATCGCTCGTGTATCAGGGGCAGCCTCAAACTCGTCACTATCGTATTCAGCATCCACATTTTTACTTACATTTGCTCCGCTATGTAAGGCGGATATTGGATCGTCATTATACTCAGCGTCGCTCGAGCTATTGTAAGAATCATCATGTTCATCACTAACATAAGACGTTTTTTTGTTTGATGAAACTACTCTGACACTACCAACCCCGTTAGCATCGAATTTATCATCGTCATCTAATAACGGGTCACTTTTATTCTGCCAGTTTCTAGATTCAAGTTTAGCTTTTTCATTACTCTTGGCGTTTTTCCTAATAGTCCACAAACCATGAACTAGGATAGCGACAATGGCAACAATACCAAAAATCAAAAATGTTAAGCGCAAATCTTCCATTTTAAACTACTCTACTTATTATTATTCTGCGATAGCTAAAGCTTCTTCTACATCAACTGCGACCATTCTCGACACACCTGGTTCAGCCATTGTAACACCAGTTAAATGACTTGCCATTTCCATTGCCACTTTGTTGTGCGTGATATAGATAAATTGTACGGTTTTTGACATTTCTGAAACCAATTTACAAAAACGTTCTACATTTGCATCATCTAACGGCGCATCTACTTCATCGAGTAAACAGAACGGCGCCGGATTTAATCTAAATATAGCAAACACCAATGATAATGCGGTTAGCGCTTTTTCTCCACCAGAAAGAAGGTGGATTGTACTATTTTTCTTACCCGGTGGTCGTGCCATAATAGTCACGCCAGTGTCGAGCATATCATCTTCTGTTAATGCAAGGTGAGCACTACCGCCACCAAACACTTTTGGAAATAGCGTCTTTAGGCCACTATTAATTTGGTCAAACGTAGCTTTGAAGCGTGTTCGAGTCTCTTTATCAATTTTTTTAATTGCTGTTTCTAGCGTCTCTAAGGCTTGTGCTAAATCGTCATTTTGTTCGTCTAAATAGCGTTTTTTTATCGATTGTGATTCAAACTCTTCAACTGCAGCCAAATTAACCGCTCCCAAACGTGATAAAGAAGACGTGGTTTTTTCAAGGTTTTGCTGCCACTGACCCTCCTCAATATCATCGGGTAAGTTTTCCAGAATGGGTTTCAATGGTTGTTGCATGTCTTGCAATTGCTCTAAATATGACTGAGCCCGCACTTTATTGCCTTCAGATTGTAACTTCGCGCTATCTATTTCTGCTTTAATTCTCTCGGCTGCCTGATTAACGCCTGATTGTCCTTTTTGTGCATCCAAGAGCTTTTTATCAACTTCAGCTAAGGACACTTGTATCTCATCCTGACGGGTTTGCAATAGCATTTTATTGTCTAATAGTGACTGTAATCTTTGTTGCTGATCATCGAAAGGTATCGACAGCTCTTCTGCCTCTTCTTGCAGCATCGCTATTTTTTCTTTGTGTTCGTTAATCTGCTCTTCACGGGTTGTTTGCTTATCTTTCAATAAGGTGTATCTGTTTTTTGTCTGCTGAACTTGCATAGCTAATTCATGAAGCTGCGAAACCATCTGTTCTGTTTGAGTACGAGTCGATTTTACATTTAACTGTAATGATTCAGCATATGCCACTTGTCCGTCTATTACCTCTTCACATTGAGCAAAATCCATTGTGTATATTTCTAACTGCTCATTCACTATTTCAAGTGTTTCTAGTTCTTCTTCCGCGCTCATTTTCTGGCGCTCTAGTTCTAAACTACAGCGTTGATAACGCATTTTTTGCTGCGTCATTTGCTGCTGCAACTGACTTAGTTGGGTATTCAATTTAAATATAATTTCTGAGTAAACAGTGCAAAGCGATTTCGCATCATCTATAAGGGCTGACACTTCAGTAAACAATGACGTGGCTAATTCGAGCGCTTGCTCGGCCTTTGCTAAGCTTTGACTTTGTGCTGCTAATTGGTTCGTTAACGACGCTATTTCTGTCGCTCGGCTGAAACTTGCGTCGACCTGTTCACCCGCACCATTAATCAACATATCACTGAACAACCATAAGCCGCATGGTGTAAGCAGCGAGTGTCCTTGCGTGAGGTCTTTTTGTAGGCTTAATGCAGATTCGACATCTTCAACCAGACTGATCATATTCAAAAACTGAGGCACTGCCGGATTACTAATTTTTTCAGCTAGGCTACCTAACACTTTTTGACTCGTCATGTGCTTTTCAAACAGCAGAGCTTGGCCGTGTTTTTTATCAAAAAACGTTGCTTCTATATGCTCACTCGACAATACAGTTAACACTTTTGGGTTAGCAATATGTGAAAACACAATTTCGCATAATCCTTCGTATCCTGGCGCGATCTCTAAGAAGGCGGACAACTCAAGTAACTTCGATTCAAACTCATATTTATCCGTATTTTGCTCGCGGAGACTGGTATCACTTATACCTTTTTTCTGAATATTTTGCAGCGCATCTTTGCGTGCTTGCAAATTAATCATTAATCCATGGTGTTTCTCTACTTCTGTCTTTGTTGCGCTATGCTCGAGTGACATTTCTCGTTGACGCTCTTGGGTAAATAACAAGTCTTGCTTGGCTTGCGCTACGCGTTCGTTGGCCAATAACAACTCACTTTGAATATCTTCAGATTGTTGTTTGGCGTCTTGCTGATTAATTTCCCTCAATTCTTGTTTCAGTTCTTCAACTCGAGATCCAGTGCGCAGCTGCATGCTCATGGTATTTTGAATTTGAGCATGGCAACTCTGTAATTTTTGCTTGAGGAAATGATATTGAATTTCTCCCTCTCTATTTTTCTCATTAAATTGAATCAACGCCTCTTCAGCAGCATGACGAGAAGCCTGAGCATTTTCAAGCGCTTCTTCCAAGACCATTTTATTCGGTTCTAAATCGACCAATTCATCTTGCACAATTAGTAATTCTTCCCCAGTGTCTGCAAATAGTGCTTGAGTTTGTTGCGCCTGAGTTTGCAGTTGTTGTAATTCCATTTGAATTTGCTGTTTACGCTTTTTAGAAAACAGTTGTGATTGCTCAATTTTCGTTATACTGGTGCTGACTTTGAAGATTTCTTGCTGGATATCATTTATCTCAAGCTTGCAATTTTCTTGTTCTTCGCGGCACTGAATAATACTGCTTTCGTCACCGCGCTTGCGAGAGATTACTTTTTCTAACTCAATTTCCTGTTCCGAAATTTTAGCTTCAGTTTGGTTAATCAAGTTATTTTGTTGTAACCAACGAACCACAGTGAGTTGTGCTTTAAGCTCTCGTTCAGTGGCTTTTAGGTCTTTATATCTTGTTGCTGCCAGAGCTTGACGTTGAAGTTTACTTAGCTGCTCCCCTAGCTCGCTGCGCAAATCATCAAGGCGTTCTAGATTTTCTTTAGTGTGCCTTATCCTATTTTCGGTTTCTCGGCGACGTTCTTTGTATTTCGAAATGCCCGCAGCTTCTTCAACAAAGACACGTAATTCTTGAGGGCGACTCTCTATTAGCTTGGAAATCATGCCTTGTTCTATGATGGCATAGCTACGCGGCCCTAGGCCAGTTCCTAAAAATAAGTCAGTAATATCTCGTTTTCGACATTTAGTACCGTTTAGTAAGTAGCTAGAAACGGCTTCTTTAGTAACAACACGCTTTACCGATAATTCATTGTAATTTGCATATTCTCCAGCAATTCTTCCTGACGAATTATCAAAAACCAATTCAACAGTGCATTGTGAAACGGCTTTGCGCGCAGTTGAGCCATTGAAAATGACATCTGTCATGGCATCCCCACGCAAATTTTTAGCAGAGCTTTCACCTAACACCCAACGCACAGCATCAATAACATTAGATTTTCCACAGCCATTGGGGCCCACCACTGCTGTCATTTCGCCGGGAAATGGTATCGTGGTAGGGTCTACAAATGACTTAAATCCTACTAATTTAATTTTTTTTAAACGCATGTAATATTAATTAAGTGTGAAGTAAAAAATGGATCCCATTGATTAAAGTATGACGACATCTAATTATCTTTATAACTGCTATTTTTATCCATCTATATTTTGTGTATCTATCGCAATCAAGGTAACTGCCACTAATAATAATGCAAATGTAACAAAAGTAAAACTTGGTAACAATTGCTTATTACATCACTCTCATTAGCACGATATACTTGTGATTATTGATAGCTAGAATAACAAAGAAAACAAAAGGGCAAACATGAGTAATAGAAGTGGCGCTAGTTATTTTTTTGAAGGTTTTTCACTCATTAAAACAAAGGGACTGAAGCGCTTTGTTTTTGTTCCACTGTTTATTAATTTATTGTTATTTTCAATGGCATTTTACTTCCTCTGGCCACAGTTAGAAATTGGTATCAACTACTTGGTCAATTTGATCCCTGATTTTCTTGGATGGTTAAAAACAGCTCTCATCTATGTACTTTGGCCAATTGCTGTTATTACCGTACTGCTCATTTTTGCGTTTATTTTTGGTACTTTAGCTAATTGGATAGCCGCGCCATTTAATGGTTTGTTGAGCGAAAAAGTAGAACGTTACTTAACTGGGCAAGATATGGGGAACGAAGGATTATTTAGTGCCGTAAAAGATGTACCAAGGACATTAGGCCGCGAACTCTCTAAAGTATTATATTTTTTGCCGCGCGCTGTCGGTTTCTTAATCTTGTTTTTCTTGTTACCCGTACTAGGTCAAATTCTGTGGTTCTTATTTACGGCGTGGATGATGGCGATACAATATTGTGACTATCCTTTCGATAATCATAAAGTTCCCTTTAGACAAATGCGAGACGACTTGAGCCAACACAAAGGCAAATGCTTTAGTTTTGGCATCATGGTGAATATTTTTTCTCTTATCCCAATAGTGAACTTCTTAGTAATGCCTGTTGCAATTTGCGGTGCAACGTCGTTGTGGGTCAACGAGCTTAATGAACAACACTTATAATGCAGACCAAAACATGCCAGCTTCGTTATCCTTGTTTGCAAATGCAGAAATCGCCAAGTTGTCATTGATCGCAGGATAATTTGCTTGCTTGAGCAGTATTTGTCGCCACAAGGTTCGATAAACTTTTGGAATATTAGGCACGTCATGGTATTCCAAAAAGGTCATTTGCTGAGTCGGTTTAAATGACTCGTATTGAGTGTTTTTACAGGTTATGGAGCGTGCAATATGATGTAATACCGGATTGTTACTTTCCAGTATTTGCAACTCATTATGCGCATCTAACGCTCTTTGCCAAGTATTTGCTCTTGCTGTAGGCAAGTAGCGGGATTTGACGATTTCTTTAGCACTGAATTGTGCGTCTTCATTTAAACTAGGTTTAATCCTTACCAGCGTCTCTTGTGTTTCAATTTCGCTATTACCTTTAACTACTTGCTGAGTGTTAGTAAGGTTGTCTGGCAATGCTGATAGCAATAAATTGGGCGCTACATTTTTACTACAATGATAATTAGCCAAGTCATCAGGTAAAGCATATTCGTCAACAAAGCCGGCAAAATGTGCCAGTTCATGCACAAAAACCGAATACGTGTCGGATTGGTCTAAAAACATCACACCGTTGTTAACATTTGCTTTGCCCTGCTCTGCAAAAACAACCATATGAGTAAAGCTTAGAAGGGTTTTATATTTACTCAGCGGATATAGGTCGCACCCCAACCTCGCTTCATTATCAAAATTATTATTACACGCCAAACTGTCTTTTTGTAGCCAGATCGGAGGTAGAACGCATAATGGTAGATCGGCCAACCTTTTATCTTTTTCGAATTGTTCTTGAAATGCGTTAGCTTGAATAAAGGAAACCAGCGTTGTAGCGACGAATTGAATTGTTTGAGCACAATTTGGCCCCTGCACTGGAACCGCTAACAATGACTGTAGCGGCTCCATTTTATGTTGTTTAATAACTTGTAACGCAATTTGAGCCGATGCAAAGTCTTGTTGAGCTGCTTTGTCAAAATAGGTTTCGGCGCTTGCGAATTCACCCTGTTTCCAATACAAATTAGCTAACTTAAATGCACTAGATGCATCAAATTCAGCTGCTTTTTTTAACCACATAATTGCCTGCGAATTGTCGTCAGATTCAAAAATATACTTGGCCATTGATATAATTGCAGGTTCGTAACCTGCTTCGGCAGATTGCTGCATCCAGTGTCGTTTTTCATCATTTGAGGTTTGTAACAGTGCATACTCAAACTGACTTTGAGCATGTCCCAACTCAGCAGACGTCCTTAACCATGTTTTTATCTGTGTGGGATTTTGACTGCGCATAGCTGCATAATAAAGAGCACCACTACTGCCCAGTTTACCAGCTAAAGCTAACCAATATTGGTCACCTGAATCAATTGCTAGTTTGGTTAATGCCGACATAGCGTCGGGGTTTCCTTGTTTAACCAATGGGTAAAGTAGATAAGCGGATTGAGGGTTATCTAATAACAGATGTTGTGGCAATATTCTGATGGGTGAAAGACAATTATCTGCTTGTAAAAAAAAGCAAATACCAAAGACACCAAGCAACACTTTGAGGTAATTAATGACTAAATTCACTCGTTCACCTTCCTATGTTCCATCTATTAGACGTCATTTTCATGATTTGTATGGGTCTTTAAGTATGACTTTAGAGAATGATTTTAAGAGACTATGCTATTGAGTAATCTCTGCACTTTTTTCGTCGGGATCATTAGTGGCCTCTTTTCTTTTCTCGCGCAATCTAGCCAACTCTACCCTAGAGAAACGGTATTCAACATATTCGAATACGTTGGTGCTCAAGGAAAGCTTAAAGTAATTTGCTGCTTTCACTTTGTTGCCAAGGTCGCTATGGTATTTACCTAAGTAAAAATAAGCTTCACATAAACGATCATTCAATTGTTTTTGACTTTTAACATCATCAACTAGGTCAGCAATAACGGCAGTTTCATCGATCTTGCCTAAGTAAAAATCAACGAGACTGGTTGCCCAATTTTCATCATCGAGTTCTTTTCTATGAATAGCCAAATTTGCTAGCGCTGTTGCTCTATCGACGTTCTGTTCAACAATAAAGGACCAAAGAACTCGATATGGATCGTGTTTATCTTTTTCATAAAAACGATTTAAATCGGCAATGGCCAGCTCGGCTCTTCCACCATAATAAAGAGCGATACCTCTGTTGAGGATCGCAAAATCGTAGTCCGGATTGATATCTAATGTTGAGTCAAAGGATTCATAAGCCATTATAAAGTCCATTTGCTGGATATAATGAATGCCAATTGAATTGTGTGCCTCAGCCATATCAGGCTTCAATTCCAATGCCTGCATAAAATCGAACCGTGCTAAACCAGACAAACCCACACTGTCGTATAGCATACCGCGCTGAAACAAAAGCTCAGCACGCTCTTCATCCTTTAGCGGGGCTTGCGTAAGGATATGGTTATACCGCGCAATCGCCATTTGTGAGCGAGTATTGACAGGCTCTGGCTCGGCCAATAGCAAATTACCCATCGGTCCGTAAGCATTATTACTTTGTATTGTACAACCCGATAGCAGAAGAGCTAACCCCATCGTGGCACAAATACCTAAGTGTTTTTTATTCACGTTCACAACATTCCTTATTTACCAAAGTGCAATCCTCATCGTTTTAGTACCGACTTGACTCATATAATTGCTCACTAACTTTGCAAAGTATAGCACGCACTTATTTTTGTTGCTTAGCCGCGCTCTTAGCATTGAAGGCAACCAATTGCTCTTCGGTTGCAGGCAATTGATGATTGGATTTCCATGCACTATACGACATCTTATAAATTGCTTTGCGAGCCTCATCTTCGGTTAAAGAAAGATCACGTTCTTGCGCCGCGGCTAAATACCATTTAGACAAACAGTTTCTGCAGAAATCAGCCAACAACATCAGTTCAATGTTCTGCACTTGTTTGTTGTTATCTAAATGCTCAATCAATCGTCTAAACGCAGCCGCTTCGACTTCGGTCTTTTGCTGTTCATTCATTCTATTTCTCCTGTATAAATTAACAAAAAAGGAGCCGAAGCTCCTCTTTTACCTATCAAAATGAACATGGATTACACCATATAAATCACTTTGAATTATTCGCCTTCGCTTGGAGTAGCTGGTTTTTCTAACAGCTCTTTGATACTTAAGCGTACACGGTTTTGGCGATCAATTTCCATGACTTTGACGTCAACCATTTGACCTTCTTTCAAGAAGTCAGATACTTTGGCTACGCGGTCATGAGCGATTTGACTGATGTGTACAAGGCCTTCTTTGCCTGGTAACACTTCAACAAATGCACCGAAATCAACAATACGCATTACTTTACCGTTGTAGACAGTGCCTACTTCGATATTCGCTGTTACCGCTTTAATACGGTCAATTGCGATATCTGCTTTGGCTTTTTCAGTAGCGAAGATTTTGATAGTACCGTCGTCTTCAATCTCAATGTTGGTATCAGAAGCTTCAGTGATCGATCTGATCATTGCGCCGCCTTTACCAATAACATCACGGATTTTATCTTGATCAACTTTCATTGTATAAATACGCGGAGCATATTCAGACATCTCTTCACGCGGACCAGCAATTGCAGAATCCATTACTTCAAGTATGTGTAAGCGCGCTTCTTTAGCTTGCTTCAATGCTAACTGCATTATTTCTTGAGTAATACCTTCAATTTTAATATCCATTTGAAGTGCAGTAATACCCTTAGTAGTACCAGCAACTTTAAAGTCCATGTCACCAAGATGATCTTCATCACCTAAGATGTCAGACAGAATAACGAAGTTATCATCTGATTTTACTAAGCCCATTGCTATACCAGCGACAGAAGCTTTGATTGGAACACCTGCATCCATAAGTGCTAATGATGTACCACAAACTGATGCCATTGAAGAAGAACCATTCGACTCAGTGATTTCAGAAACCACACGAACTACATACGGGAATTCCTCAGCTGAAGGCATAACCGCTTGCATACCACGTTTCGCTAAACGGCCGTGACCGATTTCACGACGTTTAGGTGAACCAACAAAGCCAGTTTCACCAACACAGTATGGAGGGAAGTTATAATGCAACATGAAACGACTGCTAGCCATACCGCCTAGTTCGTCAATCATCTGTGCGTCACGTTCTGTACCTAAAGTAGCAGCAACAATAGCCTGAGTCTCACCACGTGTAAATAACGCAGAACCATGGGTTCTCGGTAATAAACCGGTTCCAACGTTCAGAGCACGGATTGTGTCTGGATCACGACCATCAATACGTTTTTCACCCGCTAGGATACGTGAACGAACTACGTCACTTTCTAGGTGGTGCAATAACTCACTTGCTTCTTTACGATCTTGCTCTGGATTCGCTTCCACAATAGCAGCAATCGCTTTATCTGTGACTGCAGTGATAGCGTCTTTACGAACCATTTTATCAGAAATCTGATAAGCTTCAGTCATACCAGCTTCTGCCAGTTCTTTAACTTGCGCTTTCAAACCAGTATTTTCTGCTTCTGCTTCCCAATTCCAAGAGTCCGTACCAACTTCAGCAGCGAACTCACTGATTGCATTGATAACCGTTTGAGATTGTTCATGGCCATATACAACAGCACCAAGCATAACATCTTCAGATAAGATATCCGCTTCCGACTCAACCATTAATACTGCGCTTTTCGTACCAGCAACAACAAGGTTAAGTTGGCTTTCTTCTTGCTCAGAAGAACGTGTATTTAATATATAACCGCCATCTTTATAACCAACGCGCGCCGCGCCGATAGGACCATTGAATGGCATACCAGAAATAGCGAGAGCGGCAGATGTGCCGATTAATGAAATAATATCTGTTGGGATTTCTGGGTTAGCAGAAACCACTGTGATGATGATCTGAACTTCGTTTTTAAACCCATTTGGGAATAGTGGACGAATTGGGCGATCAATTAAACGTGCAATTAAGGTTTCGCTTTCTGATGGGCGCCCTTCACGTTTGAAAAAGCCGCCAGGAATCTTACCCGCTGCGTATGCTTTTTCTTGATAATTAACTGTTAATGGGAAGAAACCTTGGTCTGCTTTAGCTTCTTTTTTACCAACAACTGACACCAACACACACGTATCGTCCATGCTTGCCATTACTGCTGCAGTTGCTTGTCTTGCGATTACACCCGTTTCTAGGGTGACAGTATGCTGACCATACTGAAATGTTTTAGTAATAGGAGTCACACTCTATCCTTTAGTTTATTTGTATTTTATGCTTATTAATGCGGTGCGTAGTATAGCGGTGAAACGCATTGATTGCTATTTAAAAATTATATCTCTTGCCGAATTGCATACAGCGGCCACTGCGGGATGGGTGACTTTTCTTTCCGCCGATATGGCATAAAACTTCTGTTTAATGTCATGCATACGCCCAACAACTTCTACTTTAAAGCTTTCACAAACTTCTTCCTCAATAATCGTTGGCATAAAGAACACGCCAAAACCAGCTTGGCCAAAAGCTTTCATCAACGCACTGTCATCATATTGGCCTCTTATTATTGGAAAGATACCATTGTCATTTGACCATTTATCAAATAACTGGCGAATTGCATATTGCTTGGTTGGCAACAAAATGGGAGCTTGATGAAGACATTGTGGAAACTCGCCGCCTAACTGTTCTTTCACTTTTTTGGTAGCAAAAAAGGTTAATCCTGACTGCCCCAAATAATGATTATAAGCACGCACACTGAAGTTGCTAGACAGCGGTGTATCAGTCAACACCATATCAACTTCATGAATAGCCAACTCTGCAAGTATAGTTGCAACAGGCCCTTCCTTGCATACTAAACTAACTTCTTTTGACAGGTTAAGCGCAGGTTCTATAATTTTGTAAACGATGGTTTTTGGCAGCGCACTGGCTGCGCTAATAATAAATTCTGAGGTACCAACTAGTGGCGCGCCCCGCAACACATCGCTGAGTTCTTTACCTAATTCAAATATTTCATCTGAATAACGCAAAACCAAACGTCCAGTTTCGGTTAAGCGTAATCGACGACCAACGCGATCGAATAGCGGCTGGCCTATCCTCTCCTCTAGCATACTTAACTGACCACTAATTGTTTGTGGCGTAATAAAGAGTTTTTCGGCCGCTTTTGCAATGCTACCCTCGGTTGCGACAACCCAGAAGTAATGCAGGTGTTTATAATTTAAATTTTCAGACATTGAAGGTTTTATTCCTAAGCAGTAAAGAACGTCAGTTTTTTCGAACCTTTTTTATACATTTAAACGAATATATTCGTTCACTTTAAGTTGATAACCTTATCTTATCGACAGGAAAATCTTTCATAAGTGTAGTCATGCAACTCAAAATAGTGCAATTTGATGTAAAAATAAGTGAAAATCAAGTCAAGCATTTGAATGAAACATTGCGCATGCAATTAGGAAGATACACACAACTCATTGAAATTGTTACTACTTATTTCAAAAATGACATAGACCAATTTGGTCAAAAAATTATTCAATGTTCAGTAGTAATTGGGCTGTTACCTGAAGGATCTGCTACAACATCAAATACAGCGACTACAATTGAGGACGCATTTTACAATTCTATAAGCAGAGCAAAACGTCAATTAGACCGGCAGCGTCGCAGCAATAAAAGACAGTTTAATCCAACGTACACGATTAACAAATAACTGGCATTACAATGAAGTCCTAAGACCCGAAAGTGATAATTGTCTGTTTTGTATTCAGCTTAATGGATCCGCTTTCAAATAAGCGACTAAGGAGTAAATAGCCAGTAGCCAGCTGTTATTTGTCCAACTTGAATGGTTGGTATTCAGCCGTTTTTAAAATCAAACTTTTCGTTTGTATAAAAATCACAAGCGAAAATATTATTTCCTGAGCGTCTGAGGATTTTGACAGCAACATGGCTAAAGGATGTGTAAACATGCCACCTACTATGATTAAGATGATGCACTTCAATTAAAAACTAATAGTTTCTATGAAAGCACAGTTTTGAAACAAAAAAAAAGCTGTAACGCTTTTAACGTTACAGCTTTTAATTTATATGGTGCGGAAGAAGAGACTCGAACTCTCACGGCCTAAGCCACCACCCCCTCAAGGTGGCGTGTCTACCAATTCCACCACTTCCGCATTTCTTTACTCAAACCTACAACTAGTTTGGAATATCTTCTTCATTTTCTTCTTCAGTTGCCGCTGGAGCATCAGATACTGGTATATCAGATGCTGCTGGTAACTCAGTACTCAACGTAGGAATTTCTGAGCTAATAGGCTCTTCAACAACGGGTACCTCAAGATTATCGAATTCATCTACTTTTTCATTTTTGTTAGCAGCGATAGTACCTAAAAGTAAGCTAATAACGAAAAAACAAGTGGCTAAAATGGCCGTTGTCTTGGTCATAAAATTGCCTGAACCTGACGAACCAAATACTGTGTTAGAACCGCCAGCACCAAAAGACGCGCCCATATCAGCCCCCTTACCTTGTTGAATTAATACGAATCCAATAAGCAATAGTGCAACAACCAAATAACATACAATTAATACTTGTTCTAACATTTTTCCCTCATTAACTTGCCGCTTGGCAAATTGTTGTAAAATCTTCTATTTTTAAACTGGCACCACCAATAAGCCCGCCGTCTATATCTGTTTTCGCAAACAACTGATTTGCATTTGCGGCATTAACACTGCCTCCATACAAAAGTCTGATATTTGCCGCTGCACTAGCGTCTAGCGCGGCTAACTCTTTTCGAATAAACGCATGGACTTCTTGCGCTTGCTCCGGGCTTGCTGTTTTACCCGTTCCGATCGCCCATATAGGTTCATAGGCAACCACTGAATTCTTTATGTAACCTGCACCACATTCATGTGCAACTGCATCTAACTGTGCTTTAATAAAATCAAATACACCGCCACTTTCTCTTACATCTAACGGCTCACCAACACATAATATTGGCGTCAGGCCTGACGCAATTGTTGCTTTTACTTTTCGAGCAACAACTTCATTTGATTCATAATGGCCTTCTCTGCGCTCAGAGTGGCCCAAAATAACATATTTACAACCGGCCTCTGCAAACATACCCAATGAAATTTCACCGGTATGTGCACCTGAAGCAAATTCGCTCGCATTTTGTGCACCAATTGTAAACTCAGCTTGGCTAAATTTTGATAAATAAACCGCAGGAGGACATATTACAATATCAACTGCTGGGTTTGAGAGTAATTTTGAACAGAAAGCTTCAACTAACTCGTTGCTCCCATTCATTTTCCAATTACCTGCTACGAAAGGTTTTCTTTGAGAATTTGTCATGCTTTCTCCAAAGCCCACTGCGAAGCGGGCGTGATATTAACTAACCACTCACAATTATACAAGTATCGTTGTGATAAATAGATGTTAAGTTTGGTTTTTATGATGCTTTTTTAACCACATCGGCAATTTTTTCAGCCCAAAGGTCACTTAAGCTCTTATCCATCGCTTCAACCATTACTCTTATTAAAGGCTCCGTCCCACTTTTACGCAGCAAAACTCGTCCGTTATCACCCATTTCATCTTCCGCTTTTTTAACAATAGCTTTAACTTCGTCAGATTCAAGAGGGTTTTTACTTGGGTCCGCAAATTTAACGTTAATAAGTCGTTGTGGAAATCGGGTAAACCCTGAATTTAATACACTCAGTTTCATATCCGATCGCAGCATAGCCGCGATAACCTGCAATCCAGCAACAATACCATCACCAGTAGAGGCTAGGCTTAAGTTGAGTACATGACCTGAATTCTCACCGCCAATTTTCCAATCTTTAGCTAACAACATTTCCATAACATAGCGGTCACCCACGTCAGCTCGAGCGAAAGGAATACCCAGTTTGCCTAGTGCCACTTCCATGCCTAAATTAGACATTTTAGTGCCCACTACACCACCTTGTAGTTGACCACTCTTCATTGCTTCGCGGGCAATAATAAAAATTATTTCGTCGCCATCGATAACCTTGCCATTCTCATCTACCATCATGATGCGATCACCGTCACCATCTAAGGCAAAGCCGATGTCAGCTTTATGCTCTTTAACAGCCTCAACAGCCGCACGCATAGATGTTGCACCTACTTGATGGTTGATATTAGTGCCGTTGGGTGAAGTTCCTATTTCTATCACTTCAGCGCCAAGCTCTGCTAATACATCCGGCGCTATATGGTAAGTTGCACCATGCGCGCAATCAACTACAATTTTTAAACCTTTGAGGGACAAATCTGAGGGAAATGTGCCTTTGCAGTATTCAATATAACGTCCAGCGGCATCATTAATTCGAGTGGCTTTACCTAACTTGTCTGATTCAACACAAACGATAGGCTTCTCAAGCTGAGCTTCAATCGCCAGTTCAATGGTATCGTCTAATTTGTGCCCGGTTGAAGAGAAAAACTTTATGCCGTTGTCATAATACGGATTGTGCGAAGCGCTTATCACAATGCCAGCTTCGGAACGAAACGTTTTGGTCAAATAAGCAACGGCTGGCGTCGGCATAGGTCCCAACAGACCAATATTGATACCGGCAGCTGAAAGACCCGCTTCCAGCGCTGATTCGAGCATATAACCAGAAATTCGTGTATCTTTACCGATGAGGACTTTGTTGGTGCCTTGTCCTGCTAACACCTTACCAGCAGCGTAACCTAACTTGATGACAAATTCTGGGTTGATTGGACTCTCGCCAACCTTTCCCCTAATACCATCAGTGCCAAAATATTTTCGTTTGGTCATACAACTTCCTTAATTCTCTTATTATATGCTTTGTAGTTTATTTACGATTTTAATGGCATCCATGGTCTCAATAACATCATGTACTCTAATAATCCCTACTCCCGCAAGGGCGGCAATAGTAGCAGTGGCAATATTGCCTGCCAACCTTTGATTAACATCTCTTTGGATTAAATCACCAATCATCGACTTTCTTGACATTCCGACCAGTACAGGTACATCAAACTGCTTGAATTTTTGCAGACATTTCAATATTTGGTAATTATGATCTAACGTTTTACCAAAGCCAAAACCAGGGTCTATCAATATATGCTGATAATCGAGTCCGGCATTAGTGCAATCTTGAATGCGCTGCGTAAAAAAACCAAGTACATCTTCAACAACCCCTTCATAATGTGGTTTTTGTTGCATATTTTGTGGTTGACCTTGCATATGCATTAAGCAGACCGACACGTTGAAATTAGTAGCGGCATGGATAGCAGCACTCAACGCACCCTGACTGCTCAATGCTCTTACGTCATTAATGAGTCCTGCGCCACACTCTGCTGCCTGAGTCATTACTTGCGCCTTGCTGGTATCAACTGACACGACGACATCAAGGCATTTACTTATGCTTTCAATTACCGGGATAACGCGATCCAGTTCTTCTTGTAACGAAACAGCTTTCGCACCAGGACGCGTAGATTCTCCGCCAACATCAATAAATGTTGCACCGGCAGTTACCATAGACTCAGCTTGTCGCATAGCGGCATCAACAGTATTAAACTGGCCGCCATCCGAAAACGAATCTGGAGTAACGTTCAGGATCCCCATTACTTTGGGTGTGTCAAAATAAACCTCTCGGTCCCTAAACTTCATCATATGTTTGTGAGTCAAAGTCAACTACACCTTTTGTTTCGTTTAATTAGACATCATGTTAATTATATTTAATCAATAAATTTATGTTTGTACAGCGAAGCTGACAAACATAAAAAAACGCCGGTATGAACCAGCGTTTTTAGGATATTAACAACAACTGCAATTAATGAGTTACATCACTAGGATCACTGTCTGGTGCATCTTTTACTTCACCGCCAGCATTAATTGATGCGCCACTCGAAGGCTTGTCAGAATCAGTCTTAGTGTCTCTATCCCAATCAGCAGGAGGACGAACTTCAACCCGATTCATTAAGTCATCAATTTGTTTAGCATCAATCGTTTCGTACTTCATCAGTGCGTCTTTCATCGATTCAAGCACATCCATATTATCTTTCAAGATTTGCTCGGCCAATGCATAGTTGCGGTCGATGAGTAATCGTATTTCAGCGTCGATGTCACGTGCGGTTTCAGCAGACTTAGTCTTACCGCTGCCACCCATAAACATTTCAGTTTCATCGTCTTCGTAATTAATTGGCCCCATTTTGGTTGACAAACCCCAAGATGTAACCATTTTGCGCGCGATGTTAGTTGCTCTTTCGATGTCGTTCGATGCCCCTGTAGTAACGCCTGCTGCACCTAAAGTAATTTCCTCAGCAATACGACCGCCGAACAAAGTTGCAATGCGCGACTCTAATTCTTCTCTTGAATTGCTATACTTATCTTGCTCAGGAAGATACATAGTTACACCTAATGCACTACCACGCGGAATTATTGATACTTTGTACACAGGATCATGCTTAGGAACTAATCGACCTACAATTGCATGGCCTGCTTCATGATATGCCGTGTTAGTTTTTTCTTCTTCAGACATAACCATACTCTTGCGCTCAGAGCCCATCATTATCTTATCTTTTGCTTTGTCAAACTCTTCCATACTAACCACACGTTTATTCGTGCGAGCAGCAAAAAGCGCAGCTTCATTTACAAGGTTTGCTAGGTCAGCACCAGAGAACCCTGGCGTACCGCGAGCAATCAAGGATGCTTCTACATTATCACCCAAAGGCACTTTGCGCATATGCACTTTAAGAATTTGTTCACGACCACGAATGTCGGGTAAACCTACCATTACTTGACGGTCAAAACGACCTGGACGCAACAATGCAGGATCGAGTACATCTGGACGGTTAGTTGCCGCAATGACGATGATACCTTCATGACCTTCGAAACCATCCATTTCAACCAACATCTGGTTCAATGTTTGTTCGCGTTCATCATGACCACCACCATGCCCAGCACCACGCTTACGACCAACAGCATCAATTTCGTCAATGAATATAATACATGGTGATGCTTTCTTCGCTTGGTCAAACATGTCACGTACACGAGATGCACCGACACCGACGAACATTTCGACGAAATCAGAACCTGAAATACTAAAGAATGGTACTTTCGCCTCGCCAGCAATTGCTTTTGCTAACAACGTTTTACCCGTTCCTGGAGGACCTACCATCAGAACACCCTTGGGTATTTTACCACCAAGCTTCTGAAACTTCGTTGGGTCACGCAAGAAATCGACTAGTTCGGATACGTCTTCCTTCGCTTCGTCACAACCTGCAACATCAGCGAAGGTTGTCTTAATTTGATCTTCGCCGAGCAATCTTGCTTTGCTTTTTCCAAAAGACATTGCGCCTTTACCACCACCGCCCTGCATTTGTCGCATGAAGAAAATCCATACGCCGATAAGCAGTAACATTGGGAACCAATTAATGAAAATTGACGCTAAGAAAGACTGCTCTTCTGGTTTCTTACCAGAGACAATCACATTACCATCAGATAATAATTCATCCATTAGCTTCATATCTAAATATGGAATTTGCGTCACGAATGAATCGTTGTTACTGCGCACGCCACTTATTTCATTCGTTGCTTGATCAATCGTGACTTCCTTTATGTCACCACGTTTGACTTGCTCTAAGAATGTTGAATAAGCAAGCTTATTCGTCGTGTTCTCTGAACCCGATATATTTTGGAACACCATCATTAGCACTACTGCTATGACGAGCCATAAAATGAGATTTTTTGCCATGTCGCTCAACGCTACTTACCTCTAATAAAATGAATCTGGAATTGCTCGTTAACCATCTATACGCGAATCAAGAAGGAATAGATGATATTGAGATTACTATAATTTAAAACCCTTCGCCACAAGATACGCTGCAGATTATCTAGATTACAGCGAATCTGCTTTCGTTACACAACAGCCCTAAAACTAAAACGCATGGTGGCATATGCTCAATGCTAGTTCACATCAGTGCATTGATCCACCTTGATTTACCAATGAACCAGTACTTTTATATTGGTACATTGTGAGACCAAACAAAATGAAAACTCAACCGTCAACTTATCTTAACAGCCCACTCAACCCACATTCTACTCTTTATAAAGCGCCTAACCGCAAGTTTAGTATTTTTTGTATCATGCACCTAGTACTATGCACCTATATAATAACGCCAAACAGCGCTTTTCACCCTTATTTCCTCAGTGCACTGTACTTCTTTTTTATCAACAATGACTAATGAGATAGGAATGTTCTATATATAAAGGTAGAATACATTTTTTCAAGGTGTTTAACACAAACTAATCGTTACAAAAGATAACAAATGAATTTATCAAATAAACAAATACAGTATTTAAAAGGCCTCGCGCACCCATTAAAACCGGTTGTCCAGTTAGGAAACAACGGTTTAACTGAAGGCGTCTTAGCCGAAATTGAAAACGCACTTAGTTTTCACGAATTAATAAAAGTAAAAGTACCAAGTGATGACAAAGAAGAAAAACAGCTGATTATGGAAGCTATTATTGGCGAAACAAAAGCAATACAAGTGCAAGCTATTGGGCATGTATTAGTAATGTATCGTCAAAGCGACGAGAAAAAAATAAGTATTCCTAAGCGATAATCGCCTTCTTCTGAAATTAACCTATTATCTTTATATACACTCAGGTGTCATAGCCTGAGTGTATAAACTCATCTGAAAGTAATAATGTGGGGCATATATGACAACATCAAACAAAAACAGTATTGCCATTGTAACCGGCGGTTGCTCAGGACTTGGGTATGCCACAGCGGTTGTCTTGCGAGAGGCGGGTTATCATCTTGCCATTTTTGATTTAAATGAAGAAATGGGTCAGCAACGAGTTAGCGAATTTGGCGCAAAGTTTTGTCAATTTTATAAAGTAGACGTGACGGATGACAATAGCGTTGAGAACGCTGTCTCTGAAGTTGCTAAAGACGTATTAGACATTCGGCTGTGCGTTAATTGTGCTGGCGTTGCACCTGCTAAACGTATTCTTGACCGCGAAGGCGAAGCAATGCCATTGGCAAACTTTAAGTCTGTCATTGATATTAATTTAATCGGTACGTTTAATGTTTCTCGTGTTGCGGCAAGCGCTATGGCGAAGAACGCACCGCTTGGTGAAGCGAATGAACGTGGTTTGATTGTTAACACAGCCTCAGTTGCTGGTTATGAAGGTCAAATCGGGCAAACAGCTTACGCAGCCAGCAAAGGCGGCATTATTGGTTTATGTTTGCCAATGGCAAGAGACCTAGCGCCATTGGGCATTCGCGTCAATACTATCGCCCCCGGTGTCATGGGCACGCCGATGTTACTTGCTATGCCTGATAAAGTTCAGGACGCATTAGTACACAATGTACAATTTCCAAAACGCTTGGGTTTACCAGAAGAGTTTGGCAAGTTGGTCTTGCACATGGCAGATAATGCATATTTAAATGGCGAAACAGTCCGTTTAGACGGCGCATTGAGAATGCCACCTAAGTAAAAAACAACGGTTATCAGAATAGCTCATTGCGTAGATGAGCTATTCGTCTTCACTGCCGTTAACGATATTCGCAATGTTATATAGACGATTAACCGCTTGGTAATGAATACTAGTTTTAGGGTAGCGTCCTTTGATGTTCAATTCACCCGCTTCTTTCTTCATCAATAAACACAATGTCTCATCAACCGAACTTACCGCATAAACATGAAATAAGCCCTGACTAACTGCCTCGATAATTTCATTGTCCAACACCAAATTTAAAGCGTTCGATTTTGGAATAATCACTCCTTGTTTGCCGTTTAATCCGCGTTGTAAACATAATGAAAAATAGCCTTCAATTTTTTCATTTACACCTCCAACAGCTTGCACCTCTCCATATTGGTTAATTGAGCCCGTGACCGCTAAACCTTGATCAACGGGCAACTCAGTCAACGCAGAAATGAGTGCCACCAGTTCACCTAACGATGCACTGTCGCCATCAATATAACCATATGATTGTTCCAATGCTATATTAGCAGACAAGGTAAGTGGAAAAAATTGAGCATATTTATGACCCAGAAAACCGGTGAGTAGCATGACTCCTTTTGAGTGTATCGACTGACCTAATTCCACTTCACGCTCAATGTCGATAACACCACTGGAACCGGCATAAACAGTAGAAGTTATGCGGGCTGGCGTACCAAAAGCGGTGTCGCCTACTTCAAGGACTGTCAAACCATTGACTTTACCAACCGCTTGCCCATCAGTATTAATCAGGACATGGCCTTCTTTAATATCCTCCAACAATGATTCACTAACGCGCCCAGTACGATTTTTCTTAGCGGCTAACGCTGCTTCAATATGAATTGCTTTGAGTTCAGTTTGAAGCTGCTGCAGACAAAAATAATGAGCTTCATTTATTAATTCAATCACATCAGCAAACCGTGCGCTCAGCTTTGATTGATGTTCAGCAAGACGCAAGCTGTGTTCAAGAAGTCTGCGCATCGCTTCAGCATCGATACTTTGCAAACCAATATGTTGAACATGCGCTTTTACTCTGGCAACAAAGTCATTTAAATTTTGTTGATTAAGCGGAATTTCATGGTCAAAGTCGACTAAAACTCTAAACAACTCTTTGAATTCATCATCATAATCTTGCAACGCATAGTAGAGCTCTCTGGAACCTAATAAGATGACTTTTACTTTTAGTGGAATAATTTGCGGGGTTTGCGTAATTGAATTTACCATTCCCACGTCTTGTTGTGGCAATTCCATTTTTAACTGACCAAATTTTAACGCCAGTTTCAATGATTCCCATACGTAGGGTTGGTCAACTAATTTATCAGCATCAAGAAGCAAATATCCACCATTAGCTTTATGCAAGGCCCCGGGGGTTATCATTCTGTAATTTGTATAAACACTGCCTTGAACGCTTGTGTATTCAATTTTACCAAACAAATTTTGATGTGTTGGGTTTGCTTCATAAATAATCGGCGCACCAGCATCAATCGCATGCCTTATGAGCACATTGGGTACATAGGTATCAACTAAAATAGCTCGCTTGTCAAAATCGTCTTGCTTATCTTCTTTAGTTTCTGGAGTTAGCAGATCGGTTACGGTGTCGATCAAATGCGGTTTTAGCTGTTTTAAATGCTTTAATATTGCAATATCTGCCGCATGTTTGTGTTCCAGTTCTTTTAATAGCGGACGAATGCCCTGCTCCGCCGTTTCTCGCTTGAGTTTGCGCAACAACTCAGCACTCTTGCGTTGCCATAATGGAACTTCAATAAGTGCTTCGCTTAAACATGCTTCAAGTCCATCAATAAGATCATAATAAACCTGCCTTTCATCATCGCCATATTGTGCAAAGTCTGCATCAGCAATAGGTTTCCCATCGATAATAGGAGAAAAACTAATACTGCCGTTCTCTTCAATTAATGCAACACCTTTGCTAAGAGCTACTTTTTCAACTTCGTCAATAGCTTTATCGTAGCGTTGCTCATTAGCTCGTGTGATCGCGGCTTTGCGTCGCTGATAACTTGGATTTTCAAAAACCGCTGGAAACGTGTCCATTAATTCATCAAGTAAGCTTTCAATATCTTCGACAAAGCCTTTACTTTGACTCGTTGGCAGTTGTAAAGCGATAGGCTGACGTTCATCATCGAAATTATTCAAATAACACCAATCATTGGGTGTCGGTTGCTGATGAGCGCGCTGATTAATGAAATTGTGTACCAAAGTGTAACGGCCAGTCGCCTGCTCACCCATTACGTACAAATTATAACCTGTGGAGTTCACGCCTAAGCCAAAACTCAAGGCTTCTTTTGCTCGATTTTGTCCAATTAATGCGCTTTCACCTGCTTCGCTTTGCATCGCTTTATCGAACATATCATTATTCACACCAGCACTTAGATCGGCCGCTACAATGCTCAATTTAAGAGTGATATTTTGAATTGAAGTGAGTTTTGCAACCATAAATGTTTTTTTCTTCTGTCTTTTAGATTTATGAATATCGTATTGATGATTTTTTTCAAGCTGTTCTGCTTAATCAAACAACCTAATTAATTAAACAAATAAAATCTGGAATTTCGGCAGCCATGACAAACCACTAATAAAGTGTTCGTGGCAAACATGAAAATACGCTCTAAACATTAAGATTTATATAAATTTACATGTACACGACTTTGCCCACATTTTTCCATGGTAATTGATGTGCTTGCAGATTGCTGTAAATTTGTGTCGATTTATAATTATTACCTTTTTTTGCACACATCATTGTGTGTTTTAACATCAATCTAAATAGTCGTTTTTAGCTAATTTACAAAAATAAGTCTAGATGACCCGCGTTTAAGACGTTTTTGATCAGCTTTATACACTTCGTCTATTGTCGCATGCCCCTCCAACAAGGTATTCTATAGAGATTAAAATAATGCAATGCCCAGAGATACGCACATAAATGGCCAACATAGACCACAACGAGAATCAATATAACCCACAAGCCGTTGAAAAATCAGCACAAAGGCATTGGGACAACACGCAAATATTTGTAGCAAAACAAGATGACAATAGAGAGAAATTCTATTGTTTATCGATGTTTCCCTACCCTAGTGGTCGACTGCATATGGGGCATGTTCGTAATTATACTATTGGTGATGTTGTCAGTCGTTTCCATCGCATGCAGGGGAAGAATGTTTTGCAACCCATGGGTTGGGATGCGTTTGGTTTGCCAGCCGAAAATGCTGCTATAAATAACAAATCAGCACCTGCTAAATGGACTTATCAAAATATCGATTATATGAAAACCCAACTTAATTCACTTGGGTTTGGTTATGATTGGAGCCGCGAACTCGCAACTTGCAAACAGGATTACTATCGCTGGGAACAGTGGTTTTTTGCGCGTTTGTTCGATAAAGGCTTGGTGTATAAGAAGAATGCAACCGTTAATTGGGATCCGATTGATCAAACTGTATTGGCCAACGAACAGGTCATTGATGGTCGCGGCTGGCGCTCAGGTGCTTTAGTTGAACAAAAAGAGATACCGCAGTGGTTTATTAAAATTACCGAGTACGCTGAGCAGTTGTTAAATGATTTGGACAAGCTTAGCGATTGGCCGCAACAAGTCGTTACCGCACAACGGAATTGGATCGGTCGTTCTGAAGGGGTCGACGTTACGTTTGATTTGAGCGCACAAAGCGCTGGTATGAGTCAGATTGAAGTGTATACCACCCGACCAGACACGCTTTACGGTGCATCTTACTTAGCTGTCGCAGCACAACATCCTCTGGCCTTGGAAATGGCAAAAGAGAATGCCGTTATGAGCGCATTCATTGACGAGTGCAAAAATACTAAAACCACTGAAGCCGACATGGCGACAATGGAAAAGAAAGGCATGCCTACAGGCTTGACTGCAATTCATCCATTAACTGGCGATACAATCCCTATCTGGATAGCCAACTTTGTATTAATGAGTTATGGCTCTGGTGCGGTAATGTCTGTTCCGGCTCACGATCAACGAGATTGGGAGTTTGCAAGCAAATATCAATTACCTATTTTGCAAGTCGTTGAATTCAAAGCCGACGATACCGAGACAGCTGATATTACTAAGGCAGCATACACCGAAAAAAATACCCTAATGAATTCTGCACAATACAATGGATTGTCGTTTCAAGATGGCTTTGATGCTATTGCTGACAGACTAACTGAATTAGGTAAAGGTAAAAAGTCGATTAATTATCGCCTGCGTGACTGGGGTGTATCCCGACAACGTTATTGGGGAGCACCGATCCCTGTCGTCACTAACGAAAAAGGCGAATCTTTTGCTGTGAATTCAGATGATTTGCCCGTTGTATTGCCTGAAGACGTTGTGATGGATGGCGTAAATTCGCCAATTAAGGCCGACCCAGAATGGGCGAAAGCAACTCACAATGGACAGCCTGTTACACGAGAAACTGATACCTTCGATACCTTCATGGAATCTTCATGGTACTACGCTCGCTACACCTCAGCCCCATCTGACGCTATGCTTGATCCGAAAGAGGCTAATTACTGGCTACCTGTTGATCAATACATTGGCGGTATTGAACATGCTATTTTACACTTATTGTACGCACGCTTTTTCCACAAACTTTTACGTGATGAAGGCTTAGTCAATAGCGACGAACCATTCAAAAAATTATTATGCCAAGGCATGGTATTAGCAGATGCCTTCTTCACTAAAGACGAGAAAGGTAAAGAGATTTGGCATGCACCTAACGATGTTACCGTTGAAAAAGACGAAAAGGGTCGCATTGCCAAAGCATCTTTAGCCGATGGCACTGAAGTTCAGCACGCGGGCATGATCAAAATGGGCAAGTCAAAAAATAATGGTATTGACCCCCAAGCAGTTATTGATATTTATGGCGCGGATACCGTCAGATTATTCACTATGTTCGCTGCGCCACCAGAGCAAACCCTAGAATGGATTGATTCAGGTGTAGAGGGTTCAAATCGTTTCTTAAGACGTTTCTGGCGATTGGCCAATGAGCACTCCCAATTATGCGAAAGTAACGGCGGTGTTCCAGCTTTACGCCCAGCTATGCTGAATAAATCGCAAAAAGTATTACGCCGCGAAATTCATCAAACGATTGAAAAGGTGACTGACGACTTAGGTCGCAGACAAACATTTAATACTGCGGTGGCTAAAGTCATGGAATTATTAAACAGCTTACAGAAAGCTGAAATAACTGATGACCAAGATAGTGCACTCCTGCATGAAGGATTAATGGCAATGGTTCAATTGCTTAACCCGATTACGCCGCACATTTGTGAAGAGCTGTGGACTTTACTGGGTGGTGAAGGAGAATTACAAACATCGGCTTGGCCTCTCGTCGATGCCTCTGCTTTAGTCGAAGATGAAAAGCTGATTGTTGTTCAAGTTAACGGTAAAGTGCGAGCAAAAATGACAGTAACCGCTGACATAAGCAGCGAAAACGCACAAAAAGAAGCTTTAGCACAAGAAAACGTACAACCTTTCATTGAAGGAAAAAAAGTACGAAAAGTAATCTACATCGCAGGTAAACTAGTAAATATTGTCGCTAACTAGTTAACAATATTTGCTAATGAACTTTGCCATTTTATGGAGTAACACCTTGATAAGCTTTCTAAGCACAGTTATCGCAAGTATGCCCAAACTGGGGCATATTATTTGCGCAACAATTAAAAAGTTGAAATTGGCTTTTGTCATTACAGTTATGGCAGTCGTTCTGCAAGGATGCGGTTTTAAATTACGTGGTTCTCAAGCATTACCAAGTTATTTAAATAACGTCGTTATTCTTTCTCAATTTGATTACTTGCCTCTATCTAGAGCTTTGGACAAAAGACTTCCAGTGTATCAACTAGAAAGTATTGTTGGCGAAAAAACAATTCCCGAAGGTATAGAGCCGACAACCGTCGTGGTGATAAAACTGCAACCTGAAGCACTTGAACGCCGCTTGTTATCCGTATTTGCAAGTGGTCAGGTGGCTGAATACGAACTTATTTATACTGTTAATTATGAAGTTATATTCCCTTTTGCTGAGCCTATTAGTGCATCTATGACCGTTGCGAGAGAATATCAAGACGATCCTGACCAAGTGCTCGCCAAATCACGAGAGTTAGAATTGGTGCTAGATGAAATGAGAGCAGAATCTGCTGACCGAATGATTCGACTACTCTCGAGTCAATACACTGAAGCATTGGCCTCTATTGAAGAAAGAAAAATTAGAAAATCGGCAAAAAATGAGGCGAACAAGCGCTAATGCAAGTTTACCCAAATCGATTTAAGCAACATCTCCAGCAACAGGGTCTAGCGCCTTTCATGTTGATTTTTGGCGACGAACCGCAACAGAAGCTAGATATGATTGACAGCATTCGCGTAGTAGCAAAATCGCAAGGTTTTGACGAACGTCAAACATTAGTTGCTGATACAGATTTTTCTTGGTCGCAACTCATCGAAGCGACCCAATCAATGTCGTTATTTTCTGACAAACAGTATATTGAACTGACTCTACCAACGGGTAAGCCAGGCGCCGAGGGCAGCAAAGTACTGAGCGCTATTGCTGAAAACCCGTCTGCAGACACATTAATATTAATTCAGGGCCCTAAGATTGCAAAAGATGTACAAAAAGCAAAATGGTTCAAAGCACTTGATGCCAAAGGCATATTTTCTATTTGTTATCCCCTTGAAGGTAAACAATTAGTGCAATGGATTGAACAGCGATGCCGCGCATCATTAGTTAATATAAGTCCTGCTGGCATCAATCTCTTAGCCGATTTTAGTGAAGGCAATCTGCTTGCCGCAAAACAAGAAATTGAAAAACTAGCCCTAATGTATGCCGACAGTGGCCAACATGTTGATGAAAAAGTGTTAACTGCCGGCATGGTCGATCAGTCTCGATTCACGGTTTTTCAGTTTATCGATGACTTACTTGCTGGTGATATTCAAAAAGCGATTAAAATTTTATACCGGTTAGAAAGCGAGGGCGTAGAGCCTAATATCATTCTCTGGACTTTAATAAAAGAAGCACAAACATTAGCCGAGTGCCAATCAATGCAGAGCCTGGAAGGTAGTGTTAACTTTAATAAGTTACGCATATGGCAAAACAAGCAAGTTTTATATCAAAATGCATTGCGACGACTAACACCCAATCATATCAGCTTGATGAACACTCATTTACAACAAGCCGACCTAATATTAAAAAGTGAAACAACCGCACGACCCTATATCCTGCTAAGTCATTTGGCATTGCTGTTTTTACCAGCACCATTGCAAAATATGCCTTTAAATTAATTAATGACTAATTCGCAGCCTATTACACTTTTTGGTGGCACATTTAACCCGCCGCACTGGGGTCATGTTAAACCCTTAAAACAAGCTATGCATGCTCTTGATATTGTTCGCGTCGGATTGCTTCCGTGTAATATTCCGCCGCATAAAGAAACACTGAAAATCAGTAACCAGCACCGACTAGCAATGCTTGAAATTCTTTGTAAGCTAGAGCCATCCTTGTATATAGAGGGTATGGAGTTAGAAAGCAAGGAAGTAAGCTTTACGGTCAACACCTTAAAAAAGCTAAAACAAAGTAATCAGCAATCGACCTTCTTTGTCATGGGTTCAGACTCGTTCCAATCGCTTAAAACTTGGTATAAGTGGCAAGAAATATTGCAGCTTTGCAATATTATTGTGTTGAATAGAAACAACCAGCCGTTAAAAAGATTAAAAGAAGTGACGCAATATATTTCATGTGGACCCGATCATGCGGTATCCTTAGCAGATAAACAGGCATTATCGACAAATAACGGAATTGTTGTGTCTTGCTATTTTCCGACAGTACCGGTTTCTTCAACTCTAATTCGAGAAAAGCTTGAAAAGAAAGATTACCAACAGTTGGAGACCGGCGAAATATTGCCTTTACAGGTGTTTAGATATATAAAACAACATCAATTATACGAAACAAACAAATCATAGGAATAACATTGAATCAAAGTGAATTCGTTCAATTTGTCATAGACAAACTTGAAGACATGAAAGCCAGAGACATTGTACAAATAAATGTTGAAGGTAAATCTACCGTGACCGACATGCTAATTGTATGTTCGGGAAACTCAAAAAAGCATGTTTCATCTATTGCTGAAAACCTCGTTGTTGAAATGAAAACTGCAGGTATTCCTCCACTAAGCGTTGAGGGGAAATCAACAGGTGAATGGGTACTAGTCGATTTAGGCAACGTTGTTGTGCATGTAATGCAAGACGAAACCCGCGATTTTTATCAGTTAGAGAAGCTTTGGCAGTAGCCTAAACATCAGCTTTGCAATTTTGGTGTCATAAAGATGCGAATACAAGTTATCGCGGTCGGGAACAAAATGCCTAATTGGGTTGTCGAAGGTACTCAGGAGTATGTACGACGATTTCCGCCTGATTGCCAATTGTATTTTACGGAAGTTGCGCCCGGTAAAAGGGGCAAGAACGCTGACGTAAAACGCATCCTTGTTGATGAAGGGCAACGTTGTTTGCAACTAGTTCCCAAAGGAAACAAAATTGTCACGCTTGAAGTGTTAGGGCAAAGTTGGAGTACGCCAAAACTCGCTGAACAGTTAGACAAATGGAAAATGGATGGGCGCGACATTAGCCTCTTAATAGGTGGTCCAGAAGGGTTATCAAAAGAGTGCCAAGAAGCGTCTGAACAAAAGTGGTCACTGTCGAAATTGACGTTGCCCCATCCGATGGTAAGAGTCATTGTAGCCGAAAGCATCTATAGAGCTTGGTCAGTGACTCAAAATCATCCATACCATCGAGAATAAAGCAGGTTGTAGAGCCAAGAGTATTTTATGCCACCAAAGCGTCAAACGATAAGAGATCACTCAGCAGAAGCTAATCTGGTAGCTAGACGCACCGTTGTTTCTATTATATTTGTCTGCATTCTCATGTCAGTTATTATTGTGAACCTTTATCAGTTGCAAGTTCGTCAATATGAAGACTATCAAACACGTTCCAATGGTAATCGAATTAAAGTGTTACCCGTCGCACCAAATCGTGGCCTTATTTACGATCGAAACGGCGAAATTCTGGCGGAAAATAGACCGGTATTTAGTTTAGAAATAACCCCAGAAGACGTTAATGACCTTGATACTACAATTAAACAATTGTCTGCACTAATGTCCCTAAGTGATAGCGAGATTAAAGAATTTAAAAGTAATATTAAACGCCAAAGGCGTTTTAAACCAGTCTCTATTAGACAACAACTTTCGCACGAAGATGTCGCACTTTTCTCCGCTAAACAACACCAATTTCCTGGGGTCAGTATCGAAGCAAGATTATCGCGTTATTATCCATTTAAAGACACGTTAACTCACATGCTGGGCTATGTAGCGAAAATAAATAAAAGAGAACTAGCTAAACTAGACGAAAATGACGAACTTGCAAACTATGCTGCCACCCATGATATGGGTAAACAAGGTGTTGAAAAGTTTCACGAAAGAACGCTTCATGGCAAAGTCGGCTATCAGCAGGTTGAGGTTAATAATCAAGGCCGAATTATTCGTGTATTGAGTTTTGAACCTCCATTGCCTGGTCGAGATATCGTGCTGAATATTGATATTAACTTACAAAAAAAAGCGCAAGAGGTGTTAGCAGGAAGAAGAGGTGCAATTGTTATAACCAGTCCAAAAGACGGTGGCATTTTAGCGCTTTATAGTAGTCCAAGTTATGATCCGAATTTGTTCGTTCACGGCATAAGTCAAAAAGAATATAATAAGCTTCTTGCCTCCAAAAACAGTCCCTTGCTGAATCGAGCAACACAAGGGCGTTATCCTCCAGCATCGACCATTAAACCGCTGTTAGCTCTAGCAGGTCTTGAAGCAGGTGTGATTGATGAGACCACCGAAATACATGATCGCGGTACCTATCGTTTAAAAAACGTAGATCATGTTTGGCGTGATTGGAAAAAGTATGGGCATGGCACAGTTAATGTCACTAAATCGATTGAAGTGTCATGTGATATTTTTTATTACGACCTAGCCTATAAGTTAGGTATAGATCGGATCAGCGAGTCTATGCAATTATTCGGTTTTGGTAGGCGCACAGGCATCGACTTATTGGAAGAATCCGGCGCTAACATGCCTAGCCGAGGCTGGAAAAGAGCTCGATTTAATGAACCTTGGTATATTGGAGACACTATCCCTGTTGGCATTGGACAAAGTTACTGGAACGCAACTCCTTTACAATTAGTACAATCGCTAAATTTTCTTATCAATAAAGGCCAACGCAGCACTCCCCGTATTATCAAAGGCTATATGGTTGAAGGAACGTTAGATATATTACCTAATAAAATGCAGTCACCTATACCTATCGTAAACGAACATAACTGGGATGTCGTGTTAGACGCGCTGTATGGCACGGTAAATCGTAGTCACGGCACCGCGCGTAGTGCGTTTAAAAACACCGATTATATTTCAGCGGGAAAAACTGGCACAGCGCAGCTGTTTTCAGTTGCTCAAGATGCTGAGTACGAAGAGGAGAATGTGTCAGCAAGACTAAAAGATAACGCAATGTATGTTGGTTACGCACCCTACGTTAAACCTGAAATTAGTGTTTCAGTCGTTATCGAAAATGCGGGCGGTGGGAGCTCAAATGCAGCACCTGCGGCAAGATTGGTAATGGATTACTACTTTGCTGAAGTAAAACCTAAAGGCATTGCCTTAAAAAGCAACACAAATGATTCCGCTAATACTAGCTCTGCACCAGCATCATCAAACACCGTAGCGGTAATTACAATGGAGAGCAGTGGTGGCTGAAGCTAAATTTACAACTATAAAAACGACGATGCTAGAACGCCTTCACATAGATGGTTTTTTATTATTTGCGCTTATGTGCCTGATGGGAGTTGGCCTGGTGACGATTTATAGTTCTGGAGGACAAGACTGGGACTTGGTAAACCGACAACTAACTCGTTTGGGAATTGCCTTAGTCGTGATGTTTATTCTAGCTCAAATTCCACCAATGGCTTATCGACGTTTGGCTGTATATTTTTATAGTTTTGGGCTTATCATGCTGATCCTTGTACTGGTTATAGGCGTCGTTGGTAAAGGTGCCCAACGATGGTTAGATTTAGGCGTGATTCGTTTTCAACCCTCAGAAGTCATGAAACTAGCGGTCCCACTAATGGTCGCTTGGTACATTAGCAAATTTAACTTGCCTCCTCCTTCTCGTAATATAGCAATTGGCTTTATATTTGTTATTATTCCAACTATCCTCATTGCTAAACAACCTGATTTAGGAACCAGTTTATTGGTTGCTAGCTCCGGTATTTTCGCTCTTTTTCTGTCAGGTATGACTTGGCGATTAATCGGTTTCATCACTGCACTAGGGAGTGCTTTTGCACCCATAATGTGGTTTTTCTTAATGCAGGACTATCAAAAACAGCGCGTTCTCACTTTTTTAAATCCTGAGAGTGATCCGCTGGGTTCCGGCTATCACATAATCCAGTCAAAAATAGCCATCGGTTCAGGTGGAGTTAGCGGCAAAGGTTGGCTGCAAGGTACTCAATCACAACTTGAGTTTTTGCCTGAACGGCATACTGACTTTATCTTCGCTGTTTTTAGTGAGGAATTTGGTCTAATTGGCGTAATAGGTCTATTGTTTATCTACATGTGCATCATTATTCGCGGCTTGATGATTACAAATTATGCGCAAGACGCATTTAGTAAGTTACTCGCTGGAAGCTTAACACTGACCTTTTTTGTCTATGTGTTTGTTAATATGGGAATGGTTTCTGGTCTACTACCCGTTGTTGGTGTGCCCCTGCCCCTTGTGAGTTATGGAGGAACATCAATGGTGACGTTGTTAGCTGGTTTTGGTATTCTGATGTCGATTAGTACACAAAAACGATTGATGTCGCGATAAAATAATAACAATAATAAAAGTAGCAACGGAATGAATACGCTGAACAATTACATAATATTGATAGTTGCTGTCATGGGCTTAAGTGCTTGTAGTGTCAATAATAGTCGATATTCACAAAAACAAGATAGTGCGCCTGAGTATCACTATGGTGATCTAGAGCTTGCCGATGCAACTCCAAGATATGAGGTATATGCGCCTGCTAATTTTCGCCCTTACACTGTGCTTGGCAAATACTATACGCCAATGCGTTCAGCCCGAGGTTTTGAAGAATACGGGCAGGCTTCATGGTATGGTCAGAAATTTCATGGTCATTTAACCTCCAATGGCGAAATATACGATATGTTTTCCATGACGGCCGCGCACAAGACCTTACCCCTTCCTTCATTTGTTAAAGTCACTAACTTAGACAATCAAAAAGTCACCATTGTTCGGGTTAATGACCGAGGTCCATTTCATCCTGGTCGAGTGATCGATTTGTCCTACGCCGCCGCAAAAAAACTAGATGTTTTGTCGACCGGTGTGGCTAATGTTAAGGTTGAGGTCGTTCATGTTGATGAAGATGGTATTTTGACCGTTGGCGCTGGTAAGCCGCAGCAACCAGAAGTGCCACCGTCTCTAGCGCAACCAGAAAATTCACCCGTAATAGTAGCGATGACCAATACCAAAACAACATTGCAAGACCGAGTAGAAATCGAAGCAGCATCACCACCTATTTCTAGCGCTTTGGCGGCGGCGGTAGCAAATGATAGAAAACCAGATCAAATATTTGTTCAAGTAGCTGCTTTCTCTAACCAAGAAACGGTTATCGAATTATCTGAAGGATTAGCTCGATTATATCAAGTACCGGCTGACGCTCCTTTGATTGATAATATCTACAGAGTAAGACTTGGACCATTAAAAAATGAACAAAAGGCTGAAAAATTAATCCAAGCTTTAAAGAGCATCGGTTTCGACAGTGCTTTTGCGTTAATAATGCCCAGCGACTAGTATGAACAACAAACACATTTGAATCTGAATTTTTAATTATTGGTGGCTGCAACGAAAAACGAAAAATAAGTAAAAGAATCCGCTGAATAACTAGCGGTTCATAGGTGGATTGATATAAAATCCACATTCAATAAATCACGTGATTGCATGCTCATTAAGAAAGCACCTCGAGGTAGCCGAAAGTTTTGGTGAACTAGTCCTCGGAGGTAGATGCACGGTGATAAAAACCTCAAAATAATGGCTGAATAAATGCGCTTAAAAATAGTTTTCACATTACTCATTGCTGCTTCTTGCTTTTTAGCAAATGCAGCTGTAGTTATCCCACCCCCACCAAATGTTTCGGCGGGCGGTTATATGTTGGTAGACCACAACACGGGTCATATTATCGCTGAAAAAAATATTGATATGCGACTAGCACCAGCAAGCTTAACCAAAATAATGACCATTTATGTTATTGGTAAAGAACTCAAAGCTGGTAATATCAGTTTAACCGATATGGTAACAATATCTGAGAATGCATGGGCGAAGAACTTTCCCGATTCATCAAAAATGTTTATTGAAGTTGGCACCAAAGTGTCGGTTGAAGATTTATTAAAAGGTATCGTTGTGCAGTCCGGCAACGACGCATGTGTTGCTATGGCAGAGCATATTGCAGGCAGCGAAGATGCGTTTGCTAGCATGATGAATGCACATGCTCAAAACCTTGGTATGACAGCAAGTCACTTTGTTAATAGCCATGGTTTACATGACGCAGATCACTATACATCGCCACGTGATATGGCCACGTTATCCTCGGCATTAATTTCCCAATTACCTGAAGCTTATGCGCTATACAGCATTAAAGAGTTTACCTACAACGGTATAAAACAATTTAATCGCAACAGCCTTTTATGGGACAAGAGCCTGAATGTAGATGGTATTAAAACCGGCCACACATCAGACGCCGGCTATAGCTTAATTACATCAGCGACCCAAGGCGATATGCGTTTAGTGTCCGTTGTTATGGGAACAGATAGTGAACGTTCTCGCAAAGTCGAAAATAAAAAGTTACTCCGCTACGGTTTCCGATTCTTCGAGTCAGTGACTCCCTATCAAGCGGGCGATAGCTTTGTTGCTCATCGTATTTATATGGGCGACCGTGAAACAGTTGAACTTGGCTTAAATCAATCTACCCCAATTACTATACCGCGCGGACAATCAGGCAAGTTAAAAGCGCATTACGAACTAACTGAAAACCTTGAAGCCCCTGTTGAAAAAGGACAAGTTGTTGGTAAATTATTTTTACAACTAGAGGGTGAGACCATTGCTACATACCCATTAGTCACACTACATGAAGTGCAAGAAGGTGGTTTAATTGATAAAGCAATGGATTGGTTATCTTTAAAATTAGGATTTGAAAACTAATCATGACACTAGATACAAAATTTGACGAGATTCTAGAATTCCCTTGCTTTCAAACATTTAGAGTAATGGGTGTTGCCGATCCTAGCCTTCCAGAGGTCGTTATATCCTGCTTACAACAACATGCTCCTGGTGACTATTCACCGAGTATTAAGCCAAGTAGCAAAGGTAATTATCATTCACTCTCGTTAAAAGTGAAAGTCACTAGCAAAGACCATATGGAAACTATATATACTGAGATCTCTAGTCTTGAACTAGTAAGGTTTGTACTTTAATTTTTATGCAATCAACCATTATTCGACAATTAGGCATTCAATCATACCGCCCAATTTGGCAAAGAATGCAAGATTTCACAGACCAGAGAACGCCCGAAACAGCCGATGAGATATGGTTGGTCGAACACGAGCCCGTGTTTACACAAGGCCAAGCCGGTAAAGCTGAACATATACTTGCTGCTGGAAATATTCCGGTAGTGCAGGTGGATCGCGGCGGACAAGTAACCTATCACGGGCCCGGTCAACAAATGTTGTACATTCTAATTGACGTGCGCCGAAATAAACTTGGTGTGCGCCATCTAGTTAATGGCTTAGAAAACTGTATCGTGGGTTTAATGGCTGATTACGGAATTGAAGCCTACGCGAAAAAAGACGCACCTGGTGTTTACGTCAACGAGAAAAAATTATGCTCGGTTGGTTTGAGAATTCGCAAAGGGTGTTCATTTCATGGCTTAGCACTAAACGTTAATATGGATTTAAGTCCCTTTGGGCGCATAAACCCATGTGGCTATGCTGGCATGGAAATGGTAGATTGTACTGCGGCAGGTGGCCCAGAATCATTAGCCATCGCTGGTCCTAAAATAGTTGATCACTTTTGTTCGCTATTGGGTATTAAGCAAAAAGAATATAGAGAAGGTTTTGATGAATAATCCACGTCCAGAAGCGGGTGTTAAACTTCGCGATGATGAGAAAGTAAGACATATTCCAATCACTATTGTTCCAACTGAAAAGGAACAAATGCTGCGTAAACCATCGTGGATTAAGATAAAACTCCCTCGTACAACGGATCGCATCGACCACATAAAGGCGACCTTGCGCAAAAATAAGTTACATTCGGTGTGTGAAGAGGCGAGTTGCCCTAACCTTGCCGAATGTTTTAATAACGGCACTGCCACCTTTATGATTTTAGGTGATGTATGTACTCGTCGTTGTCCATTCTGTGACGTAGCTCACGGTAAGCCATTACCGCCAAGCGCTGAAGAACCAATAAAATTAGCCAAAACTATTGCAGAGATGGGACTAAGCTATGTGGTTATTACTTCGGTTGACCGAGATGATCTGCGAGACGGCGGCGCTCAGCATTTCGTTGATTGTATCAATGCAATACGTGAGCACGCACCAAACACCAGAATTGAAGTATTAGTGCCGGACTTCAGGGGCCGTATGGACCGTGCTTTAGAAATATTTAAAAACGGTGTTCCTGACGTATTTAATCACAACCTAGAAACCGTTCCACGTTTGTATCGGGAATGTCGCCCCGGTGCTAACTACCAATGGTCTCTAGACCTGTTGCGTAAATTTAAAGAGCAACATCCTACTATCCCCACCAAATCAGGATTAATGATGGGTTTAGGTGAAGAGTCTGACGAAATGAAAAAAGTATTGGATGACCTTCGCTCGCACGATGTAAACATGCTTACACTTGGTCAATATTTACAACCAAGTAAACATCACTTCCCTGTTAAGCGCTATGTGCCACCAGCGGAGTTTGATGCTTTGGGAGAATATGCTGATTCTATCGGTTTCGCACATGCTGAATGTGGTCCAATGGTTCGGTCTAGTTATCATGCCGATAAACAAGCAGCCGGTGTAGAGCTTAAGTAGCCACAATGAGTAATTGAGAATTACCGCCCGGCGTTTATTGATACCTATGAAGCATTCCTAAAAGATAACAATATTCAAATCGCAGCTATTGAGGCAATTCAAGATTCAAATGTAAATAGCTACGCCTACGACGTTAATACCAATACTAATTACAATTCTGATGCCGAAAAAATAGTAGGTCAATTCGCCATGTAAAAATGGCGAAATATTTTGTACAAAAATTACAAGATAACTAGAAACAAGTAACACCTAGAAATCCATAACATCAAGCGTCAGTACTTGGTTTGAATTCACTTTAAGTTTTATTGGATTGTGCTAACCCATTGGTTTAAAAAATTTATTATTGAGAATAACCTATGACCCGCAAACCTTCCCTAGCCTCTTTAAGCATTAATGCCGGTGCTCCTGAAGCACAAAATGGGTGTGCTTTTCGTCGTGGCCCCGAATTTGCGAGCACGTTTCACTTATCAGGTGATGTAGGCCCTGAAATGTATCAATATGGTCGGTTTGGTCAGCCTACTTGGACCAGTCTTGAGACCGGCTTAGCACAATTAGAAGGCGGTGAAACGGTTATATTTCCATCAGGAATGTCGGCCGCTAGTGCAATATTGACGAGTCTTTTAAATCCAGGTGATACTGTTTTATTGCCTAGCGATGGCTATGCTCCGGTTCGTTACTATACTGAGCAATATTTAGTGAGATTTGGCATAAAACTAAAAACAATCCCAACTCGCGATATCGACAATTTTGATTTCAAGGGTATTGCTCTGGCATTATTAGAAACACCGAGCAATCCAATGCTTGACACATTTGATATACACAAAGCAGCACAAAAGATACACAAAAACGGTGGTATCTTAGCTATCGACAACACCACGCTAACATTCTTAGGGCAGCAGCCGTTGGCATTGGGAGCAGATATTTCTATGAGCGCCGACACCAAAGCGGTGAATGGACATAGTGATGTTGTATTTGGTCATGTCTCTTCCAAAGATAAAAAAATTAGTGACAAAATCAGAGATTGGCGTAAGGCTTCAGGCAATATTCCTGGGCCCATGGAAACTTGGCTTGTGCACAGAAGTTTATCCACGTTAGATGTTAGATTACAGCGCATGTGTGATACCGCCATGCTATTAGCACTTGAATTAAATAACCACGATAAGGTCATTTCGGTTCGCTTCCCAGGGCTCGACTGTGACCCCTCGCATGCTATTGCTAAACAACAGCAGCAACTGTTTGGTTTCATTATTAGCTTTGAACTAGAAAATAAAGAGACCGCAGATAGGTTCCTCGCAGCATGCCAACTTGTCTATGTTGCCACTAGTTTTGGCGGTGTACATAGTATGGCTGAGCGCCGCGCACGTTGGGGAACAGATGAAATAGCAGAAGGAGTCATTAGATTCAGTGTTGGGTGTGAGCGTCACGACGACCTAATTAATGATGTAATCACTGCCCTAGATCGCCTTTAAACGCTCTTAACCGCGCCTTTAACAGCTTCCTGACGTCGAGTTAATTCGCCACGAAGGTTCCTTGTCATTAGTCGCTTGCGTTCTTCTGTGCTCAATTCAGGTTTGCTCAGTAAGTAATGCAGCTTTGCTAATGTTGCCTCGGGTGTCATATCACCACCAGAAATCAAGCCAGTATCTTGCAACAAATGACCATTCGCATAGCCCGTCATATTGACAGTACCTCTGAAGCACTGTGTACAATTAACAACAATCACACCATTTTCTTGGGCTTGAACTAACTGCCCTAATAATGCTTTGTTTTGTGGAGCATTGCCCACCCCGTAACTCAATAAAATAAGTGCATTGACCGGCTGCTGAATAATATTTTTAACCACATCTGCAGAAATCCCAGGGTACAAACTAACCAAACCGATAGGTTGTGGTGTTATCGGGCTTATTATTAATGTGCAGGATTCTTGTGAGTTGACTGCGCTTTGCTCTGCCAACGAGGTGCTCTCTTGGTTTTGACCACCTTCCATAATACTATCAAATACGCTAACAACGTCGTGGTTAACCTCAATATTAATACCGGCTTCCAGTAACGCAGGAAAATTGGGGGAATCAAAGGCATCAAATCCATCAGCATCGACTTTACGAACTCTATTCCCACGATACAGTTTATTATTAAAAAATAAGGTCACTTCTGGAATGGGGTAATTGGCCGCAATATAAAGTGCATTCAATAAATTGGTTTGCCCATCTGATCTCAATTCTGCAAGTGGTATTTGAGACCCCGTTACAATAACCGGTTTAGACAAATTCTCCAGCATGAATGACAAAGCAGATGATGTATATGCCATCGTGTCAGTACCATGCAAGATAATAAAACCATCATAATCGGCGTAATTTTCTGCAATGTCATCAGCAATTAACTGCCAGTCAGACGGCGACATATCGCTTGAATCGATAAGGTGGTCATATTCATGAATAGTGAATGCGGGCATTTCACTGCGGTGAAACTCAGGCATCTTAAGTAAGGTTTCACTGAGATAACCAGCAGCAGGCACAAACCCATTAATTGAGGGCTTCATGCCAATCGTTCCGCCCGTGTATGCTACATAAATATGTTTGCGCATGAATATCGCCTTATGCCAACATGACTTTCTTTATTCGTTTTAACAATGCCTGATCTGTTTTTTCCAAAGGACCGCAACTGATCCATTCGGCTAGCAATTCATTTTTAGTAGGTACATCACTCCCCTCTAACCTTGCTGCCATAAGCTGCAGTTGCAGCTGCTTGCGCTGAGCGTCATCGGTTTTATTACTTGGCAAATCTGCAACAATTTCAGATTGAATAGTTAATTCTTTGCGTTTTTCAGCGCTCTTTTTATCTGATGATGACTTAATGAGCTGCTGATACTTGTTAGGTAATTCATCTAAGTTTTCTGGCAAAGAGTCGTCCTTCCACGTTTTCAAAGCATCAAATAAAGCTTGCCATTGTGATGCATTTTTTTGCTCTTCAAATTCAACTTGCCTGATTTGATGCTGGTGTAAAATTGCATCCAACTTCTGTTGCTCTGTTTTTGCTTGTCGACTTGGAATATCGCGAAGTTTTTGACTCAACGTATCTAAATTAGCATTAAAGTCAGACAAGTCTTTCATTCCACCCGCGGCGCTCAGTTGTTCGTTTAACGTGCCAGCTAACTCATGAAATTCGGTTTTAACTTGTGCAAGCTCTGTCGCTTCAGCATTTCTTTTATCATTAATCTTTGCGAACACCGCATCATTCGCTTTGCGAAATGCTAACCACAACTCGTCATCGGTTTGTTTGCCAGAAAAACCAATCTCTTTCCATTGTTGCTGATATTGCTTTGCCGATTCCGCGGCACTACTAACATCATCAATGGCATCGAGCTGCTCAGCTTTTTTCAGCAGCATTTGTTTACTTTGCAGATTTTCAGAATAAAATCCATCTAAGCGCAATTGAATTGGTTTTAACGCAGTTTGATAACCTTTTTGCAGCTTACGACGTTCGCCTTGCTCTAGGTTGCCCAGCGCCCGCCATTTTTTATTAATAGCGCTCAAAGTACGGCCTAAGGTTGCCGCATTTTCATGCGCAACTAGTGCAACTAGCTCGGCAATGATTATTTTCGCTAATTGTGCGTTATCAGCTCGAATTTTATCTTGTTCAGCATAGTATTCTCTGCAGGGTATAAACGCTTTTTCTATCGCTTCATCGAATGCCTTATTCAGCGCATCATCTTCATCTGTTCCTAGCTTCCCAAGCTCATTCCACTGCCCCCTAAACACTTTTACACTGTTTACTCTTTCAGGGATGCTGGCAATATTTTTTTGCGCGACCAAAGCATTGACTTCGTCTAGCAAGGCGGGTTTTCTTGGCCCTGCAATAAAAGCCTGAAGTTCTTGCAACTCTGTCGCTTTCTCATTCATTTCGGTGTAAAGTTTTGAAAGTCCCTTTTGACTTTTTTCTGGTAACACTTTATACATTTTCTGCACATATTTAAAAGTAGCTAACGCAGGTTTATAACTGCCCTGATTAACCATTCTCTGAACAGTTTTAAGCTTACCTAAGATCTTTTTTTCTTGCTGTTTAAGTTCCCCCTGAATTGCAGAAATTTTATCTCGATATTTATTTTCAGTCTCTTGCCAAGCCGCAGAAATTGAATCAGGAAGTGGCAGAGAAACACCCGCCATCAGCTGTTTCCATTCATTTTTAAGCTGTTTTAATACAATCGCTAGTTCATCACTTGTTAATTCTTCAGGCAGCGCTTGCAGCTTAGCAACCAAGACTTTAGCGTTGTCATGTGTTTCACGTGCATTAGGGAGTTGGTTTAAGAAACCTTGATAAGTTTCTATAGTTACCGACAATGACTTAATTGTGCGCTTGTGCGCCATGGTTTGCGGGCGTTTGATAGCGTCATCAATATCCAGACCAATGTCAGCCAATGCATTGCTGAGCAATTTAGACTGAGCAAGCAAGCTAGGGTCGTTAATTGACGCCAAAATAGCATCTATTTGTTGCTTCACTTGTTTAAAACGTTCGTCTATTTCAGATAATGCATTAGTGGTGAGCTTGAGTTCGTTAGCGCTTTGCCAGTCTTCTTTCAATATAGCTAAGCGCTTTTCAACTGACTCACTTACACGTAAATACTTTTCGGCCAGCAACAGCGTAGTTTCCTCATCTAGTACACTGAACTGTGCTTTGAATTGCTCAAATTCTTGGCAAAGTTGCAGTTTACTCGCATGTATTTGTTCGTAATCACCGTTGTCCTTTAACGCAAGAAGTTTAGAAATAACTAATGTAGCCTCTTGCTTGAGTTTAATCGGCAGTGCAGCTAACGCTCTCAAATGTTCGACTTTTGCCTCGATAGCACTTATCACAACATCATCATTGGCAAATTTGAGCATCTTACTCAATTCATTGATATCGTTAGTGCGCGTTACTATAACCTGTTGTTGAGCGAGGTTGGCGTGGTCTTTAAAATACAGACGATTGGTATTTTGCTTGTTTATTTTTAACAATACAGTCAATGACAATACGTCGTTATTCTGTAAGCGTTGATTGCTAAAAAGCATTTGCTCAAGTAAGATAATATTCTTAGACTCAACCACAAATGAATTAAAATCGGCTTGACTCAGTAGCGTTGAATGCGGATTATTAACCTCAGCTAATACCTTTTCGTGAGCTTGTTTTTTTACTCTTGCATTTTCAGCAGTTTCCGAGGATTTTAGCCATAATGGAAACGAATTAAGCTTGTCTAATGCAGCTAAACTGACGTTGGCTTGACTGTCATTAAACGCAAGTTCGTGCAACGCTTGTTTGTCCGCTATTTTGTCTAGTGACAAATTAGCAATCGCCGCCAAGCGTACTTCGGGGTCGGAATTAAGGTGTTTTGCTTTAAAAAATCGATCAAATATCATCTTGTTTAAACCGCGCAATCGTATTTAAGTCATGAGTACTGCTTTGTGCAGCAGTTTCTTGTTTGGTATCTTTTCCTAGTGCTTTATCAAACTCTTGTTTGAGCTGTGAGCGACTTTTTTGTACTACTTCACCATTTTTACCAATGGTCATGTGCTCTTCCGACTGCTCCACTCGTGCCTGATACATTAATACCGCTTGCAATGAATTACTTTTTTGCTCTTCTGTTAACTGGTTGCCGTCAGGCCATTTACCAATTTCAACAGCGGTGCGCAAATTTTCATATATGTGCGGTGTCATCGCCTCAACTAATTGCTGAATATTCACGTTTATTTCCTTTTCGCCAATGCGAGCCTGACACGATTTACGGCATACCAAATAAAACCAACGATAGTGGTACCAATTGATAGGTTATATTGAATTTCACCAGGCTCAGCGCCTCCCCAATAAATCAGACCAAAGCCAGTTATGAACATCAAAATAGCAAGCATTGATTGATTTTGTAATTTTTGCATTGCTTGATAGTGTGCAAATTTTACTTTTCTTTCCATATCTTCTGCCGTTGCACTGCCAATATTAAAATCGCAGTGGCTGCAGGACTTTGCTTTGTCAGAGATAGGTTTTGAACAAGATGGGCATGCTGTAATAGCCATACGTGTCTCCGTTTAAATTTAATTCTAAGGACTAGTTTGAGTTATCTATTACGTAAAAAAAGGTTAATCGACCATTCGAATAACCTTTTTACTTAATATTAAGCTAATTTTTATTTTTTGTATTTTTCCCAATATTCGTTCATTGAGTCTTTCATTTCTTTTCGCAGCATCATAATACCGAACAAGTTTGGTAATGTCATAACCACAATGGCAACCGCTGACAATGCCCAAACTAAGGTTGTATCCGAAATAGCAGCCCAGAAAAAACCAGCACAGTAAATAACACGATATGGCATAACCGAACGGGGACCAAGTAAATATGTCATCGCTCTATCACCATAGTATGACCAAGCTATTGCTGTTGAAAACGCAAATAACAACAAGCCTATAGAAACAATATACTTGCCAAACTCACCAAAGTAACCACGCGTAAACGCAATGGCAGTTAGGTTCGCAGAGTGGACAAGTGATTTACCCTCAACAATGATGGTCGGTTTAACTAATGCGCCGTCTTTCACTTTGAGTATACCCGTAAACGGGAAATCGGTAGCTCCAACACTGTAAGTCACATTTTCTGCAAATGAACGACTGTTCAGTAATGTAAAACCACCTGATGTAGCGGTGCCATTTAAAACCTGAATTTCACCCGTAAAATTAGTGACTTCGTCGCCGTCCACGTTATTTAAATGCAAGAAAAGTTTGTTGGTATCTTCACTATTCGACTCATCATATTGACCTGCCATAAAGGTCATGTCAGAGCGATCAAATATATTTTGATGCTTCTCTTTCCATACACCAGAAGACAGAATAACCAAACCCGTGAGAGTACAAATAATGATGGTATCGATGAAAGGCTCTAAGATAGATACCATACCTTCCGATACAGGCTCTTTTGTCTTGGCCGCAGCGTGAGCGATAGGTGCCGAGCCTTGCCCGGCTTCGTTACTAAACAAACCTCGATTTACACCGCGGTTGAATGCATACGCAAGAGTCGCACCTAAAAAGCCACCTGCAGCAGCAGAGCCTGTGAATGCATCGCTAATTACTGACGCAAAAGCGGGACCCACATTTTCAATGTTAGCGAAAATAACAGCAAAGGCACCAACTATATAAATGAGCGCCATTATCGGTACAATTCGGCTAGTTACTGCGGCAATACGCGTGATACCGCCTAAAATAACAAGCCCCAGTAGAATCGACAGTACAGCACCAACAACGACTGGTGAGAAACCAAATGTTGATTCCATACTTGTTGCAATACCATTACTTTGTGGCAAATTACCCGTACCAAACGAACTAACTACGGTTGCAATAGCAAAGGCAACAGCTAACCATTTCATGTTCAATCTGCGGTCCATGTAATACATTGGACCACCAGCCATTGTTCCATCTTCAGTTTTAACACGGTATTTGTGGGACAATGTTACTTCTACAAATTTAGTCGTCATTCCTAAAAATGCAGTTGCCCACATCCAAAATAATGCAGCCGGACCACCAAGGAAAATAGCGAAAGCAACACCACTAATATTACCCGTACCAACGGTGCCAGAGAGTGCCGTCGTTAGCGCTCTAAAATGTGTTGTATCGCCTGGTTCATCGGCTTTGTCATATTTACCAGTAACCACTAGCCAAGCATGCTTGAAAAATCTTATTTGTGGAAATTTAAGATAAACAGTGAAGAATGCACCTACACCTAATAGAGCGTAGGGAAACCAAAACGCACTGCCCAAAAATCCATCGAGCAAATTAAAAAAACCTAATAATCCTTCCAAAATTACATCCTCTTATTTTTATTTTTACTGTTAATTTTGTTTATTAGCTAATAACATTAGCATAATTTGTTAGCGACTTGTTACATTACCGCAGCTTGCTGCCTACCGCTCTTATTGCAATTAACAAATCTTCACCTAACTGCTGGCAGCGCGGTGCAGACCATCCATAAGTTACATCTGGTAAATTATTATTGTCTTTAAACGGCATTTCAAGTGTGTATGATAAGCAATCGTAGCGATGTCCAACTGCATTACAGGCAATCGTAATATTTCCTTTACCCGGTGCATCCTTGGCATACCCATAAACATCTTGAAATTCTGGCGTCGCGAGCATTAATGCTTCTTTAAAACGGTTTTCGAGCATTTCTAAACGTTCGTTATAATTGGTATTACCTTCACATCCGGCAACAAAGTTATATGGCAGGGCTTCGTCTCCATGTATATCTAAAAACATATCAACACCATATTTATCCATCGCTTGGAGTGTATGTACGACTTCCGGGCTTTTTTCTAGGCTAGGATGCTGCCACTCTCTATTCAAATTTGTGCCGATCGCATTAGTGCGCAAGTGACCGCGCGCTGAACCATCTGGATTCATGTTGGGGATCACGTAAAAAACGTTATCTTCGAGTAATTGTTTTGCAACACCGTCATCTTCATCCAATAAACGGCGCACCAAACCTTCGACTAACCACTCAGCCATAGACTCACCGGGATGTTGTCTTGCCGTTACCCAAATTTTATTTTTACCCTCAGCTTCTTCGCCAATAACTAACAAAGACATATCTCGATTATCTAAGGTAAAGCCTATATGTCTTAGTTCACAATCAAATGACATTTGCGCAACTGAAATAAAGTCTTGATGCCGCTCATAGCTATACGGAGTAAAATACGCAAAGTATACTGAGTCATATTCAGGAACAAAATCGAAGGTAAGGTTGTTGCCGTCGAATTCAGTGTCGACTCGAAACCACTCTTCGCGATCATAAGACGCAAGCGCTTGATAGCCAGGCCAGCCATCAGGGTAAGCTGATTTATCTAAATCTGTAATAACGAGTTTATGTTCAACAAACTTGGTTGACTGTAATTTAAAGTGAAACCATTGATAAAACGCTGAACCATTATCAGGATTAATAGCTAACTTTATATTTTGCGGATCTGTGGCTTGGATAACTCGAATATTACCGCTATCGAATTGGCTAGTTATTATCATTTCAAGGCTCTATGGCTGCTTTTTGCCTACTTTACCATACGCAATTTTATTCGGTAATACAGTAAAGCGTATTTCTCAGATTTTATTGGCGCATTAATTGATTCTTATATCAAAAACACACAAATTTAACTATTTATAACGTGTTGGTTCTGAGTTTTAAACCCAACGATGTGCTGTAACCCATATCATGCTTAATTATCTGTAAATTTTCATTTAATATATAATAGGTAGGATAACCGCTAATATTGAAACGCTTTTTGTGTGGCTCACCACCAAGTAAAACAGTGCCTTGCACATCAGCGTCTTTAGCAAAAACTTGTATTTCTTCTACTGATTGATAATCCAATGCAACTCTGATTACGTTAAATTCCTCGGTATCCACAACATCTAAATTGCCAATACTCATCTTACAAACAGAACACCAAGGTGCGAAGAAATAAATTAATGTTTTTTTATCGCTCGGCTCAAGAGAATACATATCGCCGTTTAGTTGAACAAAGTTTTGGGCAGCAATTTGAATAGAACCGTCATCCTCTAAGAGGTTGCGATTTTGATAGGCCATAAAGGCAGCAATGATGACGACACCAATAAAGATGTCTCGAGTCCAAGAGCTTTTTTTAAAAAACGATTTAATATCCACGTTTGTTCCAAGTATTGTTGCGCTTTACCAGCGTTTTTTATTGAGGCTTGTCGCCGTAGCTAAATAGACACGGCGACATTACCAAAAATTTCAACTTACTTGAATTAAGTACCCACTATATTGACATGTGGGACTAATGGGTATTTTAATCCAGCCATGTCTCTCACTACACGCATAACCTGACAGCTATAGCCAAACTCGTTGTCATACCATATATATAAGGTTGCGCGGTTGTCGGCGACAATAGTCGCTTGCGAATCAACAACACTGGCAGCTCTGGTACCGACCAAATCTGTTGATACGATTTCTTTTGATGCGGTGAAATCGATCTGGTGTTGTAAGTCAGAGAATAAACTGACTGTTTGCAAATAGTTGTTAATGCTTTCCTTGTCCGTTACTGATTTTAAGTTTAAGTTTAAAATCGCCATAGACACATTTGGAGTTGGCACTCGTATGGCATTACCCGTTAACTTACCAGCAAGTTGCGGATAAGCTTTGGCAACAGCTTTCGCTGCGCCCGTTTCAGTAATAACCATATTCAATGATGCTGCTCGTCCTCGCCTATCTGCCTTGTGGTAATTATCGATCAAATTCTGATCATTAGTAAATGAATGAACCGTCTCAACGTGTCCGTTTTCAATACCGTATTTTTCGTCCAATGCCTTTAATACAGGGGTGATTGCATTGGTGGTGCAACTGGCTGCCGATAATATTTTGTCTGCGGCTAATATATCGTTATCATTAACGCCATGCACAATATTCTTGATGTCCCCTTTACCCGGGGCTGTTAACAACACTTTAGCTGCACCCTTTGATTTCAGATGTAAACCCAAACCTTCTTCGTCACGCCACATCCCGGTATTATCTACGATAATAGCGTTGTTAATGCCATATTGGGTGTAATCGATTTCATCAGGGCTGTTAGCATAAATAACTTGAATATATGAACCATTCGCTTTAATCGCTTTACGTTCTTGGTCAATCGTAATGCTGCCATTAAATGGCCCATGCACCGAATCACGGCGCAGTAAGCTCGCACGTTTTTCCAAATCACCTTCTCTACCGCCACGCACAACAATAGCGCGAAGTCGGAGTTTATTATTCTTGCCTTGGCGCTCAATAAGCAGTCTTGCCAATAAACGACCGATACGACCAAATCCGTATAAAACCACGTCGGTAGCCTGATGATTATCAGCAGCGTTATGAACCTCTTTTAGCTCTTCATTTAAATAAGCCTGCAAATCCGTTCTATTTTTTCCATCATTCGCTTTACCTGTCTTATCAGCATAATAGAAATCAAACGCTAGCTTACCTATATCAATTTCAACCGGAGCTAATTGCATTTTACTAACAGCTTCGAGTACAGGCCAACTCTCTCTCAAACGCAGTTTTTCGCCTTCGTGGCGCCGCACTGTTCGGTGTGCCTTAATTACGTCAATGGCGCTAGCATTGAGCAATGAACGCCCATATACTGTAATTTCAACACAATGATTACGATAAAGACTACCGATAATAGGTAGCATTTTTTCCGCAAATTCCTGTCTTTCTTGCCAACTAGATAATAAATCCTGTTCGAACTGCTGATTCATGCAAAGTGCCCTCTAAACATAGTTTAAATGTTGCTATTAATTGTCCAATATCGCGCGCTATAAACGGCAATGCTCAAAGTGCGTAAGTGTATTCTATGCAATCCATCAGGTTATGCCAAATTGTTGATAAATTTCACTTTTTTAGTATTTATTGGGATCAGCGTGATTATGTATGTAATTTATCTACAAATAACCAATGGGATTACTTATTTTGATGATATGCACCCTTTCTAAACAACCCAAAAGATGCGTTATGTAAGTAAACTGGAAGTAGAATAGCATGCTAATAATGCGAATTGAGCTCTAACCTCCTGTTTACAAGTCACTATTCTTAAATTAAAAGGAGCTAAGGGAGGAATGGACACGTTGACAACGTGTCCATGAAGTAAAGGTCATCAGATGTAACAAACTTACATCAAAAAAACTGCAATTAAATTAATATTACTCAATCGGCTTGTTTTTTAAAGCTCAGAGAAATTGAATTTACGCAGTATCGTTGTCCATTCGGTTTTGGACCATCATCAAATACATGACCTAAATGCGCGTCACAACTCTTGCACACAATTTCAGTTCTTTGCATGCCTATAGAAGTATCTGGCCGATAAACTACATTGGCATCTTCACTCTGTTCAAAAAATGAAGGCCATCCGCATCCTGAATCAAACTTAGCCGTAGATGCAAACAAAGTTTCACCACAACATTTGCATAAGTAGTTCCCGGTTGCCTTATTATCTAAATACTCGCCGGTATAGGGTCTTTCGGTGCCGGCTTGGCGAGTTACTCTGTATTCTTCATCGCTTAATTTGTCTTTCCAAGGGTCACTCATTTTAATTACCTTTTAACAATAACTTGAGGTCGATCAGGAGTATTCCATTCGATGTGATATTTTTTGCTTTCTGGTTTATCAGTACGTGAATACGTGTGAGCGCCAAAAAAGTCACGCTGACCTTGCAATAAATTAGCTGGCAATACGTCGCAGCGATATGAATCATAGTAACTTAATGATGAAGACATTGCTGGGCAAGGTATACCTGCAATCGTAGAAGACGCTATCGCTCTACGCCAATTTGACTGATATTTATTAATTTGGTCAATAAAGAAAGGATCCAACAATAAATTTTCTAAATGCTCGTCATTTTCATAGGCTTTAGTAATAGATTGCAGAAAAACAGCGCGTATTATACAACCAGCACGCCAAATTTTAGCAATTTCAGCAAAGTCTAATTTCCAACCATGCTCTTTAGCCGCGATATTCATTAGCTGAAAACCTTGGGCATAAGCACATATTTTCGAACAATAAAGAGCATCGTGTAGCTGTTTGATAACCGTTTCTTTAGACTCAATTTGGGTCATTGAAGGATCCGGACCAGACAGCTTTTGACTAGCAATAACGCGTTCTTCCTTAAAGGCAGACAAACTTCTTGCAAAAACAGCCTGAGTTATAGTTTGCGCCGGACTTCCGACTTGCAAAGCACTAACAGCTGTCCACAAACCAGTCCCTTTTTGACCCGCTTTGTCCATAATCACGTCAACAAGTGCAGCACCCGTTTCCGGGTCAATCTGGTCTAACACCTCTGCACTGATTTCAATCAGATAACTGTTTAATTCACCTTTATTCCATTTTCGATATGTTTGCGCTATTTCTTTAGGACTCATATCAAGCCCATTACGCATAATGTGATAGGCCTCACAAATAAGCTGCATATCTGCATACTCGATACCATTGTGAACCATCTTCACATAATGCCCAGCACCAACAGGACCGATATAAGTGGTGCATGGTTCACCTTCTGTAATTGGCTTACCTGGCGCATAAGACTCAATGGGCAAACTTGTCTTAGGGTCAACTTTGGCCGCTATCGCTTTCCAAATAGGCTCAATACGAGTCCATGCATACGGGTCGCCGGAGGGCATAAGTGAAGGACCAAAACGAGCGCCAACTTCACCGCCAGAGACCGCAGTGGAAAAGAAGATGAACTTGCCCTTGTATTTGGCCTCTCGCTCGACCGAGTCGGTCCATAAGCTATTTCCAGTGTCCACAACGATATCATCTGCTTGAACACCAGCATCTATTAAGTGATGACAAACATGGTCAACGGGTTCACCTGCGGGAACAGACACAATGATGGTATGCGGGGCTTTTAGATTTTTTAGCAATTCAGTATAGGACCGACAGCCAACAACTCGTGGTTGTGGGGTTTTTCGTTCTTGTTGATCCTGACTTAAGATGGCATCTACTTTGCTCTGATCGAGATCAAAACAAGCCACTTTGTAACCGTTATCAACTAAATTAAGCGTGAGGTTTTTCCCCATCACTCCCAATCCTATAAAGCCTATATCACATAAGGTGGATGCTTCGTTTTTTTCGGGATTTGCTGATGAGGCACTCATGCATAGCTCTCTGGTCTATAAATATAGCTAAGATCATACCACTCAAAGTACAACCGAAGAAACAGCTTTAGGGTTTCTTTTAGCCTAATTAAGATTTTTTACAAAGCAACGGTTACTATCTTTTAGTCAGATAGCCTAATCCCTCATCCCAAATAAACTCACTCTTTAAGCTTTAACAAACAAAAACTACGCGATTCCATCATCAACAAGGGACTGACTTTTTCTGAATTATATTGCGCAACGTCACTGTGCGCTGTATTTAGTACACATTGCCAATCGTCAGTGTTGAGTAATAAAGGTAAATTAAACTCAACATTTTCTTTCGAGCTATTGATGACATAAAGCCACTCTTGAAAAACCACGTCGGAGGTGTCACCTAAAGAACTGGTGTCCCCCACTAAGTGTAATGCGAAACAATGATGACTATCGTTTGTCCAGTCTTGGTCTCGCTTAAATGTCCCATCTACTCGATACCAGTCAGTCGTTTCAATGTTGACTTCGTTATCGAACTTGTCATCAGCAAACATCATTCGACTTAGTAAAGGGTTGTTTTTGCGCAATGCTATGACGTATTGGCTAAACGCGAGAAATGCTAATTGACTTTCGTCTAATTGCCAATTTAACCAATTAAGTTCGTTATCCTGACAATAAGCGTTGTTGTTACCTTTTTGCGTGCGGCTCAACTCATCGCCACCGAGTATATGCGGCGTCCCTTGAGACAAAATTAAGGTAGCAAACAAATTGCGCTTTTGCTTCTCCCGCAAAAACAAAATAGTTGGCTCGGTTGTTTCCCCTTCGCCACCATAATTATCGCTCAGGTTATGATTGTGGCCGTCATGATTGTCTTCTAAATTTGCAAAATTATGCTTTTGTGTATAGCTGACAAGGTCATGTAAGGTAAAACCATCATGATAAGTGACATTATTCACACTCGTTTGCATCGGCCTGATGCCTTTTGGAAAAACATCTCTAGAACCCATAAAGCGAGTAGCAAAGGCGGCTTTCAGACCGGTATCTGAGCGCCAAAAGCCTCTTACCGTGTCTCTAAACTTATCATTTACTTCGAGCCAATAATCTGGAAACTGACCCAATTGATAGCCCCCTGGTCCAATATCCCAAGGTTCAGCTATCATGACAGCACCTTTTAAAACAGGGTCTTGTCTGAGTATTTTAAACACCGTAGCATCTGCATGAAAATCCAATGGTTCACGGCCTAAAGAGGCTGCTAGATCAAACCTAAAACCATCAACCCCAACTTCAGTTACCCAATATCGCAATGAGTCTATAATAAGAGTCATCATGTAGGTATTTGCAGAGTTCACCGTATTGCCGCAACCAGAATAGTTGATATATGTCGGTGTGCGTAAGTCGTCATTTTCAATTTGTAAATAAGCATGCTTGTGACAAAAACCTTTGAAAGACAAAATACTGCCCGGCTCTCCACTTTCGGCTGTGTGATTAAAAACAACATCTAATATGACTTCAAAACCTGCTTTTTGATATTCACTCACCATGTGTTTGCATTCAGCAAGTGCATCTTTCACAGAATACCTTGGGTCGGGACTAAAAAAGTTAATCGGATTATATCCCCAATAATTAGTTAGTCCCTTTTCACTAATAAAAGGTTCAGGCATAAAGGCAAAAACAGGTAAAAACTGAATACAGGTAACGCCTAATTTCTTAAGATGCGCCAAGACACTAGAATGGCATGCACCCAAGTATGTACCTTTGTGCTCAACTGGCACATCAGGGTGCAATTGTGTTAGCCCTTTAATATGCGCTTCATAGATGATTCTATCTTGCTGAGAATTGTCTTTGTGCTCAGTATTTAACATATTGCGCAAACTAGACATCATTCCTCCAGCATTCTCTTCATGAGAGGCAGATGCTGTCACAATTGATTTTGGGATAAAGGCTTGGTTATCTTTTACAGATTCGCCTAAAATAGACCTCGTTTCTCCTATATAAGCCTCACGATCCCAATTCAATGCGTGGCTTAGTTGTTTTGCATAGGGGTCAATCAGTAAGCGGCCTAAATTCATCTCCATATTTACTTTATGGTTAAGTTTTGAATTGACTCTGTATGCGTATTTTTGCCCTTCTTTGATATCACTAACAAAGCCAAACCATTTTGACTGAAGACGCTGCTCAAGTTTTATTTGCGCTACTTCATTGTCGTCCTTATCGAACAAACAAAGATAGATATCTTGAGCGTCAGGGCAATAAATTGAGAAATTGCAACCATCGTTCTGTAAAGTCGCACCAAACGGAGCAACTTGACCTGGTAATAAGCTAAAATCGTGACTAGACAATATTTCAAACATAATTAGACTTTATTCCACAGCAACATTAGAACGCTTAATGGCGGCAAACTTACTACAATAGAATAATGACAATCATTCCATGGCTTATTTTCACTTTGATATATTAAATTCGTTGATGAAAGATAGTCACTGCCACCAAACTCAGCATTGTCAGTGTTCAAAATAAGAGAATAATCACCTTTTTGTTCTACACCAATACGGAACTTATCTCTTGGAATAGGAGTAAAGTTAGCAACAGCCACAACTTGTTCAGTATTACTTGCATTACGACGAAGCAAAGACACTACCGATTGTTCAGCATTATGGTGATCTATCCATCGGAATCCTGCAGGATCATGATCACATTCATACAATGCAGGGGTAAATTGGTAGGTTTTATTTAAGCTTTTGTATAGCTTGCTAATACCCAAATGCTTTGGCTTTTCTAGCAAATGCCAATCAAGCGAAATATCATGATTCCATTCGCGGTCTTGTGCAAATTCATTGCCCATAAACTGTAACTTTTTACCCGGATGCGCGAACATGAAGGCATAATAGGCGCGCAAATTAGCAGCTTGTTGCCATTCATCGCCCGGCATTTTTTGTAGCATCGAGCCTTTGCCGTGCACTACTTCGTCATGCGAAATAGGCAGTATAAAGTTTTCATCAAAAGCATAAACCATACTAAAGGTCAGCTCTGAATGATGGAAACGTCTATACGCCGGATCCTTAGAGATGTAATGCAATGAATCGTGCATCCACCCCATATTCCACTTAAAACCAAAACCAAGTCCGCCCGCTTCCACTGGCTTAGACACACCTGCAAATGAAGTCGACTCCTCGGCAATTGTCATTGCCCACGGGTACTTTGCATATACTTCTGTATTCATCCATTGCAATAAACTGATGGCTTCATAATTGTGGTTACCGCCATCAATATTGGGGATCCACTCCCCTTCATTACGCGAATAATCTAAATACAACATAGATGCAACAGCATCGACTCGAATGCCATCGACATGATATTTATCGAACCAGAATAACGCATTTGCAACTAAAAATTGGCGCACTGTTTGTTTGCCAAAATCGTAAATACATGAATTCCAATCAGGATGCCAGCCCTTGCGAGGATCCTCATATTCATACAAATAAGAACCATCGAAGCGCGCTAAACCATGCCCATCTTCAGGAAAATGTGCGGGCACCCAATCGACAATAACGCCGATACCATGCTGATGACAGGTATCAATAAAAAACTTAAAACTATCGGGGTCGCCAAAACGGCTCGTTGGTGCAAAGAGCCCAATTGGTTGATAACCCCAAGAACCATCAAATGGAAATTCTGATACGGGTAATACCTCTATATGTGTGTAGCCCATATCTTGCACATAGTCGACCAGCTCTTTGGCAAGTTCTTCATAGGTTAAATAACGTTGTTCGGCATTCCCCGGCTTGCGCCATGAACCTAGGTGTACTTCATAAATACTCATTGGTGTTTGATAATGATTGATACTTTTTCGAGTCAACCACTCGTTATCGTTCCATTCGTAAGCAGTTTGATCATAAATGATGGAACAATGCGAAGGATACTGTTGATGATGAAAACCGACAGGGTCGGCTTTGTCTGGTAATTGGTGTCCAGAAGCGTCTTTCAGGGAATATTTATATTGCTCACCTGCTTTTAGGCCGGGAATAAACAATACCCAATAACCCAAATTAGTTTTTTGCATAGGGTGTGACAAGCGATTCCAAATATTAAAATCACCAATAACCGATACCGCTGACGCGTTGGGTGCAAAAACAGCAAACCGAACACCGCTCACCCCTTTTGATTCTGATAATTGAGCACCAATTTGTCGGTATACGTTCTCTGGTTCATGATCAACAAAATGCACCGCGTGATAAGCTTCTGCCTGAAATTGATAAGGGTCTATAAAGCGGTGGTTGCCGCCAGCATACTCGGCAACAACTGCATAGATAAAATCATCTTCCTTCGGCGTTTTAAATTCACCGACGAATACACCTTCAGCGGTCAACTTTAATTCAGCTATCTTTTTATTGTGCTTAGCGCAAAACAGAGTCGCTTTTTTGGCTTCTGGTATCCAGAGAGTAACGCTGGTCTGTGTTTTTACTTGCTTAGGCCCCAGAACATCAAAGGGTAGCGCACAATTTCCATGCGTTAATTCTGAACAATTCGCCATACTCACTCCATTATTTATTATATTTTACTGGCAACTGACCTTCGTTTGGTCAAGTTTTTAGTCAACGTTACAATAGCATCATCTTCGAAAATATCCTCTAAATTACGCGACAATTTTCGTTTCCAATTTGGATATTCATGAAACGTTCCAGGAATATTTACCGGCTTATCCATTTGCAGCCAATCTTCTAGCTGCAAACTCAACAGAGCACTAGAACCGGATGCCATATGAGTTTGCATGCCATAATTGAGCTCTGTTGTCATACCTACATCGCCAACATTGTGACTAATACGACTAGAAATCGAATGATGTCCATGTAGGGTATTTAATATGTGCTGTTTGTTGTCATGCCTTGTATCATAAAGCGTAGCTAAAACGTCAGCGTCTGGATACAAACCCACTTTTTTACCTAACGCAAGGTCATCACAATGCCAATACCCAATTAACGTCGGCATGTCATGCGTGGTTAACGTCGCCATAGACTGCTCTGGGTAATGCTCTGGGGCATAAAACCCACCATCTTTAGCTTGTTCAAAAAAGAAAACTCGATATGAGTACATGCCATTGTCAGCTAACTTCGAACGAATCTCTTGGGGCACAGTACCCAAGTCCTCGCCAATCACTAAGCTTTGATTACGCTGACTTTCTAGCGCTAATATGCCTAATAAGTCTTCAACTGGGTAACACACATAACCACCTTTACTCGCATGCTCACCCCGATATACCCACCACAAACGCAATAACGCCATAACATGGTCGATACGCAAGGCTCCAGAAGCATGCATGTTAGATGAAAACAAATCGATAATAGGCTGATATGCTTGTTCATAAAGCTTGATTGGATCCATTGGAGGTAGTCCCCAATTTTGGCCAAGCGGCCCCAATATATCTGGTGGCGCACCAATGCTGGCATCGATACAATATAGGTTTTTATTACCCCATATTTCAGCGCTACCTTCGCTAACTCCAACGGCAAGGTCGCGATATAAACCTATCAACATGCCTGATTCAGAAGCCGCGTTACTTGCTGCCTCAAATTGCACTGCTGCGTGCCACTGTAAAAACAGATAAAAATGTACACGGTTTTTATTTTTCTTTGCAAATTTTGCTACACTGGGCATGTCGTAAGCTTTAAATTCGTCAGGGAAAACAGGCCAACCCCAGCAGTCTTTTCCTTCGGCCTTTAAACTTTCTTGCAATGCTTCAAAAACAGCGAGCGTTTGCAAACTATCACCACCTTGGGTGATAAATGTTTTAAACGCTTTATTCTGCTTTGTATTTTTTGTGAAATATTTCTCGCTATAATGCGTAAACACCTCCTCCAATGCCGCTAACTTAATCGCTGCCACACCCTCGTAATCAACATAATCAGCTGCACGTAAGGTCGCTAGTTTTTCACTAATAGCGTTCTCATTGAACCAAGTTTGAACCGCTTTATTTTCAAACTCTGGCACTTGCTCCACATCGATATACAAATAATTAAGCCAGCGACGAGAACTCGGTCCATAAGGGCTGCATATGTCCGGATTAGCTGGATATAATTCATGGATCGGGTTTAACCCAACGAAGTCAGCACCCTGAGCAGCAGCTTGTTTAACTAAGAATGTCAAATCTGTAAAATCACCAATTCCCCAGTTCCTTTCGCTGCGCAAACAATAAAGCTGCACACTTAATCCCCATATCTTTTTGCCTTTTTCAATATCATCCGGAATAAAGCATCGCTGTGGCACTTTTATAATAGATGAAGAGGCAAGTTCGAGGTCACCTAATTGCACACTCAGTTTGTGATAGCCCATGGGTAAATCAATGTCTACTGCAATTGCATACTCATGGAATTCTTCATCTTCAATTTCAACGACATTGATTAACTTATAATCAACCGCTTCTATCTCAGAAGTTTGTATGCTGGTATCTTCAAGTTGCACCAGCAAATTAAGTTTTTGTGCAGCCATCTCAATAGATAAGCGCAATGGAAACACAAAATCTTCATCGTGTTTTATCACTTGCACTGGGTTCAGTGTGCTCATCCACTGTTTAACGAACTCATCTTCAACTTGTTGCTCAAGACCCTGTTCATCTTCAACTTTATATCCCATTGCTTTGAGAAGTTTCACTTTGGTTTCATCTGTTACCGTTGCAGGAACTCCCCATGCGTCAACGAATGCCGATTCTATTCCTCTAGCCGCCACCAAACCTTCAATTATTTCGCTCATTTAATTTATCCTAATTTTCTTTGGTCTCAACCGTTTTGATGCACCAAAGAAAGTTGTTAGCGTTTTTGTAACATAATTTTAACTGGCCATTATTCAACAAATTAGTTGAATAGGGTATTGAATACGATTGCAGTCCAATTTTACTCTAAAAAGACTGTAATTAAACTACAATTATTGTTATAATTTTGCAATATATAGGTGTTTGATCCATAATTTATGTAATTTTATTTCAAATGCTCAATTTTCATTTTAAAAGAGGTTTTCAATGGCTATTAATGTCGGTATAAATGGTTTCGGTCGGATTGGTCGCTTAGTATTACGTGCAGCAGCAACCCGCGAAGATATTAACGTTGTAGCAATAAATGATCTATTAGACATAGACTATATCGCTTACTTATTCAAATATGATTCAACCCACGGCAGATTCAACGGCACAGTAGAAGTCAAAGACGGTAAGTTGGTTATAAATGGTAAAGAAATTAGAGTTACTGCAGAAAAAAATCCTGAAGATCTAGCTTGGGGCGCAGTAAGTGCCGACGTTGTGGTTGAAGCGACCGGTCTATTCCTGACCAAAGAAACAGCACAAAAGCATATAGCTGCGGGCGCGAAGAAAGTCGTTCTATCCGCTCCTTCGAAAGACGATACTCCCATGTTTGTAATGGGTGTTAATCATACTAAATATGTAGGTGAAACGATTGTTTCTAACGCGTCTTGCACAACAAATTGCTTAGCACCTATCGCAAAAGTATTAAATGATGCATTTGGTATCAAAGATGGTTTGATGACAACGGTACACTCCACAACAGCGACCCAAAAAACGGTTGATGGACCCTCTTTGAAAGATTGGCGTGGCGGTCGTGGGGCTTCTCAAAATATCATTCCATCATCAACGGGCGCAGCGAAGGCTGTTGGTAAAGTGATTCCTGAGTTGAATGGTAAACTAACCGGAATGGCATTCAGAGTGCCGACTGCAAACGTTTCTGTAGTGGACCTAACCGTTAACTTAGTAAAGCCGGCTAGCTATGCAAAAATATGTGAAGTGATGAAAACGGCTTCTGAGGGACCATTAAAAGGGATACTTGGTTACACTGAAGATGCAGTTGTATCACAAGACTTTATTGGCGATACGTTATCCAGTATTTTTGATGCTACAGCAGGCATCTCACTTAACGATTCGTTTGTAAAAGTCGTGGCTTGGTATGATAACGAAGTTGGTTATTCAAACCGTGTTTTAGATTTGGTTGCACATATTTCTAAATAAAGTAGTTTACGCTTTAGTAGTCATATTGTTTCAAGTAACTTAGTCGTTAAGTTGCTTGAAACAAAACATATAAAAGACGGCTCTAAGCCGTTTTTTTATTTTCAGCAACCAGGAAAACTGCATGTATACGCATATGAGTAAACAATATTCCTCAGTATCGACGGGTAACATAAAACAACTGCAGACACTGAAAGTTGTCAATACGCACTGTAAAGCTGAAATAGCTCTTTTTGGTGCTCACCTACTCAGTTTCGTTCCAAACTCTGATGGCAAAGACCGATTGTGGTTAAGTGAAACTGCGATATTCGATAAAAGTAAACCGATACGCGGCGGAGTGCCTATATGCTGGCCATGGTTTGCTAGTCTTTATCCTGAACTCAAAGCAAGCGAGAACAGCAAATTACCCGCTCATGGTTTTGTGCGTAACCAAGATTGGCGGGTCATTGCCATTGAAGAGAGTCCTGAGGCGACAACAATCACATTAAGCCCTACTCAACTTGGCTTGTATGGGTTTTCTGAAAAACTGTTAACTTGTGTTGAAGTCACCTTTTCAGAGAAGTGTAGCATTAAGCTCATTACTAAAAATACAAGTGATCAACCGGTAAAAATTACAGCGGCCCTGCATACTTATTTTAATATAACTGATATTCATCAAACCAAAATAATAGGCGTGGGTGGAAGGTATATTGATAAGACCAAAGAGAACGGTGTATTCGAGCAAGCATTGCCGTATTTAATTAACAGTGAGACAGACAAGACACATTTACAAGACGAAGATAATCAGTTTAAATTTATTCAGGTGATCTCGCAACTCGATACAATTAGCATAGAGCAACATGGACATGATTCGGTTGTTATATGGAATCCGTGGCAAGAAAAAAGCACCGCGATGGCTGATATGCAAGATAATGACTATCTCAATATGCTTTGTATTGAAGCGTCAGTGACTCAAGGAAGCGTCTTGGCAGCGCAAGAGCAACATACATTAGTGCAGATCATTGGCTAACTCATCGAGACTAGATGAAGTGCTAATGAAACACACTCCATCTTACCTGTTATCTATATTTTAACCGCTTGTTTAGCAAGCTCAGTGATTTTCGACCATTGCTTACTTTCAATCACATCACTTGGCGCTAACCATGAACCACCGCAGCATTTAACGTTCGCCAATGCCAAATATTCTTTATAATTGCTGGGGCTAATGCCACCCGTAGGGCAAAACATAATATCGGGGAATGGTCCACCAATTGACTTCAGCGCTTTCACGCCACCCGCAGCTTCTGCAGGGAAAAATTTCAAATGGCTATACCCTGCATCTTTCGCTTTCATCAAGTCTGAGATATTTGAAACGCCGGGAATAAGTGGGATTATTCCTTCTTTCCCTGCTTGCAATAAATCTGCAGTCAATCCAGGGCTAATTGCGAATTTAGCACCCGCTTCAGTCACTGCTTTTAATTGTTCACGATTAGTCACTGTACCTGCGCCGATATAGACATCAGGAAGCTCTTTAGCAATGGCGCGGATAACATCCATCGCAGCTTCCGTGCGCAGCGTTACCTCTAATACATTTATACCGCCGGCTATCAGCGCTTTCGCAATAGGCACAGCATCTGCAACATTTTCAATCACAAGAACAGGTACAACCGGCCCTTGGTTAAAAATTTCTTCTGAGGAAAAGATCCAGTTATTCATTATCAATGCTTCTCTTTGGTTTGTTGTAGTAAATACGCTAATGCACCGAATAATCCGTGGTCAGGTTCATTAATTAAATAGGTAGGAATATTTTTAACATATCCGGCTAATTTGCCCTTATCTTCAAATTTTTGGCGAAATTCATTATTAGCAAAAAAATCGCGCAAACGAGGGGCAATGCCACCACCGATAAAAACACCTCCAGTGGTACATAAATTCAATGCTAAATTACCTGCAAAACTGCCCATAATTCGACAAAACTGTTGCACGGTCTTGACGCATATCGAATTGGTATTGGCGAGCGCATGCTGTGTAATATCAGCTGGATCTGTATACTCAACTGCAACACCTGCATGGGCAGCCAGTGCAGTGTAGATGTTAACCAGACCTCTACCAGAGAGCAGTTCTTCAGCAGCGACTCGGCCTAATTTTTCTTTAATGTAGCGCCAGACGATAATATCTTGCTCATCGTTTGGTGCGAAATCAACGTGCCCACCTTCACCGTCAAGAGTCTGCCACCCACAATCAGTCCAAGTAAGATGTTCTACACCTAAACCTGTACCAGGTCCAAAAACGGCAATATTGCCTTTTTTAACGGCTTCACCTGGGCCAATTTGAATGAGTTGTTGGCTTGACAATGTTGGTAGTGAAAAGGCGACAGCCGAAAAGTCGTTGATGACTAACAGGCTGTTTAAATTCAATTCTTTTTGCAATACACGTTTAGAAAATGCCCAGGTATGATTCGTCATTTTTACAAAATCATTATTCACTGGACACGCAATGGCTATACAACCATGCTCGAAACTGTCAACATTTATATCCATCGCAAATTGCTTAATTGCGTCAGTAATAGTGTCGAACTGCTTACACAAATATTTAGTTATTTGTAGCAACGCACCATTTTCTACTAATGCTAAACGTATGTTTGTACCGCCTACATCAGCTACGAACATCTTACTCATCTTTACTACTCTTGTTTAAAGAATAATGAACACGCACCTTCTTCGGCGCCCGTAAGAGAGGCGCGCATGCTAGCAAACATCTCTCTACCCATACCTATATGGCTGTCTGTTAAATCGACTTTGGCTAGTTCACGTGAGGCTAATTCAACTTCGTCAACATGTAATATGCACTCGCCTGTTGCCGTATTTAACTCAATTACATCACCATCTTTCACCTTGGCTATTAACCCACCTTTATAGGCTTCAGGTGTTAAGTGAATCGCTGCAGGTACTTTGCCAGAAGCACCTGACATACGTCCGTCAGTCACCAGTGCCACTTTGAATCCACGGTCTTGTAACACACCTAGTGGTGGAGTTAAACGGTGTAATTCAGGCATACCCATTGCTACTGGACCCTGGAATCGAACAACAACAACGCAGTCTTTGTTTAAATCACCGTCGTTAAATGCTTTGTCTAAAGCGTATTGATCTTCAAAAACAACCGCTGGCGCTTTAATATGACAATGGGGATCACGCAATGCCGATGTTTTCATAACAGCACGCCCAATGTTGCCTTTTAGCACCGACAAACCGCCATCTGGCTTAAATGGTTCAGCCACTGTGGTTAGTACTGCCTTATCAAGCGATTCTTTAGGACAGTCAACCCATAATAATTCACCGTCGCGCAAAATAGGTTCTTTCGTATACTGCTCTAATCCTGGACCACAAATTGTATTTACATCATTGTGCAGTAGACCAGCATTTAGAAGTTCCTTGAACAATAAACCTGTGCCGCCAGCGGCAGTAAAATGATTTATATCAGCAGAACCATTTGGATAAATTCGGGTTAGCAGAGGGGTTGCTTTAGATAAATCAGAAAAATCATCCCAATTTACAATCAGGCCCGCAGCTCGTGCTACAGCAACTAAGTGCATGGTATGATTAGTAGAGCCCCCTGTGGCTAACAATGCAACGATACCATTGACCATCGCTTTGGCATCAACTATATGCCCAATGGGCATATAGTTTTCGCCTAAATCAGTGATACGAGTTGCCTGCACAGAAGCCGCTTTTGTTAGTGCGTCGCGCAGTGGTGTGCCCGGATTAACAAATGAAGATCCAGGCAGATGCAGTCCCATAACTTCAACTACTAGCTGATTACTGTTTGCAGTACCATAAAAAGTGCAAGTCCCCGCAGAATGATATGATTGAGATTCTGCTTCAAGCAATTCATCACGACCGACTTTACCTTCAGCATAGGCTTGGCGAATGCGAGCTTTTTCTTTGTTTGGTAAACCTGATGGCATCGGACCCGCAGGCACGAATACCGTGGGTAAATGTCCAAAACTTAAACCACCTAGCAATAATCCGGGGACTATTTTGTCACAAATCCCCAACATGATAGTGGCGTCAAACATATTATGAGAAAGCGCAATGGCTGCTCCCATGGCAATGTTGTCCCGACTCATTAGACTTAATTCCATACCGGCATTGCCTTGGGTCACGCCGTCGCACATAGCGGGTACACCGCCTGCAAATTGTGCAACGCTGCCAACATCTCTAATAGCTTGCTTGATTTTTTCTGGAAAACTCTCGTAGGGCTGATGCGCAGACAACATATCATTGTAAGATGAAATAATAGCGACATTGGCTTTTGTCATGCTGCGTAAATCAGACTTATCGTCTGTGTTGCATGCTGCGAAACCATGCGCTAGGTTGCCACAAGACAACGCGCCTCTCAATGGCCCCTGCTTGCGCGCTTTAGCAATTTTATTTAAGTACGCTTGGCGTGTGTCTTTACTACGCTCGATAATGCGTTGAGTTACTTCTTGAATAATTGAGTTCATGTATTTCTCCTATGGGGCCCACATCAATTCGACTGTGGTCTTATCACAGACAGCCTTTATTGGTTTCTCTAAATCCGTCGAGTGCGCTAATGCATGAAGCAAGACATCTCGTTTTTTCTGACCGTTTAGGTGCAAAAATACGTGAGCGCTGCTAACTAACGCACGCAAAGTGAATGACATACGTTGATGTGGAGCACTGGTTGGTTGTGTTGCTATCAGCATAGCGGGACGATTAACATCAATGCCAGCTTCAATTTGCGCCGAACAAGGGAACAATGAGGCTGTATGGCCATCTTCGCCCATGCCAAGAATAACAACATCAAATGGCAAACCCACTTTGTTGAAAGTGGCGGTTAATTGTTCCACTGCATCTTCGGCATTCGCATGCGCTGTTTTTAACGGGATAAAATTAGCAGCGGCAGCTTTGTCTTGTAGCAAGTTTGCTCTTACTAGTTTTTCGTTACTTGCTGCATCAGTCGATTCTACCCAGCGTTCATCAGCCAGCGTTATGGTTACTTTCGACCAGTCAACAGCGCGAACGGACAAAGCTTTGAACAAGGGTAATGGCGTGCTACCGCCACTGACCACTAAACTGGCTTTGCCTTTTTCACTAATAGCTTGCTTTAATATATCTGCAATGCGTTGACTGAAAACAGTTACTAATTCACTAGCTGAACTGAATGTGGTGGTTTTTAAACTCATACTACGCTCCTACTTTCTGCTCTTTATTTTGCTTTCATACCAAGAACGCCCTTCTTTGGCTAGTAGCGCGATGGAAGAAACGGGTCCCCATGTGCCAGCTTGGTAGGTTTCGGCAGGCTCATTACTTTTATCCCAAGCGGCCTTGATTGAATCAACCCAAGTCCAAGCTTGTTCTATTTCGTCACGGCGGACAAACAATGCTTGGTTTCCGATCATGACTTCTAACAGAAGTTTTTCGTAAGCATCAGGAATGCGCTCAGCCTCAAATGCTTCTGAAAAGCTCAAATTGAGCTTAGACTTCTGCAGGTCCATAGAACGAGAGCTTGTCATACCTGGTACTTTGTTCATTACCGTTATTTCAACGCCTTCATCTGGTTGTAGACGGATCACTAACTTATTTTGAGGTAGCGTAGTAAAGCTATCACTGAACAAGTTATGCGGTTGACGCTTAAAATAAATAACCACTTCACTTGTTTTATTAGGTAGGCGTTTGCCTGTTCTTAAGTAAAAAGGAACACCTGCCCAGCGCCAGTTATCAATTTCAGCTTTGATAGCGACAAAAGTTTCTGTCTTACTTTTCTCGTTAGCATCGGGTTCTTCTAAATACCCAGGCACTTCTTCACCGCGCACAAATCCAGCGACATATTGGCCTCGAACCGTTTTTTCAGCAACGTTAGTTGAATTGATTGGGCGCAGCGCTTTGAGTACTTTTAGCTTTTCATCACGAATGCTGTCGGCATCTAGTGTTGTGGGTGGTTCCATAGCAACAAGAGATAGAATTTGTAACAGGTGGTTTTGTACCATATCGCGCATTTGACCAGCGTCATCAAAGTAACCCCAACGGCCTTCAATACCGACCGACTCAGCTACGCTTATTTGCACGTGATCAATACAATTATGATCCCAGTTAGTTGCAAAAATACTGTTCGCAAAGCGCAATGCGATCAAATTCAACACCGTTTCTTTGCCAAGATAATGGTCGATACGGTAAATTTGTTTCTCAGTGAAGAACTCCGCAACATGCTCATTAATCACTTTTGACGATGCTAAATCATGACCAATGGGTTTTTCTAGCACCACTCGGACACTAGGATCGATTACGTTAGCCGCGTTCATCCCTTGACAAATATCGCCATATATAGATGGCGGTGTGGCGAAATAACAAACCATGGTGCGCGAGGCATCTACATGTTCACAAAGTTTTGCATAATCTTGCGCATTTTTCATGTCAATTTGAACATAATCTAGACGTTGTTCGAATCGTTGCCAGGTTTCATCGCAGAACGTTTCACCTAAAAATTTAGTGATATTTTCTTTCACTTTAGAAACGTAGTCGGTTTGTAGCATATCTTGACGAGCGACACCGATAATATTGGTGTCGCTATTTAATAGGTTCGCTTTTTCAAGCTGATAAAGAGAAGGAAGTAGTTTGCGTCTTGCTAAGTCACCAAGGGTGCCGAATAAGACAAAATCAATGGGTTCGTAACCAGAATTGGTTACCCCAGTATCTTTAATCATAGAAGCCTCTTTGCACCATATTCATGCAACATTGTAGTTATTAACAGGTAATTCTTAGGTATAGTAAACAACAAATGTAGTAATATTACAACCAATACAAGCACAAAATACCAAACTCTTTAACCAAGAATAAACGGTGTATTTAATTTTAAAAAAATATCCAATGGTAACGACGTTATAAATCATACAATTGTTTATTTGCGCCACCTATAATGATAATAAACTATCGATTGCCGTGTCCAAAAAACTGCTATTTACATCCTTAATTAAGGGTAACATTCAGCCTAAAGTTGATTTAAATGTTAATTTTTTTGTCAAAAAGTTACAACAAAAATGACAAACGTTAAAAATAATCGTAGTATTATTACAGTTTAACTGTTCGTGAGCAGCCAATAGAATTCTCGAATTCGCTTGAAACATGCTAAAAACAACAAAGAGAGTGAATAAAAGCCTCTTTAGCGAGACAATAAAAATGAACATACTCGAAAAAATCACACGACAAAAAGCTGATTTCAGTAAATCAGAGAAAAAAGTGGCCGAAGTCATTCTTGCGAATCCCCAAGTGGCTATTCACTCTTCAATTGCCACATTAGCTAAAATGTCTAATGTAAGTGAACCAACGGTCAATCGATTTTGCAGACGGTTAGACACCAAAGGATACCCTGACTTTAAATTGCATCTAGCGCAAAGCCTTGCCAATGGAACACCATACGTAAATCGTCATGTTGATGAATTTGACGGCCCTACCGAATACACTAATAAAATTTTCGAATCGACAATGGCTTCATTAGAAGTTGCTCGACAGTCTATTGATATTGCTACGGTAAATCGAGTAGTAGACCTTCTAACACAAGCAAAAAAGATTTCATTTTTTGGCATGGGGGCATCATCTTCAGTTGCTCATGACGCACTCAATAAGTTTTTTAGATTCAATGTGCCGGTGGTCTATTTTGAAGATACTTTAATGCAACGCATGAGTTGTATGAATTGTACGGAAGAAGATGTAGTGGTTTTAATATCGCATACCGGAAGAACCAAAAGCTTGGTTGATATTGCACAAATAGCGAGATCAAATGATGCGGTTGTGGTCGGCATTACTTCTGCGGACAGTCCATTGAGTAAAGAGTGTAATTACGTCCTTTCGTTAGCAGTTCCTGAAGATACTGACTTATATATGCCGATGGCATCTCGGATTGCCCAACTGACATTGATTGATGTCTTAGCAACTGGATTTACCCTTCGTCGAGGCACCAAGTTCAGAGAGAATTTGAAAAGAGTTAAGGACACCTTGCGAGGTAGTCGCTTTAATAAGACAGAGAATTAATTACAACTTTTTTTCAATTTTAAAATATAGCCGTCATTGGTTACATTTAACCTAATACAAAACCCCGAATCCACAATATTAATTGAGTAAAAACATGTCGCGTAGAACAAAAATACTAGCCACTCTAGGCCCTGCCACTGACACCCAAGAAACCATCGAAGCAATTATCGCAGCCGGTGCGAACGTAGTTAGAATGAACTTCTCGCATGGTAATGCTCAAGACCACATTGAACGAGCGAAAAAAGTAAGAGCTGCGGCAAAAAAATTAAACAAATACGTAGCTATTTTAGGTGATCTCCAAGGTCCTAAAATACGCGTTTCTCGCTTTACAGATTCAGCTGTTGAATTAACCATTGGCCAAACATTTACACTTGATGCCGAGCTCGACGTCAATGCCGGTACAAATGAAACAGTTGGTATTGATTACAAAGCCCTACCCGACGATGTTAGCGAAGGTGACTTATTGCTCCTAGACGACGGTCGAATTCAGCTCTTGGTCAATCGTGTTGAAGGTCGAAAAGTGATTACTACAGTTACTGTTGGCGGCAAGCTATCTAATAATAAAGGTATTAACCGTCAAGGAGGCGGATTGACCGCTGAAGCCCTAACAGAAAAAGATAAGCGCGATATACTTACGGCGGCCCAAATTGGTGTTGATTATTTAGCTGTTTCTTTTCCTCGCTCCAGCGCAGATCTCAATTATGCACGCGAACTAGCTCTGCAAGCAGGTTCCACGGCTAAAATTTGTGCCAAAGTTGAACGCGCCGAAACCGTTGCCAGCGAAGCCGCCATGGATGATATAATTCTGGCATCTGATGCCGTGATGGTCGCCCGTGGTGACTTAGGTGTGGAAATTGGTGATGCCGAACTTGTTGGCGTACAAAAGAAATTAATTGCGCGTTCCAGACAGTTAAACCGTGTTGTCATTACAGCGACACAAATGATGGAATCAATGATTGAAAGCCCAATGCCAACGCGCGCTGAAGTGATGGATGTCGCCAACGCAGTGCTTGATGGTACAGATGCTGTGATGCTATCCGCCGAAACTGCTGCTGGTAAATATCCCGTTGAAACCGTCAAAGCAATGGCCCGGGTTTGTGAAGGAGCGGAACTGCATCCCAGTGTTCAAATATCTAAACACCGCTTAGACGAATTTTTTAAAGATGTGAGTGAAACGACCGCGATGTCGGCGGTATATGCAGCAAACCACTTGCCTACAATTAAAGCAATTGTTGGCCTGACAGAAAGTGGAACAACGCCAAAACTCATGTCCAGAATTACCACATCCTTGCCGATTATTGCAATGTCGAGACATATTTCCACATTGAACATGATGACACTTTACCGCGGTGTTATACCGTTGTATTTCGATTCAACAAAAAGCCTACCAGGCGCGTTAACCTTTGATGTTATAGAGGCATTAAAAGAATCAGGTCTGTTGCAAATTGGTGACCAAGTTATCCTAACTTACGGCGATCGTATGGAGACCGTTGGCGCTACAAATGCATGTAAAATTGTAACTATCTTTTAAAAGAAGTTTGAGTGATAAGCATAAATAATCTAAAAAAATATTGTCGCGTAACTATCAGTCGTATAGTTACCGATTAAGTCGGTAATATTTTACTGATGGTCTTTTATTGATGGTCTTTGAATAAAGAGAAACGCATGCTAAATAACGCAAATAAAAAATATGATGTGGTGATTTTCGGCGCCACTGGTTTTACCGGACAACTAGTCGTCGAATACTTTCTCAGACAATACGCAAATAATAAACAAATTAGCTGGGCAATGGCAGGTAGAAACCTCGACAAGCTAGCTAAAGTCAGAGACCAATTAAATGCTCCTGCCAACACGCCTTTAATCGAAGCTAACGGCAATGACGTAGATAGCATTGCCAGATTAGTCGAACAAACTGCAGTTGTGTTAACTACCGTAGGCCCTTATCAAATATACGGTGAAAACTTAGTCCGGGCTTGCGCGTCTTCCGGCACCGGTTATGTTGACCTTTGTGGTGAACCAACGTGGATGCATGACATGATTGCTAAATACCAAACGCAAGCAGAAAATAGCGGAGCGAAAATTGTATTTTCATGCGGCTTCGATTCTATTCCTTTTGATCTTGGGGTTTACCATTTACAACAAAAAGTGATTGCTGAAACAGGTTCTCCACTGGAATATGTCAAAGGTAGAGTGCGCAAAATGCAGGGTAAATTTTCAGGCGGCACGGCGGCGAGTTTGAAAGCCACAATGAAAGCAGCATTTGCCGACCCTAGTGTAATGAAAGTGCTAAAAGACCCCTACTCTCTTGCCTCAACAACCACTACCGTCGAACAACCGAATGGTGACAAACCTTATTTCGATGAAGCTTTAGGAAGTTGGGTAGCACCATTCATTATGGCTGCAATTAACACTCGTAATATACACCGTTCGAATATGTTACTTGGGCATCAGTACGGACATAATTTCAAATATGACGAAATGATGCTTACCGGCCCCGGCGAACGCGGCGAAGCAGCAGCAAACGCGGTAGCGAACGATAAGTCTTTGGGCGGTGACGACGGCCCTAAGCCAGGCGAAGGTCCTACGCAGGAAGAACGCGACAATGGTTTTTATGATGTTATGTTTGTTGGCCAAGACATCAACGGTAAAACACATATAGCAAGCGTTGCAGGCACTCTCGACCCTGGTTATGGTTCAACTTCTCGAATGATTGCAGAAAGTGCATTATGTTTAGTTGAAAACTACGACAATATTGAAGGTGGATTCTATACAACGGCTCCAGCGCTGGGTAATTCGTTAATAAAACGCTTAACGGACAATGCCGGACTAACGTTCAAGATAGAGGCATAAAGTACCTCGTCGATGAGCGTTTTCTTCAGTTACTGAAAACCACCTAACGCTTTAATGTTATCGCTTTAAGAACCAATAAAAGGCCGTTGCGGTTATGCACTGGCCTTTTTTATGATCGGTGTCTTATTGTCTTATTGTCTTATTGTCTTATTGTCTTATTGTCTTATTGTCTTATTGTCTTATTATATTATTGTTTAGATGATATGTTGACTGTATATTCTATTTCGCAACTCACTATGCATCTTCGCGTAAAGCTAGGCCCTTGAAATGCGCCTAAAGTGTCTATATTTTATTACTCCCAAATATCGAAATACTGACTACTTTCTCTTTGTGGTTTAGGCATAGTTTTTAACTTACTACTTCCCAAATACAGAAAACCAAGTATTTCATCTTGCTCAAAACAATCAAAAGCATTTTTTACAACGTTGTCTTGCGCATAGCTGCCTGAACGCCAAACACCTTGAAAGCCCTGCGCTAATGCTGCCATTTGCATACTATGAACAGCGCAAGCTGTTGATGCGACTTGCTCGACCCAAGGGACCTTGTCGTCCTCTTTGTATTTACAAATAGCCACAATCACCATAGGGGCTCGCAGCGGAAGTTGCATAGCGCGGTCGATAACAGCTTGTGGAGCGCCAGCATTTATTGAAGCTTGCTCAAATATTTCCCCTAATTTAACGAGTCCTTTTCCCTTACACACAATAAATTGCCACGGTGTTAAGCATCGATGATCTGGCACACGCAAAGCCGCTTGCATTATATTTTCAAGAACAACGCCCTCTGGCGCGGGCTCGGTTAATCGTGGTTGAGAGCTTCGGTTTAGCAATAAATCTAACGCTTGCACATTCACCTCCAAAATAAACGGTATATAAATTGTATCTCCTGTCTAAGATTATATAGACAACCAAAAGTATTATTATGCAAACCAACGTAGGCATATAGCATACTTTGATATACTCTATTGTAGAGTACTCTCGCACCCAAAAGAAAGCACAACTCGCGAAGTTATTATGCAGCAACCCAAAAAACTAAGGCCGCTCCAACAGATTATGCGCAAACATGCGAAGGCACCCCACATTCAAAAACGTCAAAGCGATTTGTTAATGACCTACGCAAGTAAAGATCACGAGGCAATAGCGCTTATAATTCAAGCTTGGTTAGGTGAAAGCGAGACTAAACAGTAACAAACAATTACATTTATGTATTATCGTTTGTAATACCAATCCGATATCATGGATAATGAAGACACTAAAAGGTAAATTAATAAAATGTCAGAGAAAAAAAGTTGGACTAAGTCGTTTTTTGTTGGTTCTTGGAACGTCATCAACTTTACGAGAAAGTTCGTGTTGAACCTTATATTTTTCATCATACTCATTGCCATTCTTGTAGGGATCAGCAATTCAGGCGGTGATAAAACGACAGTACCCAAGAGTAGCGCTCTTGTACTCAACCTCACAGGCAACTTGGTAATTGAGCAACAATATGTGGATCCCGCTGAGAAATTTGCGGCAGAAGCATTTGGTCAAGGTACTGATAATCCAGAAATACTAGTAAGAGATTTAGTTAAGGTCATCAATAATGCCAAAGATGACAAACGTATAAAAACGTTAGTCTTGCAATTAGGTGGACTAAGTGGCGGTGGTTTAGACAAAATGCGCTTAGTCGCCCAAGCACTGACTGATTTTAAAACCTCTGGCAAACCTATCTATGCGATGGGTGATTATTATGGACAGAATCAATATTATTTAGCCGCATATGCTGACAATCTTTATCTTAACCCGATGGGTGCACTAATTATTGAAGGCTATGGCCGCTATAGAATGTATTACAAAGAAGGTTTAGAAAAACTGCGTGCCTCGGTCCACGTATTCAAAGTCGGTAAATTTAAATCTGCTGTTGAACCATATCTGCGCGACGAGATGTCACCTGAAGCTAGACTCGCCAACGAAGCTTGGATGAACGAGTTGTGGTCACAATATAAATCAGATGTTGCGATTGCACGAAATATGGAGATAAGCAACTTCGATGAGAAAATGGAACAACTGATTCCAAAATTTGAATCTGTTAAAGGCGACTTTGCTGAATATGCCCTGCAAAATGGATGGGTTGATGGCTTACGATCGCGCAACGAGTTTCGCGAGGAAATGGTCGCATTATTAGGTGAAGCTGATACCAAAGAGGGCTATGACACTGTTAGCTATCAGAAGTATTTAGGTTTAATTACACCGAAAATTGCTTTACCTGAATCATCTAAGGACAAAGTTGCCATTGTTATTGCTAAGGGAACCATTTTAGATGGTAGTCAAAAGCCAGGCTCAATAGGTGGTGACAGCACTGCAGCACTATTAAGAGAAGCGCGCATAGATGACAAAGTTAAAGCAGTTGTGCTACAAGTAGATTCTGGCGGCGGCAGTGCTTTCGCTTCTGAAGTTATCCGTAAAGAAATTGACCTCTTAAAGGCGGCAGGTAAGCCAGTGGTTGCTTCAATGGCGACATACGCAGCATCTGGCGGTTATTGGATATCAGCAAGTGCTGACGAAATTTTCGCCGAGCCTAGCACCGTGACCGGCTCCATTGGTATTTTTGGTATGATGACAACGTTTGAAAGAACCCTAGAATATGTTGGGGTTAGGACCGACGGTGTGGGTACAACCGAATTAGCGGGTATGAGCCCGACACGCGGACTTTCTCCCGGTGTAAAGCAAATTATCCAGATGAACATCGAACGTGGCTACGAGCGCTTTATAAACCTAGTAGCGACTGAGCGCGGAATGACAGCACAAGCAGTTGATGAAATTGCCCAAGGTCGAGTATGGATAGGTACACAGGCACTAGAGCTTGGTTTAGTAGACAAATTAGGTAATTTGCAGGATGCGATTGAATCGGCCGCTGGATTAGCTGAATTAGCGGATTATGATACAAAGTATATAGTTAGAAAATTGTCTGATAAAGAATTGTTCTGGCAGAGTTTCTTAGCAGGAACCGCGTCTGTATTGTCTGGTTTAGATGTTGAACCAAAGACAAGTGCTTTCCAAGAAATATTAGCTAAAGTAGATGCTGATTTAAAGCAGTTTACGCAATTGAATGACCCTCTGGCAACTTATGCAATGTGCATTGAATGTCAAGTTGACTAAAAATCGTAACTAGCTAGCCGCGTTTAGGTTACCTAATTGTCATTATTAAGTTATTTAAAAACACAAAAATGGACAGTTTCGACTGTCCATTTTTTTATGCCTACAGTAAAATATAGAAATGAATGATAGCGACCTTATTAATAACGCAAAAATAGTAGTTGAAACAAGCTTTCAACTTGCTGATGCTTATTTTTCTACAAGCTTTACAGTGCCTTGTGTCACCTTAAGTCAGCGTGGTAAAATTGCGGGAAGCGCTCATTTACACAAAAATGTGATTAAATTAAACAAGACATTGTTCGTACAAAACTTCGACGACTTTTTACATCAGGTTATTCCACATGAAGTCGCGCATTTAATTTGCTATCAAAAATTTGGAAAGGTAAAGCCACATGGTATCGAATGGCAGTGCATTATGCGCTCGCTGTTCAACTTAGATGCACACGTTACTCACAAATTTAATGTTGATGATGTTGGTATGCAAGACTTTGCATATCAATGTGGTTGTAATAAGTTGATAATGTTAAGCAAGGTTCGGCATAACAAGGTGACGCGCGGCACACAACGTTATCGTTGTCAGAGTTGTAAGTCTTTGTTAACGCCAGCGTGACTGCACTGCAGTAATGCGTTTGTTTGCAAACACGAGCTGTACTTATTGAGCAAATAGTAGCCAGAGGGTTATTAACTTAAAATAAGTGCTTAGTAAACGCTTTATCCAATTCAGAGAATGCAGTGCGCAACAAACAGGCTAGCTCATGAAATCGAGGTTGCGACTTTGGATGCTCTAAAGCACACCCTTGATTCTGCATCTTGAGATAAATATCCTGATACCAAGCCTTTATTGCAGGAGGGAGTTCTTTTTGAGAGCGAAAACCGAGCCAAATTAATCCCTGAACGGGTAAGCTCAAAAAGAAGATAGCTAACGTTAATGCCTGAGGGAGTTGTGTTGTTCCCATAAAGTAAAATTGCACAGCTACCGTGAACACGGCGAGTGCGGGCATCACTTTGAAACCAAATTTGGTTGCCGCGATAATTCTGCATTCGGGAAAAAGACCATAAAGTTGCTTTTGCATCGGCCAAGCTTCTAAGTAGCTTTGACCTTGTTGAATTACATGTGGTAGTTGATTAGTCATATACTTTCACCGACTCAAAACTAAATCTGACTGTATTTAATATTAGCACAAAAAAGAAACAATACGTCTTCATTATTCCAAAACAATTGCAGATATAGTGATTAAGCATAGAGCCTTTCCTAAAGTAGTTTATACTTCTGCGCATACACGCAAAGATCAATATTGAATTGAAAATAATCATCCCAATATCGGTCTTATACTATCACCCAGTTTTTGGAGATTTACATGTCACAAACCAGGCACGTACCCTTACTTATATTAGGGTCTGGACCAGCAGGCTATTCAGCCGCTGTGTACGCAGCAAGAGCAAATTTAACTCCCGTATTGTTAACCGGCATTCAACAGGGCGGTCAATTAACCACCACCACTGAGGTTGAAAACTGGCCTGGCGATCCTGAAGGCTTAACAGGACCGGATCTAATGGTACGTATGCAAAAACATGCTGAAAAATTTGATACTGAAATTATCTTTGATCATATTAATAAAACAGACTTATCCAAGCGGCCGTTTACGCTCACTGGCGATCAAGGCGTTTACACTTGTGATGCACTTATTATCTCAACGGGCGCATCTGCTAAGTATCTTGGTTTGCCATCCGAAACAGCATTTATGGGCAAAGGCGTTTCTGCCTGTGCAACCTGTGATGGTTTCTTTTACAAAAATCAAAAAGTAGCCGTTGTGGGCGGCGGTAATACAGCTGTAGAGGAAGCACTTTATTTATCGAACATTGCTTCAGAAGTGCATGTTATACACCGCAGAGAACGCTTTCGTAGTGAAAAAATACTGGCTGACCGCTTAATGGAAAAAGCCAAGAACGGCAACGTTGTCTTGCACTTAAACAAAGAGCTCGATGAAGTGCTTGGCGATAACATGGGCGTCACAGGCATTAATATCAAAGATACGCAAACTAGTGATATTTCCAAAATCGATGTTATGGGTGTGTTCATAGCCATTGGTCATTCACCAAATACTAGTATTTTTGACGGTCAATTGGAAATGAAAGATGGTTATATCAAAGTAAAAAGCGGCCTGGAAGGTAATGCTACACAAACTAGTGTTGAAGGCGTTTTTGCTGCAGGCGACGTCAGCGATCATGTCTACAGACAAGCGATTACATCAGCTGGCACTGGCTGTATGGCTGCACTCGATGCTGAAAAGTTCTTGGATGCTCAGTAATCGGTTAACACCGTTAAAATATGCGGCTATTCCTCTAAGGCAGCCGCATGATTGAGCTATTTAAGCTTGATCATACAAATTGCTTTCCCGCCGTCGATTTTGCGCTAGCTGAGCCTAATGGCCTACTCGCATTTGGCGGTGACCTGTCAATTGGCAGATTGGTCCATGCATATCAGTCCGGAATATTTCCATGGTTTGGCGATGAAGATCCTTATCTTTGGTGGTCCCCCGACCCTCGAGGGATACTAGACTTAGACAAATTTCATGTGTCTAAGTCGTTACGTAAATCACTAAAGAAAGCGGAATACCAAGTCACACTTAATAATAACTTTTTAGGTGTCATTAACCAGTGTTCAAAGATACCAAGAAAATCCTCTGGATTAGATCAGGTTAGCCAAACAAGTACGCAAACTTGGATAACCGAAGATATGCTCAATGCCTATATTAATTTGCACGAAGCGGGATATGCACAGTCAGTTGAAGTTTGGTATGAAGGCGTCATGGTTGGTGGGCTATATGGAGTTTCTGTCGGCGGTGTTTTTTGTGGTGAATCTATGTTTCACTCTAGGACAGATGCTTCAAAAACTGCCTTGTATGCACTAGTTCAACACATGAGAAAGTTTAATATGGGCTTTATAGATTGCCAAATGGAAACCCCACATTTAGCTACGTTAGGCTGTGAAACAGTTTCTCGAGAATCGTTCCTTGAGCGCCTAGATCAATATAAAGATCGCCATCCCCTCCCTGAGATTTGGCATTCTCAATCGTTAGGAAACTTGATTTGAAATTCGGTATGACGCAACAATTTGAGTGCAATTATCTGCCAGACCGCAAAGAGCAATTACTTGTTTGTGTAGAGCCCCCCACTATACTGCAACATGTTTTTTCTGACCTAGCGGAGTCTGGTTTTCGGCGCAGCGGAGGACAAATATATCGGCCACAGTGCTTGCAATGTAATCAATGCCAATCAATCAGAGTGCTGGCAAGAGCTTTTACTATTAGTAAAAGTCAAAAACGCGTTTTATCTAAAAATAAAGATTTACAGATAAAAATTAGTAACGAAAATAAACCTGAATATTACCAGCTATACGAAAAGTACATCAACAACGTGCATTCAGATGGCAGCATGTTCCCTGCATCAGAAGAACAATATTATGGGTTTATCAATTGTGAATGGCAACATCCTATCTTTATTGAAGCATTTTTGGATGGTGACCTAGTCGGGGTTGCCGTCACGGATAAACTCAAGCACGGCTATTCTGCTCTATATACTTTTTTAGAACCTAGCATGAGCAAACGATCACTTGGTATCTTTTTTATATTGCAGCAAATTCAATTAACCGCGGACGAAAACCTACCCTATCTTTATTTAGGCTATCAGGTTGATGCCTGTAAAAAAATGAATTACAAACAGAACTTCTACCCGCATGAACGTTTCTTTGAAGATAACTGGCATTTATCCGTAAAAAACACATGAAAGCCTTTACATACCAGTACGTTTGGGTTAACTTGTGCGCGGCAAAATATAGACTAACATATTGAGGTTGTTGCTTTAGATGGCAAAAGAAGATTGTATTGAAATGGAAGGTACGGTGTTAGATACACTGCCCAACACCATGTTCCGAGTTGAATTGGAAAATGGTCACGTAGTGACTGCGCATATTTCAGGTAAAATGCGTAAAAATTACATTCGTATATTAACAGGTGACAAAGTTACCGTTGAGATGACTCCATACGACCTTAGTAAAGGCCGTATCATCTACAGAGCGCGTTAATAGTCGGATTGAGACGTTAAGTCAGTGGTATAATTTCTGTTGATTGAAACGCTTCGACTCAAACCACTCTAGTTTAACATGACCTTAGTCATTCAAACAACAAGCATACAAGTTTCAAAAAAACCGCCTTTCGGCGGTTTTTTATTTTCTACTGTTAACTGAGCTAGATTCTAAAATAACTATTAAGCTTCAGTTTTCGCTTTCGTAACAGGAACATATACAAAGGTCAATTCATCCTTTTTAAGGTCAACTTTCACTTCACCACCGTTGCTTAGTTTTCCAAACAATAACTCAGCCGCGAGCTCTTTTTTAAGTTTCTCTTGAATTACCCGAGCCATCGGTCTAGCACCCATTGTTTTATCATAGCCTTTCTTCGCTAACCAATCGCGTGCTTTATCAGACACCTCTAATGAAACGCCTTTCTGATCAAGCTGGGCTTGTAACTCAATAATAAATTTATCAACAACCTGTAAGATAACTTGCTCATCCAAATGATTAAACCAAACAATAGCATCGAGTCGATTTCTAAATTCAGGTGAGAATGTCTTATTGATTTCCGACATTGCATCGTGGCTATGATCTTGCTCTTTAAAACCAATTGACTTGCGCATTGTCTGCTGAACGCCTGCATTAGTCGTCATAACTAACACAACATTCCTGAAGTCAACTTTGCGACCATTATTGTCGGTCAGTGTGCCGTGATCCATCACTTGCAACAGGATGTTGTAAATATCTGAATGTGCTTTTTCCATTTCATCTAAGAGAACAACACAATACGGATTTTTAATTACCGCGTCTGTTAATAAGCCACCTTGATCGTAACCAACATAACCTGGTGGTGCACCGATTAAACGCGAAACCGCATGACGTTCCATGTATTCAGACATATCGAAACGAGCCAACTCAACACCCATGACCTTCGCGAGTTGCTGGGTAACTTCGGTTTTACCGACACCTGTTGGACCTGCGAATAAAAAATTACCAATCGGCTTTGACTCGTTACCTAGACCCGAACGAGATAACTTAATCGCGTCTGAGAGTATATCAATCGCTTGGTCTTGGCCAAACACAACCATTTTAAGATTACGCCCAAGATTCTTAAGTACTTCTCTGTCAGAGGTTGACACTGACTTTTCGGGAATACGCGCTATTTTGGCAATTATTTGTTCAATATCGCTGACGTTGATTGTCTTTTTACGCTTTGAGGCTGGCAATAAGCGTTGACTAGCCCCTGCTTCATCCATCACGTCGATCGCTTTATCCGGCAAATGCCGTTCATTAATGTATTTAGCCGAAAGCTCTGCCGCCGCAGCAAGCGCTTTTTGCGTAAAGCGAACACTGTGGTGTTCTTCATAACGAGACTTCAAACCCATTAAAATTTTGGTCGTGTCTGCGACACTCGGCTCCGCAACATCCACTTTTTGGAAGCGACGAGCAAGTGCTCGGTCTTTCTCAAAAATACTTTGATACTCTTGATAGGTTGTTGCACCAATACAGCGTAATTCACCACTGCTTAATTTGGGTTTGAGCAGATTCGAGGCATCCATGACTCCACCAGATGCTGCACCAGCACCAATAATAGTATGGATTTCATCAATAAAAAGAATAGCATCTGGGTCGCTACTTAATTCTTTTAAAATACCCTTCAAGCGTTTTTCAAAATCTCCGCGATATTTTGTACCTGCTAACAAAGCACCTAGATCGAGTGAGTAAACAGTAGATGATGCGATAACATCAGGCACATCTTCCTGCACAATTCGATACGCTAAGCCTTCTGCAATTGCAGTTTTACCAACACCAGCTTCACCAACCAATAGCGGGTTGTTTTTGCGACGACGGCATAATATCTGAATACTTCTCTCTAATTCTTGATCACGGCCAATAAGCGGATCAATCTTGCCTTCTTTTGCGGCAATATTTAGGTTAGTTGTATATTTAGAAAGCATTGACTGGTTTTCTTCGTTCTCAGCCCCCTCTTCCTGAACTTCTTCTGGTGCATTCGATTCTTCATCGGTTTTGCTCACACCATGTGAAATATAATTAACCACATCCAGGCGAGTAACATCCGCTTTTTTGAGAATATAAACGGCTTGTGATTCTTGCTCACTAAAAATAGCGACCAGCACATTTGCTCCGGTTACTTCACCTTTACCAGATGATTGCACGTGAAACACTGCTCGTTGCAATACGCGTTGGAAGCCTAATGTTGGTTGTGTTTCTCGCTCGCTGCTTTGTTGTTCCGACATCAACGGCGTCGTTTCATTGACGAAGTCGGTGAGTTCAGTGCGCAATGCTTCTATACTTGCACCGCAGGCTTTCAACGCCTCTTGAGCAGCAGAATTGTCAAGTAACATAAGTAGTAGATGCTCTACCGTCATAAATTCATGACGATGCTGGCGCGCGAAGACAAAGGCTTCATTTAATGTTTGTTCTAAATCTTTATTTAACATTTCTTCCCCTTACTATTGCGCAGGTTCCATTGTACACATTAATGGATGTTGGTATTTTCGTGAATATTGGTTCACTTGCATTACCTTAGTTTCTGCAATCTCTGCAGTAAATATGCCACAAACAGCCTTACCTTGGTAATGCACAGTAAGCATTAGCTGATTTGCCTTTTCAGAATCGATGTTAAAAAAGGTAGTAAGTACCTCGATCACGAAATCCATTGGCGTGTAATCGTCGTTGTTGAGCATCACCTTGTACATCGGCGGTGGCTCAACTTTCTTCTTGACGGTATCAATTTGCTTTTCGCCGTCAATGCTAGTGGTATTTTCTTTAGTCATAGGTAGTATAATAGTGTCAAAAATGAGAACAAGACCAGTTTTTTTAATAAATTGTCAGAATACTTAATTTACGCTTGACAAATGCTGGTTAAAAAATATACAGTTTTGTCTTGTGATGCTTTATTGTAAGTCTCACATTACTGCTTTCTATAGAGTGGGGGCAAATTTGCTATAATTCAAGGATCAAGAAAAGGAAGTAAAATGGCAGTCGGCAAAGTGAAGTGGTTTAACAATGCTAAGGGTTTCGGGTTCATAGTGCCAGAAGATGGCGGCGAAGATATATTTGCACATTATTCAACTATCAAGATGGATGGATACCGTTCACTCAAGGCGGGCCAGGAAGTAACTTATGAAATCCAGCAAGGTCCGAAAGGTTTACATGCGGAAAACATCGGTTTAAATGGCGAAGAACCAGAGAGATAATCAAGTACGTACCAAAAACATTTAAACAGACATATAAAAGCAAGATATAGTCTTGCTTTTTTGTGTCTAAAAATCACTAATCTGTGATTAATTCTTACTGAGCAAACATACCGAGATAACGTCCTAGATTTGGTAAATGATGGTTTTGTATGCTTCAACTGCATGCGAATGTAAAAAGAGACTTACGATAAACTCGACTTCGTGGCATAATTATTGACATCAAATACTGATATAAAGTTCAGGCTGTTAATTTTCGTGAAAAACTCACAATCAACGTATTTTAGTCAACGTAGAAAAAAACAAGACAACAAACCTGCAAAGCCTAAAAAAACCGTGCTTTTTAATAAACCCTACATGGTGCTGACTCAATTTACGGACCAGCAGGATCGCAAAACGCTCAAAGACTTTATTCCTATCCCGAATGTATATGCTGCCGGTCGGCTTGACCGTGATAGTGAGGGTTTGTTGGTTTTGACTAATGACGGTAAGCTTGCGAATAAAATTTCTTCACCCAAAAATAAAACAAGTAAAACCTATTGGGTGCAAGTAGAGGGGCGACCTGATGAGACCGATTTGGACAACCTGCGCAAAGGTATCACTCTAAATGATGGTCCAACAGTTGGCGCTAAAGTTGAAAAAATGCCACCGCCTGACTTATGGGAGCGGACGCCACCAGTCAGGTTTAGAGCAAATATTCCTACCACTTGGCTATCTATTACTATTACAGAAGGCCGCAATAGACAAGTTCGTCGTATGACTGCACATATCGGATTTCCTACGTTAAGGCTAATTCGATACAGTATTGGTAGTTGGACATTGGACAATATCGCTAGTGGTGACTATGTTGAATTGAGTCCAACCAAAAGCGAACTAAATTAGTCAATATTACACTATGAGAAACTATAAACCCGCGCTAAAAATTGCTATTATATGTACCCTAGAACACAGTAATTCGTACAAACAGAAAAGGTAATAGTTCGTTGACTGACATTAATGCTCCTAGTAGTTCAAAACCAAACTCTGAAATAAAGGTCATTGTAGGCATGTCTGGCGGCGTTGACTCTTCAGTTTCTGCTTATCTTCTTCAACAGGAAGGCTACCAAGTTGAAGGTTTGTTTATGAAGAACTGGGAGGAAGATGACAATGACGAATATTGCGCGGCCGCTGAGGACTTAGCTGATGCGCAGGCTGTTGCCGATAAGTTAGGTATTTACCTTCACCAAATTAATTTTGCCGCAGAATACTGGGACAATGTATTTGAATATTTTCTAGAAGAATATAAAGCAGGTAGAACACCCAATCCAGATATAATGTGTAACAAAGAAATCAAGTTCAAAGCATTTTTAGAATTCGCCGCAGAAGACTTAGGGGCCGACTATATTGCGACAGGTCACTATGTCCAGCGACAGTTTGAAAATGGTAAATGGAAGATGGTTCGTGGATACGATAGTAACAAAGATCAAAGTTATTTTTTATATACACTGAGTCATGAACATATTGCAAAAACACTCTTCCCTGTGGGCAATATTGCAAAGCCGAAAGTACGAGAAATTGCCCTACAACAAGGTCTAGCAACACATAACAAAAAAGACAGTACGGGTATTTGCTTTATTGGTGAACGAAAATTCAAAGATTTCCTCGGACAATACTTACCCGCTAAACCAGGTATTATTGAAACCACTGAAGGTGAAGAAATCGGCCATCATGATGGTCTTATGTACCATACACTAGGACAACGAAAGGGCTTGCTCATTGGCGGTAAGAAAGAACATGGCGATGAACCTTGGTATGTCGTTGATAAAGATATATTGCGCAATATCTTAGTTGTTGGTCAAGGTGCTAACCACCCTCGCCTTTACTCCGACGGCTTAATTGCAAATCAGTTACATTGGGTTGATCGACAAGGTCCACTCGACACAATAAAAATGACAGTAAAGACCCGTTATCGCCAAATTGATATAGCCTGTACCGTTACGCCTGATAACAATGGTAACGTAAAAGTCATTTTTGATGAGCCTCAAAAGGCAGTTACCCCGGGTCAATCTGCTGTTTTCTATTTAAATGACACTTGCTTAGGCGGCGGTATTATAGAAGGCTACTTAGTTGATAACCAAATTAAAACATTTCCAGCAAACATTGCTAAAGCAGAAGGGTAAATAATAAATGATTAGCCCTGATATAGAACGTCACATAGCGCTTGCGGGTGTCTGCCAAGCAGCAGCATTGGTGCAGAGTGTTGCTAGAAAAGGCAGTGCTGACGCACAGGCCATTGAAGCAAGTATTTCAAGTATTTTGGTCACCACTCCTGATAATCCACAACAAGTTTATGGTTCCCTGCCGAATTTAACCGTGGGATTCAAGACATTGGTCGCTCAGCTAGATAATGAAAGCCGTCAAAAAGATGCCGAAATAACGCGTTATGTTGCGTCAATGTTAAGTTTGGAAAGAAAACTAACTAAACATCCGACAGCACTAAATAATTTGGGCGAGCGAATATCTCATGTGCAACGTCAATTAGGGCATATCGATTTCGAACATAGTCAAATAATGTCATCACTAGCTAGCGTCTATACCGATGTCGTAAGTCCACTCGCACCTAAAATTCAAATTGCTGGAAATCAGCAATATCTGAGTATAGAAACGAATCAACACAAGGTCCGTGCACTTCTCTTAGCTGGTGTGAGATCAGCTGTGCTTTGGCGTCAAATGGGCGGCAAGAGAAGACACATATTACTCAACAAGAATCAGATTTTGAAAGCAGCAAAACAAGCTGTTCGAGTCATTTCCTAAAACAGAAAGTTAAGAAATGCGTAGCGACTCAAATTTAAAGAACATATTTAATTCATAATTTATATTTATTAAGGACACACAATGAACCTATCCGCACTTACTGCTCTTTCTCCTGTGGATGGCCGCTACGGCTCTAAAACAAAGGAGTTAAGAGAATATTTCAGCGAATACGGTTTAATTAAACAACGCGTCATTGTTGAAGTTCGCTGGCTACAGGCATTATCAAAACATCAAGACATTAAGGAAGTTCCCGCTTTTAGTAGAGAAGCAAACGGACTATTGAACAACATTATTGACCAATTTTGTGAAGCTGACGCTCAACGGGTTAAAGATATTGAAGCGACAACAAATCACGATGTCAAAGCGGTAGAATACTTCTTAAAAGAAAAAGTAGCTGATAATTCCGAACTACAAGCCATTAATGAATTTATTCACTTTGCTTGTACATCAGAGGACATCAATAACCTATCGCATGCATTGATGCTCAAAGGCGGTCGTGATGACGTGTTGCTGCCCTATTGTGACCAACTTATTTCTGAACTGACGCGCTTAGCCAGAGAATATAAAAGCGTTCCGATGATGGCCCGAACACATGGGCAGCCAGCCTCACCTACAACGATGGGTAAAGAGATGGCAAACGTAGCAATGCGTTTGAAACGCCAACGAGCGCAAATTGCAAACGTCGAATTGTTAGGCAAAATTAATGGTGCAGTAGGTAACTACAATGCTCATTTGAGTGCATATCCAAACACTGACTGGCATACCTTTTCCGGTGATTTTGTTAACGGCCTTGGTATCACATGGAATCCGTTTACGACTCAAATTGAACCTCATGATTATATTGCTGAATTATATGATGCTATCGCTCGATTCAATACGATTGTGATCGATTTTGATCGTGATGTTTGGGGTTATATTGCACTAGGTCATTTCAAACAAAGAACCATTCCGGGTGAAATTGGCTCTTCAACTATGCCACACAAAGTCAATCCAATAGATTTTGAAAACTCGGAAGGTAATTTAGGTATTGCGAATGCTATTTTAGGTCATTTGGCAACCAAACTTCCCGTCAGCCGCTGGCAAAGAGATCTCACTGACTCAACTGTGCTGAGAAACTTGGGTGTCGGTTTAGGTTATGCGGTAATTGCTTATCAAGCTACGTTAAAAGGGATAAGTAAGTTACAACTGAATGAAGCAAATTTGCTTGCTGAACTAGATAACAACTGGGAGTTGCTAGCAGAGCCCATTCAAACGGTAATGCGTCGTTACGGCATTGAAAAGCCTTATGAAAAACTCAAAGAGTTAACTCGCGGTAAAAAGGTGAATGCCGCAGTCATGGCTGAATTCATCGACAATCTAGAATTGCCATCAGAAGTAAAAGTTGAATTAAAAAAACTGTCACCGGCAAACTATATTGGTGATGCAATCAGGCTTGTTGATCAGTTGCTTGCAGACTAATATCCTGAAAAACTAGACACTAAATTAAAGACTCACAAGGATGTGTGTCATGTTTAGCGTTTTACCTGGGCTTAAACAGTATTTTAAGCGAATAAATTCTATTTCCCTAACGAGCATGTCAAAACCAAACAAGAGAGCTGAGATATTAGCCGGCGTTTGTATTTGTTTATGTTTAGTTCTGTTTGTTCAATCATTAAAATTGTTTTTTTTCTCGAATATTCCCAATGTACAAATGCATGTAATCAATATGCTAGTGCACCTTGGTCTTTTTTCGTCGGCATTTTTCTTAAGCAAATTGGCGTTCTTTAAATTAGCTAGATGGTTATTAATTCTGACCTATATTAGTTATCTCATCAGCGCTATTTTGTTGTGGGAAATGAATCTAAATATCCAGTTCTATTTTTTACTAGGCATGTTTGCTTGTCCCTATTTTTTTCATCAATACGAGACTAAACAACTGTGCTTAACGTTATGTATATTTTGTGGGTTATTTATCTATTTCCAAAACCAATTCTCGTTTTGGGCGTTGCGAGAAGATTGGCAAAAAGACCTAATAAATGTAAATACGTGGACACTATCGATTTCTTGCTTCTTACTTTCCACTTGGATCCGCAGGCAGATCAATCGCAGTTGGCAACAAATGAAAATGACCGAGCAAAAAACCAGGCAATTATTACAAAAAGTGATCCCAACTCATATAGCAAGCTACCTAATGTCAGCCCAGCCTTTGCATGTAAATAATTGTATTGTAGAACATTCATTTGCTAGCATCATCTTTATCGATTTCACTCATTTCACAGATTATAGCCGTCAAACCTCTGATAGAAACTTAGTGATGTTTTTGCATCGTATATACTCTGTATTCGACACTATTGCAGAACAACATCACATAACTAAAATAAAAACCAATGGCGACCAATATATCGCAGCCGTTGGTCTCGATAATGCGTCGTTAAGTGCTTACCAAACTAGTCAGCGATGCTGCGAATTTGCACTTGCTATTAGTAGAGAGTTTGAAATTGAAGCAGATGTAAATATCGGAATTAAAATGGGTATTGCATCAGGTAATGTCATTGCCGGCATTATTGGGCAGTCAAGACCGGCCTTTGATGTTTGGGGTAACACGATGAATCTGGCTTCTCGGTTAGAATCAACAGCAGCTAACAGAGAAATTCAAGTCTGCCAACAAACCATGCTGTATAGTATGCAAAATTACCAATTTTGTTCTGGGTTGGCGCAGCCATTAAAAGGCTTAGGACAAGTTACCGTATATAAGTTGTTAGGTGCAAAATGATTATTACCAAATTCGACCAGACTCACTTCTTAAATGAATATTGGCAGAAAAAGCCCTGCATTATCAGAGGTTTCGTTGAATCGTTCAGCGACCCTATTGATGAGCACGAATTAGCAGGCTTAGCTCAGGAAGATGAAATAGATAGCCGAATTGTTTCCTATTCAAACGGCAAATGGACCGCTTCACAGGGGCCTTTTGTGACATTTGAAGATGTATGCATAGGCGCTTGGTCTTTGCTTGTTCAGGGCGTTGACCGATATATTGATGATGTTGACGAACTAACTCAATTGGTAAATTTTATACCCAATTGGCGGCTTGATGATGTAATGATAAGTTTTTCGAGCGAAGGTGCTGGTGTTGGACCACATACTGATGAATATGATGTATTTATTATACAAGGGAAGGGTTCAAGACGCTGGCAGGTTGGTTTACCCGGCGATTACGCAGAGTCCATTCCCCACCCTTTACTAAAACAAATTGACGGTTTCAAACCTATTATTGATGAAGTGCTGTTGCCCGGTGATGTTGTCTATATCCCACCCAAGCATCCGCATAATGGAGTCGCGCTTAGCGACTGTATGAATTACAGCATCGGCTTTAGAGCGCCCACTTCACTTGAATTGCTAAGCGGTTTGATTGATGAAAATAATATCGACTCTGCGCTATCCGGGCGCTATACCGATCCTGAATTACTTAGCCTGAGAACCATCGATACAAAAAGTGCTGCAGTCAATTCACCTGAACTAGCCAAAATAAAAAAATATCTTAGTCAACTAATTAATTCCGAACAAGTAGAACATGCACTTCTGCAGCTACTGAGTCGTCAGAGCTTGCCAAGTGACGAAACACTAAAGGCAGATTATAGCGTTGACGAACTTCGTAACGAGTTATTAGAAGGTGTATCACTCGGCAGAATGACTGGTGTTAAACCAGTATACGCAGATCAACAAACGTCGGAAAATTTTGTGTTTTTCATTGATGGCAATGCATTTACCGTGAGCAACAAGCTAAAAAGTGTTTTCGAAATTTTGCTGAACAGTAAAGAGGTCTCTTTTGGTATAGATATCGAAGAAGAAGTGTTAGATAACCCTGAATGCCTTGAGATAGTGCGAAATTTAATAAATATAGGATATTGGGTTTTATTGGATTAGAACAAACTAATATTTCGTGAATGTTCACTCATTCTATTTTAAAAACAAAAAAGGCTAGATGAAGAATTCATCTAGCCTTTCGCTTTTAGCAGTAAGCCTATACTTTTTATAAAGTTGTATCTCTCATGCAAGTCAACACTTAAAGGTATTTAGACTGACGCTACTATTTCATTCAATGTCGCACTCGGACGCATTGCTTCAGCAACTAAATTGTCATCTGCAAAATAATAACCATTTACATTAACAGCAACGCCTTGAGCACTGTTCAACTCATTAACTATCGTTGCTTCTTGGGCCACTAATTTTTCAGCTACAGTAGCAAACTGTGCTTTTAATTCAGCATCACCAGATTGCGCCGCAAGCTCTTGTGCCCAGTAAGTCGCTAGATAAAAATGTGAACCGCGATTATCTAACTCATTGACTTTGCGTGATGGCGATTTATTTTCTTGTAAGAACTTCGCTGTTGCTCGGTCCAATGTATCAGCTAATATTTTTGCTTTGGGTTTATCAGTCGTTACGCTCAAGTGCTCTAACGAAGCTGCTAATGCTAAAAACTCACCCAACGAATCCCAACGTAAGTGGTTTTCTTTTTCGAACTGTTGAACATGTTTAGGTGCAGAACCACCAGCACCGGTTTCAAACAAACCACCGCCATTCATCAACGGTACAATTGATAACATTTTCGCACTTGTTCCCAATTCTAAGATCGGGAACAAGTCCGTTAAGTAATCGCGCAATACATTACCCGTCACTGAAATGGTGTCTTCACCTTTTGCACAGCGCTGCAGGGTAAATTCAGTAGCCTCAACAGGGCTCATGACTTGGATATCTAAACCAGCAGTGTCATGGTCTTTGAGGTATACATTAACTTTCTTAATCATTTGCGCATCGTGTGCACGGTCTTCATCTAACCAAAAAATGGCCGGAGAGTTTGTTGCACGAGCACGAGTAACCGCTAATTTCACCCAATCTTGTATAGGCGCATCTTTCGCCTGACACATTCTCCAGATATCACCATCTTCAACATTGTGAGTCAGTAAAATATCACCAGCCGTATTAACGACTCGAACCGTTCCCCCTTCAGACAAAATAAAGGTTTTATCATGCGAACCATATTCTTCTGCTTTTTGTGCCATTAAACCAACGTTGGGCACCGTACCCATGGTTGTTGGATCAAATGCCCCATGTTTCTTGCAGAATTCAACAACGCTAGAAAATACACCTGCATAGCAGCGATCAGGTATCATAAACTTAGTATCTTTTTGCGTACCGTCTGGTCCCCACATTTGACCTGAAGCTCTAATTGCAGCAGGCATAGATGCATCAATAATAACATCACTTGGAACATGTAAGTTCGTGATACCACGATCTGAATCAACCATTGCCATATCAGGGCGTGTAGTATATACAGCTTGAATATCAGCTTCAATTTCAGCTCTCTGTTGCTCTGGTAATGATGCAATTTTTGCATATACATCACCAAGACCGTTTTTAACGTCAACGCCAATTTTAGCAAAAGTATCTGCATGTTTAGCAAATACGCTCTGGTAGAATACTTCAACTGCGTGACCAAAAATAACTGGGTCTGATACTTTCATCATTGTCGCTTTCATATGTAACGAAAGCAGGACATTTTGTTCCTTTGCTAAACTAATTTCTTTATCAAAAAAGCTAACTAAAGCTGACTTACTCATTACTGAAGCATCAATGACTTCTTTATCAAGCAGCGATACTTTTTCTTTTAATGTTGTCACGCCACCGTTTGCTGCAACAAACTCAATGCGCACATCTTGTGCACCAGAAACCGTTATTGACTTCTCGCTAGCGTAAAAATCTCCTGACTCCATATGCGCAACATGAGACTTTGAATCAGTCGCCCATGCTCCCATTGAATGCGGATTTATACGAGCGTATTGCTTTACTGACGCGGGTGCGCGACGGTCGGAGTTACCCTCACGTAATACTGGATTAACCGCGGAACCTAGCACTTTTGAATAAGTTAGTTTGATGCTTTTTTCTTCATCAGTTTTTGCATTTTCCGGGTAATTCGGTAAAGCATAGCCTTTCGCCTGAAGTTCTTTAATCGCAGCTTGAAGCTGCGGCACCGACGCACTGATATTAGGCAATTTGATAATGTTTGCTTCAGGAGTCTTAGCTAATTCGCCAAGTTCAGCAAGTGCATCAGCAAGGCGTTGTTCTTCAGTTAAATAATCTGGGAAATTTGCAATGATTCTGCCAGCTAAAGAAATATCTCGAGTTTCAACAGCAATACCAGAAGATGCAGTAAATGCCTTAATGATCGGCAATAATGATTGCGTGGCTAAAGCTGGGGCTTCATCGGTAATGGTGTAAATAATCTTGGATGTATCAGTAGTCATTAAAATCCCTAATGCTTGTAAACTGTAAAATAAAATAACGAGGTTATTCGAATGTAATGTAGTTAAATGACAATCAAATACGTTTCTTTTTTGATTGTCATAATCAATTCATGCAATTCAGTGCGGCGTATTTTAAAGGAATTTAAACTGTTTTTATATAGGAACACGAAAATTTGCGCTATACATGGCAACTCATCCGATGAGACAAGCTTATTTAACGCGATGTTGATGCCCCCGAATTAACCGTTCTTTACTGACTTTTTGATTTACTAAAAGAACACGCCAACTTTGCAGTCAATCTTTATATCTTTCGCTGGAACAATACACTATTTTTGCGTATCTTCGTCTTACAAAGTTTTGATTTCGAGATACACATGCATTGTTATTGTTGCAGCAACCTATTATTTTCAGAATGTTGCGAGCCTGTAATAAAACATGCAGGCGCTGTAAGTCCAGAGCAACTAATGCGCTCGCGATTTAGTGCGTATGCTATTAAGGACTATGCTTACCTGTTAGCAACTTATGCTCCCGCACAGCGACAGCATTTAAGTTTACAGACATTACGTGATTCGGCTAATAACACGTGCTGGCTTAAATTGGATGTAATAAACTCAGCAGTAACAGCTAATGTTGGACGGGTTGAATTTATTGCTACCTATGCTTTAGACTCCGATTACTTTGCTATGCATGAACTCTCTAGCTTTATAAAACAAGACGATCATTGGTATTATACGACAGGCGTTATGCAAGATAAAACAGGTAAATTAACACCTAATCGAAACGATGAATGCCCGTGTCGCAGTGGTAAAAAATACAAAAAATGCTGTCTTTCATAGCAAACCTAGCTCTCGACAGACTTAAACTCGCCAGAGTGTAAAAATGCGATAACTTGTTTGATAACAGCGGGGTTGCGCATCATAAAAGTGTGTGTCACTGGCATAGTAACATGATCGGCCATCCCAGCTAATTTAGAACTTTCGACTGATACTTTGCCGTCATTAGGCATTGGTAGCATGGTTGATAAAACCAAATTGACACTGCGAGACCCCGCAATAATGCCCAATTCAAAGTTGGCAGGACCTAATTGATTAGGTAATGCATCTTTTTTCGCAGATAGCTGCAAACCCGCCGGTCCATTAACTGTTTTGAAGCCAGGTACGTTTTGTAGAAGATCCACAATTTCACTACCCGAATTAGGTGGACCTAACATAACCACTCGCCCCAGGTTATGCATTTTATGTTGGCGCAGAAACTGGCGAACCAAAATTCCCCCCATCGAATGCGTTACGAAATGAATTTTGCTATGCGGATCAACTTCCTTAATAGCATTACCGATACTCCACTCTGCAAGAGATTGGACATCATGTTTTGTTGACGGATAATCAACATTAACGACTTTATATCCATGTTCTTTTAAGGCTTTTTCAAGCTTGCTCATTGAAGAAGCGTTGCGCGCTAATCCATGCAAGAGGATCACTGCTTCGTTGCTATATGTCACGTTATCAATCCACCCAAATGCGCATGGAAATTAATATTACTGCAGCAATCGCCGACAGAAGAACCGATACTCAACACAACCAAGCTTACTCTTTCTAGTTGTTTTGGGGCACTTATTTCAAGCATTTATAGCTTCCCGCAAAAGAGTTTCAATTGTTAACTGACCGTTACTTAATATTAAGTGGCGCAAAGCTTTTTACTAAATCATCAACTGCTTTCATTTGCGCTAAGTAGCCCTCTAACTTATCCAGTGGCAATGCGCATGGACCATCGCATTTAGCTTCATCCGGATTAGGATGGGACTCAATAAACAAACCAGCAATACCTAATGCCATGCCACTGCGTGCAAGCTCTGCAGCTTGTTGCCTTCGCCCCCCCGCAGAATCGCTGCGCCCGCCTGGTTGTTGAAGTGCGTGAGTAGCATCAAAAATAACCGGGGCCATGGTTTTCATTTCATCCATGCCCAACATATCAACGATCAGATTATTGTAGCCATAACAAGAGCCTCGTTCACACAAAAGAATTTTTTGATTTCCGGCCTCCGCAAATTTCTTAATAATGTGACGCATTTCGTGAGCGGCTAAAAATTGCGGTTTCTTCACATTGATCACAGCGTTAGTTTTTGCCATCGCAACCACTAAATCGGTTTGACGAGCTAGAAACGCAGGCAATTGAATTACGTCTACAACTTCAGCAACCGGCGCTGCTTGAAAAGGCTCGTGAACGTCGGTAATGATAGGCACTTGGAATTGAGTTTTAATTTCTTCAAAAATTTTCAAACCTTCTTCTAATCCAGGCCCACGGTAAGAGTTAACAGAACTTCTGTTTGCCTTATCAAAAGATGCTTTAAAGACATATGGAATGCCTAACTTAGTGGTAATTTCTTTATATTTCTCAGCAATTTTCATTGCTAGGTCTCGTGACTCTAATACATTCATACCACCAAAAAGAACAAATGGTGCATTATTGTCAACGCTTAAATCTTGTACTTTAACTTGTGTAATCACAACAAAATAATCCTATGGTCATTAAGCCAATTTGCAGAATATTGACGCTAAGCTGATACATCAAAGATATCTAAAGGCGCTCGCAATACGAGAATAAAAACACCTATGCTAAAAACGAAAATGGCTGTTTAGTCAGTGCCACCGAGGCCGTTAGCAATATCCAGATAACAGCACAAACGAAGCCGATGATTCGCGACCTATTTGTTTTGGCCCATTTTAACGCAAATAATCCAGACACAATATACAGTATGACACCGATGACTTTACTCGCCACCCAACCATCAACTTGTACCATACTAGAAAGCGTCAATAGCCAGATAGCGGTTCCTAACAAAATGGTGTCAACAACATGTGGTGTTATTTTAAGCCACTTTTTTTGCAACATATCGCTGCTTTTTAGTGTTAGTGCAAAGCGGAATGAGAAAAGTGCTAGACTAATTATCACCGCTGTCACGTGAAGATGCATTGCTGTTTGATACATATCATCATCCTTTTTTTATAGTTATTCTTTTATAGCTAATGTTATTATGTAGCAAATTAACCTAACCAGCGTCCTAATGTCGCCCTATCCAATCCATTCAAATCTTGCTTTGTTGACACTTCCTTGTAACCCGCTTCATGAAGAAGTTGCTGAATAATATTGGCTTGCTGATGCCCGTGTTCCAGCAACAAATAGCCGGTATCGTTTAAGTATTTGGTGCTTTTAGAAATAATATGCCTAATATCGTTCAAACCGTCTGCACCCGAGGTTAAGGCGCTATTGGGTTCAAATCGAACATCGCCTTGGTTGAGCCAGATTGAATTTAATTCCACATAAGGAGGGTTAGAAACGATTAAATCAAAAGTATGCGTTGTTGCAATAGCCGAAAACCAATTACTCAATACAAACTCTACACTCAATTCATTAAGCTTTGCATTTGCTTGCGCAAGTTTAATTATTTCTTTTTTAAAATCACATCCAGTGACAATCCAATGTGGGCGTTCCGATTTAATTGCCAGCGCAATAGCTCCTGTTCCGGTGCCTAAATCGAGTACATTCAGATTCGTAGATAATGTTAGAGAAATAGCAGTTGCAACCACTATTTCAGAATCAGCCCTAGGAATTAAGGTATGTTCAGATACGCTCAAATTCAGAGTCCAAAACGGTTGATGCCCGACTATATAGGCTACTGGATATCCAGATATACGCTTGGTCAGTGCGCTTACTAGTTTATTTTTAGCGCTTTTACCAAGCAGCTCATCGCTTTGGGTTATCAACTGCATTGATGTTTTATCGAATGCATACTCAACAAGAATCTTAGACTCTATCGCAGGATTATTAAAAGTGAGATTTTCTTGATGTTCAGATAATATTTTTCGACTAACGAGCAAGGCCTCAGCAACAGTCTCGCATGCATTAATGCACATGTAGACGTCACTGGATTGCGTTTCGCTAGCACCATCGGTTTTTATCATGTTACGAGTCAATATCACTTTTTAATCAATATTCTTCAGACAATGAAGCAAGCATATCTGCTTGATGCTCTTGACGAATGGGCTCCATTAATGCGCCTAAATCACCCGCAATAACATCATCTAATTTATACAAAGTTAGATTGATGCGATGGTCAGTAACCCGTCCTTGAGGAAAATTGTAAGTACGAATCCGCTCTGAGCGATCACCGCTACCAACAAGGCTTTTTCTTGTGCTAGCTTCTTCTGCATTGCGCTTATCTTCTTCAATCTGATTTAAGCGTGCTTGCAAGACAGACATCGCTCTGGCTCTGTTTTTATGCTGTGAACGCTCATCCTGACATTCAACAACAACACCCGTAGGTAAATGCGTGAGTCGTATTGCAGAGTCAGTTTTATTAACGTGCTGACCACCTGCACCCGATGCTCTATAAGTATCTACACGAAGGTCCCCGGCGTTTATCTCGATAGCTTCGGACTCTGGAATTTCAGGTAACACGGCGACGGTGCATGCCGACGTATGAATACGTCCTTGAGATTCAGTTTCTGGTACGCGCTGAACTCGATGTCCACCGGACTCAAATTTCAATACGCCATAAGCCCCAGCGCCACTAACGTTAACAATAATTTCTTTGTAGCCTCCGTGATCACCAAGGTTAGAACTCATTAACTCCAACTTCCAGCCTTTTGTTTCTGCGTAACGGCTATACATGCGGAATAAATCACCTGCAAATATTGCCGCTTCATCACCGCCTGCGCCAGCACGAATTTCTAAGAAACAACTATTGTCATCTTTCGGGTCCCTAGGCAACAGCAAAATTTGCAAACTCATCTCTAACTCTTCAACGCGTGCTTTGCTGTCTTTTAGTTCTTCTTGCGCCATCTCTTTTATTTCAGGATCATTTTCTTGGAGCATTTCAAGCGCTGATTCAACATCTTTTTGTGCAGATTGGTATGCCCCAAACTGCGTCACAACGGCTTCTAATTGTGAATATTCCTTGCTTAAATTACGGAACTTATCTTGATTGCCAATCACACTAGGATCGCCTAATAGCGCTTGAACTTCTTCAAAACGCTCAACCAACGATTCTAATTTATGGACTACTGACTGTTTCATTCTTTTCCTGTTTCTCTTTTGGCTGTCCCTTCTAATCCTAACGCTTTTGCTAAAAAGTTCAGATTATCATCGTCGGGCAGCTTACTTGCCTGTTGCAAAGCTTTTGTTGGGCCATGCAACATAGCTTGGGTTAGCTTGAAGGCTAATTCTTTCAAAGCCTCGTCTGGCGCAATGCCATCATCAATCTGTTTTAATGCTCTTTGCAGCGCATCATCACGGGTTTGTTCCGCTTTTTCACGATAGTTTTTTATTAAGTCAACGTTTTGGTAATGCTGTTGCCAATACCCATAACTAATTACCATTTTGCCAATCATGTGTTCAGCTTGTTGCGCTGCAACTTCCCGATTTGCTACGTTTTGTTCAACAATATTCTGCAAATCATCTACAGTATACAAGTAAGCGTCATCTAGCTCACCTACTTCACTTTCAATATCTCGAGGTACGGCCAAATCAATTAACAACATTGGTTTGTGCTTTCTTGCTTTGAGCGCTGTTGCCACGATGCCTCTACCAATAAGCGGCAATGAACTTGCCGTCGAACTTATCACAATATCGGCTTGTGCCAAATGCTCTGGTATTTGACTGATTGTAATTGCAGTTCCTTTCAGACTGTCGGCGAGTTTACTCGCTCTTGACAACGTTCTATTAGCAACTGTAATCGACTTTGTTTCTGCATCAACTAAATGTTTTGCTACCAATTCGATGGTTTCGCCTGCACCAATCAGCAATACATTACTGTGTGTTAATTTTGAAAATATTTGTTTTGCTAACTGCACAGCGGCGAACGCAACAGAAACCGCATTAGCACCAATCTCGGTGTCAGTACGCACTTTTTTTGCGATTGAAAACGTAGATTGAAATAACTTTTCAAACTCAGCACTTATTTTACCCGCGTTTTTAGATTCAGTATACGCTTGCTTAACTTGACCCAAAATTTGTGGTTCACCTATAATTAACGAATCCAGTCCGCAAGCAACTCGCATCAGATGATTTATCGCATCATCCCCATGCTTGACGTAGCTATGCTGATGAATAATATCATGGTCCGTTTGATGAAAGTCAGCCAACCATTGACATAGCTTATGGGCATCCTCGACCTGATTGGCTTTGATGTAAACTTCAGTTCTATTGCACGTAGATAGAATAACTACCTGCTTAGCACCTGTATATTGAGGGCAAGATTGCAAGGCATGCGCAAGTTTGTCCGGAGAAAACGCGACTTTTTCCCGCAAATTTACCGGTGCAGATTTGTGATTAATCCCGAGCGCAATGATGGTCATTTAGAAAAGGTATTAGTGCCATATAATGATTCTTCGCGGCATTGTACGAAAAAGCGTATATGATTGAAAGAAATTGAGATTAAAGAATTAATTAAAGGACGTCCTTAGTCAGTCTGTTTTGTTCCATTATAAGGTCATTCTGCTACATTAGTAGGGGTTTTCTGCGAATAATACTGGGTATCAGCGCTTTAACTCAACGCAAAACTCAGCAAATGGAATCAATTAAGCAATTGATGTAGACAGCGTTAAACTTTATCATTTAATTATCTCGATAATTTAATTTAAGTAGCATAAATGCTAATCTTTCAATGTATTTTTTTACCAAAGGTTTTTTAGTGCTTACCTATTCATCCTATAAATTTATCGGCGTTTGCCTTCTTATTTTCCTGATTAGTGGGTGTAAAAACACGCACAATCTGCATAATCGAAAAACAATTGATATATCTGCTGAGTATCTGCAATTACCAAATCAAGAAAAACTAAGATTAATGAGTCACTGGGAACTAACCGGTAAAATTGCGGTTATTACACCAAGTGAACGCAAGAGCGCATACTTAAATTGGCAGCAATCAAACAAAAACATCGATTTTAGGTTAACTAATCTGATTGGTGTCTCCTTACTTAATCTGATATACGACGGCGAAACTGCCCGTTTAGAGGCTGATGGTGAAAAGTATGAGGACGAGTCAACAGAAGCCCTAGTATATCGCACAACAGGTTGGATACTTCCACTGGATAACTTGCCGCAGTGGATTAAAGGGGCAGCCAACGCGCGCGACCTAGTATTCATGAACGACAACAGCCTACCCGAAATAATCCAGCCTATTTGTGCTACTTGTACTGGTTGGGAAATTACCTACAGTCAGTATGAATATGTGCAAGGTGTTTGGCTTCCTTTCTTAGTTGAAGTTAATAATTCATTAAAACAAACCCGATTAAAATTTAAGGTCAATCAGTGGCAAAGACGATAACTTGGTATCCGAGCCCCGCAAAGCTTAATTTGTTTCTGCACATTACGGGTCGCTATGAAAATGGGTACCATCAATTGCAGAGTCTATTTCAACTATTAGACATAGGAGATGATGTAGGTTTTGACGTCAATACTAACGATGATGTTAAAATAGCGCAGCAATTGCCTGGCGTGCCTGAACAGGACAACTTAGTTTATCGCGCGGCAATGGCGTTGAAAACTCATGCTCCGCAGGGAACAGGCTGTACATTTCATATCAAGAAACGTTTACCTATGGGGGGGGGAATTGGCGGTGGCTCTTCAAACGCCGCAACGGTTTTAGTGGTGTTAAATCAACTGTGGCGATGTAATCTTGATACTCAAACCTTAGCCAACATCGGCTTAACACTGGGTGCTGACGTCCCAATTTTTGTGCATGGTAACACTGCGTTTGCCGAGGGGGTTGGAGAAGTCTTGTTGCCAACAGCCATAGCTGAAAAATGGTATTTGGTAGCCACGCCCAATGTGTCAATCTCCACAAGTTCAATATTTACATCAGTGGATTTACCTAGAAACACACCTAAGATCGATTTTAAAACATACAGTTTTGAAAAAACCCACAATGATTGTCAAACTTTAGTCGAGAAAACGCATAAGGATGTTGCAAATTTATTACAGTGGTTGTTACACTACGCACCGTCGCGGATGACTGGAACAGGTGCAAGTGTTTTTGCTGTTTTCGATGCGAAAGAAAACGCAGATAAAGTTCTCCGTTTGCTACCCGATTGTTATGCTGGTTTTGTTGCTAAGGGCGTCAACCGTTCAGGTTTACATGTCGCTCTTGGAATCTAAAATAGCTGGCATTCAGCTCCTGACAAGTTAGAAAATATTGGGGTATAGCCAAGTTGGTAAGGCAGCGGGTTTTGATCCCGCGATCGTAGGTTCAAGTCCTGCTACCCCAGCCACCACCTAAACAACGCACTGAGGATTATCTTGTGCCTGATATGAAGCTTTTTGCAGGAAATGCTGTACCTGAACTCGCCCAGAAAGTCGCCGAACGTTTATACACTAAATTAGGAAATGCCAGTGTTGGTCGTTTTAGTGATGGTGAAATTTGTGTAGAAATCCATGAAAACGTGCGTGGTTCGGACGTTTTTATTATTCAATCTACTTGCGCGCCAACCAACGATAACTTAATGGAATTAATCGTTATGATTGATGCATTCCGTCGCGCTTCTGCCGGCAGGATCACTGCCGTTATTCCTTATTTTGGTTATGCACGTCAAGACCGACGGGTGCGTTCAGCAAGAGTTCCAATTACAGCGAAAGTTGTTGCTGACTTCTTATCAAACGTAGGCGTAGACCGCGTTTTAACCGTCGATTTACATGCCGAACAAATTCAAGGTTTCTTCGATGTTCCGGTAGATAACGCGTTTGGTACGCCAATACTACTGGATGATATGTTTCAACGTGATTTTGTTAGGCCCATTGTTGTTTCGCCTGATATTGGTGGTGTTGTTAGAGCAAGAGCAACTGCAAAACTATTAAATGATTCAGACTTAGCCATTATTGACAAACGTCGCCCTAAAGCAAACGTTGCTCAGGTAATGAACATTATCGGTGATGTAAGAGGCCGAGATTGTATTATTGTCGATGACATGATCGACACGGGTGGGACATTAGCGAAAGCGGCTGAAGCACTAAAAGAACATGGCGCAGCTCGAGTATTCGCATATGCGACACACGCGATATTTTCAGGTAATGCTGCCGAAAACCTGCGAGATTCAGTAATTGATGAAATTATCATTACGGACAGTATTCCGCTTCGTGCTGAAATAAGAGCATTGAAGAAAGTAAAACAATTATCTCTTTCAGAGATGTTAGCAGAAACGATTCGCCGCATTAGTAACGAAGAATCTATATCGGCAATGTTTGAATACTAAACGCTAAAAACCTATTTAAAAGCCGTCTATCTTTAACGATTTACGGCTTTTTTTATAGGTAAATCTAGTATTATCATATCTTGATTACATAAGTATGATGTTATTTTATAATACAAAAGCGGTATGTATAACAATAAGCGAATGTAAGTTTTACTCGCGTGCAGTTAGCATAACTTTTTTAAAGGAAAACCCGTATGTCTATATCTAAAATTTCTATCACCAGCGTATTACTGCTAAATATGGCTTTATCAGGATGTTCAAACGAACAAACAGATAAAGAAGAATCGGTAAATTCTTCTGTAATTGAATTAAGTCCAACTAATCAGCCAGAGTCAAATACTGATAAAAACGCCAATACAGCTTTAAATACGCCTAAAGATAAAGTAGCCGAATTAACATTAAGTAATGATATGCAAAAAGTATCCGCAGACACCACCGAATTACTCGTATTAAAAGGCCAGATTTTATTTCAAGAAATGGAAGGTGGTTTTTTTGGCTTTATCAATGAAGATGGGACCAAATACACACCAGTTGGTATGGACAAAGCCAATTTGCGTCATGGTTTAGTCATACAGTTAACCGGCAGATTATTACCTGAGATGATCACAATTACCCAATTTGGTCAAGTTATCAAGGTTGAAAGCGTCGTGATTATAGATGAATCAAAAGCGCAGGAACCAGGTCGTCCTAACTTCAGTGACAAAGACTTGTAAAACAGAACAACGTTCAACTGAGCTAAGATAACCTCTTTTACCGTTAATTTAAGCTAACCGAGGTCAATTTTACATTGTTTGTTAATATCCACAGTGATAGAATACGCCGCCCGTTTTAGTACGGGCTTTTGTTTTTTACTATTTTCGTCTACTAGACTTTTATTAATACTAATTCGGTAAACACGAAGAAATAGTAATAAAACACGTTAAAAAACAACAACGTACTCGATTTGGTCGCAAAATCGAGCTTATTAATCTTATATATTTGGAGACATAACATGTCTAAAGCAATTTTTAAATTGGATGCAACTGTCCGAACTGACCTAGGGAAAGGTGCGAGCCGCCGCCTTCGTCTTCAGGATAAAGTGCCTGCAATCGTCTACGGTGGTGATGAAGCACCCGTATCTATTACTCTTGAACATAATAAAGTAAATCAGGCTCAAGATTTTGAAGCTTTTTACTCACACGTGTTGACTATCAACATCGATGGTAAGAAAGTAGAAGTGCTGGTAAAAGATATGCAACGCCATCCATTTAAGCCAAAAGTAACGCACATCGATTTCCAACGTGTTATCGCTGGCCAGACTTTGACGACAAACGTACCTATTCACTTTCTTAACGAAGCTGAATCAGATGCAATTAAAATGAATGGCGGACACGCTGAGCATCACATGAACGATATCGAAGTGTCATGTATGCCTAAAGACTTACCTGAGTATATTGAAATTGATTTGATAGACGTTGAAATTGGTCAAACAATTCACTTATCAGACGTTAAATTCCCTAAAGGTGTTGAATCTGTTGAGTTGGGCAAAGGCGAAGAGCATGATTTAGCAGTTGTTACTGTTAAAACAGCTAAAGGCCCAAGCGTTGAAGAAGCAGCAGAGGATGCAGGTGAAGCTGACGCAACTGAAGCATAATCAGTTTGTCTGACATTCGTCTTATCGTGGGCTTGGGTAATCCAGGCCCCGAATACCAGCATACTCGTCACAATGCAGGCGCTATGTTCGTTGAAAGTTTAGCTTCAAAGTTTAATTGCCCTTTAAAGTTTGAAAGTAAGTTTTTTGGTTTCACTGGTCGTTTTACTTTGTACGGTCACGACATCCGATTACTCATCCCAACCACCTTCATGAATAAGAGTGGCCAGGCGGTCGCTGCATTAGCAAATTTCTACAAAATAGATTATACCGAAATTTTAGTCGCGTTTGACGAACTCGACTTTGAACCGGGAATTGTTAAATTTAAAATAGGTGGTAGTTCAACTCAAAATGGTATTCGCGATATTGTCGCTAACTTAGCCAATCAACGAGAGTTTTTGCGGTTGAGAGTGGGTATTGGACATCCGGGTCACAAAGGTAAAGTCACGGGCCACGTTTTAGGTAAAGCCTCGCAAAATGAACAAGAAAAAATTGATGCTGCTATAGATGAAGCAATTCGTTGTACTGAGATATTGATCAAAGAAGATTTAGTCTGTGCCACGCAACGATTGCATTCTTTTAAAGCGGATTAGGTATTATTTGGTATTGCGTTTGGCGCAGTGCTTTTCAAGAAATAGATATTAAAGGACCACGAATATGGGTTTTAAATGCGGCATTGTCGGCCTACCAAACGTAGGTAAATCTACCCTTTTCAATGCATTGACGAAAGCAGGCATTGAAGCAGCTAACTTCCCGTTTTGTACAATTGAGCCTAACACTGGCGTTGTGCCTGTGCCCGATGAAAGACTCGATGCATTAGCCAAAATAGTGTTGCCTCAGCGAGTCATTCCTACCACCATGGAATTTGTGGATATCGCAGGTTTAGTAGCAGGAGCATCGAAAGGTGAAGGTTTAGGTAATAAATTTTTAGCTAACATCAGAGAAACTGATGCGATTGGTCACGTTGTACGTTGTTTTGATGACGAGAATATTATTCACGTTTCAGGTAAAGTAGATCCGCAAGAAGATATTGACGTTATCAATACTGAACTCGCGTTGTCAGATTTAGAAACAGCCGAAAAAGCTATATTTCGTGTTGGTAAACGCGCAAAAAGCGGCGATTCAGATGCTAAATTTGAGTTAAAGGTACTTGAAAAGTTACTGCCATATTTGAACGAAGGTCAATTATTGCGTTCTGTGGAGTTAAGCAAAGAAGAACATGCAGCAATTGCCTACATGAACTTCCTAACGTTAAAGCCAACAATGTATATTGCTAACGTCGATGAGGATGGTTTTGAAAATAATCCTCACCTTGATAAAGTGCGTGCGATAGCTGAATCTGAAGGCGCCACCGTAGTCAGTATTTGTGCCGCTATTGAGTCTGATATCGCCGAATTAGACGATGAAGAAAAAGCTGAGTTTATGGCTGATTTAGGCTTAACAGAGCCAGGTTTAAATCGCGTAATCCGTGCCGGTTATAGCTTGTTAACGTTGGAGACTTATTTCACTGCCGGCGTGAAAGAAGTACGAGCTTGGACCTATCCAATCGGTTCAACCGCACCGCAAGGTGCGGGTAAGATTCATACCGACTTCGAAAAGGGTTTTATTCGCGCTGAAATCATTGGTTATGAAGATTTCATTGCCTGCAAGGGCGAAGCTGGCGCTAAAGACGCAGGTAAATGGCGTTTAGAAGGTAAGGATTATATTCTCAAAGACGGCGACGTTATTCATTTCCGTTTTAACGTATAAATTTTAAGCCCACTTCATTACAGCTGAATGTGGGCAAGTTTAAACTCTTATTGGTTTATTATTAATAGTCAACTAATTGGTTTAAATAAATATTTTTTATTTTAGCTTAATATTAATAAATATTTAATACGCCCTATAAAACCCAAAAGATATATTCAACGTAAGAATGCTACAAAATGAAACATAACTTACTTATTGTAGGTTTAATTTACGTTAATAGTCTTTGGTGACAAAACTACATGAAAACGCAACTCCCATTATTACCCGGTGAAACAGCATTACCCAGCGCACCAAAAGTGTTGCTGGATGATGGTACGAACTGCATTCCTCAGCATTATTTGTCTTACCATCACAGCAAAGAGTCCGTGGAGAATATCGTAGCCGAAATAAGCTACGATTCAAGTTACCTGCTATTTGTTGACGAAGACAAGGGTGGCATATTCATCCAAGTCGGAATTATTGGCATCGACAATTACATGAGTGCACAATCACAAGACAGCCAAAAAATCGTTTATGGTCGGCGTTGGCGTGTTGAACCACAGCTTCCTTCTTCTGAAATTATACAGACGGCATTTTTAGCGTTAATGAAGGCACGAGAGCATGAAGTTCGAGAGCTAATCAAATACAACGATAATAACAAAGCGACAACGCCGTTCAGTTGCCATCATGACCTTCCATTAATGGCTATGTCAGGGAAAACAAATACCGATGATGAAAGCGGCCATATAAGCCAAGTCACCCTGCAAAAGGTGATTGCGAAATTACAGTACGACGGCGGTTACTTCGAGCTTATCGAGCTTTTACCATTAAGTAGCGAACAAATACTCGTAACCGTTCAGTTTCATTGTTCTGATGTGACTAAATTGCCTGAATTATTGGCACTGTCTAACTTTAATGTGATCATTGAAGAGCCTACAGAAAATGCACTTTTATTCAGTTTAATGGACGCGTTATTACATTTAAGCAACCGCCACGTCGAAGAGCATTTTACTTTTAAAACATTCGCGCGATTTTCAAGAAAAAATAGTATTAAAAAAATAAGTGAGTTATCAGCTAAAACCCGACACAAAGGGCTTACCGAGAACGACTTAAATTTTGCCTTAGCTTTCAAACAAAATAATTATGATACAGATGAGACCAGAGTGCCTCGACTATCAAACTCCGCATTAGGTCAAAAATTGGCCTCACAAATGCAAGAATTTAATATTGGTACTGGAATATTACCAAGAAAATTTGGATAATAATGGGCATAGTTAGGGTTTCTTGATTAATTTGTGCCCAACTAGTTATTTCATGTAAAAAAGGGGTTGACGACCTCACTTCAACTAAGCATAATACGCGCCACTCTGAAACGGACTAGCTCTGGTTTAGGGTGACAGGTAGGCTACGTAGCTCAGCTGGTTAGAGCACATCACTCATAATGATGGGGTCGCAGGTTCGAGTCCCGCCGTAGCCACCAATTCACTTATTAGGAATAATAGGTGACTGAGATATGCGGGAGTGGTGGAATTGGTAGACACGCTGGATTTAGGTTCCAGTGCTTCACGGCGTGAGAGTTCAAGTCTCTCCTTCCGCACCAAAAACTGTTGGGGTATAGCCAAGTTGGTAAGGCAGCGGGTTTTGATCCCGCGATCGTAGGTTCAAGTCCTGCTACCCCAGCCATCTCAGTTTTTAAAACTCAAAATTTTGAGTTGTAATTTAGAACGTCCTTGATTACTCTTGGGGTATAGCCAAGTTGGTAAGGCAACGGGTTTTGATCCCGTCATTCGTAGGTTCGAGTCCTGCTACCCCAGCCAAATTCAGAACGCCGGTTTATCCGGCGTTTTTTGCGTTTTAAAGGAACAGAATTTTGTTATTTAACATAGTTACTAAAATACAAATCCCCACTGACGAATCCGCAAACATGTTTACTCAAGTAGTTAATCTCATTGGTCAATGGATCACAATTATGGTCGACTTTGTCAATATGGTTTTATGGGGTGATGGCCAAGTCCTTATTTATCTACTATTGATCGCAGGCATCTGGTTTACAGTAAAACTAAAATTCATTCAATTACTCAACTTTAAGCACATGTTTTCACTACTCAAAGGCAGCGGAAAAAGCGACGCTGCGGGTATAAGTTCTTTTCAAGCTCTGTGCACTAGCCTTTCAGCTAGAGTGGGGACCGGTAATTTAGCTGGGGTTGCCGTTGCAATTTCTTTAGGTGGCGCCGGTGCCATCTTTTGGATGTGGGTAATTGCATTTCTCGGCATGGCGACAGGATACGCTGAGAGCGTATTAGGCCAAGTGTATAAAATAAAAGACGAAAACGGCGAATATAGAGGTGGACCCGCTTACTATATAAAGCAAGGTTTAAACAATTCATGGTTCGCTATCTTATTCGCCTTATGTTTATTTTTTGGCTATGGATTCGTGTTTTCAGCTGTTCAAGCAAATACCATTACTGACGCTCTCAGTAACAGCTACGGAATAAAAACCTTACATTCAGGCTTGGTCATTATCGCCCTTGCTGGGTTAATCGTTATTGGTGGTTTACGGGCAATTGCAAGATTTGCCGAATGGATAGTTCCGTTTATGGGTATCGCATACGTAATAGTTGCGCTGGTCATTACTATTATCAACATTCAATTGTTACCCGACGTTATTATCGACATCGTAAAGTCTGCCTTTGGTTTGCAGGAAGCTGGAGCTGGCGCATTCGCCGCAGCAGTGAAAAACGGGATCCAGCGAGGTTTATATTCTAACGAAGCAGGTTCAGGCAGTGTGCCACATGCTGCTGCAAGCGCATCACCCCACCCTAACCATCCAGTATCACAAGGTTATATCCAGATGCTTGGTGTATTTATTGATACGATGATCCTATGTACTTGCACCGCATTTATTATCTTGCTAGCCGGTCATGGCAATGATGTTGGCGAAATGGAGGGAATTCGCTTAACGCAAACCGCTATGGAAAGTCATTTAGGCGCTTACGGTGGAGATTTCGTTGCTGCCGCAATTAGTTTATTTGCGTTTACCTCGGTAGTAGCAAATTACGCGTACGGAGAAAGTAATTTGCATGTATTTAAACTCGATAATAAGTTTGGTCGAGCTTTCTATACCACCGGTTACCTTGGAATGATTTTGTGGGGTTCAATGGCCGCGGTACCAAAAGTGTGGGCAATGGCTGATATGGCTCTAGGGTTAATGACCGTGGTGAACATTATCGCTATTGTAATGCTGACACCAACCATTGTTGCTGTTACCAAAGACTATAACGAGAAACGCAAGAATCAAGCAAAAATGGATTTTGTTGAAGCTGATTGCAAAATACAAGGGCGGACTGAAGACAATATTTGGAAATAGCAACCTGAGTTAATATTGTTGCGTGATCACAAACCTTGATTACGCGCTTACATATACATAAAAAGTTGTATAACGAGTAGAATTACAATAAGCGGTATAACCCACTTCATGAATTTAGCTTGGGTTTCCTGAGATACTCTCACACTTGATTTTTCAAGCATGGGGAGAATAACGATAAGTGCGATAAATAACACCGCTAAAATACCTAAAACTGCCATTAATACTTCCTTTTAATATGCTTACAACGTTATTTTCTGCTTAAATTCTGTTTTCTATCGACCTGCAGTCTTTGCAAGCAATAACCGAAAAGTTATTCGATTCCCATAGCGTATTTAAGTGCTTTTTGCTTAATTGGCCCTGCTATATTCGCCACTTGAACTCCTAAATTGCGGAGCGTTTTCAACACGCCAATATCATTGCTAAAAGTTTGATAGAAAACGTCCATCGCACTCATCATAATCAAGTTTGGTGTTCGTCTGCTCTTCTCATAGTCCTTCAATGCCTGCTTATTAATAGCAGTAATGGGGTTGTTTTTAATAGATTCAAGCAAGGCATCTACGTCTTTAAAGCCAAGATTAACTCCCTGTCCTGCCAATGGGTTAATTTGATGCGCGGCATCACCTATTAACACAACATTTTTTCGCCAATATTGATTGGCGTGCATTCGACGTAATGGAAAAGCTGTTTTGTCGAGCACCTCAAAGTCACCCAAAGCAGCGGGGAATCGAGCAAGGACTTCCTTTTTAATATCATTATTACTGGTATTTCGAATGTGTTGACTTATTGCTGAATCGGCATACCAAACCAAGTTTGCGTGACCATCAAACAGAGGAAGAAAAGCAATTGGCCCTTGTGGTGTAAATTGTTGCCAAGTTGCTGATTCAAACTCCGCAACCATTTTCACCAATAGCACATTAGCTCGCTGCTCATATTCCCAGCCTGTCACACCAATATTGGCCTGTTGACGCAACTGCGAATGGCCGCCGTCTGCACCAATTAACATAGTAGCTTTAACATGTATGCCGTTATCTAGCACTGCGCTAGCTTCAGTGACATTGACATCGATTGCCCTAGCATATATTACACCGATGTTGTCAGCATGCTCATGCTCAATTGTATCGAGCAAAGCAAGTTGTAAAATACGGTTCTCAACAAAGTACCCCAAGTAGGCTTCGCCTATTTGAGATGCTTCAAAATGCAGCGGCTTTTCGATGTTTTCCCAAACTGAAAGCCGTTGATATTGCTGACACCGCATTGCTATTACCTTGTCCCATACATTGAAGCGTTCTAACAGCCGCTGAGTGAGACGGTTTAAGGCTGAAACTCTCAAATCGGGCAACTCAGTATGGTTGAAGGGTTTAGGTTTGTGCGCTTCTATTACTGCTACTTTATAGCCCAGTTTTGAAAGCCCTATCGCCATGGTGCCACCAACCATACCGCCACCAAAAATGCAGTAATCTACGCTTAATTCCATGCTTTCCTACTTATCCTGACACTGTTTATATTCATACCTACTCACTAAGCAACAATCGAAGTTCAATTAATCAGTTGTTGTTCACTATTCTTCAAGAAGGAATTAGTAAATTCTATTGCCTTAATATTAATTACGCTTCAATTAGCAAACAGGTCACAAACGTAAACGCAATACTGCGGGTTGAGCAATGCATCGCAGGGTATATTGCACAAACTAATGTCGAAACATCACAAAATAAATTAGCTCACTAAACTAGTATACTACCGTTAATATTCTCATGCGCCAACTCAACAATACGATAGAGAATGAAAAATAAAGTGTGACTAGGTGTCATTAGTAGTTATACGTTGTGCAACAAACCTTTAATACTCGCTCTGATGACTGTGTTTCCTAGACATAGTTAATAAAACCTAAACTACTGAGCGTTTAAACTGGCGTCTATAGTTGTTTCAGTCTAAAATGTAGGGTCAGAGTTGTATATTCCACGCGGAATAAATAGCCGATGTGCACTCTAAAAAATGGTGCGCACGGGGCTTACAGACCTAATAAGAGACGAAATATCGCTATTATGAACAAAAAGTTATTTATCAAAACCTGGGGCTGCCAGATGAACGAGTATGATTCTCAGAAAATGGCAGAACTGCTCGATGCGACGCATGGCTATACGCTAGCAGAAGAAGCGGAAGATGCCGATGTCATCCTGCTGAATACGTGTTCTATTCGCGAGAAAGCACAGGAGAAGGTATTTCACCAATTAGGCCGCTGGAAAAATTTAAAACAAAACAAACCTGGTCTCATTATTGGTGTTGGTGGTTGTGTCGCCTCTCAAGAAGGTGCCGAAATTAGAAAGCGTGCACCGTATGTCGACATTGTATTTGGTCCACAAACATTGCATCGTTTACCTGAAATGATTAAACAAATTAAAGGCGGCGACAAATCAGTTGTTGATGTTAGCTTTCCTGAAATCGAAAAATTTGACCGCTTGCCTGAACCGCGTGCAGATGGCCCAACCGCCTTTGTATCGATTATGGAAGGGTGTTCAAAGTACTGTAGTTTTTGCGTAGTGCCCTACACTCGTGGAGAAGAAGTCAATCGCCCGGTAGATGACGTACTACTTGAAATCGCTCAACTCGCGGCCCAAGGTGTACGTGAAGTTAATTTGTTAGGTCAAAACGTGAACGCATTCAGAGGCCCGCATTACGACGGCAGTATTTGTCGTTTTGCTGAGTTGCTAGAACTTGTTGCATCAATTGATGGTATCGACCGTATACGTTACACAACTTCACATCCAGTTGAATTTACGGATGATATCGTCGAAGCCTACAAACATATTCCAGAATTAGTTGATCACTTGCACTTGCCAGTGCAAAGCGGGTCGGATCGTATACTTAACCAAATGAAACGTGGTCACACCGCTATTGAGTATAAGTCAACTATTCGCAAATTGAAAAAAGTACGTCCGAACTTATGTATGTCATCTGATTTTATTATTGGTTTTCCAGGTGAAACAGATGCTGACTTTGAAGCAACCATGGATTTAATTAGTACCATTGATTATGATATGAGTTTTAGTTTCATTTATAGTTCGAGACCTGGCACGCCTGCAGCTGATATCGTTGATGATGTAAGTGATGCAACCAAAAAACAGCGATTACAAATTTTACAACAACGTATCAATCAAAACGCACTGCGCATTGCACGTAATATGGTAGCAACAACTCAACGCATTTTGGTTGAAGGTCCGTCGAAGAAAAATGTAATGGAATTGACCGGCAGAACAGAAAATAATCGAGTGGTTAATTTCGAAGGTTCTCCTGACATGATTGGAGAATTTGTTGACGTTGAAATTACTGAGGTTTACAGTAACTCTTTGCGTGGCAAAGTGCTAAGACGTGAAAAAGAGATGGGATTGCGTGTTGCAGTGTCGCCACAAAGCATTATGGCCAAGCAGCCACAACCTGACAAAACGGGGGCAACTCAATTCCTTCCTGCGTGATAAGTTCACAATAATAGGCAGTTTGAAAGGCTAGTATAAACAAAATATGCGTCGTTTGAGAATGAGCATAATTGCTAAATAAAAGAGGTTATATTGAGCAAGTTAGTTAGTAACGAAATCGTATTACAGCCACAAGATAACAAACGTTTATCGAGTCTTTGTGGTCCATTAGACGACAACCTAAAACAAATTGAGCGCCGCTTAGGGGTGGAAATAACCTACCGTTCAAACGAATTTAGGGTTATGGGCGACCTGCAACAAGCGAATGGCGCCAGTGAACTGTTAAAGTTGTTGTACATAGAAACACAACCTGTCAAAGGCAGTGTTCCTGTATTAGAACCAAATCAAGTGCACTTAGCTATTCAAGAAGTGAAATGTTTGGAACGCGCTGAAGCAGGTGACTATGGTAAAGAAGTCCATATAAAAACAAAACGAGGCGTTATTAAACCTCGCAATCCAAATCAGTCAGTGTATGTCTCCAATGTACTGACTCACGACATTACTTTTGGTATTGGGCCAGCGGGAACAGGTAAAACTTATCTTGCCGTTGCTTGCGCAGTTGATGCACTTGAGCGTCAGGATGTCAGACGCATTTTGCTAACGCGACCAGCGGTAGAAGCAGGTGAAAAGTTAGGCTTCCTTCCTGGTGACTTATCACAAAAAGTCGACCCTTATTTACGTCCGTTGTACGATGCTCTATTTGAAATGCTAGGGTTTGAAAAAGTTGAAAAGCTGATTGAGCGCAACGTAATTGAAGTTGCCCCCTTGGCGTACATGCGCGGACGCACATTAAATGACGCTTTTATTATTCTTGATGAAAGTCAAAATACGACTGTAGAGCAAATGAAAATGTTCTTAACTCGGATTGGTTTTAACTCTCAAGCGGTAATTACCGGTGATATTACACAAATTGATTTACCTAAAGGGGCTAAATCAGGCCTACGTCACGCGATAGAAGTATTAAGTGACGTTAACGATATTTCTTTCAATTTCTTTACCGCGCAAGATGTTGTGAGACATCCTATTGTTGCCCGTATTGTGCAAGCTTATGAAGACTATGAAGCAAAAAAAGAAATTGAATTGCAAAAAAAGAAACAACTTAGAGACGAGCAAATTCGTCACTCAAGTCAACATATTAGCGAACAAAATTTAAATCAACCCGACACAAACAAACAGCCAAGTAATGACGATCCACGTTGATTTACAAAACGTGGTCGAGCAAAACAAGCTCAACCACACTTTACCCACAACACAGCAAATTGAAGAATGGCTAAACGCAACTATTCTCGAGTTACGTTCACAAGCATCAGAGCAAACGGCTAATACAAACGCGACTTCTACTATTATTGCTAGCGATACTGATATTGAGAATATACAACAAACGGATTTTGAAGTTACGGTGCGCATAGTGGATGCAGTTGAATCCCGCCAACTGAATTCAGATTATAGAGAAAAAGATAAACCGACAAATGTGTTATCCTTTCCATTCGAGGCTCCTGAACATATTGAAATGCCGTTTTTAGGTGATTTAGTCGTTTGCGCAGTTATTGTTGAGCAAGAAGCTAAAGAACAAAAAAAGCAAATTATTGAGCATTGGACCCATTTATGTATCCATGGCTTATTACATTTGTTAGGTTATGATCATATAGATGAGACTGAAGCGCAAGAAATGGAAGATATAGAAACCGCTATACTTGCCAAACTAAACATTGACGATCCTTACCAAGATCATCAAATATAAAGTACTAGGAAATAAACAAAAATATCATGAGCGACGACAACCCCCACTCTACCAGCGGTTCCTCAAATAGAAGCTGGCTAAATCGCTTAGCCTACTCTTTTAAGGGGGAACCGAGAAGCAGAGAAGAGCTCTCTGAGGTTATTTCAGACGCCGAGCAGCGCGACCTAATTGATCCTCAAACCAAAGAAATGATTGAAGGTGTGATGACAGTTAGTGAAATTAGGGTCAGAGAGATTATGATCCCAAGAGCACAAATGGTCACTATCGATATTGAACAAGATGTTGAGCAATTTTTACCTATTATGCTCGACCATGCGCACTCTAGATATCCAGTTATTTCCGAAGACAAAGACCACATTGAAGGTATTCTACTTGCTAAAGACTTACTACCTTATGCGTTTTTGCCTGACAGAGCATTTAAACTAAAAGAAGTAGTACGCGAAGCTATCATCGTCCCTGAAAGTAAGCGTGTTGACGTTTTACTAAAAGAGTTCCGTCAACAGCGTTATCACATGGCTATTGTTGTCGACGAATATGGCGGCGTATCTGGTTTAGTTACTATTGAAGATATTTTGGAGCTTATCGTTGGCGAAATTGAAGATGAATACGATGATGAAATCAAGGAAACTGATGAAATTCGTCCTCTAAATAAACATACTTATTCTGTCAAGGCATTAACATCTGTCGAGGACTTTAACCGTTTCTTTGAAACTAACCTAAATGAAGACGAATCCGATACGATTGGTGGTGTCGTGCTGCGCGCTTTTGGCCACATGCCTGACACAGATGATCAAATTACAATTGAAAATATCGGGTTTAAGATCACCAACTCTGATAAACGTCGCATCCTGCAATTAAAGATAACCCTGCCTGATTCAGAGGATTAACTCCTGAATATTTGGTTAAAAGGATTTTTACTTTTCATTTTAGGCGCCAGCTTAACCTTCGCGTTTGCTCCATTTAATGCTTGGTGGATTCCTTTTATCGTTTTACCCAGTTGGTTTTTCGTGCAAGAAAAAACGACTGATCACAGTTTTAAAACAGCTTGGGTTTTTAGTTTTGGCTATTTTGCTGGGGGTATCAGTTGGATACATGTCAGCATTGCAGAATATGGTGGTCTTCCTCTCATTGTTTCTATTGGCATGATTGCGCTGCTTTGTGCTTACCTTGCTCTATTTGGAGCTACCGCAGTTTGGTTAACAAAGCGTTTCTTCGCCAAACAATTTTGGCCTTTTACACTTCCTCTATTTTGCTTAGCTTTAGAATTTGCTAGGGCACATTTTTTGACTGGATTTCCCTGGTTGTCAATTGGATATAGTCAGTTAAATGGACCACTGAGTGGTTGGATACCCATTATTGGTGAAATTGGCGTTAGCGCGGTATTAATCCTTATCACGGTCAATATCGGCTTAACACTTAGAGTGATAAAAGCGAACACATATTGGCGTATCAAAGGGCTGCAAAGCATTGTTGTTGGAGTGATTTTTTGTGTTTCTGGTTTAGTATTAGATTCAATTAATTGGACTACGCCCCGCGGAGAAATAAAACGAGTTACCATGGTCCAGGGCAATATTGAGCAGACCATTCGATGGGTACCCGAACAGGATCGCCCGACCATGCAGAAATATTGGAATTTAACCAGTCAACATTGGAATTCTGATCTAATTATATGGCCAGAAGCGGCTATTCCTAAGCTTGAAATTGCAGCCACTGACTTTCTTGAGTTACTCGATAAAAAAGCAACAGAAACAAATACAGCAATTATCACAGGTATTGTTGATGTTAATTATAAGACGCAAAACATCTACAATAATTTAATCAGCTTGGGCAATGATATATTAAGTCAGAATACTATCCCTTATGCATATGGACACAAAAACCGTTTTGCAAAACACCATTTATTACCTATTGGCGAATTTGTGCCCTTTGAGTCTATTTTAAGAAAACTTGCCCCCATATTCGATTTGCCAATGTCCTCTTTCACAAGGGGCAGTTATGTACAGGAAAACTTATTGGCAAACGGAATGCAACTCGCACCAGCCATTTGTTTTGAAATAGCTTTCCCTAACCAAATCAGAGCGAATCTACATGATAATACCGATGCTATAATAACGGTTAGTAATGATGCTTGGTTTGGCAATTCACATGGTCCACATCAACATTTAGAGATAGCACAAATGCGTGCTAAAGAATTTGGATTACCGGTATTACGCTCGACCAATACCGGCGTTACCGCGTTTGTAGATCATCACGGCATGATTAGCGCTATTGCACCACAATTTAAGGATACGGTGTTAACCCAAGATGTCATGTTGGTTACAGGAAAAACGCCTTATAGAAAATATGGAAACTTACCTTCTTATGTATTTTTCTTTATTTTATTCATTATCGGTACTCTTCTTCAGCGTAAAATAAAGATATAATAGACTCTGATGAATATTGACTAGCTTTGTCGAATTTAACTAAGCTATATAGATAAAAATCAATACAAACAGCATATCAAACCACTGTATAGACGATAATAGGTATACTACGCAAAAAAAGTAAGGCGCTCCATTTTGCAAATTTTCAATACTATTAATAAGAGCAATCTGCGCGGCGATATCCTTGGTGGTGTTACCGCGGCTATAGTATCACTGCCTCTAGCATTAACCTTTGGTGTTGCATCTGGTGTTGGACCTGAAGCAGGCTTATATGGCGCTATAATTATCGGACTATTCGCAGCTTTGTTTGGCGGCACACCGACATTAATATCAGAACCAACCGGACCTATGACCGTCATTATGGCGGCTGTAGTGACCACACTCGTTGCCGATAATCCGGATAACGGCTTAGCGATGGCATTCACCGTCGTCATGATTGCTGGTTTTACCCAAGTTATCTTTGGTGTCATGAAACTGGGTAAATACATCACCATGATGCCTTACAGTGTCATTAGCGGGTTTATGTCTGGCATTGGTTGTATTCTGATTGTGATGCAACTTGCTCCCGCTTTAGGCTCCGCTTCTCCTAACGGTGGTGTAATGGGAACACTGATAGCATTGCCTGATATTATTAGAAATATTAGCTTTACCGAATTTGGTATGGCAGTAGCAACTATTGCAATCCTTTTTTTAACGCCTAAGAAACTCAAAAATATTGTCCCTCCACAACTCATTGCGCTGATCATGATATCGCTTGTTTCGGTTTTGTTCTTCCAAAGCGTCGATATAAGAAGGATCGGCGAAATAAACGTGAGTTTGCCTTCTATTATTTTCCCTGAGTTTACCCCCGATCAAATAAAAACTATGATCCTCGACGGTATTGTGCTCGGTATGCTTGGCTGTATCGATTCAATGTTGACCTCTGTGATTGCCGATAATCTAACAAGAAGCGAGCACAAATCAGATAAAGAACTGATAGGCCAAGGTATCGGCAACATGATGTCGGGTTTATTTGGTGGCTTACCTGGAGCCGGTGCAACCATGGGGACAGTCGTTAACATTCAAGCAGGGGCAAAAACAGCACTCTCTGGATTGATCCGAGTTCTAATATTGGTAGTGGCGGTGTTTGGCGCTTCTGGACTGATTTCTGTCATCCCAATTGCCGTGCTTGCTGGCATAGCGGTAAAAGTGGGTATCGACATCCTCGATTGGAGCTTTATCAAACGCGCTCACAAGGTTTCTAAGCAATCATCATTAATAATGTATGCCGTTTTATTACTTACGGTATTTGTCGATCTTGTCGTTGCAGTGGGTATTGGTGTTTTTATTGCCAACATCATGACCATTGAAAAACTGAGTGTCTCTCAAGCTAAAAATATAAAAGCAATTAGCGATGTCGATGGGCGCTTACCTCTGACCATTGAACAACGAAATTTACTGAATAAAGCAAATGGTCAAATTTTATTTTTCTATTTAAGTGGCACCATGATTTTTGGCGTATCAAAGGCATTGTCACGCGAATTAAGCAGTATGACTGAACACAAAGTCATTATTATCGATTTGAGCGATGTTTCATTCCTTGACGATACAATTGCTCTGGCCATTGAAAATTTAATAAAAGATGCAAACCAGCTCAATAAACACATCCTGATGTTGGTAAAGCAGGGAAGCTCAAAGAAAAAATTTCAGAAGATGGGATTTACCGAAATTTTACCTCCTGATGCATTTGTAAATAACCGCACCGAGGCATTAACGAAGGCTACCGATTGGTTAAATGAACAGGAACTAGCAAAAAATTTAGATGCCGAAAATACAAACATAGCAACATGAGTAAATAACCGGTTAGTTTTCTAGTGTGAAGCTAAAGTAGTGAGTTGGTTTAAAACCCAACCCACTTATACTTAATGACAACTTATACTTAATGTCAATGCTGCTGAGTTGAAAATTAGATGTACTTCACATCAATAATTTCAAATTCAACACTACCAGCTGGGGTTTGAATATTGACAACATCATCGGCTACTTTACCAATAAACCCTCTAGCAATAGGTGAATTCACTGAAATAAGTAGTCTTTTGATATCTGACTCGTCATCACCGACAATTTTGTAAGTAATTTCTTCTTCACTTTTGCAATTCATTACGGTAACAGTTGCACCAAATATGACTTTGCCGTTGTTGGTCATTTTAGTAACATCAATAATTTGCGCGTTCGACAATTTACCTTCGATATCTTGAATACGTCCTTCACAAAAGCTTTGCTGATCACGCGCAGCATGATATTCAGCGTTTTCTTTCAAATCGCCATGTTCACGTGCGGTAGCAATCGACTTAATGATTTCTGGACGTTTTACTGTTTTTAACTCAAGCAATTCTTTTTGTAGCATTTGGGCGCCATGCGCAGTCATGGGGTATGTAGTCATGTATCTACTCTTTATTTATTTGTATTATCTGAAACGGAAAAATGAGGCTAATATTTTTATAACAGCTACTTTATGCTCGCTAATTTGTAATAGCTATCTTATAAACGCCGGCTCCAAAATATCGTTTCAGCTATCCATACTAGACAAAAATGCGCCATCTAAGGCGCATTTGATTTTCATTACTTGATTTGATTATATACTATTTTCAAATTGACTAAAGCCCGTTAACTGACTTCAGTCCAATTTTAACCAAGTTCTTTTACGCGTTCAATCGCTTATGCAGTTCTTGAACCGAATTAACATTTGTTTTAGCGTCAGCAGTCCTAGCTCTAATCGTTGCAAAAGCAGCATTGATGGTCGTAGTGTAACTGGTCTTGCTGAGCAAAGCTTCACGACGGATATAAACAGAATCGTTTATTGCCTGTCGACCCTCTGTCGTGTTCACAACGTAGCAGTATTCACCATTTTTAATAGCATCAACAATATTTGGACGACCTTCTGATAGCTTGTTCACGGTGCCACATACAACACCATGTTGAGCCAAGAACTGAGCCGTTCCTTTGGTTGCTTCAACAGTAAAGCCCTGCTCTAGCATTTCTTTTGCTAATCCAATTAAGCGTTGTTTATCATTATTGCGAACTGATAACAGTACCTTGCCTTCAACAGGCAGCGGAGCCGATGCACCTAAGTTGGCTTTAGCATAAGCTTCATCAAAGCCATCACCAACACCCATGACTTCGCCCGTTGAACGCATTTCTGGTCCTAGTAGTGGATCAACACCTTGGAACTTAGCGAAAGGCAAAACCACTTCTTTTACTGAAAAGTAGGGAGGAATGATTTCTTTGGTAAAATTTTGTTCCGCTAAACTCTTACCCGCCATCACTCTTGCGGCAATTTTAGCTATAGGAGCACCCGTTGCTTTTGACACAAAAGGCACTGTTCTAGCCGCCCGTGGGTTAACTTCAATCAAGTAAACTTCATTGTCTTTTATTGCAAACTGAGTATTCATTAAGCCAACCACTTCAAGTTCTAAGGCCATTTGTGTTACTTGTTTGCGCATTACATCCTGAATTTCTTTTGAAAGTGTATATGGAGGTAAGCTACATGCTGAATCACCTGAATGCACACCTGCTTGCTCAATATGCTCCATAATCCCGCAAATAACGACTTGCTCACCATCACAGATTGCGTCTACATCGACCTCTATCGCGTCATCTAGGAAACGATCAAGTAATACAGGACTGTCATTGGACACTTTTACCGCTTCATTCAGATAGCGACGCAGATCTTGAAGGTCATACACGATTTCCATCGCTCGACCACCTAGTACATAAGACGGACGCACCACCAAAGGAAAGCCAATGATCTCTGCTTGGGTTAGTGCTTCTTCCATATTACTTACTGTAGAGTTAGCAGGTTGTTTCAACCCTAACTTGTTAACCATTTGCTGAAAGCGTTCACGATCCTCAGCGCGGTCAATTGCATCAGGTAATGTGCCGATAATAGGCACGCCATTCTCTTTCAATGCTCGGGCTAACTTAAGCGGAGTTTGACCACCATATTGAACAATAACGCCTACCGGCTTTTCAATACGCACAATCTCTAGCACGTCTTCTAAAGTTACAGGCTCAAAATATAAGCGGTCTGATGTATCATAATCGGTTGAGACTGTTTCAGGGTTACAATTAACCATAATCGTTTCATAGCCATCATCGCGCAGAGCCAATGCCGCATGTACACAACAATAATCAAATTCAATGCCTTGGCCGATGCGGTTTGGACCACCACCGAGCACCATAATTTTCTTTCGGTCTGAAGGATTCGACTCGCATTCTTCATCATACGTACTGTACATATATGCGGTAGATGTGCTGAATTCAGCGGCGCAGGTATCAACGCGCTTATAAACCGGGAATATATCGAATTTTTTACGCGTATCGCGTACATCATCTTCGGCTACATTGGTTAGCTCAGCCAATCTTGCATCAGCGAAACCTTTGCGCTTGAGAGTTCTCATCAAATTTGAGTCAATTGCAGATAAACCAATACGCTCGACTAGTTGCTCTAATTGCACAATTTCTTCAATTTGTACCAAGTACCACCGGTCAATGTTGGTAAGCGTATTAACTTCATCTACTGACATGCCCATTCTGAACGCATCACCTATATACCAAATGCGTTCAGCACCAGGTTCACGAAGTTCATAAATCAACTTATTTTTTGCTTCTGGGTCGTTCAAGTCAAGAATTGGGTTTAAGCCCGACACACCCACTTCAAGTCCACGCAACGCTTTCTGCAGTGACTCTTGCATGTTACGACCAATTGCCATGACTTCACCGACCGATTTCATTTGAGTTGTCAAACGGTCGTTAGCCCCAGCGAATTTTTCAAAGTTAAAGCGTGGGATTTTAGTCACAACATAATCAATTGCCGGCTCGAACGACGCTGGTGTTAAGCCACCTGTAATATCGTTGGCTAACTCATCCAAGGTATAACCGATCGCAAGTTTTGCCGCAATTTTAGCAATAGGGAAACCGGTCGCTTTAGATGCCAATGCCGATGAACGAGATACCCGCGGGTTCATTTCTATGATGACCATGCGCCCGGTATCTGGACAAATACCAAACTGTACGTTGGAACCTCCGGTTTCCACGCCAATTTCACGTAATATTGCCATAGCTGCATTACGCATGATTTGAAATTCTTTGTCTGTTAACGTTTGTGCTGGTGCAACCGTAATTGAGTCTCCAGTGTGCACACCCATCGGATCAAAGTTTTCAATCGTACAAACAATAATGCAGTTATCTGCTTTATCGCGCACCACTTCCATCTCGTATTCTTTCCAACCTATTAGTGATTCATCAATAAGCAGTTCTGTCGTGGGCGATAAATCAAGGCCACGTGTGCAAATTTCAGTGAATTCATCTTTATTGTAAGCAATACCGCCACCGCTTCCACCCATGGTGAACGATGGGCGAATAATGCATGGAAAACCAATACGAGTTGATACGTCGTAAGCCTGCTCTAAGCTGTGTGCTATTTCAGCTCTAGGGCATTCCAGACCAATAGATTTCATTGCCTTATCGAAACGTTCACGGTCCTCTGCTTTGTCAATAGCATCTGCAGATGCACCAATTAACTCAACATTAAACTCTTCTAATACACCGTATTTATTTAAGTCAAGCGCACAGTTTAGTGCAGTTTGCCCTCCCATCGTAGGTAAAACAGCGTCCGGTCGTTCTTTAGCTATAATATTGCGCACAACTTCCCAATGAATTGGCTCGATGTATGTCGCATCGGCCATATCGGGGTCGGTCATAATAGTAGCTGGGTTAGAGTTAACAAGAATAACTCGATAGCCCTCTTCACGTAATGCTTTACAAGCTTGCGCGCCGGAGTAATCAAACTCACAAGCTTGACCGATCACGATAGGTCCAGCACCAAGAATTAAGATACTCTTGAGGTCGGTACGTTTTGGCATAGTCTGATTTCCTACTATTTAGCTTGTTTTTGAGACTGAACTATAAGTTCAATAAATTTGTCGAATAACGGCGCTGCATCATGCGGACCGGGGCTCGCTTCAGGGTGCCCCTGAAAACTGAACGCGGGCTTGTCTATGCGTTCAATACCTTGTAACGACTTGTCAAATAAAGACACATGAGTTACTTTCAGATTATCTGGTAAGGATGACTCATCAACTGCAAAACCATGATTTTGACTCGTAATCATGACAACTCCACGGGCTAAATCTTTAACTGGATGATTTGCGCCATGATGTCCAAACTTCATTTTTTGTGTTTTTGCACCACTGGCCAATGCGAGTAGTTGATGACCAAGACAAATACCAAAAATGGGAATAGATTTGTCTAGGAATACTTTGATAGCGTCAACCGCATAAGTACAAGGTTCAGGATCACCCGGACCATTGGATAAGAAAATACCATCTGGATTTAGCGCTAAGACATCCTTTGCAGAGGTTTGCGCAGGAACTAAGGTGAGTTTACAACCGCGATCAACTAACATTCTAAGAATATTATTTTTCGCACCAAAATCATAAGCAACAATGTGATATGGCAGGTTTTGCTTGTTGGTATCATAACCCTTACCAAGTTCCCATGAGCCATCCGTCCATGTTGTTTGCTCTGTTCTCGATACAACTTTCGCTAAATCCATGCCCTTTAACCCAGCAAAGCTTTTTGCTTCTGCTAGTGCTTGCTCTTGTGTTAACGCATCCCCTGTCACGATACACCCGCGTTGAGCCCCTTTGTCACGCAAAATTCGCGTCAAACGTCGTGTGTCGATATCAGCTATGGCAACAATATTATTAGCCCTGAGATAATCAGCAAGAGATTGTTCGCTTCTAAAACTACTAGCGACTAGAGGAAGGTCTCGAATTATTAGGCCTTTCGCCCATATTTTATTAGATTCGACATCTTCGGAATTGACTCCGGTGTTACCGATGTGAGGATATGTAAGTGTGATTATTTGTTCAGCGTATGATGGATCGGTAAGAATTTCTTGATAGCCGGTCATTGATGTATTGAAGACAACTTCTCCAACACTATGACCCGTACAGCCAATAGCTGTACCATTGAAAACAGAACCATCTTCTAGCACTAAAAGAGCAGAAATAGCCAAGTCAACCTCCTAAAATTAAAGGTAACAAGGGAAATAACAGCGAGACGCTAATATTTCCGAAAAATACGTCTAAAGCAGCAAAAAAAACAGCCTTTTCAGTAACCTCTTCGCGAATCGTCACATTTTCAACACATGAGCGCTAGCTCAATCGTATGGCTTTTCTTGCCAAAGATTTATGCTTGCGCCTAGAGCGAAATTGCAAGTTTGTGGCAAATTCCGGTGATTATATATTAATGCGTAAAAATGATCTATTTGTTTCTAGGATTAAACGAGAAAATATGGAAAAACAAGCTTTACGGTTAAAATTAACTACCAAAGCATCAAAAAATACAAACATCAATATAAATGTTTAATTTTAAAGGTTTTCGTAAGTTACATTTAAGTTATTGTAAATTCAGCACTTGTTGCATGTTATATAAACCTGCGGGTTTATTTTTGAGCCAAATGGCGGCGGTTAGTGCGCCATTCGCAAAAGTTAATCGGCTAGAAGCTTTATGTGTTAATTCTATTCTTTCGCCGATCGTTGCAAATATAGCAGTATGTTCGCCAACTATATCCCCCGCGCGAATCGTACAGAAACCAATGCTTTGTTGATCGCGTTCACCGGTATCACCTTGCCTACCATAAACTGCACATTTAGACAGATCACGGCCTAATTCATCTGCAATCACCTCACCAAGAGCAACAGCGGTTCCCGAAGGTGCGTCTTTCTTAAATCGGTGATGTGCCTCGACTATCTCAATATCAGCATCTTTTCCCATTACCGCGCTTGTTTGTCTTACCAAGCTGAGTAATAAATTTACGCCAACACTGTAATTGGCGGCAAACACAATTGGAATTAATTTTGCAGCGTGGTCAATCATTCCTAACTCGGCCGCTGAAAGCCCTGTTGTACCGATGACGATTGCCTTTTTATTACTCAAACACCATTCAAGATTAGATTGCAAGGCTTGCGGCAGAGTAAAGTCTATAATGACATCGGCAATATCGGTTGGTTGTTGCTGAGTATCGCAAACCTTAATATATTGTTTGGCAACTCCCGCTAGCTCACCTGCATCGATACCCACAAATGAAGAACCACTTCGCACACTAGCAAATCCAAGTGCTACATCGGTATGCTGATAGCAAGCGTCAATTAACACTCGCCCCATTCGACCGTTTGCGCCCAAAACACCTATTTTAGTCATATAAACTCTATCTTTTTTATGTTTATGATATATTGCCCGAATAAGAGAAAAACCTAAAGCTTGATTTGAACTTATAATAGTATCGGAACGATTTTATTCAAATTATAATTGCTAAATCAGGTTTAGGTCAGGCAAAACTAGAAGGTTCAGTGAAGTGCGGTGGTTCAACTCTTTGGTATATTGAAATAAGGAATATTCATGCAAAAATTATATATATGGGATTTCCCTACTCGTTTATTTCATTGGTTATTGGTCATTGCCATTTCTTCACAATACATCACCGCAGAACTACTTGATGATGCCATTCAATGGCATTTTTATGGTGGTTATTTTATTTTAGGACTACTGATCTTCAGATTACTTTGGGGCTTCTGGGGTGCGTATTATGCTAAGTTTTCACAATTTATTGTATCACCACAACGCGCATTACGATATTCAACAACATTCACGAAAAGTAACTACCAGCCCAGTCTCGGTCACAATCCCTTAGGTGCCTATTCGATAATTTTCATTTTATCTATATTATTGACGCAGTCTATTAGCGGTTTATTTATTACTGATGATATTTTTCATAACGGTCCTTATTACAACGCCGTAGGAGATAACACGCAAGATGTGATGAATTGGCTGCATAATCAGGGATTTAAGGCAGTATGGGCTTTCCTTGCGCTACATATTGGTGCAATGTTTGTGTATAAATTTGCTAAAAATCAGAACTTAGTGGTAAGTATGTTTACAGGATATAAGCAACACAAAGACAAAATATCAGCGACTCCAACACATAATCATTGGTTAAAGTTTGTACTCTTCGCCTGCTTGTCTGCACTCATCGTGTATCTAATTGTCGTTACTTTTGCGCCACAAGTTGACGATTTCTATTATTAAGTGTCTTGTTCGTTATGCATAAGCGACATCTAGTACGTTATTTTTTGGGTGTCGCAGCGGTTCAAGCACCAAGACTGTTACCCAAGCACCAAGGCTGCGGCCTTAACGTCAACATGATTATAAAACACAGCTCATAAAAAAGAGCTAAGGTGGTCGCCTTAGCTCTTTTATTTAAAGACTCTACACTAACGATTTATACCAGAAAAAATGCGTTTGCTTGAGAAATTGTCAATCCATAAAGAATAGTTAAACCGACGGCAAACGCCGTTTGTTTTAAAGCATCTTTAGACATAATGGCCAATCCTTTTTTGTTTTTATTTAGGATTTAGCGCTAGTAACTTCCGTTGTTTCCATAGAGGCCTCAAAGCGTAACGAGGACTCTTCTCTACAATCATTGTAATTGCTATAAAAAAGCAATTATAGCACTGTTACGATCAACAAGTTTCTCCCAAAACCCGCCATCGTTAACATTAATATTACATAAAAATTACATCAATGAAACACTACTTTAGGCTAATTTAATTACTGAAACTTACTATTATCCTTAATAAACCAAAAATACATTTACTTTCATAAACTTAAAAGAATAAGCGCGGTAAAACTATTATTAAAAAAGCGCCTTTGAATGCTTGTTTTTTATACAGTCAATGCATTTATATAGTCACTTAATAGATAAAATATATCAGTCTTAAATTAATCAGTTTTAAATTTATCGTGACACGCTTTACAAGTTGCACCTAAATCGCCTATAGCTTGACTATAGTTAGTAACATCTTTCGCAAGTGCTATTGTCTGCAGATTTGCTGAGGCATTAGTCAGGTCTTTTATTTTACTTTTAAAGTCATCCATTTCTTCCCAAATAATATCTTCAGCTTGGGTTTTTACTGCAAACTTTCTAGTATCCAATTCAAAGTAATCACCCATCATTAGAGCTAGCTGATTTATGCGTAATGAATTAGTTACCATGACATCTGCGTCATAGTCAATTTCACCTTTTGCCATACCACCAAGTGGACCCATATTGCTTCTAACTAATTGCAATACTGCTTGCCTAAATTCAACTGCAGTATTTGCCTGTTTTTCTGAGCTTGCTGTTTTTGCAAAAGCCAAAGGTGTCGTTAGCGTTGCAGCTACAGCCAATGAAATTAATATTTTCTTCATGTTGTATCCCTGTATTAGTATTTTATTTATTGTTATCAAACTCGACTAGCATAAAGGTATATATTTACGGTTTAATTGAAAAGCGTAACTTAGACCAAATAAATTCTGCATGTAATAATGATAGACTAAAATTCAGCAAAAAGTCTATACACTGCATAAAACTATACTCTGAGCATATCTATATTCTAGCCACGGTAATATGATTATTGTCTTGTGAATAATCTCGAGAGCAAAATTGACTCAAAAAAAAACGCTCACCTCACTTTATAAAGTGAGGTGAGCGTTTTAAGTTTTCTTTGTCGCTAATCTAAACGCAGATATTAAAATAACCGTCCAAACAAATTACTTGGTTAAATCGTCAAAGAACCTTTTCACACCATCAAAAAAGCCCTGTTCTTTTGGACGATGTTTGCCGCCGCCAAGAGAAGCATCAAATTCTTCCAACATTTCTCTCTGCTTGGTTGACAAATTAACGGGTGTTTCAATGACCACTTTACACATTAAGTCACCAACGCTGCCACTGCGAACAGATTTAACTCCTTTACCTCGAAGACGGAACATTTTACCTGTTTGGGTCTCTAGCGTAATCTTCAGTTTTACCTTGCCATCTAGGGTAGGAACTTCAATTTCACCACCCAATGCCGCAGTAGCGAAGCCTAATGGCACTTCACAATATAGGTTGTTACCGTCGCGAGCAAATATCTCATGTTCACGAATGTTGACCTGAACATATAAATCGCCAGCAGGCGCTCCATTTTCGCCAGCTTCACCTTCACCCGTAAGACGAATTCTATCACCCGTATCGACACCTGCAGGCACCTTGACAGATAACGTTTTGGTTTTTTCAGTGCGACCTTGGCCACGACATGGACTACATGGATCACCAATAATTTGGCCCTTACCTGAGCAAGTAGGACATGTCTGCTGCACAGCAAAGAAGCCCTGACGCATTTGTACCTGGCCATTTCCTTTACAGGTTGGACACGTTGTCGGTGTTGATCCTTTATTCGCTCCCGAACCGTGACAGCTATCACATTCAACTAATGTGGGGACACGAATTTCAACATCTTTGCCGCGAACAGCTTCCTCTAATGACATCTCAAGGTTGTAACGTAAGTCAGAACCTTGACGAGCGCGCGATTGACGACCTCGTCCGCCACCAAAAATATCGCCGAACACATCACCAAAGATATCACCAAATTCTGCACCTTGACCGTGACCACCGCCACGATTTGGATCGACTCCCGCATGACCATATTGGTCGTAAGCAGGACGTTTTTTAGAATCAGTTAAGATTTCATGTGCTTCTTGCGCTTCTTTAAACTTTTCTTCCATGCCCTTATCGCCCTGAGTGCGGTCAGGATGGTATTTCATGGCGAGCTTCTTGTAGGCTTTCTTAATGGTGCGTTCATCGGCACCGCGTTCTACGCCTAATACCTCGTAGTAGTCTCGTTTGGACATAAAATAAAAATTTCCTACATTATTTTTCTTTGTTTTATAAAGGCTCTTTAGGCCATCATTCAGCATTCAACTTAGTGCTTAAAAGTGCTTATAAAACAATAAATTGTTATATATAAAGTAATTCAACTTGAATACAAACAGGGCGCAAGCTGAATTTATCAGTTGCGCCCAATTTAATAGCTTAGTTAATTAACAACAATTATTTTTTGTCGTCTTTTACTTCTTCGAACTCAGCATCGACAACGTCATCGTCTGCATTACTAGACTTCGCTTCACCACCTTCTGGTGCGCCTTGGCCCTCGGCCGCTGCTTTCGCTTGGGCAATTTCCATTAACTTAGCTGACGCTTCCATCAAGGCTTGTGTTTTAGCTTCGATTTCAGCTTTATCATCACCTTTACGCGCAGTTTCTAAAGCATCTATGGCTTCTTCAATCGCTTTTTTATCTTCTTCTGGTAACGCTTCACCCGCTTCTTCAATTTGCGTACGCGTTCCGTGTATCATACCATCAGCTTGGTTACGAGCTTGCACCAATTCTTCAAACTTAGCATCAGCCTCTTTGTTAGCTACTGCGTCTTGAACCATTTGTTCGATTTCTTCATCGCTCAAACCTGAATTAGCTTTGATGGTAATTTTCTGTTCTTTACCTGTATCTTTGTCTTTCGCTGATACATGTAAAATACCGTCAGCATCAATATCAAAAGTCACTTCAATTTGAGGTGCACCACGAGATGCTGGACGAATCCCCTCTAAGTTAAATTGGCCCAATGATTTATTACCTTGAGCTTGCTTACGCTCACCTTGAAGAACATGAACAGTTACCGCAGCTTGGTTATCTTCAGCTGTTGAGAAGGTTTGAGACTTCTTGGTAGGTACTGTCGTGTTTTTCTCGATTAACGTTGTCATTACGCCACCCATTGTCTCGATACCGAGTGACAGTGGTGAAACGTCAAGTAACAATACGTCTTTAACTTCGCCTGACAATACACCACCTTGAATCGCAGCACCCACAGCAACCGCTTCATCCGGGTTTACGTCTTTACGCGGCTCTTTACCGAAGAACTCTGTCACGTACTTTTGTACTAATGGCATGCGTGTCTGACCGCCAACAAGAATGATATCGTTGATATCGCTCACTGATAACTCAGAATCCGCTAAAGCCTGCTTTAATGGCACGAGTGACTTTTTAACTAGGTCTTCAACAAGTGACTCCAATTTTGCACGTGTTACTTTGATCACTAGGTGCTTAGGACCAGAGGCATCAGCAGTGATATATGGTAAGTTAACTTCTGTTTGTTGTGCAGAAGAAAGTTCAATTTTTGCTTTTTCGCCAGCTTCTTTCAAACGTTGCATTGCTAATGGATCTTTACGTAAGTCAAAACCTTGGTCTTTCTTAAATTCTTCAACCAAATAGTTAATCATACGGTTATCGAAATCTTCACCGCCTAAGTGAGTATCACCATTGGTCGCTAATACTTCGAAAGTAGTCTCGCCGTCAGCATCGTCGATTTCAATAATTGAAATATCGAATGTACCACCACCTAGGTCGTATACAGCAATAACGCTATCGCCTTTCTTCTTGTCCATACCGTAAGCAAGAGCGGCCGCAGTTGGCTCGTTAATGATACGCTTAACTTCTAAACCAGCAATACGGCCAGCATCTTTGGTTGCTTGACGCTGAGCATCATTGAAGTATGCAGGCACTGTAATAACAGCAGCTGTTACTTCTTCACCCAAATAATCTTCCGCCGTTTTCTTCATCTTTTTCAAAATTTCAGCTGAAATCTGCGGTGGTGCCATCTTTTCACCATTTGCTTGAACCCAAGCATCACCATTGTCAGCTTTAACAATTTTAAATGGCATGATGTCGATGTCGCGCTGCACTTCTTCGTCTTCAAAGCGACGACCGATTAACCGCTTAATCGCGTAGAGTGTATTCTCTGGATTAGTCACAGCTTGACGCTTTGCTGGTTGACCAACGAGCGTCTCGCCTTCTGAACTATAAGCGATAACGGAAGGTGTAGTACGATCACCCTCGGAGTTTTCGATAACTTTTGCTTTGTCGCCGTCTAGCACTGCGACACATGAATTTGTTGTACCTAAATCGATACCAATGATTCTACCCATTTGTGTGTCTCCAAAAAAATATGATTTATTGCGTTATGCATTTCTGCGTTATGCAATAATAATGGGGCTAATACCCCTGTTTTCAATATGTGTTTCAAAAAAAATTAATTTTTTTTAACTTCTTACACCTAACTTAATGCTGTTTTTCTAGCCATTAAGCAGAGTGTTAACCCACTAAACTTGTGTATCTACACCGCCGCTAGCTGCACGCGATACCATCACCATTGCGGGGCGTAATAAACGTCCGTTCAAGGTGTAACCTTTTTGCATGACTGCCATCACTGTGTTTGGCGCAAAGTCGGTTGTTTCTTGCATCGACATTGCTTGGTGTAATTCGGGATTAAACACTGCACCTTGCGGGTCAACAATTTCCATTCCAAACTTTTGAACAACACTAATAAATGATTTGAGCGTTAAATCAACACCTTCCAAAATAGGTTTAATCGCCTCATTTTCAGCATCAGCAACTTGCGTAGCACGCTCTAAGTTGTCGAGTACAGTCAATAATTCACCAGCGAATCGTTCTAAAGCAAACTTACGCGCTTTTTCAACTTCCTGATCAGCACGGCGTCTTGCGTTCTCCATATCGGCTCTGGCACGCAACACAGAATCTTTTTGACCCTCGATGGTACCGTTAGCGACTTCAATTGCGGCCTCTAGCTGTGCTATACGAGCGATGTTTTCATCTTCATTCATTGCTTGCTCTAATTCGTCAGCAGTCATTGGCTGCTCTGACTCCTGAACTAATTCAGCTTCTACGCCTTGTTCGTTTACTGGTTTATTTTTGTCGTCACTCATTGCATTCTCCGCGGATCTTTCACTTACTTTTTTGTTCGGGTAACTACACCAGAACTTTCGCATGGGCTTTTAATGGGGTTACTTTTAATGGCTTCAAGGGATAATTACAGATTAAATGCATTTTTTTTCAATTTCCCCCTCTCATAACGAAAGTCTGATACCTTTTTTAAAGAAAAGGCATTAGTCTAGTAACTGACTTAACCATACTCGTCTTATTGTTTTAGCAGGAGTTTTGCTTGTTTTCGATTTACACCATTGGCTTAATTACACTTATTTACTTAGGTGTGCTGTTTGCTATTGCATTTTATGGGAATAAAAAACGAGCAGCTTCTCCTATTGTATATTCATTAGCGCTTGGTATTCACTGCACCTCTTGGGCCTTCTTCGGCACCACGACACAGGCCTCGCAGTTTGGCTGGGCGTTCGTTCCTACGTACTTAGGTGTCATTATAGTTATGCTGTTCGCCTTTCCTGTTATCTGCAGAATTGCAAAACTATGCCGCCAACATAACATCAGTTCGCTCGCCGATTTTATTGGTATGCGCTATCAACACAGCCATATTATTGCAGGCATGATCACGCTGATTTGCTTTATTGGTGTGGTTCCCTACATTGCATTACAACTTGACGCCATTACCCTAATGCTCAACCTTATGACCAAGGACAGTCAGAGTTTAACACCGAGCATCGGTTTTTATGTGGTTGGTCTAATGGCTTTATTTGCCATAATTTTCGGCACTAGCACCTTAGACTTAACTGAAAAACACACGGGCTTAATGTATACGATTGCCTTTGAATCATTGGCAAAACTAGCCGGGCTTGTCGTTGTGGGATTGTATGTTTGTTATAGTTTGTTCGATGGCGTTTATGATCTATTTATTACCGCGTCGAAACATGAAGCGAGTATTCAAATACTGCAATCTGACTTTTCAATTTGGGTTTTTGTTAGCCATGTTTTACTCGGTGTTTGCTCTATGTTTTGCTTGCCTCGTCAATTTCATATCGCGTTTATTGAAAATAATAATGAAAATGAACTACTGCTAGCAAGATGGCTCTTTCCCTTATTTTTGCTGTGCATGACTATTTTTGTATTACCCATAGCATTAGCAGGCAATATTCTTTTAGATACGTCGCAGTTCTCTACCGACAGCTTTGCTCTATCTATTCCTGTGAGTATGGGCAATGAATGGGTGTCCATTACCTCATATATAGGAGGACTATCGGGGGCGACTAGCATGGTTATCGTCGCTACATTAACCATGGGGATTATGGTAGCGAATAGCTTTGTCACTCCTCTTTGGCTTTCAACTCAAGTATCACCTCATTTAAAAAAGAACTTAGCACCTGCGAATATTTTACGAATCAGACAATTTACCGTAATCTTGGTCTTAAGTATCGCTTACTGGTATCACTTAAACATTAGCCAAACTGCGCCATTGGTTAAAAGCGGTTTTATCGCTTTGTCGCTGTTAGCGCAAATGTTCCCTGCCATTATTTTTGGTGTGTATTGGAAACACGCAACTAAAATGAGTGCCATATTTGGCACCCTTGTCGGTGCAGGATGTTGGGCCTACTTCATTTTATATCCAAGTATTTTGTCTAGTTATTACTTTGCTGCCCCTCTAACCGATAGCGACCTCGCATTAGGTTTTTATATTTCATTTATAAGTAACATCATTATTTTTGTCATCATTGCATCACTTCATTTAGCGTTTGGCAAACCCATAAACAGCAGAAACCAATCTGCAAATAAACTCAACTCTCAAGGTTCGGTACCACGTTACGTGAATGAAAGTAGGAGTAATTTTCAAATCCCTACAAGTGACTTATTAGCACTCATTAACCGAGTTATCCCGGCACAACTCGCCAATGCTTTTTCTGCTCGCGTGTCTTTATCTGATGCAGCCAATTTGGCCTATGTCGAGCCATCGGTGCTTGCTCACGCAGAAAGACTTCTTGCATCACATGTAGGGAACGCTAGTGCCCGTATTCTTCTTGCCGCAATTTCAATAAACAAGAAGGAAGATATTAACGAACTCACTGAGTGGGTTGAACAGGCATCACAAACCTTTCAATTCAATCATGAATTATTGCAATCCTCGGTTGCACATATTCCTCAAGGGATAAGTGTCATCAGTTCGGATATGAGTTTAATCGCCTGGAATCAAAAATATATTGAGCTATTTGATTATCCGAAGCATTTTTTACGAGTGGGGATGCATTTACGCGAGATCCTCGAGTTTAATGCATCACGCGGATTGATGCATCAACCGGATACTGATTTGTCATTTAAGCAGCTTATTGAAAGACGTATTTCATATACGATGTCGGGAAGCGCTTATAAATTTATTCGGGATAATCAAAATGGTAGAGTAATTGAAATAGCAGGTAGCCCCCTTCCTGGCGGCGGTTTTGTAACAACTTACAATGATATTAGTGAATATATTCATATTCAAAGACAGTTGGAAGAAGCAAAAATAGAGCTGGAATCAAGGGTAGAAGAACGTACGGCTGAATTAAACTCAGCGAAATTAGATGCGGAAATGGCGAATACAAGTAAAACCAAATTCTTGGCGGCTGCTGGTCATGATCTTATGCAACCTTTTAATGCTGCTTCATTATTTGCATCAATGCTGCACCAACGATTAAAAAATGCGGATGACAAAGAGCTAACCCAAGGTCTTGTTAATGCGCTAGAAAATGCAGATCAACTACTTTCAATGCTGCTTGATATGACCAAGCTTGAATCAGGATTGTTTAAGCCTGACATGCACTCGTTCAGTTTAAACTCGTTACTTAAAAATTTGGTAAATGAGTATGCTGTTGTTGCTCAACAAAAACAATTGAGTATAGATTATGTTGAAACCACCGCATGGGTGCATAGTGACCGTCGTTTGTTAAATAGGATTATTCAAAATCTAATTAGTAATGCGGTGCGATACACTGAGTCAGGTCGGATACTAGTGGGAGTCAGAAGAAGAAACGAAAATAAAATCGAAATTTGTATATTGGACACAGGTAGAGGAATTGCTGATGACCAAAAACGCTTAATATTTGATGAATTTAAGCAGTTGGACAACAAAGGTAATAATGAAGGTATAGGCTTAGGGTTAACCATTGTTGAAAAAATGAGTCAACTTCTAAATCATGACGTTAAAGTTCAGTCAATTGTGGGTAGAGGCACTCAGTTTTCTATCACATTACAACGCAGCAAGCGCGGATTGCTGCCAATGGTAGAAAAGGAAGACACTGCTAACAGTCAAACGTTTATGCAACATAAAACGGTTCTGCTAATAGAAAATCAACCCCTTATAGTCAATGCAATGACAACATTATTGCAAGGCTGGGGAGCCCTAGTATATGTCGCACACGATGGCAAAAGTGTTGAACAAATTCAACAGCAAAAATCCATTAACTACATCATCGCGGACTATCACTTAGATAATGGTGACAACGGAATTGATGTTTGCCAATCAATATTAGCCTATAGAAAGCAACATAAGCTCAATACGCCATTATTGTTGCTAAGTACGGCGGATCGTAGCCCCGCAATAAGAGAGCAAGCGGACATTCATAGTATGATATATTTACCAAAACCTTTAAAGCCAATGGCATTGAAAAGGCTTCTACAAAAAACTAAATCATCAGCTGGTATTATTTAGAATAATTTTTCAGGTATACTCAAAAGTAACTAACACATAATCGAGACGTATTGTGGGGCTCTCATTGCAGAAATTAGAAACGGAAAAGAATCAAACCCCGCTAGACTCGCGTTTTGCTATTTTAAATAGAGACCACAAAAATAATCGTCTGCACAACATTCTCAAAAAAGTGTGCTTTTTAGGCGCTGTTATACACATCATATTTATTTTCTTTTTCTTAAGTATTGGCTCTCTATGGCTGTCAGTGTTGAATGTTTTTAGTGTCCTGATTTGGCTAATTGCTATGTATCAAAACCAGAGAGGCCGCTATTTACTAGCAACTCTCATGGGCACAATAGAAACTATTACGCATGCTATTTTAGCAACACACTTTTTGGGTTTGAGCATGGGTTTTCATTATTTTTTATGGCCTGTAGCTTTACTAATTATGCTCAGCAATACATTTTTAACACAAAAATCAACTGTTATCGGTTTTGCGGTTCTTCTTTTATTTGGTGCGCTAAGTATTTATGCAAAAGACATTACATATCAATACGCGTTCCCAGCAATAACTGATTTTGTGCTACTCACCAATATGTTCTTTGCAGCGCTCGCTTTTGTTGTTGTTATCATGAGTTCGCAAGATAAACACACGCAAAACGAAAAACAGTTATATGAAATATCTAATAAGGATGCGTTAACTGGGGCTTTCAATCGTCAGTTTGTGTATGAATTAATGCAGCAAACATATAGCGAAAGGCGCGGTTCAAAGTCGTTAGACTATACTCTGGTGCTCACAGACATCGATGATTTCAAAGAAATTAACGAATCCGTTGGACACATTGCAGGTGATGGCGTGATTAAAGACGTCGCCTCTTATTTGCAATCTGCGGTGAGAGAAACGGACATTGTTGCGCGTTGGGGAGGCGAACAGTTCCTGATCATCCTCATGAATATAGGCCCAGATAACTCACACACATTAATTGAAAAAATTCGTAAAAACATTCGTTATCAAATAATCACTGAAGGACTGCGCACCAGAGTGACCACGCTAAGTTTTGGCGTAGCCAAAGCCAAGGACGATGAGCAATTTGAAGATACCATCAAACGCGCTGACTTGTGCATGTACAAAGCTAAAAAGCTGGGTAAAGATCGAATTATTAACGCTGACTAAATGTGCAAAACACCATTTTTTTGAGCAACTAGCGTTACCTATCTACGAATAAGTAACTTCCCTCAACTATTAACATCGACTTTCTTCGGTCAAAAAAACATTAATTCAATGAACTGCTAACACTAAATCAAAGATTTTGAATTAGAATTTGGCGTTTTCTTGCTAAAGCCTTGGAACCAGTTTAATAGCGCCTTCAACTACCTTGATATTCAATGGTATCTTACTTAATAATGCTATTTTAGGATTACGCTCGTCTAACTTATATACCGGGTTCACGGCCAAAAAAGCGTTAAGAATTTGCATAACTTCGCCATCTAGCAATCCCAAATTACCGGTAAAACCACCCGCGTTAACACTTGAGTCAAGCAGCTTTATATTGCGTAAAAAGATCGATTTTTTCTCGCTGTCATAAAAAGGGCTACCTTCTATTTGTAAGATTAAGCGAGCGGGATACTCCAACAGAAACGCATTAATTGTAGCGCTTGAATCGACGCCGAGCACAACCACATCACGATTATCAGGACCAATATTAACACTTAAGTTATTTACTGCAAACTCAACCGGCAAACCCCTTAAGCTTATTTCTTTTCTTAATTTTGGTAGTTGTTGAGTCAATACAGATTCTAACTGAGAGTTTGTAAATGAATAAACAGATATACCTTGGGTACTGCTGCATGCGGTTAAAAATAGAGTAGTGATAACAAGTAAAATTCGCATGAAAACCTTAATATAGACTACCCCCCTTATCTTTCTCTATTGCCACATCTAGCTTTTTGAGTAAATCGGCTCTCGCTTTTAACTTCGTATTATAGTGAGCCTTCATGTCTAACTTTGTCATTGCTTGTGTTATAAAATTAACGGTTGGTATAAAGTCAGACTCGCTCACTACTTTGTCTAAAAACCCCATAGTAATTGCATCTTGTGGTGACACCATTTCAGCTAAAATAACACTGCGATTAAAAAATACAGGTGCTAAGCGACCTCTGGCTATTTCAACACCAGCATCATGCATACTCATACCAATAGCAACTTCGTTCAAGCCTATTTTAAAATTACCCTCAACACCTATTCTGTAGTCGGCCGAAAGTAGCAAAAATGCACCTTTTGCCACCGCATGACCAGGGCAAGCAACGACTACTGGAAAGGGAAATGAGAGCAATCTTCTGGATAAAATCGAGCCTTTTTCAACTAACTGCATCGCGGAACTGGTACTTTCTCGCATCACGTTTAAGTCGTATCCAGCAGATAACATGCCTGATTTACCGGTGATAACAACAACCGCTTTTGCCTCTTGTGCTTGGTCAAGGGCTTTGTTTATTTCATCAATAACTTGATGAGAAATTGCATTTACTTTACCGTTTTGAATGGTAATGGTTGCGACTTGGTTTTCAATGTGAATAGCAACAACGTTAGTCACGTGTTTCTCCTAATAGTTACGTTTGGGTATTGGCTTGATACTGTATCTTTTTAATCTACCAAAATTTGACTCTTAGCAACATTGTAATTTTACAATAAAAAGCTTTTTTCTTAACAAGGCTTTTGTGGGCTTTTTGTGCGAGGGATCATACGCACCTAACATACTGATCTCAAAAATTTATATATCAAGGCTATGTTGGGTCGAGGTGTCTCCTATTCAAACGACATTAGCTGTTTAAAAATAACGCCCGCTTGGGTTCTATTATTAACATTCAACTTTCGCAAACAAGCCGAAGCGTGTTGCTTGACCGTACTCTCTGATATATCTAATTCATAGGCTATTTGTTTATTTAACAATCCGTCAGCCATCATTCTTAGTACTTTTAATTGATGCGGCGTTAATTGCTCAATACGTTTCAAGGCATCGTTATTGTCAATTGACCCTTGCTCACCTAGATGGGTTAAGTTTTCAGGTAACCATTCATTGCCATTAAGCACATCCGATACCGCTTCGTTGATAGATTCCAAAGAAGTCGATTTTGGAATAAATGCACTCGCTCCTAATTGTAATGCTTTTACAATTAGTGACGGCGTTTCTTCAGCGGACACAACCACAATGAGTATATTTGGAAACTCAGCTCTAATTTGACTTAAGCCTGCCAATCCTGAGTTACCAGGCATTTTTAAATCCAGAAAAAGCAAATCAATGTCATCATGTAAATTTAGCTGTTTCATAGTGGAATGAAAATCAGCAGACTCTAGTAAGCCATCACCTAATACATCGCTTAACGCCTGTTTGAGCGCATTTCTAAATAAAGGATGATCGTCAGCAATTAACGCTTTGGTTTTTTCCATGTCGAAAGTTGATGCCTTTATAGGTTGAGACTTGAATAGTAGAGGGTGTTAAATTAAGAGTCAATTTGAAAAGAGTTAAAGAATTTATTTTGCCATGGTCGGCGTCATTAATACAACAAAAAAGGGGCCGAAGCCCCTAAAGGACACATGAAACCTAGAATCTATAGCCGACTGTTAAGTGAACCGTTCTTGGGTCACCGTAGTAGCCAATCAGTGTAAAATCACCACCTAAACCAGGTAATAAAGTCCCATCATCGGCTACACCAACGAAATCATAACCGCCAACTAAGTACTCTTCATCGGTCAGGTTCTTACCATGCAAACTGGCATACCAATCACCCTCAACACTCTCCCAATTGATACTCACATTAAACAGACCATATGCTTCTTGTTCTAACAATGTGCTAGTTTCAAATAACAAATAGTCGCCTCTGTGGTAATAGCCCGCGTTCATCGTAAAATCACCAACATCCGATTCAATTACGTAATTAGCCGATAAATTAACCGTTTGGCTTGGAGTGTTTGCTAAGCCAATTAGTGGTGGAACAGAGTTGTTTTTTTCAATTTTCTCATCAATGTAGCCATACGAAAGATTAAAAGTAAGGTAGTCACTAGCCACATATGTCACTTCAGCTTCAATACCTTTTGCCGAGGTTGCCGCTACGTTTCGCAACACTTGCTGTAAATCAGTAGCGCTGTTTCCTTCACCTAGACCGACGTATTGACGATCTTTGTGATCAAGTGAGAACAACGTTATATTGGTTCTAAAATTGTCATTCCAATCAGCTTTAATACCCACTTCATATGTATCAACAATTTCAGGGTTAACACCATCTTCGTTAACTGTGGCTCTTGGGTTAAACGTACCTGACTTGAAACCTTGTGAGAAGCTGGCAAACAACATCATGTTATCAGCAGCCTGATATTCTACGCCTAAACGCGGCGTAAAACGGGTCCAGTTTTCAGTTTTTGGTGCATCTAGGGCCCCATCACCGTTACTATCACTGCCTAGTACTGTTGGCACTAGCTGGCCGGCTGGTCTTGTGTAGCCTGGGATCCAGTTAGACTGAGGATAGACGTTATCAAATACCAAACCGTTATTTACAATAGCGGTCTTGTCTTCATCTGTATATCTGCCGCCCACTGTCATCGACAACTCGTCGGTCAGTTGGAAAGAGGCTTGAGAGTATATAGCCCAACTCTCAGAATTATTGCAGCCGGTTACTTCTCTAGTCAAACCAGGAGTACCAAAAGCGGCGCGACCTAAGAAGCCAAGAATGGCATCAAAGTTGCCGCAAGACTCACCATCATATAAATATACGCCACTGACAACATTGAAATTGTCACCTGCATAGTTCATCTGCAGTTCGTGTGTAGTGTTGTCATCCGAATACTCAGCAGGTACGTCAAATATATCTAATGCAGTATTGTCAAAATCAATATTGGTTGGTGAATAGCCTTCACGATATGAGCCAATGTATTTGAATTCCATTGCATCACTGTAGTCGTAGCGAACCATTAGGCTGTAACCTTCTAATTCAACTAAGTTTGACGTAGGCAAGCTGGTGTAAGAATCGTAAACGCTATCTGGCACAGGCGCATCGGTCAATATACTTGGTAGTAGGCGGTAGCCTCCTTTTGCGTTTGACGTGTCCCTGGTTTTATCCCAATTAAACTTCACAAAAAGGTCGTCAGAGGCTCTAAATTCGACATCAATGCGCGCTGCCCATAATTCTTTATTGTAGTTTTCACGATCTTGATTTGGTAATGCTGATTGTAAATATTCACCGAAACCATCGCGATTCAAGTCTGCAAAGCCGAAACCAACATAGAGTTTGTCTTCAAGAACAGGTAGCTGTCCAGTTAACTTAAGATCACGCTGCGAGTAACTACCTACCGTCGCTTGTGCATTAAACTCTGTGCCACCGCTCATTTCTTTGGTGACGTATTTTATGGCTCCACCAATCGTATTTTTGCCATAAAGAGTCCCTTGAGGACCGCGCAATACTTCTATTCTTTCAACGTCAATTAAGTCTAAGACTGCACCTTGTGGGCGAGCCATATAGACATCATCAATATAAATACCAACGCCTGGCTCATAGCCCCACAGTGGGTCTTGTTGACCTACACCACGAATGAAAGCAGTTAACGTTGAGTTAGTACCACGGCTGGTTTGTAATGTTGTGTTAGGTGAAAACTGTTGTATTTCAGTAATAACCGAAATACCTTTTTGACTGAGCTCTTTGGCCCCAATTGAAGTCACCGCAATAGGCACTTCCTGTAAATTTTCAGATGTTTTACGCGCTGTTACTTCAATTCGCTCTAGTTTACTCTCTTTTACTTCTGGTGTTTCTTGCGCTTGAGTTTGTGGCGCTATTGATAAAGCCGCACTCACAGCTAATGCGCATAGCGCAAGTTGCGGCTTTTTATTCATTATTGTTTTCATTGTGTCCCCTTAAAGGTGTTTCTTTAGGTGTTGTTAACTAATTATTCTTGCTAGTAGTAGCGGTCTATTACTAATCTAAGGTAAAAAAGCGCAAAGGTAACTAGTACCATCGTACTATGGGCAATGCAGCGCTTATGTATCAGACTTGGTTCCAGCTAAGTAGTCTGCGGTCACAGATTTTTAACTCGGCAATTAGGAAAAAAATAATGATAAGTTTAATTGGCTTAGTAGGTGGTTTGGGTCTGCTCATATGGCTAACCATCCGCGGGATGAACCTATTTATAGCAGCACCTTTGTGCGCGTTGGTTGTTGGTCTTACCAGCGGTCTGCCAGTATTTTCTGGCGAAAGTAACTTTGTAACAACATACATGGCCGGATTTACTGGCTTTATCGCGTCATGGTTCTTCATGTTTTTACTAGGCGCATTATTTGGCAAATTTATGGAGGATACCGGTGCAGCTGACTCGTTATCCAAATGGATCATCAGTAAATTAGGCTATAAACAAGCCGTATTTGCGGTTGTTGCGGCATGTGCAATTCTCACCTACGGCGGTGTAAGTGTATTTGTAGTAGCTTTTTCAGTTTATCCAATGGCATTAAGTTTGTTTAAAGATGCAAACCTGCCGCGACGTTTTATACCCGCAACAATGGCCTTTGGGTCTGTTACTTTTACCATGACATCCGCAGGTTCACCTGAAATTCAAAATTGGATCCCTATAAAGTACTTAGGAACCTCCCCCTTCGCCGCATGGGAAGTGAGTTTGGTGGTTGCCGTATTTATGGCTCTGTTTGGCTATTGGTGGCTTAAGCGCATGGTAGGCAAGGCGGTGTTTGCAGGAGAAGTATTTGAAGCCAAAGAGGAAGACCCTGAAATAATAGAGCGTGCCTTACCTCACCCAATTACCGGTTTTATTCCGCTTCTAGTCGTTCTTTTGTTATCATTCTTTTTGCATGAATCATTAGCACAACTTGCCCTAATAGTCGCATTAGGCGGCGGTGTACTCACCCTAATGGTGATTAATTTCAAGTATTTTCAAAATCTAGCTAAAGCTGTTAATTTAGGTACTACCGGTGCGCTATTGGCTATCGGTAATACCTCTGCGGTGGTCGGTTTTGGTGCGATTGCAAAAACCACAACTGCATTTCAAGATACCGTTGCAGTAATGACACAAATTCCAGGTAATGAACTAATCGGTGCAGCAATTGCCGTCAGTGTTATTGCAGGCCTAACAGGCTCAGCTTCAGGTGGACAAGCGATTGCACTACCTTTGGTTGGACCGCATTATTTAGAGCAAGGCGTGGATCCAGAAGAATTACATCGCATTGTAGCAATAGCCTCTGGTGCCTTGGATTCTTTGCCACATAACGGTTATGTTGTCACGACGATCCGCGCAATATGCCATGAAACGCACCAACGAGCATATGGCCCAATGGCAGCATTAACTGTCGCGGTGCCACTTATTGGCTTAACCTTAGCTATTGCCCTATTCATCATATTTTAGGAATAAACCAGTATGCAAAATCACGATTCAAAAAACCGGTTAGGTAAAATACCGGCCAAGCAGCTTAATTTTTCCTTGTTATTGCCTACAAAGGTTGGCGTTATTTTGCAGCAACAAAGTGTTACCAGAAAGGCCAAATTACTTTTTCTACTTACGTTCTCACTAATAGCGATGTCGATAAGCCAATTTAGTATTGCCTTAGAAAAGTCAGATAGCCAGCAACTATTACTAACTAAAAAACGAGTACACAGCATTGAAGACTTTAAAACATTCAATGACCAAAGTATCAAAGAAGTGAAATTAGGATGGGAAAGTTACGGTAAATTAAACGCTGATAAATCAAACGCAATTTTAATAACCCATTATTTTACAGGCACTTCCCATGCAGCCGGAAAATATACTACAGACGATCCGACAAGTGGTTATTGGGATAGTATTATTGGACCTAACAAAGCGATAGATACTAACAAATTTTTTGTTGTTAGCATGGATAGCTTAGCGAACCTAAACGTAAAAGATAAAAACGTAATCACAACTGGCCCAGCAAGCATTAATCCAGCTACAGGCAAACCTTATGGCCTCACATTCCCAGTTATTACTATGCGAGATATGGTTAATACACAAAAATCATTACTGGAGTCACTTGGTATTCAAAAACTATATGCTGTTGCAGGCCCATCAATGGGTTCAATGCAGGCAATTGAGTGGGCTACAGCCTATCCTGACAAGGTCGAACGACTTATATCCGTCATCGGTTCGTCGTTTAGCGATGCGTGGACAACTGCTGCGCTTGAACAATGGGTAATCCCAATTAAGCTCGATCAATTCTGGCAGCAAGGAAACTATTACCAAGGCCAGCCACCTACCGAGGGATTAACGGCCGCACTGATGTTCATTACACAGATAGCACTAACACCTGAGTATTTTAATCAAGTTGGCGTAGATATAAAACATCAGCCATTAGAACCAAATCCACTCATGGATATTCAGGCACGCCATAATATTAATGATTGGTTGTATAATAGAGCTAAAGCACGGGCCCAAAATATGGATGCAAATAGCTTGCTGTATTTAGTGCGTGCCTGTCAACTATTTATGGCTGGTCAAAAACAAGATTTAACAACTGGCCTGAAGCAAATAAAAGCCAAGTCATTGTTTTTACCAGCTACCAGTGACTTATTGCTTATGCCTTATAATGCACGCAATACGAATAACGAGCTAAAAGCGCTGAATAAAGACACTGAAATTGCAGAAATTTCAGGCTCTCTAGGACACTTGGAAGGTGTTCTGAATATTCATAAACAGAGCGCCATCATTGCTGCATTTTTAGCTGAATAACAACGAGGATTACATGAAAACATTTACATTAAAACAAGCCAGCATTGTATCCATAGCAGCAATGATGCTCGGAGCTTGTGATAGTTATAATAATAGTACTGCGGCACAACCCCGTGTTCAAAAAGATGAGCCGGCCATTAGTGTTTCTGGTTTATCTTCTGGAGCGTATATGGCAATGCAATTTCATTTGTCATTCTCCGAAAGAGTCATTGGCTCAGGCCTCATTGCAGGTGGCCCTTACTATTGTGCACAGGGTAGCATCAGCACTGCACTGCAAAACTGCGTAGCAAACCCTGATTCAACAATAGACTTAGATGCACTTGCTGCAACTATCAATGACTATCAAAAAAGTGGCAAACTAGCTGCTCAAAAATATAACCAGGACGATAGAGTTTGGTTGTTGCATGGTACTCTTGATACTCGGATTAATGCTGTAGTTGCTGATCAATTAGCGGTTCAAAGCGAGACTCTTTTCGCCCCACAGAATATCAAATATGTTAACCATCAAGCATTTGCTCATTTAATGCCAACGCTCAATGGCCCAGATATATGTGTCGAATCTGTATCTCCTTTCATCGGCAATTGTAACTATGATGCTGCAGGAGAGTTACTCAAACACATAACGCAATTGCCTGAACCAAAATCAGCTAAAAGTAATGACGAATTAAGCCAACAATTGCTTACATTTAAACAAGATGAATACGCTGGAGAATATGCCGAGACACTTGGCGATAATGCTTACCTCTTTGTTCCTGAGAACTGTAAAGACAATATGAGTTGCGATATTCATATTAGCTTTCATGGTTGTAATCAAAATGCCGAAGCCGTTGGTAATGAATATGCTAAAAACGCAGGGTTCAATGCATGGGCCGACACAAATAAATTAATCGTACTTTATCCGCAAACTAAAAAATCCTCTTTTTTGCCATTAAACCCTCAGGCTTGCTGGGATTGGTGGGGTTATACAGGTGCAGATTATGCGAATAAAGACGGTAAACAGATTAAGGCTGTAATGGCCTTAGTTGAGAATATTTCGAGTATTATTTCGAATGCCAAATAACCTATTTTTTCAGCTGTAGTGATAACGCAGAAACAGCCTGATAAAGTCAGTGGTAGAAGCAAAATCCGACTAAAATTACACGATGAAAGTTAATTACGTCTAGCAACACAAATAGAAAATAAGGGAATAACATGAGCGCTAAAGCAAAATCTTTAAATGTATTCGTAACCGGTGGCGCAAGCGGAATTGGCTATGGAATTGCTAAATATTTAGCACAACAAGGTCATCATATTATTATTGCAGACATCAATGAAGAAGCAGCCAATAGCGCAGCTAAAATCCTCAATAATTCAGGTTGGTCCGCCCAATCGGTGCAAATAAATGTGTGTGATGCGCAGCAAGTCGCTGCTTTGCCGGCATTGCTGAGTAGCACCCCAGTAGATATTTTGATCAATAATGCAGGCATTCAACATGTCAGTAAACTAGAAGATTTTCCTGCTGAAAAATGGCAAATGCTTATTAACGTCATGCTCGTTGGACCCGCATTGTTAACGCAGGCATTTTTACCACACATGCGTACTCAAAACTTTGGCCGAATTATAAATGTGGGATCTATTCATTCTGTTATAGCCTCACCATTTAAATCAGCTTATGTGGCAGCTAAACATGGCTTGCTTGGTTTCGCAAAAACCATGGCGTTAGAGACCGGCGATGTTAATGTGACCATCAACACTCTGTGCCCTGCTTACGTCAAAACCCCCTTAGTTGAAAAACAAATTGCGGCTCAAGCTATTGAAAATAATATGTCTGAAGAAGACGTAATTAATAAAATAATGTTAGAACCAATGCCTAAAAAGGCTTTTATAGAAATTGAAGAATTGGCGCAAACCGCCAGCTTTTTAATTGGTCCCGCAGCAAAGAATATTACAGGGCAAACTATTATATTAGATGGCGGGTGGACGGCAAGGTGAGCAAGTTTACAAATTACGCTTGCAAGTCGCTGCCAATTGGGTAAAAGTTACGCCATACAAGAATAATAATTATCTGAGAACAATTAATGAGTTATTCAACCGTTGGCTTGATTGGTAAAACAGACCATGCAGGCAGCCGGGTAAGTCTCAATGCACTTGTTACCGAACTAAAACAAAGAAACTGCACTATTTTAGTAGAGCAACGCATAAAAGAAGAACTCGACGATCGTTCTTTGGAAATCTGTGATCTGGATACTATTGGCGAACGCGCCGAACTGGCAATTGTTGTTGGTGGTGACGGTTACATGCTGGGTGCAGCGCGTGTATTGGCGAAATATGACACTGATGTTGTTGGTGTCAACCGTGGAAATTTGGGTTTTCTTACTGACATTAATCCAGAGGACATTAGCCGTCAAATTGCGCATATTTTTGACGGCAATGTGTATCGAGAAGCACGTTTTCTGCTAGAAGCTAGTGTATTTAGAAATGATGAGCATCAAGATACCAATTCAGCAGTAAACGAAATAGTGCTGCATCATGGCAAAGTGGCTCACATGATGGAATTTGAGCTATATGTCGACGACCAATTTGTTTTTAGTCAGCGCTCAGACGGACTAATTATAGCAACACCAACGGGGTCAACAGCGTATTCGTTATCCGGTGGTGGTCCTATATTAATGCCACAATTAGATGCTCTTACACTTGTTCCTATGTTTCCACATACGCTGAGTAGTCGACCTATCGTTGTAGATGCCAATAGCGAAATAACCTTAAAAGTATCTAATGTTAATACCGATAACCTGCAAGTAAGTTGTGATAGCCACAGCGTTATTTCATTAATGCCGGGAGACGAAGTACGTATTCGTAAAAATCCCGATAAACTCCATTTAGTACATCCGCCAGACTACAATTATTTTAATGTACTGCGCACTAAACTCAATTGGGGCAGTAAACTCTACTAATGCTGCAGCATATTGAAAAGCTACACCGGATAGCAACAGCCGGTGAACGTCGTATCATCGGCCTAATGAGCGGCACATCGCTTGATGGTCTTGATATTGCCTTATGCAGAATATCAGGCTGTGGCAAGTCGACAATATTACAGTGCGAAAAATTCACTACTGTTGCCTATACAAAACCGATTAAAAACGCAGTTCAGCAAGTATTTGCGAAACAAAGTGTGTCGCTAGATTCACTTTGTTTGTTGAATGCTCAAATTGGTCATTTGCATGGCGAAATGATTAACCAAGCCTTAGTTGATTGGAAAATATCCAATGGCAGCATAGACTTGATAGCAAGTCATGGACAAACAATCTACCATCGGCCATTATCGTTTCATCAAATCATAAACCAGCCAAACAGCACATTACAGATTGGCGATGGCGATCATATTGCCGCGATTACCGGGATAACAACAGTCAGCGACTTTCGTCAAAAGCATATAGCGCATGGGGGCGAAGGCGCACCTCTTGCAATATATGGCGACTATTTGTTATTAACGAGCGCACAAGAACATCGCACACTGTTAAATATAGGCGGCATCGCCAATATTACTTACCTGCCCTCAAATACTTCTTTTGACCAGGTTATCTGCACAGACATTGGACCTGGTAATACCATCATGGACGCCCTTGCCAGAAAGCATAGCGACTATGATTTCGATAAAGACGCTAATATTGCAAAGCAAGGAAGCGTAAATGAGTTACTGCTTGCCCAGCTATTGCAGCATCCTTTTATTAAATTACCGTTGCCTAAAAGCACTGGACCAGAAACCTTCAACTTTGACTGGTTCGCATCCCAATTAGAAGCAACGAGTTTGGAGAATCTAAGTGTGCCTAATCAAATGGCCACGTTGAACGCTTTTACCGCCCATTCCATAGCCAATATAATCAATCAGTTACCCGAAATATCAACTGTTTATGTCAGTGGTGGAGGTGTGCATAATCAACTTTTGTTAGACCACATTTCTCAGTTACTTGCTAGGCCTGTATTTTTAACCAACATATTAGGTGTTAACACGGATGCAAAAGAAGCGATCTTATTTGCCATACTTGCCAATGAATGCGTTGCGGGCGATGAGCGTACGTTTATAAGCAATAAAACCAACCAACCGAATGTCAGTATGGGTAAACTGTCATTTCCCTCCTAAGCTCGCCGCAGAATCGTTCGGCTTGCAACACTAATTTATGCCTTTAGCAAAAACTGATCTTTACACTGTTTAAAACACTGTATATATTACCAGTGCACACACTTTTAGGAAGACGTAGAATGCTTGCTCATATTTCAGTTAAAAACTTTGCTGTTGTAAAACAAATTGGGGTAGATGTCGCTCACGGCTTAACCGTCATTACTGGCGAAACTGGCGCGGGTAAATCTATTGCCATAGACGCATTAAGCTTGTGTCTTGGCGACCGCGCCGATGCGGCATCGGTCAGAAAAGGAGCTGAAAAAGCAGAAGTTGTTGTACATTTTGATATTAAGAAAGTACCGTTAGCCAAAGCTTGGCTAGAAGAAAATGAATTGCTTCAAGAAGACAACCCAAACGAATGCTTTATTCGGCGACTAGTGAGTAATGAAGGTCGTTCAAAAGCTTTTATAAACGGCGTTGCGGTGTCTTTAAATCAACTTAAGTCTCTTGGCCAGTATTTGGTCAGTATTCATGGGCAAAACGCGCACTATCAGCTATTAAAGCCAGATAACCAACGTAAGCTGTTGGATAGTTTTGCAGGGCACAAGCCGCTCATGAGTGACGTGATTGTCGCTTTTGATATTTTAAAGCAAAAACAACAGTTACTGAAACAGTTAGCTTCAGTACAAAAACAACGAAACGACCGCAAAAATTTACTCGAGTACCAAGTTCAAGAGTTAGACGAATACAGTATAGGTGAAGACGAATTTTCGCAATTGGAACTGGAACATAAACGCCTCAGTAACAGCCAGACCTTATTGGAGCAAGCCCAAATTAGCTTTTATCAACTATATGAGGGAGAGGAGTTCAACGCGCTTTCAGCGATACAAAGCAGTGTGGATAATTTATCTGAATTACAAGAGCACGATCCAACACTTAGCCCCATTGTAGATATGCTCACCGAAGCCGCTATTCAAATTGAAGAAGCTTCGCAAGAAATTCGTCAATATTGTGACCAGTTGGAAATCGATCCAATGAAATTACAACAGGTTGAACAACGATATTCTGAAGCGATGGACCTATCGAGAAAGCATCATGTTAAACCAGAGGATTTATATTCGACGCACATGCAATTAGCTGCAGAATATGCCGAGTTGTTGAAAGACGAAAATAACTTATCTGCATTAACTAAAGAATGTGAGAAACAACGTGAGGAATACGAGACTGCAGCCCTCAAGTTACATGAATCCAGAACGGAGAATGCCAAGAATCTAGCGAGTGAAATTGAATCTCACGTAAAAGATATGAATATGCAGCATGCTAAAATATTTATTGATGTTGACTATGATGAGTCATCAGCACCAAGCCCACATGGTAAAGACAATGTACTAATTAAGGTAACCACCAACCCTGGCCAACCTGCCGATGCATTAGATAAAGTGGTATCTGGTGGTGAACTTTCAAGAATTGGTTTAGCAATCCAAGTTATTACATCAAGCGGTAATCAAGTTCCTACCATGATATTTGACGAAGTTGATACCGGTATAAGTGGACCAACGGCATCTATTGTTGGTCGTTTATTACGTAAACTTGGAGAAGCATCTCAGGTTGTTTGCGTAACGCATTTACCTCAAGTTGCTGCGCATGGGCATAATCAGTTGTTTGTTACTAAGTTGACGGACGGAGATACTACCGAAACCAAAATGTTGAAGTTAACTGAAAATGACCGTGTAAATGAGATTGCACGACTACTCGCTGGTGATAAATTAACCGATACGGCTATCGCCAACGCTAAAGACCTTTTAAAATTGTAAATAAGAACTAATTAAAAGTTGAATGGTCTGATATTAGTGGGTAGCATCTGTGCCCATGAACTTGGGCATCTGCCTTACAATATAAAAGTATTACTAATTCGGACTATTAAATGAAGTTAACACAACTACTGATTATCATTGCATTGATGTTTACGACCTCTGCTTGTAAGAATTGGATTTATCGAATTGATATACCTCAGGGTAATTATCTAGATGATAGAGACGTAAAAAAGCTCAGGATCAGTATGACAAAAGAACAAGTAATATACGTTTTAGGACGCCCAGTTGTTGAAGACTCATTTGATAAGAATACTTGGTATTATGTATATGAAATGAAGCGCGGCATGAGCACTCGTGGCGAAGACTTCAAAAAAAATCTTATTATTAGTTTCAAAGACGGAATATTAGTGAAGGTTGAAGGTGACTTTGACCTTGCCGAAGAGTTTGACACACCGCTCGACTCCTAAACAACGGTTATTTAACTAAATCACCGGCCGAAAAAAACATATTTCGGCCGTTTTCTTTTGCTTTGTAAAGCGCTTTATCAGCTTGTCGAAATAACTTATCTTTAATAACTATTGCCGGCATACTGCTATCAATACGCGACGTTGCGGTACCGATAGAAACTTCAACATCGTGAAGTTGAATATCGGTGAGTATGTCTTGGCAGACTTTATCAATATCCTCTTGCGCTGCGTCGTACATAACAATCGTAAATTCATCTCCTGCTAGCCTACATGGAAAATCGTATTTACGATTGCATACGGAGCTCAATATGGTCCCCAAGTTTGATAAGCAATCGTCACCATAAGCATGCCCATATGTATCATTTATTTCTTTGAAATTATCGACATCAATGATGGCAAGAGAGACTTCTTTACCTTCTGATTTCGCTTGCTGTATTAAATATAGAGTTTGTTTTACAAAATAACGGTTATTCTTTAAGCCCGTAAGCCCATCAGTTATCGAATCACCATAAAACTGCTGTATTACATTATAATTGTCTGTCAAAAGGCGTTTCAAACTGGCGTTAACAACTAAACACATGGCGACGACGCTAGTATAAATAGCAACCTGAAAAGCAACTTCTAAGGATATACCCTTGTCTAGTGAGTGGACCAAAAACATCAAGATTAACAAAAGACCACTAACTATAGATGTTGGCACAAGCGGTAGTGCTAACATCAAACAGCCAAACAGGATCAATAACACGAACCCTAATTCAGAATACTGCACGTCTATATTTGCTCTTGCTAACGCGAATACAAAGATATGCACGATGCCAGCATTTAAATAAATAGTTAAATTCAGACCAAGGTAAGCGCGGGTTCTTGAAATGGGCTTAGTCCAATGAACAAACACGGCAATAAGCAGCGGAATAATAACAAATAAAACTCTAACAGGAATTGTTGTCGTATAAATTTCAGGTGGAAAGCGAAAAAGATCCATGATTGTAAAACTGCAATAAATTATTAAGCATAATAAAAAAGACCATTTTTTGAATACCAAAGTCGACTTTGCTAAAAAAATATCCAACTCTACGTCAGGACTTTGATTGACGCTGCTCTTAGTTATTCCATCGGTCATTGAGCTAGCCCTTCAACTCTTCTAATAGTATTTGAGCTTCTTCCTTTTGCTCGTCATTGCCTTTTTGTACGACTTGCTCTAAAGCTTCAATAGCAGCTTCATTGTCTTCCATATCTATGTAAACTCTAGCTAAGTCAAGATTGCTTGCTTGGTCGGCATCAATATCAACATCAATTTCGGCCTCGTCATTTAAAAAATTATCTAATGACATATCTAGATCAAGTGCTAGCTCGTCATCAGTTGCTGGAGTTACGTTTTCACTTTCTTGCAGCAAGCTGTTTACGTCAATGAAGTCTTTTGAATTCTCTACAGCCGATTCATCAAATAAAGCAGTCAAATCTAGATCCGGATTATCTAGTGTTTCGGTGTCAATTCCGTTTGACTTGCCTTCAGCTGATTCTTTATTCGCATATTGGTGCGTATTTTCATCCGAATCGTCATTTGACAGTTTATCTATTTCAGCGGCAGTTTGTTCATCAGAGAAAGCCCCCATTTCCGCGAGCAAAGAATCAAAATCAGCTTCTTCGATTTCACGCAAAACATCATCTTCTGAATCTGATCCATTGAACTTATCTAATGCTTGCCCAAGCTCATTATCACTTTCTATTGTATCTGTATCATCCTCATCTAACCAATCATCAAGCCCCGGTAAATCTAATAAATCGTCGTCTGATTCAACAGAGGCATTGCCCTGCTCAGAATCGATATCATCTAATTCAATTTCGCTTGAGGTATCCGTGGAGTCCAGTTCTTTAAGCATCTCATCGGAGAAATCATCCGACTCTTGATGCTGTTCTTGCGTAGCTTCTACGCCAATAGCTAGGCCTTCAGGTATATTATCAGTATCATTGGAGTCACCTAACCCTTTTACAGAATTCTCATAATTACTTTGAATTTCAGATTCTGAATGATCATCAAGCTCAGACTCTGGCAATCCCTCAGACCCTGGGGTTGGTTCTGGTTCTGGTTCTAGCTCTTGCGCTGGATTATCAAGGTTTAAGCTGCCATCTTCGTCTAAATCAAGGTCATCATCTTCAAGCTGGTTATTAATTAAGTCATTTAAACTATCATCTAGTACCGAATCAATATCGATATCTTCTGGTTCTTCGCTGTCGTCGTCAGTCAATCCAATATCAGTCGAATCACCGTCAAGCAAACCATTGTGATCTAACAAGACATCATCTAGTATATCTGTTAATTCTTCATGCTGCTGAAAATCAATAGTGCCTGTTTGTAACTCATTTAAGCTACCCTCTAATACTGAATCTATATCTAGGTCGCTAATTTCATCTGCAATAGGCTGAGTTAACAAATCTTCAATATCAGAGTCTGCATTATCCTCTGGTAACTCGGCACCCAAGTCGTTGAGTAGTTCATCGGTTAATGGACTATCGAGACCTTCACTATCCAAAATATCAAACGTATCTTCATCTTGTGCATTCGCAATTGCGTCAGCTATATCGTCTTCAATTCCTTCAGTAAGCTCATCTAATGGACGAATCGATTTCTGTTGATCTGAGCCTGGAGCAGCGACGATGTTGTTGGAATCAATATCATCGTCGTCTATATCTAATTCATCGTCCCCGAAATCGTTGTTTGCAAGTTCTTCATAAAAACTTTCGGTTAAGGTATTAAGCTCAATGTTTTTCTCTGAAATTTCAGTTTCGATTTGCTCAATAATTTTTTCATTTATTTCACCCGACGCATCGAGTGAGAGACCGTCAGGCGTGGCCCCATCTAGCGCATTCTGTTCTAATAAATCGTCAATATCAATTTCAGACTGTTCGTCATCATCTTGTGCAGGTAATAAATCGGATTCTGTTAAATTCTCCACAAATGAGCTACCGTCTTCAGACAAGTCATCAGCTTCATTCAACTGTTTAATTGCATCAGCTTCGACTTGGCTGATGTCAACCCCTTGCTCATCAAGAATGCTGTCAATATCAACTTCTTCAGGCTCAGCGTCTAAGTCGACTAACGCATCAAAATCATCTGATTGGTCACTAGTGCTGGCGTCACCATCTAGGTCAATGTCTTCGTCGCCTAAATCAAGGCCATCGAGCATATCATCGTCAAGGCTTATGTCGTCATCATCGAGATCTGCAAGAGCATCATTAAGGTCGTCATCTGAGGTTTTGTTTCTTTGATTAGGGACCAACATCTCGTCATCAATTTCATCAAAATCATCTGTATTAAATGTAACTTCATCCATTGACTCTTCTAAGTCATCAGACAAAATATCGTCTAGCAAGTCATCATCAGAAATATCACCGTTTCCTAAAACCGCTAACAGCGCATCGGCATCATTTGTTGAAGGATCATCTACTGACTTATTTTCCGGTTCTTTTAAAACATTCTCGACCTTTTCTTCCTCATTTTTCGGCTTGCGCAAAAGCAGTAAAGCAATTAATACAAAGACAAGAAAAAAGGCGATTGTGGTAGCAATAATAATAAAAATAGGTTTTCTGATCAGATTGCCAAACGAATCATTCTGTTTCGCTTTTTCTTTCATTTTAGCGATTGCAAAAAACTCTCTTAATTCTTGAATTTGCGCTGCCTGGTCATCTAATTTTGCTTGAAAATCTTCAGATAATTCAGTTTTAAGTGCGTTAAATTCTTCATCTTTTTTAGCCAACTCTTCAAGGACGAGTTTGTTTTCATCTACAATACTTTGGGTGGCTTCTATCGACTGGCTGAGCTGTTTTTTCAAATCATCAACGAGGTTTGTTTGTTGACGCTTAAGTGAATTTATTTGCTGTTGGAATTGTTTTTGCGTTTCGTCTAGTTCTTCTTTATTAACTAGAGGTACGTCAGGCTTTAAGTTAGCGGCTTCCGGCTGTCCGCCTGTGGTGTCGTTTGCACTTTGCCCCCGACGGCCCGTAGATTGTGTAAACGCACGGTCATCCTGTTCGGCTTTCACTCTCGCTCGTTGCGGATCGATTCTCGCAATATAACGGTCGGTAGGAAGTTGCAGCATTGTGCCATTGACCATCGTATTGAAGTTACGATTTACAAATCCTCGGGGATTGAGTTCATAAATAGCCAACATCACCTGATAGACAGTAAACTGCTGATTTTTTCGATATTGACTGGAAATAGCCCACAACGTATCTGATCGGTCTATTGGTCCATAAACAACCCCTGAATAAACATCAGCGGCGTCACGTGGACCCTGAATTTGCGTTCCTTGCGCTACTGCATTAGATGTTGCTGAAAAACATAAAACAGCAACAAACATTGCACGAATGAGTAATAAAGACCACTTCATAGTAATTGTTTCGACTCTCCAATTTAGGGCTGGGTATAGCAAATCTGTCAGGTTAAGATACGATTCAATAACTGACAACGACAACTATTGTGCCGATAATACTATTGAATATTGGCATCACCACAATAGCTTATCGGCATGTAATCATTTAAATTTACAGATAATCTCTTATCAATGTCTCTGCTATTTGCACACTGTTGGTCGCAGCACCTTTTCTAATATTGTCAGAAACTACCCAAAGGTTAATTCCGTGCGAATGAGAAATGTCATTTCTAACCCGCCCTACATGCACTGAATCATTGCCACTTGCTGATGAAACTTGCGTAGGGAAATCTTCAGGTTTTTCATATAACGTGATACCAGGTGCATTGCGTAATAACTCTTTCACCGCTTCGGCATCAATTTGTTGACGCGTTTCAATGTGAATAGCTTCACCATGACCATAAAATACAGGTACTCGTACAGCAGTAGCATTCACTAAAATACTTTCATCACCCATGATTTTTTGGGTTTCCCACACCATTTTCATTTCTTCTTTGGTGTAGTCATTATCTAAAAAAACATCAATTTGCGGAATCACATTGAATGCGATTTGACGAGAAAAATCATCGCCCGTGACGGTTTTTGCATTTAATAATTCTGCAGTTTGTCTTGCCAACGCTTCCATAGCAGTTTTCCCCGCACCCGAAACAGACTGATAAGTACACACGTTAATACGCGCTATACCAACCGCATCATGTATCGGCTTTAATGCAACCATCATTTGAATGGTCGAACAATTAGGATTCGCAATGATATTACGATTTCTAAAGTCAGCCAAAGCATGTGGGTTAACTTCTGGTACAACAAGCGGTATATCAGCTTCGTAACGAAAGTGAGAGGTATTATCGATAACAACACAACCGGCTTCTGCAGCTACCGGTGCATACTTCGCAGAAACACTGCCTCCGGCGGAAAAGAAAGCAAATTGTACGTTAGACCAATCAAATGTATCGGCATCCAAAACCGTTATTTTTTCGCCTTTAAATTTGATGGTAGTACCTGCTGAACGTTCGCTAGCAAGCAGATATAGTTTGTTGATTGGAAAGTCTCGTTCTTCCAATAGTTCCATCATCGTTTGGCCAACTAAGCCAGTTGCGCCTAAAATGGCAACGTCGAACGCTTGCGACATGAGTAAATATCTCCAAAATAAAATTATGATTAGGTTAAACGATTATCGTTAGTTGGCTATTTTAAACCCTATTGACGCGGCTATTTTTGCCACGTTCTTGTTATACTTTTTATGTGCTACGCTGGCAGAAAATTCAAGCTCTACCGCGCTAAATTCTCGCCTCACTGGATAGTGTTTTCGAATTTCAGCAAACGACTCTGATTTTGCCATGCGAGCGCGAAAAATACCATCATCCTTTTTGATGTCGTACATATACTTAACCATATGAAATAGTTGATTAAAAGGTGAAATGGATAGATCCATAGATAGGTTATTGTCAAAATCAGGTAGGAATTGTTCTAATTTAAGTACACTTTGTGTATTCAAATGACTACAAAAGGCATCGTATACCATCGATGTCCCTCTCGCTTTACCTTCCAAAGTATGCCCAGCAATATGCGCTGTTGCGATGCGAACATGAGGGATTAAGTCATGTTTAATTAAAGGTTCGTTCTCCCAAACATCAAGTACAACATTTAATTTTTTACCTCGTTCAAAACAGCCTAACAATGCTTTATTATCAATAACTTCGCCTCGACAGGCATTAATAAGATATTGATGCTCGGATAGATTTGACAATTGCTTGTTATCAAACATGTGCCAAGTAGGGTAATCACCTTTCGTTACAAGAGGTGTGTGCAAACAAATAATATCAGCTTGCATGGCTACTTCAAAATTGACGAATGACCTGTTATCACCCGCCGCTTGTAAAGGTGGATCGCACAATATGTAGTCTATTTGCAAGCCTCTTAAAATACCAGCCAGAGCTGTTCCTACATTTCCAGCCCCAATAATAGCCAGCTTTTTAGCGAATGGATCGAATTTATCCTCATACGCAAGCTGAAAAATAGCACTTATTACATACTCAGCGACCGCAGTCGCATTGCAACCACCCGCCGCGTACCATTTCACATTTCTGTCTTCAAGGTAGTCAATATCGAGGTGATTGAAACCTGCTGTTGCCGTTGCTACAAATTGTAATTTATTCGCCTTTTGTAATAATTTAGCATCTACTTTTGTAGTCGAACGCACAAATAAAGCATCTATATCAACAAGCGAGTCACACGTTAGACTATCTAACTCGAAGGCTTTTGCATTCCCTAAGTTGGTAAAAAAAGCCTCGGCATAAGGCATTGCAGCGTCGTACAAAATATTCAATTACTGTTCTCCATGCTGAAGGTGTTAACAGAAATACTGACCGTAAGTATTACAAAATACCAACTATCACTGATATAAAAAAACCACTCAACAGTGAATGGTTTTTTTGTTTATTCTTTGGTCATTGTCTCAACATAAGCGTTGGCTAAGACGATAGCTAAGCGTGATATTTTTTGAATACCAACGTAGCATTAGTGCCACCAAAACCGAAACTATTAGACATAACCAGGTCTAATTTTGCTTCTCGGGTTTTGGTTACAATGTCCAAACCTTTTGCAGCTTCGTCAAGGTTTTCAATATTAATCGATGGTGCGATAAAGTTATTTTCCATCATCAGAATACTATAAATAGCTTCATTAACACCCGCAGCACCTAATGCATGACCAGTGAGTGATTTTGTTGCACTCATAGGTGGACTTTTTTCACCAAACAAAGTTTGAATTGCTTCCAACTCTTTTACATCCCCAACCGGTGTTGAAGTACCGTGAGTATTCAAATAATCTACTGCTTGGTCAATACCTTGCAGAGCTTGCTTCATACATCTAACAGCGCCCTCACCCGATGGAGCGACCATATCATACCCGTCAGATGTCGCACCGTAACCTACAATCTCAGCATATATCTTTGCACCGCGCGCTAACGCGTGTTCTAACTCTTCAACAACAACCATACCTCCACCGCCAGAACTCACGAACCCGTCGCGATCAAGGTCATATGTGCGGGATGCTTTTGTTGGATCATCATTATATTTAGTTGATAACGCACCCATTGCATCAAACTGGCTAGATAAAGCCCAATGCAATTCTTCGCCACCACCAGCAAAAACCATGTCTTGCTTACCTAGCTGGATCATTTCTAGAGCATTACCAATACAATGTGCACTTGTCGCACAGGCAGAAGAAATACTGTAATTCACCCCTTTTATCTTAAATGGAGTTGCCAAACAGGCTGAAACTGTGCTTCCCATGCAGCGAGTCACCATATACGGACCAATGCGCTTTACGCTTTTTTCACGTAAAATATCTGCTGATATCACTTGATTTTCAGAAGATGCTCCACCAGAACCAGCAATAATACCGACTCGTTCGTCGGAATATTGCTCTTCTGTTAATCCGGCATCTTCTATTGCTTGCTTCATCGCGATATAAGCATAGCTAGCAGCATCACCCATAAAACGTAAAGCTTTACGATCAATATGCTCTGATACCTCTATTTTGAGATCTCCCCAAACTTGGCTGCGCAGTCCCATATCAGCAAACTGCTGGGAAAAGGTAATTCCCGAACGACCTTCTCTTAATGAATCGGTCACTTCTTGTTTGTTATTGCCTATGCTCGATACGATGCCAAGGCCAGTAATCACTGCTCTTCTCATTTTTCACCTAATATATTATTACGAATTCATTATTATTTTTATACTGCGCGATGCTTATTTTTAAAAACCTACGTCAACTAAACAACGAGCGCGCCTTGTTAGTTTGCGAATACGTTAATGCCCAAAGTTTGGTTTAGCGTATTCATCGCTTTGCGGGCTATAGTAACGGTTTTAATGATTAAAGTGGTCCGATATTTAAAAAATTTAATGATCCTTAAACTAACAGCGCACAAATAACATGCTTAAAACAGTTACAACAGTTGCAAAGGCAAGAGCCACAGGCACACAGTATTGTCTTTGCGAACTCAGTGTAACCTGTTTCTGACGCGCCGTCTTTACTGCTGCAATAGCGACTAAAAACGACCAGTAAAAAGCTGCCATGACTGTGTCAGACGGCTTTGACATGGTATACTTTGGCGCCTAATAACAGACACGAAAGCTCTTTTTTACGTTCCCAAGCTTGTCGATTTTCGCCGTATCTAATAACATCACGTACTTTTTGTCTGATGATTGAGAATTTTTTTGAAAATATCCAATGCTACTATTGCTTTTAACGAAAAAGGAACTCCGGTCGCGAGTGATTTTGACGACGTCTACTTTTCCAATAAAAGCGGTATTCAAGAAACTCAGTATGTGTTTATTCAAAGCAATCATCTTAATGAACGTTGGACTGCTGCTACTCATTCTAGCTTTCACATCGGTGAAACAGGTTTTGGTACGGGCCTGAATTTCTTAGTGGCTGCGCAGCACTTTATTACCTTTAGAAAGAATAATCCAACATCGCCATTAACCCAGCTATATTTTTTTAGTACTGAGAAATATCCATTAACTAAGTCTGATTTAACCCAAGCTTTAGCATTGTGGCCTGAGCTAGCAACATTAACTGAGTCATTGGTTGAGCATTACCCGATGCCACTGCCTGGCTTGCATCGTATCCACCTATTCAACAACCAAGTTGTTTTGGACCTATGGTTAGGCGATGCTACAGAGGGACTTACTCACGCTCATGCGCACACAGATGGTCGCATTGATGCTTGGTTTTTAGATGGTTTTGCGCCCAGTAAAAATGCCTCAATGTGGCAACCAGCCCTCTTTGCACAAATTAAACGATTAAGCCGAAACAACGCTACTTTTGCGACATTCTCTGCTGCCAGCATAGTAAACCATGGTTTAAAAGAAGTGGGTTTTGTTATTAAAAAACAAAAAGGCTTTGGCAAAAAGCGAGAGATGCTCAGTGGCAGCATAACACTCGACAAAACTGCGGCAATGATTACAAAGCAAGCACCAATATATCATCGTCACCCACTAAAAGTGGATACTCAGTCTTTAAACGAACAACACGTTGCTATTATTGGCGGCGGCATTGCTGCTGCTATTTGTGCATTGAAACTGGTTAGAGCAGGTAAAAAAGTCAGTTTATTTTGTGCCGACAAAACCTTATCTCAAGGGGCATCAGGGAATGAACAAGCCGGTTTTTACCCGCAACTTAATGCTGAAGCAGGTATTGCAAGCCAAGTGCATGCTCATAGCTTTTTATATGCCCGCCAGTTTTACGACCAATTACTGCTCGAAGGGTATGCTTTTCAGCACCAGTGGTGCGGTGTTTTGCAATTGTGCTTCAATGAGAATGTGACAACACGTTATCAAAATATGATGCGCAACCAAACTTGGCCTCAATCATTAGTCTATTGGGTTGAACCAGAGCAGGCCTCTGGTATTGCTAATATGCATATTCCTAGCCCTAGCCTGCACCTGCCCTTGGGCGGATGGTTATCTCCTCCAGATTTAGTGAATGCATGTATTGAAGCTGCAAATAAAGGCGATTTTACTATTCACCTAAACCATCGTCTTATCAATATAGTGCAAACCGAGAATGAACTTCAAACTCAGCTGGTATTTAAGCATAATGAAAATAATGTCGACGCTGCTGTCGATAAAAGAGTGGATGTTGTGGTGCTCGCTTGTGGTGCAGAGTCTCACCTATTAGCAGGATTAGATTTACCATTTCGTATGACCCGCGGACAAGTAGAGCGTATTCCAACCAACAGCAGCTTGTCAGGCCTTAGTGCCGTTTTATGTCACAAAGGTTATCTGACGCCAGCACATAATAATCATCACGCAATGGGCTCAACTTATGTCAAAAATGACATGGATACTGAGTATAGAGAAAGTGAAGCAACGTTAAATTTGAGTATGCACCAGCAAGCTTTAAATAAAGCTTGCTGGTCAAATAAGCTAACGTTAAATATGGTCATCAGTGGCGCTGACTCAAGACAGTATGCAACAAATGACAATTTACCTGATAACGAATTACGCGGGAGAGCTTCTATTCGCTGCAGTCTGCCTGATCATTTACCGGTAGTTGGGGCTTTTCCATTAATTGAAAAGCAAAAGATAGAACTAAGCGAACTATATAAGGCGAAAACCGATAATTATTATCCAATTCCGTCTGTTCAGCCGAATGTTTATTTGTTGACTGGTTTAGGTTCTAGGGGCTTAACAACCGCTCCATTAATGGCTGAAATATTGGTAAGTCAGTTATGCTCAACGCCGTTACCCCTCGATAATCGATTGCTAAATGCGCTTAATCCTAATCGCTTTGTGGTGCGCGATTTAATCCGTCGTCGATAATTTTGTTACGTAATTAGGACGCAGGCTTTGTGCAATAAAGTGCGGAATGAGCACTGACGCACTCGCAACAACACGGCCATTGTCAACCGAGATAATACGCGCATTAATTTGTACACCTTTTTGCTTATCAATCATTGTCCCTGACAGCATATGGTCCATTTTCATATCTTGGGCGAGTTCCAGTGAATCTCGGGAAAATACAAAATCGCCGCGTTGCGTAATTTTCAGAGCACTGGTCATCTTAAAATCGACAACTGCCAGACCGAATTGTTGTATCTCTGATATAAAGTATTCAGCAAGCTGATTACCCAATATATTGGTTTGTTGTAAGCTTCTGTCTAAACGCACAAATGAAGCAACCCCAATTAAGTCATCTTTTTTCATGCCAGCGCTATTGCGCAATAATTGCATGGACAATTGACCGGCATAATCTTGTAATGATTTGTGCGAAAAACTAGGGCGAAATAAAGTAGAAGGAGCTTGCCACGGCTGCATATAATCAGCCTCTCCCATATTATTTATTGCACTGTCATCCATCGATGTTTGAGTACCATCATCTTTATAATTTTCAAGCGAAATAGCGGAACGACCTGAGGACAACATATCGTCATTTAATAATAATTCACCAGCTTCTTGTTCGCGCAATAGATCAGCGATAGTTTGTGGCGGTGTATAGCCCGCCATTAGCATTTTACTCACTGCACAACCATTTAAGAAAACCACACTGGCTGCGACTATCATTAGCTTTGTATTAGCACCCATGTTACTCACCTTTTATCAGTCTAACGCCATCAACAATTTCAGTCGCCTTACTTGATTCACTGGGAATTAAGGCGTCAACAACATAAAATGGAATGAACATCTGCGAACTTGCCACAATCACGTTAGATTCCATTCCAAGCATTCTGGCATTTATAATATAACCACCCTGGTGCTTAGTCATGGTGCCAGTTAATACGTATTGAATAGGCGTACTGCTAGTTAGGTCAAGAAAGTCACGCGACATCACAAAATCACCGCTATCAGTAACCCGAATAAACTGTGTCGCTTTAAACTCCACTACAGGCATTCTGAATTTATGAAATTCGTGAGTAAACGATTCTGCAATTTGATAACCCAACAAGTTGGTTTCTTTGAGGTCACTGTCAATTAACGAAAAGTGGGTCACAGCAACAGGTGTTCGTTCTGTTACGTATTCCATATTTGACACTAGGTCTTGCGCCATATTACGCACATAATCCCCAATATTTTTGGCCAATGGACGGCTTTTATAAGCCCCATTTACGCTAGAATAAACAGTGGGTTTTACAATGGCACCAAACTCGTCAATACCTTGTTCCTGACTTTCTTGCGCCACCAACGTGTTTTCTATGCCTTCAATATTAATAATACCGCTTTGCGCCTTTAGTGCAGGAGCATCTTCGTTAGTGTTATCGCTAAAAAGGTCAATGTCTGGCAACACTGAACAACCAGACAAAGTCACTAGTGCAATGGTAGTAATTAACAACTTCATAGTGTTGCTCCGTTAGATTGTTTTTCGATTCTGTATAGTTTTCCGCCACGAGTCGTTACTTGCTCTGTTTCCCAAAAAAGGTCTCCTGGAAAGAATTTTGTGGCAGCCGCAACCACATCTTTATTTCTCGCATTAATAACTCTGGCATTCACGACAGCACCTTGTTGTTGCTGCGTTATCGTACCTGTAATAAAGAAATCAATACGTTGCATTGTTGTCAATTTATCGACATCACGTGACAAAATGCGGTCAGAATTTTCCGTAATGGTGATGCTATTTGCCGCTTTGTAGTCCTGCGCTGCAAATCCACGCTTCACGGCTTCAGTCATTAAGCCTTGTTCAAGCTGTTGCCCAAGTAACATGAGCGGTTGTTGATGTTTGTGATTCGGTTTAAATGTATCGACAGGCACAAAACCAGCAACAGCAAAGCGATAGTTACGGTCTGGTCTTAAGGTAGCAAACAGCTCATTGGCTAATTGATTTGTATGATATTCAACGTTTCCAAGCGCTCTTGGTTTTTGGCTTTTAGCCTCCGCAACCGTTGGGCTGATCATCGAACAACCAGACAAACTTAGCAGCAATAGCAGGCTTAACACGCTGAAAATAAAAACGGCATAGGGTGCAAATGAATTTTTCAAAACGATTTCTCACAAAGTGGCAAACTCTTGTATATGCATGAAGGTTTGCAAGAAGAGTTCCACTTTGCAGAAATTTATTTTATCGCTGAAAAAACTTACAATCGGAATAGAGAATTAAACAACGAAATAACTTGCTCAGCATCTTGAGAACTCAGTTCGTTGTTCTCAAAGGCTTTTTTTAATTGCTTATCAAGCGTCATTTGTAAGTTAGAAATAGGATTATCTTCGCCCTGTTCAATCAATTTTTCAACATTAGCAACCGCAACGTCAAAATGACCATGTAAGTAACTTGCTATAAATAACTCGTGATCGCTGCCATCAACAATGAATGAATCTAAATGTGCCTGCATTTTGTTGGCTTTTTCGATGAAAATCGAATCTTGATTCAAAGCTTACTCCTTTTTTATTATCGAATTTTGTGGGTGAATTTAGCTTGCCTGTTCAGCATTGTTATCTCTAGAGCTCACAAACATGGCCTGCATTGTAAACAGGTTCTATCATCTAGTGTCAAACTGCAATACAGATAGGCGCTGCATATCTATTCGTGTTTTAAACAGAGCCAACTGAATATAATACTAAGTCATGAAAACCAGTAATAACAGGAATTGGACCAACTAGCATTTCATCTAACACACCGTCACCTGAGTCAGAAACTAAAGGTCGCCCATGCAAACTCTCTAATTTTGATTTGGTGGCAACGACTAAGATATTTGGCTTGCCTACCATTTTAATTAATTCGGGTGATAGTTGCTGATTACCGCGCCCAAGAATATGACCTTGCCCGCCAATGAGAGTGAGCACTATTTTCACTGGCTTATTAGCACAATGCTCAAGCAAAGACGCCGCGGTAAGATCATTAGCAATCACTTTTCTCCCCCTAATTAAATCAACACCCAACAGGGTATTCGAAAGGCCAATTTCCTGCATAATGTTATCAACCGTTGAGCCTGACCCCATGACAAATAACGTATCAGGTTCATCGTCCATCAATTCAATGACATGCGCTGCAATGTCTGCCAATACAAGTTCGTCTGATTCTTTGCCGCCCATTTTAACGGCTTGAATATAACTTAATTCTTCAGGCACTAGCATTTCACCATAATGTTTTGCTATGACTCGGCCAGCCCTAAATTCAGTTTCGTCGATGTCTTTAACTTCACCTGACATTAAACTAACAAGCTCCCCTTTAATCACTTGGGCAACAACTTTACCTGCCGCTTTTGGCGTTATCGCATAAACACCACTGTGTATCTTGCAACCTGCAGGCACACCAACAACCGGACATTGATTTTCAACAATCTCGCAAATGTTTCTGGCGGTTCCATCGCCGCCCGCAAACAAAATCAAATCGACAGCTTGTGCCATCAACTCAAGCGCTGCCGCTTTTGTATCAGTCGATTCAGTTTGTTGTGCTTGCTGCTGATAGACAACAACATGATTAAAACCCATTGAGGTAAGAATATCTTCTCCCATTTCACCCGCTGCTGTAAAAATACAGAGCTCGTTTTTGATGGGTAACAAAGCTTGTAAAGCAATTGCCATTTTTTTACCTGACAACTTTGCAGCGCCTCCCAGCAGAGCCTGCTGACGTATATCAGCACCGTCACTACCTTTTAATGCGAGTGCTCCGCCAATACCTGAATAAGGATTAATGATTAAGCCTAGTTTAAATAGTCGTTTCAACCTTGCACTCCATGGTCGGTATTGCTCTGTTTGCATATTTGTTGGTTACTTTGCTCAGCTTTATTGTTTGTAAATTCAACTTTTGAGTGATTAAAACTTTCGTTTATAGTACTCAATGGTGTTAGATCAGGGGTCCCATAAAACTGATGAAGTGTATTTAAAAACTGTTGAGCCCTTACGCTGAAGCCAGATTTAATAAACGTTGCTAATTGTTTATCTACTGCACGTTCAAAGCTTTTACTGGATGTTTGTTCACCCTGCAAGTTATCTATACTTACCCGAAAGGTAATATCCGAGGCTAATGAAAATGCATATTCTAAGGCTTGTGGTTTTACTTCAGCTGCCTCGAATTTTACTTGTTGATGAGGATCGCGGCCATCCGGAAGATACCAATATGCATAATCAATTTGATTCCTGCGCTCTATCCCTGCGATACACCAATGTGCAATTTCATGCAGTGCACTCGAAAAGTAATCACGCGTAAAAACAACCTGATTATACTGACAATCATCATTAGCAGGCTTATAAATAGGTTCTTCAGCCCCTCCAATTAACATCGTATTTTCTGTATTCGCGAAGCGTTCATTAAATAGCCGAACTAAATCTTCAGCTTGTCTATTATCGTTGCACTTTTTTGGTAAAGATAAATATTTCAAAAATACAAACTCGTTAAATTAACTGAATGTTCAAAAATGGATTCCTATTATACTGTAAATCGAGTTAGTCTGGGCATTGGTTTGAAACTTTTTGTCCAAAAGCAGGAAGCAAAATTGAACAAGCAGACACAGCAACTATTGAATATTAGTGACGACCGCTTACATGCACTGGCGTGGCAGAGAAACCTGCCATTTGTGAGTACTTGGCATATTCAACAAGAACACATCGATCACTATGAGCATGTCAATAACGTCGCGTATGTAGCGCAACTTGAAACGCTTGCTTGGCAACATTCCAATTATTTGGGATTAAGTATGCAAGAATATAAAAAACTCGACCACGGCATGGTTATTCAGCAACATGTATTGAATTATCAACTGGCCTCGCATCTGCATGACGAAATTGCATGCGCTACTTGGATAGTCGCTTGTGATAACAAATTTAGATTAAGCCGCGAATTTCAGTTTATTTCACTACGGACTCAGAAAACCGTATTTACGGCTCAGACTCATTTTGTTTGTGTGTCACTCTCAACCGGTTCGCCCAAGAAGATGCCGGGTGAGTTTGTACAAATATATGGCAATGCTGCATCGCCCCATCAATTAACCTAAGTTACTGAAACCGTTAGTGAGGATAACTTGGATGTTGTTAGCCAACCTGATGTTTATTCAAAAATAAACCGGACTGCGTCATATGGTATACAAAAATAAAAATGGCAGATTATTTACATAATCTGCCATTTTTTGATAGTTATCTTTTTGTTTTTAGAAACCAGTCCAAAGAACGCTATCCTGATCCGATAATTACAAGCTAGCAGCTAAACGCGTGCCTTGATCTATCGCTCGCTTCGCATCTAACTCCGCAGCAAAATCAGCTCCACCGATAAAGTGATGAGGAGTGGTTAACCCTTCAGCTAATGCCTTTAAAGGTTCTTGCCCGGCACAGATAACAACATTATCAACCGGCAATACTTGCACTTGATCGTTAATTCTAATGTGTAACCCTGCATCATCGATTTTCAGGTATTCAACACCCGCTAACATCTTTACGCCTTTCATCATGAGGCCTGCACGATGCGCCCATCCTGTTGTTTTACCCAAACCTGCGCCTACTTTAGTAGATTTACGTTGTAGTAAAAATATATCTCTAGGAGAAGGCTCAGGTTGTTTATGCATACCTTCAACGCCACCTCTAGCGGTCAGCGTCATATCAATACCCCATTCCTCCATAAAAGCAGGAATGTTAGTACTAGAAGATTGCTTTCCATGTGACAGAAACTCTGAGGTGTCGAAGCCAATGCCGCCCGCGCCTATAACAGCAACCGACTTACCAACCGGTTTCTTATGTTTCAAAACATCAATGTAGCTGAGTACTTTAGGGTGATCGATACCTTCAATATTGAGTTTTCTTGGCACGATACCTGTTGCTAATATAACTTCGTCAAAACCCATTTTATTCAGCTGCGAAGCATCAACACGGATATTTAACTTCACGTCAACGCCATGCAACGCTAGCATCACACCGAAATAACGAATCGTTTCGTAAAACTCTTCTTTACCCGGTACTTGTTTAGCAATATTAAACTGCCCACCAATTTCGGAATCGGCATCAAACAACGTTACTTTGTGGCCACGTTGGGCTGCGGTAGATGCCGCCGCTAAACCCGCTGGTCCTGCACCGACAACGGCAATTTTTTTAATTACTGTTGCAGGCTCAATCACGTATTCTGTTTCGTGGCATGCTCTTGGATTAACTAAACAGCTGGTCATTTTGCCTTCAAATGCATGATCTAAACAAGCTTGGTTACAGCCAATACACGTATTAATTTGGTTCGATTTATTCTGTTGAGCTTTTATTACAAAATCGGGATCAGCTAAGAATGGACGCGCCATTGACACCATATCGGCATCACCGCGTGCGAGCACTTCTTCAGCAATTTCAGGTGTATTAATTCGGTTCGAAGTAATAACAGGAATATTGAGCGCTTCTCTAAATCTTGCGGTTACCCAAGTCCATGCTGCTCGCGGTACCTTCGTCGCTATCGTGGGAATTCTTGCTTCATGCCAACCAATTCCAGTATTGATTAAAGTCGCGCCGGCCTTTTCTATTTTTAGTCCTAATTCAACGACTTCGTCATAAGTAGAACCGCCTTCCACCAAATCCAGCATGGACAGGCGATAGATAATAATAAAATGCTCACCGACGGCTTCACGTACTCTGCGCACAACCTCAATAGGCAACTTAATCCTATTTTGGTATTCACCACCCCATTGGTCTGAACGGAAGTTTGTGCGTGCTGCGATAAATTGATTTAAGAAATAACCTTCAGATCCCATTATTTCAACACCATCATATCCAGCTCGTTGCGCTTGCAATGAAGTATTTACAAAATCATCAATTTGCTTTTGAATGCCCTCTTCATCGAGTTCCTTTGGCACAAACCGATTAATGGGCGCTTGCACAGGTGAAGGCGCAACCAAGTCTTTGTTATAAGCATAACGACCCGTATGCAATATTTGCATACAAATTTTTGCCCCTTCGGCATGCACAGCCGCGGTTATTTCCTTGTGCTGTTCTACAGCTTCGTCAGAGTCTAATCGTTTAGTGACTGCATGTGTCGCACCTTCGTCATTAGGGCCAATTCCACCTGTAACAATAAGACCAACGCCACCTCTTGCACGTTCAGCGAAAAACGCAGCCATGCGTTTATGGCCATTTGGAGCTTCTTCTAAGCCGGTATGCATTGAGCCCATTAATACGCGGTTTTTCAGGGTGGTAAAACCCAAATCAAGAGGACGAAATAAATGAGGAAATGGAGTATCAACTGCTGTTGTCATGCGCTGCCCTTTTAACTAGTCGTTACTATTATTAATTTAGTAAGCTGTTTTTATTTTTATGAATACTATTATAGAGTTTAATGCTGCATTATACAGCAACTTTGATACGGTTGCCGTTTATACTTTAGGTCAAATGCAGTGTAAACTGCGTTCAGGCGGATGTTTGTCTGCTAGTCGACAATATTGCTGGGCATGTCCTTTCTGACTTGTTGCCAAATTTTCCCACTTTCAACGCCATACTTTCTGACTACTGAAATGACACGATCAGCTTCATCGTTCGCCAATACTTCAAGGAGTTGTTGGTAATATTCAGTCACCACATCGCGAGCGGGTTGATGAGAGAAAAAGTAGCCACCTATGCGGGCATAAAAACTTCTAAAACCGTTCATCATGAGGACATAAACTGGATTATTCGAAGCAAACGCTAAATCATGATGCATTTGGTAGTCGAAATGCGCAAAAGACTTTCCGTCCTGCTCAATTTCTGAATAACGCGATATGATTTCTTTGCATTTTGCTGCGTTTTGCTTAAAAGCGGCTCGCATAAAAACAGCACTCAAATTTGTGCGTGCAGACAATAAATTGTCCACTAATTGCGGACGACCATCTTGGTCTAAGCGCGCTAGTGCTTCTAAAATATTGAGTCCACAGGTCTCCCAAAAATTATTTACCTTCGTGGGCTTACCATGCTGAATAGTTAACCAACCATCTCTGGCTAAGCGCTGCAATACTTCACGTAAAGTTGTTCGAGTAACACCAATTAGCTCAGACAGTTCACGTTCCGCTGGAAGGATAGTCCCAGGAGCAAAGCGACCGCTCCATATAGACTCAACAATGTACTCTTCAGCAAAACCGGCTGGACTTTGAGATTTATAAATCATGTTTTTCACAAACAACATTCTATTAACAATTTAACTGATTGTACCAAATGGTTATAACAAGGGAAGTACTAATACACCAACAAATTCATTGGTCTAATTATACTGATTTTTTATTGTCGACTTTTAGGCCGCAAAGCTTGGTCAGCAGAGAGGGTCGTTACAAACAATATCGAGAATAATTAGTTTGCAGGTTAAGCTATAATTTCACATCGGAATCCATGCTAACAAATTAAAAAAGTCCGCATTTAAGTCAAGCATAGCGTGTTATCAGTGGTTATTTTCAATACAGATTAGGTACTTCGTTGTATTTTCTGTATAGTACTTCCTAGTAGCATTTTGTCTGTCGATGCAGCACTGATTGACGCTTTGCAAGTGAAGTCGTTTATATTTGGCATCGTACCAGAACCTTTGAAGAGTCAAATAATTAAATGAAAGCATATGCAAGCATGGCAGAACTAATTGAAACATTAGAGTTGGAAATACAATCAATTACAGATACAATCAACACATTAAAGCAAGAACCAAAGAGCTTTAATGAGCAGGTTATCTTTAAATATATAGATACTGCTAGTACAGGTAAGACCAAAGATTTCGTGAGGTCGTTAGACGTAAAATCTGAACGTGGTTCATTATTTTCGTCCGGTGACGTGAGTAAATTAATAAAAGATGGTGCTGACGATATATCACCAGCCCTGCTCGCTATCGCGAGAAAGGTGGTAAATATCAAAAAGAAAAACAGCAAAAACCGTTAATTACTAATATACTAGAAAAACGGTTAGTATTATAATATACTAGTCAAATGGTTGCTTCGGTGGCTAAACTAGATTTTAAAGTCTGATTCTGTGATGGTGATAGCGAATTAGAATTATATTTTTCACTTAAGACAAAGAGAGCAATATGAGTAAAGGTACAGTTAAGTGGTTCAATGCAGATAAAGGTTTCGGTTTTATTACTCCAGAAGACGGTAGTAAGGACTTGTTCGTTCATCATTCAGAAATTCAATCTGGCGGTGATTATGCTACATTGAACGACGGTCAAGCAGTTGAGTTTGAAGTTGGACAAGGTCAAAAAGGCCCATGTGCAAATAAAGTTGTTGCTATCTAACCGATAGTTCACAATTAGGTAGCTGGAAGTTAACTTCTGGCTACCAAATCCCCTATTTCCTAAAAGCCCCCATAGTTACACAAATAAAGTGAGTAGTTCCCTCCTCATACGTTGTACATAATACTCAAGTTTTACCTATTCTGAACCGAAAACCTGATGAAATAAGACTTTATATTTCTAATCATTGAAAAGTGGTACACTGCGGCGAAAATTTTGCCATCGCAAAACAAGGTAAAAAAATGAAAACGACGATCATTGAAGCTGTCTATAAGAGCTTTCTCTGCCCAGCACCAGATTGGTATCAAAAAACGAACATTGCTTTTTTAATCGTAAACCCCATAATTTTCATTCTAGACCCTTACATTGCTGGTTAGACGCAGTCTATTTTGGATTATTGGAAAACACGGAATGGCTGTATCAGCAACACTTAATAGAACATCACAGCGCAACTCAACTCTTGGACAAAGGCAGTAGTGACAATCACTGACGTTATTAATCCAGCGCATTCTAATTAAAACAATTAATATGAAATAAAGGAATAATTTAATGCTGTATGACATTCAACAATGGTCACATTCTAGATCTGCATGGCAAGTACTTTTTTTATCTGCGGCTTTGCTGGTTGGTGCCGCACTCTATTTTCAGCATTTTCAGGGTTTACAACCCTGCATAATGTGTATTTACCAGCGAACTGCTGTTATCGGTATATTGATTGCGGCTTTCCTTCCGTTAATTAACAACACATTTTTTATGCGTTTGATTGGTTTTGCGGTTTGGGGCACGGCATCTGTGCAAGGTTTCTTAGTTTCAACTGAACATAAAGATATTTTATTTGGCGAGAATTCATTTTTAGTGCCTTGTGCAATTGAACCTAACTTTCCGAATTTTATGCCTTTACACCAGTGGTTCCCAGATCTATTTGGTGCCCCAGGTGACTGTTACGAGAATACATGGCAGTTTTTTGGTTTAGGAATGGCGGAATGGATGCAGACCATCTTTGCTTTTTATATTGCAGTCTTTGCTTTTATGTTTATTTTGCAATTTATTTCTTTTTCTAACACTAAAAGCAGTAGACAAAAAAAGGGCTAATCTAAGTCTGACAATGGCCAAGTCACAATATAATCTTCAAAGGATTGCATGTCGACTTCGTTTTCGTTCACTGTCCGTCCGCGAATAGAAACTCCTAGTTCATGCATTTTGGCTTTTTTACCCTTGTTTAGCAGGGGATGCCAAGATGCTAATCCGCGACCTTCATGCATTCTTCTATAGCTACACGATTTAGGCATATAAAATATGTCTTTTAAATTGTCTTTGGTTAAAGTAATACAATGGGGCACTAACTCACTGCGCCTCTCATATTGGGTGCACTCACAGCTCTTTGTGTGCAATAACTGACAAGCGATATTGGTAAAAAAAACTTCTTCTCCGTCCCTACCAACAGCGGTTGGCAGAGCTTCTTGTTCACTAATATCGCCGGCCTCTTCGTCATCAATAAACTTATGCAAGCAACACTTCGCACAACCATCACAAATGGCCTCCCATTGCGCTTTGTTCATTTCTTCGAGCTGCTTAGTTAGCCAAAATTCGGAATCCATCAAAGCTTTCGTATAAGGTGTTTTTCTCATTGGCTGGTCACTCTAGTTGATATTGATAAGTGCCCTTCGAGTACAGCCATTATTTTGTCATCCACATGCAAAGGACCGACTCCTTTAGGTGTGCCAGTTAATATCACATCCCCAGGAAGTAACGTAAAATAGTGTGAAATTTCAGCAATTAGCTGCAACATTGGGGTTAACATTAATGTCGTGTCACCGTTTTGGACTAATTGGTCATTAATATGTAATTGAAATGCAAAGTGGTCATCGTTAGCAAGTGAGTTGATTAAAACGAAAGGTGATAAAGGACAACTGCCGTCGAATGACTTAGCTCGCTCCCAAGGCTGGCCCGCTTTCTTTAAACGTTGTTGTTCATCTCTTAGAGTCAGATCTAATCCTAAACCTATCCCGCGCACTGCTTTAGATGCTTGTTCCACATTTACCTTAGTAAGCTTAGCGCCAATCAGTAAAGCGACTTCAAGCTCATTGTGGCATTCACCTTGGGTCGTAGGCACTGCGACTAGTTCTCGCATATCGACCACAGCAGTAGATGGCTTCATGAACAGCAGCAGTACATCACTCACTTGGTTACTCATTTCCTGAATATGATCCATGTAGTTTCGACCTACGCAAACCACCTTTCCCACCGGCAGTCCAATAGGTTGACCATGTTGATCATTGTGTTTATATACGACTATCTGTCCAGATTCACTTGCTAACATCTTAGCTTCCTTTGCTGATCCTATCGGCTAAATAACCAACAGAAACGCCAAAATAAAGAGAACGATTCCAGCGCATTAATGTGTGGAAGTTGTTGTATGCAAGATAAATACGACCACTGGCATCATCCGGCAATATCAATGAGGCTTTAATGTTTACGTTGGGTAAAGCCGTATCATCAAATCTAGTCACGCCTAAAGTATCCCATGTCGACATTGTTAGCATTTTCTCTTTAGCTAGGCCAGAAAATTTATTTATAGTGTTTATATCAAAACTTTTACTCAATTTAACTTGACGCCCCCACGTTTGTTGGCCGTTCCAACCCTCTTTAGAGAGAAAGTTTGCAATCGAGGCAAATACGTCTTCAGGTGTAGACCATATATCTTTTTTACCGTCACCGTCTCCATCCACAGCATATGACAAAAATGAAGTCGGCATGAATTGGCTTTGTCCCATTGCGCCAGCCCAAGACCCTGTGAAGTCCTCGAGCGATACATGTCCTTCAGATAATATTATTAATGCAGCAAAAAATTGTTTTTTAAACAACGCCTCTCTACGACCATCAAACGCCAAGGAGACCAGAGATGAAAGTACCGGATGGTTGCCTTGAATATGTCCAAAGTTACTTTCATTTCCCCATAAAGCGACAATAAAACGTTTTTGCACACCATATTTTTTTTCTATTTTATTGAGTAATTGACTATGCTCTTGCATTTGTTCTAGCGCTTTTTTTACTTTCCAATCCGGCACTCTAGTGCTTAGATACTTATCTAAGGTCAGCTTAGTTTCAGGTTGATTTTTATCTGCTTTAACGACGTTTTCACGCATTTTGATAGAAGCAAATACAGGGTCAAGCAACTCGGCTGAAAAACCTTTGATTTCTGCTTCAGCTCGCAATTGCTTGACATAGTCAGCAAATTTTACATCTACGCTAGCCTCTGGCACTAGATGGTCGCTTTGGGCAAACGTTGAAATAGATAAAAGTGCCAATATAGAGACTATGAGCATAGTGACAGTACTTCGCTTTGAAGTATTGCGAAAGCCACGAATAAATAAAGACATAATCAATTCCTTTAGAATTTCTTATCAGGTTGTTCGCTCAACCCTTGTGAGCGACGATGCTCAGAGAGTAAACTTTCTTCGGTTGGAGGTATTTGCAAATAAAAACCTTTTTCCTTCAGGTTCTTAGTCAACTTTTCAATACTAATATTGGCGATATTACGAGGTTTGTGCAAAGGAACAAGCATCACAAATTTAGGCAAACCAAAAGTATCGAGAAGCATTTTAGGTACTTCTGAAAAATCATCTCTTTTGTTAATGTACAGATAAGTATCTGCTTTTTTACGAGACTTATAAACTGCGCAAAGCATTAAATTCTCCCCCTTCAGCCTTAAATAAATGAGTCAGTTCTTGAGCAAAAATATCTCTGCGCCAACCACTCACAACATCAGGCTGCAGTTGCACTGAATCTAATTCATCAACGTCAAACCAACACCACTTAAGCCATTGATTTAATTGCTTTTTAGAAGCAAGGACTTCTACTCTTGTGTTATGTTTTTCGGCTAACGCGTCGCACACAACTTTGAGCGCAGATAGTGCTTTTTTATAATCGTTAAAGTCAGTTAAGCGCTGTACTTTCGGCGGACAATCTTCAATAGCCGTACCAAGGGCATTTTGTACTAGTTGCAATAATGTGTCGGTATGAATACGTGCTTCTTTTGGCGTAATTGATTCTAGTTGAAATAACTTCGCTTTGTTGTCAGGAAGTTTCATTGCAACTTCAAGCATACCTTGCTCGCGCAAAACAAAGTTAATTGCCATGTCACGCTTCTGTGCTTGCTGCAAACGCCAACTTGCTATTTCTTTCAACGCTTGGCGCGACTGTGCACCAATTTTCCAATTGTTTTTAAGTGACAAATAGGCTAAATCGCTGGGCACTTCTGCCCGTTTTTTTGATGATAAAAACTCTGACTCTGCAAAAACCCATTCTGTTTGTCTAATCTCTTGCACTTGTTGGGCTAGTTGTCTATACACCGGTAATAAGTAAAATACATCTGCTGCAGCGTATTTTAGTTGTTCAACTGATAATGGACGAGATATCCAATCTGTTCTGGATTCGCCCTTATCAACATGCACATTCAACATCTGCTCAACCAAATTAGCGTACCCGAGCGTTTGCCCCATATCTAACAAGTTAGCAGCAAATTGGGAATCAAAAAGTGGCGTTGGTATTACCTTTAAATTAAACCACAATGCGTCTAAATCTTCAGAACATGAATGTAGCACCTTTACAATTGATGGGTTGACTAATATTTCGTTGAAAACTGACAAATCATCCAACGCAACCGGATCTATTAGGCCGAGGTGCTTACCATCATACACTTGAATAAGACCAAGTTGTGGCACCAGTGTTCTAGTGCGTACGAATTCGGTATCGATAGCTAATGCATCTGCTGTGGCAATGCGCGCGCAATAATCAGTTAATGCTTCAGGTGTATCTATATATTCAAAATTCATTAGTCTCTTAATTCTCGACGTAATATTTTACCGACATTCGTTTTTGGCAAATCATCTCTGAATTCGATAATTTTAGGTACTTTATAACCGGTCAATAACGATTTACAATGATCAATAATTTGTTGCTCTGTAAGATTCTTATCTTTCTTAACAACAAACAACTTCACCACCTCACCGGATACTTCATGCGGGATTCCGATCGCAGCAGCTTCAAGCACTCCCTCATGCATCGCTGCTATTTCTTCAATCTCATTTGGGAAAACATTAAAGCCTGATACCAAAATCATATCTTTTTTACGATCAACAATATAAAAAAAGCCATCGTCATCCATTTTCGCAATATCACCGGTAGCCAGCCAGCCATCTTTGATGATCTCAGCTGTGGCTTCAGGACGATTTAAGTACCCCAACATAACCTGTGGCCCTTTCACACACATTTCACCAGCTTCACCGTGTGCGACTTCATTACCATCATCATCAATTAGTTTTATATCCGTAGATGGCAGAGGTATGCCAATCGAGCCTTTATAAGATTTGATATTGGTCGGATTTACGGTAACCACCGGTGAACATTCAGTAAGTCCGTAGCCTTCCAATAAAACAGTACCGGTTACTTCTTGCCATTTTTCTGCTACGCCCCTTTGCACCGCCATGCCACCACCTAATCCAAATTTAAAATTTGAATAATCGAGGTCGGCGAAACCTGGTGTGTTTAGCAGACCATTGAATAATGTATTGACACCCGTTATCACAGCGAATGGGTATTTATTTAGCTCACGAACAAATCCTTTCATATCTCGAGGATTGGTTATCAATAAGTTTGGACAACCATATTTTAAAAACGTCAAACAATTACTGGTGAGCGCGAATATATGGTAAAGCGGTAATGCGGTAACCACTAAATCTTTACCAATAGTTATAGAGGCTTCGAGCCCGCCCGATACCTGCTCTAAATTCGCCACCATATTCTTATGTGTCAGCATAGCCCCTTTAGAGACTCCTGTGGTGCCACCGGTGTATTGCAAAAATGCGATATCAGAGGATAGCACTTTAGGTCGAGAATATGATTGATTTTCGCCATTAGCCATCGCTTGGGTAAAACGCTTAGCTTGAGGTAGGTTAAATTCAGGGACCATTTTCTTTATATATTTTACTGCAAAATTAACCAACCATCGTTTCGGGGCTGGTAACATATCTGCGATGCTAGTTAATAAGACTTCTTGTACTGATGTTTTATCAATCACTGCAGCCAATGTGTGGGCAAAATTTTCTACAATGACAATGGTTTTGACATTAGCATCGATAAGTTGATGTTGTAATTCGCGCGCCGTATATAAAGGATTAACATTAACCACAGTCATACCCGCTCTTAACACACCAAACAAAGCGACCGGATATTGCAATAAGTTAGGCATCATTATCGCAATAGCATCCCCTTTTTGTAGGCCTTGGCTTTGCAGATATGCGGCAAATTGCATAGACAGCACATCTAAATCTTCAAACGTGATTTCATGCCCCATATTTATAAAAGCTGTTTGATTTGCGTATTCAGCGACAGAAGCTTCGAATATTTCCAAAAGTGTTGACAAGCTGTCAACATTTATCTCAGGTTGCATGGTTTTGTCATACTGCTTTAACCAGACTTTTTCCACGTTTTGTCCTCTAAAAATAGTTGTTATGTGCGCCGCGCTTGTGCGAAGTCTTATACTTATTTAAAAATCGGTTCTACCCAATAGTGCGGCCTCAACTTGAAGGATAGCTTATAAGAGCAGCATGATTAAATCCGCTTAATATCCTAATACTAAAGGATGATTGTGAAAAAATAAACGTGAACAGCCATTCATCTGGTGAATAGGAACAATTTTGTTTAATTAATCACCATCTAAAGTGTTTATTGACTGCAATGTTGCACAATGATTTCTGAAATTACGTTTTCAGCCTCCATGTGAACATGATGTCCCCCGTCAAGTACTGTCAGCTTAGCGTCTTTAAATAACGCTTTTCTTTGTGCGATAAGATCATTAACTTTATTAAAACCGCGACTTCCTAGCACGAAATGAATCGGACATTGGATGCCTTGCATTAAGCTCTCTGCTTGGGTTTGGGTCAGTCGAAGTGACGATATAGTTCGCAATCTTTTATCGGTAGACCATTCAATAGCAGCTGATTGTTCATCAAATGTGATATTTCTATGCAATATAATCATTGCATTTTCTGCACTGAGATCACTGATTTTCTGACGCGCTTGAACAATCGAATTTAAATCTTTTGGGTGCCTAATGGATTTTTCATTAGCATCAATTCTACTAATAATCGCCTTTCTCAACTGCTCAATACTTGTCGACTCTGGCTCTGTCAATGGGCCTGCAGACTCTATACAAACGAAACTGCGGACAACTTCAGGAAAAATAGCGCAATACATACTAGATATGATGCCTCCCAAAGAGTGACCTACAATTGAGAAATGAGTCCATCCTTGGGCATGCACTAAGCAATGTAGGTCATGCACATAGTCCAATAAATGATAATGCGCATCAGCACTGCGGTGCGACGACTTTCCATGCCCAGGTAAATCAATCGCAATGACATAAAAATCGTCAAGTAGCCCAATAAGCTTGGTAAAACTCGCGGCGTTATCTAACCAACCATGTACCATTAATAATAGTGGTTTGTCTGTCTGACCGTTACTCAGTGCTGCGATCTTGCGGTTTGGAATCGTGAAAATCAGTTCAGTGCTGCTCATTTAAAGGCGTATTCCCATTGCTTAAAGTTCATATTAGCGAAAAACAGAAAAGCGGCAAAAGCCGCTTTATAACGAGGTTCATGAAGTTACCCAAGGTGCGCTGGTAAGCCTACCTAGTTTGGATGCTCTGAAGTCTTAATCTTCACTCTATCGGTATCGCCAGACCTTACCCGGCTCTGAATACCCGACGTACCCGATTTACTTTTGTTAGTTTGTACTCTTATCGTCGCTCTAGTGTGGAAGAAGCCATAAGGTCTCCAGTAATCCCTTCTTAAACCCATTCCCCAATAGGGTGATAGGTCAGAATAGTAGAAACCAGACATGTGATAATCTTCAGTCTCTTTCCACATGTAGTAACCGCTGGCTAACAAAACTGGGTAAACATAAGTTTGCTCTCCAATAATGCCTTCCAAAGGCTCCCCTAACTCACCTAAAAAGGTAATTAAACGGCCTTTTTCGAACACGAGTGGGTCAATGAAACCGGCGACTTGCACCTTAAACCTTCCGGCACTATCAAGGTTTGTGCGAGGTTTTCCATACTGATTACTCGGATATTGTAGGATTTCTATTTCTGAATATTCTTCTTTATTCTCAACATTAACGATTTCACCGCCCCACCGCGCTTTTGCGCCTTGACCCGTTTCACTGCCGTTAATGATATTCTCAAATGAAATCAAACTTTCGTCGTCTGATACTTTTATTTGGTCAGGAACAATCGCACATCCACCTACCAATATGGCAAGCGCGACAACAGATGTTCTTAAAAATGAATGCATAGCTTTACTCCAAAATTATCGTTTACTTACGATTTTGTGGTTACTATTAGCGTAATATGTGCTTTTATAAATTCCTTATCAAGGACTTTATAAAAATCAGTTAGTTATCTCTATAAAATTATATTTTAACGTGGTACCAGAGTCGCTCCAAAACCAATCGCAATTAAGCCATATCTACTTTTATTCTCTTTTTTCGTTTTGTTATTATTTTATACGAAAGTCAGGACAAATAGATTCTCTTATAATAACACTTTTATGTACCAAAAAAGGGAAAGTATATTGTCAGATAATTATTTTGCTAAACATTCCGTTGTTTTTGCAATTTTAGGCGAAGATGTCGACACCTAAAAGCTGTGTAATGTCATCTCGCTTCTGTTGTGTCTCTATCGACTTATAAGTTTCTAACTCTTGGCGAATGCGCAAATTAGGATTGTCGTCATAGCTAGTTGATTGCTTAAAGGATTCTGCCCTTTGGAATACTTCCTCATTACCTGCGACTAATTTCTGCTGCTCTGCTTTTCCCTGGCCCGTTTGCTCAGATTCATTGACTTGCCCGAGCTGTGCACGTTTAATAATTGGAGTTTGGGATGCATTATCAATAGAGTCTTTAGCAATAAAAATTGCACTACTACTGTTAATATTCGCCGTATCCATTTACCCTCCGTTAACACCATAATAATGTACTTTGCGTTAGATTATTCTTTACCTGGTAGTTTTTTCCAAGTCACTTTGTCACGTAAATAAATAGGTGTAACAGCATCAACACTGATAGTATTTCCATCTTTGAATGCTTGTTCAGCGATGGCTAAAATATATTCAGCAGAAGGATACAAGACGTTAATTGGCTCAGCGTTTTGTAACGCTGAGAGTGCATCGCTATATGCGTCCCAACCCGTCCCTGCTCTTCCATATATTTGATTATCATCGCTAATTTCTGCAAATTTTGCAACCGCCTCTGCAGGTGTTAAAACGGCTTCAGTTTGACGCTCTTTAACTACTCCCGCAACAATACCTTGCTTAACCTCAAAATGCCCAAAATACACTTCTTGCATTCTAGCATCAATCAATACTTTGGTAATGAGATAACCATGCTCCATATAATTTTGTTGAGCCATTGCTGCGAGCGTAGAAACCTCAATGACCGGTAAGTCTGCGCCTAGTGCTAACCCTTGCACAATGCCGGTTGCGATCCGCACCCCTGTAAAACTGCCAGGGCCTCTACCATAAGCTAGCGCATCTAAATCACTCACTTTAATACCATGTTTTGTCAGCAACTTGTCTATCATTGGTAATATACGTTGGCTATGTTGTTGCGGACAAATCTCAAATATAGCGTCTTTTACATCGCCATTTAACAGGGCGACCGAGCATGCTTCGGTCGCGGTATCTATCGCTAATATTTTCATTATTCAATCTTATTTAAAAAAGCGGTAACCGCATCCAAACTTCGGGTTCGTTTCATATTTGGCAAACTCGCAATAAACGTTTGACCATATTGTTTAGTAACTAATCGGTTATCACAAATAACCAATACACCTCTATCAGTTTCATCGCGAATAAGACGTCCAGCGCCTTGTTTTAACGTAATCACCGCTTGCGGAATTTGTATTTGCGCAAATGCATTACCTCCCTGCTTCTTACAATCTTCTATGCGCGCCTGCAGTAAAGGATCATCTGGTGATGCAAATGGGAGTTTATCGATCATAACACAAAGCAGATCATTGCCCTTAACATCAACACCTTCCCAAAATGCTCCTGTCCCAAATAAGACCGCATTTTGATTTTTAAGATACTCGTCTAATAAGGCTTGTTTGGTTGTACTACCTTGCACTAATATTGGGTTATTTATCTTTTCTTGCACCAGCTCAGCAACTTCACGCATCATTGCATGACTAGTAAAAAGAATGAATGCGCGGCCTTTACTGGCATCAATTAGACGACACGCGATGTCTACTAAATTATATTTTATTGCTCTGTCATTCGGTTCGGGCAAAAATCGTGGAATACATAACATAGCTTGATTTTGATAGTCAAAAGGGCTACCTAATGACAATGTTTTTGCATCATGAAGGCCCATATGATTACGATAATGATCAAAGTTATCATCCACCATCAACGTTGCAGATGTGAATATCCAAGCCGCATTTTGCGCTTTCATAATAGCTGAAAATTTATCTGCAATACTCAGTGGTGTAAGATGCAAGATAATTTGCCTTGGGGTCGTTTCAAACCACAAACTCACGCCGACGTGGTTAATATCTGTTACATGCTCCAAACACTGACTAAATTCAGAGACACGTTCAATCATCATGTCGAGATCTTTGTCACGGCCTTGTTGAATAATGGCAATTGCAGATAACTGCTCTAAGCTTTGTTTAATAATAGTAATTTGGTTAGCAATGTCGGTTTGAGTGAGCTTTTGGGCCCAATTACCGCGACTCGGATTATGCGGAAATAATAAACGTAAATCAGCCATATGCATTTGGCACTTTTCCGCTATCTTAGCTAACTGGTCGGCATCTTTTAGCACAGACCTTGTTATCGCGATGATATCCTTGGTCAAGTCTTGAACTTGTCTACTTGAAAAGTTCTCGCCGAAATATTCACTCGCTATATCAGGAACTTGGTGGGCTTCATCAAAAATAACCACATCAACATCAGGAATTAACTCACCAAAACCGGTATCTTTTAAAGCCAAGTCTGCAAAAAACAAATGATGGTTAACAACAATTACATCAGCTTCCATCGCATTTCTTCTTGCTTTCACTAAATAGCAATCTTCATAACTTGGGCAGTCTTTACCTAAACAGTTATCCACTGTAGACGTGACTATAGGCAACACCTTTGCGTCTTCTTTAATGCTTTTCAATTCCCCAATATCACCCGTTGAGGTTGTGCTGGCCCACTTTCTTACTAAGCTAAATTCGTTTAGCACTTCTTTCTCAAGCAATACGTTGCCACCACCATGTTGTGAAAGTCGATGTAAACAGAGGTAATTAGCTCGACCTTTCAACAGTGCTGTTTTTCTGGTTTTATCTATGGCTTTTTTTACGGTGGGTAAGTCACGATGAAACAGCTGCTCTTGCAGGTTTTTTGTTCCCGTCGAAACAATAAATTTTTTCTTAGAAAGTAATGCTGGAGCCAAATAAGCAAAGGTTTTACCGGTCCCTGTGCCAGCTTCAACAATCAGGGAACCTCGCTCTTTAATTGCCGCAGCGACTGCTTCTGCCATCGTTGTTTGCGCATCTCTGGGCGTAAAGCCAGAGATAACCTCAGCCAATGGACCAGGATTCGAGAAAAAGGACTCAATTTCAGACATTAAATTTTATTTTTTCCGGTGTGCACGTTATTCAGATTTTATATTCGACATTATGCCAAATAAGCTCATCAAGTTTTTAATTATTTCAGGCTAATTATCGTAATTTATTGTTTAACTAAAAAATGACATGCCTCATCTAGTGAATCGATAGAACAATATGACAATTCGTTGAAAATGAATACTATGCTTTATAAGTGTTTATTAGAATATTATTTAACGCCAATATTGAGCTAAGCAAAATAGTTATTGACCCTGGCATAAATTGCTCATCCTGCTGACAACATATGACCACTTCTAACGATATAGCCTGCTCAGCCGAATTAAAGTAGTAACAATTTTTTACTAATTTTTATTTATTCTTTTGCCTAAAATAAGTAAACAGAACTACAGGAATTAAAAATAAGCATATTAGAAGATTAACTTTAATTAATAATAGAATCAGGTTAAAAATCGTCAACTACTGCGTTTGCGAGGGTGGAATTAGCACCAACTGACATTGACTGAGCCAAACCTAAACCGTTAGCTCCTGCGACTGCCACTTGGCTATAGTCGATATTATCAATCCCCTTACTATACCCCTAAGCTAATGCATTTATGCCACCATAAATGGCAGCTCCTAGTACATGCCAAAAAAGCTCGCCGTTAGGGTCTGTGTATTTATATGGGTTGTTATTGACATATAAATAACGATTAAACGACATCACCGGATTTTGCGGCGTATACCTAACTGGATCATTTGAATAAAACCGTTCAATCTGGATCATAGTATCGAGCCTGTATTTACAGTAATCGATTTTATGATCCACCGTTTTTCTTAAGTTTTAAGCGGCGTTATTTGAATTTCGTTTTGGCTGAAGAGGCAGACTGTAAAAGAGCGTCCCAATCGTCGGGAGGATTACCAGAGACTAGCATTTTAGCGAAGACTTTGTAAGCATCGCTTTTACTTTCATAAGCGCGTTTTGTGGATTCGTGATTTACCCACGCATAAACAATCACCTTAGATGCTTGGTGGTATCGAAAGAATAAGCGGTACTGCTGAAAAAACTTTGCTCTAAACCAGTGTTTGTTGTTATCACCGAGTGTCGTGCCTTGCCGATAGTCGGTCTTAGTTGGATCTTGAGGAATGATGTCAAACGCGAGTTTCTGGATCGCGGCTAATCGCTTGGTCGCGTTTTTCTTCGCGTAACCTTTAGGGTCTTTTGTTTTGAGCTTTTCAACTTTCTCAGTCAACAATTGATATTGCTCGATGAACAAGGGATGGGCGTAAAGTGTCCAACCGTTAACAATCATGGGCTTATTATTACTCAATGTTAATCGTCGTCGTCATTAAGCGGTGCATCTAAGTCAATATCAACATCTTGAATTAGCTCATCAACCTTTTGCTTCATTTCTGCACTGAGCGCTTGAATATTTTCTGGATGAGCTTGGAGGTCATTGCCTAAAAATTCTAGAAAGGCATTTAATGCGGGGTCGCCATCAGTTTGTTCAGCACGCGATAAAGTCACAGTGCCATTTGGCTCAACGGTGAATGTAATCTTGTCTTTCTTGCCAAGGTGCAAGGCTTTACGCACAACACTGGGCACAGTCGTTTGGTAACGGTCAGTTAAAGTTGACTCTGTTTGTAAAGGTAATTGTGGCAATTTCTTATCCTCAATTTGTGTTATGCAACAATGGTAATGCAAACGCATTACTATTGCCAGCTTTTTTACGAGCACTGCCTAATACAAGCGCTCTGCACTCAAGGCCGACGGATGACTGCGGTTATACACCTCAGACAACTTCACATCGTCTATATCCAGATACAATAGCTCGGTGCGCCGAATACCGGTAGCATAAAACGTCTCCATCACTACGCGGTATCGATACCCCCGCGTACCAAACTGCAAGGTATACGACAGCATTTTTTCTATAAATGTTTCACAAACGTCAGTAGGTTGCGTTTTTGCGCCAAGCACAACGGTGCGTCTTTCAATACTTGTCGATACCGGTTGAGATAGACCATATAGCTGCCCATTAAATCTAAGGTCACGTCATCAATGTAGCGTATATTTTGTGTTAAACACCACACAAAGAACTTTTTCAGACCCGATTTTTTACCGCGTATCGTATCGCTAGTCTGCCGCAGAGGTAATAACCCCCGCCTCATCAATTTCAGGAAAGACAATACACCCTCGGAATAACTCACCGCCTGTGCATAACAATAAATTGTTGTGTAACAAAGCCCCCCTCATCGCGCCACCTTGCGTTGTTCGACGACTACCAACTTGACTTCCAAGGCTTCGGTTATATAAACAAGGATAAGAATGCTCACGCAAGTCCTCAGGAATGGCAGCTTGTGGCCAGCGTAACTTTGCCTACATGCGCGTCATGCCGTCTATCCAGTGCTCTGTTTCTTCGCCATAAGTCGCCCAAGCAAAGAGTTTTTTACTGGCACCTAACACCGCAACGAATATCAGCCATCAGACTAGCTGAAGGGCTTGACAGATAATCGGCAATAAACGATGTTAAGTCTATTGAGACAGTGAAATTCCGATAGTTCTACAAAAGCCCATGAGTTCGTACCTCAGGGCTTTTGTCGTTTCTGCACCAGAAAAATTACTTATTCACTGCTGTTTTCACCTTACCTATTAGTTGTTCTCCCTCTTAAATGCTTGCTCAGCTAAAAATTCCGCGACGTCCTTTGCTAGTGCAAAAAAGCTCAAACACACTGGCCTATAAGTTTTAAGTTGTACCGCCACATTTTTAATGTGACTGCTTTCTTTACACTCCCAAGGAGTTTATCAGCGCAAGATAATGAAGTTCTAACAGCGATAACCCTTGCGGAGGGGTTTTGTCATGAATTAGGAGGTGTCAGGTTTCTTTACATTTTCTCTTATGGAATAAATGTAAAATCAACTAACATTTTGTATTATATGAATAATTTAATATAGGCATAAATTTTGCATTTGAACCTTTGTAGACAACAGTCTCTTCCTATTAACTAATTCTTAGCACTTCCTGTGTTTCGCTTTTCTAATCTGAAGTCCTTACCTCAGGAATATACTGTCCGGCAATGGGCCTCACTGTTAACGTGATATGGAAATAACAAATGAAATATAAGTTTTTTAAACTTACCTGCGTATGCTTAATGACCTTAGTTTTTGGTATGAAATTAGCATCTGCGACACCCATTTTACTGACATTTGATTGGACTGGCCAATGCGACGACTGCCAAAATAGCGCGGGGGCTATCGATGTCCCAGGGTTTTTTATGGGTGACGGTTACACTCAGGACGTATCAGGTTTACTTACGGTAACGTATGACCCCAGTCTTGGTCAGTTCGAATTTGATTCATTCGTTTATAATGGGTCATCGATACTACACAAAGCCGAGGCATCAGGTTATTTTAATGTTGATATATCTAGCGCGTTTACTATTGTAGGCAATAGCGTTGAAGTCACAGGCGGGTTGTCACTCGCCACACACGGATTTAGTTATAAGGGGAGTTTTGATGATTTAAAGCAATATGATACCCACCCTATTTATGGTGTTGTGGATAGAGTGAACCGTGTTATGGCATTCGATGGATCGGGAGATTTTCGGTTAGCAGTGAATTATTCGTGGATCACGTATGTAGAACCAGATGTGTGTATAGGTGATTGCGGTGGTGGAGGTAGTGGAGGTGGGCGCTCATCCGGTTCGCGCGATATAGGTTATGATTCAAAATTTGTTATGAGAGGCAATTTACCGTCACCTTTAGCCAACCCAGTACCAGAACCCTCTACAATCGCTCTTTTTGCCTTAGGGGTGTTAGGTTTAAGTTTGCGTCGTAAGAAGTGCGCTTAAATTTTACGGTTGTACCATTATTTCTAATTATCGACGATGGTATGCCTGAATTAACCCATGAAACCCAATGTTGTCGATAATCATTAAGAAGTACCTTCCAATTCGGTGGGTGCTTTTTTTTTGCTCGTAAAGCCTTGATAATCGACGAATGTGGTTTTCTAATGTTCGTTTTGAAACCCTTAATTTATCTTTGCCGAATTGATAACCTAAAAAATCAAAGCCTTTTGATATTTTACCAATAAAGGTTTTATCCGGCACTTGCTCTATTTTTAATTGACTAAAGTGTTGATTGACTGTTCTCACCGCTTTGCGCAGGTGCCAGCGAGTTTTGGCTAATACAATGACGTCATCCATGTACCTGCGATAAAAATAGCGTGGATCACCTTCCATTTGTTTATCTAGGTAATACCCGATCATATTGAGATAGCTATAAATAGCCATAACTTCTTCGTGGGCAAAATAAGGTCGTTCTGGATAAATAGGGTTTTTGTGCAAACCAATCTTTTTCGTCTTGAATGTTTTCGCGCATTTGTTCAAATGAAGTATCCAGCAAACCTGCAAGGTGCTGCATAGATATTTCCTTTTGCGACTGTATTAATTCGGATATGCCCGGGCATTCATCTTCAATATCAGTTACCAAAGTACCTAAATGATCTAACAACTCCTCGAATACGCTAAGCTGCTCATGTTTTATATCGTCAAAAGTAACGCCTGCACCACCATTAATCTTAAACTGCAGCAACAACATACTAACCTGCAAATCTTCGTAAATTCGTTCACCATTGCAATATTGGTCATAAACATCAAAAGGAATAACCGTAGTAATTATCAATTCTTTGGTTGGTGAGAAGTCTTGGTTCAATCGAATTTTAATATGCGCGGCATTTAACTCATTCAGTAAGTGTAGAAATTGGTCTGAATAGCTTGAAGACGACATTCCAGAGCGAAGAATTTCGTTTAATGTTTCGTCAGAGTAGACAACGTGAAAGCCCTCCGTTTTTAGCTTCAGTAGAAAATCTGGTAACTTACCTTTTTGTAATTTGTCTAATATATTATGATCTAGATATACTAGAGGCTCGCCAGAGTACCTTTTAATTTCTTTTGGGTTTGTAATCACAACATTCCTGTAATGTATCTAATATGATGTACTTAATTAAATAACATTATCAAACTCGGTGAATCTCAGTTAGTGGCGCTGGGACAAAATGCTCACCTCGTTGGCAACAGCTGACCACTTCTACCGGAAAGGTCTGCCCAGCACACTGGAGATATTAAAAAAAGAAAGCCCAAATTACATAGATTGAGACCGCTATTTCAATAATGATAATCGCTACAAATGAAACAGGGTTACTATTTAGCGAAATATCGCTTCCTCCTTTCAACATCAATTCGCCGTTGTAAATACTAAGGAATGCGCTAACAAATAGTGCTATTGCAGCTAATATTGAAACAAATTCATGTGAATTCACTGTTCTTTTTTCTCTTCTGGAGGCGTTTGCAATTGTTCTACAGTAGAGCTAACTATAGCGCCGGTTGCTTTGTCTACAGCATAATAAACACCATAGCTTTGAAACTTCCGCCTTTGCCCACATGGCTTTTTTCAGCTTGTGCACCAGCAGCATCACCAGACAAGCCTGCGGCATGACCCTCTAAAGCAAGCGATGCTATATTAAGAGCTGTTGATATTGCCTGCGCTGGCGCTAAAGGGACATAACCGAGGGTATCACCAAAGTCTTGCACCGCATCATTGGTAACTATTATAGCGCCTGCGTCACCGATATCACTTGCAACTTGCTGAACTGCTGACGCAGAATCCGTAGCTATATTTTGTTGAGTAAAACAGCTCAATCACTGGATCATAATACCGTGCCTGCATATAGATAAATATTATTAAGCATAAATCTACTTTCCAATGAAAATTCCACTATCAGCAAGCATAAGTTACAAACGTCGTGGGCAGCATTGATTGGTTGCAGTAGTCAGAACAAAAAACGTGCCTAGTCAAAAAAATTGGTGCCGCCAATATTCATTAAAAAGCTCCGACATGTCGTAAACAACGGAGCTTTCATAGTATTAACAAAACCTTAAGAAGAATTTGAAACTGACCCTGATTATCTAAACAATACTTTTTCTTGTTTAAACCAATAAATACAAAATATAAGTAAACCACCTGCAATGACTGCAGTTGAGCCAAATATAGCAAACAATTGAACGTAGTCCATGGTGCCTTTAATTAATTCCTTAATAGCTAGCGCGACATTAGTTAATGGCACCCAAGCCCAAATACCTTTTAATTGAACACCCGGAAGCATCGCAAAGATAACTGGAATAATAGTCACAAAAACAAGCGGCGTCATATAACCCTGAGCTTCCTTAAACGAGCGTGCGTAAATTGATAAGGTCAGCAATACAGCAGAAAAAATAGCGACAACCGGCACCAACATGAAGAATACAAGTAAGAAGTCGATAGCATCGATAGAGGACATAAATTTTACTAACACTTCACCCGCTTCACCTTTACTTAATACTGCCGTCCATAAGGCAATACTCAAGACAGTTACGAGTGCTGACGTTACGCCGGCAAAAGCGATAGTAAAGAACTTACCAAGTACAATTTTTGTTCTCTCTATTGGTGTGATAAGTAATGTTTCAAGTGTTCCGCGTTCTTTCTCACCAGCACCTAAATCACTGGCCGGCAGCATTGCGCCCTGTAAACAAAGCATGAAAATTATGTAAGGAATGAAACCACCAATTGACTCACCCTGCGTTTCGCGTTCGTCTGCTACATTAATTTCTTCAACTTCAATAGGTGTGACCACACTTATTTGCTGAGATTCAGATAAACCCAAGGTTGAAAATGCGGTCGTTTGGTATTGTTCTGAAAGCGCATCGACAATTTCATTTAATTTGTTTTCGACTACTTTCAAACCCGCTTGGTTACGATATAGTTTAAGTATTATTTTACCCGAATCGAGTACCTTGTTGCTGTAGTTTTCTGGTATCTCGATAACAAAATCAATTTTACCTTCTTTTACATAAGCAATTATTTGTTCTGCAGTTTGCACTTCGATAGGTAATTTTTGCAGTGAAAATTGTTCAACTTGGTTAAGTTTACCAACAAACTCTTCACTAAATTGGTCACCAATAATGGCATAAGTACGCGTTTTTTCTAATGCACCTTTGACTACGTTCGTGCCTACGTATAGCGTGCCGCCAATCAACAATGGAAACAACAAAATAGGCAGAGCGATCATGAAAAATAGGGTTTTTCTGTCGCGTAATAATTCTTTAATTTCTTTTTGAAATACCAACCACATAATAATACTCCCTATTGTTCTGTTGTTTGCTGTTTAGGCTTACCTATAGAGCGCAAAAATGCTTCATGCATTGAAACTTCATCAAGAGCCCTGAAAGCCTCAAACGTATCATTAAACATGGTTTTTCCTTGATCGATTACCGTTACTCTGTCGCAAAGTTCAGAGACTTCATCTAAATGGTGGGTAGAAAATATCACAGGCACATTGTCACGTTTCAAATCACGAATAAAGTTCAACACAGTTTGTGTGGCCATGATATCAAGGCCAGTGGTCGGTTCATCTAAGATAACAACTTTAGGAGAATGAATAACTGAGCGTGCAATTGACGCCTTCTGTTTCATTCCTGTGGAATAGGTTTCGCTGCGTCGGTCTAAGAATGAATCCATATCCAAACGTTCTGATAACTCGGTGGTCCGTTTGCTAATTTCATCATTCGTCATTCCATTTAACTTGCCGAAATACGCAATATTTTCACGCCCACTCAAACGTCCATAGAGTCCGGTTCCACCCGATAAAAAACCAATCTGTTTTCTAGCCTCAACAGGGTTTTTTAATATATCAAAACCACCTATATTAATACTGCCGCTGTCTGGCTGTAATGCGGTTGATAACATTCTTAAGGTGGTTGTTTTACCCGCTCCATTTGGTCCTAACAATCCTAATACTTCGCCATTTTGGCAACTGAAGCTAACTTCTCGTACTGAGTGAAAGAAGCGTCCTTGTAATCTTGGATCTTTTTTATCTTGATCACTGAGCTTCTTAGGGTTCTCTACTTTAAATTTCTTAGCGAGTTTGTTTATTTCAATCACACTAATATCCCTATATTTTCGTTTAGTATAGTGTTTATCTATTCATGTAGGTTATGCCATATCGCGGTAAATTACTAAGGCAATCGATACTCATTATAAATTTAAATGTATCAAATTAAGTCTATCGTCTATTTGTACTTGTTTTACTCTTCGATAAACTGAATACTTTGTGCGTCGCGCAAAATTTAAATTAAACGTCAAAACATAGGAAGTAAAATGAGCGAAAACGATAACGAAGTGACTAATCCAATACAAGCTTGTAATGATGTTTTTACGCGTCCCTCGGAAGTATTTAAAGCATTATCATTGAAAGACAATTGGTCTTGGGTGCCGTTTTTCCTTGTGGTAGTGATTAGCGCACTGCCTGCCTACCTTTATTTCGGAGTGGTGGATTATGAATGGTATATTGACACACAGTTAGCACTGAGCATGCCAGATGCAAGCCCTGCGGAATTAGAAAACATGCGACCGGCATATGGCACAGGTAAAAGTGCTGCATGGTTTGCTCTTGTTGGTGCCCCCTTATACCTCATTGTTGTGTCGGCTCTTTTAGGCATGTACTTCACTTTAGTTACCAGAAATGATGACAAAAGCATTCACAGTTTTTTTGATTGGTATGGTGCACAGTGGTGGTTCATGATGCCTACTCTCATTGCATCAGTCATTTCACTACTATTAATACTAACAACCATAGAACCGGGAGCTAAAGCGTCACAATCAGTACTTTCACCAACAGCTTTAAGCTATATTTTTTCAATTGAGCCAAGCAATAAATGGTTTAATTTTATGTCGTATTTACGAATTGAAACAATTTGGAGTGTTTATTTAGGGGCCGTTTGTTTGCAGCAGTGGACTAACTTCAGTCGCAAAAAATCCATTATTTTTGCTGCAATTCCCACTGTAATCATTTTGAGCCTGGCTCTTATATGGACTATTAGCCAATTAGATTAATCAACGTCTGCATTACGCTAGCGTTTTGGCATAAAATAATCCGTATCCGCATAAAACGTAATCCCTTGCTTGGCATAATGCCAATGCGGCACGCCTAACAGAGGCAAGGGATAAAATGGTTTATTAGCAAAAAAAGTCAGATTGGTTTGTATATGCTGCAGAAGCAACGTATCCAACAAGCCCGACAAAATATTCCATTCAGTTAATATACTTTTATCGCTGTTTTGCAGCATTCCCTGTGTTGTTGAGTTAACGGGTAAAGTGTCATCTATTTGAATAAGTAACACTTTTCCAGTTAACCCAATAAATGGCTGCAATAACATTTCCAGATTTGCATGACCAAACACAACAGGAAAAATTGTCTTATGCCACTCATCCTTCAATTCGCAGAAAATTTTCGTCCACTCGTGTGTTTCGAATAAAAGGTGAAGTTTAGCAAGCAATGGCGTTCCCTTTACAAATAATACAACACCACACTCGTCAAAATGGGTAATGTGATTTCGAACCTTTGTTCTTGGATTCAAGCCATGGTTTTTTATTTCAGATATGTGCAACCGGTTCAGATAGGTTTTTGTTTGTGGGAATTGCAACCAAATGATGCCGTTGAAAAAGTCATGCCAACTGCCCTTACGTGTGGGAATTATATGTTCTTCAAATATAATTTGTTCATAATATCGTGGATCATCTGGTATTGAATCTTGACAAATAAATCGAGTTGTATCAGCTCTATTTTTGACATCACGTGCTATGCTAATTTGCATCCTTTCTAGTAAATTAGCACCAAGTTCATGACTATCTAACTGGCTAAAGTCCTGCGCTGGGAAGGCTGAAGATAACAAAGATAGCGGCGGTCGCAAAAATGGAGATAACTTTGAAGCTTTCAATACAATCGTCTTATTTTTTAATGTTTGGTATATTAAGTTAGCCGTAGTGTGGCACAAATCTTTGATACTTCACTAAACAAATCTTGATTATGTCGTGTCATAAATCTTTGCTATATTAACCAACAAATCTTGATTATGTCTTACCACAATATTATGGTTTACCCTGTTTACAGTGTAAAAGACATCAAAATACCAATAATCACAAGGAACACAAATGAAATTTCACATGCGGGCTCTTACTTTAGCATTGTCTGGCGGTATATTTACCCTCGCCATTACAGGCTGCTCAGAACCAAAACCCGAAGCACCAAAAATCGTAGATAACTTTGCCGCCGTTTATGACTCGATCAGCTCCGACACCCTCAAACAGCATACAAAAATACTATCATCCGATGAGTTTGAAGGTCGTCTACCCACCACCCCCGGTGAGCAGAAAACGTTAGATTACCTCACTGAGGAATTAAGCAAAGTGGGTTTTGAGCCCGGTAATGGAGACAGCTTTCTTCAAGAAGTTAGTTTGATGCAAATTACTGCTGCACCAGACATGGTCCTTAAAATAGGCGAAAACACATTTAATTATAAAGAAGATATGGTGGCGGGCTCAAAACGTGAAGTTTCTGAGGTTGACTTAGTCGATTCAGATATCGTCTTTCTTGGTTATGGTGTCAACGCGCCAGAATACGAATGGAATGATTATCAAGGTGTCGATGTAAAAGGCAAAACCGTTATTGTTTTGGTTAACGATCCTGGCTATGCAAGCCCGGAGGAAGCTCTTTTTCAGGGTTCCACAATGACTTATTATGGTCGTTGGACCTATAAATATGAAGAAGCAAGCCGTCAAGGTGCTGAAGCTGTCTTTATTGTGCACGAAACTGCTCCAGCATCTTATGGTTGGTCTGTTGTCGCAAATAGCTGGAGTGGTCCCCAATATAGCTTAGTTACACCAGACGCTGGCGCAAGTCGCGTTGCTGTTGAAGGATGGATTTCTCGCGACGCTGCAGTAAAGATTTTTGCTGACGCCGGTTTGAATTTCGACGAACAAAAGGATTATGCAGCTCAAGGCGCGTATTCTGTGCCATTGAACATGAAAGCTTCGGTAGCCCTCAAAAATGATTTCGAAAAATCAAAAAGCTACAATGTCTTTGCTACTTTGCCTGGCAGCGAGAAACCTGATGAACATATTATTTACACTGCACATTGGGACCACCTGGGCAAAGATGAAAGCAAAGAAGGTGACCAGATATATAATGGCGCGCATGACAACGCTACCGGAACAGCAGCAATCCTGGCGATGGCTGAAGCCTTCACTGACTTGAATAATAAACCGAAGCGGTCGGTTAGTATGTTAATAGTAACCGCTGAGGAACAAGGCCTCTTGGGCTCAAAATATTATGCTGAAAATCCAATTGTCGCGCTCGATAAAACGGTCGCTAATATTAATATGGATGCAATGAATGTATTAGGAAGAACCAAGGATGTTGCCGTCGTCGGCATGGGTAAATCGGACCTTGAAGCGAATCTTGAGAAAGCAGTAAAACGTCAAGGTCGAGTATTAACTCAAGAAAATAGCCCTGAAGCAGGTATTTATTATCGTTCTGATCACTTTAGCTTTGCCAAAGTTGGTGTTCCAGCGCTTTACGCAAAAGGTGGTAATGAACCAATTGATGAAGCAACTGCACAATACCGTAAGAGAACCAACTTGATCGTTCGCGGCTGTTACCATCAAGTTTGCGACCAATTTCGTGAAAATTGGGATTTTGGTGGTGTTCGAGAAGACACTCAAATGTTGTTTGAAGTCGGATATGACATAGCAAACTCTGATGAATGGCCACAGTGGTCAGCAACAAGTGAGTTTCAACGCAAATAACAAATCGGTTTGAGCGTATGAACTGAATAGCCTCTTTTGAGGCTATTTTTTTGCTAGGCTCAGCCTTGAGGGTAGATTTCGCTTTAGTCTGTTTTTTGCGCCAGCACTGCAATATGAATTGAGAATTGGGTTATAATCTATATAACAGCAACTAATTGTGTGTTTCTCCTAGAAAACCCTTGCATTTTCTACTCAAAATGGCACATTCACCACCAAGGTAATTGAATAATAATAATCGCGAACATAAGTTCCACATACCTACCTTATTATCGACAGAAAACGATAACCCAATCTAATAACCTAGCAAGAAAAGGCGAAACAACCTATGTGTGGTATTTTCGGTATCCTTGATATCAAAACTGATGTGTCAGAGTTGCGCACGCAAGCACTCGAATTATCAAAATTATTACGCCATCGTGGCCCAGACTGGTCAGGTATTTGGCATAATGATAATGCAATTTTATGTCATGAAAGACTAGCAATTGTTGACGTCGACACGGGCGCTCAGCCTCTAATCAGTAGCAATGGTAATCAGGTATTAGCCGTTAATGGCGAAATTTATAATCATAAAGACTTAGAGTCAAAACTGACAACTCCGTATAACTTTCAAACCAAATCAGATTGCGAAATCATTATTCCGCTTTACCAGCAAGAAGGCGTTGGTTTTATTGATAAATTAGAAGGTATGTTTGCTTTTGTTCTTTATGATCAAGAGAATAACACCTACCTTATCGCACGTGACCATATGGGTATTATCCCACTATACACCGGCTTTGATGAATTCGGTAACTTCTATGTTGCTTCGGAAATGAAAGCCCTTGTACCCGTTTGCAAAACTGTACAAGAGTTCCCTCCGGGACATTATTTAAGCAGCACTGACGGCAAGCTTGTTAAATACTACGAGCGCGATTGGATGTCGTATGACAATGTAAAAGACAACGAAACAAACCTAGACGATTTGAAAGTTGCGTTCGAAAAAGCAGTTAAGTCTCACCTCATGTCAGACGTACCTTATGCCGTGTTACTTTCGGGCGGTTTGGATTCTTCGTTAGTCTCGGCTGTAGCAGCCAGATATGTTGCTAAACGTGTTGAAGATGGAGACAAGAGCGATGCATGGTGGCCTCGTTTGCACTCATTTGCTGTTGGGCTTGAAGGCGCACCTGATTTAATCGCGGCGAAGAAAGTAGCGAATATGATTGGTACAGTGCATCACGAAATTCACTTTACAATTCAGGAAGGTTTAGATGCTATTCGTGATGTTATTTATCACTTAGAAACATACGATACCACGACCATTCGTGCGGCAACGCCGATGTATTTGATGACTAGAAAAATCAAAGCGATGGGCATCAAAATGGTATTGTCTGGCGAAGGAGCTGATGAAATATTTGGTGGCTATTTATATTTCCACAAAGCGCCAAATGCAAAAGAACTGCATGAAGAAACTGTGCGTAAACTTGATCGTCTGCACCTTTTTGACTGCGCGCGCGCTAATAAATCAACCTCGGCTTGGGGTGTTGAAGCACGTGTACCTTTCCTGGACAAAAACTTTATGGACGTTGCTATGCGTTTAAACCCACAAGACAAAATGTGTGTTGGTGGTCGCATGGAAAAATGGATATTAAGAAAAGCATTTGATGACGATACATATCTGCCTGCTGAGGTATTGTGGCGTCAAAAAGAACAATTTGGTGACGGTGTAGGTTATTCTTGGATTGACTCAATTCGTGAATTTGTTGCGCTGGAAGTGTCTGACCAAAAAATGGCAAGTGCCCAATTCCGCTTCCCAATCAATACACCCGACACTAAAGAAGGATATCACTACCGCACTATCTTTGAAGATTACTTTCCGCAAGAAAGTGCTGCTAAATGCGTACCCAGTGGTAAATCAATCGCATGTAGCACAGTTGAAGCGCTTGAGTGGGATGAGAGTTTTAAAGCCGCTGCTGACCCATCTGGTCGCTCCATGAAATCGGTTCACAGTGGTGAATTTAAAGGGTAAGTGTAAACTCCCCAAATATAATGTCTATCAAAGCGACTTTAATCCGTCGCTTTTTTTATGGCGTTAAATTGCCCTGGCATATACCAATACTTAGGCTCTAAGATAGGCGTCTTTAAAGGTAGAAGAGGATTATCCAGCTCAAAATATAAAATTTTATCCAATGCTAACTGCTCGATCATTTCACTATGATATTGATAAAATAATTTATCAAAGCTTCCGTCGTCAATTGCTCGTTCCAAGCCAACTTCCAACAAACGCGCTAGCGTAACGTTACGTTTATTCACGAAAAAGTACATCGCAGCTCGATATTTCAGAGCAACTTCCTCTTTTAATCTTATGTCTGGATCAGCTCCTTCCTGACGCAATTCAGACAAAGCTTCAACCACTGAACGAGGATAAAAATCTGCTTGCTGACGGGATAATAAATTCTTTGCTTCGGAATGGTTCTGCGCACCTAACACATTGAAACCATTGGCCTGCAGTATCTTAGTGTCTGGCCAATCGACGCCCTGTACGGGAGAATAAACCAGTAAGTCGGCCAAACTGTTTACTACTTTTTTATAAAAAGGCTTATTTTTATGGGTCAACATCACCCGCCAACCAATCAACCCTTTAGTAATGGGTATACGAATCGGTAGCAGATCCTCTTCACGTTGACGGTCCGTCATACTCCAGACAACATTAACCTCAATATTCTCACGTAACTGTCGAAGGGCTTTAGATTGCTGTTTGATGCGTTGAGACGGCACCAGTCTGTATCGTACACCCGTTTTTTCAAGTGCTAATTTTAATAGTGCTTCGGGATACTTATGCCCTTCATCGCCATCGTATAATGGCCCTGGATAAGTAACGACCCATGTTGCGGCGTTTGTAACGGCACAAAAAAGTGACAGCGATATCAGTAAAACTCCGGCTGCTACTCTGTTTCCCAATATCAATTTAATACTGCTTAATAACGCATACTTAATTATCATCTACAACCACCATCTACTGCCAACACGATAATTTTGAGAGTTTGCTCAACGTCATCTAATAGTTGACAGTCGTCTATACAGTTATCCATTGGTTCTCCAGTACAGTGTACTAATCACGCTTGAAAATACATTAGTTACTCTAAGCCAATAAACTTGTGCATTTGTAGTGAAAGACGCCAGTTTCGCGCAATACATGTTTTTACAGCTAAATCGGTGGCTCGTTTTTGCTGACTGATAGGCTGTAAATAAATTAACGGCAGAGTATGTTGGTCCATAGTTGCTAGCAGTAAATCTAGCTCATCTATGTGTTTTTGCATAGCAACGGGATGTTTTATTTCATTAGCTCTGGCTAATGCATCGTCGCGCATTTTATATCCTCCTTGCATATTAATTTTTGGCGACACTGTAACCCATGTGTCTTTACTCGTCAGGATTTCAAATGTACCGCTAGTTTCTATTTGGGTCGAATAGCCTTTATTATGGGCTAATTTGGTGAACTCAGTTAAGTCATACATACAAGGCTCACCGCCGGTTAGAACGATGTGTTTAGCCACATAGCCGTGTTCATCAAAGAGCTCAAACAATGATTTTTCAGTAGCCGAAAACCACTTGGTAGACTCCCCACTTTCCTGCATTACGCCCTTTGCAGTCGTTTCTTCGTCTAAGCTGATTTCCCAAGTGTGTTTGGTGTCACACCATGAGCAGCCGACAGGACAACCTTGGAGCCTGACGAAAATAGAGGGTACTCCAGTAAACGAGCCTTCGCCTTGAAGTGACTCAAATACTTCGTTTACTTTCAAGTTTTGCACAATAACAACCTACTTCTTATTCAAATACAGTTGGGATTTTAACAGGGATCGCTTAGAATCAGCACCGTTTTTTTTAAAGGAGAATAACAAATGTCAGCTAAAGTCGTCGTCATCTATTCAGGCGGTATGGATTCATATACTGTGCTCAACAAGGCCATGCAGCAGGGATATGATGTGCATGCAGTATCTTTCAATTATGGACAGAGACATAGCAAAGAATTAATTTTCGCTAAGAAAGTTTGTGAACAACATAATATCGAGCATAAAATTGTAGACATCAGCTCAATAAAACAGCTAATCGGAGGCTCTGCTCTTACTGATGATATCGATGTTCCTGAAGGACATTACGAAGAAGATAGTATGAAAACGACTGTTGTTCCTAATCGCAATATGATTATGTTATCTATGGCGGTAGGGTATGCAGTTTCTATTCAAGCAGAAGCAGTGTATTTCGGAGCTCACTCTGGTGACCATGCTATTTATCCCGATTGCAGGACCGAGTTCGTTAGTGCCATGAATAATGTATGCAAAATTGCGAACTATCAAGCGGTTGAAGTAAGAGCGCCTTATTTGGCGTCTAGTAAGATTGATATTCTGAAGGAAGGCTTGGCAATGAATTTGGACTATAAAGACACATGGACGTGTTACAACGGCCAGGAAAAAGCATGCGGACGATGTGGCGCTTGCCAAGAAAGACTTGAAGCATTCTCTGAAAACAATACTAATGACCCGATCGAATATCAGGACTAAAAAATCTCTGTTAGCGGCTTTCACTAGCAGAGGTTTATCTACTTTAATAACGGTCGCCGGCTATGAAAGCTGGCTATTTTTGACTTTCAAATATAAAGTATTCTAGTTCTTTAATACAATGTCGTAACACGGGGTTAAGTCTAGTATTTTTGCCATTCATGACAAACAATTCGTGACTGAATTCGAATAATGAGCCTTTACAAATTGGCACTAGACCCGTCGCAGCTCCCTGCTCTCTGGCAATATAATCAGGTAGTAAGCCAACATATTCGCCGGTCATGACCGCAGCCATGCATACGTCGTATGAATCTGAGAAGGTTTGGATTGCGAGTCTTTTCTCACCACTAATATAATTAACTGACGACAATCCGGACATGCCAATTGCAGGAAAGTCCTCAATTCTAACATTGTCAGGCAGTGCGTCGGCTTCGCGATATTTTGCTAATGGATGCGTTGGTGAGCAATAAAGACGGCCCTTGCATTGAACGCCAGTAGAATGGAAAGTAACCGACTCTGGCTTTACCATGTCGTATGTCGATAAAACCAAATGACATTCGCCTGACAGCGCAACATGTTCAACTTCATTGTATAAACGGGTTTGAATATTGACGTGAATGTCATCAAACTTTTTCATCGTACTCTTAACCGCTTTACTCACCGCTAACTGCATCGATGTAGCCAAACCAGCCATTAGCACGAGCGTAATGTGACCACTGTAGTCGTCATGTAAGCTTTTTAGATTAAATACGAAGTTATCGAACGCATTAAAAATACGTTTTGTTTCTTGAAAAACCACTTCACCTTCTTTGGTCATTTGAAAACCACCGCGACCACGATGACACAAGACAAGATCTAGCCGTTCTTCTAACTTTTTTATAGCAGCACTGATGTTCGGACGCTGCATTCTAAGCACTGGTTCAGCAGCTGTGAAGCCATTGCAGGAGGCAACTGCATAAAACACACGCAACAATTTGATATCTGATTCTTGTAAACGATTTAACATATGTCCACCGCATTAGGTATATTTGCTCATACTACTTGACGACATGTTATTCAAAGTCAGTCAGTTTTACAATCAATTTGTTATCGATTTGTATAACGTTTTAATTTTTGAGTCTAACTGTCCGTGTAAATACCGCATAAATATGAAAAAACCAGCTGATGAGCGATATTCTAGCGTGCTCATATTTATCCGTAAAATAGCAGTTTCTATCTTCAAAACTACGTAACATCCTTGCTAACGTTGACACTGCTTCAATGCTGCTAATAGATATAGTTTCACAGTTTGGATATCTATTATTAGGTATTAATTAGCTACCACAAGTATAATACAGTAAACCTTATACCTTTCAAGCTACTTAGCGACTAGCGTATTACAACTTATGCGTTTTTGTCGCCAATTGACTCATTGTTAGAGTTTTAGAATTTCAGCTCTTATGGTCTCAACTTCATCCCTCAACGATGCCGCTTTTTCAAATTCTAGATCCCTCGCCGACTCAAACATTTGTTTTTCTATTTCAACCACTTTGGCCATTAGTTGAGTCACATTCATTGCTTTGTAAGTTTTTTCTTTCTCTGCAATTTTGCGCAATCTGACCTTACCTGACGCGGGGTGATTGGTGTCACCAAGGTCCATAATATCAGTAATAGGTTTATTCAATGAATGCGGCGTAATACCGTGCTTTTCATTATAGGCAACTTGCTTTGTTCGTCTGCGATCGGTCTCATCCATTGCGCGTTGCATAGAACCGGTTATGCGATCTGCATATAAAATTGCCTTTCCGTTGATATGGCGAGCCGCTCGTCCCATGGTTTGGATCAGCGATTTATCCGCTCTCAAAAATCCTTCTTTATCCGCATCCAGTATTGCAACTAAAGACACTTCAGGCATATCTAGCCCTTCACGCAAGAGATTAATACCGACTAAAACATCAAATTTACCGAGGCGTAAATCACGAATAATTTCAATGCGTTCTACAGTGTCAATATCCGAGTGGAGATAACGAACTTTAACGCCATGTTCATTAAGATATTCACTTAAATCCTCGGCCATCCGCTTAGTTAGAGTCGTTATAAGTACGCGCTCATTTACCGCAACTCTTTTACCAATTTCAGAAAGAACATCATCAACCTGAGTCCCGACAGGGCGAATTTCTATCGGAGGATCAATTAGCCCTGTTGGGCGCACTACCTGCTCTACGATATCTCCATCACACTTTTGTAACTCATAATTACCGGGTGTCGCTGATACATAAATTGTTTGCGGAGATATATGTTCAAACTCTTCAAATTTTAGTGGCCTATTGTCCATAGCTGATGGTAATCGGAAGCCAAATTCAACCAGTGTTTCTTTTCTTGAACGATCCCCTTTATACATTGCTCCAATTTGCGACACAGTAACGTGAGACTCATCTATAAATAGCAGTCCATCTGCTGGGAAATAATCTAACAACGTCGGAGGTGGTTCGCCTGGTGCTTTTCCTGACAAATAACGACTGTAATTCTCAATGCCTGAGCAATAACCTAACTCCAACATCATCTCTATATCGAATTGCGTGCGCTGGCTGAGTCGTTGTTCTTCAACCAACTTATGATTATCTTTTAGGTTTGTGAGTCTTTCTTTTAGCTCCACTTTAATTTTATCAATCGCGGCTACAATTTTTTCACGAGGGGTTACATAATGAGTTTTTGGATATACGGTGACACGAACAACATTTTTCTCGACCGCACCGGTCAGAGGATCGAATAAACTAATTGTTTCAATCTCGTCGTCGAACAACTGAATTCTAATCGCTTGTTTTTCAGAGTCGGCGGGGAATACATCAATTACATCACCGCGCACTCGAAAGCTACCACGCTCAAAGGCGATATCATTGCGTTTGTATTGAAGCTCAGCAAGTCGTCTTAAGATGTCGCGTTGATCCATAATGTCGCCTTGGCGAAAATGTAATAACATTTTCATGTAACTTTTTGGGTCACCCAAGCCATAAATGGCTGATACAGATGCGATAATGATAACGTCACGACGCTCCATCAGTGATTTCGTCGCCGACAACCGCATTTGTTCAATATGATCATTAATTGACGCGTCCTTTTCGATAAACGTGTCGGTGCTGGGCACATATGCTTCTGGTTGATAGTAATCATAATAGGATACGAAATATTCAACCGCATTGTTCGGAAAAAACTCTTTCATTTCGCCGTACAATTGCGCGGCGAGTGTTTTATTATGCGCCATTATTAATGTAGGTCTTTGGACCTGCGAGATCACATTCGCCATAGTGAACGTCTTACCTGAACCCGTGACCCCCAAAAGTACTTGTTTGGCCAAACCAGATTCCAAACCTTCGACAAGAGACGCTATAGCGGTGGGTTGATCCCCAGCTGGTTTATAGCTTGATTTTAGGGTAAAAGCTTTACTCATTGTTTACTTCCAAATACTGGCGTTGCTGCTGCAAATGCCATTTCATTTTTCAAATTTCGATTAAACCAAGTATATGCCAAAACAGACGTCAAAACGTTAGCAATAACACAACCCCAAAATAGACCTTCTAAGCCATATAAATAACTTCCCAACGACGCTATCGGGACATAAAATGCGAATAATCTCAGAATGCTTAAGACTAATGCTGACATGGGTTTGTGCATCGCATTAAAAGATGAATTAACTAAAATGATGATACCTTGTAAGCCATACCCGAGAGGAACAATGCAAAGAAATAATGTGATATCGCGTGCGACACTTGCTTCCGCCGCGAATACTTGTGCAATATAACTTGAGAATATTACCAACAGTGCAAAGACAATAAGCTGCCATAAAATGACAAATTTCGCAGCCATGTGAAATGCTGTTTTTATACGAGATAATTTATTTGCTCCATAATTTTGACTTATGAAAGGCGGTAATGACATCGACAAAGCTAAAACGATGATGCTAGCGATAGATTCTAGTCGATTGCCCACTCCCCATGCAGCTACAGCTTCTGCGCCATAGCTAGCGACAACCGCTGTCATCACACCACCGGCAATTGGGGTAAGCATGTTTGCCCCCGCTGCCGGTAGTCCAATTTTTAACACCCCCCTTGCTGCGACAGTAAATTCTGCCAAACTGAGTAGACGCGGTTCTATTAACTGTCTTTTGACTGCAAGTAAATAGAGTATCCATACAACACAAACAGCCCATGCGATTGCTGTTGCGATAGCCGCGCCTTGAATTCCTAATGCTGGGACAGGTCCCCATCCGAAAATTAAAATAGGGTCCAAGATGGCATTAATTGCTCCTCCTGCTGCCATAATAATACTCGGGGTTTTAGTATCGCCGAAGGCTCTAAGAACCGAATTACCTACCATTGGAATTGCGAGGAAAATGCCGGCTAAGTACCATGGAACCATGTAAGCTTGAATGAATGGCATCAGTGTTTCGTTGGCGCCCATCAAAGGGAATATAAAGTCGATACTGAAAACACCAATAAGCGCAAATATACCCACAAGAAATGCAGACAACATCAGTGCACCTGTTGCTAGTACCTTCGCATGTTGGGTATTACCTGAGCCAATATACTTACCGATAATAGCCGACGTACCAATGCCTAAACCGATGTTCAAGCTAATTACGGTAAATGTCACGGGAAAGGTAAAACTAATGGCGGCTAACTGTTCGGTGCCCAACATACTGACAAAAAAAGTATCGACAATACTAAACGTCATCAGCATTAACATTCCGATTATCATTGGAATCGTCATACTTTTCAATGTTTGCGCAATGTCGCCGTTGAGCATATCTCGATGATTTGTATTATTGGTCACAGCTTACCGTCATTTGGTTCTCATTGGTTTCAACATAGTAAAAGATCTTGGGCCTTTTTACTCTGAATTGGAATTTTTAGTTTGAATTTAATATCATCTCTTTTAAGAACAATAAAAATGATTGCTTGCATTGCTGTTAACAAAAACTGCCAACTCATTGATTATCGCATATAAAGACGCCAATAAACTGGCATAATTGCCTTCTAGGATTAATACAAATAAATTCATACACAGGCAATTTATAAACCAACATCTGTCAACAAGAAAAAAGCAAAACATAAGACGATTGAATTAACACTTTGTTTTTAATGGATTTATTTATTTTTAGTGTTTTTATACTATTTCTATTGACAAAAATTGATAAAGCTCGGCTTTTAACTTAAGCATTTAACCCACAGACTTATCCACAGATCTGGTGGATAACTAGTCGCGCCCTAATAATGACGCTTGTTGACGGCTTCTTGGCAAAAATTTATGTAAGTTACCACTAACCTTAAGAGTATTTTAGCTAGGCGACTACTTTAGTAACACCTGTTTATAATAACAGTAGTCAATGAAATTTTAATAACCTTTTAACCTATATTTAGATATAAATTGATAATTTTGTAATAAGAAGAACGATAATGTTGTATCTGCCGCATCGTACTCATCGTTATTTCTAACATTATCATCAATTTAGTATGAAAATAGTGGATCGTGAGACTATCTCCCCATAGGTAATTACAACACAATGACTGATTACTAAATAAGCAAACAAAAATTAAACACGAAAAAACCGCAAAACACGGTTGACACAGACGCGTTAGCTCATTAATATCCGCATCCGTTAAAAGCAGGTCCCCCTTAGCTCAGTTGGTAGAGCGACGGACTGTTAATCCGCAGGTCCCCCGTTCGAGCCGGGGAGGGGGAGCCACTTTTAACTAACTAGTAACACCTGTTCCCCCTTAGCTCAGTTGGTAGAGCGACGGACTGTTAATCCGCAGGTCCCCCGTTCGAGCCGGGGAGGGGGAGCCAATCTCTCCGGGTGTTACTAATCCAATCATAAACTATTCAATCGTTGTAAAATCCGTTTAAATTAATATACACATATCCTGCACAAAGTCCTGAATCAAGTTGTTAATTGTGTTGGAAAAAGCGATAATATTCGGCAAATTTAGGGAAGTTTTCGTTTTGCGACGCAAATATCTAATTAGAGTTGAAAAATCAACCGACACATCTCTATTACGAAATTCAAAAACTTCATTAATGTCAATGATATAAGCCGATAGAACGATAGGTAAATGACCGAAATAATACTTTTATTAATTGGAACCGTCCTAGTTAACAACTTTGTCCTTGTTCAGTTTTTAGGTCTGTGCCCATTTATGGGAGTTTCGGGAAAACTCGAAACCGCAATTGGCATGTCAATGGCGACGACTTTTGTCTTAACAATAGCCTCCATGTCTAGCTATCTGGTTGAAACATATATTTTGACGCCACTTGGCATTGAGTATCTCAGAACGCTCAGTTTCATTTTAGTGATCGCAGTAGTTGTGCAATTCACTGAAATGGTAGTACATAAAACAAGCCCTACGCTTTACAGGCTGCTAGGAATATTTTTACCTCTAATCACAACCAATTGTGCAGTTTTAGGCGTTGCATTACTAAACATCACTGAACAACATAACTTTATTGAATCTATTATTTATGGGTTTGGCGCTGCTGTTGGTTTTTCTTTGGCCCTAATTCTATTTTCTGCAATGCGAGAGAGGCTTGCTGCTGCTGATGTTCCAGCACCCTTTAAAGGCGCATCAATTGCGATGATAACTGCTGGCTTGATGTCGCTAGCATTTATGGGCTTTACAGGGTTAATTAAATGACGTTGACCATTTTCGCACTAGCTGCAATTGTCCTTTTAGCTCTCATATTTGGTTCGCTACTTGGGTTTGCCGCCATTCGCTTTAAAGTGGAGAGCGATCCACTGGTCGAGCAGATCGATGCTATTCTACCACAGACTCAATGCGGTCAATGTGGCTATCCTGGCTGTAAGCCATATGCAGAAGCAATCGCTAACGGTGATGATATAAATAAATGTCCTCCGGGTGGCGAAACCACAATTAAAGAACTAGCCGCCTTGATGGGTGTTGAGGTAAAACCACTGGATTCAGCCCATGGCGTTGAGAGTGTTAAAAAGGTTGCGTTTATTCGTGAGGATGAATGCATAGGATGCACTAAATGCATTCAAGCATGTCCTGTCGACGCCATTTTAGGCGCCGCTAAGCAAATGCATACCGTTATCATTGATGAATGCACAGGCTGCGATTTATGTGTCGACCCCTGCCCCGTAGATTGCATTGACATGGTTCCTATCGAAGTTGATTCAAGCCACTGGGAATGGAAATTTAATAAAGTACCTGCAGGTGACATACCTGTCAGGCAAGTGTCTTAGGGGTATGACTGTGTTTGCCGATTATGACAAAATTATAGAACGACTTAGTCTAAACCAATTATGGGACTTTCCTGGTGGAGTTCATCCTCCACAGCAAAAAAGCCTATCGAATCAGTCTAGTATTGAGTTCCTTAAGTTAGAAAAAACATACTATGTTCCCGTAAAACAACATATTGGTGTTGAAGGCAAATTATTAGTTTCAGAAGGCGACAAAGTGCTAAAAGGACAATCGCTTACAACTAGCGAAGCGCCTTTTGCCGTTCCAGTGCACGCGCCTACTTCTGGTACGGTAGCAAAAATCACAGAACACGTTTCTGCACATCCATCTGGCATTCCTGAACTTAGCGTTATTATCGAAGCTGATGGCCAAGATACTTGGGTTGAATTGAAGCCCGTTCCTGATTATGCCAAAACAAGTAAATCAGAACTAATTGAACTCATATGCGACGCAGGTATTAGCGGAATGGGTGGCGCCGGGTTTCCTACTCACATTAAAACAAATAATAGTAAAACGCTCGAATTCCTAATCATAAACGGGATTGAGTGTGAGCCTTATATTTCCTCAGATGACAGACTAATGCGCGAGCATGCTTGGCAAATTCGCCAAGGTATCGATATATTGGTGCACATACTCAAACCCAAACAAGTTATCATTGCAGTGGAAGATAACAAGCCAGAAGCACTCGAGACGATGTCTATAGCTTGTCAACAAAAAACCAATTATCAGGTAGTGAATGTACCTACAAAATATCCTGCGGGTGGCGAAAAACAACTTGTACAAGTTCTCACATCGCGAGAAGTTCCATCAAGTGGCTTACCTATTGATGTTGGTTGTATTATGTATAACGTTGCAACGTGTTATGCCATCGCAGATGCTATCGTAGAAGGGAAAGCATTAATTGAGCGTGTGGTGACACTGACAGGTAAAGGTTTTAAATCTCCAAAAAACGTATGGGCTCGTTTAGGTACCCCAATTCAATCATTACTGACATACGGTGACTACGACGAGAGCACGCAAACATCGCCAAGATTCATTATGGGTGGTCCTATGATGGGATTCACAGTTACTTCAGTGCTGACTCCTATCGTGAAAATCTCAAACTGCATACTTGTGCCTGCCGACGACGAATTGCCCCACCCAGAAGATGAAAGAGCTTGCATTCGTTGCTCAGCGTGTTCGGACGTTTGTCCTGCCTCACTGTTACCCCAGCAGTTATTTTGGTATAGCAAAGCAAAAGAACTAGAAAAGGCCGAAGAATATAATCTATTTGATTGCATTGAATGCGGTGCTTGCGCTTATGTTTGCCCTAGTGAAATTCCATTAGTGCATTATTATCGTCAAGCAAAATCTGATATTCGCAATCAAAAAGAAGAGAAAGAAAAGTCTGATAAGGCGAAGATACGCTTTGAAGCGCGCAAAGCCAGATTACACAAAGAAAAAGAAGAGCGTGAAGAAAAGCACCGCCTAGCGGCTGAAGCACGCAAAGCTTCCCTGAACAAAGATGGTGGTGCAGCTAAAGACAAGATTGCAGCAGCATTGGCAAGAGCGAAAGCAAAAAAAGAAGCGTTCGCAAAGCAAGCAATGGATGCGGATGAAGTTTCAACACTAGTTACCGCATCTCAACCGTCTGAAAACGACTCATCCTTAAAAAATGACGCTGAAGTGGATGCCGCAGCCGCGAAGAAAAAACGTGTTGGCGCAGCTATTGCGAGAGCAAAAGCGAAAAAAACAGCAGCTGAGCAAGAAAAAAAAGAGAATAAAGAATTATGACAATGTTGAGTTTATCTAGCTCACCTCACCACCATAATCGACGTGATACGGGTAAAGTAATGCGCCTTGTTTGCTACGCGACTATACCTGGCATCCTCACTAATGTGTGGTTTTTCGGATTTGGTATTCTGATTCAAATTGTGTTGGCAATAATAACGGCCTTAGTAACAGAAGGCGTTATTATGGAGATGAGAAAGAAAAAAACCGAGCGGGTCCTTAAAGATTATAGTGCTGTTTTAGCCGCATTACTTTTAGCCATTTCTATTCCTCCCTTGGCACCGTGGTGGGTTATTGTCATAGGTACATTTTTCGCTATTGCTATTGTGAAACAACTGTATGGTGGTTTGGGATATAATATGTTCAACCCTGCGATGGCAGCTTATGTCATGCTCTTGATTTCATTCCCAGTGCAAATGACCTCGTGGTTGCCTCCTCTATCTATCGCAGAACAATCTCATAGCCTATGGGACGCAATTCACACTGTTTTTACAGGCTTCACCAGCACCGGCTTTAGTGTTGAACAACTAAAAGTGGGGATTGATGGCACGACTATGGCTACGCCGCTAGATGAAGTGAAAACCGCTTTATTGCAAGGCTATACTGTAACTGAAGCGAAGACGCATATTATTTTTGATGGCGATTATGGAAAAGGCTGGTTTTGGGTAGCGATGGCTTATCTAATAGGTGGTTTATTTTTAGTGAAAACGAAGGTTATCAGTTGGCATATTCCTGGTAGTATGTTGGCCTCGGCAATTTTATTGAGCCTCTGTCTATTTTTGATTGACGGTGACCAATATGCTTCGCCACTTTTTCACATTTTCAGTGGCAGCTTGGTGGTCGGTGCATTTTTTATTGCAACAGACCCTGTATCGGCATCAACAACAATCAAGGGCCGTCTCATTTTCGGAGGTGCTATCGGTTTATGGATTATTATTATTCGAAACTGGGGCGGTTATCCAGATGCTATTGCTTTTGCCGTTCTAATCATGAATATGGCGGTTCCATTGATCGACTACTACACGCAACCTAGAACTTATGGCCACAAGAAGAACGCGAGCAAAGACTCATGATAATGAACTACATGGGGAAAAACGGTGCGATCTTAGCTGGCTTCGCACTAGTGACGACCAGCCTAATCGCAATTACCTTTGCAGGCACAAAAGAACGAATTCAATTTGAACAAGAGAAACAGTTATTATCTGTGTTGAATGACTTGGTTCCTGAGCAGGAGCATACAAATGAACTGCATTTGGACTGTATATTAGTTAATTCACCAACGCATTTGGGTTCTAACCAAGGTAAACGTGTTTTCCGGGCTCGCATGGACAAAGAAAACGTAGCTGCGGTTATCGAAACGAGTGCACCAAATGGCTACAGTGGTGAAATTAAGATGGTTGTTGCGGTGAGTTTTGATGGTGTTTCACTTGGTGCCCGCGTAGTACAGCATAAAGAAACGCCAGGCTTAGGTGACAAGATTGATATGCGAGTCAGCGACTGGATATTGTCTTTTGCAAATGTGCCATTTAGTGGAAAAGATGATAACCGCTGGCAAGTCAAAAAAGATGGAGGCCAGTTTGATCAGTTTACCGGTGCAACTATTACACCGCGAGCAGTGGTGCAAGCAGTTAAAAGTACCTTAATTTACTATAACGAAAATCGCCACATGCTTTTCAACACTGCAAGCAACTGCGCTAGGCCTATCACCAGTGATACTCTCCCCAGCAGTTCTCCTGAAAATGAGGTACTTGCTTATGAATGAATATCAAAATTTAACCGTTCAAGGAATTTGGAAAAATAATCCTGCGTTGGTTCAATTGCTTGGGCTTTGTCCTTTACTAGCCGTAACGGCCACCGTTATTAACGGCTTGGGTCTAGGTATTGCAACCACGCTCGTCTTATTAGGATCGAATATTACCGTCTCACTGGTGCGTAATTTTGTACCCAACGAAATTCGTATTCCTATATTTGTGATGATTATTGCTGCTTTTGTCACCATTGTACAATTACTGATGAACGCGTTTACATTCGAACTGTATCAAGCGCTAGGTATATTCATTCCACTAATTGTTACTAACTGCGCCATTATAGGGCGCGCAGAAGCTTATGCTTCAAAGAATCCGGTGCAACTTGCTGCGTTTGATGGACTAATGATGGGACTCGGATTCACGCTTATTTTAGTCGTCCTCGGTGCAATGCGCGAATTGCTAGGTTATGGAACCTTGCTTGTCGGTGCCGATTTGCTGCTCGGTGATTGGGCAAAAGACCTCACTATTGTTATATTTACTACAGAGAGTCCATTTTTATTGGCCATATTGCCCCCTGGTGCCTTTTTGGGTATGGGTTTGTTAATTGCGTTTAAAAATATGCTGGACGCATTAGTAGAGAAGCGTTCACAGAATGCCAAGCAGGCCAAAATCGTACAGCGAGCACGCGTGACCGGAACGGACATATGAACAAAGCGAAAAGATATGAGATGCTCTCTCGATTGCGCGCCAATAATCCTCATCCAACAACTGAGCTGAACTTTTCAAGCCCTTTTGAATTGCTTATAGCGGTGATACTGTCAGCACAGGCAACCGACGTTAGTGTTAACAAAGCAACCGATAAACTTTATCCTGTCGCGAACACCCCTAAAGCGATCTACGCGCTGGGTGTTGACGGATTAAAAAAATATATAAAGACCATTGGCTTGTTTAATTCAAAAGCAAAAAATGTGATTGAAACTTGTCGTATCTTGGCACAAACACATGCCTCAATAGTGCCAGAAGATAGAGAAGCATTGGAAGCATTACCTGGCGTTGGCAGAAAAACGGCTAACGTTGTCTTAAATACTGCGTTTGGCTGGCCTACCATTGCAGTTGATACGCATATCTTTCGAGTAAGCAATCGCACTAAACTTGCCATGGGGAAGAATGTTGACAAAGTTGAAGAAAAGCTAGTGAAAGTAGTACCCAAAGAGTTTAAAGTCGATGTTCACCATTGGTTGATATTACATGGTAGATACACCTGTATCGCCCGTAAACCTCGTTGTGGATCGTGTATTATTGAGGATTTATGTGAGTTTAAAGATAAACTCGACTAAGTAACACTAATTTAATTAAATAGGATAGAAACAATGAGACTACTGCATACCATGTTGCGCGTTGGTGACTTACAAAAGTCTATCGATTTTTACACACAGACTTTAGGCATGACGCTGCTTCGCCAAAGCGAGAACAAAGAATATGAGTACACCCTAGCGTTTGTCGGTTACGGCGACGAAGATAATAATACTGTCATAGAACTCACTTATAATTGGGATAAAACAGAATATGAGCATGGTGAAGCTTTTGGTCATCTTGCGATTGGTGTAGATGATATTTACGCTATTTGTGATGATATAAAGTCAAAAGGTGGCGATGTTTACCGAGCACCCGGCCCGGTTAAAGGCGGCAAGACAGTTATTGCTTTTGTAAGAGATCCGAGTGGATATGCTATCGAGCTTATCCAGGAAAGCTAACATTTACATAATTAAAAGGAATGAAATGAGCGCTCAACATTTAGTTTATAGAATTTCTATTTCATTCCTATTTGCGATAATTTCGCTGCAAATCAACGCAAATCAACGAAATTCGAGTAATTCAGCAGAAGAAAAATCTACATTTACCGTTATTGCTCATCGCGGGGCTTCGGGTTATTTACCCGAACACACATTAGATGCAGCGACGCTTGCCTTTATGCAAGGTGCAAACTACATAGAACAAGATATCGTGTTAACTGCTGATAATGTTCCTATTGTATTGCATGATATTCATATTGAAACGGTTACCAATGTTGAATCTATTTTTCCACAAAGGCACCGTGAGGACGGTCGATATTACGCAATTGATTTCACTTGGGCTGAAATTCAACAATTATTTATTCATGAACGCGAAGACGAACTTGGTAATAAAGTCTACCCGGGTCGTTATAATGGAAGAGAAGCCTTTAAAGTCGCTTCGTTTGAGCAACATATCGAGCTTATTAGTGAGCTCAATAGTAAATTTGCTAAAACTGTTGGCTACTATGCTGAAATTAAAGCGCCGGAATGGCATCTGTCTGAAGGCAAAGATATCACCAAGATTGTCGTTAACATTCTCGAAAAACACGGGTTAACGCAACCTAATGCGAATATCTTTATCCAGTGCTTCTATCCTGGAACGCTCAAACGACTGAAAACTGAATTTAAACTAAATATTAGTCTCGTCCAATTAATAGCCGACAACAGCTGGAATGAGTCAAGCGCCGATTATGATCTGATGCAAACTAAGCAAGGACTAGAAGACGTTGCCACATATGCAAACGGCATAGGACCTTGGTTACCGCAAATATATAACTCTGGCTTCATAAATGGAACCACTCTTTTAGATAACGCGAAGGCCTTAGGATTGATTATTCACCCTTATACATTTCGCGTAGACGATCTGGCCTTCGATATGGACGTTGAAACCCTCTTAGATTTAATACAAAAAAAGTTAAAAGTTGACGGCATTTTCACCGATCAAGCTGACATCGTGTTAGAAAAAACACATCAAGTAGAAGTTATCAAATAGCGGTTATCAAATAGCAGCTACAATTTAGCCAATTGAATAATCACCCTACGGTTCTTCGCTCTGGACACTTCATTGTCATTCGGTGATACGTGCCGTTTTTCGCCATGACCTGTCACCTCTATCCTAGTTGTATCGACTCCTTGAGCAGCAAAGTAATCACGGATTTCATTGGCACGACGAATAGACAATTGCTCGTTATTCCAAGAACCACCATAACTGTCTGAATAACCATCTAATAGCACTAACTCTAAAGCGACATCTTCCTTTAAGTAGTCACCAATCATGTCTAAGCGACGCTTGGAATAATTAGTCAGTTCCACACTACTCTTTTTGTAACTCAAAACAGTGTAGGCAATATCCTCAAAGCTGAATGGCAATAGGTTTGTAATACATTGCGAAAAAGCCAAGTATGATGGGTCGAAGTTACTCGAATTTAGCGCTACCGCAACTGAATCATAGCGATTATTCCAATCTTGATAGTGAATAGTTGGCCAAAAACCTTTTTCTAATTCAGTTAACATTATCCAAGCCGACTCTGACGGTAAATCACTATCATATTGTTTGCGTAAATTCATTGTCCCAATGGTTTTTTGAACAACACCTGGCATCCATTTAGGTGGCACAGAATACACAGTTGCGGTGTCATAACGATTAGGTAAGCGCAACATATCAAGCATGAACTCCAGATTAAGTTGCTTAGATGCTTCCGTTACGAAGGACGCCATACCATAACCAGGAATAGGATGTTTTAGTTCACAAATTAGCCGAGTTTGCTGACCAAGCGACCACTCTGAATTTTCTACAGATGCGTTATATTCCCTTAAGTTTGCTGATACAGCCATAGGGAGTAAACAAAACAGGCTGATTAAGTATTTTTTCATAGTAGATTCAATCTCCGAGAACTTAGATAAGTTATCGACAATTTTAATAAAATGTTTAGACTTGTATGCACACCGGCGGTAATTATTCTTGCACTCAGATCTTTTGTTAGCATTCAATGGTTTAGTTTTTTGGCAGTGTTAGTACATCGCATTTTTTCTTCTTCATTTACATGTAACACAATCGTAGCCTAATTAAGGATTTTTGAATACTTCATGACAACATCTAAACCAGCACTCAAAGATCGATTCCGCGGCTACTTCCCTGTCATTATTGATGTCGAAACGGCCGGTTTTAATGCAAGTACAGACGCCATTTTGGAAATTGCTGCGGTCACTCTAAAGCTCGATGAAAATGGCGATTTCGTTCCACATTCAACTTTTCATGAGCACGTGCAGCCATTTGCAGGCGCGAATATAGAACAAGCAGCTATTGATTTTAATGGTATTGACCCATTTTGCGCGCTACGAGGGGCGTTAGACGAAAATACTGTATTTAAAAATCTATGTCAGCATGTTAGAAAATACCAGAAAGAAGCAGATTGTCAGCGCTCAGTAATTGTCGCGCACAACGCAGCTTTCGATCAGGGCTTTGTCAATGCCGCACTAGCAAGACAGAATATAAAACGTACTCCGTTTCACCCTTTCGTATCTTTCGACACCACATCATTATCAGCGATAGCCTTAGGTCAAACAGTCCTAATTAAATCTTGCCAAGCCGCTGGCATCGCGTTTGATCAAGCTGAAGCACATTCTGCACTGTATGACACTCAACGCACTGCAGAGTTGTTCTGCTTCATCGTTAATCGCTATAAAAACTTAGGAGGATGGCCTCTTCCAAATCTAATTGAGAATTAATCGCAAAAAGCTTGCAATTAATCTAAATGCCAATTATTATCATTTACATATTGATAAATAGGTGACTCTTCATGTTCGTTTGTATGTGCTACGGCATTACTGATAAGCAAATTAAAAGCGCAGTCGAAACACATGGTGTTGGCAACATGCGTGAATTAAAAAAAGTCATGGCTTTGGGCAGTCAATGCGGCAAATGCATTGAATTAGCACAGGAGATTATCGATGACACTATTATCGACGAGAGCTTGTTTGAGAATGTGGGTTAACATTGCCATTACCCTTCAGGGTCCTCACGCGAATTAAACCCAATAAAAAGGCCTCACTTCATTGAAGTGAGGCCTTTTTTATGTCGCTCTAAAACGCTAACTAAAATCGGCTTTTGCTTAGTCTTCTGACTTCACAGCGGCTTCTTTTAATAATGGCTGAAGTTCGCCTTGCTGAAACATTTCTAGAATAATGTCACATCCACCAACTAATTCACCTTTCACCCAAAGTTGCGGGAAGGTTGGCCAGTCTGCAAATTTAGGCAATTCGCTTCGGATGTCTGGATTTAGTAATATATCAACATAAGCGAATTGCTCACCACAATTCATTAGCGCCTGAACCGTCTGAGCGGAAAAACCACAACTTGGCAATTTCGGTGAGCCTTTCATGTATAACAAGACTGGGTTTTCGCTAATTTGTTCTTTAATTTTATCTATCGTTTCCATTGAATGACCTTTATCTGAAAATGCTAATGCTGTATTTATCATGGTTGTAAATATGAGGTTTATCTTTAAAAAAACAACCCGCAATTAATAATTGCGTCATATTAATAATATTAGAACGAAAAAACAGTAAAAAATGATCTTCTTTACGTATTTTTTCGAACAAGTTATAACTTATTAATTAATTTCTTAGAGATTATTCTTGGATTTAGTATAATAGTCCCAATACTATACGTACGATAAAGTAAAAACGAACTAGACCATTTTATGCTTAGTTTGTTTTTTAATAAAGGCTTAAGATATATTGGCCTATAAGTCCGAAACTAAAATATTGACCCTAAACGGAGAACACCATGGCTTTTGAATTACCTGCATTACCTTATGAGAAAAACGCTCTTGAACCGCATATTTCTGCAGAAACACTAGAGTTTCATTATGGTAAGCATCACGCAACTTACGTTGCTAAATTAAATGGCCTAGTCGAAGGCACTGATTTGGCCACTAAGTCACTTGAAGAAATCGTTAAAAATTCAGAAGGCGGAGTTTTCAACAATGCAGCTCAAATCTGGAACCACACTTTCTATTGGAATAGCCTAAGCCCGAATGGTGGTGGCGAAGCAAAAGGTCCATTGGCTGATGCAATCACCGCTAAATGGGGTTCGTTTGCGGACTTTAAAGCAGCGTTTAATGACAAAGCAGTAAACAACTTTGGCTCAAGCTGGACTTGGCTAGTAAAATTAGCAGACGGTAGCCTAGATATAATAAACACAAGCAATGCTGGCACCCCAATCACTCAAGAAGGCGTCACGCCATTACTAACTTGCGATTTGTGGGAACACGCTTACTACATCGACTACCGCAACGCACGTCCAAATTACTTGGTAGCATATTGGGCACTTGCTAACTGGGATTTCGCAGCTAGCAACTTCGCATAAGTTACGTTTATAAGAGTCATCGAATAGACAACTCTATCAGCATAATTTTGTAAATAAAAAACCACCATTGATTGGTGGTTTTTTTGTCTGATTACCTATCGCTAGTGACTATTTCAAACGCCAGTTTAGGTTCTGCGGAACAAACTTAGAACATATAACTGGCAAATTAATCGATAAACTTAGCTGCACCATCAGTCAGTTCGAGTGCCAATAACTCAGCAAAATCAAAGCCTGTTGCATCGACCTTGCTTATAGTTTATTTTAACGATAATCGCATCTTATCGAAGTGCTGAATAAGCGTACAATAATAATCGGAGCACATCGAAACCATGAGCTTATTTTGGATAACAACAATCTTACTGATTGGTGTAGTAGTACCGATACTCACCGAAAGGTTCGGGCGTACAGTTAATACCGTTTGCACTATGCTGGCTCCCGCCATTGCACTCGCCTACATAATTAGTTTAATGCCAAATGTACTGGCAGGCGAAGTTGTGGTTGAATATTTAGAGTGGATACCGGCCGCTGGCCTCACCTTATCAATGCATCTTGATGGGCTTGCGTTAATGTTCGCATTACTGATCCTAGGCATTGGATTATTAATCATCCTATATGCTCGTTACTATTTGTCTGAAAAAGAAGCAGTTGGACGGTTTTTCTCCTACTTAATTTTATTTATGACAGCCATGCTATCCATTGTGTTGTCAAACAATGTGCTGCAAATGTGGATGGCTTGGGAAGTTACCAGCATAAGCTCGTTTTTATTGATTAGTTTTTGGTCGTCAAAATCTGAATCACGCAAAGGCGCGCGAATGGCACTTACTGTTACCGGCGCAGGTGGATTGGCCTTGCTTGCTGGTTTGCTCATTGTGTCTGACATTGTTGGCAGCTACGAGCTAAGTGTGATACTCGCTAGTGGCGATTTAATAAGGGATCATGCGCTTTATCCTGTTGCACTTATTTTGATATTACTTGGTGCTTTCACTAAATCTGCTCAGTTTCCGTTTCACTTTTGGCTACCCCATGCTATGGCTGCACCCACGCCTGTTAGTGCCTATTTACATTCAGCCACAATGGTAAAAGCAGGCATTTTCTTGCTTGCGCGTATGTATCCCGTGCTATCGGGCACTGAAATGTGGTTTTTAATTGTTAGTTTGACAGGTTTAATAACTCTGTTAATAGGTGCTTATGTGGCGCTATTTAAACATGATTTAAAAGGCTTATTAGCTTATTCCACAATCAGCCACCTTGGTCTTATCACCTTGCTGTTAGGACTCGATACCAAATTAGCGGCCGTGGCTGCTCTGTTTCATATAATGAATCATGCTGTATTTAAAGCCTCGCTATTCATGGCAGCCGGTATTATTGACCATGAATCGGGCACCCGAGACATGCGTAAACTTGGAGGCTTATGGCGCTTTATGCCTTACACCGCAACCCTCGCTATGGTTGCCGCTGCGTCAATGGCGGGCGTGCCCTTGCTCAACGGGTTTTTATCTAAAGAAATGTTCCTTGCCGAGACTTTACATTCGTCGGCCCTCGGCTTTCTCTCTTGGATGATTCCAGTATTAGCAACGCTTGCCGCCATTTTTGCTGTTGCCTACTCAGTGCGCTTTATTCACGACGTATTTTTTAACGGCGAACCAAAAGATTTACCCAAAACCCCTCATGAGCCGCCACGCTACATGAAAATTCCTATCGAAATATTAGTCGCACTATGTTTGTTGGTCGGAATTTTCCCAAACTTTATGATTGGAGGTTTATTAGGGGCCGCGGCATCCAGCGTGCTGATGACAGAGCTTCCTTATTACAGCCTAGCTATTTGGCATGGATTTAACTTACCCTTATTAATGAGCGTTATCGCCATTGCCGGTGGCTTAGTGGTGTATTCGTATCGCCGTCATTTATATCGATTCCAAGCGCAATTCGAAGAGTCAGACGAAAAACTCATTTTTGAAGGTGTTATACAAACGCTTGTTCGCTACGCAACGACGGTACACGAGGGCTTAAGTAATGGCTCTCTGCAGCGGTATATTACTGCGTTGTTGTTGTTTGCCATTGCAATTACTGCAATTCCGCTGATTAATCTTAATACAGCCGCAACTCATTTCCCTGACCAAGCGGTAAGTGGTGTCGAGATTACAGCCGCCATCCTGTTATGTTTGAGCGCTATCGCTACTGTTATTTATCATCGCAAGCGGATGGTCGCGCTTATCACACTGTCGGTGGTAGGGCTTATTGTGTCAATCGCATTTGCTCGCTTTTCGGCGCCTGACCTTGCGCTAACTCAGCTTTCTGTAGAAGTTGTGACGGTGATCTTATTGATGCTAGCACTATTTTTCTTACCGCAAAAAACGGCTGCTGAATCATCACCTTCGCGTGTGGTAAGAGATGTTGGTATTGCGGCGGCTATAGGCGGGTTGGTTGCCACCATCAATTATGCTTTTATCACACAGCCCTTTGACAACAGTATTTCTGAGTTTTTCTTGGCCAATAGCAAAACAGGCGGGGGTGGCACTAACGCTGTAAACGTAATACTTGTTGATTTTAGAGGGCTTGATACCTTAGGTGAAATTCTTGTATTAGGCATTGCGGCATTAGGTATTTTTAATTTACTTGCACGTGTTCGTTTAGCCTTGCCATCTGCTAACGAGAACGGTCTTGCCTGGTCTGAAGATCGTCATCCTCCTATTTTGGCAATGATTTCGCAGAGTTTATTACCCCTTGCACTACTGGTATCGTTTTATATATTCCTGCGCGGTCACAATATGCCCGGAGGAGGTTTTATTGCAGGCTTAATAACTGCTGTAGCGCTCATACAGCAGTACATTGCGCATGGTGTAGATTGGGTTAAACCTCGTATAAAGGTCGACTACCAAACCTTAATAGCCTTAGGTGTCTTAATTGCGACACTCACGGGCATTGCCAGTTGGTTCTTTGGCCGTCCATTTATGACGACGTGGTTTGACTATTTTGACATCCCCCTGATTGGCGAAATAGAGCTGGCCAGCGCACTGGTATTTGATTTAGGTGTTTATTTGACCGTCGTCGGTGCAACCCTATTGATATTGGCGAGCTTAGGTAAGCTCACTTCAGTTCACCGCCCAACTGCAACTGCGGAGGAATAATGGAAACTTTATACGTAATTTGCGTCGGTGTATTAACGTCTTGCGGCATATTTTTATGTTTAAGAGGTCGCACTTTTTCGGTAGTGGTTGGCTTAACGATGCTTTCATATGCAGTTAATCTGTTTTTGTTTTCAAGTGGTCGACTTAATCTGAAAGATGCTGCTATTTTAGGCATGGGTGAATCATATGCAGACCCGCTTCCGCAAGCATTAACATTAACAGCCATTGTAATTGGTTTTGCAATGATTGCATTCGTGGTCATTTTGGCATTGCGCGCCCGTGCCGACCTCGGCAACGACTTTGTTGATGGCACTGAGCCCCCAGATACCGATAAATTGGTAAAATCGAACAGGGGCAAACTATGACGCTTCACTTGGCAATCCTACCTATTTTAATTCCAATGCTTGGCGGTTTGTTAATGTTGCTACCGCCATTCGCTGGTACCCACCGGTATCAGTATAGGCGTGTTGCCGCATTGTGTTTGATGTTGATACAAGTAGCGTGCTCAATCTATTTAATGCTAAAGGTTGTTGAAAACGGTGCCATTATGTATGCGGTAGGCGACTGGCAGCCGCCGTTTGGCATCATCTTATACGCAGACCAACTGTCGGCGATGCTCGTCGCACTAACTAGCTTTTTAGGGCTAGGCGTTACCTTGTATTCATTTTGCGGAGTCGACCGCAAAGGTAAGTATTTCCATCCGCTCATTCAGTTTCAATTGTTGGGGATATATGGCGCGTTTTTAACCAACGATTTATTTAATCTATTTGTTTTTTTTGAAGTCTTGCTTATCGCATCTTACACCCTGCTTATGCACGGTGAAGGTAAGCAAAAAACCGAAGCAAACTTGCACTACGTTATTTTAAACCTGATCGGCTCGAGTTTGTTTTTGTTTGCACTGGGCACACTTTATGGAATAACAGGTACGCTAAATATTGCTGACATGTCTGTGCGCGTGGCGCAATTGTCTGGAAGTAACCAGATTATTGCTCAGGCGGGTGGTTCATTGCTGTTGATTGTATTTGGCTTAAAAGCCGCAATGCTGCCGCTGCATTTTTGGTTACCGCAAACGTACGCGGCTGCTAGTGCCCCGGTCGCTGCCCTTTTTGCCATTATGACCAAGGTAGGTGTGTATTGTATATTTCGTGTTTATACCGTCATCTTTGGCGAGCAGGCAGGTGAATTAGCAAATATGATCCAGGTATGGGTGTGGCCACTCGCCATACTCACTATTGTTGCAGGTACAATAGGCGCGCTTGCAAGCCCCAATCTGCGGACGCTTGCAGGTAACCTTGTGATTATATCGGTAGGCACACTGTTAATTACCTTCGCATTAAGAACGCCAGAGGCTACTGCCGCAGGTTTATTTTATCTTATTCACAGCACGCTAGTAACAGGTGCTTTGTTTTTAATCGCTGATATGCTGGGCCAGCAACGCGGCAAAGCCCTCGACTACTTTGTTATCGCCCGCGAGATAAAGCAGAAAGCATTATTAGGGGTATTATTCTTGATTGCAGCGATGGCTGTAGCCGGCTTACCTCCTTTTGCGGGATTTCTGGGTAAACTCGTCATTTTACAATCCGCCACAGGTTCAGACCAGATAATATGGGTTTGGTCAATTATTCTGGTGCCGAGTCTAGTCACTATCATTGCATTCTCTAGAGCAGGAACAACGTTGTTTTGGCGAAGTACACCAAGTCACGACGCGTCTGAATTAGCTGGCGTTTCTAAATGGCAGCTTGGCGGTGTATTTTTGTTGTTAGGAGCATCACCGCTATTCGCCATTTTTGGCGCTAGCATCATTGAATATACCAATAGTGCGGCTGCACAATTACATGATATTGATTACTTACTTGAAGTTATGAATTTAGGAGGAGATGTGCAATGAGCCAAATTTCACAAGGGTTTTCACGTCTGCTACCGATGCCTTTGCATAGTTTTTTACTCTTGATTGTGTGGCTTATGCTAAACAGTACTTTTAGTTTGGGTCATATCTTACTAGGCAGTGTACTCGCGATTGTTATCCCTCTACTTTGCGCCCCCCTTCGAGTGCCTACGCCTAAAATTAAGAGACCGTTAAAAGTTGTGAGTTACGTATTTATCGTACTCAAAGATATAATTGTCGCTAATATTGAAGTCGCTTTATTGGTTGTAGGGCCAATGCATAGGATAAAACCGGGCTTAATCGCAGTGCCGCTTGACTTGATCGATACCTTGCCCGTTACAGTTCTCGCTAGTACGGTAACCATGACACCCGGTACGGTAAGCGCTGAGATTTCAAAAGATGAAAAGTGGCTATATGTACATGTGTTAAACATGCCTGAAAACGAGCAAGAGGTCATCGATTTGATCAAACAGCGATATGAGTCGCGTGTAAAGGAGATTTTTGGATGCTAGAAATTACTGTACTGGTGGTTATTGGTATGTTGTGTGTTGCGCTTGTGCTTAACATGTGGCGTCTTATTATTGGACCTCACGTGGTTGACCGTATTTTAGCGCTCGACACCATGTATATTAACAGTATCGCTTTAATTTTATTGTACGGCATTTACAACCAGACGCCCTTGTATTTTGAAGCCGCTTTGTTAATCGCTATGCTGGGATTTGTGAGTAGCGTTGCGTTTGGAAAATACTTATTACGCGGCGACATCATTGAATAGGATAAAGCATGAGTTTTATAGTTGAATTAATAATATCTGCACTCCTGATTTCAGGTGGTCTTTTTGTGCTTGTGGGATCTATAGGTTTACTCCGCCTGCAAGACTTTTACGTTCGCTTACATGCCCCGACAAAAGCCACAACGCTAGGCCTTGGGGCCATTCTTATCGCTTCAATTGTGTATATGTATGACTTGCAGGGATACGTAAGCATTAACGAGCTATTGATAACACTATTTTTAGTGATAACAGCCCCAGTAACGGCGCATATTCTGGCAAAAGTAGCGATGCATCACCGCGTTAAGGTTATGGAACGCACCCGTAATCAACATCTTATTGAGACCGCTCGCATGCAGGAGTCTCCCCAGCAAGATAGTAAAAAACAAACGCCAGATAATTAGACATAACCTAAACTCAAGTTTACTGGCATGCTATGCCGCTGCACGATGGGTTGGCATTATTTGTATTTTAATGAGTGGCAGCTTGCCGCTCACAAACGAATGCGATTTTATCGCCTTTTTTAGAAAAACTTACACGGTTTACATCGCCTGGACACTGTGAACTTAGATCCACAAATTCAGTCCATTTTTTATCACCACTCTCGTACTTCCATTGATATAACTTATTTTTTACTGCAGTAACCGCATAACCTTCAGGTGACCATGTATAAAGGACGCTGCCTACAGGCATATCAACCAATGCATCAGTGCTGTTGGTTTTGGTGTCAACAGAACGCAGTTGCCATGTTGTTTCATCAATATTTTTGTTGTAACTGTATAAGCTTGAATTGGGTATTGACCATAAACTTGGCCCTATTTTGGTATCTAGTACTGTGCCCTGATCTGTTGGCTTATTAATGCTTGCTAAGCGCAGCGTATTCGGTTCACCCAGCACAAATAGGAGAACGTTTGTGCTACCATCCCAGACATGATAACCAACTGGCTCAACCCCAGGCAACAAGTTTTTTATAGCTTCACCATCATCTAACTGCAGAGACCAAAGTTGCTGTTTCCCTTCACTATTAACTCTTATCACTGAAAGTCCTTTATCACCAGGGATCGGTGTCGCGCTATATTCACTGGTCCCTGGCGAATTGCTTAGGTTTATTGAAGATTGAGTAGCGAAGTCATACACAAAAATATCCATTTGACTGGTATTCTCGCCCTTTATCATTTGGGTATAGGCCAAAGCACGATCGCCATTGATGAAGTAAGGCTGATTAGTATAATTAGGTGTATCAGTTATTTTTTGGAAGTTGCTCAACTTAATTATTTTCTCTGAAGGGTGTCCTGCAAGATTTTCGGTAATAGTTTCGGTATTCGTTTCGGTATTCGTTTCGGTATTCGTTTCGGTATTCGTTTCGGTATTCGTTTCGGTATTCGTTTCGGTATTCGTTTCGGTATTCGTTTCGGTATTAGCCCCAGAAAGACTGTCCTGATAACTAACAGAAGCAACAATTATATCGGAATCGGATTGGGCTGACGTAAAAAATGCCACCAAGCAAAACAGTACTGATGACATTGAGAGCTTAACTAATTTCGTTACCTTGAGCATTTGATTATCCTTTTCAGTGTTTTTCTAATAACGCTTTTTGTCCAGAAAAAGCATTGCTGCTTACCAAGAGTAATGCGAAAGCGCCTATAAAAGCAAAACTTGCTGATATTAAGAAGCTTTTTTCAGCACCAGCCCCTTGCATCCACGTATTTCCGGCAATAAAACTGCCTAACGCTCCACCGATACCAAACGCAATACTCACATACAATGCTTGCGCTCTACTTTGAAAGCCACTAGCAAAATAGGTATGTAGGAAATGCACCGAGGTTGCGTGTGTCATGCCAAAGCTAAACGCATGCAGTGTTTGGCTAAATATTATTACACTAGTAAACTCTGGGACAAATGCTAAGCAAAGCCATCTGACCGACGTCAATAACATTGAAGATATCAGCATCCACTTGACCCCAAACTTTGCAATAAGTCGTGATGCAATGATAAAAATACCAATTTCGGATAACACACCAACAGCAATAAATAAGCCTGTTTGTTTACCCGAGTAATCGAGTTCTCCCATATAAAGTGCGAAAAAACTATAATACGAGCCAAAGCTGATTTGTAAAAAAATAGCAGATATAATAAAAGCAATAAAAACTAAACTGCGCACTTTATACCACTCGTTAACAACCACTCGCTCATGTTTGGGTACAATTTGAGGTGAGGCAATAAAGAGTGAGCTAATATAGAGTGCAAATAAACAAAAACTAGCCGTATAAATAATCACTTCTGTCGAGAAAAAATCGAGTAGAAAACCAATAATTAAGCTCAGTACAATAAAACCGATACTGCCCCATAGGCGCACTGCACCATACCCCCCCTTACTTTCTTTAGTGGCATTAACCGTGATAACTTCAAGCTGAGGCAGCACCGCTGTCCAGAACATCATCATGATCCCGAAGCTAAAGGTTAGCGCCCAAAAACTGAATGAGAAGTAAACTGCGGTAAAGGTAATAAATGCGAGTAAGCAACCGAAGCGAACAATATCAGCGCCACGCCCTGTTTTATCGGCAACAGCCGCCCATAAATTCGGTCCTAACACACGCGTCAGAGTAATAATTGCGAGTAAACTACCTATCTCTTGTGAATTGAATCCGCGCCCATCAAGAAAGACACCCGCAAACGGCGTAATGACGCCTAATTGGCCGAAATAGAAAAAATAGGTTAAGGAAATAAGCCCTAAGTTTGTAGAGCTAGAAATAGCAGCCTTACTTTTCGTGGTTATCAGTTTTGACAATAGCAAGACTTTTTCCCTTTTTAGAAGGTGGTGCTCAGTAAAAATGGTTCATCATTAACGTTGCGCTGGAATGACTGGCGTTATTGAATTCACTAGACTGTTTTGAGCTCTATGTCGCAACAGATGGTCCATCAATACAATGGCTAACATCGCTTCAGCTATCGGCACTGCTCGAATACCGACACAAGGGTCGTGACGGCCTTTTGTAATAACGTCATCAGGTTTGCCGTTAATATCCACAGACTGGCCTGAAATACTGATGCTAGAGGTTGGTTTAAGCGCCATATGCACGACGATTTCTTGACCACTAGAAATCCCTCCCAATATGCCGCCAGCGTGATTAGAATGAAAGCCCTCCGGCGACATTTCATCTCGATGTTCAGTACCTTTTTGATTAACGACTTGGAAGCCATCACCAATTTCAACGCCTTTTACTGCGTTAATTCCCATCATTGCATGCGCGATATCGGCGTCAAGTCTATCAAATACGGGCTCCCCTAGCCCCACAGGAACGTTGATAGCGCTGACGCTTACCTGCGCACCTATTGAGTTGCCTTCTTTCTTTAAGTCCCGCATATAAGCATCTAGTGCTTCTAACTTAGTTTCATCTGGGCAGAAAAAAGGATTCGTATTAGTTACGCTATGGTCGACTTTATCAACAATAATTGGACCTAATTGGCTAATATAACCACGTACTTCTATGCCGTATTGTTGCTTCAGATATTTTTTAGCAATGCCACCTGCGGCAACGCGCACAGCAGTTTCACGTGCCGATGAGCGACCACCACCACGATAATCTCGGAAACCAAATTTCTGCTGATAAGTATAATCAGCATGACCTGGACGAAATGAATCTTTAATTTTTGAATAATCTTGGCTGCGTTGATCTTTATTATTAATTAATAAACCAATACTCGTACCGGTGGACTTTCCTTCAAAAACCCCGCTAAGAATTTTGACCTCGTCATCTTCTCTGCGGGCGGTTGTATAACGAGATGTTCCTGGCTTGCGGCGATCTAAATCGACCTGCAAATCTGCCTCGCTTAGCTCTAGTCCTGGAGGGCAACCGTCTACCACGCCACCGATGGCTATACCATGACTTTCTCCAAAGGTTGTCACACTAAATAGCTTACCTATTGTGTTCCCAGACATGTTGTTCTTTCCTTATTTCTTTGCTAATACTTTTTCAATCTAGCGTAATTATTTCGAGAATTTTATAGATACCATCAACCCAATAGCAATACTCATATTGGTTTATTTTGCGGCTTGCCAATAAGTAACGAGCGTCTCTTTTTGTATGGTAAATATTCCACTACCACCCTGCGACAGCTTACACCAATCAACCTGCAAACCCGGGAAACGAGTGGCAAAGTGCACTTGACTGTTACCTACTTCAACAAATAACCAAGCACCATCCGTCATATATTGAGAGGCTTGTTGGAGCATTATTTCAACCAAATTTAAGCCATCTTCTCCGGCTGCCAACGCATGTTCAGGCTCATGCTGAAATTCTGCAGGTAAGTCTGCCATATCATGCGCGTCCACGTAGGGTGGATTTGAAACGATAAGATCATAACGCTCCCCGGCTAAACCACTAAATAAATCAGAGTGCAATGGGATTACCTGTTCTTCCAATTGATATTCATGAATATTCATTGACGCAACATCAAGCGCATCGGTATCAATATCGACGGCATCTACCATTGACTCGGGAAATTGATTAGCCAAAGCAATAGCAATGCAACCTCCGCCAGTACAAAGGTCTAGAATTCGTTGCGGCTGTTGACTTAAATATGGCTTAAAGCCTTGCAAGATTAATTCGGCCACTGGGGAACGTGGAATTAACACTCGCTCATCCACGTAAAATGGCATGCCCGCAAACCAAGCCTGGTGCGTAATGTAGGGTAACGGTTTTTGCAGTTCGACGCGCTGTTGCAGCCAGTCTGCCATATGTTGTTTTTCAGCTTCTGTAACGCGAGCCTGATATAAAGCTTCTTGGCGCAGTGCTGGCATATCCAAGGGCAAATTTAGGGCTTGAAACACCAAACTAGAGGCTTCATCCCATTCGTTATCTGTGCCATGACCGAAAAAAATGCCGGCTTGATAGAATGTAGAAATAGAATAACGGATCCAGTCTAGTATAGTGACTAGCTCTGGCGGGTGAGATGGTTGTTGTATATTCACAAGATCCTTAGGTAAGTTAGCGATATTATTGACTCAATATCGGCGTAATCCTGATATAATACGCAAAAATCCAATCAAATTCGCTTGTTATCTGCACTTATGAAGAAAAAAACTTCAAATATATCAAACAAAGACATTCCTCAAGATGAAATTTCATTTACGAGCTTATTTGATGGCGTAAAACCCGTTAAACACGACCGCTATGAATTAAGTCGAGAAGACAGAATAAGTAAACTAAAACAACGCCAGTTTTCCAGTACCACATTAGACAGAAAAGCCAATGCATTGTTTGAGTTTTCAGATGGGTTTGAAGCTAATTTTAGCCAGAGTGGGCCATTGAAGTACGTTGCTGAGGGCGAGCGCAGCGATAGAGTCAAGCAGCTTAGAAATAGTGAAATAGCCCCCGAACTGCTCTTAGACTTGCACGGCATGAATGCAGAAGCCGCAAAAACTGAAATTGCGGCATTATTATTCGAAGCTCACCGAAAGCTTTACACTTGTGTTTGCATCATGCATGGTATTGGCACTGGCACATTAAAGCGCAAGGTACCTAGCTGGTTAATGCAACACCCCTATGTGATTGGTTTTCACCAAGCCACTTTGGAATGGGGCGGCAATAGCGCATTGCTGGTGCTAGTAAAACAAAGTGAAGAACACAATAAGTACGATTGAGCCTACTTGTGTTCGTCCGGTGAGCTATTGTGAATGAACATATAAGTAAAGTAAGCGCTCATGATTAACATCACCAAGATGCCAAGAAGAGAACCCCAAACTACTGCGTCGCCGAATATCATTGATAACATAAATCACCTCATTGGTTTGTGTTTATGCGTTAATAATAGTCAACTATTGACGACTCCATTGTGATCGAGATCAATAAATAAACCTCATTTTCCGTTTAACAGAAGGATTAATTGCGCCAGATCAATTTTTAAAATAAGAGGCGCATGAACCAATTTTTATTTAAGTCGTCTTCACAGGTTTTCAACTGTGTTGCATAACGTTTTGAGCGTGAACCCACTTTTTGAGCAACACCAACTAACCATTGTTTTTTGCGATAAGACTTGCGTTTATAGCCGCCCCAACCTTCATGATAGTTGAGGTATTGAGCATTTGCGTCCCACTTCGAAACTTTATTGATTTTATGTGTTTTAGCGATAAACCATCCCATAAAATCAATAGCGTCGTCGAAATCTTCTCTACTAGCGAAGGTTTGATCGGTTTCTCTTTTGTAATCGTCCCACGTCATTGTTTTAGCTTGGGAGTAGCCATAAGCCGAGCTAACTCTCCCCCAAGGGATGAGTCCAAAAAGCACATAATCTCGAGGAGGCAATGCGTCGTGGCGAAACGAACTTTCTTGATACATCATGGCCATGGGTACGTGAATAGGGACGCCCCACTTTTCACGCATGTCTGCGGCTGCATCAAACCAATCCCGTTTCTCATAAAATATGTCGCAAATATTTTCTTTTTCGGTTGGTGGTTGAGTCACACAGCCACTCATTAAAACGACAACAAATGCTAAAAACAGAGAACTTGAAAATTTGAGTCTAAAAAAAATGAACTTTTCGATGTTAACCTACTCTCATTAATACGTGTGAATTAACAAGTGTCCCTGTTAAATCCCTATTAACCCGAACTTCTCAATGAGTGTTCGGGTTTTTTTTTGTTACTAACCGCTAGAATTATTCATTTCAGTGGAGTTATCACTTATCAGGTTAATTAGCACAATAACGTCGTATTTAAATAGACACTTTAACGAGCAAAATAGTCTTGTATAAATTCAGCAAATGCCTTGGTGTCGGCTTGTTCAATTTCAATCCGAGATTCAATCGATTGTTTAGCTTGCTGGATAAACATATCTTCAGTCATATTCAAATAATTCAAACCAGAAGCATGTTTTTTGTATTCATCTGCTAACTCTAAGCCCAACGTACTATTGTCGATTTCATACTCAGTTAAGGTCTTTAACCATTTAGCAGAAGGTGTATTATCGGGGTCTTTAATTTTCTCGAACTCGCGCTCGACTGCGGCTGAATACTTAGTATTTGTATTTGCGTGGTCTAGCGTTTTAGCGACTTCTTTTAATTCAGTAAATAATTCAATGGACCAAGCCTGCAATGAGACCGGCTTACCTTCATTAGATAGCATTAAGCCAGGTTTTCGACCCTCAATAACCACTGCATCTAAATTTTGGTCACTTTCCTCATAGGCAGGATGAGTAAGATCCGGTGATTCTTTTAGTAAACAATATAGTAAAAAAACGTCTAAAAAATAGAACCGGTTTTCATCGATACCTAGCGGTGAGAATGGATCGACATCTAAAGCGCGAACTTCTATATAGCTTACGCCACGATTCTCTAAAGCATCACTTGGTTTCTCAAGCGATTTGGCAACTTGTTTAGGTCGAATAGGTGAATACAATTCATTTTCAATTTGCAGCACATTGCTATTCAACTGCTCCCAACCGTCCTTTTCACTTGACCCAAAAGCAGCATAATTTGCTGAGGGAGTATTTATTGCCTCGCGGACCGAACTAACATAAGAGCTCAAACTGTTATAACAAATGTTTAAGGACGATTGTTCTGAATTGGTATAACCTAGATCACTCATTCTCAACGATGTAGCATAAGGTAGATATAAAGTACCTTTACCTAGCCGTTTAAACGGAAATTTATTTTCTTTACCTGTCAGAAATGACTGACAAAGTGCTGGCGATGCACCGTATAAATATGGAATCAGCCAAGCTAGACTGCGAAAATTACGGATTAAGTCAAAATAAAACGAAGAACGATTGTCAACATTGTTTTCTACATCGTGTAAATCACACCAAGCCTGCCAAAACTCATCCGAGAAGGAAAAATTGAAATGCACACCAGCAATGACTTGCATCATGCTTCCGTAACGGTTGTGCAAACCTTTACGATAGACTTCCTTCATTTTTGCAACATTAGAGCTACCATACTGAGCAATTGGGATGCTTGTGTCTTTATTCACGAAGCATGGCATGCTCATTGGCCACAACCTTTCCTCGCCAATGTTTTCATATACAAATTTATGAATATCAGCAAGCTGAGCCAATGTAGTTTTAGGCTCTTTTTCAGGTGGCGTAATGAACTCCATTAAACTTTCAGAAAAATCGGTGGTGATGGTATCGTGAGTCAGAGTCGATCCTAACGCTTCAGGGTGCTTAGTCGCCGCCAGTCCTCCAGACGGATTGACTCGAAGTGCCTCTCTCTCAATGCCATGTTTAATGTTAGGCAATGAAGTTTGAAACTGAGGTTGAGAAAGTGCGATTAAGCGTTTTGAAAAGGAAAGCGAATGAATAGCCAAATTATTATTCCGTTACTGGTTTAAAAAGCCCCTGTAGATTATTGCTACAATGGCATTAACGTATTATGTGCCTAGTATAGAGTGTAAATTATAAATTCACACCAAAGAATTATCCGCTGCGGTACTTCTAAATCTGCAATTTCTCTGTCTAGCGCTTCTCTCCCTAGCGTAGCGTCCCGCTATAACCCGCAACAACAATCCCTGAAAAGTTTGTTACTGAGTATTTTGCAGGTATTGCATCAAGTGATTTAGTGCTCAAATTAGTCGCTTTATACCCAATTTATTATACGCTGCTTGATAACTAGCCCAGTATTGCTTTAATATGCATTAATGAGAGTTACGATGTATACCCATTCGCTAAAAACCGGATTAAAAAATGTCAACTAATTTACCCATTCTTAATTATGACTTCGCACTAAACCAACTCGGTGGCAACGAAGCGCTTTTGAGCAAAATGCTGGGTAAGTTTGTAGTTGAATTTAAGAATATTGCCGCAGAGATCGTGATTCTGATTAAAGAAAACGACATTACTAGTTCTAAAATGAAAGTCCATACCATAAAGGGAATATCAGGTAATATAGGGCTTCAAGCACTGTATAATTGTGCAACACGTCTCGATGTTGAGCTGCGAGCAGGCGAATCGAGTCAGGCTATGCTGGACGAATTCAGCAAACTTATTGACGACACCTGTCGTGAAATCCAACAAATGGAGCCTAAACCTGGAACCGAGCGACAACTCACAGCCTCTTCACTACCCATTGAGGAATGTAAGTCAGAGTTAATCAAACGCTTAAAAAGAAACGAATTTATTGACGACAATACGTTGTTGAACTTTGTCGCTGGCTTGGCTTTCTCTGAATCAGATGCCAAGCATCTCATTCAGTTAATTGAGGAACTTCAGTATCCTCAAGCAATAACAAAAATAGAAGCAAATACCTAAGTACACCTCATCCTAATGCTAAAATTAGTGCTCGACCATCATGCTTTCATGGTACTTAATAAACCCAGCGGTATGCCTATGCATGACTCTGCGGACGCCATCATACCGGTTGCTCAGTCATTATTTAATTATGAAAAATTATGGTTGGTTCACCGCCTAGATACAGACACATCAGGATGTATTTTGCTAGCAAAAACAAAACATGCTGCGTCTGAGCTTTCAAAGCAATTTGCCGAAAAGGCGATCCAAAAGTACTACATTGCCCTTATTGATAATAAACCCAAAAAGAAACAAGGTACGATAAAAGGTGACATGAAGAAAGCGCGCAATGGTGACTGGAAATTAAGTACTAGCCAAGATAATCCTGCAATAACACAATTTTTTAGTTTTGCGCTGCAAAATAACTTAACGGCACCGAAGTCATTACCAGAAAAACAAAATTCATTAATAGAAACAGAGACTCAGTCTGGGTCGCATAACAGTCCTCAATTATTCTTTAAAGGTAAGCTAGAACCGGCTATCAGAGTATGCATAATAAAACCGATTAGTGGTAAAACACATCAAATTAGGGTTGCCTTCAAATCATTAGGATCTGCAATTATCGGAGATAAACGCTATAAAGGTACTTTATCTGACCGCTTATATTTGCATAGCTATGCTCTTCAATTCACCTATAAAAACGAATTTTTTAACATCACTTGTTTACCTATTACAGGCGAGCTATTTGCTATTCGTCTAAACACATTCCTTTCTCAAAACCCTGACCCATGGACAATGAAATGGCCGCTGCAAAAAGTATAAAGAAAATAGGCATAATTGGTCGCGGGGCGATTGGTGTAAACATTGCTTTTAATCTGCAATCTACAAAAAACATACACACCACGCTGTTGATTAGAGGACATTATGATCGGTCCGAAGTACTCTCTTTATTAACGCCGGATGGCGTAACACACTCAATTAAATGCAAGCAAGAATATATTTCAAAGGGTTCACTACAGCCACTAGATTTACTCGTACTCCCAGTCAAGCAGTATCAAATAGAAAGTCTGCTGCGAGAAATCACAGAAAAGCTCGGCCCTAAAACAACAGTACTGCTTTTACATAACGGCATGGGGGGTATTGAATTAGTGCAAAAATATCTGCCCAACAATCCTTTGCTTGTTGCTACCACTACTGATGGCGTTTATAAAATATCACCGATATGTTTTGTCCAAACTGCCGTAGGACAATTTGAGATTGGCGTCATTAATGAGCAAGATATGGATCAAGAAGATGCGGAGGCAGAAGATATAACGGCTACAAAAACAATAGAAAAACAGCATGATTCAACATGGGATTATCTTAGTTATCTTCATCCAAAGCTTTTCTGGCGTGATGATATTATATTCGCTTTGTATCAAAAAATAGCAGTAAATGCAGCGATTAACCCACTAACTGCACTTAAAAACTGCAAAAACGGTGAATTAGTTAATTACTTAGAAGAAGTAAAACGAGTAAAAGAAGAGATATTCGACTTATACGAATTCATGAACCTACCCTTAGACAATCATGCTCTCTCCCTGCACATTGATGCCGTTATAGAGCTGACCAAAGAAAATTACTCATCAATGCATCAAGACTTTCAAAATGGGCGCGAAACAGAGGTAGAAGGTATTCTTGGCTTTTTATTAGCAAAAGGTCAAGAGACGGGAATGAAAATGGCCTATATTCAACAGCTATATGAGCAAATAACCATACTGCGAAAGTAACAAAAAAGCCTGACACATTGCAGCGTATTAGGCTTTTACTATACAAACAGCAAAGATGACTTGCTGTGTATTATTAATCTTGCGATTGTGGCTTCATGTGCGGGAACAAAATAACATCCTTGATAGTTGGGCTGTCAGTAAATAGCATTACCAATCTGTCAATTCCTATACCCTCACCTGCTGTTGGCGGTAAACCGTATTCCAAGGCAGTAATATAGTCGTCATCGAAATGCATTGCTTCATCATCGCCTGCATCTTTTACTTGTACTTGCTTTTTAAAGCGACTCGCTTGGTCTTCAGAGTCATTAAGCTCCGAAAAGCCGTTAGCCAATTCTTTACCACCGACAAAAAACTCAAAACGGTCTGTTACAAACGAATTCTCATCATTGCGGCGCGCCAGTGGAGAAACTTCCCACGGATATTGAGTAATAAAAGTCGGCTGATCAAGTTGCTCTTCAACTGTCGCCTCGAATATCTCACAAAGATACTTACCCGCCCCCCAAATGCCGTCAACTGCTGGTTCTTTAATATGCAGTTGCTTGGCCATCGCTTTAAGTTCTGGCAGATGATTTTCAGGATCATTAATTGCAGTGACATTAGCATCAGGCCAATATTTTAAAACAGCATCGCCCATACTTAAGCGTTGGAAAGGTTGAGCAAAATCATACTCTTTTGTCTCAACAACCTCACCTTCGTCATCTTTAATTGTATTAGTAATTATCGGCGTACCCATCACGGTTTCTGCAAGATAACGTAACATTTCTTCTGTTAGGTTCATCAAATCGTTGAAGTCAGCATACGCTTGGTAAAATTCAAGCATAGTAAATTCAGGATTGTGACGGGTTGATAAGCCTTCATTACGGAAGTTACGGTTAATTTCAAAAACACGCTCAAAACCACCCACAACCAAACGCTTCAAATAAAGTTCAGGGGCAATACGCAAATACATATCTATATCTAAGGCATTATGGTGTGTCGTAAATGGTTTTGCTGTTGCACCACCGGGGATGACTTGCAGCATCGGTGTTTCGACTTCCATGAAATGACGCTCAGTTAGGAAGTTACGAATACCACTGACTATCTGGCTACGAATTTTAAAGGTCTTACGGGTATCTGGATTAGTAATCAAATCAACATAACGTTGACGATACTTAGTTTCCTGATCGGCTAAGCCATGGAACTTTTCGGGCAAAGGACGCAATGCTTTGGTTAATAACTGATATTCAGCCATATCTACATATAAATCGCCTTTACCTGATTTATGTAAAATACCGCTAACACCAATGATGTCGCCAATATCTAACGATCCATATTTAGCTTTAATGTCTTTTTGGGTATCTTTCGACGCATAAGACTGAATTTGACCCGTCATGTCCTGCAATACGATAAACGGACCTCGTTTCGCCATGATACGACCCGCAATGCTGAAAATATTTGCTTGTTCAACTAATGTTTCTTTATCTTTATCACCAAAGGCTGTCTGCAAATCTTGTGCATAATGCTTACGATCAAATTGATTTGGAAAACCGTTTGAAGGGCAGTTTTCGCGTATTTGCGCTAACTTGCCACGACGCTCGGCAATCAATTTATTTTCATCTTGCTGATGGTCACTCATGAGTAGTCCTGTTAATTGCTGTGTTACTAAAGGCCAGACTTTAAGCTGGCTTCAATGAATTTGTCTAAATCGCCGTCCAATACGGCTTGTGTATTTCTTGTTTCGACGCCGGTTCGTAAGTCTTTGATGCGGGAATCATCTAATACGTATGAGCGTATTTGACTGCCCCAGCCGATATCAGACTTACCATCTTCCATGACTTGTTTTGCTGCATTTTGCTTTTGTAACTCATATTCGTATAGTTTTGCTTTTAGTTGTTTAAATGCTTGATCTTTGTTTTTATGCTGAGACCGATCATTTTGACATTGCACAACAATATTCGTCGGTAAATGCGTTATCCGTACCGCAGAATCGGTTCGGTTAACGTGCTGACCACCTGCGCCCGATGCGCGATATGTATCTATACGGATATCAGCTGGATTAATTTCAATCTCAATGTCATCACTCACCTCTGGATAAGCAAATGCCGATGCAAAAGAGGTGTGGCGGCGACTACCTGAATCAAAAGGCGACTTTCGAACGAGCCTATGAACACCGGTCTCTGTGCGTAACCAACCAAAGGCATACTCGCCCCCAAAACGTATCGTTGCACCTTTAATACCGGCAACATCACCTGCAGAAACCTCAATCAGTTCAGTTTTAAAACCGTGCGCCTCGCCCCATCGCAAATACATGCGCAGTAGCATATTCGCCCAATCTTGAGCCTCTGTGCCGCCCGAGCCTGACTGTATATCCAAATAACCATCGTTTGCGTCATTAGGACCAGAAAACATTCTTCTGAATTCGAGCTTTTCCAAGGCAACAGTTAAGTCTTCTAATTCTGTTTGCGCATCATTTAACGTTTCTTCGTCGTCGGCTTCAACTGCAAGTTCAAGAAGACCTTCAACGTCATCAGTGCCTTGAGTCAGCTTTTGAATCGTAAAAACCACGTCTTCAAGTAATACTTTTTCTTTACCTAAGGCTTGTGCCTGCTCTGGATTAGTCCAAACATTAGGATTTTCAAGCTCTCTTGATACTTCTTCTAAACGCTCTACTTTGACATCAAGGTCAAAGATACCCCCTAAGCGATTCAGTTCTTTGACGAACATCGGCAATAGCGGTTTGGATTGGATTGATTTCGAACATATGCAAATATTTTGACTAAAAAATTGAGAGGGTAGATATTACAGAATTTATGATGAATTTAATAGGTGGAACAAGTGGCAAATAACCATAAAACCAAGATTTTTATATTCAAGGCTATTTGCAACCGAGTGAATTATTGAAATTAACCTATTTTGCAGCTTGCAGAAGTGCTTCGGCTAATACTCGGCCGATCCCGTGTAGATTCTTTTTAGTTTTTTCATCAGTCACGTTGTGCTCTCCATCTACTAGCTTTCCAATACCGCCAACAGCCAACTGATTTGGCAACACATGCATGCCTATATTAGCGAGTAACATGCGCAGTGACACCAGCCCTCTAATGCCGCCTAAAGCACCAGGAGAGGTCGCAACGATGGCTGCATATTTGCCTTTAAATGCCTGCAACGGTTTTTCACCATCTTCCATGCGTGAAGCCCAATCAATTGCATTTTTTAATAAAGCGCTATAACCACTGTTGTATTCAGGATTGCCAATAATAAAGCCGTCATGCGACATGAGCAGTTGCTTAAACTTTTTAGCATTGACAGGTAAACCATGAGCCGCCTCGAGATCTTCGTTGAAAATAGGCATATCGAACTCGGACATATCAATAACGGTTACCTCAACACCATCAAGGTTGGCTCCTTGAGCTGCACACTTAGCAATACTGAAATTGTACGAATGCTTGCGGCCGCTGCCAGCAAAAGCGAGTATTTTTGGCATATTAATTCCTTTAAATTAATCAATTATTATATAAGGTCAACCCCTTGTTGACAGTCCAACTGCGTTAGACACAACGAACAGCGCTCGCAAAATTGGGATGCCTTAAGCTACATGACTTCTAAGGTTTCAATCCCCAAGATATCAAGTCCTGCTTTCAATGTTTTAGCAGTTAACGCACACAAACCTAAACGGCTGTTTTTGTCTTTTTCACTTACTTCTGGTTTTAACACTGGATTGGCTTCGTAGAAACGCATGAATGAACTTGCCACTTCATACAAGTATGTACACATGACATGCGGAGTAGCTTCTTTACAAACCCCTTCAAGTACTTCATCAAATTGCATCAATTTCACTACTAAATCATGCTCTTGAGCTGAATCGACTGATACAGACGCTTGATATGTATGCATATTTTGCTTGGCGTTTCTAAAAATACTCTTAACGCGCGTGTAAGCATATTGCAGATAAGGAGCGGTATTGCCTTCAAAGCTCAACATCGTATCCCAATCAAAAATATAATCAGTTGTCCGATTTTTACTTAAGTCAGCGTATTTTACTGCGCCAATACCGACTGTTTCTGCAACGTGCTGTTTTTCGCTATCACTTAAACTTGATTCACGTTGACTAATTAACACTGCTGCTCGTTCAATAGCTTCATCAAGCAAATCAGATAATTTTATAATTTCGCCCGTTCTGGTTTTAAACGGCTTGTTATCTTTACCTAACATCATACCAAAGGGACAATGCTCATAACTGTCATTCACTGATAAATAACCCGCTTTGCGAGCGACTATTTCGGTTTGTTTAAAATGCAGCGCTTGTCTAGCGTCAGTAAATATTAAGGTTCGTTGCGCATTCAATTGATTTGCGCGATACCGTATTGCAGCTAAGTCAGTCGTTGCATATAAGTAACCGCCACCTGATTTTTGCACGATATAAACTGCGGGTTCACCTTCTTTATTCAACATTTCCGGCATGAAAACAACTTTCGCACCCTGACATTCAACGGCAATACCTTTCTCGGTTAAGTCGGCGAGCACGTTAGCCAAATCATGGTTGTAACTACTTTCACCCATAATATGCTCTCGTGTCAGGCTAACATTGAGTTTTTTATATACGTCTTCACTATGCTGAATTGAGATATCTATAAACTGCTGCCAAAGTGCCAAACAATCAGCATCTCCACCTTGCAGTTGCACTACGTAGTCGCGAGCGCGGTCGGCAAAACCAGCTTCGTTATCAAATCTAACTTTCGCTTCACGATAAAAGTCTTCTAGATCAGAAAGTGCAGTTTCTGCAATAGATGATTTTTGTAATTTGTCATTCAAGTGAGCAAGTAGCATACCGAACTGCGTGCCCCAATCACCCATATGATTTTGGCGAATGACGTTATGTCCTAAATACACAAGCGCATTAACCACAGCGTCACCGATTATCGTACTTCTCAAGTGACCTACATGCATTTCTTTGGCAAGATTCGGAGAAGAGTAGTCAACCACAATGGTCTCACTCTCATGTGCTTCAACGGTCAATTTATCGTCCTGTAAAGCTCGTTCGCACCAAGCTGAAAGCCAGTCATTTTTAAGGTAAATATTGATAAACCCAGGTCCTGCAACTTCGAGTTTGCTAGCAATATCGTCCAATTTCACATTAGCTAAAATTTGCTCCGCAATATCACGCGGCTTTTGTTTTAACTGCTTTGCCAATGCCATTGCCCCGTTAAATTGGTATTCACCAAAATCGGGTCTTGTGCTTCTGCTCAATGGAATACGAGCATCCACAATACCCATTGCTTGAATAGCTTGGGAAAATCTAGCGCTGAGTAAATGATGAATATTCATGTTGTATTAAACCTAGTGTTCTCTTGTGGTTTTAAATTCGATATCTGGGTAGCGCTCTTGCGCCAAAGATAAATTGACCATGGTTGGTGCAATATAAGCCAAGTTACCGCCGCCATCTAAGGCTAAATTCACTTCAGATTTGCGTCTAAATTGGTCTAACTTGCGAGCATCATCACAATACACCCAACGCGCAGTAGACACGCCAACGCCTTCATAAATAGCATCTACATTGTATTCGGCCTTGAGCCTAGAAACCACCACATCAAACTGGAGTACACCTACCGCACCCACGATTAAGTCGTTGTTCTGCAATGGCCTAAATACCTGCACCGCACCCTCTTCAGATAGCTGTATTAAGCCTTTTTGCAATTGCTTTTGCTTTAAAGGATCTCGCAATCGAATTCGCTTAAACAATTCTGGAGCGAAGTTAGGAATACCCGTAAATCGATATTTTGCACCCGATGTGAACGTGTCACCAATTTTAATCGAGCCATGATTGTGTAAACCAATAATATCGCCAGCATAAGCCTCTTGCAGTAAACTTCTATCGCCAGCTAAGAAGGTAACAGCATCTGCTACTCGCACATCTTTGCCGATGCGGCTGTGATGCATTTTCATGCCTTTCTCATATTTACCTGAGACAACACGACAGAAAGCAATCCTGTCACGATGTTTAGGATCCATGTTTGCTTGAATTTTAAATATAAAGCCACTGAAACTCTCATCGCTACTGTTGACACGACCTGAATCATGTTCTCGTCCTTGTGGCTGTGGCGCCCATTCAACCAGACCATCTAGCATATGATCGACGCCGAAGTTACCCAACGCAGTACCAAAATACACAGGCGTTAATTCACCGGCTAAAAAAGCCTGAAGATCGAATTTATTGGATGCTCCCTGCACCAGTTCCAGCATATCGCGCAGCTCTTTAGCATAAACACCGATAGCGACATCCAAGTCTGGATTATGTAACCCTTTGATAGTTCTTGTTTCTTGAATTGTGTGGCCTTGGCCCGTTTTGTATAAAACTGTTTCATCACGCAATAAATGATAAACACCTTTGAACTCTTTACCCATACCAATTGGCCAAGTAATTGGAGCACACTTAATATTTAGGACCGCTTCAACTTCATCCAATAAGTCGATAGGATCTCTGGTGTCTCGGTCCAACTTATTGATGAACGTGATAATTGGCGTGTCCCGTAGACGAGTGACTTCCATCAGTTTGATTGTGCGAGCCTCTACGCCCTTTGCAGCATCGATAACCATCAAGCAACTATCAACCGCAGTTAATGTCCTGTAAGTATCTTCTGAGAAGTCTTCATGCCCTGGGGTATCAAGTAGGTTAATTAAGTGGTCTTGATATGGAAACTGCATTACAGAGGTGGTCACCGAGATGCCCCGTTCTTTCTCCATTTCCATCCAATCAGATTTAGCATGCTGTCCAGATTTCTTACCTTTGATCGTACCCGCGACCTGTAAGGCATTTCCAAACAATAATACTTTTTCTGTAATAGTGGTTTTACCCGCATCGGGGTGAGAAATAATCGCAAAAGTACGACGTTTCTCTATCTCACTTCGGTAACTCATAATATCTCGTTAAGGTGGCGTAAATTAAAAGGCGCAAAGTCAAAAGCCCGAATTGTACTCTCTTCGAGACTATTTTTGAATGCTAAATGAAGATAAAGCTTATAAGACTTTTTTCATGATGTAGGCATTTTCTCGGGGCGCAACTGAGTTGTTTTTCTTATCGGTGTGTTTGTCATCAATCGCTTCAACAGCGCTTTCATAATAATTTTTACGTTCACCGATAAGTTCGAAGCCCATTGAACGATAAAGTTCAATAGCTGGCATGTTACTGAATCGCACTTCTAGGTATATAACCTTTTGTTGCATTTGGATCGCTATCGCAAATACCGCGTCCATTAATTTTCGACCAATTCCCTTTTTTCGAACAGTAGCATCCACTGCAATATCTTCGATAGTCAATTCATCTAAAACACTAGACAACAGCACATAGCCAAGCGTGTTTTTATTTTCTTTAGCAACTAAAGAAATGGTGTTTAAAGCACTTTTTTCGAAGGTATTATAAGCCCATGCATTGACCCGATCAGTTTTAAAGATGCGGTAAGCGAAGGCAACCTCTGCCTCAGTAAACATCGATATTACGACCATTCTTGACTCTTGAAAAAAACCTGTAAGGTTTCCCATAATTGTTTTTTAAAACGCGCTGTTCTCAATGTCTTTGCATCGGGTGTGATGAGTATATTGTCTTCTAAAATAATAGTTTTACTATCCTGAACTTGCCAAGTAAACCCCAGTTCAGCACTGCTACTCACATTAAAGATGGCAAATATTTGTTTGATAAAGACGTCTGCTTCGTCAATGAGTTTATGTTCGGCAATGGAGTCAGAGCTTGATTCGACAGCGTTAGCCGCTTCAACCACGTCAACTGATTCGACAGCGCCCACTGCGTTAACAACAGCAGTCGCTTCGCGCAGCTCGTAAAGCACTATACCCATTGCCTGCAACGTAGCCTTTTGATAATCACTCAAGGTGTTATCGCTCAAGGCTGTATTGCTCAAGGCTGTATTGCTCAAGGCTGTATTGCTCAAGGCTGTATTGTTAAAATCTAAGGGACTCGGTTTAGGCGAATACAATGTGGCTACCCTATAAGTTTTTACGCATTTATTGCTTAAACTAAGCATAGCCAAAATCTGGATTTGATAACAGGTTTTTGTACCTAAAATAGTGAGTGACAATAAAATAATCAACTCAAATAGGAATAACAAGAAAGTGGCAGGGGTGGAGGGACTCGAACCCCCAGCCATCGGTTTTGGAGACCGCTGTTCTACCAATTGGAACTACACCCCTGTAGTCGACATGATTATACGTTGACGAATGCAAAAGGAAAGAATTTTATGACATCAATTGAGTGACAGTCTAATTTTTAGACATTATGCCAACCGCTTGGTGCCATAATTGGTAAGTCAATTCAATAAAATCGGTTTGCTGCAAGCAGCCTTCATGCACTTCTTTGAGCGGAATATTGTTTTGCTTAGCATAAGCATTTAATAACAAATCATGCTGTTTAGTATTAAAACCGTTTACTTTTACACATGAAAGGAGATCAAAATAACGATTTCCAATACCGGCATATTCCCAATCAAGAATGATGTCAGTTGAGACGCATAAGTGAGCCCACACAAGGTCATTGTGACAAAAAACCTGATTGTGAGGGGTTGCTTCCATGCTCGCATTCCATTTTTGGGTCTGTTTTTTTACCCCATCAATTAACACACTAGTTGGATTTGGCTGTGTTGTAAGGTATTGACTCCAGTCTTTAGGCAAATCAAGGGCTTTGGCTTTTACGTTGCTTTTATGCACTCGTGTAAGTGCCCTAGCCAAAGAATTTATATGTCGCTCATCAAAAATCAACAGCATTTGGCTTCTGTGCTGCTTTATCCATTGTTCAACATAAACACCGGTATCAGTTGATAAATAAATAGGTTTTGGCGCTAAACCCTTATCTGACAGAGTTAATTGTAGATCAAAGCGTTCTTGGCGATCTATGCAAAGAGAACTTTCACCTTGAAATTCCTTCACCATAAATTCGCTGGATTCATCTCTCAGATAATAAGAACGATTGATAGCACCTCCAGTCAGCGCTTGCATGACGGCATCATCGCTCAAACCGAGGGGAACTTTTAACAGATTAATTAGGTTATCATTTTGCACTAAATTTTCCGATTTCATCTTAAACATTTGCGCCAGTTTAAAAAGCCATAAATTGACATAGCTGTATATAAAAACATCAAAATACAGGTTAAATAAAGGCCACTGTGAAACATTAAATACGCACTGGCAGGATTAACAACTAGCCAATAAACCCAATTATCAATCTTTTTGCGCGCAGTCATTACCGTCGCTATGACCGAAAACACAGCGGTTCCCGCATCCAGCCATACCCAATCGCCAGAAAACCAATGCTCTGCAGCTTCAGCTAATAATAGGGTTATAGTACAACCTATAGCAATCAGCAGTAAATGTATCTTCAGATCTACACGAGTAATAGTTAAACTAGGGCGATCCTTTACTCCCTTCCAACTCAAAAAGCCAACTACAGCCATAATAATATAGTAAAAATTTAATAACATTTGAAAAACTAATGTCACTTCCCAGAATAGATAAACAAAAATTCCAGTGCTGATAAAAGCACAAGGCCAGCACCATATATTTTGTCTGGCTGCTAAAATAACATATAAAATAGAGAGAACTACGGCAAGCAATTCCAACAAACTCTGCTGCTGAAATTGCTGTGCGGCTATATTAAAAAACTCGGTCACTCACCTGAGCCCATTTTGTCACCATTTAAAAACTTACAAACAAATACGGCCTGCCCAGTCTCGCTGTATGTTCGCTTCATTTCTTCGCCTAAGACCCTCATAACATGCTCATAGTCACCGCTAATAATAGTACTCGCAGCAGACGTACTAGTTTCAAGATTAACATCTTGATTGAGTCTATCGATGAATGCCTTTATAGGCGCTATATATTTTTCATTTAGTGGATACAAAGAAATATCAACGACAAGTTTCATTTTTTCCTCTCCTTAAAAACGATAGGTTGCAGTTATACCAAGTTGACGTTCTTGACCAAATTGATAGTAGGGTTTTGCTCCGACATAACCATCCCGAGGATCATTATTGAAACCACCAAAACCTCTAGTAGGTAAATTTCTATCAAATATATTCTTGGCCCATAGATGCACTGATACATCTCCCTCTTGCCAATTAACTTCACTATTAAATACAGCCGTAAATGGGGCTTGCTCTTCATGTCCAACAGAAAAGCGATGGCGGTCTTTACCTTCGAATTCGACTACCCAAACGACTTGATCAGTGACTGCGTAGCTAGTAGACGTATAGAAGGTTATTTTAGGGGACTGAGCCTGCAATTGGTTAGCTACAAAACTGCCATTTTGGAGCTGATAATTGCCATAGGTAGCGCGAAGATAACCGACGTTCACTGCGGCACTGAGTTTGTCATTAAATTGCCAATTGCTTGAAATTTCCATGCCTTTATTAATACCCGTATCTGCATTTCCAATAACATCAATGAATTCAACTGCACCGCTACCATCCTCTCTATTCAACACAGAGAAGTCACTCACTTGCGCATCTTCTCGTTGCATGTAGAAGAAAGTAAGCGATATATTTGCTTGGATCCCACTTGAGGTGTCTATATTACCTTTGATACCAAGCTCATAGTTCCAATTATATTCTGGAGAATACAAACGGTCCTGACCTGAGACACGCTCGTCAGCATTAAATCCGCCCGCTTTATACGAGCGCGAAATACTTGAATAGAATGTGGCTTTTTGGAGTGCATAGCTTGCTGTTAGCTTGCCTGCTAATAAGCTATCGTCGAGAACCTCAACAAAACTATTGCTATCAATATAGTTCGCATCAAACTTTTCTACTCTTGCGCCCGCCGTAATTGACAATGGTTCAGATAATTGCCAACTACGTTCGCCATATATAGCCACTGAATTGGGCTCATAAAGGCTTGTAAAGTCTGCATTGGCATAAGTATAGAATCGGGTAAGATCCTGTTCACTTTGCTGATAATAAAGGCCAACCACCCAAGGTGAACTAGCATCAGTGGATGCGTATCTTGCGTCTATTGTCTGGTTGCTTACTTTTCTTTTATACTGGTCAAACGAACTATATTCGTCCGGATGAAAACCGATAAATGTCCAGTCTTCATCGTAGCCATAATCAAGCTCTGCATTTAAAGTCGTCAGGGAAAGTGAAAACGAATGCTCTCCTAAATCTCGTATGAACTTAATACTAGCAGCCTGTGTTTCGGTGCGATCAAAGCCCGGTTCATCGGCACGTGTTTTGTTGTCATTATCTAATGAAAAAGCATCATAGCCATTGTCGACATCAAAGTGATAAACCTTGAGCTCAAGTCCAGCTGTGTCTGACAAAACGTAATCGACTGCTAACTTGGCATTAAACTCGTTAATATTGTTGGTGTTGTCGCGATTTAAGTAAATATTTTCTACAAAACCATCACTTTTTACTTGCTGCATAGCAACACGCGCCTTTACACCGCCTACTATTTGATTAGAGTAGGCTGCGCTATATCGCTGTGTATTATATTGGGCAAAACTGCCTTGCAAATAGCCTTCTGGACTATCAGTTGCTGCATTACTGACTACTTTAATAATGCCAGCTAAACCTGTCGCACCAAATCCAGTTGATTGTGGACCAGAGAGCACTTCTACTTGTTGAACATCAAATAGAGCACCTAAACCACCTAATCCAGAAAAATTAATTTCATCGACAACCAGAGCGACAGAAGCGTTAATTGGTTCAGCGAATAAACTGCGTTCGCCTATCCCTCTAATTTGAATAAATTTACCGCGTGATGCGCCGCTGCTAAAATTTAGATTTGGCACAATGCCAATAATGTCTTCTAAATGTTCAGCTTGGCGTAAATCTAATAATGGTTCGCCAATGACGACAACGCTGCTAGCTAGATTATCAGGGCTGCGTTGGCCAAAATCGGAGGTTACGACTATGCGTTCAATACCCCCGTTAACGCTACTGTTATCAGACTCACTGGCAGAGAAATCTGCGACCGCTTTAAGGTTAATAGCAAAGCTCAGCACAGCAAGCGTTATTACCTTGGCAATTGGATTCACAGTAAATGCTTTTCTGTAATGGTTTGGTGGTTTAACGAACGTTAATTTATTTAGTGCTTTACGATTTTTCATTTGGTTCTCTTCATATAAGTAGAAAAGAGCCGGTGTTGGAGCAGGTAATTGATGTGTTTATACAACCATTCCTACGCCGGTACTAACCGGATCAGGTAAATAAGGGTTCTCAACTGAATCTCAGCAGCAAATTGCTGCACCCCTTGGTTTCAACGCAAATATTTATAAGCGTTAGTGCATATAATAGCAATAAAAAACAGAATGTAAATGAATCGATTGACTAATTTTATATTGTAACTTGCAGTTACCATGAGCATAACAATACAAGCACACCAGCCACTTTTATAATCGTCTTTACTTGCTCATAATTTATTTCCCTACTGCATATTTAAGGACTTCATATCTTGTTCTGTTTGTAACAATAGACCTTTCATTGTTTTGCCGTGTGCGACTGGCAGTCTAGTTAGCGGGTCGACTCTTACAAATACAATGTCGTCAGCTAGACATATTGTTTTTTTTGTCGCTTTATTTCGGACTAAACAAGTTAGTGTAATTGATGTTCTACCAACTTTTTTTGTAACTAATCCAAATTCGACTATATCCCCTTGAGTTGCAGGCGATTCGAATGATATTTCGCCAATATGCTTAGTCACTAGACAATTCGTTTCCAATTGACAAATGGCGTAAATTGCCGCCTCCTCATCAATCCATTCCAATGCTCTTCCACCGAACAAAGCATTTGCATAATTCAAATCACTTGGCATTACCAGACGTCTGGATAAAAAACGCATTTTTTTCCTTATCAATGTAGAATAAACAGGTTCACAATCCCCTATTATAAAAGAGAGGAAGCAGATTGATAGGCAAATTACTCATTGATTGGCTGGCACAACGGAAAACCCACCCAAACCATAGACAATTATTGCTAATCTCTGGCAACCTTGATTGGTGTCAACGACAAACTGAGTATCTACTTCAACAAACCCAGGCTTCTTCATTGCTATTAAGCAATACAGCGATAATTTTTACTAATAACGACGAATTCAAGTGCGTTACCAAGTCCCAAATATCGCAATATAAACAACAGCTAGGTACTGAGTATGAAGTCGTAATTTACAATGCTTTTGATGGTCTTAAACCCAGTGCACTTTATGCGGTAGAAGGTGTCATTGGAAAATCTGGTTTACTCGTGATCATGTGTCCATATTTAAAAGAGTGGCAACATTATGAGGCTGCGCATTCGGGTATTGCTTTTAGCTATAATACTAAACATTCAGTCAGCCTCTTCATTTCAAGAATGACCGACATATTATTAAAAGATGAGAATACTGCTTGGATAACACAAAAAGACTCACATCTACCCGTTGCTTGTGCAGATCAAAATTCGCAGCAAGACATGTTGCTTGGAACACTGAGCTCACAACAACAAATTGCATTCAAATCAGTGTTAAATAATATCCAAAAAGAAAAGTCGATTGCTCTTATAACGGCTAAGCGAGGTCGCGGGAAATCAACATTGTTGGGGCAAATAGCGGCAGCCTTAACGCTCCAACACAGCGACACTCAGATTTTTATCAGCGCACCACATATCAATAATGCGCAGCGAGCACAAATAGAATATCGGCGTGTTATGGCGAATTCACAAGCTAAGCCAATGAATAATATTCAAGGAAACGACGGAAAATACATAGGACTTGAACTCAAGTTTATTGCTCCGGATCAAGTATGCCATTTGCCTAACACGGCCATATTAATTATCGATGAGGCTGCGGCGATTGCCCCATCAATTGTATTATATGCCTGTCAAAAATTTGCTCATACTGTCATGGCTACAACGCTTGCTGGCTATGAAGGGAGTGGATTAGGTTTTAAACTAAGGGTGTTACCTAAACTTCAAAGTCTGAGCCATGCATTTATCTGCGTCGAATTACATCATCCCTTGCGCTGGCTCGAAGATGATAGTTTAGAGGTCATATTTACTCGTATATTTGCCCCCTTTGTGGATAAAACACTACCTCACCAGTTTGCACATGCGATATCGCCGACTCATCCTACATTGCCTAATATAAATAAGGAGGTAGCAAAGTCTTACTTTCATGCATTGGATAAAAGCTGGCTAATAAAGCATGAATTTATACTTGCCCAAGTTTTTAGTTTGCTTATACAGAGTCACTACCAAACAACACCTGATGATTTAATGCGAATTCTTGATGCCTCAGATCAGTATATTGTAGCGCTGACAAATAATGCCGACATAACTGATGCTAACCTTTCAATTACCGCAGTTGCCATTATTGCGCATGAGGGAAATATTGTCTTTGCTCCAAACGAGAAATTATTGGAGGGAATAGTATCTTCACAACGAAGAGTTAATGGACATCTGGTTGCGCAAAACCTCGTAATGACATTCTGTAATAAGTGGTTTTTAACAGCTAACAGCTGGCGCATAAGCCGCATTGCAGTCAAACCAAACCTTCGTCGGTTAGGATTTGGTAAAACCTTGCTGCAAGAAATCAAAATATTAGCTCAGCAACGCACGGTTGATTACCTGTCTACTTCGTTTGGGCTAACTGCTGAACTTAGCACTTTTTGGCAATCACAAGGTTTTTCATTGTTCAAAATTGGCGCCAGAAGAGACACATCGAGTGGTGAGCATAGTGGGATCATGTACGCACCATTAACCGAGCAAGCAACCGATACCTTTACCTCGTACCTTAATGTGGCAATAAACGATATAGATTATTTTTTAAACCAATTATTAAAAAACAATGAAAACGTTAACTCAGTTTTATTAACTCGAACCATCATTAAACATCAGCCTCAGCCTAACTTGTTGATAGACAATCGCTGTGAATCTCATGCGACTCACCACTCGCGGATTAGCCAATTTATTGATAACCAAAGAAGTTTCGTAAACACTGCTGCAAGTATTTACTTTCAACTAAGTAAATTCAATGCGGACATATCCAAGGAGTTATATGAGCTATTTTTGCAGGTACAACAGAAAAATTTGTCAAAACAAACAAAACTGGCGTTACTCTCAAACCTAAAAATTGAACTAAGAAATATCTTAACCTCTTTTGAGCAACCTCTCTAAAGCGGAAAAACCGTGCATATTAAAATAGATATTACCTAGCGATTAACAAAAACGGCAAGTCACTTAATTTCAGACAAAAAAAAGCTCCCGCAAAGGAGCTTTTTATCTCGTGAACCTAATTAGATTCGAATGCCTTTATTAGAAGCTTTCGTCTTTATATACGGTTCCCAAGCCAATGCATTTTTGCGAATGCCTGAATCTTTCTTAGCTTCTTGCAAGGCAGCCATAGCTGCTTTGTAATCACCTAAATAGAAATGAGCTTCTATCAGAGCATAGTATACTTTACCTGCACTTTCTTCGTTGTTAATCAGTGAGTTATTTAACGCTTCAACAGCGCCTTTATAATCACCTGCGGACAACAACATTGAACCTTGTCTACGGTAAAGTTCTGGATCAGATGCAACCTTCGCAGCTTGACCAAAGTACGATGCGGCTGTTTTGAAATCTCTAGCCTGAAATGCAGCGTTTGCTACCGCAGATAAAGAAGCTTTATCTTTGGGTATTAAACCTGATTTTATGTGCTTTTCCATCAATACAGTCGCGCTGTGTGGCATGCCATTTACACTATACAATTGAGCAAGCTGCTTGTGCTGAGTTGCTGTTGTTAAGTGACCTTGCATATAAGCTAGTTCAAACATAGTAAGGGCCATCTTATAGTTTTCACTAATCTGATAAAACAATCCGGCGTTCTTGAACCATGCTTTTGAGTCAGGAAAAACTTGGAGAGCCGTTTCGATAACATCGATAGCTTCCTTGTATTTTTTCTGCTCATAATAAACACTCATTTTTATTGCATAAGGCGTTTCTTTCGCAGGATCTAAAAACTGGATTGCCTTGTCAGCCGGCGCGATAACATTGTCGTATTGCTTCATCTCTTTATAAGCGTTAGCAATTTTAAGATAAGTCATGCCATCGTCTCGGCAAGTGAAGTCCATCCACTGCTGAAACCAAGCTATCGCACCTTTGTAGTCGCCGGCTTCGTACTTTAGGTCGCCAACTAACTTCACAATAGGAGCATGGTCGTTATCGTTTAATATTTTGGTTTTTACCGCACGTTCAAGGTAATCCGCAGCTTCTGTTCTCTTGCCTGGCTCTGAGACTAGCAATTGACCCAAAAATCTATCGACAGATGCTCTGTCAAAGGGGTCATCAGCTTCAATTTCATACAACAAATCAATAGCTTCTTTCACCAAGTCTTGGTTATAAGCTTCGAAGGCTTTGTTCAGCTTCTTACCTACTTTCATACCGAGCAATTGAGTTTTTGCTGGTTTGTAACCCGGACATTGGACTGCCAAGTTAGCTTGCGCCAATGACAAGGTCGAATAAGACCCCATCACAAGTGCAGAACCCAGCAACAATGAAGCTTTGAGAGATTTAAATTTCATAATCTATTCTCCTCCTAGCTTAAAGTCTAATTGAACTTCGAGTCCAAACTGTTTTTGAGCAATACCATCGACAATCTGCGGACGATACTTCCACTTGCGCAGCGCACGCTTTGCATTGCGGTCAAAGACTCGCTTTGGATCAGCGTCAACTACTTCAACGTCTTCCACACCACCCACTTCGTTAATAGTGAATGACAAACGTACCCAACCTTCTTTACCATCGCGGGCAGCTTGAGGTGGATAGTCTGGCGGAATTCTTACGATTGGAGCTGCGTCGCCATCACGCATTCCACCGATACCACCAACGGCGTTACTGATACCACCCGTATCTACAGAGGGTATTGATAAACTAAAGCCCTGAGAGTTTGGATCAGCTTGAGCAGGCTCAACTAATTCAACTTTTGGTGGCTCTTGAGGTGGCGGCGGCGGCGGTGGCGGCTTTCTCACACGACTCTGCACTTCATCATCAGGCTTTTGCATAACAATATCAATAACAGGTGGTGGTGGCAGCGCTTCCTGCGCTTTACCGTCATTTTGGACCAACTTCGCCATAATAACAAACAGACCAAAAGCAATTGATGCGCCAAGTAAAATGGAAACTATAAATCTAACCATGTTATCCCCTCACCGCAATTGCAACGCGATCAATACCAGCTTCCTTCACTTGATCCATGACTTTTATCACTATGCCGTGCTTGGCTTTGGCATCCGCCTGGATAAAGACAACTTCAGAAGGTTGCTCTGACAATAGTTTTTCAAGATTAGCCGCGACAGCTTCTACTGAAATCTCGCGCCTATCCATCCACACATCGCCATTTTCGGTAATCGCAATAAATATGTTCGCCTTCTTCAATAAGACTGCTGTTTCACCCTCGGGTTTATTTACATCAATACCCGCTTGCTTAACAAAAACAGTCGTTACAATGAAGAATATTAGCATTATGAAGACAACGTCCAACATCGGCGTCATGTCGATTTGAGCGTCTTCTTCTTCAACTCTTACTTTACGACCCATGATAATCTCTCTTAATGATGTGGCAGGCTATCAACTAATGTCTCTCTTGCCATTTTAGCTTTCGCTTCAAGACGTGAACTGAAAAACAGTCCAGAGAGAGCTGCAACCATTCCAGCCATTGTTGGAATTGTTGCCATCGAAATACCAGCAGCCATTATTCTTGGGTTACCAGTGCCTTGTGTTGCCATACTCTCGAATACACCGATCATGCCGGTTACTGTGCCTAACAATCCAATTAATGGACACATGGCCACTAATGTACGGATGATAATCAACCTCGCATTCAAAGAGTCTGACGCCTGTGAAATCCACGTGTCACGAATTCTATGCGCATACCATGAAGTAGTATCTTTTCTAGCATCCCAGTCGGCTATAATTTGCTTCTTAACCCCTGGAAATACTGAACTCAAATACCAATAACGCTCAACCATTAAAACCCACATTAGGAAGAGCGCAGCAGCGACGAAATACAACACGTCACCGCCGGTAGCGATAAAGTCCCTGACAGATTCCCATAATCCGATCAGGTACAACATATTAAGATTTCTCCGACTCTGCGCTAGTTGCAATGAAGCCAGCAGTTTGCTCATCTAATACATGAACAATTGACTTCGCTTTTGCAGCTACAATACTGTGAACCAAAATCAGTGGTAACGCTGCAATAATTCCTTGAGCTGTGGTAACAAGTGCCATTGATATTGAACCAGCCATGATTCTTGGATCACCTGTACCAAACAATGTAATTTGCTGGAACGTCTCAATCATACCAAGTACTGTGCCGAGTAGACCAAGCAATGGGGCGATTGCTGCAAATATCTTAATGATATTTATGCCTCTATCAACACTTGGTAACTCGCGTAAAATAGCTTCGTCTAATTTTAGTTCTAACGTTTCAACGTCAGCAGCTTTGTTTGCTTGATAAACCGTTAATATGCGACCCAGTGGGTTTTTAGTATTTGGTACATCAATGTTTTTAAGCTGTGACTTCATTTTTGCGCCAATCGCAGAAAGAGTAAGGAACTTGTACAAGCCAACTAACAAACCAATCGCTAGCATGACAGTGATTGTATAACCTACCGGACCACCAGCATGATATCTTTCAATCATCGTTGCTTTTTGCTTGAACAAGTTCAAGATTGCGCCTCTTGATGGATCCACATAGACCGGAATAAAGCCGTCTGATGCCTTCGCATTAAGAATATCTTGGGTTGTTGCAACTTGATAACCATCGGGTTGACGCCCTAATGGTTGCACCGTGTTATCAGAATCATCATAAACCAAATAACCTTGGCTACCGACTAAGTTGAATGAACCTATGCGCAGCACTGTCTGCATAGACTTACCGCCATCCAAATTAAGAACCTCTGTTTCAAATTTCTCAACTTGGCCAGACGCTGTCATTTCAGTTTGAAGAGAAAACCACAACTCTCTTAATTCACCGATATTTGGTAAACCTTTAGAGTCATTTGACATTTCACCGAGGAAGACGTCACGACCTGGATACTGAGCACTAACAATTGAAGTAGAAATTCTGCCGTATGCATCAGCAGATGCTTGACGTACAACACCAAACATCTCACCAAGATCACCTGTAGCGGCATCTAGTTCAACTTCTTTGTCGACTAAAGTTTGTTCGTTTGTAGCAAATGACTTAGCCAAACGATCACCACGAGCTTCTTCAGCGCGCAGATCAGACTGGGCCTTACGCAATAAACCTTGCTTATCAGCTCGTTCTTTACGGAACTCAGCTTCACGTTGGTCATTAACTCGTGATTGGGCTGTGCCTTCCTGTTTTACTTTTTGTAGCAGGTCTTGCAATGTTGTTGACGACTGCGCTTGTGCAAATGAAGCTACACAAACCATTGCCGCTGCAGCAACAAATGTTTTAATTGTTGTTTTCATGATGCTTACTCCGCAGCTTTAATTGGTAATTTGATAAGATCTTCTGGCACCAAGCCTTGTGCCATGCGCACAGCTTGAATGATAGAATTGAGATACTCATCACCTAATTTTTGGTAACTACGCGCATCGTTGTCCCACGCCCAAGCATGCTTCTGATCTTTAGACAGTGCTAATAGAGCAGTACGACCTAGGTTAAAGAAATCAACAGATACTTCCTGACCGCCATCTTCAATGGTACCAGCGTAAGTTTCAATTTTTGAGCCGTATTCATTTTCCGTCTGATATGCTTCAAGTACTACGCGAAAACGTTCCGCAACTGTTACACTTGAGTTTGACATAACGTCGCGAAGTCTTTGAACGCGAGCCGTGCGCTCTTCGATATTGATTGGAACATCGAGTTTAATAAACTCTTCAAGACTGTTGATCATATTAAACATTAATGGAACGATGTTTTGCTTCGTTTCATCAATTGAGTCTATCTGACGTTGCAGTGAATCAATACCACGCTGTTGATCTGCCACTAAATTGGCCAAGTAATCATTATAAACCTTTAAGCTTTCATTAGTATCAATGACGTTTCTGTACTCCGCCAACAATTCTTGTGATTGCTCGAAAAGATTATTAATTTTTTCTTGAGATTGCGCAGCTGCTTTGTGGATCTTAGCTTCTTCATTTTGTAAATCCTGAAGCTGATCTGCAGAGACAATCGAAGCATTCCCCAGTGCTATTGCACCTAGAACGCATGACGCTATTTGAGTTCTCTTGCTCATTTTGGACATATTCCCAACCATAGTTTTGATGTTCACGCCCTTAACAATAAAGAGCGTCGAAATTATAATTATCATAGTCGTGCATTCATTGGAACGATGCACTCGCCCTAGATAGTCACAGGATGTTATGTAAATGTCAAGAAAACGGATAGGCTATGTGTTAAATTTTTGTGTAATTTATTTCGTCTCATATGCAAAAAAAAATAGCTACAAATAAATATAATTAAATTAGGCCATAAGTGCGATATAACTTGATTATTACTTGATTATTACTTGATTTTTGTGTGAACCACGAGTTGTAAAAACGTGAATAATTAAAGATAGTATGTAAAGACTATTTTCAATAGTAAACAATATGCTTATATTGACCGACAATGCAAAAAAACCAACACACATTAAAAAACAATCAATAAAAAAGAGCTAAACATGCGGTTTTCGTATTTTTGGTCGATATATCTTAGAGTACAAATAGTGATAATTAACCAACAACGGTAAATATATGAAACTAGATGATGACATTCACAACTATTATGAACATTTGGTATTAGAAAAAATGCAAGCGCTTGGCTATAACCAAACCAAAACAGCAGATTTTTTAGCAGATCTTACTTGCTTGGTACTGAATCAACTGCCGCCCAGATATATTCGACATGAAGTGGATATGGCATTCTATTTACATGCATCAGAGCGCAGGCAAATGGAAATGAACGTGTCGCACGCAGTAAACAACGCGACTAAATATATAGAAACGCATCCAAAACTAGAAAATCCTGAATAAAAATGGGAATGAGTGGAATAGGTCGAATAAGTGAAATAAAAGGATTTGGGTGGCAAGCCCTAGCCACATCTCGGCACATGAGTCCTTCGGTACGGCTGCTCCCTTCCGGGCCTGACCGAGTTTCCAAAATATCATTGCGAGAGAACCAGAGCTCACCATAGAAACCGTCTTGACTTCAAGACGGCGTGGAGTATGCCGATTTATGCGATTACTTGCAACCGCTTCAAACCAATTTATTTAAATTTTAATTCAGCTATCGAATCAGCTACTTTTGCCGTAGCTAAGCCGCTTTCGTCTGCTGCCACAAAAATTGTTCGTAACGTGTCTCCAATCTGGTTTAAATGCTCACGCAATTTCTCTGCGCTGCTGTCTGTGCGCTGATGATAAATATCAATAATACCGCCGGCATTAATAACATAATCAGGTGCATATAAAATACCGTTATTAGTTAATTTAACACCCATTTCATCTGACGCTAGCTGATTATTTGCCGCACCTGCAATAATTCGAGCTTTTATATGGTCAATATTCTGATGGTTAACAGCATTACCTAATGCACATGGAGCGAACACATCTACATCTAGCAAGTCAATTTCAGCAACGTTAACTTGCGTCGCACCAAATTCAGCAACGGCCTTGTTAACACCATCAGGAAATATGTCAGCGACATAAAGCTTCGCGCCCTCTTTATAAAGATGCTCAGCTAATCTAATACCAACATGCCCGACACCTTTGATCGCCACCTTTTTACCACGTAAATCAGATTGATAAACATGTTTGACAGCGGCTTTAATACCAACAAAAACACCATAGGCTGTCGCTGGAGCAGGATTACCATCGGCAATACTGCCATCAAAGCTGTACTTGGAAAAAGTGCCACTGACATGCTTTGTATTGTCAGACATCAAGACGATATCAGACACCGCAATTCCGGAATCCTCCGCTGTGATGTACTTACCTTTTAAAGTATCAACAAAGTGACCCATTGCGCGCATCATCTCGGGCGTTTTATCTTTGCGAGGGTCACCAAAGATAACCGCTTTGCCACCACCTTGAGGCAGTCCAGCTATTGCTGCTTTATAAGTCATGCCTCTAGATAACCGCAGCACATCGGTTAACGCCTCTTCAGAATTAACATAGTTCCACATTCTACAACCACCTAACCCGGGGCCTAGATTTGTATTATGCACAGCAATAATTGCTTTTAAACCTGTTACTTTGTCGTGGTAGAACGAAACTTGTTCATGCTCTGCAAACTCTCGGTGGTCGAAAACTGACATATGTACCTTATTGTTGAAATTGTTAATCTTTGTTTTTATTATTATCAATCTTTTTGAAGCGCTATAAAATGCATTTTTTGAATACATTAACGCAAGTGCGATTGTAGCCGATGATTTAGAGGACGTATCTTGCGATTTACACTTACGTGGAATAAAGTTGTTCACTAAATGTATTTATTATTTTCTATTTCTAGGATATCTATCCTATAATAGCGGAAACACAAGTGATACTTCTCTCACCACGGAATAAAAATGAAGCTAGATAAGTTTGATCGTGAAATTCTCAGAGTAATGCAAAGAGACGCAACAGTATCAATGGCAGAACTCAGCCAATATGTTGGTTTATCTCATACCCCTTGCTGGCGCAGAGTCAAACGCATGGAAGCTGACGGAGTTATTCGTCAAAAAGTAACGTTGTTAGATAGTAAAAAACTAAACCTTGGTGTGTCGGTTTTCATCTACGTTACACTAAAAAACCATGATGGTGATTCACTTGTCGATTTTGAAAAAGCCGTACAAGATATTGTAGAAATAGTTGAATGTCATACCACGAGTGGAGAGAAGGACTATTTATTAAAGGTTATTGTTGAAAGTATTGAAGAGTATGAGCAACTACTCAAAAATAAACTCACTCACCTCCCCTTAGTTGATCACTTGAGTTCTACGTTTGCTCTAAAACAAGTTAAAAATACGACAGAGTTACCTATTAAAAATATATAAACCCTGGCGTTTTTCAGTTAAGTGGCATCCGTTTGTGCTTCAGGCTTTGCTTTTTGGAATGCCTCTAGCTCATTACAATTGTGATAGATTTTTTGAATCAATGGAAAACGCGGCATATCTACCTTAAAACGCAGCGCATTATAAACTTGAGGTACAAGGCATACATCAGCTAGTGTTATATCGTAACCGCAACAATACTTACCGGAGCGCGTTGCAAGCCTTTTTTCTAACGCGCTAAACCCCAGCTCAATCCACTTAACACACCAAGCTTGAGTTTGTTCACTGCTGGCATCAAAATCAGATGTTAGACTTTGTAAAATACGTAAATTTGTAACCGGTTGTATATCACAAGCGATATCTTGCGCTAGCGCCCTTACTCTGGCTTTATCTAACGCATCAGTTGGCAGTAACGCAAGTGTATTAGGGTATTTATCATCCAAATATTCTATTATTGCTAAAGATTGATTGAGCACAATATCTTCGTCGTCGTCAACAAAAGTGGGTACCAACATTGAGGGGTTCATGCTGCTGTAAGCATTACTCCTCTGCTCACCACCATCCTTGACTAGATGCACAGGCAAGTAGTCAAAATCAAGTTGCTTTAAATGCATCGCTATGCGCAATCGATAAGATGCAGAAGAACGCCAATAACCATATAATTTAAGACTCATTACTTATCCTTACCTAGTGCTAGTTTGCACCAGAGTTTTTAATCACTTGATCAATTGCACCAAAGATACTCAGGCCTTTGCGATCGAACATTTCGATACGAATAGAGTCTTCAAATGACATGAACGGCGTTGAGGGTTTGCCATCCCGAATAGTTTCTATCATTCTAACTTCAGCAATACAAGAATAGCCAACACCGCCTTCCGCTATCGAAGAGCCATGTTCGGTGCCTTGTTTATTTGACACAGTTCCTGAACCAATAATTGCCCCAGCACCTAAATTGCGAGACTTAGCAGCATGCGCAACTAGTTGGGCGAAATCGAAGGTCATGTCTTCCCCCGCTTCAGGTTTTCCAAACAACGCACGATTGTAATGCGATACCAATGGTAGATGCACTTTGTTTCCAGACCATGCGTCGTGAAGTTCATCAGGAGTCACTGCAACGGGGGAAAATACTGACGCTGGTTTTGACTGAAAAAATCCAAATCCTTTGGCTAATTCGCCAGGAATTAAACCACGTAAGGAAACATCATTAACTAGCATAAGTAATTTAATATGCTGCCCTGCATTTTCAGCCGAAACGCCCATTGGCACGTCATCAGTGATAACGGCTATTTCACCTTCAAAATCGATTCCCCACTCGTCTGAAGGCAACAATACATCGTCTCGGGGACCAATAAAATCATCGGAGCCACCTTGATAAATTAACGGGTCAGTCCAAAATGAGGCTGGAATTTCTGCACCACGCGCCTTTCTTACGAGTTCAACATGGTTAACGTAAGCACTGCCATCTGCCCACTGAAAAGCACGTGGCAATGGACTTTCACAAAGCGCTTCATCAAAATCTTCAGCACTTAAGCTGTGGGTATTTAATGCTTCATAACGAGTTTGCAATGCAGGTTGAATAACATGCCAGTTGTCGAGAGCTTGCTGCATAGTTAATGCAATATCAGCAACTTCAATTGCTTTTTTTAGATCACGGCTCACAAGCATCAACTTGCCATCACGTGTATTGTTTTTATAAGTCGCTAATTTCATTCATTCAACCTTTAATTTGTTTCTTCATTCACTGAAAAATTTGAAAACGAAATGAAGCTGGCTGCGCCATTTAGTTCGCATCATGTTCAAATTGCTATTGAGTTGATTCTATTATAGCGCTGAAAAGAGAATGAAACACCTTCAATTTCTGGACTAGCCCATTGAGAAAAAATCAAAAAAAGCCCCAAGAAGTGGGGCTAAGAGGCTTTATTGTAACTAATACTTTACAGTAGCTTTACTAATGCCATATTCGCGCAGCTTGTTTGCTATCGCTGTGTGGCTTAAACCAAGTTTACGAGCCAACTGCCGAGTACTCGGATAAGATGGATAAAGCCGCTTCAGTAAATCCTTTTCAAACTTTTTGACTTCGTGTTCTAAGGTCCCTTCAAAGTTTTCATCAATGTAATTTACTGTAGTACTGCAACTGGGCAGTTGGATAGCTTCTTTAGTAATTTCATTGCCATCCATTAACGCTATTGCTCTATAAAGAGCATTTTTTAACTGTCTTACATTGCCAGGCCATGGATAAGCTTGTAAGTAATCAACGCAAGATTTGCTCAGTTTAGGCGACCGAATACCGAGCTTGCTGCTGTGTGTTCGGACAATGTTTTCTGACAGTGGAATAACATCCGTTTTTCGCTCACGAAGCGGCGGCAGAACCAACGCAAGTACATTTAATCTATAAAATAAATCTTCTCTAAAGGTGCCAATTTCGACAGCCTCAGATAAATCTTTACAGGTTGTGCAGATAATCCGAAGATCGACTTTTATAGCGTCTTTACGACCGACTTTGTGGTAATGACCATCCTCTATAACCCGCAATAATTTAGATTGCAGTTGCTGTGACATTTCTGAAATTTCATCCAATACGAGGGTTCCGCCGGATGCTAGTTCAATTAAGCCACGTTTGGTATCTGCACCAGTAAACTCACCGTGTTCAATACCAAATAACTCTGTTTCTGCAACGTCGTCAGGCAATGAGGCGCAGTTGAGTATGTGAAACTCACCTTCCGCACGAGGACTGCTATCATGACAAGCCCTTGCAATGCTTTGCTTACCGGTACCAGACTCGCCGTAAATAAGCATGTGTCCATCTAGCTCAGCCATGCGCTTTGCATCACGGATTACTTTTTTCATTACCGGACTTGCGGCTTGGAACGAGTCAAAGCAATTGGATATTGTTTTATTAAAAACGTTAAGTTGTTTTCCTAGTCGAGATTCCGACTTTAGCAGTATAACGGCACCAGCAATGATACTTCTATCATTATCAGGCACATCAACCGGCAAAATATCAGCAATGTAATCTTGTTCTATGAACTTAACTCTGTGAGTTTGCGCGTAAATTTCTTTACCTTCTAGCCATTTGGTAATATTAAAACCAGTTAGCACTTCATCAATATTCAACTGCAGTATCAACTCGGGCTTGAGTTCAAGACCACTAGCGACTGCATCGTTAAATAAAATAATTTTACCGGAAGTATCGGTCGAGAAACACGGGTCTGGCAATGTTTGAAGAAGCGCGCGTAATTGATTCCGTTCGCGCTGAATAGGCATAAAGGGAGTTGTTTTAACATCCACAATGCCTTCAATTCTTCGAAGCTTTGGCATGAGATGTTGAAAGTTTTCGAATTCGATGGTAGGAAAATCGAGAAATATCTTTCCCTTTTCATCAATTTCTATGCCGCGCAAGTCAATGTGATACTCCGTTAGAATATCCAGAACGTCTTGCGTAATTCCCAGTCTATCTTGACAGTTTATTTCCAATCGCATGAGTTTAATATATACCCGAAAAGTCACCACACGGTGATTAAATTCACTTAGTTGATAGACTATACGTTTATCCGTCGACCTAGATCAATATCGAAAATACGCGCTGAGACCTTTTATTCAATCTAAGGATAGACAGGCTCAACGCATTGTTTATCTCGAATTAACTGGCCAGTTTGTTTTTAGGAGGGAATTTAGGCTCAAATAAGCCCAGTTTTTTAGCGTCTTCAACCAGTGCCATTATATCCATTTGCGCTATATCAAATAAATTATCGAAGTCTTCAAGCACATAGTAAAGTGGTTGCATAATATCAATACGATAAGGCGTTCTCAAAACATCAACAAGGGTTAAGTCGTATCGGTTTGGAGTATCGCTCTCTAGTGCGTAATGAGTTTCGCCAGGAGAAGACAATATACCGCCACCATAAATACGCAGACCGTCGATTGTTTTTAATAAACCAAATTCTACTGTAAACCAATATAAACGGGCTAAATATCCTCGGTCTTCCTTGCTAGCCGCTAACCCTAACTTACCATACGTATGGGTAAAATGAGCGAACGCCGGATTAGTTAGCAAAGGACAATGCCCAAATATTTCATGGAAAACATCGGGTTCTTGCAAGTAATCAAAATCTTCTTTATTTCTGATGAAAGTTGCAACAGGAAATTCTTTGTTAGCCAGCAAAGTAAAGAAATCAGTAAAATTAATGAGGGCGGGAACTTCAGCCGTCTTCCAGCCTGTTGTGCGCATTAACACATCGTCGATATCTTTTAACTGGGGAATACGATCTTGCGATAGTTTCAACAATTCAAGACCTTGCATATACTGCTCGCAAGCACGTCCAGGCAATAAAGCAACTTGACGTTGATATAACTGCGCCCAAATTTGATTTTCATCATTTGACCAGTGAATTACGCCATTTTCGTCAGACTGGCGAGAAACGTACTGCGTTTTCTTCGGCGGTGCACTTAACATAACATTTAATCATTCAGTTAATTTAGACCCACTGATGGTAACTAACTTTTAACAAATAACGATGATCATACCTTTTACAATAACAACCCAAAAACATCATTTTGTAATTTTAAGTTTACATAAATACCAGCAAACCCTTTTAAAACAAAAAAATACCACAGAGAACGTGGCATTAAAAAGGGAGGGTAATCAAAACAATTTTGTGTAATTTAAAGACTTACAGTCTGCTAATCTCTCGATTAAGTTCAAACTCTTTAGATGTTACATAACCTTCTAACTTACGTAACTTCAGCTCAGCTACTCTAAATCTTTCCTGAATATCAAAAAATGCTTCTCTGGGTGGTTCTCCTGCTTGCCAAACACGAGATTTAACTTCTATTCGACCTTCTGCACTGGATACTACATCACCAGTTTTGCGCCAAACTTTGTTAGCAAATCCTGAGTTCACTGTATTCGACCCCATATTGTCGCCTTGCATTGGTGCATGACCTTGTGGTTTCTTGTCTAGGATAAACCAAGCTGCTATGTAGGCAACAAAAACGAAGGACCCACCTAGCAAGAAAAATGCAGTGATTGTTAAAATTCTCACCAACCAAACTTCTAACTTAAAGTAATCAGCAATACCAGCACAAACACCGGCTATTTTGCCATTTTTCGGATCGCGGTAAAGTGTGGTTCCAGTTTTCATGCTCTTTCTCTCCATTTCGGCGCTTCTTCATCAAGAATGCTTTCTAGGGTTTGAATTCGATCTGACATTAATTCTGCTTTTTCAGCGAGCTGTTGCAGTGTCGCAAACTCTTCTTCAGACAATCCCTGTTTTACTTGTTTTTTGCTGCGGTAATGTAAGATTAGCCAGACAGGCGCAACAAACAAAGTAAATAGTATTAAGGGAACGCCTGCAAAAATAACTGATAATTCGCCCACGATAGTTCTCCTAGTGACGGATTCGATGGAGAGAATGATGCGGTACTCCATGTACCGCAGCTTTTGGTCTTATGAAGACTGCATTCTCTGTGTATAAAATACGCTATGTTATGTAGCTAAGTTTACACCAAAACTAAGCTTTTTTCGCTTTCGCTGCTGGTTTCTCAGTATTCGCTTGCAGTTTTTTCTTTAATGCTTGTAATTCATTATCAATTCTACCACCCGCTTCTAATTCAGCAAATTCATCCTTTAGAGTTTTCTTACCAATATCATAAGCTTCTACTTGTGATTCTAAGTCGTCAATTTTACGCTCAAACTGTTCGAACTTACCCATCGCATTATCGACGGTGTTGCTGTCCAGACGTTTCTTCACTTCAAGTCTTGAACTTACGGTTTTTTGGCGCATGAGAATCGTTTTTTGACGCGATTTCGCATCAGCTAACTTGTCTTGTAACTGTCCAGTTTCACTTTGCAGTTTCGCAAGTTCACTCTCAATTAAACTAAGTTCATGCTGCAATGAAGCAGCAGATTCAGCTGTTTTTTGCTTCTCATGTAAGGCTGCTCTTGCTAGGTCCTCGCGGTCCTTACTCAAAGCTAACTCAGCTTTATCCTGCCACTCAGAAACTTCGTTATTCAATCTGGCAACTCGATTGCTCACATCTTTTTTGTTGGCAATGGTTTTTGCCGATGCTGAACGAACTTCAACTAGTGTATCTTCCATTTCCTGAATAATAAGGCGAACCATTTTCTCAGGGTCTTCAGCCTTGTCTAGCAAAGCATTGATGTTAGAGTTTATAATGTCTGTAAAACGTGAAAATATACCCATGGTCATTTACCTCTATTTATTTAAACGAAATTATTTAAACTAAAAATTTATTGTTGAACTTGGTATTTGTTATTCAATATGCTTGCCAACTTATCAAAACACAACAACCAACTGATTTATAAAGATAATAAAGTTTTTCAAAGAAATTAAGGATTTTTATTATTTTTCAAGTAGACTATATTTTAGTGAAATTGACTAATTTTCAAGGAAATCATAATGAGTCGCTTTAAGCAGCAGGATAATTTGCTGGGTCAAGCCAATAGCTTCATGGAGGTATTGGAGCAAGTATCCCAAATTGCCCCACTAAATAAGCCCGTTCTCGTTATTGGCGAACGCGGCACTGGTAAAGAACTAATTGCCGCAAGACTTCACTTCTTATCCCAACGTTGGGACCAAAATTACGTCAAACTCAATTGCGCAGCATTAAATGATAGTTTACTTGAAAGCGAACTCTTCGGTTATGAAGCTGGCGCATTTACTGGTGCAGCAAAAAGAAGAGAAGGTCGATTTGAATACGCCGACAATGGCACCATGTTTTTGGATGAACTTGCCAACACATCGGCGCTGGTTCAGGAAAAATTGCTGCGGGTTATAGAATATGGTGAATTTGAACGGGTTGGTGGCACGCGAACAGTAAAAGTTGATGTGCGCTTGGTTGCGGCAACAAATGAAGATTTACCAACGCTTGCGGAACAAGGTGAATTCAGAGCTGACTTGCTCGACCGTTTAGCCTTCGACGTTATTACGATACCGCCGCTAAGGCATAGACAAGAAGATATCATGATGCTGGCAGAGCATTTTGCGATTGGCATGGCACGTGAACTGGAAATGGAATTGTTTAGCGGCTTCACAGCAAAAGCGAAGAAAACACTACTAGAATACAATTGGCCGGGTAATGTCCGAGAGTTGAAAAACGTAGTCGAACGCGCAGTTTATCGAAATAATCCAAACCTACCTGTACACGACATCTTAATAAATCCGTTTTTATCCGAATTTCGTCCACAACAGCGAACCAAAGCCCCAGTAGCGGCCCCCCTTGTTAATGCGTCAATAAATAACTCAGGGCCGATAGACAATAATAGTGTAGTAGATGCCATTGCGCAGTCGAATGATGAAGCATTAACCCCAGTATCAGCGTCCCCTGCAGAGAAAACCTTTAATTTCCCGGTTGATTTAAAAGAGCAATCACAGGACTTTGAAATACATATGTTAAATAGCGCATTAAAAGATGCGCAATTTAATCAGAAAAAAACTGCAGAAAAGCTTTCATTAACGTATCATCAACTACGAGGGTATTTAAAGAAATATAACCTGTTAGATAAAACCGACGAATAATGACTCTAAACAAGCAACCAAGTATTATGAAAAGCACAATATTGCTGAGCTTCAGCCTGATATTGATGTTGGGTTGCTCCAAACAAAAAACACAAATAACCCAAGCCGGTATCACCTTTTGTTCAGAAGGTAGTCCCGCCTCTTTTAACCCACAATTAGACACATCAAGCACCACTGCCGACGCTTCTTCACATCAAGTTTACGACCGGCTGCTTGAATTCAATACCGAAAACGGTGAAATAGAACCCGGGTTAGCCAGCAGCTGGCTGGTAAGTAATGACAGTCTTACTTATACATTTCAGTTACGTAAAGATGTTTCATTTCATGACACTGACTATTTTACACCAACTCGCACCTTTAATGCAGACGACGTCGTGTTCAGCATCGATCGTTGGCGTCTCAGCTCACACCCTTATCATCACGTATCAGGCGGTAGCTACCCTTATTTTGAAAGCTTAAATTTAAAAAGCACGATCAAAAACGTGACTCGAATTAATGGTTATCGGGTACAGATTTCATTATACAAGCCTGACAGCTCATTTTTAGCAAACTTAGCTACTGACTTTTCGGTTATTTTATCTGCTGAATATGCCATGAACTTGCTGGAGAAAGGATCCCCAAGCAAACTGGATACAATGCCTATTGGCACCGGCCCGTATAAATTTGTTAGTTATCGCAAAGACCAATTCATTCGCTATGAACGCCACAAAAATTATTTTTTAAACACCTCTGGACCTGAAAACCTCGTGTTTGATATTACGCCCAAAAGTTCGTTACGGGTAGCTAAGTTAATCACAGGCGAATGCGATGCCGTTGCCTTTCCATCGCAAAATGATCTTGAAGTAATAAGAGATAGAGAAGACTTAACGTTACTAGAAAAGCCTGGTTTAAACGTTGGTTTCTGGGCATTCAATACAAGCAAACCTCCGTTTGACAACCCTAAAGTACGTCGAGCTTTGGCGCTTGCTATCGACAAAACATCCTTGTTAGAAGCCGTTTATTTAGGTCAGGCAACCAGAGCTAAAAGTTTGGTGCCATCTGCTTCTTGGGCTCATCAACCAAATATGCAAGATATCGGTTATAACCCCGTCATAGCTCGCAGATTACTAGACGAAGCAGGCATTCCTTTTGACTTCACAATGAATATTTGGGCAATGCCGGTGCAACGTGCTTACAACCCAAACGCCATGAAAATGGCTCAACTAATGAGTACTTATTTAGCAGAAGTTGGCGTTACCGTTAACATTGTTAGCTATGATTGGGCTCGGTTTAGAGAAAACCTAACGGCCGGCATGCATGATTCCGTGCTTATTGGTTGGGCTGCTGATAACGGAGATCCGGATAATTTTTATCGTCCACTGTTAACCTGCGCAGCAATTCCGTCTGGCACAAATAGAGCACGCTGGTGCAATCCAGAATATGATGCGCTGATTGAAAGCGCGCTGAAAACAGAAGACTCTAATGAGCGGCGTATTTTTTATCACCGAGCGAATCAACTCATATATAGAGAAACACCTTTAGTACCAATTGCGCATGCATTCCAATATCAAGCGGTAAACAATCAAATTGAGGGTATAACAATCAATCCTTTTGGTGGAATTCGGTTTGACAATGTGGTGCGTAAAAAATGACTAATCTATTGCTACGTTATATCAATTTGATGGTCTTGACTATTGCGATACTCGTTATTATTTCGTTCTCTCTAGCTTATATGTTTCCTGGTGATACCCTAACCAACATATCTGGCATTGTGCCGCAATCAGAAGAGCAAAGAATTGCACTTGAAGCAGCATTCAAATTAGACCGTTCTATTTTTGTGCAGTTTTGGTATTACTTAGAAAATATAGTCAACGGCAATTGGGGAGTCAGTTTCTCCTCACAAGTGAGTCTACTCGATGAAATTAGCATTGCCTTCCCCGCTACGCTTGAATTAATAACCTACGCTTTGTTAATCTCTATTTTCGTTGGCATCCCTATCGGCTTTATTGGCGGCATTTGGCACCATAAACCATTCGACTTCGGCGTTGTGACTTTTAGTGTCGTGAGTTATTCGTTTCCGGTATTTTGGCTAGCGTTAATTTTTATCACTATATTTTGCTTGCAATTGGGTTACTTGCCACTTTCAGGTCGCGTCAATTTTTTGTATGAGATCCCCCACAGTAGTGGATTTATTCTTTGGGATATTATGGTGGCCGACACGCCTAACAAAAAGGATGCGTTTATAGATGCACTTAGGCACCTTATATTACCAACCGCATCTATAGCTCTTGTTACTACTGCTATTTTTATTCGTTTCACACGTCGTTCTATTATGGACGAAATGGGCAAGGGTTATATCGACGCAGCAAAATCGAGAGGATTTACCACCAAGCAGATTTTCTTCAAGCACGGTTTACGAAACTCGTTGCTACCTATTTTGCCATTAATGGCAATGCAAATATCAACATTAATGACCAATGCAATGGTTGTTGAAACTATTTTCTCTTGGCCTGGAATCGGTAATTTGCTTATCCAAGCCATCTATCAGCGCGACTATCCAGCCATTCGTATTGGCATGTTAGTTGTGTCTGTGTTTGTTGTTACTTTTACAATAACCATTGAATTCATTAGTCGTGCAATCGACCCAGCAAGGGATAAATTTCAACGTGGCGCAGTTTAATCTCTATGAGGAGGAGTTTCACCCCTCCCCAATCATGCATATTTGGCTTGAGTTCAAAAGAAGCCATTTTGCCCTCATCGGATTCGCCATTCTTTTATTGTTTTGTGCTATCGCTATTTTAGCTCCCTTATTAGCTCCTTATGATCCTAACGTGCAGAATACGAATACTATTTTGCTGCCGCCGGCTTGGGAAGGGAATGGCAGTATCGCGCATATATTTGGCACCGACACTTTAGGTCGTGATGTATTTTCACGCACGCTATATGGTTGCCGCGTTACCTTCGGATCGAGTATATTCTTAGTGTTAATTGCAGCCACAATAGGTGTTTCCCTCGGTACTTTAGCGGGCATGAATAAAGGGGTTAAGTCCAGTATTCTAAATCATCTATTGGACTCTTTAATGGCGGTTCCAACCTTACTTATCGCAATTATTATTGTGGCGATATTAGGTACTGGTTTATGGAATAGCATGTGGGCAATTATCTTAGTCCTCATTCCGCAATTTGTGCATCAAACCCGAACATTTGTGCGCGAGGAAATGAAAAAAGACTACATACTGTTAGACAAACTAGATGGTGCAGGTTCGACTCGAATATTTTGGTCATCTATACTACCCAGCATGTTCGAGCTTTTAGCTGTGCAGAGCACTTTAGCTTTATCGGTGGCAATAATCGACATTTCGGCTTTAGGATTCTTAAATCTGGGTGCTCAAAGCCCAGTTGTTGAGTTAGGTGCAAGTTTATCGCAAAGCCTTGAAGTTGCGTACTCAGCTCCGTGGCTAGTTGCCCTGCCTGGATTTTGTATCTTTCTGATGGTGCTTTCAATCAATATTGTAGGCGAAGGGCTGCGCACAGCATTACGTAATAGGCTGATCCACTAATGCCAATTCTTGATATTAAAAATCTAACCGTTGAAATAGATACCGGTTCAGAATTTGTAAAGGCCTTAGATAAAGTTAGTTTAACCGTCGAAACCGGTGAGATTAGAGCCCTGGTTGGCGAATCTGGTTCCGGCAAAAGCCTAATCGTAAAGGCGATTATTGGCGCGGTTCCCGACCATTGGATCATCACCGCAGACCGTTTAACCTGGAAAGGAAAAAATTTATTAGCCATGTCCAACGAGCAACGGCGCGTTATTATGCGTCGAGAAATTGCGGTGGTTTTTCAAGATCCAACATCATCCCTCGATCCTTCAGCAACACTGCGAGCGCAGCTAGAAGAAAGTATTCCGGAAGAACTCCTCGACAAAGGCATGTTTTGGCAACGTAACAAGCAACGCAGAGAAATTGCTATTGGCTTGATGCATAAAGTGGGTATTAAAAACCACGAAGCTTGTATGCAGCGTTACCCACATGAGATAGCAACCGATATAGCACAAAAATTCATGATTGCTATGGCGTTGGTTTCCGAGCCTGAGCTGCTAATTGCCGATGACCCGACGCGAAGCATGGAGAGCACCACTAAAAACCAAATTTTGCGCTTATTGTCCGGCTTAAATGAAACCAAAAAGCTCGCTATTTTATTTGTCAGTCATGACCTTCTCGCTATTTCTAGCATGGCTCACACCATGACCGTACTGTATTGTGGACAAACAGTAGAATCAGGCAAGGTACAAGACTTGCACCACCGACCGTTACATCCTTACACCAAGGCATTGTTAGATAGCGCACCTAGTTTTCAAGTCAATTTACCGCCTAAATCGCACTTAGTCTCGTTACAAGGCACCATCCCGACATTAAAGCATTTACCTATTGGTTGTCGTTTGGGACCTCGATGCCCAAATGCCCGCAAAGAATGCGTAAAAGTTCCGGAACAGAAAATGGTGCATCAGCATTCATATAGCTGTCACTTTCCACTGCATTTACCCACCGATGATCAATTGGATAAAAGCCAATGATCCCGGTTTTAGAAGTGAAAGACTTAATTTATACGCATAGGGTAAAGCGTTCTATTTTTAAGCCCACTGAGGAATTTATCCTAGGACCTATCGACTTTGTGCTTAATGCTGGTGAAACCCTAGCAATTACCGGACATAATGGATCAGGAAAAACACTTTTAGCAAAATCATTGGTGGGGGCAATTACACCGCAGCAAGGCAGCATATTGTTAGACGGTAAAGAAGCAGAACAAAGCGATAAGAAAACCAGAAACCACGATATTCGCCTCATATTACAGCACAGCAAATACAGCTTAAATCCTGCTGTTACGGTCGGTTCGATTCTTAATCAAACCTTACGCCTAAACACTGAACTTAACGACCAAGAGCGCAAAAACAAAATAGAACAAACCTTGGTGAAAGTAGGTTTGTTACGAGAACACTATTATTTTTATAGGCACATGTTGTCAGACGGTCAACAGCAGCGCGTTTCGCTAGCTAGAGCGATGATACTTGACCCCAAGGTTATCGTCGCAGATGAACCATTTGCCGCCTTAGATCCCTCCGTACGCTCACAAACCGTCAACCTCATACTCGACATTCAACAAGACCTCGGTATGGCGTTTGTATTCATCTCACAAAATCTAGGTATTGTTCGCCACATTAGCGACAAGGTCATGATAATGGATAAAGGCAAAGTGATTGAGGCTGGTCCAAGCCGAGAGGTGTTTAAAGACCCGCAACATGAAATAACTAAAAGATTAATAGATTCGCATTTTAGTTTGGTTGATAAGCATTTCGAGCAGTTTTAGGCATATTTCATATGTTGCAATAAAATAACTCTAACTTCTACTTACTCCTGACTCACTGCTACTCACTATCCAAACAATTACTTTTTTCTTAGCATAAGAAAAGCCAGCGCTATGCTGGCTTTCGAATGACGTCTGGCTAATGCATTTAAACGTTTAAATGCTTATCTTAGTAAGATACTTCTACTGTAAATGTTCCAGTGTAAGTTCCATCCGCATAAGCGACACTTGTTGCAGTAGTTGGTGTAGATATTGTCGCACCTACGTTGAATGACACAGAACCGTTAACATCAGTAGTAAACGTCGCGCCTTCTACACTACCCACGCCTGCGGTACCCACTTCTTCAAACAAGAATTGATCCACAGTAAAGTTTGGTGCGCTTGGTGGAGCAAGTGCGTTGATCAACGTAGTTGAATCACTTGTACCTGAAGCAAGAATTTGAATCGGTGTGAACGGAGATGCACCAGACGCTGTATACGATGCTGCACTGCCCGTCGCTAGAACACTCATAGATGCTGGCGTAGCTTCATCACCCGTAACCGCTGCACCAGCAGAAGTAAGTTGTCTTACTACAGGTATAGTTACTGCACTATCAGGACGAACCGTATAAGTTGCTACTGTAATACCAGGAGTAGCGGAACCATCACCGCCGGAATCTGCAGCACTAGAATCAGCATTTGCTCTTAGTGTGCCGAAGCTCAATGCTGCATCTTGTGCAAATGCGAATGTGTTTTGAACAACAACTGTTGCGTCGGTGTTGATTGGGTCTTGAGCATAAGAAGCAGAACCTGCAACTAATAACCCAGAAACGAAAAACGATTTAATAATTTGATTGCGTTTTAACATGGAAATCTCCAAATACTCTTTAAAAGTTAAACGACACAGTCGATTGCATTATTGCCTTCTCTGTGCCAACTCAAACGTGAAAGTTTGATCGTAAGGTTTTGCTGCCTAACAAAAACTATATCGACTAAATTTGAAAAACCTTAATAAAAAATTGAAACTTTTAGTAAACACGTTTTATTTGCTTTTCAAACTGGTCCCACGTTCTTTGAACTGTTTTTTCATATAACGATGTACATTGCAAAACAACTAATTTGTTATCGTCATATTCAATATAATGTTTAGCTAAAAGAGTAAAGTTTAATTCGAGAATGAAAAAAAAGGGTTAGAATTAACCCTCTCTGAAAGTGCCTAAATTGAAATATTGCTTGTGCTTTTATCAAATACAAGCCCTGTAAACTCTTGGTTTCCCAAATACTCAATTTCAAGATTACCTTTATATGGGAGATACGTCTCGAAGTTTTGCCATATAATCTTGACCGTTGTTTGCTCTGTTTCGTGGAGCATCTGAACACTGTTTAATTCCCCTACTCTTATTCTTTTGCCCGTATCTTGGTCTTCTATATATGCAAACAATGATCCTATGATACTCGTACTACTTTTCTTATTTAGTGTCACAAATATTTCTGTTTTGTCGACGGCATTTTTTTTGATGTCAACCGACGCTATATTTATCTGCGGTTGAACTTCAACTGTTCTGTAGAGAATAGGAATTGTGTAAGAGGTAAGTACATCTAATCGCAATGCCATACCTGCCACTTCTGATTGTTCTGGCGCTTTTGTCTCAACAGGCAAAGCCAAAAACCTTAAATGGGAGCGGTATTCATCCAAGTTCATTTGGTTATTCTTTCGAATAAGTAACTTAACAACTTGTCTTTCTCCCGGTTGCAAAGACACCTGTCGAGGAGAAAATCGAATAAATGGACTAACAGCAAAATCAGGAGTTCCCTCGTTTATCTCTAAATATTGCCCGGTTTTTGAAACCGCTTTTTCGCTCCACTCTATTCGATAACTTCTTTTAAAATTGCCGGTATTGATTAAGATCACCTCTTTAACTCGATCTCTTTCTCCAAAAATAATCCGAGTGGGCGACACCAAGAGATCAGCGTTTGCAAACAATGGTGAACAAATTAAACAGGTAAAAAGTAGTAGCTTATATAACATAGTAAAACCTCTAAAAATCTATTGAAACTCGCAATTGAGTTGTATACGTTGTGTCTCTAAAATTTGTTGTGCTCGATCCACTTGTTTCGATGATACCTCCTACCAAAAATTCGGTAACGCCTAATCCGTTGGTTGTCACTGATTCGCTGTGATCATAAGAAATAATAGTGAACTGTTCAGACGAAAAATCTTCTGTGGTTGTTGAGCCTTGAGAAGCGGTTACTGTAATGAACAGTCTTACGTTGCCCGCAAAGCCGCTGATTCGATATAAACCTGCTTGCCCTCTTCTCAATATATAGATACCAGTGCCTACTTGATAATTTCCGGCACGATCCAAAATGATTCTTCGAGGACTGTCGTTATTCACAATTGCAACGGTACCAAAGTCTATTTTTGTAATCTCCTCAAGCAGCGGTGTTTGTCCAAATGAGTTTGACGCTGACATCAGGATTAACAAAAGAAAACAAAAACGTGCTATTGCCATCAGATTTCCACACCACTAAAGCTAGCAACTTGACAATAGTCCCCTTGAATTCTAACTTTTGAGCACATTTGGTTCGCCGCGTTTTTGGAAGCGTAACCACCGACACGTAAGCTAAAATAATCGATTCCTTTTACGTTCACTGTTTCCAACTTTGCAGAGACTTCGCACCATGTGCTCGCATATTTCTGACGCAACTTGACCCATCCCGATTTAGCGTTATTCAAATTTTTATATGAAGCCAGATGGAGAGCAAAATTACGGCTATTCGATGTTGGCTGATTTGCACATTTATCAACCATCGGTAACTTCTCGTTTGTTGGAGATTGGGATGAAAACTTACTTGGGGTCATGTTTTCTATATTGCCCACAATTTCATTGGGTCCCTGATTGCCCTGAAATTTATTGTTTCGTGATTTATCAATAGTCAGGATTTGTTTCGCAGAAGCCACTTCTACATCTTGATTATTATTACTTCGCGACGAGAATTCCCCAACGCTCAAAGAACTTGAACCTGGTTTAGCTGAGGCAAGGTTTTGCTGCAGACGCAAAAGGTCGAACTCAAGATTTCTAGTTTCAAATTCACTTACATTGTTGTTATTGTTATTCTTTCTATCAGCACTAGACGCCATAGAACCATCCGATTTATAGACTACATTGTTACCCGAGGGTACTTTTGATAATTCGCTAGCGGGAGTTCTACTTGACTTGTTATATACGACAGGGTTGCTCTCGCTAAATCGACTTACTTCGTCTAATAAAAAGTTTAAATCTGACTCTAAAGCAACCAACCGAGTTAAGCTCGGTTTTAATGCTTGAAAATCTTTTAATTCAGTTGCTAACTCTTGTGATCTTTCTGCTAGCTCAATCTCTGCATCAATTTTACTGTTGTCACTTACTATTGAAGAACGCAACATGCCACACCCAGTAACAGCAAGCAGACAAACCATGGCTTGAAACAAAGTCAGTATGCTTCTTGAAAACGAGTTCATAAAGTTAACTCCATCTGATGTATGTTTTAATAAATAATTGAGTCATTTTTTTGTCAGGTGACTCAATCGGTAGACTCTGTATATGCAGACAAGCAAAATACGCGCCAAGGTTTTAGTGCAGTATTTTATGCGAGCGAATTTTACACGATTTAACATCGTTGCTAATTTGTTGACAAAGCTGTTCGGCTGCATCGTCCTCTGAAAACAAAGCAAGTCCGATAAAATATCTATCCGACTTTTTATCGTGGCTTAGAAAAGCACTGCTCAATATTGGATTATTAACGCTGCGTTGCTTCAAAATTCGGAGATACGTATTTGCCACTTTTACAGTTGAAAAGTCCGCGATATAACTTAAAAAACCATTGCTAGTATTTTGTTGACTTAGTGTCAGTTTAACACCATTGATGAAAGCTCCTGGTTGGTCTAAATGCAGTTCAACCTTATCGTTAAAGCTAAGACCTAAGGAATCCAAAGATTCAATGTCTATTGCAACGACATATTTTCCTGGCGGTATTTTATTGATATAAAAGTAACCATCAAACTCGCTTCTTGCAGACGCAACCGTAATTCCCTTTGCGTTTTTAAGCTCAACATTAGTGTAAGGAAGTTCTTTCTCTTCTCCGTACTCGTCAATGTAAACAATCACACCATCAATTTCAGTACTTTGTATAAAGGGATAATTGACTAGTGTCAGTAAACCTGTCCTCGGCGTAACAGCAGTGCTTTCAGTGGATTGAATTAAATACGGGTCATCTAAGGTCGTTAAGTCAACTTGTAGGTCTGTATTTTGAAACGAGTTTAGTCTTCGCAGTTTTACTATACCTTCGTGATCACTTTTAGCGCTAATATTAAATTGGCTAGCTGTTACTTTTACATCCTCAAGAGGTCGATCGCCTTCATCGAAGATAAAATTGAAATTTTTATCTTCATATAACCTTACTAAAACAACGCCATCTGAAGTTAAGCTTGAGTCTGTACTTAAATATCCTTGACTAACGGGCGCTTCAGACAAGCTAAATCGCGCGTTCACGGAAACATTTAAACCCGAACTTGTATCGTGTCTTAATTGTGTGTTAATCGCATAGCTTTTCTCACGCCAATCGACTCCGAAGGAAATGCTTTCATTGTCAGAGATCGCTGACTTTTGATAGGCAAGTCGGGTAGAGTATTTGGATGCAAACTTCCAACTTATTCCTGCGCCATAAGATATCCACTGAAAGTCATCGGTAGAATCATAATTTGCATTCAACCGGGCATTGACTCTATTGATTCTGGAACCAAGCGCAACTAAGCCTGTCGTCGTCTCAGTTTCAGTGCCATCACTTGATTTTTGATTTTGATAGTTTAACAAATGGTTAAATGTGAGATATCGACTGTCGAAGGTCAAGCCATTGGAAAAAAAGGTACTCGCAACATCATTTTTTGTCTTAGAATATCGATAGTCATTTGTATAGCTAACACTACCCCAAGGTTGAGAAAAAATATTACCGTTCATTAATATCGAAAATTGTTTTGATTCTTGGCTATCAGCATCAAGGTTTCTCGCGACACTGATATTTAGATTTTGGTCAAAGTACCTTGATTGGATACTGGCACGCAATGACGTTGCGCCGGTGTCAGAGTAAACAAAACCCAAATTACCCAGTAGCCTACTCGAGATTCTTGCTGAACTTGAAATATTGTAACTATTAGCAAGGTCTGAATCTCCTAAAAATAAAGAATGGCCAACACTTGTTGACAACCAATTGTTGACAGCATAGCCGTAATTGCCTGATAGATTCCAATCATTAGCCAAACCGTCAGTGTCACTAACGCCTAACAAAGTCGAATTGGTCCGCGTTAACGAAACATTGTAGCTAGGAGCGTTGGAGAACAAATTACCATCAACATTTCGTTCAAACTGCTCTTTTTCCAATTGCCCTTGAGGACCGTACTTCCTAACTTCAAATTTGTTCAAGCCTGTAAAAAGCGGAATATCAACAAAATCGTAACGGCCATTACTCACATTATTGGCTTGTCTTATCAGTACGTCGTTTTGATAAAGTTCAACATCCCAATTATTTTGTACTAAGCCTCTTATAGACGTAATGTCGCTGTCATAATTAGCACCAAGTTTATTGTTGTTGATGGACACGCCTAAACTTTGGCTACTTGAACTGCCCCCTGTGCGAGTGGGTAAAATATCACCAAAACTAATATTGGTCGCATTGAGTGGTCCCAATAAATCACCTTCAGGCGATTGTCTTTGAAAGTTTAATTCAGCTTGTTGGACAGCGTCCTTCTCTGAGCCAGAAAAATAGAAGCGAGTAGATAGTTTTGCAAGGTCTTGAATACCAATAACACTATACGAACTTCTAACTTCGTCGTTTGCGTACTGTGAAAAGACGCTTGCATCTATTAGTTGATGCGACCGCCAGTGGTAGCCAAAATCATAATTTGGATATTTAAGCTCTCGACTTGATGAATTAAAGACCTTTCGGTTCCCTCTTTCAAACTTTAATTGAATGGGAAGCTTAACCTTAGGTTCACCCTGTATTATTAAATCTCGATAATCAAGTGTAGTAGAAATGCCAAACCAGCTTGCCATTTGGGTAATATCGAAAAGCCTTTCACCTGCAAAATCATAAACATCAGAATAACTTAACAACGTAAGATCATCATTAATTTTGACCTCGCCAATAATTTGACCACGAGCTGCTGTATATAATCTCAGTTCAAACGCGTTGTCTTCGCTGATAAACCATCCAGAATACAGATAATCTTCGTTATTTTGTCGTTGAATAGGAAAATCCAGCATCGTGATAAACTCATTAAAGGAAACCATCACCCCCTTTTCTTGCACCACTCCAAATAGCTCTCCATATCTGAGATTATCAATTTGCAATGTAAATATAAGTTCCTCACCAAGCTCATAGCGCTCAAGCGCTGTGTTTTTTGTAGTTTGCTGTGCACTTACCACAAAAGCCATGCACATCAGGAAAACCGATGCAACAATGGCTTTTATAAATAAATGAAGAAGGAACGTGATATGCAAGTTAAAACACTCGTAAATAAATTTATCGTAATGTTTGAATTAAGCAATAGTCATTCCAACTAGTCATTCAAATAAAAAATCTCGACTAGATGCGTTATTCGCATTATTTGAAAAAGCTGAACTTTTAGACTTTATAGGGTAGGCTGATGCCCCCTATGTTGACCCGCACTATCAATCGTTACTATGGCCCAACTAACGCCAACAATATCCCAGCGGCAACCGCCGACCCTAACACACCGGCAACATTCGGCCCCATGGCATGCATTAGCAAAAAGTTGTGTGGATTAGATTCAAGCCCGACTTTGTTCACCACACGCGCAGCCATTGGCACTGCCGAAACGCCCGCAGCGCCGATTAGGGGGTTTATATTATCCTTGCTGAACTTGTTCATTAGTTTGGCCATTAGCACACCTGTTGCGGTGCCTATTGAGAAGGCAACCGCGCCTAATGCTAAAATACCTAACGTTTCGGCCGTCAAAAATTTATCGGCGCTAAGTTTTGAACCTACACCTAAACCAAGGAATATGGTCACGATATTGATAAGTTCGTTTTGAGCGGTGTAGCTTAAGCGGTCCACCACTCCACATTCTTTGAGCAAGTTACCAAAGCAGAACATACCGACTAATGGGGTTGCTGCGGGCAGAAATATTAAGGTTAAGAGCAACACAGCCAGTGGAAATAGAATCTTTTCTTTGTTTGATACAACTCGTAGTTGCGCCATCGGCAGCTTGCGTTCTTCAGGCGTCGTTAATGCTCTCATTATGGGCGGTTGAATGATCGGAACCAAGGCCATATAAGAATATGCAGCTACCGCAATCGCGCCTAACAGTTCAGGCGCTAACTTAGATGCCAAAAATATGGCGGTCGGTCCGTCGGCACCGCCAATAATGGCAATTGCTGATGCGTCTTGCATACTAAAGTCAAACCAAGGCAAACCATTTAAGAGGATCGCGCCAAATAAGGTGGCAAAAATGCCGAATTGAGCCGCAGCTCCAAGTAATAACATGCGAGGATTAGCAATTAATGCGCTGAAATCTGTCATGGCGCCAACCCCCATAAAAATGAGCAATGGAAACACACCAGTATCAACACCAATGTAATAGATATAATGTAACAAACCACCAGCTTCACTAAAGCCTGCTAACGGGATATTGGTAAGTAGCGCACCAAATCCTATAGGTAGAAGTAAGAGTGGCTCAAATTTGCGTACGATGGCTAAATAGAGCAAACCGAAACCTACTAGCATCATCACTATTTGACCAGGTTCGAAATGCGGGATTGACGTACTTTCCCAGAGCATTAATAACTTTTCCATGAGTCTACCCGATAACCATCATTGTTTGGCCTGCCTGAACGGCATCGCCGTCTTTGGCTATTACCTGGCGCACAACGCCAGTTATTGCACTGCGCACTTCTGTTTCCATTTTCATGGCTTCAAGAATTACAATGACGTCGCCCTCGTTGACTTGTTGACCTTGAACGACAACAATTTTTAAGATGTTACCTGACAAAGGTGCTGCAATATCAGTTCCCTCGCCAGCTAGCGCAGGAGATGATGTCGGACTACTTGATGATGCTGCTGATATTTGACTTACTTCACCATTGTCAGCAACTTCAACATGGTAAACCTGACCTTCAACACGCACTTTGTAGGCTGCAGCGTCGCCAGCTAATGGCTCCGCACTAGTTGCATCAACAACCGCTAACTCCTGTGTTGGAGCTGGTTCAAATGCACTGGGGTTATCTCGATTCTCGATAAACTTCAAGCCAACTTGTGGAAACAATGCATAGGTAAGCACGTCATCAATTTTATCTTTGGCAATGCGCAATGACTTTTGCTCAATCAGAGCATCGAGTTCTTCTTCTAACTTTGTTAATTCAGGTGCAATCACATCCGCAGGACGACAAGTGATTGCTTGCGCGCCTTCGAGCACACGTGTTTGAAGTTCTTTGTTAACAGGCGCGGCAGTAGCTCCATATTCGCCTTTGAGCACACCCGCGGTTTCTTTGGTGATGCTCTTGTAACGCTCCCCTGTTAATACGTTCAATACCGCTTGAGTACCTACGATTTGTGAGGTAGGTGTTACTAAGGGAATGAACCCAAGGTCTTCACGCACTCTAGGTATTTCAAGTAACACTTCGTCGAACTTGTCTTCTGCGCCCTGTTCTCTCAATTGGCTTTCCATGTTGGTTAACATGCCGCCTGGTACTTGCGCGATAAGTATTCTTGCATCAACGCCTTTTAGAGAACCTTCAAATTGTGCGTATTTTTTACGTACTTCGCGGAAATAAGCGGCAATCTCAGCTAACTTCTCAATATCTAGGCCGGTATCGCGGTCGGTACCTTCAACGACCGATACCATTGTTTCGGTTGCAGTGTGACCATAAGTCATGCTCATGGATGACACCGCGGTATCGAGCATATCAATACCAGCATCAACTGCCTTTTGGTAGGTTGCTGTGCTTAAACCTGTGGTCGCGTGACATTGCATCGCAATAGGCACATTAACCGTTTCTTTTAGCCCAGTAATAAGTGCTTCACAATCATACGGTTTGAGTAAACCAGCCATATCCTTAATACAAATCGAGTGTACGCCCATGTCTTCCAAACGTTTGGCCATATCAAGCCAAAGCGTCAAGTTATGCACAGGGCTCACCGTATAAGAAATAGTGCCTTGCGCATGCGCACCGACTTTAATTGCCGACTTCACCGCTGTTTCAAGATTTCGTACATCATTCATTGCATCGAAAATACGAAACACATCAACGCCATTGGCATGCGCTCGCTCAACGAACTTTTCTACAACATCGTCAGCATAGTGGCGGTAACCAAGCAAGTTTTGACCGCGCAATAACATTTGTTGTTTGGTTTTCGGCATGGCTGCTTTGAGTGCTCTAATACGCTCCCAAGGATCTTCGCCTAAGTAGCGTATACAGGAATCAAAAGTAGCTCCGCCCCAAGATTCAACAGACCAATACCCTACATCATCTAATTTAGCTGCAATTGGGAGCATATCTTCCAAGCGCATGCGAGTTGCGAGTAAAGACTGGTGCGCATCACGCAAGACCAGTTCGGTGATCTTTAATGGATTGGACATAATGTGTTCCCTATGATTTTAAAGTTGTGTGTCTGTGCGTATGCACGGCGGCTGTAATAGCAGCGGCGACTTGAGGGCTCACTGACGTAGGTGATTTTTTATTATTATTTTGTATGCTGCGATTTTGTGCAGCATGAGGAGTAACCTCAGCAGACGGAAACTTGCGACAAAACCAAGCAATGGCATGGATACCGCCGATAAGTAGTATTAAAAATGCAAAAACAACTGACATACCAACGGCGAGTAATACACCTGCCTCTATTAATTGGTCGTTCATTTGCGTTGACATAATGTTCCTTTAAAATTACTGCAAAAAATCTGGGTGGATAAATAGCACGACGTGAAAAGAATTACAATGGAAAACAAAAAAAGCGAATGCATAAGAACCACAATTTTATGCACTATAGTTCATAATTTATCAATTATTATTCATTATTTACGAATTTTTAACATCGCATTTCAAAATAATTGTATTTATTGCCAACATGCAGTGTAATAAATTTTAAAGCAAAAAAAAGCCCTAGTAAAAACTAAGGCTTTTTAAAGCCCCTAAGGGCTCTGATGTGGTGCGCATGGAAGGATTCGAACCTCCGACCGCCTGGTTCGTAGCCAGGTACTCTATCCAGCTGAGCTACATGCGCAAAACTTTCTACTAACAATGTGTGGTGCGCATGGAAGGATTCGAACCTCCGACCGCCTGGTTCGTAGCCAGGTACTCTATCCAGCTGAGCTACATGCGCAAAATACTTCTGTTACAACTTTTTTGCTACTTAGATTAAGTATTCAAGCTTAACCTTAATAGCGTCACATTTATACCATTAAAAAAATGGCGGAGAAGGAGGGATTCGAACCCTCGATAGGGCTATAAACCCTATACTCCCTTAGCAGGGGAGCGCCTTCAGCCACTCGGCCACCTCTCCTAAATGTGGGGCAGGAGTTTACTATCTGAGTAATATAAGTCAATGCTTTTTTAGCAACTTTTTCTCCACTTTTGATCGTTTGTTAGTTTTTTAACCAACACGCTGTATTTTCAAACTACAAAAAGCAAAAAACCCAGAATGACCTGAGTTTTCCTTCGCCATTAATTTGATGGCACTTACGAAAATACGAAAATTAACCTTCGTCTTCAACAGCAGTTTGGTTGCCCTTTTCTGCTTGTATTCTCATATAAATCTCTTCCCTATGAACTGAAACTTCCTTCGGTGCATTAACACCAATTCGCACTTGATTTCCTTTAACGCCTAAAACAGTCACCGTGACATTGTCACCTACCATTAAAGTTTCCCCTACGCGTCTAGTCAAGATAAGCATATTGTCGCTCCTTTTAGTTTAGATCCGGTTAATAGTCCTGAATCTGAGATCAGATACTCAGTTTGTACGAGATTGACTATTAACAGGTTTAAATATACTTTAATTATTTAATTTTTACCAAATAAAAACTAAAATATTTGACTATTTATTAGACAAAAGTCTAGTTATCTTGTTTTGTTTTGCTCTTTTATCTCTCAAAAGTTATCTCAACATATTAAATATTACTTTCAAGCCAAGTTTTCACTGACGCCAGTGCTTGATCAAGATTTTCTGGTTGAGTCCCACCAGCTTGTGCCATATCGGGTCGACCTCCACCTTTTCCACCTACTTGACTCGCCATATGATTTACAAGGTCCCCAGCTTTGAATTTTCCGACCAGATCTTTCGTCACGCCCGTAATTAAATTAACTTTACCGTCACTGGCTAAGCCTAAAGCGATAACACCGGATTGCAGCTGATTTTTAAGATCATCCATCATTCCTCTCAGTGCTTTGGCTTCAACGCCTTGCATATTGGCCACAAGAAGCTTCACGCCTTGCACATCAATCACATTGGACATAATGTCTTTACTTTTCTCGCCAGCCATTGACTGTTTAAGCTGATTAAGTTCTTTTTCCAGTTGCTTAACTTGCTGTAAAGCAGATGATACTTTATCCACAACAGAGGTTTTATCTGATTTTAGTAAGCTGGCTATGGCATGAAGTTTGTCAGCTTCATCGTTAACGAAATCCTGTGCCATTTGCCCAGTTGTTGCTTCGATGCGTCGAACACCGGATGCAATACCACCTTCAGACATTATCTTTAATAAGCCAATATCGCCAGTGCGAGTAACGTGTGTCCCGCCGCAAAGCTCAGTTGAAAATTCACCCATTTTTACGACGCGAACTTTGTCATCGTATTTTTCACCAAACAATGCTATTGCGCCTGACGCTTTCGCCTCATCGAGTTCCATTAGCTGGGTGCTTAATACATTGTTCAAGCGAATTTGAGCATTTACTAGGTTTTCAATTTCAGTCAATTGTTTGGCAGAAATAGATTCAAAATGTGAGAAATCGAAACGCAGTTTCTCGGCATCAACTAAAGACCCTTTTTGCGCGACATGCTCGCCTAAGAGTTGACGCAGTGCCGCATGCAATAAATGCGTAGCACTGTGATTTGCTTTGATGCGGTCGCGTCGCTCTCGGTCGACAACAAGCTCAACTTTGTCACCGACTTTAATTATCCCCTCAATTTTTACTTTGTGGGCAAAGGCTTGGCCCAACTTAACCGTATCAACGACATGAGCTTTGCCTGTGCTCGATGAAATAAAGCCGGTATCACCAGTTTGACCGCCAGATTCTGCATAGAAAGGGGTTTGTTTGAGTAATATTATTGCGTCGTTACTGGCCTCAGTTACGGCAGCATTATCAACAATAATATCCACAACAATAGATGAACCGTATACGTCGGTATAACCGGTAAATTCAGTTTTATGTTCGACACTCAATACATTTGTATAATCCGCACCAAATTTACTCGCCGACTGCGATTGTGATTTTTGTTGCGCCATGGCGATTTCAAATCCGGCCTCATCAATGGTCAAGCCTTGTTCACGCGCAACGTCATTGGTTAAGTCGGCGGGAAAACCGAAGGTATCATACAATTTAAAAACGAGCTCGCCTGGTACTTGCTTACCTGATAATTGAGATAGTGCATCATTTAAGATGGCCATACCGCGTTCTAGCGTTTTTGAGAACTGTTCTTCTTCTACTTTTAACACTTTTTCAACAACGGCTTGCTGCTGTTTAAGTTCAGGGTACGCATCTCCCATTTCCGTCACTAGTGTTTTCACTAACTTATAGAAAAAAATGTCATCTGCGCCCATTTTATAACCGTGGCGGACAGCACGACGAATAATACGACGCAGCACATAACCGCGACCTTCATTCGACGGCATTACACCATCACAAATTAAGAAACTACATGAACGAATGTGATCGGCAATAACGCGCAGTGACTTATTTTCTAGGTCTTGGGTTCCAACGATTTCTGCAGCTGCTGCAATTAAGCTTTGGAATAAATCAATTTCATAGTTGCTGTGCACGCCTTGAAGTATGGCAGAAATACGTTCTAGGCCCATGCCAGTGTCGATCGAAGGTTTAGGCAATGGCAACATGTCACCATTTTGCTGACGATTAAACTGCATGAAAACCAAATTCCAAATTTCGATAAAACGGTCACCATCTTCTTCAGGAGAGCCAGGAGGTCCACCCCATATATCATCACCGTGATCATAGAAAATTTCAGAACAAGGACCACAAGGTCCTGTATCACCCATTGACCAGAAATTGTCAGAGGTTGCAATACGAATAATACGCTCGGCAGGTATACCTATTTTGTGTTGCCAAATATCAAAGGCTTCATCATCTTCGTGATACACCGTTACTAGCAGCTTGTCTTTGTTTAGTCCGAGTTCGCCGGTTAAAAAATGCCAAGCAAATTCAATCGCTTCTTCTTTGAAATAGTCACCAAAACTAAAGTTTCCCAACATTTCAAAAAACGTATGGTGTCTCGCTGTGTAGCCAACATTTTCTAAATCATTATGTTTGCCACCAGCGCGAACACATCGTTGCGATGAAACCGCACGAGTATAGTTACGTTGCTCTGCGCCTAAGAACACGTCTTTAAACTGATTCATACCCGCATTTGTAAACAGCAACGTTGGGTCATCGTGTGGAACAAGCGATGAACTTGAAACAAGGTGATGTTGGTGTTGTTGAAAGTATTCAAAGAAAGTGCGTCGTAAATCGGCTGTAGAGCGTACCATTAATGTTCCTAAATCGTTCTGTGTGGGGAAGATGTTGAAATAACGTTTATATTGATTTCACGTGCCTTTGTCATCTGCTTTATTCATTTCTACAGACAGTTCTACAGCCATTCCTACTTGGAAGCACTGTTAGCTATCAAAAGCGCTAAATAAAAACGCTGAATAATGTGTAAAGTTGATATTGCGACGTGTGTTAAAAACCAAAAAATAAATGCTGTCGTTAAATGAGTAGAAGATATCATGTTAAAGGTAAGTTTGTTAAGCCTCTTAAGCACCCTATTTGCCCAAAGTTTCACTCAAATGCGTATTTAATTTGTTCTTGAGTAAAACCACGGTATTGCAAAAAGCGCATTTGCTTTTGTTTAAAGGCCCAATCATCAGGTAGCTCATCGCCAAATCGTTTCACTCTTACTGCTTTTGAGGACTCAAACCAATCAAAACTCTCATCATTAACAAGTGTTCTCACCAAATGAATATCAATATCGTGATTATATAATGTGCGCTCAATGAATACAGGTCCCTTACCCTTTCGATAAGCTCCCCGGACAACGGCGTCTGCATAACGAATATCACTTTGAATATCTTTTTTGGCAAATTGTACAATTGTATCGTCAACTAATTCGCTGCTCATCTCCAAATCAGCTAGCTTTTTACGCAGTTCTGTTTGACTATGCTCTCGACGCGACAATAGCCGAGTTAATTTGTGTCTAATGATCTTTGCATCGTTATCTGACATAGTGAATAACATACTTCCTAATAAGTAAATTTATAATATGGCGTTAAGCTGGCAACCCATTCTCAGTGTAGATGATATAACTCAACAACAATGGCAACAACTGTCTGACCATGATACCGACTATTCAACTCCTTTTTTAAGTTATGTTTTCCTTAAAGGGCTAGAAGCGGCTGAGTGTGTAAATGGTGAAACAGGCTGGCACAGCTATCATATTGGTATTTATGACCATCCTGTAGAAAATCAAAAGAGTATCGAAGGCGACGTCGAAAAACAAGATGGGATTGAAGCCGGACAACATGCGAACGAAGCAAGCGATTCAGTCAAAAAACTCATTGGTTTCATTCCTTGTTACTTAAAAACTCACTCCTACGGTGAATATATTTTTGACCACGCCTGGGCTAATGCATATCAACATCATCAAATCCCATATTATCCTAAGCTAGTTGCCTGTATTCCATTTACCCCGGTTACTGGCAGCAGGATGCTTGTTGATACTCAGTCTGATTATTCATTTACCGACATAACAGCATTTCTCATAGCAAGCACAGATCATATTTTGCAGGAAGCACACGCCTCATCTTTTCATTATTTATTTTTACCTGAATACCAAAGCAACCAGTTTGCGAAGGACAAGCTATTGCAGCGCCTCAGCGTACAATTTGTTTGGCATAACAAAGGGTATAACAATTTCGACGATTTTATGCAGCAAATGACCTCAAGAAAGCGCCGTTCTATTCGTAAAGAACGAACCTCAGCAGTGCGAGTATCAGATACCGACACCGTCGTCATAAAAAGATTGACTGGAGATATGTTAACTCAAGATGTTTTAGACGATTTTTATTTGTGCTACCAACAAACCTATTTGAAACGAAGTGGACATAACGGCTATTTAACTGGCGAATTTTTTGATTACCTACAAAGCCATATGCAAAGCAATATAATGATCGTAATGGCCTACCATGCAGGAAAATGTATTGCCGCTGCACTGTTCTTCTATAATGACCAACAATTATTCGGGCGCTATTGGGGAGCTTTGCAAGACGTCTCAGGATTGCATTTTGAATGTTGCTATTATCAGGGAATAGAGTTTGCGATAGAAAAAAAACTGCACCAATTTAACCCCGGCACACAGGGTGAACACAAAATACTAAGGGGCTTTGAACCCACCTTCTGTTATTCAAACCATTATCTGCAACACCCCGGTTTTCAGGCCGCTGTAGATGATTTTTTGCAACGTGAAAAAATAGGAATTAAACAGTATAAAGAACAAGGTGAAAAAGTTCTGCCCTTTAAACAAGCCTAGGAATAGGCTTGCACACCTTTGTTACCAACGATTGAAAGACAAAGAAAGTGCCCTTAATGTAAGAAGCGGCTGTTCTTAAAACAAAAAGTAACGATTTAATTACGGACTAAATTAGTCAACATCATTAAAATGTTGGTGCTAAATCGGTCATAAGTTATTTTGTTCGCCAAGCAACTGACTTATACAAATCGTCAATCTATAAATAAAAAATAATCGACAAAAGGAAAAACATGAAAAAATCAATTTTAGCCATCGCTATCGTCAGCAGTTTCATGCTTAGCGCTTGTGACTCAATGACAACAGACAGAACCGCCACTCAACAAAAAGAACAAGATGCTCAGAATAAACTGGAGCAATTAACCACCGAACCTGAGTTAGGTAGTTTTGGTATTGATTTAGACTCGCGTAATTTAGCTATCAAGCCCGGTGACGATTTTTTCATGTATGCGGGTGGCACATGGTATGACAATTTTGAAATGCCTTCTGATAAAACACGTTATAGTGCTTTTTCCATATTAGCTGATCGCAGTGAAGACCGAATTAAACAAATTATTGATGATATCAGCATAGCAAAAGAGTTGTCGTTTGAAGAACAACTTATTGCCAACTTCTATAATGCTTACATGGATATTGACACGATAAATGCGAAAGGCTTGACGCCAATCCAACCCGTGTTAGATCAAATTAGTGCTATAGATTCGGTTATCGATTTAACTTCAGTTTTTGGCAACGCATGGATTTCAGGGCTCATTAGCCCAATAAGCTCGGGACTTGGCTTTAATCGCTTAGACCCAAATGCATATCAAATGTCGGTAGGTGCAAGCGGTCTTGGTCTGCCTGACCGAAGCTACTATTTAACCGATACCGAACGCTTCAATGACATTCTGGCCGCATATAAAGAAAACATAATTAAGACTCTTTCTTTTATTGGCATTGGCGCTGAAGACGCAGCAAACAAAGCCAATCAAATTATTGCTTTAGAAACAAAAATTGCAGAAGCACAATGGCCCCGTGAGAAACGCAGAAACCGCGACCTTACGCTTAATCAAATTGGTCGCGCTGATTTACTCAAAGATTATGCTGGCTTTGACTGGGATACGTATTTTGCCTCTTCAGGTTATACAATCCCGGATCTGAACATTACCCAACCAGAACCGGTAAAAGAAATGATCAAACTGGTTAATGGTCAACCTCTATCCGTTTGGAAAGACTACTTACGTTACCATGCTATTAGCAACAACTCTGACATGCTGTCTGAAGAAGTCTACCTGAACAACTTTGCATTTTATGGAGGCATATTAAATGGTCAAAAAGAACCTACACCGCGCTGGAAAAGAGCTATTGCTGAAATGTCCGGAACGCAGTCATTAGGTTTCGCCATTGGCAAAGTTTATGTAGATAAATATTTTCCTGAAAGCTCAAAAGAAAAGATGGCGACCTTAGTTGAGAACTTGCGCAAGGCACTTGGCGAGCGTATCGATAATCTTGAGTGGATGGGTAGCGAAACAAAAATAAATGCAAAAGAGAAGCTAATGGCTTTTCGTCCCAAAATTGGCTATCCAGACGAATGGCAATCTTTTGCAGGTGTCGCAATAACAAATGATGATCTAATGGGTAATGTACAAAATTTACGTCAGTTTTTCCAAAAACAAAGTGTTGAGCGAGAATTACTAAAAACAGACAGGGAACGCTGGGGCATGGCACCGCAGCGAGTTAATGCCTATTACAATAGTTCTTTTAATGAGATTGTATTTCCTGCCGCTATTTTACAAGCTCCTTTCTTCGACCCAAATGCAGATGACGCGGTTAACTACGGCGCTATAGGGGCTGTTATTGGACATGAAATGGGACATGGTTTTGATGATCAGGGTTCCAAATCTGATGCCCGTGGTATCCAACGCAACTGGTGGACTGAAGAAGACCGTGCTGCCTTTGATATTAAAACCGACAAACTTGCCGCTCAATATAGTGAATATGAACCTATTGTTGGTAATTTTGTGAATGGACGTAATAGCTTAGGTGAGAACATTGGTGACGTAGGCGGACTTGCCATGGCTTACCATGCTTATCAGCTATCGTTAAATGGTACACAAGCACCAATTATCGATGGTTTAACTGGCGACCAACGTTTCTTTTTGGCATGGGCACAAGTCTGGCGTGAAAAACGCACAGAACAAAGTATGCTAAATCAACTTCGCTCAGGTACGCATGCTCCAGGCAGATACAGAGCCCAAGCCCCGCGTAATCACGATGCCTGGTATGCCGCGTTTGATGTGCAACCGGGTGACGCACTGTATCTTGCACCAGAGGATCGTGTGCGTATTTGGTAGTTCGCAAATTTGAAAAAAACCAATTTGGGTAATGCCAGTAAGTTAAACTCACTGGCATTATTTTTATTACTTGAATATTTACTCGGTTAGGTTTTATCTATGTTTTGATTTTAATACACCCTATTTTTTACCATAAGTAATATTTGCGGGCTTATGAACTAGCAACACTAAAGCGAACATTTTAAATTGAAATCAGTCACTTTTTTGTTAAATTATACTTATCAAAGATGCCTATAAATGGCGCTTACAGATACTATTTAACTTCCCAGATCAACATCATATTATTTGCAGGCATATCAATTTTAGCGTTCAGTGTCAGTTGCGGCGCCCAAGAAGCAAGTTGCTCAATATCTCGATATCCTCCCCGCCCACTTAGCAGCAACTCTGCATGAAATTCCCGATTACTTTCACTGGTAAACTTGCCATCAACAATAAAAGGCCCATATTGGCAAAATACACCGTGTTTAGGTAAATGAGCAGCTACCGATTGCATCAATGATTTGATTTCATGCTCAAGCATTATATGCGCAGTATTTGCCGTATATACGCCATCAAATGGCTCATTTGAAAGCACAGGAGTGTCAACCCATTCGTCTCGAGCTAATTTTAGAACAAACGGACGATGCAGATTCTGGCTTGGAAATTCGTCAATCCACTGATTAATGCCATCGTGGTATTCTTCAACATCTGAACAGTGCCATTGCACATGTGCTAACTTGGGTGCGAAGTAAACCGCGTGCTGGCCTGTACCTGAGCCAATTTCAAGTACATTATGAACCTTGGCAAATGCTTTTTTAAGCTGTTGTAGGATAGGCTTCTTATTGTTTTCACAAGCTTGACTGAACGGTTTCGCTTGCATTAATTTCCTAAACATATTTTATCCTAACTAAAAAAAACGTTGTACTTGAATGTTTTTCCATCAATACCTAACAACTAATTAAGCCTAATCCGATCATTTCAAAAACACATTTCGACGGACAATACAGTGGCTTATTGCACAAGCGGTTGGCAAAAAAATGTGACATGAGCAAGCCCTACTTGGGCTTATAACGCTTAGTTATTCAAATTAGGTGTTAACCATTTTTCAGCTTCTTCAATTGTCCAATCTTTGCGCAGAGCATAGTCTTTAAGCTGATCTTGCTGAATTTTTGCAACGGCAAAATAACGCGCATCAGGATGCGCAAAATACCAACCTGACACCGATGCTCCTGGCCACATAGCGTAACTTGACGTTAGCTGCATCCCAATGCTTGCTTCAACATCCAACAAGTCCCAAATTAGTTGTTTTTCAGTGTGCTCCGGACAAGCCGAGTAACCGGGTGCAGGACGAATACCTTGATACTTTTCACCAATAAGCGCTTCATTATCTAACTGCTCATCTTTGCCGTAGCCCCATAACTCTTTGCGCACTTGTTCATGCAGGTATTCAGCAAAGGCTTCGGCAAGTCTGTCGGCAATAGCTTTGCTCATAATAGAGTTGTAATCATCACCATCGGCTTCATAGGCTTTGGCTAGCTCATCTTCGCCAATGCCAGCGGTAACCGCAAAAGCGCCCATGTAATCAGTGCGCCGTTGCGACAAAGGCATAACAAAATCACTTAAACAGTAGTTTGGACCTTTTGGCTTATGTGTTTGTTGACGCAAATGATGTGCAACACCTATATGAGAGCCAGTTACATTCTGACCATCAAGGTTTTCATTATTAGCATCACGATGCTCGTCAGGACTAAATACCAACACATCTTCACCTTGAGAATTGGCAGGGAAAATGCCCACTCGGCCCTTTGCTTTGAGCTTTTTATTAGCACATAAAGTGTCCAACATGTCATTTGCATCTTTAAACACACTCTTTGCTGCGTCCCCAACAACCTCATCATTGAGAATACGTGGGTATTTGCCAGCAAGCGACCAGGTTAAGAAAAAGGGTGTCCAATCGATGTACTTTCTTAACGTATTTAACTCTACCTCAAGCGTTTTAACACCAATAAATGTTGGTTTAACCGGCTCATAATTTGCCCAGTCATAACTGAATTTATTGGTTTTTGCGTCATTAAAATTAATCGCTTTAGTTCGTGGCGTTTTTTTCGCATGCGCAATGCGCACCTTTTCATATTCAGCTGAAATTTCTGCAGCGTAAGCGTCACGATTTTCGAGTGAAATTAGCTTCTGACATACCCCAACAGCGCGGCTCGCATTAGGAACATAAATAACTGGATGGTCGTAGTTCTGCTCTATTTTGACTGCAGTGTGCGCTTTTGATGTTGTCGCACCACCAATTAATAAAGGCAAATCCATTTTCAGGCGCTGCATTTCTTTGGCAACTTGCACCATTTCATCCAATGAAGGAGTAATAAGGCCTGACAATCCAATCATGTCTGCATTCTCGTCTTTGGCCACCTGCAGAATTTTAGCGGCAGGCACCATGACGCCTAAATCAATCACTTCAAAATTGTTGCATTGCAATACTACACCTACAATATTTTTACCAATATCATGCACGTCGCCTTTCACGGTTGCCATGATGATTTTACCGTTTGAACTGCGCACACCAGACTTCTCTGCTTCAATGTAAGGCTGTAAATGCGCCACGGCTTTCTTCATTACGCGTGCCGACTTAACGACTTGCGGTAAAAACATTTTACCTTCACCAAATAAATCACCGACCACATTCATACCGTCCATTAAGGGACCCTCTATGACGTGTAATGGGCGCTCAGCTCCCAGGCGAGCTTCTTCGGTATCATCAATGATATAATCGGTGATACCTTTAACTAATGCGTGTTCTAAGCGTTTGCTTACCGACCATTCGCGCCATGTTAAATCTTCTTTTGCAGCGGCTTTGCCGTCGCCTTGATACTTCGGTGCCAATTCAAGTAATTTATCAGTGGCGTCAGGATGACGGTTGAGTATCACATCTTCAACCGCATCTCTAAGTTCCGCTGGTATCTGGTCATAAACCTCTAGCTGACCCGCATTGACAATTCCCATGTCCATACCGGCACGGATTGCATAGTACAAAAAGACGCTATGCATAGCTTCACGCACAGGATTGTTGCCACGAAAGGAGAAAGATATATTGGATAACCCGCCTGAAACATGGCAATGCGGTAAATGCGCTCGGATTTGGCGAGTTGCCTCTATGAAGTCAACCGCATAATTGTTGTGTTCTTCAATTCCGGTAGCAACCGCAAATATATTCGGATCGAAGATAATATCTTCCGGCGGAAAATCAAGTTTTTCAACTAAGAGTTTATAGCTGCGTTTACATATTTCGAACTTACGCACTTGCGTATCTGCTTGACCGCTTTCATCAAACGCCATAACCACTGCAGCGGCACCGTAACGTTTAATTTTTTTCGCTTGCGCTAAAAAGAGTGCTTCGCCCTCTTTTAAACTAATTGAGTTAACAATCGCTTTGCCTTGAACGCATTTTAAACCCGCTTCAATAATTGACCATTTGGATGAATCAATCATGATCGGAACACGCGAAATATCCGGTTCAGATGCAATTAGATTAAGAAAACGCACCATTGCGGCTTCGGAGTCCAACATGGCTTCATCCATGTTGATATCGATAATTTGCGCACCATTGGCGACTTGATGACGAGCAACGTCTAGGGCTGCTTCGAAATCATCGTCCATGATTAGGCGCTTGAACATAGCTGAACCGGTGACGTTGGTTCGTTCACCTACATTGATAAAACTAGAAAAATCAGTAGTCACAAAAAATCCTAATGAACGAAGGGCTCTAGGCCCGATAAACGCATTTTAATGTCAATGTCAGGTAACTGACGAGGAGATATCCCTTCAACAGCTTGAGCAAGTTGTCGAATATGTTCCGGTGTGCTGCCACAGCAACCGCCCAAAATATTGACTAATCCTGATTCTGCCCATTCTTTTAAATGCTCTGAAAGTTCTTCGGCCTCCATGTCATATTCACCGAATTCATTCGGCAAACCTGCATTGGGATGGGCTGAGACGTTACACTGCGCAATGCGCGAAATTTCAGCTACGTATTGACGCAACAAATCCGGCCCTAATGCGCAATTTAAGCCAACTGAAAATGGCTTAACGTGACGCATTGAATAATAAAAGGCTTCCGACGTTTGGCCAGATAGCGTGCGCCCAGATGCGTCAGTAATTGTGCCTGAAATCATCACTGGTAAAGTGATGCCAGATTCCTCAAACACCTCTTCAACTGCGTATACAGCTGCTTTTGCGTTTAAGGTATCGAAAATGGTTTCGATTAATATCAAGTCTACTTTGCCTTCAATAAGCGCATGCGTCGATTCTTTGTATGCTTCAACCAACTCATCGAAATGCACATTACGCTTGCCTGGATCGTTAACATCGGGCGAGATAGAAGCGGTGCGACTAGTTGGGCCAATAACGCCAGCAACAAAACGCGGCTTATCAGGTGTTTTGGCGCTAAATTCATCAGCCGCTTCACGCGCTAATTTGGCTGCACTTAAATTAATTTGGCGAGCTTCATCTTGCATATCGTAATCTGACATTGAAATAGTGGTGGCATTAAATGTATTAGTTTCAATAATATCAGCACCTGCCGCAAGATATTCGCGATGTATATTCTTGATAATATCAGGCTGAGTAATCGCCAATAAATCATTATTGCCTTTCACATCGCAATGCCAATTCTTATATTGCTCTCCCCGATAATCAGCTTCATCCAATTGTTGTTGTTGGATCATTGTTCCCATCGCACCATCGAGTATTAATATTCGCTGCTTTGCTATGCTAATTAAGCGATTTAGGCTGTTTGAGGTGTTACTCACTATGTCTCTCTTATATTTTGCTGGTTTGATTAATTCGCTAGTTTAGTTATCTGAAATTAGTCTAACATTCACGTCGCCTGAGTGTACTCAAATCATATGGAGTATTTTGATATACGTAATAATTAAGCCAATTAGTTAGTAGTAAATTACCATGTGATTTCCAACGTACAATCGGCTCTTTGCTTGGATCGTTATCGGTAAAATAATTATCAGGAACAATAGGCTCAAGTCCTGATTCAAGATCGCGTTCATACTCTTGCGCTAATGTATTGGAGTCATACTCTGGGTGGCCTGTAACAAAAACCAAGCGACGGTCATCTGTTGCACTAATGTATGTTCCAGCGGCGGCTGATTGAGCCAAGATAGTTAACCCTGGCACCTTCTCATAATCGTGCTTAAGGATTTCACCGACACGACTGTGAGGTGCCCAAAAACGTGGGTCGAAACCACGCATTAGTTCATCATTTGGATGCACAACATCGTGTTCAAACACCCCAGATAACTTATTTGTTCGTAATTGACGTTGAACACCATAAAAATGATACATCGCGGCATGTGCAGCCCAGCAAAGAAAAATGGTTGATTGCACATTTTCTTCTGCCCAATCTAACAATTCGGTCATTTTATCCCAGTATTTAACCTCTTCATATTCCAACATACCCAAGGGTGCGCCAGTCACAATCCAGCCATCATAGTTTTTATCAGATACTTCACTAAACTCATGATAGAAGGCATCCATATGAGACTTTGGTGTATTTTTTGGTGTTGTTTCATCAAACCGAATTAAATCGACATTAATTTGAATGGGTGTGTTGGATAATAATCTTAAAATCTGAATTTCAGTTTCAATTTTATTTGGCATTAAATTCAATATTCCAACTTCTAACGGACGAATATTTTGACTAGCAGCACGGTTACTGTCCATCGCGAAGATATTTTCTTGCAATAACACATCTAATGCTGGTAGGTCGGAAGGAATTTTAATGGGCATGATAACCACCTATCTTTAAATACATACTAACTTCAAATGCATGTTTTTTATCAATGTGAGTATCATTGTGGCTATATCAGGAAAAAAGTCAACATCTTTACGTCTAGACGTCTAAATTAAAACGTATCTATGTTAACTAAATTTGGCTTTTGCGTCATAAAGCACAGGTAACAACACACCGCGCTCAACTCATTATCTATTATTTACGTGCTTTTTTCTGAAATCCAATCAACACTTCAACTTCGGCTTGTGGTAAATCACAGGCGTCCATAATTTCATTTATAGTCGCACCGGATTCAACAAGGCTATGAGCTCTCGCATACATTTTAGCGGCGGGGTCTCGTTGTGACAGTTCATCAACTTGTGCCATTAGCTTATCAACATCAATTTTGATCATCTCTATGTCAGTCGCATGCGCTTGCGAAGTGCTCGTTTTCAAGGTGAAAAGCATACCTTCCAGCTCCGATGTCAACGCTTGTTTGTTTTTTTCATGCAACGTTACTTGGTTTTGCTCGAGCGCGTTGAGTTTAGTTTCATGTGTTTCATTATATTTGTGTAGGCTATTTATCAGCTCTAGGGCTCTATTAAGTCGCAGGCTAAGTTTTCTATTAGACTGAATAGCAATAATGGCGATGCCTAAGCCAAGAAAGGAAGTACTCAGAAGGAGCATATTTATTACTGAAATTTCTTGCATTGATTCGCTTACTTATTATTTTTGACCCGTATGTTCAAATGTAACGCATTCATACAAATAAATACAAAAATACCGTGACAAGGCACGGTATTTTTTAATTTAATTGGAGTGAAATTATGCCCTACCCAATAGAAAATAGGTTACATATTACTCATTTCGTCCCATTCGTCGTCACTTAATAACTTATTAAGATCGACTAAAATGAGTAGTTGTCCTTTTTGGTTACTAACTCCTTGGATAAATTTGGCACTTTCTTCGGTTCCCACATTAGGTGCGCTGTCGATTTCGGATGAACGCAGGTACACAACTTCCGCAACGCTGTCGACTAGAATACCGACTACCTGCTCATCGGACTCAATAATAACGATACGGGTACTGTCAGTCGTCTCAGTTGGTGGCAAACCAAAGCGCGACCTAGTATCGATAACAGTAACGACGTTACCGCGCAAATTGATAATACCAAGAACATATTCTGGGGCTCCTGGAACAGGCGCTATCTCGGTGTAACGCAAGACTTCCTGAACTTGCATAACATTGATCCCATAAGTTTCCTCATCTAAGCGATAAGTCACCCATTGCAACACCTCGTCATTTGGGTCACTCACAGTAGTCCTGGTTCTATCTTGGTTCATTTACTTTACTCCGTCACACAACATATTTGACTATTTGTTAACTGTCACTTGCTGCTTAGGCCTGCTTTTAGCATTTTAACAAGTTCCGCAACATTAATTAAAGCACACATTTTTTCTTTAACCATGCCTGCTAACCATGGACGCTTACCTGAATTACTCCGCCATTTGACATCAGATTTATTCAGTTCAACGGTATTAATCAACTTTTCGCAAGTTAAGCCCCAAGGCGTTTTGCCCAAGTTGATTAAAAATCGATAATTTAAATTTGTTGCCATTTCATCGTCATATTTCTCTGGCATTACCCAACGGGCTGAGTCTACGACGTTAAACTTATCTTCATTTCTCAGCATAACACCCATGAACCAATCCGGCTTTCCTATTATAGGCGCGATTTTAGTTATTTCATGTATTCCACCCAACTCAATCAGTGGAACGGCTAACGTTAGCCCCGCGACTTCGAAAAACAGGGCTTGAAAGCGCTCATCGAGCGAATCTTGCAAGCTGATTGACGCAGCAACTTCCAAGCTACTTGTCTTTGTTTCGACCTGAATTTGAATTTCTTTATGATCTTGTTGAATTATCTGCTGCTGAGACTCCACATTTATTTTTTCTGACTCAACCAGCGAAGTTAAAAGTGGGTTAATAGTCCGTTCTGTAAGCGCCGCAGCACTAGTTTCACTGTGTTTATTTGAAGCTAAGTGTACTTTTTGAATATTTTCATTAGCTTGGTCTAACAATCTTTGCGTCACCGCTTTATCAAAATTTGATTCAGGCAGTGATTCGGTAAGCAAATCAGTTAAATAGTCTTCTACGACGCTTTCCTTGGCGAATTCATTCTTATCCTTCACTTGCTATATCCTTTAAAAACTTCTGATATGCAAAAACACCTCTGCATTTTGGTGCAAATAGAGATGCTGGCACTTGCGCTGCACTGGCGTCTCTGAACTTGGTATCAATAGGAATGAATCCTCGCCACAACTGTTCAGGATATTCTTCGTTAAGTTTGGTATAAGCCTGAATTGTTGCATTTACCCGTCGATCAAACATCGTAGCAATAATACTTATAGGGATGTTTTCTGGCATTGTTTTGCGCATTATTGTGAGAGTGCGCATCATTCTGTCTAACCCTTTTAGGGCTAGATGCTCAGTTTGCACTGGTACAATTATCCTGTTGCTGCAAGCGAGCGCATTAACCATAGACACACCCAATATAGGTGGGCAATCAATGATCACATAATCAAATTGACGTTGGATCGACGCAAGTGCTTTTTTTAATATCAGTCCCTTACCACTTTCCATGCCCATTTTACGGTCGAGCGTGGCCAATGCCATAGTTGCCGGCAGCACCATAAGGCCTTTAACTTTTGTGAGGCACAGGGAGTCAAGCAAAGCTTGGCCCATATATTTTGCGGGTTGAGAAAAAACATCATAAATACTGATATCAAGTGCTTCCGAATCAATACCAAAATAGTAACTAAGGCTAGCATGGGGGTCAGTATCAACGAGCAGTACGCGCTTGCCCTGCTGAGCTAAAAGCCCACCAAGTGTCACGGCAGTGGTTGTTTTACCCACGCCACCTTTCTGATTTGCGACTGTCCAAATATTCAATGTTCTACAAACTCATACATGCTTGTTAGTTTACACGCTCATTTCAGCAATGATATGCCGTGTCATATTATCCAATGAGATCACTCTATCACAACTTCCCGATTCAGCGACTGCTTTAGGCATACCATAAACTACGCTGGACTTTTCATCTTGCGCCCAAATTGTCGCACCTTTTGCTTTCAACAGTTTTCCACCAGCGGCGCCATCTGAACCCATCCCAGTCAGTATCACACTTAATATATCACCAGAGAATGCAGACACCAGTGACTCCATAGTAAAGTCGATGCAGGGATGATAAACAAGCGCACTATCTTTTGGCGTGTCTACAATACTTACTTTAGCAAATGCACCTTTTCCTGCAACCTGCATTTGCTTTCCACCTTCGGCTAAATATGCTGTCCCTTTTTCCAGTCTATCGTTGTCCTGAGCCAACTTGACTTTCAATTGCGAATGTTTATTCAGACGGTCGGCAAAAGCCGCTGTAAACGTACCAGGCATATGCTGGACTAAAATAACTGGGTAAGGAAAGTCGCGGGGTAATTCGCTAACCACTTTTTGTAAAGCCACTGGTCCGCCAGTGCTCGCACCAATAAACAATAACTTATAACGTTTGCCAGAAGCACGCAACGGTGACACTGACGTTTCGAGCTCAGTTGATACTCGTTGATGCAATGAAACCTGAGATATTGCTTGTGAGCTCCTTATCGGAGAATCGGCACCGATTTTCGTTTTTGTACTGTCATGCAAACTAAACGCATTTGCACGAGCAAGGGCTTTAACGCGGCGTTGAATAATCAGCACAGCTTCAGGTCGTTCGGCGCTTATATCGTCAAATTTTTTGGGGATAAAGTCTGCGGCGCCAGCTTCCAAAGCATCAAGTGTTACTTGGGCGCCAGCCTGGGTTAGCGAAGAAAACATTAAAATGGCTGTGGGTGCCGTTTGCATTATTTTAGTAACGGCTGCGATACCGTTCATAATAGGCATCTCAACATCCATAGTAATTACATCCGGTTTCAATTCTAGCGCTTTTTGAACGGCTTCTAAACCATTAGCAGCGTGCCCAACAACTTGAATACTTGGGTCTTTTTCTAAAACAGATGTTAAACGTCTTCTATAAAATGTTGAATCATCAACAATCAAAACTCGATATGGCATCGTTTTTGTAACGCCCTTTTCCCTGATTTAATATCTCGCTTAGTTTATTCAATTGTTAAACTAAGCGTACCTTTTCAATAGACTTGAAACGTCTAATATTAATGCTATACCACCGTCAGAGGTAATCGTTGCGCCAGCCATACCAGGCGTGCCTTGCAGCAACGCGTCTAAAGGCTTAATAACAACTTCTTCTTGACCAATGAGTGAGTCAACCACAAAGCCGACTTGCTGTGTGCCTATTTGCATCACAACAACGTGCCCTCGGGACCGCTCAACATCGACTGGAACACGATTTAACCAATCACCTAGGTAGAACAACGGAATAGCTTTAGACCGCACAATCATGGTTAATTGACCATCAACTTTGTGAGTTTTACTAATATCCATATTAATAATTTCACTCACAGCACCCAGCGGTAATGCAAATGTTTGAGCACCGACAACAATCATTAGCGTTGGTAATATTGCTAGTGTTAACGGCACTTTAATTGCCAACCTAGTACCTTTACCAAGTTCAGAAGTAATACTCACAGAGCCGTTAAGTTGGTTGATTTTGGTTTTAACCACATCCATACCAACACCGCGACCTGATATATCACTAATCTCAACTTTAGTAGAAAAGCCAGGGGCAAAGATTAAATTGAACGCTTCAGCGTCTGACATTCTCGCAGCTGCATCGGCATCCAAAACACCGCGATTGATGGCAATTTCTTTCAGCGTTTCAGGGTCCATTCCCTTACCATCATCATCGATAGTAAGGAGAATGTGATCACCTTCTTGAGACGCTGACAATTTCACGATACCCATTCTCGGCTTACCTTGAGCTTCACGCTCATCCGGCATTTCAATACCATGGTCAACTGAGTTTCTAACCAAATGCACCAGCGGATCGGCAAGCGCTTCTACCAGGTTTTTATCTAAATCAGTTTCTTCACCCACTAGTTCTAGTGTAATTTCTTTTTTGAGGGTTCTCGCTAAATCGCGAACGACGCGTGGAAAACGACCAAACACTTTCTTAATTGGTTGCATGCGCGTTTTCATTACCGCACCTTGCAAATCGCCTGTGACCACGTCTAAATTAGCGATAGCTTTTGCCATGCTCTCATCAGGATTGTTTGTACCTAAACTAATTAAACGGTTGCGCACTAATACGAGTTCACCCACCATATTCATAATTTGATCGAGTCTTTTGGTATCTACACGTACTGTTGTTTCAGCTTGCGGCGGGGCCGTTTTTTTCTCATCTTTTTTAGCAATCGCTTGAACAGGTGTTTTAGCGGTCGGCACAGGCACTGGTTTCCCGGCTGGCTGTCCTTTATCTGGTATTTTAGCAACGACTTTATCTTCGGCTTTTACTGCCGTATTTGGTTTTTCAATCTTAGGCGTTGCAGTTACCGTTGCAGCTGGTTTTTTACCTGTAGCGTCAATCGGCGAATTACCTTCGCCATGCAATTGATCAAGCAATGCTTCAAACTCATCATCCGTAATCTCGTCGGAGTTACTAGTTTCTTGTGGCGCTAAACTTGGGTCTGGGGTACTTTGTTTTGTCTTGAATTGGCCTTTGCCATGCAAATCATCTAGTAAAGCTTCAAATTCATCGTCACTGATATCATTAGCATCAGATTCTATGAGTGCCGGAGTTGGTGCTGGAGTTAGAGCTTTAATTGGCCCTCCACCTCCATGTAATTCATCTAATAGCGCTTCAAATTCGTCTTCTGTAATCTCATCAATGTTAGCTGAGTCGTCATCTTCTAGAATTAGCTCAGCGCTCTCATCAATTGCGATTTCGCTCTCTTCAACCACAGCCGTTGATACAACATCTTCACAAAAGATGTTTTCATCGGCTGTTTCCGGTTTACTTAATTTATGCAGAACGGCAATAAGTTCGGTTGGTGCAGCTTCAAGAGGCTCCCTTAATTTCACCTTATCGAACATATCAACGACGACGTCAGTTGCTTGAAGAATGACGTCCATTAATTCAGGCGTTAGCGAACGTTGACCATTACGCATAGTATCAAAGACGTTTTCTGCGCCATGGCAGATATTAACTAGTTCAGTTAACGCTAAAAACCCCGCACCACCTTTGACCGTATGATAACCCCTGAATATTGCGTTAAGTAACTCTGCATCTTCTGGCCTGTTTTCTAGATCAACAAGTTGTTCTTGGAGTTGTTCAAGTATTTCTCCGGCTTCCACCAGGAAATCTTGCATTATTTCCTCGTCAACTTCAAACGACATTCGTCGGCTCCCCTAAAACCCTAAACTTGACAGCAAATCATCAACGTCGTCTTGTCCACTTACTACGTCGTCGCGAGTATCTGCATCGATAATTGGCCCTTCGGCTTTTACTATATCGGTCTGTTTCTTATAAGTTTGAGGATTATCTTCAACTAGCGTCAATCCTCCAGCATCACCAAATGCAGTTAGCATTGAAACAAGGCTATCTTCAACTTCTTTGACTAGCTCAATGACGCGTCGAATTACCTGTCCGGTAAGATCCTGATAGCCCTGAGCCATTAATATTTCTGTAAGTAAACCATTAAGCACATTGGAATCATTTGCTGCATCTGATAGGAGTTTATCGAGTGTTACACAAAGTTGCTTAAATTCACCTAATTCGAGTTGGCGGCTCATTAATTTTTGCCATTCAGGCATAATACTAGTAAATCGTTGGTTCAAACCTTCAGCTAGAGGCATACAGGTTTCTACAGCGTCCATCGTAGTATTGGCTGCTTTTTCTGTCTCTTCTATAACGTATATTAGTCTAGCCCGAGCGTCCGGAATTTCTTCTTGCGTTAAGTTCGCAATGCGCTCGTCAAATTGGAAGTTGTTCAGTGAATCATGCAATTGGCGAGTCAACTTCCCAACTTCAGAAAAAAGTTCGGTGGACTCTCTCATTGTAATTGTATCGACAAGCGCATTCGCTTGTTCGCGATCACCCTTTTCAAGATACTCAACTAATAGCTTCGCTTCTTCTAGCGAAACTAGGTCTCTGTCGGTCGTTGTCATTCAACGTTACCCCATTAAGAAATATCGCTGTTAACCTAGACGTTGAAAAATCTTTTCAAGTTTTTCTTTTAATGTCGCTGCTGTAAACGGTTTGACTACATAACCATTTACGCCGGCTTGAGCTGCGGCAACAATTTGCTCTTTTTTCGCTTCCGCGGTTACCATTAAAACAGGTAAGTGCTTCAAGTTCTCATCGGCACGAATAGCACGTAAAAGATCAATTCCCTGCATACCGGGCATATTCCAATCGGTTACAACGAAATCGAAATTGCCTTGCACTAGCATAGGCAACGCTGTGTTGCCGTCGTCAGCCTCTTGAATGCTAGTAAAACCGAGGTCTTTTAACAAATTCTTAATGATTCGCCTCATTGTTGAAAAATCATCAACAACTAAGATTTTCATATTTTTATCCAAAACTGCCTCCGCTGAGGTGCAAATTAACTACATAAATAAAACGGAGAAAACTTAGTCTGCTGTTCGCCAAGACTGCATTTTCGACTTTAACTTTAACATCGCTTGACTATGAATTTGGCTTACTCGAGATTCACTCACCTCTAGCACTTCGCCAATTTCACGTAAGTTTAATTCTTCATCATAATAGAGTGAGAGCACGATCGCCTCTCGCTCTGGTAATGTTGTTATCGCCCGTGCCAGCGCTTTCTGAAACGATCCCTGCACCATATTTTCAAAAGGACTATCTATTCCTTTTGTCGCATCGGTGGTGAGTACGTCTTCGCTCACGCCCAGATCTTCAATCCCGACAAGCTTACCCGCGTTCACTTCATTCAACATTTGGTGGTATTCTTGCACCGACACCTGCAGCCTTTCAGCTACGTCTATATCGCGCGCATCGCGGCCTGTCGCTTTTTCTACTTGAGAAATAGCTTGTGTTATTGCCCGACTATTCTTGTGCACTGAACGCGGCGTCCAGTCACCCTTTCGAATTTCGTCAAGCATAGAACCGCGAATTCGAATACCAGCAAAGGTCTCAAAACTTGCCCCCTTAGAACCATCAAAGTTTTTTGCGGCTTCAAGCAAACCAATCATCCCTGCTTGAATCAAGTCGTCCACAAGAACACTTGCCGGCAACCTTGCCACAAGATGATGAGCAATTCTTTTGACCAAAGGCGCATGTCGCTCCACCAATTGGTTTTTATCAATTTGTTGTTGATAGACTGCCACTTTGTTACTCACTGATTAGTTACCTACTCGTTTCTTGACACTAACTGCTCAATAAAAAATTCCAAATGTCCGCCCGGTTGCGCCGGTATGGGCCAATGCATGGATTTTTGAGCTAGGCTAGTAATCGCCAATGCCGCAGGTGATGATGGATATGCATCAACGATCGCAGCCTGTTTGCGTACAGATTTCCGAATATTTTCGTCGAATGGAATAATTCCCACCAACTCTAATGCAACATCCAAAAATCGCCCTGTTACCTTGGAAAGCTTACTAAAGAGTTCTTTCCCTTCCTTCTCGCTACGAACCATATTAGCAACAATTTTAAACTTAAAAACGCCATGCTCACGATTCAGAATTTTTATCAATGCATAAGCATCGGTCAAAGATGTAGGCTCGTCACAAACAACGACTAGCACGTCTTGCGCTGCGCGAGAAAAACTCATGACCATGTCAGAAATGCCCGCTGCCGTATCAACAATTAGCGTATCTATTTCAGTACGCAATTCGCTAAAGGCTCTGATGAGGCCTGCGTGTTCTGTTGTGCCTAATTCTGCCATTGACTGCGAACCAGATGTTGCAGGCGCAATTTTGACGCCATGCGGACCGGTTACTAAGATGTCGTCCAAGGTGCATTCACCGCGTAATACATGTGATAAATTTTTATCTACACGTAAACCAAGTAAAACGTCACAATTCGCTAGGCCTAAATCGGCATCAAGCACCAAGACACGTTTGCCTTGTTTAGCCAGTGAGATGGCTAAATTTAAAGACACGTTGGTTTTGCCCACACCACCCTTACCACCGGTGACTGCCATGACTTTAATTAATTTGGACTGATTCATTTTTCTTAAGCTACTCGCTTGATCTTCTATCATATCGCTCTGACACCCGTGTCAGAGTTTGATTGGTTATTATGCGCCAAAGCATACTTTTTATAAAGTTTTGACGCTACCATTATTAAATTCTTTGCATCTGCAAGTTTTATATCCTCTGGCACTCTCTGTCCATCCGTTACGTAGCTTAGTCTAAGGTCGTTTTCAATCACGACACTAAGTGCCTCTCCTAGGCTATAACATTCATCTAATTTACTGAAAATGCAACCTGTAAGGTTTATATTTTGATACGCTTGTATGGTTTGATGTAACACTTGGTACTGCGCTCCTGCCGGTAGCACTAAATATTTCTTAATATTCGCCGTTGTTTCTTTCTCATAATCGTTAAGCTGGGTAACTAAACGTGCATCACGTTGACTGAAACCAGCAGTATCAATAAGGACTAATTTTTTATGTCTTAGTTGATAAAGTATATGGGCTAACTCTTCAGAATTCTGTGCTTTTTTCACAGTACAGCCAATAATTTTCCCATATGTCGCCAACTGCTCAAAAGCCGCAATTCGATAGGTATCAACGGTAATCATGGCAACTTCGTTTGCACCGTATTTTTGTGCGTATTTTGCGGCCAGTTTAGCCACAGTTGTGGTTTTACCTGTGCCTGTTGCCCCGACTAATGCAACAATACCTGATTGCTGCAATATATCATTACCACCTATATGTAGACGGTTTGAAATGAGGTTAAGCAAATAATCCCAGCCTTCGGTCTCGGTAGCTTGTGGAGGAAGAAAACTCACCAGTTGTGCAACCAGCTTTTCACTAATTCCCATACCTAAGAGTTTATTACCCAGAAAGTAATGAGTTGGATTTTTACGTTTATTCTTCTCATCACTTAAGCCATTCACTTGATACTGTAAAACATTTCGAATAGACGCAAGTTCTGATTTAATTGATTCAAGGTCATCATTGGAAGCTAAACTGTTATCGTTTCTGAATAAATCTGACGCTTGGCTATCAGAAAAATCCTGATCCATTGAAAAATCATCAACCACTTTAGTTACCGGTGTTCTCACATATTGGTGGGTAAGTTCAGCTTCACGTAGACGTTTTTCTGCTTGTTGTGAATCAGCATATCCTTGACTAACACGAGGTTGATTTTGATTTGGCACTTTTGAAGAATAAGTCGATTCGGCACTTCGCTGTTGTGTATGCGCTAGACTCTCAAAAACATCGCTACCTTCATCAACAAGTTTACCCGCATGCTGTTTTTCCAAAAGTGCTTTGAGGCTATCAGGTCCATCATCACCGATTATTTCACTTAACGTCGGCGTATTTTTTGATTTTTTACCTAAGCTAATAGTCGGCGCTGGTTTTGTCATCTCGGTCTCTTTATCAACTGCTGCAACGAGCTCGACGCCATCCGCTACCTTTTTATTAGACATAATAACTGCATCGCCGCCAAGTTCGTCTTTCACTTGCTTGAGCGCTTCACGCATATCTTTGCCAAAAAAACGTCTAATTTTCATGATGTCCTCATTAGTGTTTGTAATGCGTCAGTTTATTGACCGACGGATGACACTATTTTTATTTGTTTGTCGTCTGGTATCTCTTGATAAGACAACACATGTAAACCTACAACAGCGTGTTTTAAGAATCTTGATAACACAGGGCGTAGCATGCCCGACGTTAATAACACTGACGGTTCGCCAGCAAGTTCTTGTTGCTGACTTGCCTCAGTTAATGATTGCTGAATTTTCTCTGCTAAGCCTGGCTCTATACCAGCACCATCTTCACCACCTGCTTGCAATGATTGATGCAACATCTGTTCCAAGTCTGGTGCTAATGTAATAACGGGTATTTCATCCCCCCCAGAAGTAATGTCTTGGACAATCAAACGTTTCAACGCAATACGCAATGCAGACACCAATACATCAGGGTCTTGGCTCTTAGGAGCATACTCACATAGCGTTTGACAAATAGTCCGCATATCCCTAATTGGCACACCTTCATACAATAGCGTTTGTAATACTTTGACCATGGTGCTGAGTGACAAAATATCAGGTACCAGCCCTTCAACTAACTTCGGATTCGTTTTCTCAAGCATATCGAGAAGCTGCTGCACTTCTTCATGTCCCAATAGTTGGTAAGCATTGGTGGTCAACAATTGACTTAAATGGGTAGCCACCACAGTAGCCGAATCAACAACCGTATAACCTAGCGTTTGTGCATGTTCGCGTTGATTAGCTTTAATCCAAACCGCGTCGAGACCAAAAGCAGGATCTTTTGTTTTAGTACCTGAAAGCTCACCGAATACTTGACCGGGATTAATCGCAAGCTCATTATCATGACTGATCTCGGCATCACCGATTGAAACCCCCATCATTGAGATCGAGTAGGCGTTAGGTGAAAAATCTAAATTATCGCGAATATGTACTGGAGGAATAAGAAAACCGAGTTCTTGTGACAGTTTTTTACGTACACCTTTAATTCGCGTCAATAGTTCACCACCTTGTGATTTGTCCACAAGCGGTATAAGACGATATCCAACTTCTAATCCAATAGTGTCAACATGTTGAACATCATCCCAACCAAGTTCTTTTATTTCACTAGGTCCTTTGTTCGCGTCGGGCATTGTTTCCACAAGTGATTTTTCTTGTGCTTCCTTAGCTTTCATTTTGTCTCTGAAGAAAGCATACGCAAAAACAGCAGCAGAAAAACCAAGGAATGCCACATGAGGCATTCCAGGTACAATACCCATTACAAATAATATTCCTGATGTAATGTAGAGTGCTTTGCGATTAGCTAATTGCTCTCGAATTTCGTGACCCATTTCTTGCGAATCGTTTTCTCGAGTCACTATAATTGCTGTCGCGACAGAAAGTAGTAATGAAGGAATTTGTGCCACTAAACCGTCACCGATGGTGAGAATGGTATAAACTTCCATTGCAGACGAGAAATCTAAATCATGTTGAAACATGCCTACAAAAAGACCACCAACAATATTGATTAGCATAATGAAAAGGCCCGCTATTGCGTCCCCTTTTACAAATTTTGATGCACCGTCCATGGAGCCATAAAAATCAGCTTCCGCGGTAATTTCTTCTCTTCGCGTTCTAGCTTGGTCTGCGTCGATGTAACCCGCATTCAAATCAGCATCAATTGCCATTTGCTTGCCCGGCATTGCGTCCAACGTAAATCTAGCGCTTACTTCAGAAATACGACCCGCACCGGCTGTAACTACTTTAAAGTTGATGATAAGCAAGATGGCAAATACCACCACACCTACGACGTAATTGCCGCCAATAACGACTTCACCAAAAGACTGTATAACTTTACCAGCAGCGTCACCACCCTCGTGACCTTTGAGCAATACAATTCGCGTAGAGGCAACGTTAAGTGCCAGGCGCAAAACGGTAGCGACTAAAAGAACTAAGGGAAATATACCAAAATCGATAGGCCGCTTGGTTAAAACTGAGACCAAAATAATGACGAGTGAGAGCGCAATGTTAAAACTAAAAAGCACATCTAATAAGATTGCGGGCATCGGCAGGATGACCATACCCATGATGGCTAAAACCACAATTGGAGCGCCCATACCAGCAGCGATACTCTTTAATTGCGTTTTATCTACCCTTTGAAAAGCGGACGTTAATTGCATAGAACAGATTTTTGACAGCTAAGTAATAATACAGGTTGTGTTACAACTACCGTGCCAATTATCTCAAGTGCATGAAAAAAAGTTACAGCATTGGCAGTACTTGGTCTCTGCCTAAGTTTTTGCCTTCGTATAAGAGATTATCCGCACGCTTTATACACTCATCAACAGATACATAATCTTGAATATTTGCGACACCAGCGGTCAATGACACTCTAAGTGAGATATTGTTAACCATGAATTTTTCTTTACGAATAATTTCGCGATACTTATTAGCAATATTAATAGCATCTTTGAGTTGCGTATTGGGGAGTAACACGATGAACTCCTCTCCGCCCCAACGCGCCAAAATATCGTAATCTCGGGTACATTGTGACAGAATATTAGCGAATTTTATTAGAACCTGATCACCCGTTTCATGGCCATGCTCGTCATTAATCCGTTTAAAGAAATCGATATCTATCAGAATGATAGAGAACAGTTCATTACTTCTCTTATACTTTGAAAACTCTTTACCAACAGCATCAGTAAAGCCACGACGATTATATACTTGAGTCAATGGATCTAGCGTGGTCAACAATGTTAGTTGCTCATTCGCGAGTTGCAATTCAAGCGTTTTTTCTTGTACGTTTTGGTAAAGCATCACCGAACGTTTATGCAATGCGATGGTTCGCCATCTAAATATAAAAAACACGGCTAATAGCGCTAAAATACCAAATGTAATAATAGCCCAAGTAGTTTGCCACCAAGGTGGTGTCACCAAGATCTGCATACGCTGTGGTTGGTCATTCCACAAACCGTAGCGGTTAGTAGATTTAACCTCTAGGATATAGCTAGCGGGGTCTAAGTTGGTGTAGGTGACCGCTCTATTCTTGCTATCTAAATATTGCCAACGATCATCAAAACCAATAAGTCGATAAGCATATTTAATACTTTGCGGACTCCCAAATTCAAGCGCTGCGAATTCAATTTTCAGCAAAATATCGTCCGGTGATAACACTACCCTGCTAACTGAATCAGCTAAGCTTTTAACGGTACCGTACTTTTCTTCAAGACCGTGGCTGTCTTTACCGTTTATAATAGCAATGCGAGTAAATTGAAGACGGGGCATTGCATCGGGTTTTTGAATATCTTCAGGTCGAAAGTATGTTACGCCTTCATCACCTGCAAAGACGATAGTTCCATCATTTTTTGCGGCCGCAGCGCCGACATAGTAACCGGTGGAATTTACCCCTTCATTCTCATCAAACATGTCAACAGAGCCAGAGTCAAGATTAGCTCTGAAAATATAACGCTCGGTTGCTATCCAAATATTCCCTACATTGTCGCTAATCACGCCAGCTACAGATGAATTTGCGAGTTTTTCATTCGCAAATAAACGCGTGAATTTGGGGGTAATATTGCCGTCACCTAACTCCAGCATCAACAAGCCATGCCCTGAGGTCCCAACATAAAAACTGGTTTCATCGCGTTTTGAAATCCAAGTAAGTACATTGTGTGGCAGGCTGTCTTCGTTATCAGTTTCGTTAATAAATTTCCTGACCGCATGAGTCGTGGGATTAATCAGAAAAAGGCCATCAATAGTGGTAGCCCATAGTTCTTCAGTTGATATTGGTAAAATATAGGTAGCCATTGGAATATCATAGCTTTTTAGTATCTTGTTAGTGTTGACGTCCAGCACCTGCAAACCTTGGGATTCGGAACCGACCCAAAGATTTCCATTAGAGCCTAGTTGAACTGAATAAATTGCCATGTCGTGAAAAGCCATTTCTTGAATAAACTGACTTTCAGATGTTATTTTCCCTAGTCCTAATTGAGAAGCGACCCAAAGACTTTTATTTTTTTCGTCAAAAACAAGAGAACGCATTTTATTAACAGACTGGCTAACTTGTTGGTGTTTCCAGGGGCCTTCAATAGAGTTATCTTTATTTAACTTAATAACGCCTGACTTGGTTGAGAACCACAAACTGTCATCGGCCTGTTTCGCAACAAAATAGTAGGACTGTCCTTTCTCTAAATCGAGATTTTTAAACATATTAGAATCTAGATCTAAAACGCCAAAGCCTTCCGTGCTTGTGCCAAATAATATCAAACCAGATGCCGTATTAAACAGCGTCCTTATCGCATCTGACGTAGCAGAATTAACGGCGTTAGAGCTGCTTGATATATTAGTAAAAGTTAGCTCATTAGGATCGGAGAATATTGACGCTCCATTAGTTGTCGCTACCCAGACTGAACCGTCCGTCATTTGCTCTATATCACTGACAAAACTATCAGAAAACCCGTCCTTTGCAGATATATTGATAACATTCGCAAAACTGTTTTCGCGGGGCTCAGCTCGAAAAACGCCCTGACCCGCCGAACCCACCCACAAATTTCCAAAGCTATCGATTTCAATAGCAGTGGCTTCAATTCGAGGTAGAAGCTCATCTCGCCATATCTCCGATTGTTTATCGTAACTTAACACTCCGTTACTAGTGGCAATTAATAACTTTTTATTATTCTGGGAAATAATGTCATGGATAGTATTTGCTTGGTTTGGCATCGAAATGGGCAAAAAACCTTGTTGACCGTTTTTTTGTAAGTACATTGCTTTTAGCGTGCCAACAAAAATATTATGTTGTTGATCAACCAAAATGGTTCTTACATCTGTATCTAATTCTCCCTGATGATTACGCAATTCGATACTTTCAAACGTTTGCTCGCTTGCACGCAACACGTCTAGGCCATTAATAGTGCCTATCCATAGATCGCCAGTGTTAGGTTGTATTTCGAGGGAACGAACAATTGAGCTGGAAAGCCCTTTATTAGTATCTGTACTTTGGCCAAAATGAGTGAACGTATATCCATCGAACTTATCAATGCCTGATTGCGTAGCGAGCCAGATATAACCATTATTATCTTCCGCAATATCATACACCGTAGCCTGAGAAAGGCCATCAACGACGCTATACTTTTTAATTGTGGGTGCTTCAAATTTTGCCTGATAACTCCCCTGTGCTGGAGAGCTCAAGATAATTCCAAGAGACAACAGGCCCAAAAGGCAAGAACGCTGACACATTGTTATTAATAGCATTAAATGCTTACCCAATTCAGTTTCAAAATTAAATATATAATAAGCAAACAAGACCTAAAGCTTGCATCCATAAGAAGCAAATAAATCGCCAACATTTAAATTTTTTTCTATTCATCAGCTTCAATTATATTGCCTTTCATTTTTTAAGCAAGTCGTCGATTCAATTGCGTAAATAAACTAATATTAGATAAGCAAAATACATACAAAATTTCTATGCTAACGACGCAGTTCTGGTGGTATCGGCAGGTTCTTTTTCAATGCTTTAGGACGCGTTGCTTTGCCTTTCTTGTATGCTTTCAACTGATAAACATAAGCAAGGACTTGAGCAACAGCCATAAACAGTTTTGACGGAATTTCGTGGTCTGGTTCTGTACTGAAGAAAATCGCACGGGCTAACATAGGAGATTCAATAATAGGGATGTCATGCGCCTTGCCGATTTTACGAATATGCATGGCGAGTTCATCAGCGCCTTTCGCTACCATTATGGGTGCTCGGTCGCCATTTTGCTCGTATTTTATTGCCACAGAAAAATGTGTCGGGTTAGTGACAATAACATCCGCATCTGGGACTGCTTGCATCATACGATTAGCAGATGCTTGATACTGTAATCTTCTGATACGACCTTTAACTTGTGGGTCACCCTCAGAATTTTTGCGCTCGTCTTTTACTTCCTGCATCGTCATTTTCATTTCTTTATTGTGCTTGTAGCTCTGATATGGCACGTCAATTAATGCAATAGGGATCATACCGCAGCACAAAAGTAAAAATGCCCACTCAATCATATTTAAAGCGTGGAACAAATTTAACGGGTACAGTTCCATATCGAGATGTAGCGCTTCGTCTCTAAAAATATAAAGCGCTAAATAAGCCATGAAGCCAATCACGACGACTTTGGCAACACCTTTAATTAATTCTACTAACGCGTTCATCCCGAACATTCTTTTAAAGCCTTCTAGCGGGCTCAATCGATTCCCTTTCGGTGCTGCCGATTTCCATGTGAAGTTATAACCACCTAACGCGACACTCCCGTAGATGCCGCCTACCATTGAAATAAGCATAAACGCCAATACTGGTAAACTGGATTTTGAAACTGACATCTCTAATATTTGAAACATATGAACTTTGTCATAAGTTTCATCACGCGAGAGAATAAAAGAGCGCTGCATAATATCAAACATGGCTTTTGCAATATGGCTTCCAACAAAAAAGAAAGCAATTGCACTAGAAACTAGTACCAAGGCTGTGGACAATTCTTTGGATCGAGCAATCTGCCCTTTCTCGCGGGCATCTTCGAGTTTTTTGGGTGTGGGTTCCTCGGTCTTTTCGTACGAGTCATCAGCCATTTTTTATCGTCCTAAATAGCGTTAACAGGTCAACAATAACTTGCACATTAATTCCTGCGCGCGCTGCCATTGTTCCTCAAAGTGATACACCTGGTTACTTAACGTAATGTAAATAATAACCAACCCGGTAATTTGGGCGATTGAAAAACCCAAACTAAATATATTCAACTGTGGTGCCGCTTTCGTCATAACACCAAATGCTAAGTTGACAATTAATAGTGAAACAATAGGCGCTAAAGACATGGTAACTGCAGAAATAAACATCCATCCAGCCCAGTGTGCAACTAAGCGAAACTGCTCTCCTGTCCACCAAGGTGAGTCGATAGGAAACGCTTTGAAGCTCATTACAATCATTTGAATCATGGCTAAGTGACCATCGAAAGTCCAAAATAAAAGTGTCGCCAAAATAAGATAAAACTGACCAACGGCTGGTACGCTAATACCATTGATGGGATCGACAATAGAAGCAAAACCTAAACCAGTTTGCATCGCAATAATTTGACCGGCTAAGACAAAGGTGTTCAGCACCATCATAGAAATAAAGCCAATCACAATACCGATAATTAATTGCTTAATACCCAGCAAAAATGTGCCTAAATTAACCAAGTCATCAACCGGAACTGGCGGCACATTAGGTACAATCATTAATGTCAGCAGCACTGCTAACAATGTTCTAACTTGCGTTGGTATGGTTTTCGCACTTATTCCTACCATTGCAGCAAACAACCCCGATATGCGCATAAATGGCAACAGGTAGTCTGCAAGAAAATTAGTCATTGTTGACTCAAGTAGTTCCATCTATCTAACCAACCGCCATCGGAATGCGATAAACCATCTCAAAGAAGAAATCCATCATCTTTTGCACCAACCAACTACCGAGCCAACTCACCGCCAATAAGGTCACGATTAAGCGCGGAAGAAAACTCATGGTTTGCTCGTTGATGGAGGTTGCAGCTTGAAAAACAGCGACAACTAAACCAACAACCAACCCGGGCAGAATAACGGCTGCTACCAACATAATGACAACAAGCATCGCTTCACGTAAAATTTCTACAAAAACCTCAGGACTCATTCGCTCAGACTCCCATACCGAAACTAGTGGCTAAGGTACCAAAGATGAGATTCCAACCATCCACCAGCACAAATAACATGAGTTTAAATGGCAGCGATACAATCATGGGAGACAACATCATCATACCCATGGCCATCAATATCGATGCCACTACCAGATCGAGGATCAAAAAAGGGATAAATAACATAAAACCAATTTGAAACGCCGTTTTTAGCTCACTTGTAACAAATGCAGGAATTAACACCGTCAATGGCACATCAGCAGGATCATCATATAAACCCTCGTAACCGCCAATTTGCACAAATGTCTCTAAATCTTTTACTCTCGTTTGTGACAGCATAAAAGCGCGCATCGGTTCCTTTGCAATATCGAAGGCTTCTTTTGAGGTCATTTCTTCGCTTAAATAAGGCTGCAACGCGTTTATATTAATTTCTTCGAATACCGGCGCCATAATAAACATTGATAAAAATAAACTCACACCAATCAAAATTTGATTTGAAGGTGATTGCTGAAGACCAATTGCTTGACGTAAAATTGACAGCACGACAATAATTCGCGTAAAAGACGTCATCATCATGATAAATGCCGGAATTAAACTCAGTGCCGTCATGATAAACAATGCTTGCAAAGTCATCGAATATTCTTGGTTACCGTCATCGGTAGTGGTAACTGTAATAGCTTGAATGCCTTGTTCAGCCAGAGCACTACCACTAAAAATAATACACAGTGTTAGCAACAACCCAAGTTTGGCGATAAACGATAAAGAAAACATATTGTTAATCATGTGCTTTATCCTTTTTAGCGCCGATCATAGTTTCGGCCATCGCTTTTACTAACTTGTCTTTAAACGCCAGACTAGATGGCTGTCCTGCACTTTTGCTGGTGCTAGCAGTTTCAATAGGATTGTCGAGCTTGCCTAACTGATTAATGTTGTGCGCGGTAATGCCTATTAAGAACTGTTCGCCGCCAACATCAATAACCATGATTTTTTCTTTGGCTCCCGCAGCCATCGACGCAACCACTTTTAATTGACCATTTCCTGCTTGAGTGACAGTAAACCGGCGCGCAATGAATGCGAGTGCAAAAATAATGGCGACTACCAGTAAAAGGCTAAGAAAAATTGACAGTATTGATGAGGGGTTTTGTAATGTTTGAGGGGTGGAGGCCGAAGCCTCCGCGTTGACCACGCTACAAAATAAAAACAAGAATAGGACGTAAGACCCTATTTTATATAGATTTTTACCTGAGTTTTTTGATTCTCTCGACTTGACTAATAACATCCGTTAACCGAATCCCAAATTTATCGTTGATGACTACTACTTCTCCATGAGCAATCAACGTGCCATTTACTAAAACATCTAGAGGTTCGCCTGCAACTCGGTCTAATTCGACCACTGAACCTTGATTCAATTGCAGTAAATTTCGGATGCTTATTTCACTGCGACCGACTTCCATCGAAATAGTGACAGGGATATCTAATATGGTGTCGAGCTTTTTCTTTTCTGCAACCGAAATAGGTGCATCTTCTCGCAACTCGTCTAGTTCTGCAGGCTGAGCACCACCGCCTGCTGCTTGTGCATTCATAATGGCATCGATGTCATCTTGTGGATCACCGCCACTACCTTCGCCTGCTTCTGCCTCTGCTTGTTCAGCCATTGCTGCTTCCCAATCATCTAAGCCTTCGCCATCTTCATTCATAATATTTTCCTATCTTTTATAAATCTTCTTCTAACACTTGTAATTCAGCGTCGTTATCTATTACTTTGCCATTTCGGGTTAATAACTGGAGTTCAGACTTCACCGACGTTGGTCTTGGAATTTTTTCTGTAATTTTTAATGCTATATTATCTCGAGACTTACCTAATTTAGCCCTGAATGTGGGCAAATCTTCAATTAAAACGGTCACTGTATCGGGCATCTCAATTGGAATAATGTCACCCTTTTCAAAATTCATGATGCGCTCTAGTGTCAGAGTCAAATCAAGTAAATGGGTTGTTAAGCCAACATGAACATCCATAATTTCATCACGCAGCGCTTTGCTCCATCTAAAATCGGTATCTTCTTTGTCGTTTTGAACCCCTGCATCTAACAATTCGCGAATAGGCTCCAGCATAGAATATGGCAATGAAATATGAAAATCACCACCGCCACCATCCAGTTCAATGTGGAAAGAACTAATCACAACAACTTCAGTTGGACTAACAATATTCGCCATCGCAGGGTTTACTTCGGAATCTAAATACTCAAAAGACACATCCATGACGGGTCCCCAGGCTTCTTTATAATCCTCAAAGATCAGCTTTAGTAGCATCTGAATGATTCGACGCTCGGTTGGCGTAAACTCTCGTCCTTCGATTTTTGCATGATAACGGCCATCACCACCAAAGAAATTGTCAACCATGATGAAAACAAGTCTTGCTTCCATGGTAATTAACCCAGTTCCTTTGAGTGGACGAAAACGCACCATATTCAAGCTAGTAGGAACAAATAACGTATGAATATACTCACCGAACTTAATCATTTGGATGCCATTAATAGATACTTCCGCAGAGCGGCGCATCATATTAAATAAACTCACGCGCATGTGCCTTGCAAACCGTTCATTCACGATTTCCAGTGTTGGCATGCGTCCACGAACAATGCGATCTTGAGAAGAAAAGTCGTACTCCATGGCAAAACCATCATTTTCTATTTCTTCGACTTCTTCTTCTTCAACATCGTCAACGCCGTGGAGTAGCGCGTCAATTTCATCTTGTGATAATAAATCGCTCACATTAATTCTCGTATTGGGTTACTCGCCAAGGAGTAACTTAATTAGCTAACCGTATATACAGTGGCTGCAATTATAAATGCAACGACACCATGTAACACAACGGCTTTTGCAGGTTAGTCTGCATTTACTGAATAACAAAACCTGTAAATAGAACTTGTTCGACAACAGGCGAACTTTCGAGTTCTGTCATCACTTGTCGCACTTGTGCGGTCGCACGTTCTTTTAACTCAACTTTACCAACATCGGTAACCAGATCATCAGCGTTTGATGCGCTAAATACCTGTAGAAGAGTACCTTCAATCATTGGAATATGACGTTTTGCCAATTCTTCACTGGCCACGCCTCTAACCATAAGTTGCACTTCAATTTGCACAATACGCTCGCGGGCCACGCCCGGTGCGTTAAAAGTAAAAGGTCTAGGCATAGCAACATATAATGCTTGCCCTTCGGACACTTCAACGTTTTCAATCACTGCATCTGAAGCGCTATCTTCGCCCTCAGCCATAGTGCTAGCATCACCCATAAATAAAAAGAAATAAGCACCAACGCCGCCGCCAAGTAAGACAACAACAATGATAATAATCAGCATTAACTTGCTTTTCTTTTTGCCGCCTTCTTCAATTACTAACTCTTCATTCGCCATGCTATTGTTCTCTTCAATTCGTATTTATATGCTCGTGCATAAATTAGGCTGAGCAACAAGTTACTGACGCCGGTGTCACAATTGAGACAATTAATCGTGAGTACTGCCTAAACTGATTATACGCCTCTTTTGCGCTGCTATTATGTCATTTTTTCGCCATTTTTAAGCATAATGATCGATTCCGCCTATTCTACCGCCGCTAATACGTTGTTCAATAACGTCACTAGTGCCTAAAACGCTATCTTCATTGAGGTCTTGAGTTTCATCTTGCGATTGTTGTGCCAAATTGCCCGAGTCATTTGAATTATTTGCTAAGCTGCCCTGTTCAGCTTGTGCATCACCCCCTGAACTGTCTTGTTGAACCGATGACTGACCAAGTTCAATGCCATGTTCTTCAAGCATTTCGCGTAATCTCGGCACGGCTTGATCAAGCACATCACGAGCATGTTGTGACTGCACAACAAAACTGACTGAGGCGGAATCACCCGACAAATTAACTTTTATATTCATGCCACCTAAATCTGGCGGATCTAGTCTAATTTCAGCACTGATATTGCGACTATTAACCATCCATCGCACTTTTTCTGTCAACTGTTGCTGACCTTCGGGCTTGAATATATTAACTGCTTTATCATTAGCCGTCGTTTGTTGGGCTAGTTTAGTACTTTCTATTTGTAGTTGCGTAAGATCTTTAACCCCCTGAACTTCATTCAAACCCGTGTTTAAATAATTTTGCTGTTGATTGGTTTGATTCAAGGAGGTAACCGCCGCCAAAATATTAGTAATCTGATTGAGTTGTTTGTCCAATGCAACTTCAGTATTAGTGGTTACTTTTACGTCCGCAGCAGCAAGCGCGTCGGTCACTAAACTTTTTAAATCAATACCAGGCTCTCTGCCCTGTTTTAATTGCTCTTTCATTTCTTTGACACCCGACTGCAGCGCCGCGATGAACTCAGTTGCTTTGCCTTCTGTTTTTAGTTCAGATATTACTGACTCGACTCGCGTTGCGATATTGTCAATCGCACTGGTTTGCGCTTCAGGAGGTAATTGTGCTAGTAACTGTGCTTGTTTTTTAGTCGAGGCTTTATCGACTGGCACAAACAAGGGTGATTCAGTCGCCTTATCGCTTCTTTCAACCACTGGTTTTGCCGCTTGAGACAATGCTGCATTGACAACATCAGCCAAACCCGCTTGTGCACTTACCGTAGATTCTACTGCTTTTGGTGCTAAATTATCGTTAACTTTTACTATTCTTAAATCAGGTTCAGCAAGTTTCTGACTCGCGATTTCTGATTCTTTAATGTTGTCAGTCAATATATTGTTATCAATCGGCTTTGTAGCTCGTTCAAGCTCAACATCAGACTTTAACACCGCATTTGACTGGTCCGGCGCTGTTTCAAGTAGTATCGGTATTTTTTGTTTGTCCGTCGTTTCAAGTGCTGCCGCTTGCAGTAAATCCTTCAACAAGTCGGCGTCTTTTGTTGTATCGACAAGTTCAAGCTCCGCATTTACACTCTCATCGGTCTGTTCTTTTGAAACTAGCTGATTTAATAATTTTGCGATTGCATTATCAAGCCCATTCATCGCTTCACTATTAACGTTAAGCTGCTCGTCAGAATTACCACCAGCCGCATTAATCAAGGTGGCGAGTTCTTCTTGTGTCAAACTGATTTCTAAAAACTCAGGATCAGATCCCGCATTCAATATATCTGTAGCAACTGGTCTTGCATTTGTAACGGCGTCACTTTCTGAATTTAACGAGGCAATGGTTTGTGCAAAAATGTCGTATACTGACGTTTTATCTTCAATGTATAAGTCGATTGGAGTAACGTCAGAGGAATCGGATAAGTCTTTCACTTTATTAACGTAAGCAACCCAATCAAAGTCATCTGTAATATTTTCAGCTGTTAGCTTTTGAGCCGATAGCACATCGATTGCAATAGCCGCGTCATCATTAAATACCGCAGCATGCCCTTGTTCATCTTCTGTATCGTAAACCGGAAGCGTATGTTCATTCCCAATATTTTTGTTTTGCTGAGTATTATCACTTTGTTGACGAGCATTGGTTTCAGCTCGCCTTTGTGTTAAATCTTTGTTGTCTTGTCTCGTTTGGCTGCGTTCGTTTGCTCTATCTATGCTGTCTTGCCTAGCGTCGTTCGCTTCATTATTTCTAGCAGACTCTGCTCGCTGAAATACATTCTCGTCTTCGTTGCGGACATTTTTAGCAGTCGACTGACTCGATTGTTCCTGTCTCGCAAGCGCTTCTTCAAACGCGCTTTTCTGAGCGCTGCCATCAAATGATGAACTACTTGTGTTACGAGATGCAGATGAAGATAATTTTACATCTTCAAATGGAAGCTTGTTGGCGGCAATATTTGTTTGAGTAGTGGCAAATTGTTGCATAATACTGATTTCATCCTGACCGTTTAATTCGGACTCATTTCAATTTAATCAACAATAACAACAGTTTGCGATTATTAAAACAAGTGGTTATAGGATGTTTTGCAAAGGCTGTACCAACTAGCGCAGAACTGGCTCACGGCGGACATATTTTTGAATCGCAATTTCGTCAAATAACTGTTGTTCTTGGCGTGCTTCGACGGCAAGCGCTTCTTTTGTTTTGGTAGCAATCAACATTTCGATGGCTTTACGACGTTTTTGTTGCTCGAGCCACTGGCGTTTACGCTGGTCTGCAACTAAAACAGCTTGGCTTACAAATTGGATTTGTTGTTCACACGCTCTATCGAGCTTTGCAACGAAGGATTGATGCTGATGCAGCTTTTTGGCCTCAACGCCAAGTTGTCCTTTCTGCTGAATGAGTTTTAAGTACTCTAGACGATATTGTTCAAGCCCAGTCAACTTTTGCTGATTTTCTTGCAGGTGCTTTGCAGCATACTGGTAGTTTTGCGCCAGTTTTTGTTCTTTCTTGGTTTCAACATCAGAAACCATGTGTAATTGTTTTAGATTACTCATTATGATTATTCATTGTGACTCTTTCTCGTGGTTCTTTCTTGGTTCTTTCTTAGCTCTTTCTTGGCTCTTTCTTGGCTCTTTCTTGATTTTGCACATTATCTAGGTTGTTGGGCATTATGCCCATGTGCTGACGCTGCATTTAAACCGCCACTGAGCGTGCCCATTGACTCAACACATTGCTCAAATGGAATAACTTGTCCCATCGTTTGCTGCAGAAATGCATTAATTGCTGGTTCGGCAGCAATCGATAAATCAATTCTGTTGTCTGTGCCGCGTGAATAAGCGCCAATACTAATGAGATCTTTATTTTGTTGATACGTTGAATATACCTGCTTGATGTTGCGTGCTTGGAGCACATGCTCTTCATTCACAACTTGCGGCATTACACGACTAATAGATGCTTCAATATCGATAGCGGGGTAATGGCCTGACTCGGCTAAGCGGCGCGACAACACAATATGGCCATCGAGTATTGCTCGTGCTGAATCGGCGATAGGATCTTGTAAGTCATCGCCCTCGGTCAATACAGTATAAAATGCAGTAATGGAACCTTGTTGCTCAGTGCCGTTGCCAGCCCGTTCAACTAACGCCGGTAATTTTGCAAAAACTGAAGGCGGATACCCCTTAGTTGCTGGCGGTTCGCCTATTGCTAGCGCGATTTCGCGTTGTGCCATTGCATATCTTGTAAGGGAATCAACTAATAACAACACATCCTTACCTTGATCTCTAAAGTACTCTGCGATAGTCACTGCAGCCTCGCATCCTTTCAGACGCATTAGAGGCGAGGTGTCCGCTGGCGCTGCAACAACAACCGCTTTCTCTCGTTCTTCTTCAGTCAAAATATCTTGAATAAATTCTTTTACTTCACGGCCACGTTCGCCAATTAGACCAACCACAACAACATCAGCTGTTGTGCCCCGAGTCATCATTCCCATCAGGACACTTTTACCCACGCCACTACCCGCAAATAATCCCATACGCTGGCCTTTACCGACAGTTAGCACTGTATTAATGGCTCTAACACCAACATCAAGTGGTTGATTGACAGGTTTTCTTGTTAAGGGATTGATTGGAGGGGGTGTCAACGACGCTTTTTGTTTACAATTTATAGGGCCTTTGCCATCGAGTGGTTCGCCATTTGCATCAATAACGCGACCTAATAACTCGTCGCCAACGGCAAGTCCGTTTTCATGTGATAAAGGCTGAACACGTGAGCCAGGGACAATACCTTTGACTGATTGAGTAGGCATTAAGTAAGTAACATCGCCAGAAAAACCGACCACTTCAGCTTCAATTTGTCCGTGGCTTGTTTGCACTAAACAACGTCCGCCAATGGGTACTTGGCAACCTACAGCCTCAAGTGTTAAACCAACTCCCCTGATAAGCTTACCCGAAGAAATAGCCAGTGCTTTGGGGATCTGGTTTTGCAATTGCTTAATTTTATCAGCTATTGCGAGAGTCATGCTGTAATCCTTGGGCGTTTAGAAATTGGGTAAATACATCAGCCGTTCTGCGTTCAATTGACATATCAACCGCATTGCTTTGCGTACTGAGTTCACAACCACCACGCTCAATGGCTGGATTTTCAATCAGTCTCCAGTTGTTTTCGGCAATTACTTCGTCGCCAAAATGGCCTTTAACCATAGCGACATCAACGGGATTCATTTGAAATTGATACTGACTTTCTTGTATAGGAAGCACTTTTATTCCTTCGCTGATAGCACTGAGAAGTACATCATTTTGCGTCGTTACTTCAACGTTAATAACCGCTTTAGCTAATTTAATAGCCAAAATAACTAATTCGCTTTCGAGTTCTTTATTGACTTGGGCTAGCGGATTCGCTGCTTGTTCGATAATACATTGCCAACTCCTTGCTAACTCGTCCATTTGTGCTTGGCCCGCGAGCATGCCATCGGCTAGACCCTGTTCTTTACCCTCATTAATACCCTGCTCCAAGCCTTCCTGCTTACCTTGCTCTAAACCAGTGTCATAGCCTTCTTGTTTGCCCAATGCTAAACCTTCATCATATGCTGCAGCGCGGATCGCTTCGATATCTGCCGCAGTAAGTGGTTTAATATCTTCTTCAACCTCTGGTGGTTCATATTTCCAAATACGTGCTTTATTAAGCGCATTGGTCTCATTGTTTTGCACGTCGGAGTTGACCGTAGGTAAATCCCACGTTTTAGCCTCATCAAAAGTCGTTTTCGATGTCACTTTGATTGTTTGTGCTTGTGGCTTGCTACTAGAAATACTCATTATACGAATTCATCACCACCACCACCGCCCAGAATAACTTCGCCAGCATCAGCTAATCGACGAGCAATGGACAGGATTTCCTTTTGTGCTGCTTCAACTTCACTTAAACGAACCGGTCCCATCGCTTCGAGATCATCAAGTAACATTTCAGCGGCACGTTTGGACATATTACCGGTAATTTTGTTACGTAACTCTTCATCTGCGCCTTTGATAGCTTTCATTAAACTTTCTTGCTGTGTTTCACGCAGTATAGCTTGAATCCCGCGGTCATCGACATCAATCAGATTGTCGAAAACGAACATGAGATCTTGAATTTGTTGACTCATTTCTTCGTCAGTTTCACGAATAGCGTCCATCAATTGTCCTTCGATATTAGTATCGAGGTAATTCATGATATTCGCAGCCGATTTCAGTCCGCCCATTTTGGCAGCTTGCGCACCTGCTTGGCCAGCAAACTGTTTCTCCATGATTTCATTTAGTTCTTGCAATGCAGCAGGTTGAACCTCTTCAAGATTTGCGACACGCATTAAGATGTCTAGTCTTACTTTTTCTGGGAACTGCGCTAAAATTTCTGCTGATTGCTCTGGCTCCAAATAGGACATAACAATTGTTTGAATTTGTGGATGCTCATTACGAATGATTGTTGCCACTTGCTTCGAATCCATCCATTTAAGTGATTCTAAGCCTTTGGCGCTGCTACCGGTGAGTATTTGATCAAGCAAGTGAGCAGCTTTGTCTTCCCCTAATGCAGAGATTAAAGCGCCGCGCACAAAATCTTGACTCTTGAAACCAATAGTTGAATAGTTTTGAATTTCTTCAATAAAATGGGTATGCACAGACGTAATTTTATCCTGTGTCATGTCATCCATTGCAGCCATAGCTGCGCCTAATGTCTGCACCTGCTTTGGCTCCAAAAACTTTAGAATTTGTGCAGCATCATCTTCAGATAAGCTCAGTAGTAATATAGACGCTTTCTCTACGCCATCTAATTTATTGACGTCATACTTTGGAACCGCTGGTTTTGTATTATCATCTTCAGCCATAATTTTACTCCTATTCGTCCTGTAACAGCCAACCACGGACCACTTGCGCTGATAATTCAGGCTCGTTGGCTACGAGAGCACGTACGGCTTTTAACACATCTTCGTCTTTACGTAAGTTCGGCAAGTTTAATGAACCGTCAGCGGCAAAGCCAATCTGGCTTTCATCAAATTCGTCGTTTAGAATTGCTAAAGGATCATCACCTAAGTCTAAATCTGAATCGTCAAACTCGTCTTCTGAAACATTATTCTCTGGGAAGATAAGTTTCATTAACATAGGGCGAACGACAAAGAAGATTAAAATAATAATCACCAGTGCACCCAGCACTAACTTCAGTATAGGCATAAAGCGTTCTTGTTCCCAGAGTGGCGTTTCTTTAATTTCACCCATCTCCATTCTGTTGAACGGAATACTCACGACTTCTAGTGAATCTCCTCGTGTCACGTCAAAACCAATGCCGCCTTGCAGTAAACGACGAATGTTGAGCAATTGCTGCTGACTCATTGGCACGCTTGAAACAGTGCCATCTGCTGCGGTTTGGGATGTGTGGTCGACCGCGACTGACACACTCAAACGGCGAATGACACCGGTTTGCTGCTTAGTATGGCTAATTGTTGTGTCCAGTTCATAGTTGCGAGTTTGCTCTTTACTGTTGCTTCCTGGTAGCGGAGAACTATTGCCGCCGCCAGTTGCATTTTCAGGAATAGTAGCGTCCATAGGAGGCTGATTTGATAGTGCCCCGGGTATTCCGGCAATGACATTACCCACATTACTTTGTTCCGAAATCATTTCACTTCTAACTGCGGGAAGGTCTGGGTTATAGCGGCGTTGAGTTTGCTCAACGGCCGTAAAGTCCATTGTCACGTCAGTTTGCGCCGTGTAGTTTCCTAAACCCAAAACGGGGATTAGAATAGAATCAATCTTATCCATGTATTCCGCTTCACGTCTTTTTTCTAGCTCGTATTCTTTGCGCGCAGCAGAAGTTCCTGCATCTTGGGAGCCTGAATTTAATAGACGACCGTTGTTATCTGTTACCGTGACTCTGCTTGGCTCCATACCTTGCACCGCAGAAGCAACGATATCAACAATAGAGTTTACTTCTTCGGCTGAAACAACATTGCCTCGTCGAGCCGTAACAACCACCGTAGCGCTGCCTTTCTTTTCGCGACGTGCAAATACGTTTTCTTTTGGCAAGGCTAAGAGGACTCGTGCTTTGCCTATGGAGTTCATGTCTTCAATAGTACGCGCTATCTGCTGCTCTCGAGCATGTTTCAAACGTTCCATTTCGACACGTTGACTTACACCAAAACCCATGTCTTGCATTATAATATCGGTGCCTTGAGATGCCTCATTACTTATGCCTTGGCGCGCCATACCGAATTTTGCATCGTTAAACTGCGATTCAACAACGTAAACAGTATTCCCTTCTAATTTATATTCAATTTCGCCTTGGTCCAAAAAATCGAGAGTTTCAATAAGTTCTTGTGTCGGCATTTGTGCCAATGGACGGTAAGTCGGTTCTTTTGACCAAAGAAAAACAAAAATGGCAATAACGATACAAATTACCAACGTGACTACCAAGGTAATTTGACGCACCATTTCAGTTGTACCTAACTGATCCATGAGAGTCGGCCTAGTATCAATCGAATCGTCGATCCCGTCTAGGCTATTGGATAGTGCTAATTCTGTGCTTGCTGCTTCAGCCACGAGTTACTTCCTTAAACTGGCATGTTCATTATAGTTTTGTAGGCTTCAAGTACTTTGTTACGCACTTGCATTGTTGCTTCAAAAGCAATACCCGACTTCTCTTTAGCTATCATTACATCCGCTAAACTCAAATTAGGGTCGCCCATATCAAATGAGGTTTGCATTTCTCGTGATTGTTTTTGCAGGCCGTTAACATTGTTAACGGCTTGGTTGAGCATGTCTGAAAAATCGCTGGCAGATGTATTGCCTTGAATTGCCGGTACATCCATTTTGATTGGCTTTATATCGCCAACCATCGCTTGCATTTCCTGGTAGATAGAATTCGCTTTGATGTCCATCACACAACCTCTAGTGTCATTATTTTGAATTAATTACGTCGTCTAAAAGTAATTTAGCAAATACAGTGCCAGTTTATTTAATCCAACAAATTCAACTAGTTAAATATCACATTAGAGGGTTGCTTTTCAGGTGACAAAAAAATGCCGCTAATGGATAGCGGCAAACAGGGATGAAACTTTGTCTATGATGCTTATATAAAGCATCTTGGGAAACGAATTTAGTTGGGTAATTCAATACCTGATTCACGCATGCGAGCAAGTTTATAACGCAGCGTTCTAGGGCTTATTCCAAGTTTCTCAGCCACATCTTTGCGTTTGCCATTAAACGCTTGTAGCGCATCCAAAATGATTTGATGTTCTTGGAATCGAAGTTCCGACCCTAATAAGTTGTTATCGGCAGCATTATCCGAATCTAGAGTATCGTTTGATATGTCAGGCGAAGGAGAAGTAAACATAGTCGATGTTGTTCTTTCCACATTGTGTGCAGCTTCAATCATTAAATCTTCATTACCGATTTTACCATTATCACTCAAAATCAACGCACGCTGGATTACGTTTTCTAACTCTCTTACGTTGCCCGGCCAAGTGTGTTGCATCAATTTATGTTGAGCAGCCATTGTAATATCAGGAACCGCTATGCCTTGTGCCATTGCATGACGCTGAACCATATGTTTAGCCAACGGAATAATATCGCCAATGCGATGTGCAAGTGGCTGCCAAGAAATCGGAAACACGTTAAGTCGATAATATAAATCTTCTCTAAATTTACCATCATCAACTGCTAATTTTAAATCGCGGTTACTGGTTGCAATGACTCTTACATTTAACGCAATAGTTTTGCGCCCACCGAGTCTTTCAACTTCTCTTTCTTGTAATACGCGCAAGATTTTGGCTTGCAAGGCTAAATCCATTTCTGTTATTTCGTCTAACAATAAAGTGCCACCTTGGGCCTGTTCAAATTTACCAGGGCAAGCTTGGACTGCCCCGGTAAACGCACCTTTTTCATAACCAAACAGTGTGGCTTCCAACATGTTTTCAGGAATTGCCGCACAGTTAATTGCAACAAAAGCCGATTGGCTGCGAGAACTTTGATCGTGAATGTAGCGAGACAAAACTTCTTTACCCGATCCACTTGGACCTAATACCATGACAGTCGCTTCCGATTTTGCCACTTTTCTGGCCAATTCAAGCATACGAATACTAGAAGGGTCTGCAACAATCGGTGTTTTGGATTCTACTTTTTGAGAGGGTGCATAGCGCCCGACTAAATTTAGCAAGACCTCTGGTGCAAACGGTTTTGATAAGTAATCAGTCGCTCCATCACGCATGGCTTGAATAGCATCATCAATATTGGCGAATGCTGTCATTAACAAAACTGGTAGCTTGGGATATTTAGCTTTGACACTCTTTAATAAAGAAAGTCCGCTCATTGCGCCCATTTGAATATCGCTTACGACCAAATCAAAATGATTATTGTCGGCTAGTTTGATCATTGCATTTTCAGCACAATCAACCGGAGTAACTTGATAACCACCCAATAGTAGAGTGTCGACAAGAGCTTCTCGAAGCCCATGATCGTCCTCGACTATTAGTATTTTGGTCTTACTCATATTGCTACCCCTTGGTGTAAGTCATTTGAGTATGTCTGAAAGTGGCTTTTAGGTTCAATACATGGCAGTAGCAATGTAAAGCATGCACCCTTGCCTTCTGGGTTATTAAACGCTTTAACAAAGCCCTGATGTGATTTTGCAACCGACTTGACGACAGCTAAGCCTAAACCTGTACCTTGAGTTTTTGTGGTAAAGAAGGGTTCAAAAATATTGTCAATTTGATCTGTCGATAAACCACAACCCTGATCCTTAATTTGGATACTGATAAATGGCGCGCCGTTTTCTTCAACGATGTCCGTAATCACTTCAATAACATCACCTTCCTTCGATACTTCAATGGCATTGTGAAGCAGATTGCTAATAGCACCGGTCAATGCAGTTTCATTGCCCATTAACTGACTGTATGACGGCTTGTTGTCGATTTTTAAATGGATTGACTTAGTCGCTAATAACGCATCAACGGCCTCTGCGCTGTTTACCATTACTTGTGTGACGGTTAGTGGCGCTACTATTTGTTGCTCTCCACTTTTGGCAAACAACAACATATCATTTACTGTGCTTTCCAAATCTTTCAAACGATTTTGTAAATTTGTCGTAAAGCGGTCTGCCATGTCATTTTTCAAATTCAATGAACGCAGATTAGCTGCATATAACATCGCTGAGGATAGTGGCGTTCTAACTTGATGTGCTAACGATGCCACCATTTTACCTAGTGATGATAAACGCTGTAAATGGCTTATCCGACTCTGTAGTTCACGAGTTTCAGTTAGGTCAGTCAACACAATAAGTTGACCTTTTTCTTCAACCAATGGAGTAATTGATATCTTTACTTTACGGCCATCACGCAATGAAACTTCATGTCCATCGTCAGCTTGCGGTTTAAAAGAACGTAAAATTATTTCGCGCCATAATTCTTTTTCAAGTGGTTCACCAAGTAGTTCAACCGCTTGTTGATTGGCTTGTTTTATATGTCCGTTTTGATCAAGAACAATCACGCCTGCTGGCATGACCTCTAATAAATGATTAAGTCGTTTAGCTTTGTTATTAAGTTCTTCAACCGTATCATCACTTTGAACTATTTGCGGCTCTGCAATAGCTTGCGCAGAAACGCTAATAATCGAAATCGGTTTTTCTAGACTAACAGGCTGAAAAACGGCACTTTGACGTGCACCAAATGAACATTGATTTTGAGGATCAATAACGAAAAAATTGTTAGTTAACTGCGACATAATTCTCTGACTACCTAAACTACTGGGTGTACAAAGACAATGCATGAGCCATGCCAAAATTTATCTATATGATTTTTATCGTTTTTTTATATTTTTTACCACCTTAATCACTGTCAATAAAATGACTAAGGTAGTAAATATTGAGGTGTTATTGACGGCTTATTTCGTATTTACGCATTTTTTCAACCAACGTTGTTCTGCGCATGCCTAGCTGATCAGCTGCTCTTGCGACAACCCATTCTTGCTGCTCTAACGCTTGTGAAATCAAGTTAATTTCTAAGTCGGATAAATATTCCTTGAGGTTTACGCCATCAGAGGGTAAGGCTGTACTTAATACACCGACTTGACTTGCTTCTGATGTTTCTTCACCTTGGCTTATGAAAAGTTCGTTTAGAACCTCACGCTCTTGTTGTTCCTCAGATAGAGAACTAACCGGAAGAGGTGCATTACCATATTGATATTTTATCGGTAGCTCTGCAATTCCAACTAATTTCTTTGGATACAATATTGCTAAACGTTCAACTAAATTGGATAACTCTCTTACATTGCCTGGCCAAGCATGTGACATTAGTGAGCGCATTGCGTCATCATTAAACTTAACCATATTCTCGTTGTTATTTTCTAAGCGATGTGCCAATTCTTGTAACAATAAGGGAATGTCTGCAGCACGTTCACGCAGCGCTGGACTTTCGATAGGGAAAACGTTTAAACGGTAGTATAAGTCTTCTCTAAAGGTATTTTCGACGATCATCTCGTCTAAGTTACGGTGCGTTGCAGCAACAATACGAACATCACAGTTAATGGTTTTTGTACCACCCACTCTTTCAAATATGCGTTCTTGGAGAACACGAAGCAGTTTCACCTGCATTTGCAGTGGCATATCGCCAATTTCATCTAGAAATAATGTACCGCCTTCAGCCAATTCGAAGCGCCCTTTACGTGAGCCTATAGCGCCTGTAAACGCGCCCTTTTCATGACCAAATAACTCACTTTCTAGTAGCTCACCTGGAATAGCACCACAGTTTACCGGAATAAACGGGCCTTTTTGGCGATTCGACATATAGTGAATGTTACGTGCGATAACCTCTTTACCCGTGCCTGATTCGCCTAAAATAAGCACGTTAGCATCTGAGGGAGCCACTTGCTCAATAAGAGAACGAACCTCTTTTATGCCTCCACTATTACCTACTAAACTTCTAAATAAACGAGTCTTACCCGAAGTTGTATCTAGGGAAGGCGTATTTAAACGGTGAAAATCTTGACACTTATTGAGTAAGTCAGTCATTGAGGGCTGAGTGATAGGTTCAAATAATGAGCCCATCATATTCTTGAAGTTTTGCTCGCCGCTTAATTGAAACCCAATGTTAATAAATGGTATTGAAGGAAATTTTTCAATGACGTCTTCAGCCAGCTCAGGAAGTTCACCGTCGATAAGAACAGCAACCAAGTCATTGTTGACCTCAATAGTCTTAATGCAGTGACTATAATCGCTATGGCTACACGCCTCACCCATAAAAGTCAGTATTACATTCAGATTATTTTTACGAACTTCATTATCGCTGATAATCAGAATTTCCTTCATTGCTACCTCAGTGGAGTGTGTGTCTTGGATAGGTATAAAATAGTATTAACAACGTTGAAGTTATACAATTTTTTATACATGGTATCTGATAACTAAAGGAAAGCCATTAAAAAAAGCGGCCCAGCCGCTTTTTTATGATCAGAACTAAATAAAATGTCGCAAATTGCACTTCAATCTATCAGAAAGCGATTTTGCTGTCATAACTTATCTAACATTTATCCGAGCAACGCCAAAACTTGGCTTTGCTGCTGGTTGGCTTGGGCTTGCACTGTTAAAGATGCTTGCCCTTGCACTTGAGCCGCAGCTAAGTCACTGGTTCCCTGAGCATAGTCTAAGTCTTGGATACGGCTCCTAGCCGATTGCGTATTTATATTTGATTCAGACAACACTCGAGCAGTTGTCGCAAATTGATTTTGAGTTGCTCCTAAATCACCACGAAAGCCACTAATTATCTCAAGCGATGCATCGGCTATATCAAGGGCTTGTTGACGTGATTCTTCGTTGGTGACATCAATACTCAACAAGTCACTGATCGAATCACTGACGTTATTGGTCTCAACATCAATGTTATTGCCCGAAGAATTACCCACCAAAAAACTGATATCTTGGCCGCCAGAGAGCAATGGCTTGCCGGCAAAGTTGGTTTGCTCGACCGTCAAACTGATATTTTCCTGTAATCCACTGATTTCACTTTGCAGGGCTTTACGGTCTGCATCATTTAGTCCGCCGTTGCCTGCCTGTGATGTGAGTTCTCTAATGCGATTAGCATCATCCGAAATGTTAGCTAAGCCAGACTCAGCAACTTGTGCAAGCGCTATACCGTCATAAGCGTTAGCCATTGCTTGGCGACTGCCTTCGGTTTGCGATGTTAGTCGATCAATAATAAGTTGCGCAGCCGGACCATCTGCGGCACTGTTAATTTCTTTTCCTGTCGCTAGCTTTTCCAACAAACTGGATTGTTTTTGTTGAATTTGCTGCAACATGCTACCTGCATTGTTATTTTCAAACTTAATCATCACTACCTCCATTGCTGCTCATTACGAATATTTGGTCGCTTTTACTATTCCCTATTATTGAGAAGTAAAAGCAACGCAGCCAACATAACCAATGGCCGCAATGCAAAACCAAAATGCAGCTAAGCGTATCACTGTATCGGCAATCTATTGGAGATCTTTAATTTTTTATGTTTTTGCGAGATCGTTATTCTTTAATAATTTGATATACAACACTATCTATTTGGTTGATTTCCTCATCTCTTAAATAGCAAAAACCTGCTTTTTCGAATGATTTAATTGATGCAATATTTTGTTTTTTTATAGATGCTAAAATTGGCAAGCTTTGGATTTTAAAATATTCAGCAACGCCTTTGCGAATAGAGGCACTTCCCAACCCTTTCCCTCTAAATTCCTTACCTATTGAAACACCTATTGTTGCATTATTAGTTTTTACATCAATACGCACCAAAGATGCAGGTTTATTATCAGCTTCAAGAATATAAATAAAAGCGGTTTTATCAGTTAATTTATTATTAAACCATTCGCAATGAGAGACATAAGATATGGCATCAGAAGTAAACGACTGTTCCCGTACTAACTGATCATTAGACCATTCAAAAATCAGATCAACGTCAGTTAATTTCGCTTGCCTTATATGTAATTTAGTAGCCAAATCATTTTCCTATTTGCCGCGAATGAATAGTCTCTTGAAGTAACCGTCAGGTTTTCGTTTTCGCGAACCCTGTGCTTCAGCGATATACTATAGCTCGCTGAAGATGTCGTTAACTGCACAAATTAACGACATCTCTGAATACATTTAATAGGTGCTCAGCGCCAGAATGAGCTTCATTTTGCACACAATCATAGGCTTTTTTCTGCTTCACAATTAATGACTCTGTATCAGCATAGTCAGCAACTACTTGTTTGGCTAATCTGATATAGTCAACTTGCTGACGCCAATCTGTAGCATTACACCACCCCTGCTGAGAAGACTCTGCTGCTGCAGGCATTTGATTATCGGCAACCACCACGAGGTAACTCGGCGTATAACAGCGCATTAATTCGAATTGTGTTCCCCCCGCAGCACTGATACTTAAACGACTATTCGCCATAATCTCTGCCATCTCTTGCGCATCGTGAATGTAGTGTATTGGCATACTTATTTTATGCTTTGCATTATCGTAGTCTAGCCAGCCATCTTGAATATTTGCGTTAAGCTGCTTGTGCCATTTGTAGGCTGCCCCCGTAATCACCGTCACTGGAAACTGACAGTTTAACTGACTTAATGCTCCCAGCATCCTCAGAGTATGATTTTGAGCATCGCCACCACCGAAACAGATAAGTAATGAATGCCTATCTGCTATGGGTATTAATGGTAAATCTATAAATTCAGGGCGTAATAACAGATACTTAGGTCCTAAACAAAGACGACTATTTGGCGCATTTTTTTCATAACCTAGCTGCACGGCAGCTGCAGCGCCATTAATCACTATATTAGCAATCTGATTCTGATTTTGTTGTGAAAACGTATTGATATCATCAAGGTATGCAAAGCAAATACCGGTTGTAGCTAAGTCCGCTTGATAAGAGTGATCATATTGATAGCCATCCAGCACCAGAATTTGATTAAAGTTAGAAAAACCTGTTGGCGCAAAGCGCGACATGCATGTAGCAATAAACTCAATATCAGCCTTATTTCTGTCATTTTTGGCCTCAATTGTAATACATTCATGCCAATGACTGTCGTCAATAACAACAATTTCACCGTGCCATTGGTATCGACTTAATAGAAAGTTTTTACTGCTTTGGTTACATATAAATACAACGTCAATTTGAGCCTTTTGCGCCGCTTGTGACAGCGCAAAACAACGCATTAGGTGGCCTAACCCGATATCTTCATTACCTTCGACTCTGAAAAATAGCTGCATTATTTTTTTTACTGCACTGAATTAATTTTCGCCCAACTCAGTGGCGTGCCTTTTGGCATATAAACAGAGGCTATGCTACCCACAACTGTGCTTAGATGTTTGGGCGCTAAGCCATGCGCAGGTCGCACTATTTTCACATGTTCATTGGTCACTGTTTCGCCTGCATTAATATCCTTACAAATATATATCGAGCGACGATACTGTTTGGATTTCTCCTCAGCTATTGTACCACCATAAGTCACGCTACCGATGGCTTCAAAGACTCTTGCTGTCTCGATAACTAGCTGCGTTAACTCATCTGGTTCAAGTGAAAAAGCGGCATCTACACCGCCATCGTCTCGGCATAATACAAAGTGTTTTTCAATCACGCTTGCACCGTAGACAACACTAGCGACTGACACACCAATACCGGCAGTGTGATCTGACAATCCAACTTGGCAGTTAAAAGTGGCGCGCATATTGGGGATTGTTATCAGGTTTGTGTTTTCAGGTAAGGCTGGATAAGTGCTTGTGCATTTTAGCAATATAATGTTTTCGCAACCTGAATCTCTGGCCGCTGTTAGCGCTTCTTCAATATCGCTAATACTGGCCATACCGGTTGACATGATAAGCGGTTTACCTTGCGCTGCTGCTTTTTTAATTAGCGGAATATCAGTCAGTTCGAAGGAGGCAATTTTATAACATGGTACATTTAATTGTGCCAAAAAGTCGACAGCGTCTTCATCAAATGGCGAACTAAATGCGAGCATACCAAGGCTATTAGCCAGTGCGAACAATTCACTATGCCATTCGTACGGAGTTGAAGCCTTCGCATATAAATTGAAGAGCTTTTCACCAGCCCACAAACTGTCACTTTCCTTAATGACAAAGTCGGGAGAATCAATATCAAGTGTCATACTGTCTGCTGTGTAGGTTTGCAACTTAATAGCATGCGCTCCAGCTTTAGCCGCTTCTGCAATCATTTGTTTGGCCAGTGTTAAGTTTTGCCCATGATTACCGCTAAGTTCAGCGATAATGAACGGTTTTTGATTTGGACCGACATCGAAGAAAAGATCATCATTACCTATTCGAATTGTGCTGTTACTAGACATATATTTGACCCTTTAGGCTTTTTAAAATGGTTGAGTAAACTGTGATTTATGCAAACAGAGGCTAAAAGGTATTTTCTTCTCCCGCATCGACGCTACCATCAAAAATACTCTGTACACCTGCAACTAAACTTTGTACGTCTGCTGGCTGATCTGACATATCTGTAGCGTAGTCGGGCATCAAGGTGCGCGGATCAATATTACCACTGATGATCATCACCGGGCAGCCAACCGCAGTCGCCAGCCATTGTGGTGCTGATGGAACAGAAATGAGCAAATCACTCGATTTCAACATGCCTAAGGTTTGACGCATCGACTGACTGCCGTCAAATGTTGACCAAACCTCAAACCCTGCATCTTCAAGTGCTGTTTGTAATTGCTCTGTTAATTCGAAGCTGCGCTCTGCTGTGCGCGCTTGAGTGGCTAATGCAACCACCTTTTTGCTTTTACCTTTCTTAGCGAGCTGCTTGTCACGGGATATTTGTATTTGCATATCTAAATCGATATCTTGCCAGCCACAGCAGGTTCGTAAATAAAATTCAGGATAACCACCCTCTGGCAAATAGTCAGAGTGCCACCACGTAGTATGCCATCTCATCATACTAAACCAAGTGCTCTGCAGGTAATGACCGGGGTCATTCACAAAAGTAGGGGGTAGTGTTTGGTTTTGAAATTGGGTAATTAATTCAGCAATGGACATGCCAATATAATTTCCTTCAACGGGCTCACCCGCATCTTTTAAGAATCGCGATAGAAAACTAGGCATAAACCAGGTGTCGAGATTAATTATTTTCGTATAAGCTTCACCAATGATAGTTTCAGCAAGCCCCAAAAATACTTCCATTGCCTTTAATATATCTTCGGGCCATTCACCCTTTTTCAATCCAAAGGTTTTTACTTGTGGCTCAGCTAAGGCCATGACTTCAAATCCTGCCGCGTAGGTTAAAAAATGCACTTCAGCACCGGGATATTTGCGTTTAATATGTCTTACACTTGGCACGCCAATGCACGTGACATCACCTAACCCTAACATACGGATAATGAGTATTTTTTGTTTTGGAGAGTTGGCTTGAGTAGTCGCAACCATGCTACTTACCTCGAATTATCTTGTTGTTTTTGCATATAAGCTTGATACATAAGTTCGGCTCGATACCAATCCTCGGGCGTATCAATATCTTGGACTAAATGTCGCGGTAATATAATGGGAATACCGTGTTCAGAAAAAATCGATTTTGCGGAAAGATAGTCCTCGGTTCTGCCCCAATAAAACTGCCCAGCATCGTGATATGCTTCAGGTAAGTCTTGCGAGCGCTTAGCGATATCATTCTCAAAAGCAGGTACCGCAAAACCGTCTTTCATTAACAGCGCTCTTTGTATTGGAAACGCGAAGCTAGTAACAGAATATGCAAAACCTTTATCCGAATCACCGATCAGTGCCTGCAAACCTTGCTGTAGATATTCAGCTTGCAAAAAAGGAGCAGTTGCATAAATGGCGCAACAAAATTCAGGTTTACCTATGTTTTTGTTAACCCATTCAATGGCATGATTAGTCACATCTCGCGTACCAGTTATATCGTCTGATAATGAATCGGGCCGCATAAATGGCACTTGGGCACCATGCTGTTTGGCTATATTGGCAATAGCGGCGTCATCAGTTGACACAATAATATGCTCAAAAATTCCAGACTGCTTTGCTACTTCTATGGAGTATGCAATCAGTGGCAGACCTGCAAATTCTTTAATATTTTTCTTGGGAATGCGTTTACTTCCGCCGCGAGCAGGAATAATAGCGACGTTCATACTAATATCTCAGTCAATGCATCCACCACAACCTGTTGCTGCTGTTGCGTGAGGCTTGGATAAAGAGGCAGGGTTATTGCGCGTTCATAATAGCGTTCCGAACAAGGGAAATCGCCATACTTAAAGCCCAGTTGCTGATAGAACGGGTGTAAATGAATTGGAATATAATGCACATTTACGCCGATGCCCTTCTCGACTAGTTGTTCGTAAACGGCTTTTCTTGTCTTGCCTCGATTCGCATCATCATCTTGAGTTTTTAGCTCAATCACGAATATATGCCAACCGCTTTGATTATCGGTGTTTGTTTGCTGGGGCAGAATAAGTGGCAAATTAGCAAGTGCTTGAAAATAAAAATCTGCTTTTTGTTGTCTAGCTACAATGAAGTGATCTAGTTTTTTTAACTGCGATATACCCAGAGCAGCTTGCATATCACTTAGTCTGTAATTGTAGCCTAATGTGAGTTGTTGGTAGTACCAATCACCCGCTAACGATATTGCTGTTGTTTTAGCGTCAAACAAACGTTGATCGCGCGTGATACCATGCTTTGCATACAATGCGACATTTTGCGCTAATTCAGGATTATTAGTTAACACCGCACCACCTTCGGCGGTTGTTATAGACTTTACTGGGTGGAAGCTTAATACCGTCATATCAGCATATTCACAGCTACCAATTTTACGCCCATTATAAGAGCCACCAAGGCCATGCGCAGCATCTTCAATTAACACGATATCGAGGCCACGAAGTAAATCGGCAATGGCTTGCATGTCGCAACTGAAACCGGCGAAATGCACAACCACAATGGCTTTAGGCAAATGCCCGCTGTGTTTTGCAAACTTCAGCTTTGTCTCTAGTTTTTCAATATCGATGTTGCGAGTGTGTTTATCCATATCCACAAAATCAACCTGCGCAGCACAATAAAGCGCGCAATTTGCGGATGCAACAAATGAGTTTGGGGTCGTCCAAACGATATCACCTTGAGTAACGCCTGCCGCTAAACAAGCTACATGTAGACCAGAAGTTGCGCTATTTACCGCGGTGCAAAATTGTGCGCTGGTATAGTCACACAGGGCTTTTTCAAACTCAGGGACTTTACTTCCCTGGGTTAAAAAGTGGTTTTCCAACACGTCAACAACTGCGTCTATGTCGTCACCGCTGATGTCGTGTTTTCCATAGGGGATCATAGTTTCTGTTTGTCCATCTCTTTTAAATCATCGACAGTAAGAAAATGCTGATTCGTACCAGAATGATACTCAAACTTTTCACTTACCTTACTACCCGTTTCACCCAACTTATTTTTTGAGTAATCAATGGTTTTATCAAAAAATTTGATGGACGGCGTAATGACAAAATGATCATCGAATTCCAACGAGTGATGGGCCATTTCTTCAGGTACCATTACTTCATGTAATTTTTCGCCCGGTCTAATACCAATAAGCTCACATTCTCTAGTACCACTCATTGCTTCGACTAAATCTAAAATATGAACCGAAGGGATTTTAGGAACAAAAATTTCTCCGCCCTGCATCCTTTTAAAATTGGTGAGGACGAATTCTACGCCTTCATCTAGGGTAATCCAGAAACGCGTCATTTCTTGATGCGTTACTGGCAGTATAGTTTTACCCTGCGCTAGTAAATTACGATAAAACGGCACAACTGAGCCTCTTGATGCCACCACATTGCCGTATCTTACTACCGCAAACCTCGGGCCATCGGCACCGGCTATGTTATTCGCCGCGACAAACAATTTATCCGACGCCAACTTGGTGGCGCCATACAAATTAACCGGGTTAGCAGCTTTGTCAGTCGACAACGCAATAACGCGATGTACCTTAGCTTCAATACAAGCTTCAATGACGTTTTGCGCACCATTGATATTAGTTTTAATGCATTCGTTTGGATTGTACTCCGCCGCGGGTACTTGTTTTAAAGCTGCGGCATGAATAACGTAGTCAACACCGCGCATGGCAGTAAGGAGCCGACTTGCGTCTCGAACATCGCCAATAAAATAACGCATACAAGGGTCAGAAAACAGTTGCTGCATTTCATATTGCTTAAGTTCATCTCGGCTGTAAATAATCACTTTTTTAGGTTTATAGCTTGCTAAAATATGCGATACATAACGATGTCCGAAAGATCCCGTACCACCAGTTATTAATATAGTTTTATTATCAAACATTATTACTTTGCCTTTGTGTAGACACTAATATTAGATTCTACAACGCTTTGTGTTTGCCATATTTGGAATAATTCTACGACCTCAAATTGTCTATTAATCTTAAGACCACGAGAGTTGGCAGAGTCACAACAAGTGGCATTAGCCGTTAGCTGTTGAGCGTTTCGAGGTATTCCAATATACGTTTTATAATCGATGAACGTTGCTGCAGAGATACGCTCTACGATGTTACGTTCAATATATTTGTGCGCCTCTGACTCATCCTCTGTTGAAATTTTCACAGAGGACATCGATACATCACTTACGTTGGTATTTTCACTAGATGACTTTTCAGATGTGTCACTTTCGTATAGAACACCGGCTAAATTTTCAGTATTGTTAAATTCAGCTGCTTCATTGATTTTCAATGCATTTTTTAAGCCAACATCTGAAAAATCCAATTTTTCGATAAAAATTAAGTAGTCTTCGGTATCGTTTACATGTTTTATTGCCGATTCAAGATGCAGACTTAGCGGCGAGAATGGGATCCTTCCTTGCTTATAATCTGCGGTACTGCTCAACTCTAATACTTGTGGTAAAACCTGAAATGAAACCACTAGGTCCTTGAAGGATGTAACTTGCTCAAACCAAGCGGATTCGAATTCTCCCATCAAACAAACAAGCACATTACCTATGTAGCTATGTTGTTGCGCATGTTCGTCTCGTTTCTCAAGGCATGACGTTAAGCGTTGCCAGTCTTGTTTATTTTGAACACAAAATATAGCTGAGGGCTCTTTATAGGCTGAAGGCTCTTTATAAGCTGAAGGCTCTTTATAAGCTGAAGGCTCTTTATAAGCTGAAGGCTCTTTATAAGCTGAAGGCTCTTTATAAGCTGAAGGCTCTTTATAAGCTGAAGGCTCTTTATAAGCTGAAGGCTCTTGCAAATAATTGGTGGTGTTTTTGGTTGCTGTGTGAACGGAATAGACTATGGGGTAAATAGTGGTAAGGGTGTTTAGACAATCGCTTACCAAGTCGCTTAACTTTGGATCAAATGTAGTCACCGATATTTGACGGGTATCCTGTTTCTTTAACACCAGTCGCTCGCGTATAACTGGGAAGCTAGAAGAGGTATCAAATAATTTATTGGTGTTTTGCAACAACAATTTGACGTCGTCTAGTGTGTCAGTCCAAATTGCAATAGTTTGCTGCGCAACGTCTACGGCAATATTGATGTCCTGGTGCATTGCCGCTTTACTCAACACCGAATTGACATAATTCATGGTTCCATAAAAATAATAAAAGAACAATGAGTTGCCTTTCTTATAAGAATAAAATAAGAACTGCTTTTGTTTTTCAATAATACTGAATACATCGTCATGATTACTAATTGTGGTCTGCAACATGTTTTGCAGTTGACTAATTTCGTCTAGGACCAATTGGCTATCATATTTACTTTCGAATTCATCAATAAACGTATGGGCCGGCATTGTACAAAAACATGACTCCAGGTTTTGTAAAACATCTTGCTTTTGTTCAGAGGTACTCATCAATAAAATATTATCAATACTAAGCGCAGTGGCTCCTTCTATTCGAGCACCATCACTTGTATTGTAGCAATCAACTTTATGCGCAGCTAAAGCTTGTTCGATGATAGTTTTAGCCAGTTTAAATTCATACTTTGTACTTACCACGGGACGAAAATTACCTGGTACTAGCAACCCCGTATTATTTTCTTCTGTATATTTGTAAAGCTCTTTACCCTGCTGAGTATAGTAACCCGATTGCGATGAATGGTGTTTTTGGTTATCCACAAACCCCATATCAACGCCAAAAAAATAAAACTGATTAAAGCCTAGTTTTAAAAATAAATTTATGGCGAAGTTACTAACGGTAGGGAAGGAAAACTCCAGTGACTCAGCCTTATCGGCACCGATAACGTTAAGCGCAGAAACCGTCGCCGATTCCCCCTCTTTAAACGCAAATTTTACGTTTTTATATAAGTTACAAGTATCTGGGTGAATGCCATTGCAACTCAATAACGTAATTTGTTTAAGAAACTCAAGATCATCAACTCTATACGCCCAATCATAAGTTGCACGATTCAGCTCTATTTCGGCATGAAAGTCGGGCGTAATATTATTGCGTTGCAGTGCTTGCAATGACGTCCCGCAAGACACAATAATAGCACGCTCTTTAAGTTCTCTTATAGTTTCAATACTGTAGTCTAACGATGGTCCATTTCCTACAAAAATAATAGGCAACTCGCGTTGTTGGTCGCTGAGATATTGGCTTGGTTTTGCACGCAAAAATGGAATACTATTACGTAAAGCCTCTTTTGTGTGTTCAATCGCATAACATGCATGATCAAAATACTCACCCATCGCAACAACGATCTGTAATTGCTCTCTCAACTGCATAATGGATGCATTTAAAGCGGCATTATAATAGCCCTGATAAAAGAAAGTCTGGCTGAGAACATAAGGGCCGATATTATAAAACTGACCTAATAGATCGCGAAATAAATGACTGCCGTCATCACCAATATTAATATATAAATTGGCGCCCGACTCGTCGACTTTTTCTAGTATATTAGCCCAATCGATAGCAAACAAAGATGCATAGAAAAAATCTCTGTTTGGTTCACAAATGAAGAGTTTCTCAACCTCTTTGTGTTCAAATAAACTTTCTAACTGATATCCTGCACCCAATCCAAAAAGAATAAGAGATTTAATGGTATCGGGTAAGAATCCAGCTTCATCTTCTGCTTTTAACAACAATTGTTCAGTTTTTTTGACTAGTCGATAATGATAATAATGTTTTAACTTTTCACCTTTGTAGCCAAGGATAAGGCCATCTTTATTTGGAAATCGTTCAAAACTTTTATAATGATTATGGCCATCTTGTGCGGGATGATTACCATACAAACACGCGCCGTTATCACGGTTAAATAAATTAATCTGGTTGATTTTATTTTTAACCACCAACCACGTTTGTGGTTTGTAGTTGGCAAACTCTTCATGAATATTCGGATAATATTTTAGAAAAGCAGCTAAATTAGTTTGCAAGCGCGACTGCTCATTCGATACCACAGATAGTGTGTGAATATCTGGGCTGTCGAGCCAAGGGGGAGTATATTGGGTAAACTTACCTTGAATAGAAAATGGCGCACTAGCCACCTTCATTTCTTGCCACGATTGAGTTCGAAATGCGTGCATAACAGCGTCAAAGGTAGGCTCGTAATAATGTTGAAAGACCACCACGTCTTTCACGTCAACCTGCGCTGATAGTTCAGATAGGTCTTGTATAACGTTTTCGCCGCTCTTGCCTATTTGAAAGTACAAACTTGTGCCAGTTTGCATCACTTTTTCTAGCACACTTTGCCAGTCTTTTACCATACATGAACTTTTAAAGTATTGTCTTTCTGGCTCATAGATAATCACATGCTTGGCTGAGCAATGCTCAATCAACCAATCAATGTGGTGACCTAAGCCTAAACCTAAAACAACCAATACATCAGCATTTTTTGTTTTCATCTCAACAAATTTTGCATTAGTTTGGTATGCCTGCAGTACCTGTTCTGCATCATCACTATCCCAGGTTTCCTTAGCAAAAGGAGGTATAGGAGAAGAGCCCGACAAAGTCAGATAGGCAGAATACTGGGGCAATTGCTGACATTGCTCGGCAATTTCAGCTCGTGGAGCCTCACCATAAAGTGTCCGACCAAGTCCAAAATCAACAATGTTATATTCTTCATTCTGATTGCAAAATATAGAAACATTACTGCTGCTTATTGAATGTAGCTCATTAATTAAACTTGGAATGTATTTTGAGAAAGCAGATTTATTTTGCTTGTGAGTTTTTTCTATATGCGAGGCAGATCGTGCTTCAATTGCGTCCTGCATTTCTTCGTTTGAGTGAATATGAACACGGATATCATTCAACATAATTAGACTTCATCACTTATATTTTTTAACTGCTTTTAGTCCACGCACCAACCCGCTCAATTCAGACAATGAGTCAGCAAAAAGCGACTGCACGGCGGCTTGTAGTTTAGTATTAATGGGCAATTCAACTTCGGCGAATTGGTTGCGTTCAACGTCATTTAAGTTTTTGAGATGACTCTGGAGCAACTCGTCACGCTGAGTCACAAGCCTACGTAGTGCTTCGTCATCAACTTGGTCAGCCCCAAGCACCGCGCAAATTGATTGGTTTATCGCGCTAAGCGCCTGAGGCGTTAGCGCATGGGATAAATAGTCGTCTTTATTCACACTGATTGGCTTTTTCGACGTTGAATTTCGTATGCCTCTTGTTTTGCATCTTCTGGAATACTAGCCCAAGCCTTTTTTATTGGTAATAGCAGATTAATCACTTCATCTAATATCTGCAAGTTGTTTTGCACGTTAGCATCCAACAGCCTTGTTATCATAAACTCATACAGCGCATAGAGATTTTGTGCGAAATCGCCGCCAATATCTAAATCTAAGGTATCTCTTAAATTAAGTAAAATAGCGTTAACTCTGGACAAATGCTCAGCCTTCCCGGCAAAGTCTTTACGTTCCATACAACCTTTTGCATATGCCATGCGGTCGAGTGCACCCTGCATCAGCATCAATGTTAAGCGGTGCGGATCGGCACTTGCAATATCTTGTTTCAGACTGTCTTTTTTATATGCGTTTATACCTTTAAGCGCCATTCAGTTTTGTCTCCGAATAAAATAATAAAGCTGCTCAATATGAAGACACAGCTAGGAATAATTGTTTACAGCAATGAAAGCGTCAATTGAAGCGCTAAAACAAGCTGGCTAATAACGCTGAACTTGATTGTTGCAATCTTGCTACCGTTTGGTCTAAATTCAAATAGCGTCCACGCAATGTCTGTTCAAAACTAACTAAGCGTAATTCAAATGCCGCCCGGTCGTCTAAAAGCTGTTCGCGCTGATCTTTTGCTGCGGTCTCTCGGCTTGCTAAAATACCGCTTGATTTAGTGTATTGGTCGATAAAGTCATATAATTTATTGGCAATACCATCGTCAGCGGTGAATAGTTTGGATACCTCGTCAAAATTGTTTTCAAGCGCATCACTTAAACGGCTAGCGCCCGTGCCTAAACCAAAGTCACTGTTACCAATTTCGAGTTTACCTTCGCTGGTTAATTCGATACCAATTTGAAACAAGCCGCCGAGTGCAGATGCCGAAACAGAGCTACTTAAAATACTACCTAGACCTGCTTGAATGCCTCTAACGGTGAAGTCGCCAGCTAAAGCCCCGTCGTCTTCCAGATCGGATTCGCCATATTTTGTCAAAGAGCGGATTTCATCATTAAGGGAGTTATAGCTTTCGACAAATTCCTTAATTTTTTCGTCCAGGCCCTCTTCATCAAAACCGATAACCAAGGTTGAAGACTGAAACACATCGTTTGCATCTTTTTCTGAAACCGCTTTTGCGGTAAACGTCACATTTTGAATGGTATTTTTGAATTCGTTGCTATCACTTTGTACTGTAATACCATCAATAATAGCCTGTGAGTTTTGTGCCGTTTTAGTTGGCACTAAATAACTAGCAGTTTCAGTAGAATCAGTCGTAGCAATGCGATTAAGATCAGCGATATCGTTATCGTTTACGATAGAAAGATCGTTACCCTCGCCGGTTATGTTAGAACTAATAATTAATTTAGCGCCACCATCAGCGGTACCGGTATTAATAATGTTTGCGGTAATGCCAAAGTTATCTTCTGAATTATTAATTTGTTCACGAAGCTCAGCTAATGTTGCACCCGCCGTGACATTAATAGAAAAGGTATCGCCGGTGCCACCGATTTTGAAAGTAAGTGAACCCGCAGTGCCAGTCACTGTGTCACTTGACGCTGCAAAACCACCATCGACAGCGGCCGCAGATTCAATTCTACTTCCGCTTGCCAAACGCTCAACGGTAATCGCATATTCGCCTGTTAATGCACTGTTCGAGGCCTTGGCTGTGAATGGTTCGGTTTCTTCGGAGGGATTACGTATAGTCGGCTCGCGCCCAGTAAGTGCTTGGTCTTTGCGCAGTTCGTCAACTGAATCTTTAAATTCTGACAATTTGGATTTGATTTGTCCGAGACTTGAAATCTCGGACTCAATTCTTTCGTCTCGAGCATCGAGTCGAGCAGATTTTGGTCCACGCTCAGCTGCCAGTAATTGTGTTACCAGTCCTTCGAGGTCTAAACCTGAACCAACCCCTAACGATGAAATGCCCATATATTACCCCATTAATTAAGCCTGCCCTTTTAGTAGAATACCAACACTACTGCCAAATTCAGACTGTAATTCGTTTATTCGCCCTGCAAATTTTAGCACTTCCTCGGAAGGAATTTGCCGTATTACATCTCCAGATGCCGCATCTTTGACCGTCACTACGGGTCTATCCGACGCTTCATCTACTGAAAATGCTAGTTTCGTATTTCTACTTTGCAGAAACTCGCTAATGTCTAAAAGCGCTTTATTAAGTTCTAGAACGCTCCCCTCTCGTTGAGTACTATCGACCTCGCTAGTTATTGCTTGAGCACTTTCAGCGATTTTTGCTGCTATATTTTGCTCAGCATTAGCCTCAACATTAGCGTTAGATTTAGCATTCTGCGATTTTATTTCATCAGATGCGTCGCTTTTATCAATGCGCTCAAACACCGGCAATTCTGACGGCTTTACTAACTGACTAGCAACATTGTTGCCAGCTTGCGGGATTATTGTGTCCATTTTTAATTCCTTCTATGAAATGAGAGAAACAGTTGCACCAATATCTAGGTGAACCGCCTGTTAAACGCAACTTATAAGAAGCTTATATAACCTCTAAATTAACCTAGTAAAGACAACGCAGCTTGCGGTCTCTGATTAGCCTGAGTCAGCACAAGAATTGAAGCCTGTTGAATAATCTGATTTCGGGTAAGCTTTGCAGTTTCAGCAGCAAAGTCGGTGTCACGAATTTGACTTCTTGCACCGGCTAAATTCTCAGCAATGTTGGTCAAATTTCGAATAGTCGATTGAAAACGATTTTGCACAGCACCTAAGTCAGACCTCACGCCTCCCACAGCAGAAATGGCTGTGTCAATACTTACCAATGCCGCAGAAGCTTCACCAAAAGTGGCTACTGACAAATCACCAATACCTAAGCCTGTTGCACTAAAACCAGTGCCGCCAGCGATATTTGCTGCTGACAAATTGACGCTGATCGTTTGACCACTATTTGCACCGACCAAGAACGCGGCAGAATAAGACGCATCCAAGATACTCAAGTCATTGAATTTGGTATCAGTCGCTATTCGAGAAATCTCTGTTTTTAAAGCAGACACTTCTTTTTGCAATGCGGCTCGGTCAGAGGATGAATTAATACCGTTTTGTGATTGCACTGCTAATTGACGAATACGTTGCAAAGACGTTGTAGTTTCTGTTAAAGCACCTTCAGCAGTTTGAGTTATCGAAATAGCGTCGTTAGAGTTTCTTACCGCTTGATTCAGTCCTTGTATTTGACTTGTCATGCGATCTGAAATTTGCAGACCAGCAGCATCATCTGCCGCGCTATTAATTCTAAATCCAGATGACAAACGCTCGAAGGACTTATTCAGTGCTTGTTCTGATTGCCCTAGTTGTCTTTGCGCATTTAACGATGATACGTTGGTGTTTACAAAAATTGACATGCTACCTCCAATCAAAAAAGAGCGAGTACTACCCCCTCTTTCTCAAACCTATTTTCATGCTAACTTGGTTCACTAGGCCAAATTAACTACCTCGTCGCTTGACTGGTTCGACACAAAACCAAAAAAACGGTAGATTACCCCTCAACTAACTGTATCGGCAAAAACTATAGAACCTTTAGTTGTTATTCTAAAAAAATCATACTAATTACTTACTCGTTGAAAAATAACACTTTTTCAACACTTAAAAACCCAGTTTTTATATAAAGAACGCTACTTTAGGGAATCAAACTCCATTGGAATATCTCATTTCACTCAGTATTGTTGGTTATTGTTGTCTGTGTTTGTATTCATATTATGTGCTGAAAAATAAAACGGTCACGAAACAAAAGTATTTTCACATGGCTGTTACCTGGGGAGTGGTATTGACGCTGTTTGGGATATTCAGTGGTATTTTTATTTTGATCGCTATATTTAGTATAATTACGGAAGAGTGGGACAACACCTTTCTTCTTACTAAAACTCCAGTATTTATAGCTACCTACATCTCTTTTGTTATTTTTGCTAAATATAAAAAGTGCTATAAAGAAGCGTTTTTACAAAAGTCGAGGAGTCACTCTTAGTACTTTTCAAATCGAGGGTAAAGAGAGGAATTAAATATTCAATTGAAATTTTTATTTAGTTGGCACAGTACATGCTTATCGTTTAGTGTCGAGGTGAGAATCAATATGTTTTAACACTAAACTATTGGGAAGGAAAAAAGGTCGAGCCATAGGGCGGCCCGACCAACTTGCTCACGTTAGGAGTGGAGCAAAGCAGTTTCGTCGGCTTGCAGGATTGTAGAACAAGTTACTGGCCTCTCAACCTAAACTTCTATACTCTCAGTCTTGTAAGTCGGCATTTTATTTGGTGTATGTCGCAATTTCTAATTCAGTTTGTTAATTACACAACCCCTTTTCGGGTTATAAACGCGTCGTTCTATCACATTCCTCGTTAGCCTTTCGGCCGCCATCCATGGCAATATAAGCCTCTCAACGCTTTCCAATTAATTAAACTCTTATCAATATCTGGCTCATCAACGTTCAATGACATTAAGTTGCCGTTTCGGCTATTCATTGCCGCTTTAATTTACATTACAGTTAGTCGCAATGCGAATTTCACTAATAAACGGCTGACCATCAGTAAACAAAGTAATTCAAACATTAACGTCACCTTTTAATGGTTAATTATTTTAGCCCTGCAGTAGACTTAATGCAGCTTGAGGGCGCTGATTTGCCTGGCTTAAGATAGTTGTGCTCGCCTGTTGAATAATCTGGGCACGCGTCAATTCAGACGTTTCTTTGGCAAAGTCTGTGTCTCTTATTTGAGACCTCGCTGCTGACACATTTTCAGAAATGTTGGCCAAATTACGAATAGTCGACTGAAAACGGTTTTGCACCGCCCCTAAATCAGCTCTCGTTTCATTGACAACTTCAATCGCAGCGTCTAGTTGGCCTAATGCTCTTGAGGCATCGCCTGGCGTTGCAACGCTCAGCGTCGCGCTACCAAATAAACCTAAAGTGCCAAATCCATTGGGGCGAGAAACATTAACGTTAATGGTTTGGCCTGCATTTGCACCGACTAGGAAAGCTGATGAAAAACTGCCTGAAAGCACGTCAACGCCACCAAACTGGGTCGTTGTGGAAACACGACTCATTTCGAGTTTTAATGCTGACACTTCTTTTTGCAAGGCCGCACGGTCAGACGATGAATTAATACCGTTTTGTGACTGAATGGCTAAAACACGGATACGTTGTAACGCATTCGTTGTTTCTTGCAGCGCTCCCTCTACGGTTTGCGCTAATGAAATACCATCGTTGGCATTCCTCACAGCCTGGTCTAGGCCCTGAATTTGCGATGTCATGCGGTTTACGATTTGTAAGCCAGCAGCATCATCCTTTGCACTATTGATTCGAAAGCCCGAAGAAAGTCTTTCAAAAGAGGTATTTAAACTTGTTGATGTAGTTTGTAGTTGTCTTTGTGCATTCAATGCAGACACATTAGTATTGACAAATAAGCTCATGATAATCTCCTAACGATTTTCAAATAGTAAATTTTAATAATTAAGCGCGTTTATTATTATTTTTATGCGCATTTTCATTTTTGGCACACTTGGTGCATTACATAAATCAAGTCATGGACTGACTTATTTCATCAAGCAATCACTCGCCTGATGATGCAATTGCTGTAACAGAGCGAAAGCTCTAGCTGACTGACAGATATATGGTGTTCCAGACCTCTATACCTCTCACTACCTCCTGGCATCATTCCTGTCAGTCAGCAACTTCCAATTTCTCGGTTAAGTCAGTATTTTGGCGGTTATCACCCACACTTATTCCTCACAAATGTGCCTATCAATCTTTTTGAATCTGTTTTTTACCGTTTTATTCCGCGTTTGCTGCAAGGACTAAGTTTTTATCAACAAGACCGTCGGCAGAAAATCCGATTAGTAGAGACGAATTGATGGCAATCTATTGCCCCGAATTTGTACCAACTAAAAATATATACGAAAACTTGCCGCTAGAACTTTTAGCTCCTGCAAATTGATTGGTAGACGAAATACCATCATCGACGTTGCATAGCCCGGGTAATGACGACGTATTCATATTGATGAATAGACGCATGACTTTTTTCCTAACGATTTATTCATTTTAAATGGCGAACCTCTTCGGGTTACTGCTCATTCAGCATGTCGTTTTTTCAGCTTCAATGATTATTATTTTTTTTGTGTCTTTCGACTTTCATTGAGTCATGTGTTGGCGCTCTTTGGCGTTTAACAGCATGTTGCTTAGTAAACTGTTGTTTGTCTGACTATTGCTTAGTTAGATAACAACGAGCCAGAGTATTTATTGTTTTTATCTCCGTGCTTGAAATACTTATCGTGCAGATATGCAAAAAGCTTTAGCTATAAAACTAATTAATTTTGAAAGGAAGGAGGGATAGAGCGGGATAAACTACAAATAATTATACTTATCATATAGTTACAGCAATAAAAATAAAACATTAAAAATATAAGCGGCCAGGCAATGCCTGGCCTATCGCTCTTTGTGTGTCGAGAGTGAGCGGCTCTCTTCTGTTTGGATTGTGACGCTAGATACTACCTCCTGGCTACATTCCCCAAACAGTAGGGTCAGTGAGACTTAACCAAGAAGCTGTAGAGCGGCCTGAGGGCGCTGATTAGCCTGTGATAGTATGGTTGTGCTAGCCTGTTGGATAATCTGGTTACGTGTCAACTCAGCCGTTTCAGCCGCGAAGTCTGTGTCACGTATCTGGGATCTTGCACCCTGTACGTTCTCAGAAATGTTAGTTAAGTTACGGATAGTTGATTGGAACCGATTTGTTAATGCACCTAGGTCAGCTCTTGCGCCACCTATGCCAGAAATTGCCGCGTCAATTGCCACTAGAGCAGCAGAAGCGCCACCGAAACTGGATACCGATAAATCATCGATGCCTAGACCCGCTGTAGAGAAACCACTAATACCACCTAGGTTGCCACCTGAGAGGTTAACTGAAATCGTTTGTCCACTGTTTGCGCCTATTAGAAACGCAGCAGAGAAGTTACTATCCAACAAATTTACGTCGTTGAATTGTGTATCAGTCGAAATTCTTGAAATCTCTAATTTTAAAGCCGAAACTTCTTTCTGAAGTGCGGTTCTATCAGCAGAAGAGTTAATACCATTCTGTGACTGAACTGCTAACTGGCGGATTCTTTGTAAAGAACTGGTTGTTTCAGACAGGGCACCTTCAGCAGTTTGCGTCAATGAAATCGCATCATTTGCATTTCGAACAGCTTGGTTCAAGCCGTTGATTTGCGTAGTCATACGATCCGATATTTGCAAACCTGCAGCATCATCTGAAGCACGGTTAATACGGAAACCCGAAGATAAACGTTCGAACGAGGTGTTCAAACTGTTTGATGAATTCATTAATTGACGTTGAGCGTTCAACGCCGAAGTATTGGTATTTACGAACAAGGACATATGTCTCTCCTGCACTCTCAGTCCAGCGGCTTGCTGGTCCCCGGACGTGACTCCGGTGGTTTAATAACTACTTGTAGAACAATAACTATCTAAATGATAAGTTAATGTACTGGCTCTCTCGTAAAGGTTTATCGACAAGCGTTGAATTCCCTTTAGCTAAAAAATGCTTTTTTTCTATGTTTGCGGCAAATAATTGCCGCCCCTGCCGTCACAAACGAAAAAAAATAATAAAAATAATTTATTAAAACAAATAGATAAGAGCAATAAACGTGAATATAAATTGGCTTAAAAAAATATCTAATAAAAATCATCATAATGCGTTTACTGACTTGAATCGTTTAAATAACCTTCTGCTTTTATGTTTTCGCCGGGCAACAGATCACCATAGCAATGATGGCAGGATTGTTTTACAACGCCTTAACTTGCAAGGAAAATTAATTTCTCAAGATGAGTTTCAAATTGAAAACAGTGACTTACGCGATCCTAAAATATATATTTTAGAAAATAATAAGCTATTACTCACCGCTTTTGAGCGTAAAACCGAGGTAGATGAATTAGGTAATGAAAAGAAGACCGGTCAAAACACCTACTGGTATTGTGGCGATAATCTGCGGTGGGTGCACCAAGGCTTTTTTGCTGCGCCATTTCATTGGTGCTGGCGTTTAAGTTGGCACGACCAGTGTGTATTTAGTTTGGCTTATGCGCCTAAAACTGAAAGTTTACATTTATACAGGGGTTGTGAACTCGGCAAACTAAAAGCCTATCCTAATCCAGTGTTGTCAAAAGCTGAACATGACCTTGGTTACCCAAATGAAAGTGATTTATGCTTTGTGGATGAACAAGATGGTACGCACGCCATTGCTATCGTTCGCAGAGATGCAGATACGTATTCAACACAACTAGGTAAAAGTGTTACGCCGTTTAAAAAATGGCAATGGCAAGATTTGCCTGTGTATTTAGCTAGTCCACGTTTACTGTCATTGAATAAAAATACGCTGCTGATTGCTGCCCGCTATCAGCACAGTGAATTGACGTCACTAACACGAGAGCATAAACAGACAGTTGCGTATTTTGGTAGCGGCAATGAAGCACAAGATTATAATATCGGCGAATTAAAGACTGGTCTGTTTAAATTAAACAGACAAACTAAGCAACTTTCATTTTTAATGCCCCTACCCAGCGCTGAAGACAATGGCTACCCTGGTGTTGTCATCGACAATAAAGAGCTAAATGCAACGGGACTATGGATTAGTTATTATTCAACACCTGAATTAGGGAATACTCAGATTTATGTAGCTTACCTCGATAATTTATAGAGTCGGTGTTTAGTATTTAAAACTCTCCTAATTGTTGCAGAGCGCGTGGGTTGGTCAACACGATTTTTCCGTATCTGATATCAATAAGTTGCTGATTTTTCATTTCTTGTAATATTTTGTTAATTGTCTGCCTTGAAGAGTTCAACATGCCCGCCAGTGCTTCTTGTGAAATCGTAATTTCCTCATCTACCGGAACCTGTTTATTCAGATCGATTGGCGCGTCATTCGATTGATTGTTATCCATCCCGCTCCAGCCGTTTGATAACATAATTAAGCGCTTAGCTAGTCTTTGTTTAATCCCTAGCCCTGTCGTTTCATCTAATAATGAAAATATTGTGCGAATGCGTTGGCACAATTGTCGAATAAAATGAGGGTATAATTCTGGATGCTCAACTAACAATTGCTGAAAAGCGGCTGTTGGCAACATCAGCAAAGTAGATTCTGTTTGTGCAAACGAATCATGCGTTCTCGGCAAACCATCAAATAATGAAATTTCACCAAACCACGCTCCCGGTAAAAGCCACGTTAATACTAGTTCCTTGCCATTTTGATTCACATTGCTTACTTTAATCTTGCCTCTGAGCAAGCAAAACAAACCTTCTGCAGGCGCGTTCTTAACCAGTAATTGCTCACCCTTTTTTAACCTTTTAACTTTGCAAAGTAACACTAGTTTATCAATGACGACAGCAGGTAATGCTGCAAACCAAGGATTACTGGCGAGCTGTTGATAATAATTTTGTGATGGCATAATTAAGTCCCAATTGTCAAATAGGCGACAGTTCGATTTTATAGTATACGTTAACCTAGGGTTAATAAAAAAGACACCAAAAGGCGTTAAACAATGAGTTCAGTACAACAAAACGTGAGTGCACAAGAGTGGCAGGCTCGCATCGACTTAGCCGCGGCATATAGAATAATTGCTCATTACGGCTGGGACGATTTAGTTTTTACGCATATTTCAGCGCGCGTTCCTGGACCTGAACATCATTTTTTAATCAATCCCTACGGTATGATGTTCGACGAAGTAACTGCATCGAGTTTGGTAAAAGTCGATATTAATGGCGACAAGGTCATGCCATCAGAGTATGCGACTAACCCCGCTGGTTTTATTATTCATAGCGCCGTGCATGAGGCTCGCGATGATGCAAAATGTGTTATGCATCTGCATACTATTGAAGGTATTGCAGTATCGACACTTCAAGAGGGACTGCAAGCTTATAGTCAACAATCACTATTTGCTTTATCGTCATTGTCTTATCATGAATATGAAGGTGTTGCGTTAAACCCTGAGGAAAAAGTGCGTCTGGTCGCCGACTTAGGCGATACGTCGTTTATGATTTTGCGCAACCATGGCTTGCTTACCTGCGGCTCGTCGGTTGCTGACGCATTTACATCGATGTTTTTACTGCAACGTGCATGTGAAATTCAATTAAAAGCACAAGCGACTGGACAAGCGATGATTAAAATTCCAGATCAAATTTTAGCGGGAATACAAGCGCAGGCTAAACAAGTAACCCGCTCTGCTGGCGGGTCGTTAGCTTGGCCTGGTATCTTACGTAAATTGGATCGTGTTAATCCGGGTTACGCTAGTTAATATAATTAAACAGTGACAAATTAGCCACTCTGGGAAATGATTGAAACGCTGCTTGCAGCGCTGTTTCTTGCTTGGCAAATTCAGTCGACGCCTTTGCGTAGTCCACATCTTCAATACTAGAACGTGCGGACTGCAAAGAGATTTCACTATCTAAATTGGCTTCTTTTATCGACTGAGCGATATTCAATCGCCCACCAATAGAGGAAACTTCCAGAGACATTTTTTCCAAACCGTTATCTAAACCCACCAACGTATTGTCTATTGCATTCACAAAATCACCTTCCGAGATTGAATCTGAGGTTAATGCAATAAACATATCGTTTAGCGTTTCCGCTAAATTTTTCTTTTCCGGCCGATTCAGACTAACTTCCAAAGAATCGCCAGCGGTGCCGGTAAAATTCAGTTCCATACCCGCAAAACGGACGGGTTGGCCTGACTCAAAAGCTTGGGTAGAAACTACATTTCCAGTCCCTACATTCGTTATTGACACTTGATCACCTGGCAAAATTTCGAAACGATATTGATTATTCGTCGCATTCACAGGGTCAAAATTCTGCTTATGGAAGTTATCAAAAGTACCTTGCTCATCTATCTTTGCTGTTTCAACTGAAACACCAGAACTTTGTCCTGTTACGTCAAAATTTAAGCGTGCAAATACTTCTTGGAAAATGGATTTTCCGGATGAGGTACTTTGAATTTTGACACTATCTGAAATTTGTATTTGATTCTCGCCATCATCACCTAAAAATGAGACTTTATCGCCGGCAGCACTGGGATTAAATTCAAAGGCTTGACTGGATGATTGATAACCAGAAAATATATAGTCACCGCTGGCATTACGGGTATTCATCAAGTCTAAAACTTGATTACGAATTTGTTCAATTTCGGCGCCAATGGCTTTTCTATCTTCCAGCGCTAAAATCCCATTTCCCGATTGAACAGTAAGTACGCGCGCTCTGTTTATCACGTCATTAATGCTGCGAAGCGCCGTTTCTTGTTGTTCAAGTGAGCTTGACGTTAAATCATTATTGCGTTGGTATTGCGTGATTTTGTCCAATTCTTCGGTCAAGCGGATTACTTGAGCGGCACCTACAGGGTCATCACTCGGGCGTAGTAATTTTTTACCTGTTGCAAGTTGTTGCTGAATATCGACCAAATTACCTTGGTTTGTATCAATACTTCTTAAATTTTGATTGTAAATTAAATTTGTTGTTACTCGCATAATTTATTACCTTACTGCGTTCAATATGGTGTCGAACAACTCTTGTGCTGTACTCAATATTCTAGCTGCTGCTGCATATGATTGTTGAAATTGAATAAGGTTTGCAGCCTCCTCGTCTAAGCTAACTCCAGAAGTAGATTCAAACCAATCTGATGACTGAGTTTTCAATATTTTTGATGCCGCTAATTCAATTTGCCCATTGGCAGTTAACGCCCCAACGCTACCGACAATATTCGCATATGCTTCATTAAATGTGGCTTGGTTACCATTACTACCAATACTTTGTCGCACAGCATCTTCTTGTTGTAAACCGGCAAGGTCAACCGCGTTTCGATTGTCCGCTATACCATTAGTGTTGAAACTAATATCAAACGAATCACCCGCTTTTGGAATACCCTCCAAACTAAAATCGTAACCTGGATAGTCGTCAAGCGCAGCGAAGTCGGCAGGCCAAGGTGGCGCGCTTCCATTGTCTTTGGCTTGCTGCAATAAATTATTTAAATCAGTTACACCTGTCACGGTAGTAATAATGTTCGGTGGCGCTGCGTTATCTAGTACTTGAAATTCAGAAGCACTGGTAAACAAAACAGAGGCTGGAGCGCCAACGCTTGTGGGTAACTCTGTCGCACTTTGGATATTACCTAAACCATTGAAACCAGAGGCTTGCGAGTTAGACAATGTATTGTCAACATTGGTATTGCTAACCGTTACAGAAGCAATAGTGGCATCGCCCAGATTGGCTGCGTTAGTGTCAACTCTCAAGGGCTTGGCGAAAGCTAAATCTTCACCTCTAGTCGTGCTCAGTTCTAGGTCATTTGCAGCAGTTCGTAACGGTTGAAACAAAAATTCATCGCCAACGCCATAACTTGCGCCACTGGAGAATTCAATTTCAATCCCCCCCATAATTCTATTATAAGTGCCTTGCTGAGCGGTAACTGTGGTTATTTGTGTAATTGGATTGCCAGTTTCATCAAGCTGAGGAGTACCGTCGCTATTTATCGCCGAGACTTGCAAGTCAAATGTAGGCGGCGAGCCAGATGGACTGCTCAATACCTCAACTCGATAGTCTGTATTTGTGATATCGCCACCTGCACCGGGTGTGAAACGGCCTTTGATACCCAAACTTAAGTCGGAGTTCTCAGGGTAATTAATACCCCGAAATTCGGGTATCTTGAAGATATCACCGCCCAATTGTTGATCAAGATCCATGCCTTGTCGGTTTTGCGTATTGAACGCGTCTGCTAGTGCAACTGACAATTTTCCTAAATCGCGTTGTGAAGGCTCTAATATTTCTTCACGATATCTAAACAAACCACCTAATGAACCGCCTAACTTCTGCTCTTCAACATTCAAGGTGGTATTTGATTTTGGTGGTTCGTAGTTTGTCGACAACCTAAGTTGGGAATTTGTAAAGTCAGGTTCGCCGCCAGTCGCAAGCACGTTAAACGTGCCATCGGCTAATACTAACGATTCACCGGAGGTTAAATTGACAACTAAACCCAAATCGCTATTCGGGCTTGGGCGTGTTTCAATTGACATAAACTCGGCCAATTTACGAATAGCTAAATCTCTCTCGTTCATTAGCGCTGAAGGCGTATCAACATCACTCGAGTTACCGACAATTTGAATTGCTTTATTTAGGTTACCAATTTGTTTAATCAACGAATTTGCTGTGTTGACGCCATCGTCAATCTGCTGCTCAACTTCACGTCCTTTTACCGAGATAAAATCGCCAAGTGTATTAATTCGATTGACTAAACCTTGTGCTTGGCCTAATACCGAGCTACGAGACGTAATATTGGTCGGATCATCTGCTGCGGTTTGAATGGATGCGAAAAATCGAGTAATTGCACCAGAAACCGAATTAGCTTCACTCGCTAGCGCATTATCAAGGCTTTGTGCGCCGTTAAAAAATGCCTGTGCCTCGCCCACACTCGTGGTGTCTCTGCGTAACTGGTTCATGGCAAATTGACTCAACACACGGTCAGTAAAGCCTTGATTAACACCGCCTGTCGACATTGTTTTAAATTCAGTACGCTCCCGAACATAACCTTCAGTATTGATATTGGCAATGTTATTACTGGTTGTGTTTAGCAAGCGATTACTCGCGTTCACGCCAGTTTTAGCAATTGAAAATAAGTCTGCTGTTTTAATCATGGTATTAACTCACCCAAAATATCGCCATTGAGTACCGACATAACTTTGTCAGCATACTGAGGATCGGTTGCATAACCGGCTTCCTGCAATGCATTAAAATAGTCTTTAGGTGTTTCAGTTTTTTGAATAGCTTGTTCGTATCGCGGATTTGACTTAATAAAGTCAACGTAATCATCCATGGAGTGGGTAAACGAGCCATAACTTCTGAACGACGCCTGTTGTTTTTCTGGCACGTTGTTAACGAATTCCAATGTATCGATGGTCGCTTTTTCTCCATCCCAACGTTTGTCTGCTTTGATACCAAACAAATTGTGACTATTTTCGCCGTCTTTTTTATGGATAAGACTTTTACCCCAACCGGTTTCAACTGCTGCTTGTGCGATCATTGCTTTGGGATCTAAATTGAGTGCTTTTGCTGCTTCAACGGCATGTGGGTATAGTACTTTTACAAATTCTTGGGGAGATGCAAATGCAGCATCCTTAAAAGCCGTTTGTTTAAATTTGTCTGCTGAAACATTTTCGCTACTACTACCTAAGACCCTACTTTGTGCATTCTGAATTGCGGCAACATTGTGCCTATTCAGTGAGGATAAATCACCGTCTGAACGAACGACACCCGCAGGCATAACTCCGTTACCCGGATTCATCTGTTGCATAATCACCTCGGCAAGCCCTATGCTGCCATTTGCACTGAGGTCCGTTGCGATTTGCTTATCATGCATTTCACGATAAAATTTAACTTGTTCAGTATTAAAAGGACTGTCTTTATCTGCAAGCGCATCTTGTGCTTTACGCATAGACTTAAGCATCATTTGTACAAATATCGCCTCAAATTGTTTGGCAGCTTCTTCTAAAGCACCTTCGTCACCCGATTGGGCAGCTTCTCGCAATTTGTTAACACTACCCATGTCATGGTAGTTGCGCGACATCTCTAGTTTAGACTTAGTTACAGACGTTAAATCCATTAGATGATCACCAATTCACCTTGCAACGCACCCGCTTGACGGAGCGCTTCAAGTATTGCCATTAAATCACCTGGAGCCGCGCCAATTTCGTTAACAGCGCGCACCAATTGTTCCAAGCTGACACCAGGGTCAAATAAAAACATGCGACTATCATCAAGCTGCACATCAACGATAGATCGTGGTGTAATAACCGTATTACCATTTGCCAATGCGTTGGGTTGATCTACTTGTATATTTTCAGAAATAGTCACAGTGAGACCACCATGCGTAATGGCGGCAGGTAATAGCTTAACGTCCTGACCGATAACAATCGTACCTGTTCGGCTATTAATAACGACTCTTGCTGGTGCGGTTGCCGGTTGAAATTCAAAGTTTTCAATTGTAGCTAAGAAACCAACTCGCTGACCTCGGTCACGCGGAGCAATTACTTTTACAGATGCGGCGTCCATCGGCATTGCTATTGCAGTTGTGCCTGATCCGTCAGCACCTAGGCGACTATTAATAACGTCGGCCAATGCTTGAGCTGTGCTGAAATCAGGTGTATTTAAATTAAGTGTAAGGTAATCGTTTTGCATTAAACCAGAAGGAATTGCTCTTTCGACAATCGCCCCGTTTGCAATTCGACCAACGGTAGGCGTATTAGACACTATTCTTGACCCGTCATTGCCTTGCGCACCGAACCCACTGACCACCAAACTACCTTGAGCTACGGAATAAATCTCGCCATCTAAGCCGCGTAAAAAAGTGCGTAACAAAGTACCACCATTCAAACTAGACGCTTCACCAACTGAGGACACTGTCACATCAATCGTTTGTCCAGGCTTGGTGAATGCTGGTAGGGTCGCATGCACAACTACAGCCGCTACATTTTTGATTTTAGGCTTCACATTTGCATCAAGTGAAATACCAAAACTAGCTAACATGGTTCTAAAACTTTGCTCAGTGAAAGGACTCGTTTCCCCCGTTCCCGGAAGACCAACAACTAAGCCATAGCCAACCAATTGGTTGGCTCGGACGCCTTGAATGGTTGCTAAATCTTTAATCCGTTGAGCCTGTAATTTACATGGCGTCAACAGCAAACTTAGAATAACCGTAACAGATAAAAAAACAGATAATAACTTCATCATAAAATCCTAGAGTGGCCACCACGTTGAAGAGAAAAATTTAGTTAGCCAGCCTTTTTGTTGAGACTGAGCGAATGAGCCTTTGGCACTATATTGAATGCGAGCATTAGCTATTTTGGTTGACTGAATTTGGTTAGTCGGCGAAATATCAGCAGCACGAATAACACCAGTTAGGCGGATATATTCATCACCGTTATTGAGGGTCAACCATTTTTCGCCGCGAATAATTAAATTTTGATTGGGCAGTACTTCAACTACCGTCACTGAAATATTACCCGTGAGGCTGTTGCTTTGATTTGCTTGTGCATCGCCAGAAAAGTCACTGCTAGAATCAACGCCCAGTTGAATACTCTCTTTACCTATGTTGATGACGTTGCCACCTAAACCAATAATTGGGTTTACATCAACCGTTGACTCTTTACTCGAGGTTGTTCCAGCGGACTTTGACGCATTCGTGTTTTCACTTAATCGCACGGTAATAATATCGCCAACACGACGCGCTTTAACGTCTGAATACAAGCTATTTGCCATTGCTTTATTGAACAAACTGCCATCTTCAACTATTTCATCTCGCGTCATGATAGGCACCGCCGGCGCATAATATGGATCATTCGCAGTAACCGGTTTAACCGCCGTTGACTCACACCCTGTTAGGCTGCCGATGGCAAGAATAGAGAATGCAATTGATGAAAATAGTCTCATTAGTTTATTCCTAAAGTTGTTGTATAACTTGACCAAGCATTTGGTCAACTGAAGAAATGACTTTCGAGTTCATTTCATACAAACGTTGGCTTTCAATTAGATTTACCAGCTCTTCGGTCACGTTAACATTGGATGTTTCGAGTGTACCTTGAGACAATGTGCCTAAACCTTCTAAGCCCGGAACACCCTGAACTGGCGCACCAGAAACTGCCGTTTCAACATATAAGTTTTGGCCGATAGGCTGCAAACCCACTGGGTTGATAAAGTCAGCAAGGTTGATTTGACCCAAGACTTGTGGCGTCGCTTGTCCACGCAATTGTGCTGACACTTCACCGTCTTGCGAAATAGTGACTTGTTGAGCATCTTGTGGAAGAGTGATAACAGGCTGTAATACGAAACCAGCTCCTGGGGTCACAATATTGCCTTGATCATTCAGGGTAAATTGGCCATTACGTGTATAAGCCAAGCTACCGTCAGGTTGTTGGATTTCAAAAAAACCTCGGCCTTGAATAGAGAGATCCAATGCATTTTCTGTCGTGAGCAAGTTACCTTGCGTATGTGCTTTTTGCGTTGCCACTACTTTTGAACCTGCGCCTAACATTAAACCTGACGGCAATTCAGTATCAGCTGACGAGCGACCGCCCGGCTGGTTAATATTCTGATAGAGCAAACTTTCAAAAACGGCACGATCTTTTTTGAAGCCTATAGTGCTGGCGTTAGCCAAGTTATTCGAAACAACAGATACATCAGTTTGTGCTGCATCTAAACCTGTTTTGGCTATCCATAATGCTGGGTGCATAAAAACCTCCGCGAAAAATATTTCGCATATTTACTAATTTATTAAAGTATTCTAAGTAAAGAATTCGAGCTGCTGACCATTTGGTCTGCTTTCTTCATCAGTTTGACTTGCATTTCATAATGACGCTGCAAACTGATCATGCTAACCATCTCTTCTATCGCGTTTACGTTAGAGCCTTCGAGCATGCCAGAAGCCACGCCCACTGTAATATCTTGTGGCGCAAGGCTACCGTCTTTAAGATCAAACAAACCATCGGTGCGTCGTTTCATGGTCTCAATGGGTGGATTAACTAGTTTAAGCCGCCCTACTTCATCTATCTGATTTTCCGGCGCACCTTGCAATCGAGCAGAAATACGACCATCGTTACCAACAGTTATATTGCTGACCGGAGTAGGCAGAAATAAAGGGCCATTTTCGCCCATAACCAAATTGCCTTTGGAGTCTTGCAGGGCGCCTTCAACAGTCATTGTCAAACTACCACTGCGCGTATAAGCCTCCTCACCCTGGGGAGTTTGCACGGAAAACCAACCATCGCCTTGTACGGCAACGTCAAGTGACCGTCCCGTCGTCATTAACGGTCCATTTTCGTAGTTATTAGTCGGACTTTCGGTCATGCTAAACACACGAGACGGCAAACCAGCGCCGTATGACGGCATAGCTCGCGCTTGTTCTAACTGCGCTTTAAAGCCATTCGTTTGGGCATTAGCCAAATTGTTGGCGCGCACAGCGGTAGCAAGAAGGTCTTGCTTGGCGCCACTGGCTGCGATATAGAGCATTTTATCCATTGTATTCGACTCTTTTTTGACGTAAATAGATGTGAATACAATTTTATCTGCAAGGACAATGCCAAGGTTTGTTTGCAGCTCATTGTAGGTTGATTTGAGCCTCGCAAGCATGACTCCAGATCAGCCTTGCAACGTTTCCTGCCTGTTCAGTATTGCGACGTAGATTGAGACGCAGATTGAGGTTTCCTCAATGCTCTGGATTCGAAGAGAATACATAAAAAAGCCGACTATTACGTCGGCTAAGTATTTTGTTCAACTACTATCGTATGTTGAGTATCGTCTGATTAAGCTGGTTGTTGACCTCAAGCGCTCTTGAGTTCGCTTGGAAGTTACGCTGAGCAATAATCATATCAATCAACTCAGTGGTTAAGTTTACGTTAGCTTGTTCAAGCGCCGACGAGTTAATGTCACCGAATGTGCCGGTTGTCGCTTCACCCGCTAGCGCTTCGCCAGAAAGAATACTTTCTTTCCATTGCGTTCCGCTTTGCTGAGTTAGGCCTTGTTCATTTGAAAAGCGCACTAACGCTACACGTACGATAGGCTCAGATGTGCCGTTTGAGAAAGTAGCACGAACCAAACCATCAGCACCAATATCGATACCAGTGAGTCGACCTACCGGCAAACCATCTTGCTCAAGTGAAGTTACTTCAAACGCAGACGCGAATTGTGTTGGTTCATTTGGTGTCGCATTATTTCGATCCAAGTTAAAATCGATAGTAATCTGTTGCAGCGGAGAAGAGCCATTGCTCAGGATGTTAGCGCCTAGGGCTTCGGTCTGAAACTTAGAATTTAATTGTGGTAAACCATCCGCAGATTCAATGCCAATGAAGTCGCCGCCTTCACTAAATGAAATTTTCGCCGTCGACACAGCATTACCAGTATTCGTACCAACCGCATTTGTCGCCGTTGTAGGGTCAGAATCAGAACCGTCAGAGTTTGTTGCATCTACCAATTGATCATCCACTGCCGTCGCAACATACCATTCGTTGACTACCGCAGGATCGTTGTCTTTAATAAAGTAGTACGTCATAACGTGGCTATCACCCAACGAGTCGTAAATAGTGACCGAGGTTGCCGCGTTGTAAGTTAATGGATCGGTTGGGTCAAAGTCAGCTGCCACTTTAGCTTGGTCGCCTGCAGGCAAGTTAAACCGAACGTCAACTTCAGTTGTTTGCTGTGGTGAACCGGATGAATCAGGAATTCTTACAGGTACGGTTGTACTTAATGCAACTGACGCCGATGTACCGTCATTATTTACAGGGAAACCAAGTAAGTTGTCACCCGCAGAGTTAACCACAAAGTTATTTGAGTCTAACTTAAATTGACCAGCGCGAGTAAAGGAAAAATCACGCGAAGTAATTTCTGGAATGGTTGCAAAAAAACCGTTACCCGTAATGGCTAAATCCAATGAATTGTTGGTAAAACTTAAACTACCTTGAGAGAATTGCTGCGCGACTTCTTGTGTCAACGCACCGTCACCTACTTTGGTTTTACCTGAAGCTAAGAGAGAAGCGGCATAAACGTCGCCGAATTCTGCACGAGACTCCTTAAAACCAACAGTATTAACGTTTGCAATATTATTGGCGGTTGTGTCTAAGTCTTTTTGAGAGGCTGAGACACCACTGAGTGCAATATTAAATGACATGGGGAAAAACTCCTGTTAACTACCGATTTGGATAACGTCATCAAGCTTGATGCTAACGTCACCATCTAAATTAAGAATAACACCTTGGCCAGCACCAGTAAGACTAACGCTATCAACATGTCGATTTATGGCTGTTGGCAAAGATGCGGGTTCGCCGAGCACCTCACCCTGAACTTTGATGGCGTAATCACCTGCCGGCAATGGATTGCCGTCTTGGTCTGTGCCATCCCAATTAAACTCTATATTGCCCGGCGCAAGGGTGCCGACATTCATCGTACGTACCACTTCACCTTGGCTGTTTTGAATTGCTATTTTAGTATCTTTAGAAGTTTGTTCATTAATAATAACACCCTGAACTCCTTGGCCTGGTTCCGACATATGACCGATGTCGCCAGTAACTAGCACAGTCTGCCCAATAAGGCTGGATGCTTGTAACGCCTGGCTAGACGTCATTGAAGATGCAAAGTCACCAAATTTGGTATTCAACTGCGAAATACCATCTGCCATTGTAAACGACGTCATCTGTGCGACCAGTTGATCATTGTCAACCGGTTTTGTTGGATCTTGATTAGCCAACTGCTCGGTTAACAAGGCAAAGAAGTCCTCTTGTTTCAGCGTTTGCTCGGTCCCATCCGCTACCTTTACCTCCTCTTTTTTATTCCAATAGAGGTCAGTATTTAAACCGGTTTGATTAGTTTCTAATATATTCACTTAATTATCTCCGCTATAACTAACAACGTTAACCTAACTCTATTGACCTTGACCTAACTGCAATACACGTCTGAAGATACGTTTTGTTGTGTCTGCAATTTGTACATTTGTTTCGTAACCTTTAGATGCCGACAGCATGTCCGCCATTTCTTCTACGATGTTCACGTTCGGCTTGTATATATACCCATTCTCATCAGCAAGTGGGTTGCCCGGAGCATATTCCACCTGCAATGGTTTGGTACTTTCAACTATGCCAAGCACCTTCACACCTGCACCTTTGGTCATATCAGAGCTTGCTTGATCCAACGCTGCGGCAAATACGGGGTGGCGCGCCTTATATGTTTCTTCATAGCTACTACTGACAGAGTTAGCATTGGCGATGTTACTTGCCGTGGTATTTAAACGAACGCTTTCTGCGCCCATACCCGTGCTCGCTATTTTCATAATATTAAATAAACTCATTAACCTTGACCTCCGCCTAGTGCTTTTCTCATGCCTTTAATTTTGCCTGTCAAAATCATTATGCTGGCTTGGTAGCGCATACCATTTTCAAGAAAGTTATTTCTTTCAACCTGAGCATCAACAGTATTACCATCGCCGGTATCCGCCTGGTCAGGCACTCTAAATTCGATTTCTGCTTGCATTTGCGAGCGACCTGAAAGGTGTTTATCGTGAGTTTTAACCAAGCCGCCTTGGTCATACTGCGCACTTTTCATTGCCTTATTAAAGTCAATGTCTCGCGCTTTGTATCCCGGGGTATTTGCGTTTGCCAAATTACCAGAAATCACTTCCATTCTGTCACTGCGAACAGAAAGTGCTTTTTGATGAAATCCAACTAATCTGTCTAAACTAATGGCCATGTGTTTTGCTCAGTTACGAACCTACTTGCCAATACTGAGCAAATCGTGTGCCAATACATAGAATAAAACTAAAAGAAGTGTTTTTATCGCGAGGTGTAAAGACTAAACTTTACGGTAATACAAGCCTGTAGGCTGAGTAATCATTTTGAATTTATTACTAGCACCGCCTAATGATTCAGACGCACCAAGTAGCAAAGTACCTTCTGACTGCAAACAAGCGGAAATATCTTGCAGTATTACCGTTTTTCTTTCCGCATCAAAATAAATGAGTACGTTGCGGCAAAAAACGATATCAAATTTACCAAGAGCAGAAAAATTTGAGGTCAAGTTAAACTGGCGAAACGAAACCCACTTTTTGATATCTGAGTTAATTGTCATACTTTGATCAGGGTTGAGTGTAAAATAGCGGCGTTTTATATCATCAGTTAACCCTCTATTTAATGACAATGTTTCATACTTACCAGCGCTAGCCGTTTTTATCACGTCAGTTGATAGATCAGTACCAATGATTTCTATACCTCTATTAAAGGCACCTCTATTTACTTTTGAAAATTCAGCAATGGTCATAGCGATAGAATACGCCTCTTGACCGGTCGAGCTTGCCGCGCTCCAAACTCTTAATCTATCTTGCTTTTTTGCCAGCTGGGGTAATATGGTACTGCGCAGGATTTCGAAAGGGTAATTATCTCTAAACCAAAGAGTCTCATTGGTTGTCATCGCCTCGAGTGCAGCCTGAGTTAATACGAGGTCTCGCTGTGATATGATTTTTTGAATGAGACTGTCGATGTCACTGGTGGCAAAACGATGCATCAGTGGCACCATTCTGCTTTTCACTAGATACTGTTTTGTGTCACCTAGCACAATGCCGCTTTTTGAATGCAAAAAGTGGCAAAATTTTTCATAACATACTGCAGATAATTCTTTATTCACGCCGCATTATTTCGCTTTTAAGTCTGTACCCAACCATTTTTCAACGGCAGTGGCGAGTTCATCTGGATGGAATTTAGCGATAAAATCATCGGCGCCCACCTTCTTTACCATTGCCTGATTGAATACACCACTTAATGAAGTATGCAATACAACGTGCAATCGCGCTAATTCAGGGTTATTTTTAATTTCGGCTGTTAGTGTATAACCATCCATTACTGGCATTTCAATATCTGAAACAAGAATACCCACCCTATCAGTAACGTCGCCTGTTTCACCCGCAATTTCTTTGAGTCGATTCAGCGCCTCTAGACCATTTTTAGCCATTTCGATTTCCAAACCTAAGGGCGTTAATGCTTTTTTGACTTGATTTCTGGCGACGGAGGAATCATCAGCAATGAAAATCATTTTGCCTTTACTCGATGTCACATCTAAAGTCTCGGCTAAGTCCTCGCTGATGTCTGTCTTCAATGGCGATATTTCATTTAAAATCTTTTCGACGTCGAGAATTTCGATAAGCTCGCCTTCTATTTCTGTTACTGCCGTTAGGTAACTTGCTTTACCCGTACCTTTGGGTGGTGGCAGGATGGCGTCCCAATTAGTATTGATGATGCGCTCAACCGAGCCTACCAAAAAACCTTGAACAGAACGGTTATATTCCGCGATGATAATAAATCCGTTTTCCAAGTTTTCAATTCTGCGCCCGCCTGTTGCCAGACTTAAATCAATAATTGAGATTGTTTTGCCACGAATGTGAGCGATACCACGGACTAAGGAATTGAGTTTTGGTATTTGCGTTAATGGAGGGCATTGTAAAACTTCACGCACTTTAAATACGTTGATGCCAAATCGCTGTTTACCATTGAGTCTGAACAACAAAAGTTCGAGTCGGTTTTGCCCCACTAGCTGCGTTCGTTGATTGACCGAATCCATAATACTGGACATTCATTACCTCCAATTTCAGTTTAGGCATGATTGTTGCCTTATCTAATATACCGTATTAAAGAAGCACGTATAAGCGTTAAATGTGCCGAACTTTTGACACTCTCTTTACAGTGTTAGTTTTATTCACACCAATAAGAGACAAATAGGTAAAAGACAAATGCAAATAAACATAAGTAATTCGTTATCGACAGCATTGGGCATTGGCTTGACCTATTTTTTAATGATATTTACGACTGCCGCAAATGCATCTATTCACCAGACTATACAGCATCAAGCAGAGTTGTATGTCCAACAAAACGCATTTATTGACAATAGTGCGGATGTGAACATTCAAGCAGCCGAGGTTGATAGCAGGATACATATACCCGCGTGCAAGGCACCGTTTCAATTTGAGTCTTCTGATTCTAGTCTAAAACAATCGAACGTATCGGTAAAAGTGATCTGCCCAGATACAAACTGGTATCTTTTTACTTCCGTACAAGTAGAGCAAACAAAACCGGTGGTAGTTACATCAGAAACGATGAGTCCAGGTGCACTTTTAACTAAAAAAAATCTGTACATTGCCGATATCCCTATTAATAGACTCAGAGGGTCTACTTACAGCGATACTGAAAACCTAGTAGGGGCGAGGCTCAAGCGCAGAGTAAGGCCCGGCCAGATTATCAACGACGGGATGCTTTGCTTTGTTTGCAAAGGTGACAAAGTGACCATTATTGCGGTCGCTAGCGGTTTAAGTTTGAAGGTATCCGGTATTGCTCAACAAGACGGAAACTTAGGTGACACAATAAGAGTGCAGAACAGTGCATCTAAAAAAACTGTCTCTGCAACGGTATCAAGCACGAGCGAAGTGAGTATACAAATTTGACAAATAGAGATAAAATTTTGACGCTTTAGCGTTAAGTACGTGAGTACTAAGTAATATTTTAAGCAAAATCGGCAGAAAAAGTGATTTTATTTCACTTTCTTGCTAAAGTTAGTACATAAGAAGTCGATAACATCATTGAGGTGTTAAAGGTTCTGGAAAAAATTATGACTATTAATAATATAAACAACAATGTAAACAATAATATAAACAAGCCGCAAGTTGACGGGCAGAAGCTGGCACAACAGCAGACGCAAGGTCAATTGGCTGGTGCAAACACAGCACAAGCCGCTACGCAGTCCGCTGCGCCGCGTCAAGACTCTGTGTCATTAACGTCGTCTGCACAACAGCTTTCACAAGTGCAAAAGAAAAGCACTGAGGCACCAGTGAATCAAGAAAAAGTTGATAAACTGAAGAAAGCAATTGCGGATGGTGATTATAGAATAAATCCTGAAGTATTGGCGCAAAAAATTACCAAATTGGAATCTCAAATTTTCGGGAATGGAGTGTAAAATTTAGATGATGACTAGTTTATTAAGTGCAATTGATAAACAATCCGAGCAGTTAACTGCTTTAAAAGCATTATTGGAAAATGAGCTTCATCTGATCAGTTCCAGAGAACCTGAAACTTTAATGGCCTTGTTGAAGGACAAGGAAGAGTTGCTCACACGAATTGAAGATCAAGACAATTCTATATCTTCGTTATACGAGAAGGCAAAAGCGAACAACGAAAGTGTAGAAGAAGCTTTAGCAGCGATGGGGTGCTGTGACGAGATTATTCATGAGTGTAAATATTTGACGCAAATAAATGCTAAATCAGTTGAACAGGGTCAATTGCGCCTGACCCATCTTCGCAATCTTATGATGGACCTTCGCGCTCGCGAGTCGATGACCTATGACCGCAGTGGCAAAACCAAAGGCGATAGTGGGTCTAAAGGATACACTGCCTAGCCCGCCTTTGGCGCGTGACATAAATAGTTGACGCAATTAACGTTGCGCTTAACGGGTTGGTTAGCTTCACAAGCTATCTGAAAATCAGGCTAAACTATATTCCTAACGATTGAGTCCAAATCACTGTTACGTTAATACAGTCTGTAAATTAAAATACACCCAGTACGTCATGTAAACCCAGCACGTCATGTAAACCCAGCACGTCATGTAAACCCAGCTCGTCATGTAAACCCAGCACGTCATGTAAACCCAGCACGTTTAAAACAGTTTCTTGTTTAACGATTAATAAATATTAATAACGTTGGCATTGGCTTGCGCACAAAAAAACCAGCGCTAGAAGCTGGCTTTTTGTTTACTTAGGCTTAGATTAACACTGCTTAATAATAAGTCACTTTTCTAATTTTCTTTGGTTTTGCTGTCGACAGGTATATATCGTAAACGCGAGACATATCTAACTCGAGTTCAGTTGCATAAGTGTCCTCACCTACTGGATAGGATTTGAGTACTCTAGCCCCGCGGATGACACCTTCGACAGAACTCTTTAATTGATTGTTGGTTAAGATGAGGTTTGCTAACTCTTGCTCACCGTCAACTTTTTGGCCAAAAACCTGCTCTGCAAGTTCTCGATAGGCATCTAATTTAGATGCTTTTATCGCCATTAGTGTTTTTGTTGACTCATCACCGCCGAGTTGCGCTGAAATTGGAGCATAACCTACGGCGCTCAGTACCGGATAGCTTGCCGGTTCAATAGTTTCCCACTCTACATGCTTGGTAAACATCGAGCTACAGCCTGACAGGCCTAAGCAAGTAATAACTCCAACAGAAGCGACAATGACGCGTATTTTGTTCATCTTTGGCATATCCTACCTATCCATATTTGTATTGATTGCGCAGCTTATTAACTGCCCCATACATCAGTGCGTTTATTCAACGTGTGTCGATAGTAGAGTCAATGCAAAATATGCACCATTTATTTGAAAAATTAAAAGTGAAATGAAAAATCGAAACTGAATAGTATGGCACATAACTTGTATAGCTTTTAATATATAAAGCACCTACGTGCTGGTCACTGGATGATTAAATGTGTCACTAGTGAATTATCAAACAAGTCGAAAAGTGAATTAACCAATGAAATTTGTACACTATATATGTTACACCCTATTCTTAACCGCGTTAACATTTGGCCAAACAGCAAGCGCGGCATGGTTTTCAGCTACAGGGCAAGCTGCGATTTCACATGGTGATAAAACGGCAGCAAAACAACAAGCCACTGAAGAAGCCATCAAACAAGCATTACTTTTTGCAGGTGCGTCGGTCAGAAGCGTGCAACAAATGACTAACGGCCTATTGTTAGATGACCATTTAGAAATTCGCTCAAGTGGCGAAGTTAATGCATTAGAACTCATAGATGAAGTCTATTCGGATGGCTATGTGACGGTTTCTATTCGTGCGGATATCTTTTCACAAGAGTCTCAATGTTCAGCGGCAGATTATACCAAAAGATTAGCCACAACGTATTTCCCTATTCGCTATGGTTCGCAAGCAGCAGACGGACAGATACATAAATTAGGCGCTGCCGCAGCATTAAAACTTCAAGAAACATTTTCGCAAATAAGTACCGCCTTAACACTCAGTGAAGTCGAGCCATACACACTTAATTGGCATAATACCGACCAACAAATTCAAGCCACTAAATTAGCTCAAAAAACAGATGTGCAATATGTCCTCGCAGTAACGATAGATGATATTAGTGTTGAACGTGATCAAGCAAACGCGTTTAAATTTTGGAAAGGTGAAAAAGCAATTCGTAATTTTGCTTACACATTAACCTTATTAAACGGTGCGTCGGGTGCAGAACTAATGAGCAAACAATATCGTATTTCCGAGGCTTGGGAATTTGATATGACTCGTCAAGTAGATGTTAATTCAGACCAGTTTTGGCGCAGTAGTTATGGTAGAGCTGTGCTTAAAATCATGCAAAAGTCAGCAATAGACATACAAGAGTTTGCTGTTTGTGAACCGACTATGGGCAGAATTTTAGCAGTCGCCAATAATCAGTTACAAATAAACCTAGGCAAAAATCAAAAGGTAAAAGCAGGCGATACATTAACTTTATTCAGTGTAAAACAAATTAGAGACTCGTTCGGTCAAGAATATAGGCAGTTTGTTTTACACCCGACTTCCCTTGTGGTCACTCAAGTATTTGCCGAAACAGCTACAGTGACTAGCCGCGATCGCAGTCTTTTAGGAAATATCCAAGCAAACGACTATGTGGCGCGACAATAAGGTTTGTTACTCGCTTAGGTGATAAATAATATAAGCTAGTTCTGGTCGCACTTTTCGATAGCATAAGCCTTCATAAGAGAGGTCTCATCATTGAATTTAGTCACACTGGGAAAGGTTACGGTTGTTTTGCGAGGATTTTTCACGCAGAATAGCGGCGTAAGTTTTCCGCCCTTAGTTCAGCTGGATAGAACGATCCCCTCCTAAGGGATAAACATAGGTTCGAATCCTGTAGGGCGGACCATTTCACTTCTTTTTGACCCAATCCCGTTGTTACAAAGTTACTGTTATTGCGTGACTATGAATAGTGCTTTCCATTTACGCCGTTGCTTATCAGTTTTAACTTTTCGCAGATATTGCAAAATCGTATTTTAAGACAGTCGGATTGGCTTAGGATATTGGCAACTTATCGAATATACCAGCAACTGTGAGATAATCTGAGTATGCAAAATACTAAAAACGTTTTAGTCTGATTGGACGATGCCTACTGATGCTTTGGATGTGAATATAAATCCCATAGCAAGGTATTGGCCTTGCGATGAACAGCCTGATCGATTCAGGCCTAGCTAATCGGAGATGAGTCCCATGCTAACCGTAAAAGATGATTATTTAACACCTGAAGCCATTGCCGTGATAGAACGTGCTCGAGCCATTGCACCTCGTTTAGCAGAACGCGCTCGTGCAGCAGAAGATGCCGGCATCATACCACCTGAGACGATTGCAGAAATGCAAGAAGCTGGTTTTTTCCAAGTATTACAGCCCAAGCGCTGGGGTGGATACGAGATGGATCCAAGAGTCTTTTATATGGTACAAATGGAACTTGCAAAAGGTTGTATGGCTACCGCATGGATTTATGGCGTAGTAGGCGTTCATAATTGGCAACTCCCTTTATTCCCTGAACAAGCACAACGAGACGTGTGGGGCGACGATCCTAAGACGTTGACAGCGTCTACCTATATGCCTACAGGCAAAGCTGAGCCAGTTGAGGGTGGATACATTTTCAATGGTCACTGGAGTTGGAGTAGTGGTTCACTATATTGCGACTGGATTTTATTAGGCGGGCTCTTACCTAAAAAAGATGGCTCTGGCGAACTTGAACACTGTACGTTCTTATTACCTAAATCTGATTTTGAAATTGTTGATAACTTTGACGTGCTTGGTCTGCGCGCTACCGGTAGTCATGATATTCATGTGACGGATGCATTTGTACCCGAGTATCGTACTCATCGCACAAATGACCACAGCGATGCTGGTTGTTTAGGCCGTGAAACTAACCCAGGCTGGCTGTATAAAATTCCATTTACCCAAGTATTCCAGCGCGCTGTTTCTACTGCTTGCATAGGCGCTACCGAGGGTGCAGTAGAGAGATTCCGCGAGCGCTGTGCCACTTTTGTGGGTAAGCATGGTTCGAAAACAGCTGAAGACGTTAACTCGCAGCTTGCCGTCTCAGAGGCGATGATGGCCACAGATCAGCTTAAACTCGTGCTGTTACGCAACTTCCAACGTATTGTCGACTTTGCGCAAAGCGGAGAAAAAATGCCCGTTGAAGAGCGTCTATTGCAGCGCGCCCAGGCGGCTCAAGTACCAAAGTTATGTGCTGAATCAGTGAACGAAATTATGCGAGCATGCGCGGCGGGAGGTGTATTCAAATCTAATCCCATCGAGCGTACTTTCCGTGACTTGCATGTTGCACGCGGTCACATAGCTAATAATACCGACACCTATGCGCGTAGTCACGGTGCAGTAATGTTAGGGCTGCCTAACGCAGACGCGTTTGTTTAACTGAAAAGTTAGTGTATAAAAACGGTGCCATTTAGGCGCCGTTTTTAACAAGTAAAGCGTCGATATAAACCATACAGCCTCTAACGTTCATGTAACACCGTTATATTTAATAAGCGTTAGTAACCAATTTTATCATCTCGCTGTGGTTTATTTTTTGCAGCTTAAGCAAACATATTGTTATTTCCAGTTGTGTTGTCAATTGGCAAGCGCTAAGCAAGCATTTACCCTGCGAGTATTCTCACTCCTAATATTTAAGGAATTATCCAACCGCGCAATTGCTGACGCAGGACTAATGGGACGTAAAAAAGCCCAGAAGTTACGAGATACGGCGCAAGCCAATGGATGGCTAGAGCCACTTAATGATTTGCCTGATAACACGCAATTAGCCACGGTATTAAATGTCACCGTTCACACACCATCGTCAACTATTTCGTCAGTTATGCCCCATGCCGAAAAAGTGCAAATATGGATAGAGGACGGCGTTCAGGGCACCACCATTCATCAAAAATTAGTCAATAGCCATGGCTTTACCGGCAGCTATTGGGCGGTCAATCGCTACATAAAAAGTGTAATTGAACGCCAGCCTGGCAAGGTATCCACAGTAATGGAGTTTGATCCAGGTGATGCAGCGCAAGTAGACTTCGGTGCAGGCCCGCTTATAGTCGACACTCGAACAGGTGAGATGCGTAAAACATGGATTTTTATCATGACGCTGGCATGGAGTCGCCATATGTATGCTGAGTTTATATGGGACCAAAGTGTCGCCACATGGTTATCTTGCCATCGCCGCGCCTTTGAATGGTTCAACGGGGTACCCAAGCGGGTAATCATCGACAACCCCAAGTGCGCGATTACAAAAGCCTGCTACCACGACCCTGATGTCCAGCGGGCTTACGCAGAATGCGCCGAAGGGTATGGCTTCTTAATTGCACCGTGTCCAGTGCGAGATCCGCAGAAGAAAGGCCGTGTTGAATCTAACGTAAAGTATGTGAAAAATGCCTTCGTGCCGTTGCGCGAGTTCCGCAGCATGAGCGATGCCAATGCCCAGTTACGTGAATGGGTAATGGCGGTAGCGGGTAATCGTAATCACGGGACTACACGACGACAACCCCTAACCCAGTTCAAAGAACTAGAGCAATCCTTGCTAAAGCCATTGCCTGACACGCCACCCGAGCATGCGGTATGGGCAAAAGTCAAAGTACACGGTGATGGCCACGTACAGTTTGAGTTAGCAAGATACTCGGTGCCTTATCAGTTAATCCGCGAAACACTGTGGTTACGCGCCAGCGATACCAGTGTGCGGGTGTATCAAACACACGAACTCAAAGCCACTCATCCGCGTTTACGTCATAGTGGGGCGCGCTCCACATTGCCTGAGCATCAACCCCCTGCGGCGCAAGCCTACAACATGCAAGACCCCCAGTATTGTTTAACACAAGCTAAAAAGGTCGGCGAATACTGTCACTTGTTTATACAAAGACTGTTTGCCAGTCGCGTGCTTGATAACCTGCGCGCCGCACAAGGCGTGGTCGGCTTCGCTAAACGCTATGGTCATACTCGCCTAGAAAACGCCTGTGCACGGGCGCTTACGTTTGACAACGTGCGCTACAGCGCGATTAAGCAAATTCTTGAAAAAGGCCTTGATGAACTCCCCCATGAAACCAATGCCTTTGATAGCTTAAGCGACAGTTATACCGGCAAAGGCCGCTTTAATCGCGACCCCAATAAACTCATTCCTCATTAAACAAAGCCAAAATAAACAAGGAAACATCATGATAAACCCTATTCCAGAACTATCACCACTACTGAAACAATTACGTCTGTCAGGCATGACGGATTCACTGGCACAGCGCAATCGCGAAGCCATTGAACATCAAATGACGTATACCGACTTTTTAGCTTTACTAGTGCAAGATGAAGTCGCCAGACGTGACAATAAGAAATATGCAACACGGCTTCGCCGTGCAGGCTTCAAATCTAATAAAACGCTGGAGAGCTTCGACTTAAGCAATAACCTCAACCTGAATCGGGCTTACATAAAAGAGTTGGCAAGCTGCGGCTTTATGGATGAGAAAGTGCCTGTGCTGATTGCGGGTCCTTGTGGCACCGGCAAAAGCCATTTAGCGCAAGCATTAGGACACTGCGCCGTGCAAAAAGGCGTGGACGTGTTGTTCTTTACCCAAGCCAAACTGCTCGCCAATTTATATGCAGCCCGTGCCACTGGTAGCTATGAAAAGCGCTTCCAAACACTGGCAAAAGTACCGTTACTCATCATTGACGACTTCGGCTTAAAACCACTTAAATCACCACAAGATGAAGACTTACATGACTTAATTGATGAGCGTTATGAACAGCACTCTACCATCATTACCAGTAACTTAGACTTCACTGAATGGGGAGACGCCTTCCCCAATAAATTACTCGGGGCGGCTACCTTAGACAGGCTTCGCCACAATGCTTATCGACTCATATTAGAAGGGGAAAGTTATCGAAAATTAAGGCCTGAAAACGGCAGCAGAAAACAACAAACTGGACTCACTGCAAAAAGCAGTCAATAATCAACTTGTTTGAGGGCTAAAAAGGGCATGTTTAAGTGGCTCCATTAGCCGCAAATGGGTGGCGCCTTTAGGGTGCAAATTGACACTTCTTTGAGGATGATACCGTAACGAATGGAAATAATGAGATCAGGGTCTGTTTGTTTCAGTTTTTCAATGCCCTCTGGTGTATTTATATTGTTGAGTATCGATACAGGTGAGCATAGTTGCTGAGACAGTCCCTCAAAGCTTTTGAATTTAGCCTTATGTCGTAATTCGCCATCTAATAATACCGATAGTCTGTCATTAAACAGTTGTTGCTCAATGACCTTTAACGACAACAATGGCGCTGGCTTATTGGCGTTACTACCTACCTGTGAAGACAAAAACAGGCTAACTTGATCATTTGCAAGCAACGGCAACAGCATATTAATTGCATAATTGCTGGCAATATCTTGATTGGCTAATATAGTAATTTTCATTATTGAGCGTCCTGTAAGCGCCTACGTGTCTCGAACCAAATATTTAGGTAATTGCCCGCAAATATAATGATGGCACCAACGAAAACCCAGACATCGATAGCCTCGTTATAGATCACCATTGCCGCAACAGCGATGATTGGTAAACGGACAAAATCAAGCGGGGCAACAACGGTTGCAGGCGCGATGGTCAGCGCTTTGGTGATACAGAAATGTGCCAGTAATCCGCAACAGGCAACCAGTCCTAACAAAGGTGTATCGGCGGCACTAGGCAGTGCGATATCGCCATCGTATCCGGCTGAAACCAAACCAAAAATGAGCTGTAGCCCGCATAGATAGAGCATTATCGCTGCAATATTCTCGGTCCGAGTAAGGCGTTTGGTGAACACGTAAGTAAGCGCAAAGAAAATCGCACACGATGCGGCAGCCAGAATACCCGGATGCAGATTTCCTATATCAGGACGCGCGACAATCAGAATACCGACAAATCCCATCAGCGCTGCTATTACGCGTATCAATGTGAGGCGTTCCCCCAACAACAACGCCGACAGCAAAATAACCCATAATGGTGTGGTGAATTCAAGTGCAAAAACCTGCGCCAACGGGATCGCTGTCAACGCATAGAACCAAAGGTTCTGGCCGGTGAAATGAAACGCATTCCGAAGCAGATGAGTGCGCCAAGCACGGATACCAATCTCGCGGTACGCACCCGTTGCATAGGCAAAAACCAGCACGATGATCAAACCTATCGCCGAACGGTACAACATGATCTCGAAGGTATCAAAACCACTACCAAGTTCGCGTCCAGCAATAGCCATAGCGGTAAAGCTGAATATTGCTCCAAGCATCCACAAAGCGGCTTGCAGAGTATAACTCATAACATACCGTGGATATTAAATAGGCATAACACACTTTTGATTTTATTAAGCACTGCAGGAGTCTCAACTAATAAAGGAGTCTCAACTAATAAAGGAGTCTCAACTAATAAAGGAGTCTCAACTAATAAAGGAGTCTCAACTAATAAAGAAGTCATGGACATGGAATGCCCTGATGCGCTTTTGTTTTCATTGCAAACCGAGAGTCAACGTCATTCCAAAACATATTAGCGATAGAAGTATTAATTTCGAGTACAGGAAGAGTAAACGATGTTCCTGTTCTATTCAACTGACTACTCAGCAGTATTCGATAGTCGATTAACCACATTATCTTTTAAATTATTAAAAGTATAAGTAGCTCCATCTCATAGTTAAAATCTCTAAACTGCAGCATAGTTGTAAATTATATTATACAAATCTTTTATGGTGTATTATTATTTTAGACTCAAGAGAATTTGACATAAAATGAAAACGGATACGACTAAGACCGCATTTGACCTGATAAAATCATCGTATATCAATTACAAAAAAATTAGCTTTTACGCTGGTGTTTTAGCCATTCCAACTTTGCTTTTGGTTGTAAGTATAAGTTTCTGGTTGAGTAATAAATTAGAAAAGGCTGGCGATTGGGTCACGCATACTAATGAAGTTCAAGCATCCCTTGCAAAAGTACTTTTTGCACTAGGCGAAGCGGAGACGGGCCAACGTGGTTACCTTCTGACGGGCAACAAAAGCTATCTTGCGCCTCATACGCAATCCACTGCTCGATTAAAGAATGTATTAAGTAGACTTCAAGCACTAACCGTTGACAATATCGAACAGCAGCAAAGATTGAAGGAAATTAATCCTCTTATACATAAAAAATTAAATGAATTAGAAGAAACCATTGCTTTAGTAAAGGATCAACGCAATCAAGAGGCGCTCGACATCGTTATCAGAGGCAAAGGCAAAAAGCTTATGGAGCAGATTGCCGCTATAATTGATGACATGATAAAAGAAGAATCGGCACTTCTAGTCGTTAGAATACAAACTTTAGATACATTCAAATTCGTTATCCTCGTCACTCAAGTGATTGGATTCCTTATTCTTATCCTAATTGGTGCACTTACATTTTTAAAAGTTCGAGGGTTAGTTTTACAGCAAATTAAGCTAGACGAAGAATTAGTCATTGTTAACGAAGAACTTGTGTTTCAAAACGCGGAGAAAGACAAACAAGCAAATGAATTAATGCTTGCTGCCAGTGTATTCACTCATGCCTTAGAAGGTATTATCATTACCGATAATTTGACTAATATCATCGACATTAACAAAGCATTTACTGAAATTAGTGGTTATTCGCGAGAGGAAGTAATCGGTCAATCCACTCGTTTCCTCTATGCAGACATACATCCACCTAAGTTCTATGCTGCTATGTGGCAAATAATTAATGACACTGACCAATGGATTGGCGAAGTCTGGGCTCGTCGTAAAAATGGCAACGAATATGTCGCATACGTGACCATTAGTGCAGTTAGAAATGCTGTTGGCGAAGCAACTCATTATGTCGCATTATTTAGTGACATTACTCAGCAACGAAATCATCAAAGTCAACTTGAACAGATGGCTCATTATGATAGCTTAACTAAGCTACCGAATCGTGCATTACTCGCCGACCGTCTAAACCAATCCATGCTGCAATGCAGGCGCAATCAAAAATCACTAGCTGTCGCATTTATGGATTTGGATGGCTTTAAATATGTCAATGATACGTATGGTCATACTGTAGGTGATGAGCTACTCATTATAGTCTCTGCGCTAATGAAAGGTGCATTACGTGAGGTTGATACACTCGCCCGTATTGGTGGTGATGAATTTGTCGCTATATTACCCAATTTAGCCACCAATGAAGCTTATAAGAAGACATTAGAACGACTACTACGTGCAGTCTCTGAGCCTATATCTGTGGGTGACTTAATATTAAAAATATCAGTTAGTATAGGGGTCACCCTCTCACCTCAAGATGACGCGCAAGCAGATATACTCATTCGACATGCCGACCAGGCTATGTATCTAGCAAAACAAGCGGGTAAGAATTGTTATCGCTTGTTTGACAGCGCTCACGATGATGCTGTCAGCAGTAAACAGGAAACTATCGAACAGATTAGAAAAGCATACAATAACAGTGAATTCATTTTACACTATCAACCAAAAGTAAATATGTCTACCGGTGAAGTGGTTGGAGTCGAAGCGTTGATCCGTTGGCAACATCCCGAACGCGGTTTAGTCTCGCCATTAGATTTTTTACCGAGCATAGAAAACCACATCATTAGCCTCGATATAGGTGAATGGGTCATCGATACAGCACTGAGCCAAATAAACCAGTGGCAGAGAATGGGGATAGCGCTTCCTATTAGTGTGAATATTAGTGCTCATCAACTCCAGCAAGCAAACTTTGTAGAGCGTTTGGCAATATTATTGGCCGCACACCCTGATGTCTCAGCGCATCTGTTAGAGTTAGAAATATTAGAAACCAGTGCATTTAATGACATCGACTATATTATAACGACGATGCAAGCTTGCATTGAACTTGGTGTGAATTTTGCCCTTGATGATTTTGGTACCGGCTATTCTTCTCTTACTTATCTCAAACGTCTACCAGCCAGCTTAATTAAAATTGACCAGAGTTTCGTAAGGCACATGCTCACTGACGCTGATGACCTAGCTATTGTTCGGGGCGTCATCAGTTTAGCTAAAGCCTTCAGTCTTGAGGTAATTGCTGAAGGGGTAGAAACCAATGAGCATAGTATTGCATTATTGCAACTAGGCTGTGAATTAGCACAAGGCTACGGCATTGCAAAGCCTATGCTTGCAAGTGAGTTTCCGGCATGGCTAGGAAATTGGAGGCCTGTTTTAGATTGACTACTATATAGCCCCGTGCTGTGTAGTCCACTTCTCAGTATGTTTGATGATCTAAACATCCGTTACCGCAGTAAAAATTCTAGCTATAAATAAATAAAAAAAATCACCAAATTATGGAAACGATTTTAAATATTGTGCGTGATTATGGTTTATTAAGTTACGTTATTCTTTTTTCTTATTGCGCATTAAAAAGTGGGTCCTTGCCATTATTGGCTGGCATTGCTGCCCATCTAGGAGCGCTTAACTTGGCTCTAGTTGTTACCGCCGTTTTTTTTGGCGGCTATTTAGGTGACGAGTTACGTTTTTATTTAGGTAGAAAATACGGAGTTGAGAACCTTTCATCAAGTCCGCGATATCAACAATCTCTGCATACCGCCAAGTTGTTACTGGACCGCTTTGGCAAAGTGTATATTTTCCTATATCGTTATCCCAAGGGTATGCGAACTATTGGTTCACTGCCGGTAGCGTTAACTGATATGTCGTGGCGCGTATTCACATTACTTAATTTTGCTTCAGCAATTACTTGGACCATTGCGTTGGTTGGTACCGGCTTTCTGTTTGGTTCTGCACTTGAAGATATTATAGGTGATAACTGGGGGCTGTTCAGCGTGGCATTGCTTGCTGCGTTTATGATCTTAACCTATCTAGCTTGGCGACAAGTTAGAGCGTTAGCCAAAGAAGCGCCCAAAAAGGAAGGAGTCGATAATAGAGGATAAATTTCTATACTTACTCGCGGCCCAGATGGCGCGGTGATAAAAGGCTGGCTGGACTTAGTGCAAACCATTAACGTATAAGCGCCAAACAATCAACGACAATCAACGAGGTTTTCATATGTCACATTCTCTTCCCAACGATCTTTCGTTTTTTGCAGAGATGAATGACGTTAAGCCGTTATCTCGTAATGACAAAGTGACGTTAACTAACAAAACCATCGAAACGCTGGCACAGAGACTCAAGCGTGAAGCACTAATTGCTGAAGTTGAAAAGGATGACAATGGATTAACTATTGAAAAAATTGAACCTATTGACCCTCACGATTTCATCGAATACAAACAAGACGGCGTGCAACACGGTGTTTATAAAAACTTAAGGTTGGGCAAATATCAAATCGACGTTACGTTCAATATGACACAGATGAAATTTGATGAAGCGCGTTTAGGCCTATATAAATGCATAAAAGAATGTCACCAACAAGGTATTAGAACCTTATTAGTGCAACACGGGATGGGCTTAAAAAGTAAACCCTTCCCCGGGTTTTTAAAGAGCTATGTTAATCAATGGCTCAGACAAATTGATATGGTTATTGCTTTTCATACGGCCCTAAAACAGCATGGCGGGTTATCGTCGGTATACGTTTTGATAAAAAAACATCCAGACCAAAAACTGATTAATCGGGAAAGAAACCGACGCGTCGGCTAACCAACAAATACGCGCGCGTTTCTGAACATTCGCATCCAAGGACCATCTTCTTTCCATTCCTCAGGGTGCCATGAGTTACTAACCGTTCTAAACACACGTTCTGGATGCGGCATCATAATAGTGCTGCGACCATCTGAGGATGTTAAACCGGTAATGCCTTGCTCTGACCCATTTGGATTTGCCGGATAGTTATTTGTTACACGCCCGAAGTTATCCAAATATCGCAACGCAATCTGGTGCTCATTTTTCAATGCGGACATTTGATTGTGCAAAGTAAACTCGGCACGACCTTCACCATGAGAAACCGCAATGGGCATGCGAGAGCCTTGCATTCCTGCCAATAAGACCGATGGCGAGTCAGCAACTTCAACCATAGCGACACGCGCTTCAAAACGTTCAGATTGATTGGTAACAAAATGCGGCCATTGCTGAGCACCTGGTATTAATGATTTCAAATTAGATAACATCTGACAGCCGTTACATACGCCTAACGAAAAGGTAGTGTTGCGTTCAAAAAAACGTTGGAAAGTAGCTTTAACTTGCTCATTAAACAAAATTGATTTGGCCCATCCCTCCCCCGCACCTAGTACGTCACCGTAACTAAAACCACCACAGGCAACCAAGCCTGCAAAATTATCTAGGTTTCGTCCAGCCAACATATCGCTCATGTGCACATCAATTGGGGTAAAACCCGCACGATGGAATGCAGCAGCCATTTCAACATGTGAATTGACGCCTTGTTCACGTAATATTGCTATTTCAGGTTTAGCGCCTACGTTTATAAATGGTGCTGAAACATCTTTATTTACATCGAACTTAAGAAAACTGTGTAACCCTGGATTTGTTGGGTCACTTTTAGCATCGTGTTCTTGTTTAGCACAAGCCGGATTATCGCGCAGCGTTTGCATCGCAAAAGTAGTACTTGACCAAAGTTGGCGATAATAAGTGCGAGTGTTTCTTACAACGCATTTACCTGCATTTAAGAAACAAATTTCATCATTCTCAGACACCGTGCCAATAGTATGTATCAAGTGGTTTAATTCGTGTTTTTTAGCTAGCGCTAACACCGCTTCTTTAGCACTCTCACTTACTTGAATTACGGCGCCCAATTCTTCACTAAATAGAATAGAGGCAACGTCATTACCTAAACCTGTAATATCAATTTCTACACCGGCGTTACCAGCAAAAGCCATTTCATTAATAGTCACAAACAATCCGCCATCAGAGCGGTCGTGGTAAGCACTAATCAGTTCTTTTTCTACCAGTTCTTGCATAAATAAGTAAAACGACTTTAATTGCTGAGCAGAATCAACATCAGGCGTGGTTTGACCTAGTTTACCGTACACTTGAGCCAAACACGAACCACCCATACGATTTTGTTTATTACCTAAGTCGATTAACAATAAACTGCCGCCATCCATTTGACGTAGTTGTGGGGTAATCGTTTTACGCACATCTTTTACTGCGCCGAACGCGGTAATTACTAACGATAGTGGAGAGGTTACGGCCTTGTCTTCGCCATTTTCTTGCCATGCCGTTTTCATCGACATTGAATCTTTTCCAACCGGGATAGTTAACCCAAGTTCAGGACATAACTCTTCACCTATTGCTTTCACTGCTGCATATAGTCCGGCATCTTCACCAGGGTGATTAGAGGCCGACATCCAGTTTGCAGACAATTTAATGCGCTTAATATCACCAATATTTGTACCTGCAATATTAGTCAACGACTCCGCTACGGCCAAACGTGCCGACGCTGCATGATTTAGCAGTGCCACTGGTGTGCGTTCACCAATTGACATCGCTTCGCCATGGTAAGTGTCAAATGCAGAGGTGGTCACTGCCACATCCGATACCGGTACTTGCCAAGGACCTACCATTTGATCGCGCGCCACCATGCCGGTAACGGAACGGTCACCAATGGTGATAAGGAATGTCTTGTCAGCTACGGTGGGTAACTGTAAAACTCGTGTTATCGCATCTTCAACGTCAATTACAATAGTATCAAATACATCGCCCTTGGCAGTTGAGGAAACCACATTTTTACTCATTTTAGGAGGTTTACCGAGCAAGACATCCAGTGGCATATCGATTGGTTTGTTACCAAATTTTTGGTCGGTTAAAGTTAATTGTTGTTCACGCGTTGCTTCACCTACAACTGCAAAAGGTGCTCTTTCACGAAGACAAATGGCTTCAAACACCGCAAGATTTTGAGGAGCTACCGACATTACGTAGCGTTCTTGGGATTCATTACACCAAATTTCCAACGGAGACATGCCTGGCTCATCATTTGGCACATTACGCAGTTCAAATACGCCGCCACGTTCAGCATCATTAACTAACTCAGGGAAGGCGTTAGATAGACCGCCTGCGCCCACGTCGTGAATAAATTGAATAGGATTGTCATCACCTAATTGCCAACACTTGTCGATAACTTCTTGGCAACGTCTTTCCATTTCTGGGTTTTCGCGCTGCACAGAAGCAAAATCAAGATCAGCATTACTTTCACCAGAGGCGACTGAAGACGCTGCTCCACCGCCAAGCCCGATATTCATTGCTGGCCCGCCCAATGCTATTAGCTTTGCACCAACCGTTATCTCGGCTTTTTGGATATGATCTTTTTTTATGTTACCTAGTCCACCGGCCAACATAATAGGCTTGTGATAACCGCGTACTTCTTCGCCATTAAAACTGTCCACTTTTTGTTCGAATGTTCTAAAGTAACCCAATATATTTGGACGACCGAATTCATTATTAAATGCCGCGCCACCTAGCGGGCCTTCTAACATTATATCCAGTGCTGTTACAATACGTGCTGGCTTACCATAGGCAACTTCCCAAGGTTGTGGGAGCGTTGGAATATTAAGGTTCGATACCGTAAAACCCACTAAGCCCGCTTTTGGTTTCGAACCGCGTCCGGTTGCACCCTCATCTCTAATTTCGCCACCTGAGCCTGTTGCTGCGCCAGCAAACGGCGATATGGCGGTTGGATGGTTATGCGTTTCAACCTTCATTAAAATATCAATATCTTGATGATGATAATCGTAGGCTTGAGTTTTTGCGTCGGGATAAAAACGACCCGCTTTCCAGCCTTCCATAACAGCGGCGTTATCTTTATAGGCGCTGTGTACATAGTCACTCGACACCTCAAACGTATTTTTGATCATTTTGAACAGCGATTTGGGCTGAACCGCACCATCGATTGTCCAATCAGCATTAAATATTTTATGCCGGCAATGTTCACTGTTAGCTTGCGCAAACATATACAGTTCAATGTCGTTAGGGTTGCGGCCTAGCTTCGTAAAACTCTCAAAAAGGTAATCAACTTCGTCATCGGCTAATGCTAGACCTAATTTTTTATTGGCTTGCTCAAGTGCTACCTTACCTTCTTCAAGAATGGGTACTGATAAAAAAGGCTTCGCGTCAGCTTGTACAAACAATTGTTGTGCATTTTCAAATTGGGTAAATACGGTCTGAGTCATTCGATCGTGAAGCGGCGCTGCAATGGCAGCTAAATCGCTTGCAGCGAAATTAGCGTCTTTGGCGCTAAACTGAATGTAGTACGCAATGCCACGTTCTATTCGATGTATTTGCGACAAGCCTGAATTTTTAGCAATATCGGTCGCCTTAGATGCCCAAGGAGAAATAGTTCCAGGGCGAGGCGTCACTAATACAAAATAACCTGAGTCATCAATGTTTTCACTGGTTGGCCCATAGGTCAATAGTTGCGAAAGCACCGACATGTCGGCGTCGTTCAACTCGCTTTGCAAATCAACAAAATGCACATATTGAGCTTGAACATTATCCACGCCTATTCCTAGGGCAGTAAATTGCGCCAATAGTTTATCTTGTTTGAATGACGAAAGAGCAGATGAACCGCGAAGAGTTAACATAATTTGGATACCAATTTGAGGCCGCAATATTGATTTTTGCAAGCAAAGACGAAGGTCAGCAATTGGCGCCAGATTATAGAGCAAAAGCAAGCGATTGATAAGTCATCATATGGGTAGAATTTTATTTTTTTTGCAATAACTTACTGGATGCTTTGCGTAAATTTAGTCACAATGGCATTTATGAGATCAAAAACGCGAATATTAACGGTAATGAGCACTAACAATAAACTGTTACCTAAACCAAAAATAGCCAAGCAATTCAAGAATATAATTGCGGGAGCTATTTCTATTTGCGTGTTTTTAGCACTCAGTAACTGCTCTCAACAGCAGCCGTCGTCTTCTCTAAGTGCTATTTTGGACTCCGGTGTATTAAAAGTAGGCTCGGTGTATGGAAGAACAACCTATTACAATGGTCCAACATCGCCAGAAGGCTTTGAGTTTGAGCTAGCGCAAGGCTTTGCTGATTATCTTGGTGTCAAACTAGAAGTCTATCCTTACTATTCTTACAGAGAATTATTACCTCAGTTGGATAATCATCAAGTAGATTTAATTGCTGCTAACATCACGATGACAGAACAACGCAAATCAACTTATCGATTTGGCCCTGCTTATCAATCGGTCAATTTTGAATTGGTATATAAAAAAGGCTCAAACCGTCCGCGCGACATTGAGGATTTAGAGGGTAATCTTACAATCGTAGCAAATGACCTATACCGAGAGCCGCTGTCGTCATTAATCGACGAAAGTGAAACGATGTTTTGGAGCGAAACTGATGAAAAGGATATTGAAGAGTTACTAGAAATGGTATCTAAGGATGAATTAGACTATACAATTTCTGACTCGAATATATTAGCAGTTGCGCGCAGACGTTATCCAAACCTGGGCATCGGTTTTTCGGTTACCGATACGTTGGAGATTGGCTGGTTACTGAATAAAGACACCGATGATTCATTGCGGGCCGCATTAATTGAGTATTTCGGTAGTATTCAATCTAACGGTATATTCAGTGCGCTCGAAGATAAATATTTTGGTCATATTCAGACATTTGACTATGTTGATACTCGCGCATTCATGCGCGCCGTTAATAACAGGTTACCTGCGTTTAGAGAATTATTTGAAGCCTATTCTGGTGACAACGATTGGCGCTTACTCGCGGCCATGAGTTATCAAGAAAGTCATTGGAAACCTAAAGCAAAATCGCCGACAGGTGTGCGTGGCATGATGATGCTAACTCTTGGTACCGCTAAGGACATGAAAGTTACTTCACGTATTGATGCTGAACAGAGCATCAGTGGCGGTTCTCGGTATTTCAGTAGTTTGTTACGCAGAATACCTGCACGGATACAGTCTCCGGATAGAATATGGATGTCACTTGCCGCTTACAATGTTGGTTTAGGACATTTGGAAGATGCTCGAATAATAACAGAGCGTCAAGGCTATAACCCCGACTTATGGGTGGATGTGAAAAAACACTTGCCACTATTAAGGCAAAAGAAACATTATAAATCAACACGTTATGGGTATGCCCGCGGAGACGAAGCTGTTAATTATGTGGACAATATTCGTCGTTACTATGACACCTTGATTTGGTTAGAAGACCAAACTGAACTGCCAATAATCGACGAACTACCTGTAGACTCAGATGACATATTAGAAATAACAGATAGCCAGAATGACGAAATCGATGTTGACGATACAGCAGCAGAGGACTCACTAAAGAAGCCCAAAGAATAAGTCACAAGAATAAACCACAATATAGACTGGCAACATTTTCTAACAGTTTGATTATATTTATATTTACTGTAATGTGGTACATTTAATCAGCAATTACGTTATAAATGAACTTAGTGAGTAAATTGCACTCAAACCTGTGTACAAGTTTACCTCACACCAGAGTGAATTAAGTAATAAAAGTAATTAACGTCAATCGCGTTTGTTGAAAACAAGTAAACGTTAAACAATAAGAGAGAACAATGAAAAGAAATAGAAGTTTTACCGCTTCTCGAAGCTTGAGAGCGAATAATCAACGCAGAACAATGCTCAAAAGAGCACATCAAAAAGTCATGGCACGCCGCAAATTGTTTGCAATAAGCGGACTAGCAGAAGAATGGAGTGAAGCCTCTTAACCTAGCCTTTCTTCTGTTGCCTCCTTTGTTTAAAAAATGCTGAAATTTGAACACCACATTCATCCTGTAAACATCCCCCTGTAACTTCCATTTTGTGATTAAGCGAGTCATGTTGAACGATGTTCATGGTTGTTCCTGCGGCACCTGTTTTTTGATCATAAGCACCAAAAACGATCCTCTTGACGCGCCCGTGAACTAGCGCTCCTGCGCACATAGGACAGGGTTCTAACGTAACGTAAAGCGTGGCATCGAGAACTCTATAATTTTCTAGGTTTTTTGCGGCTTCTCTTAATGCCAGCATTTCGGCATGCGCTGATGGGTCATGCAACGCTATTGACTGGTTATAGCCTTGCCCGATAATCATCGAGTCCACAACAATAATAGCGCCCACAGGTACTTCTCCAATGGCCTGTGCTTTTTCAGCAAGTAACATTGCTTGACGCATGAATGAAGCGTCAAGCTCATTTTCACCATCTTGAGACCAATGACGCACAGCAACAACACTTTTTTGCTGTTGCTTGGTTTTTTGAACACCTTGACTTGATGCACTCTGCACAGACTGTTCGTTATCGCTATTGGTCATTAAAACTTCACTTGGTTAAACATACATTTGGGACTACATATCTTAGGAAATGCATTCCTACAACTACCCTGAATTAACTATCACAGCAGTTTCTCCTTGCATTTCAATAGAATATGACCACACATTGCGACTTAAGTTAAGTAATATATTAACGTATTTTATTAACATAATATATTAACGTAATATATTGACGTATTTTATTAACGCAATACTGTTTTGACTGCTGACTATACCATCATCATACTAAGCGGTTACAACCGTGTCACTTTTATAATAGAAAACGCATTTTTATAATAAAAACTCATCTTACAATAATATTTAAGAAAGATAAGGAGTTACAATTTAATACTGGTCAAATTCACTTATTATTAGTCTATTCACCGATATAAAATTAGAAAGTTCATTATCTAAAAATTTAACATGTTGATTTTATTAAGCTTTATTTTTGGCAAAGGTTTTGCAGAAGATTTTGCAAAGCCTTGTACTGAATATTGAGTAAAGACATGTAAATACCAACGACAAATTACGTAACCTCATCAGTAATAATGCTCACATTTTGCAATATGGCTTTAAAGGATTTATTTAATACACATAAACCTTTATTAGTGGGCATGAAATATTTACTATTAGGAACAGGGATATGCAAACCGAATAACTATTTTGGGTCGGTCATAAACGTTAAATCAGTTATTTATAGCTAAGCGTAATTATAACTAGAACTAACAATGACTTTGCGTATCGCAATAATATGAAAACAGGAGAATCAGAATGAATTTAACAGCGATAATTATTGTTGCTATTGTTGTGGGTGGGATAACCAGTATCATATCTACACTATCGAATAAAAAACTTAAAGAATCTAACAAGTTTAGTAAAAACGAACGTGACGACATGCAAGTGCAAATTCAAAAAATGAACGAACGAATTGAAACACTTGAGCGTATTGTTACAGATGAAAAATATTCTTTGAACCAACAATTTGCGGATCTCAAATAGGAAACGAAAGTATACATGACTACTCAATATGAAGAATATTCAATTGGTACTCCAGGCAAGCCCTGGGATGCAGCAGAGAAGCAACAATGGCTAGCAGCACAGAGTAAAAAACGAAGCTACTTTGATGACGTTGAGCAAAGGTTAGTAGCGTTGGATAACACTGAGTACAAGGTTACGCAATATGGCGTATTAGCTTATGCTGATTTAGGCTTTTCTGACTACCCTTTATATTGCGTAAAAGTAGGCACTTTCGATAAGGAACGCGACACTATTCTTATTTCGGGAGGCGTACATGGCTACGAAACAAGTGGCGTACATGGTGCGTTAGAGTTTATTGAAAAGTACGCTAAAAGATACTCGGATAAAGTCAATATATTGGTCTTACCTTGTATTAGTCCTTGGGGTTACGAAACCATCAATCGCTGGAATCCACATGCAATTGACCCAAACAGGTCATTTTACAATGATGGTCCAAGCGACGAAGCTAATTTAGCAATGAAGTGTGCAAATGAGTTTGGTGTAAACATCACAATGCATATTGACCTACATGAAACAACCGACACAGATAACACAGAATTTCGCCCTGCCTTAGCGGCAAGAGACGCAATTGACCAGGGTCTGTGGGAAATTCCTGATGGTTTTTATACTGTTGGTGATAGTACTCGACCGCAAAACGATTTTCAAACCGCGATTATTAATGCCGTCAAACAAATAACCCATATTGCTGAAGCCGACAGCAGTGGTAAAATAATTGGTTCACAGATGCTCCAATTAGGCGTTATTAACTACGATAAGAAACCACTTTTCTTGTGCGGTGGTTTTACTGACGCTATCTATGTTAGTACAACTGAAGTCTATCCAGACAGCCCCAATGCGACACCTACGGTTTGTATCAAAGCACAAGTTGCCGCAATAACAGGTGCGCTAGAATATGTGCTAACCCATGCCGTAAGTTAGCGACACTAAAACACAGCAAGAACGAAGCGCTAATTGCGCTTCTTCATTCTCGCACTTTGCTCCGCTCTTTTTTCTTCGCGTTTTTCTTTTCTGTCTTTTTTATCCGGCGTTAACGAGCCATCTTTAAATTTTTGTTTACGCTTGTCTTTATCTATCATCTTTTTCGCGGCCACTTCAGCCATTTCTTTTTTCTCTTGGACCAACATCTCTGGTGTCTCAAGCGTGATGCGGCCTAATTTCCCCGAGCGTAACTCATTAATCAGCACTTCACATATCTTGTGCAAATTAACCCGTCCACCGGCTCTTAAGGCTCCTCGTTTTGCGGCCGCAAGTTCCAAAAATTCGATTTCAGTATGCGGTAATTCATCAATTTTAAAACGTTCTTTCATTAATTCAGGATAGGCTTTGATTAAATAATCAGCCGCATAAAAGCCAACGTCATCATATTCCATCGCGGTGTCTTTCACTGCTCCTGAGGCTGCTAAGCGATAACCTGTGTTGGGGTTTTCAAGTTTTGGCCACAGTACTCCAGGCGTATCGAACAACACGATACCACTACCCAAATTAATCCGTTGTTGATTTTTAGTGACCGCAGGTTCGTTGCCTGTTTTTGCAATAACACGATCAGCTAGAATGTTGATTAAGGTCGACTTTCCAACATTAGGAATACCCATAATCATCGCATTGATGGTTTTTACCGACGCGTCTTTCTGCGCGCAAGTTTTACGGATAAGCTCAATGATCTGCTTAGTTTTTGCCGTGTCATCAGTAGATGTTGTGAAGGTTTTAACACCCCGCTCTGATTCTAAATGTGCTTGCCACCTAGCCGTCATTTCTGGATCAGCTAAATCGGCTTTGTTTAGAATTTTCAGACAAGGTTTGTCACCCCGTATCTTTGCTATTTCGGGGTTTTCACTTGAATAAGGAATGCGAGCATCAAGTACTTCAATCAGAATATCAACCTGACTAAGTGCTTCTTTTATTTCTTTTAGGGCTTTGTGCATATGCCCGGGGAACCAATGAACGGCCACGTCGACTATCCTAAAAATTATCAATTAAATGCATCTTACTGCATTTAATTTATTTTATTTGATTAATTTCCGTAAAGTAAGAAGTTCTCGATACGTTCAACTCGTCTAGGCTTGCCAGAAATAACTAAGACATCGTTAGCAATAATGAGTGTTTCAGAATCCGGTTCTTCTATTTCTTCATTGTTACGTCTTAGCCCTGTTATTTTTACTCGACGACGCTCAATATCCAATTCTCTAATTGTTTTGTTAACCGCAAAAGCACCATTAGTGATAACCACGGCATGCATAAATTCAAGTTTGTCTTTTGTGCCATAGCTGATTTCAGTTGTTTCGCCCGGATAAAAACCATGCATATGCTGATAACCTTTCTTGCGCTCATTGCGCACGCGCTTCAATATGCGAGACATTGGAACACCCGTATAATGTAAAACTTGAGACACTAGCATCAAACTACCTTCTTGCGCCTCAGGCACGACTTGTGAAGCGCCGGCCGAATAGAAGTCATCAGATTGGTAATCTTTTTTGGTTCGCACAACAATAGCTAAGCCCGGTTTTAAACCTGCAATAACATTAACGACTTTTAACGCTTTGTCATGATGATCAAAAGTAATCAGCGCTAGTTGCGCATTAACAATACCTGCTGATCTCAGCAAGTCGCGTTGCGCTACATCACCAAACATCACATTTTCACCCGCCGATCGGCTTTCATGCACCCGAATCGGATCAAAGTCGAGTGCAACATACTTAATTCCCTCAAGCTTGAGCATGCGAGCAACCGATTGACCTACCCGACCAAAGCCTAAAATTAGGACGTGGTTGTTAAAATCTTTAGCTTCATGCAGGTTAATTTGGGTTGCTATCGCTTCAATATCTTTATTAGGTGCAATCCATTGGGCAAATTTACCACTGACGTTAATAAGCCAAGGTGTTATCGCCATACTTAATAAGCCGACACTTATTATCATTGAGGATTGTTGTGAGCTTATAACCTGATTCTGCACAGCCAAAGCGGCGATAACAAAACTAAACTCCCCCATTTGCGCTAACTTCATTCCGGCGGCCCAAGCGTCTTGCCTATTCTGCTTAAAAATAAAGGCACTAATGCTCACAACTAGGGTTTTTAATACCACCATGATAAGCAGACCTAATATGATCCAATGAAACTCAAAAATCAGGACATTAAGCTCCAATTTCATTCCTACAGTGATGAAAAACAAGCCCATCAAAATATCCCGAAACGGGCGAATATCAGCCTCTAATTGATGTCGATATTGAGATTCACTCAACATCATTCCAGCGAGAAATGCACCTAAAGCCATTGATAAGCCAAAAGCATAAGTCGTACCTGCTGCTAACAAGGCAACGAGAATAGTAGTCAGTACAAATAGCTCGTCGGTTCTTGTGCGCGCAACTTCGTTAAAAATCCGAGGTAATAGCCAGCGACCAACGGAAAGGAGTAACACCACAACAACAACGCCTTTGAGTAACGCCATGAGCATGGCAAAACCGACGCTCTGTTCAGAACTTGGTGCCAATAAAGGGATCGCGATAAGAAAGGGCACAACAGCTAAGTCTTGAAACAACAATATACTGACGGCCATTTGTGATCGCGGTGTGTTTAGGCGACCAGCATCATCTATTTGCTTTATCACGATGGCTGTAGACGACAGTGCAAGCATACCGCCAATAATAATGGAGGTACTTATCGACTGACCAAATAATAATGCGATACCGGCAAACAGACTTGTTGTGAAAAGCATTTGCCCTGCGCCAACACCAAATACTAAATTACGCATCGCGATTAGCTTGGGCAATGAAAATTCAAGCCCTAATGAAAATAACAGAAATACAATGCCAATTTCTGCCAACAAATGCATTTGATCTGGGTCGTTATAAAGAGACAACACTTCCGGGCCTGCAACTACACCAACGAGCAGATACGCGAGTATGGCAGGTAAGCCAATACGTTTAAAACACCACACCAAGAAAACAGACAAGGCCATTAAAGCAATGATATTGATAAAAGCTTGGTTCAAAACATTTCCCTAATTTAAATAATAAAAAAAACAGGCACAACTATTGCTTATCGATTATATGTTAGCAGTACCTCCAAGCGTTACAAGTGCTTAGCACAAACGGGTATTGCGAATGGATACCAAAAGTAAGTATTACCAGCATTAGCTGTTACCTACTTAGAGTATGACTAAGAAACTAAGAAACTAAGAAACTAAAATACTAAACCCAGCGCTAGCTTTTAGTTTAATTGGATTTTGATTGTTGGATTTATTGACGATGTTCGCACAATTTTACAGTGCAACATACTTATAAAATCATTTCCAGCGTCAAGAAAGCGACAGTTTTAATAATAAAACACACATAAACGAATGAAATAAGTGATGAAAATATCACGCAAAATCTATTTGGAGTTAAAAATGGATGTCCTGGCAGTAAATGAAGTGAATGAGCTTATGGATAGTTCGGTGCATGAAGCTAATATTGCTCAAGCATTTGAATATGATGATACGAGATTAACTACTATGTTATCAAACAGCGAGTCATCGAGTATCATGCGTCGCATGCTGCAAACAATTGAATTAGAAGAATTGGCAAAAACTTATTTTCAGTTACTTAGTGATAAACTGCCATGCACCTCAATAAAAATAAGCTTTGCTGAGCAAAGTTTATTCTTTGGTAACTTGGCACAGAATTCTCGAAGTATGAAAATCTCATTGGACTATGGCCATCATTTCGGTGCCTCTCAGCATGCCCAATTGTCGTATGTTTTTTCGAAAGTTTTGTCTCCTATTCAGCGCAAATTATTATCCGAAATACACGCCATCTATGCCATGGGATTAAAACATGCTCTGGAGTTTTACCGAATTCGTCGGCTAGCGACTAAAGACATGCTGACAGGTTTGTGTAACCGCTCGCATTTTAACGATTCACTGCATAAATTAATGAGTATCAGTTTGCGTACCGAACAGACGTTCGGCTTGCTTGTTCTCGACTTAGACAATTTTAAACAAGTTAATGACCTCCACGGTCACCAGCAGGGTGATGAAGTGCTGATGCAGTTCGCTAATTTATTAACGAGCTCATTACGCGATTCTGATCACGCTTTTAGATTTGGTGGAGATGAGTTTTGTTGTTTGCTTATAGACAGTGATCAAGACGCCAATGAGCAGGTTGCAAAGCGCATTCAAAAGGCTATTGCAGGCCACCCTCTTTTTAAACAACACAAAGTATCGACTAGTGTTGGCGCAACCACTTTTCGTGCTATTGATACCCAAGAGAGCTTGTTTAAACGTGCAGATATGGCGTTATATGAAGCGAAACACTCTGGTAAAAACCTCTTTAAAGCAGCCTAATTGCTGCGGCTAGACCGATGTACCTTGCCTGCTTAATAGGTGCCGGCAAGGGGCAACAGATTGCCATGTGCTTAGATGTGCTGAATAAGCTGGTGTATTTCATCAGTGTTGGGATATTTGCTTTGACATTGCGCGCTAAAAACCAGTTTAGCGCCTAATTGAACGGCAATAACTTGCTCATCGAGGCAAAGAATAGGCATTGCCATGCGTCGCCAAGGCTTAACTCCATTCTCTTTCATCCACGCTTTAATCGTTTTAGTGGGCCGGTTTGCAAAAAGACAGACTTTGCGATGTAAATTGCCATAAGTGACGTCCACATACTGCATATTTGTATCTAAATCAATTTTCAAACTTTGGGTAACTAAAGGAACATCCGCAATGTCTGATAGTGCCACCCAATACAAATATTGATTAAAACTGCGACACTGCCAATTATCTACTTGAACAAAACCAACTTGATCCGCTTTTGCTGCTCTCAATTTTTGAATTTCGTATAGTTGAGCGCCAGAAACACTAAAACCAATCTGCTGGACACTCCAAAGTCTGATGACCTCGCTAAGCAACGTATCTGGCAGGGCAGCTAAACCCGATAGCGACAATCCAGCGTCTTCATTTTCAATTTTCTGCAGCGCCTCGCGCGCGAATGTTTCAACTAATTGATTTTGAGACGCGCATAAAAGCGCACTTCTAATAATCGTTTTATTAATCTGAGGCCACTTTTGTTTCAATATCGGCATGACATCATTACGCAAAAAATTTCTATCAAACGAGGTGTCTTGATTCGACTCATCTTCTACCCAAGTTAATTCATGCTGCAGCGCGTAATCGAGTATCTCTTGCTTGCCGATGCCTGTGTTTATCCAAGGTCGCGCATACTGCACTGAGCTTGTCTTGGTGAAACGTTCAGCCATTCCGCTGAGTCCTTTAGGCCCAGCTCCACGTTTTAGTTGCAGTAGAACAGTTTCCGCTTGATCGTCTGCGTGTTGCCCAAGCAAAACGAGGGAATCTGCAGGAGCTAATCGATCTAATGCTGAGTATCTGGCATTTCGCGCTAATGCTTCTAAACTTTTTCTAGGCTCTGACTGAACATTGACTTTGCAATAATTAAAAGCAATTTTACACTGGAATGAGAGTTGAAATTGATCGCAAAGTTGTTGGCAAAATAGCAACCAATTATCTGCATTTGGACTAAGTCCGTGATGAATATGAATCGCGTTAACGCTAAAAGAAGCGTGAGTTTGTACTCGAAGGGCTAAACAAGCATGCAACATGACCACAGAATCGACACCACCGCTCAACGCAATGGTCACTGACGCAGAATGAGGCGCTACACAACTCTGAATACTTTTGAGGAGCTGTGGGGTCGTTGACATAATAATTCCGTTAATTCTAGTATCGTTGGTTAGAAAAATAAATGCTTAACCAACCATCGATGCTCTTAATTTAAACGACTAACAATAGCCAAACGACATTAGCCGATCATAACGCTCTTCCAACAACGTTTCTGTTGGTAACGTTTGTAGTTGTGCGAGCTGCTGCTTTAACACCGCTTTCAAATTAGCTGCCATACCAACGTAATCTCTATGCGCAGCCCCTAGAGGCTCCTCTACAATACTATTGATAAGGCCCAGTGCCTTAATTTGTGGCGCAGTCACACCCATAGCTTCAGCTGCAATAGGCGCTTTAGCCGCACTTTTCCACAATATTGAGGCACAACCTTCTGGCGAAATAACAGAATAGGTACTGTATTGCAGCATATTGACTCTATCGCCAACACCAATGGCAAGAGCTCCACCGGAACCCCCTTCGCCAATCACCGTACAAATAATAGGAACAGAAAGCTCAGCCATCACCTTTAGGTTCATTGCTATTGCTTCACTTTGTCCGCGTTCTTCTGCGCCAACGCCCGGATAAGCACCCGGCGTATCAATAAAGGTGAGAATAGGTAACTTAAAGCGCTCAGCCATATTCATTAAACGCAATGCTTTACGGTACCCTTCAGGTTTAGGCATACCAAAATTACGTTTGATTTTTTCTTGTGTATCACGCCCTTTCTGATGCCCAATAACCATTATAGGAATGCCATCTAGCTTTGCAAGACCGCCAATAATAGCTTTGTCGTCTGCATAAGCGCGGTCGCCAGCCAACTCATCGAAATCAGTTAGCATATTATCAATATAGTCCTGAGTATAAGGACGCATAGGATGACGCGCAATTTGGGTAATTTGCCAAGCACCTAAATTTGAAAAAACCTTTTTGGTTTGCTCAGCACATTTTTCTTTTAGCTTACCAATCGCTTCTTCTATACCTACGTCAAACTCGCCGCCTTGATTGACGATACGTAGTTCTTGAATTTTGGCTTCTAACTCAGCAATAGGCTGCTCGAAATCCAAAAAATGTCCACTCATGATTAATCCTAACATATTGTAAAACCTAAATAATACTAGGTTTTTAGTTAAATTCTAAGTTAACTTGCTCTGCGCCTAATACATGGCGCAGCTCAACTAATAATTGTTCTTCTGGTTCTATGCACCATTGTGCACCTGAGGCAATCGTAACTTCTGCATCTTCATGTTGTACATGAATATGCAGCGGGCAAGTACCATTTTTGTATACTTGCAATATACTCTGCACTTTAGCGACTGTTGACAAAGTACACAACGTTTCTGGAATACTTATTTTCAATTGTTTGACGTATTTAGAGCGCGCTTGAACAATAGTTAACACATCTTTTGCGTTTATTGTATTGCCACCGTTAAAATCATCAAAGCTGACCTGTCCTTTTACCCACAATAAATTGTCAGAAACGAGTACAGATTCAAATTGTTCATACATATCTGGATAAAACCGCACATCCATTCTGGCAGACTTATCATCTAATGTCACAATACCCCATCGACGACCCTTTTTATTAGTCATAACTCGCACACCTATCACTAATCCGACGGTGCTGATAAAATGGTCACGATTGGTCGGTGTTAAGTCAGCTAGCCTGCCATCGGTGTATTGCTTAATCTCTTTTAAATACTGATTAATGGGGTGCCCAGTTAAATATAGCCCTAAGGTTTCTTTTTCGCCATCTAACCATACTTTTTCTGACCATTCAGGCACTTTTGCAAATGCATTTGTGATGTCGCCTTCAGACTCTATTTGCACACCAAATAAATCGGCCTGACCTGCAAGCTCTGCTTTTGCATGCTGACTGGCGGCATTTAACGCATCTTTGATGGTTGCCATTAACGCGGCTCTATGCGGGCCTAAATTATCCATAGCACCGCTAAGAACTAACTTCTCTAGCACTCGCTTACTGACACGTTTAACGTCAACTTTGGCACAAAAATCAAACAAGTCTTTAAACTTACCTTGCTGTTTTCGGGCTTCGATAATAGCTTCAACTGCGCCTTCACCAACACCTTTAATAGCGCCAATGCCATACACGATTTGACCATCACTATTTACCGTAAATTTATAGTCGCCTGCATTAAGATCCGGCGGTAGAATATGAATATTCATGTGACCACACTCATCCACAAGGGTCACTATTTTGTCAGTGTTGTCCATATCTGCAGACATAACCGCAGCCATGAATTCAGCCGGGTAATGGGTTTTTAGCCAAAGCGTCTGATAAGACACTAACGCATAGGCTGCGGAGTGTGATTTATTAAAACCATAACCAGCAAATTTTTCTACTAAGTCGAATATCTTTATTGCTAAATCTGGGTCGATGTTGTTGTCTGCGGCACCTTGCTCGAATGACTCACGTTGCTTGGCCATTTCGTCCGCGTTTTTCTTACCCATGGCACGACGCAACAAGTCAGCACCACCAAGTGAATAACCCGACATTACCTGAGCAATCTGCATTACTTGTTCTTGATAAAGAATGATGCCGTAAGTTGGTTCAAGGATCTCTTGCAAGCACTCATGCTGATATTCAGCATCCGGATAGGAAATCGCTTCACGACCGTGCTTTCTATCGATGAAGTTATCAACCATTCCAGACTGCAGTGGACCCGGTCTAAACAAGGCCACTAGTGCGATTATATCTTCAAAGCAATCTGGTTTAAGACGGTTAATTAAGTCTTTCATGCCGCGTGATTCTAACTGAAAAACCGCCGTTGTCTGGGCTTTTTGGAGTAATTTAAAGCACTTAGGATCTTCAAGCGGGATTTGCGTAATATCAACTTCTACGCCCTGCACTTCTTTGATCATATCCGTTGCCCACTGAATAATAGTCAGTGTGCGCAAGCCCAGGAAATCAAACTTAACTAAGCCCGCGGTTTCAACATCGTTCTTATCAAATTGAGTGACTGGATTAGCGCCAGTATCGTCGCAGTATAATGGCGAGAAATCAGTAATAGTGGTGGGTGATATTACAACACCCCCCGCATGTTTACCGGCATTTCGAGTTACCCCTTCAAGAATACGCGCAGTATCAATAAGCTCTTTGACGTCTTCGTCTTGCTCATACAGTTCAGGTAATCGTGGCTCAACAGCAAACGCTTTTTCCAAGGTCATACCAGGATCACCAGGTATCATTTTCGAAATACGGTCAACAAAGCCATAAGGATGACCGAGTACTCGTCCCACATCACGAATAACGGCTTTTGCTGCCATCGTGCCGAAAGTAATAATTTGGGATACCGCATCGCGACCATAAATCTCGGCAACATGGTCAATAACTTCGTCGCGACGGTCCATACAAAAATCAATATCGAAATCCGGCATTGATACCCGTTCTGGATTCAAAAAGCGTTCGAAAAGTAATTCAAACTCTAGCGGATCAAGATCGGTAATATCCAAAGAATAGGCAACTAACGAGCCAGCACCTGACCCACGCCCTGGACCAACAGGAATATTGTTATCCTTGCTCCATTGAATAAATTCCATGACAATCAAGAAATAACCAGGGAAACCCATTTGGTTAATAACTTTGAGCTCTATTTTAAGACGCTCATCGTACTCTGCACGTTTTTCTTTGCGCTCATCTTCATCGGCAAATAGTTTGGCTAAACGTCGCTCTAATCCTTCTTCAGAGACTTTAACTAGGAAGTCTTCCGTGCTCATATCCCCAGTGGGGAACTGCGGTAAAAAGTACTCACCTAAGGTAAGTTCAGCGTTGCAGCGTTTAGCTATTTCAACGGTGTTATGTATTGCTGAGGGAATGTCTTTAAACAACTCGGTCATTTCTTCAGCACTACGCAAATATTGCTGTTCGCTATGCTTTTTAGGGCGACGTTTGTCGTCTAGGGTATAACCTTCACTGATACAAACACGCACCTCATGCGGTTCATAACCTTCAGGTTCAATAAAGCACACTTCATTCGTTGCAACTACCGGCAAGTCATTCTGAGCAGCCCACTGCACAGCACGGTGAATGTAATCTTCTTCACCATCGCGACCGGTGCGCATTAACTCAACGTAAAAATTATCATGAAAATGCTGCTGAAAAAATGCGGTGATATTTTTGGCAATATCTGCACTATTTTTAGTCAGTGCAATACCCAAATCGCCCGCTAAAGCACCGGATAAAACAATCACTCCTTCGGCGTATTCAACAAGCCATTCTTGGCGCACTACCACTTTGTGTTGAACGTGGCCTTGCCTATAAGCTCTGGAAATGATTTCGGTAATGTTTTTATAGCCTTGAATATTTTTAGCAATCAAGGTTAAGCGTGTTATTTCATCAGGAAACTGCGCAGACAACAACCAAATATCACAACCGATAATGGGTTTCACACCAATACTGAAGGCCGCCGAGTAGAATTTCACTAAGCCACACATATTCATCAGATCGGTGATCGCAATTGCTGGCATATTCATGGATTTAGTTTTTGCTAAAATCGGCTTTACTTTGTTCAAGCCGTCTTGCATTGAATAATCGCTATGCACTCGTAAGTGTACAAAATTGGCTGACACTTATTTTACCTCGTCCTGTAACTCGCCTTGCCACAAAGCTAAAACGCTCTGTACAGGCTTAAAACTTTGTCGATAACATGACAGTGGGCCATGCTCTTGTAATGCTGCTACGTGCGCTTTAGTCGGATAACCTTTGTGCGCTGCAAATCCATATTGTGGATACTGTTTGTCTAGCGCAATCATTTCACTGTCCCTTGCGACTTTGGCAATAATAGAAGCGGCCGAAATTTGTGCAAATAAGGCATCACCTTTGACCACCGCATGACTGCTATATGTCCAAATTGGGCAACGATTTCCGTCCACTAGCACGTGTTCAGGTTGAACATTTAGCCCTTCAACAGCGCGCTGCATAGCTAACATAGTTGCTTGCAGTATGTTGAGTTGATCAATTTCTAATACGCTCGCCCGTCCTAGGCTCCATGATAACGCGTTTTGCTTAATCAGTACTGCTAATTCATTACGTTTTTTCTCAGATAATTTTTTTGAATCGGCTAATCCTGCAATTGGCTTTTTGGGATCAAGTATGACGGCAGCCGTAACGACATCACCCGCTAATGGCCCACGCCCAACTTCATCAACACCGGCAACCAATGAGTAGCGCTGAATTGCAATTTTAATAGCATCTAACCGTGCGTATTTACTCATAGGTGGTTAGTCATCACTGGTAAGTACCGATTCATAAATAATATGTACTGATTGATAATGCTGATTCATAAGGAGCCCAACAACAAACCTTGAATCGCTTTTGCCGCTTGCTCATCCGCGTTTAATTGCAACGTTTTATGCAATTGCGTGAAACGCGATATTAGTGCATGTGACTCACTTTCCAGCATAGGTCTTAACTTATCCGCCATATTCTGCGGATTAACCTCTTCTTGCAACAATTCGGGAACTAATTCTTCATTCGCCAAAATATTCGGCAATGAAAAGAAATCCGGTTTATATAAGCGCTGCATAATGATATATGTCATTTTCGACATTTTATAGCCAACGACCATTGGTTTTTTGCATAGCATGGCTTCTAGCGTTGCTGTGCCTGATGCTAATAAAACAGCATCGGCGGCTATCATGACATCGCGAGCGGATAGTTGTGTTACACGCACATGAACCAGCGGCTTAAGCTCTTTTAATAATAACTTAATTTGAATTTCCCTAGCGTCATTTGCCGCAGGTATAAGCACTTTTAAGGCAGGCAGATTCAGCGTCAGTAACTCAGCTGTTTTTATGAAGTCAGGCAACAAAGTGTCGACTTCTCGCGAACGACTTCCGGGCAACAAAGCGAGCACTTTGTCTGTATTTTTCAACTCAAAGAGTTGTCTTTTTGCTTGTTGATCAGGGATTAATGCGATGCCATCAGCCATCGTGTGACCAACATATTGATAAGGCACGTTGTATTTTTTATAAATACCGGCTTCGAACGGAAATATACCTAGCACTAAATTAGTCGCTTTGGCTATTTTATGAATACGGGATTCACGCCAAGCCCATACAGTTGGACTAACGTAGTGGACAGTTTTCACACCCGCTTTTTTCAGTCTTGTTTCCACCGCAAGGTTAAAATCAGGCGCGTCAACGCCAATGAATATATCAGGCGGATTGTTCAGAAAGTGCTTAATAATAGTTTTGCGAATGTGCAGTAAACGAGGCAAATGTTTTAGTACTTCAACTAAACCCATTACCGATAATTCTTCCATATCAAATAGAGAATTTAAGCCAAGGGCGGTAAGGTGTTTACCACCAATACCCTCAAAGGTAGCGTTTGGATACATCTCTTTGAGGACGGCAACAAAACCAGCGGCAAGAACATCACCAGATGCTTCACCTGCTACAATACCAATTCGAAGTGGCTTATCATTTGTTATTAGATTTATCGGTAACTGGCTAGTAGTCATTCGATTTATCGGTGACTCATTAGTAGTCATTCGATTTAGCGAACAATGCCACGTTTCGACGATGCGACAAAGTCAGCTAAGATTTTTACGTCAGGCTCTATATCTGCCATTGCATTGAGCAGTGGAAGTGCTTGGTCGGTTGTATTGCCATTGCGGTAAATGACTTTATAAGCGCGTTTAATTGCCATAATAGCAGACGGCGTAAAACCTCTGCGCTTCAACCCTTCACTATTGATCCCCTGAGGAATATGTTTAGTACCACTGACCATTATGTAGGGAGGAATATCTTTTAATACAATAGCACCACCACCGGTAAATGAATGCGCGCCAATATGACAAAATTGATGAACTGCGGTCATGCCGCCAAGAATAACTTGATTGGCAACATGAACATGACCAGCTATCGTGCAGTTGTTTGCAAATATATTGTCATCACCCAACATGCAGTCGTGTGCAATATGCGTGTTAACCATGAATAAGTTACGATTACCAATGCGAGTGACATTTTCATCTTGAATAGTACCTCGATGAATGGTGCATGATTCGCGAAATATATTGTCGTCACCAATTTCAAGATAAGTTGTTTCACCAGCATATTTTTTATCTTGGCAGTCTTCACCGATTGAACAAAACTGAAAAAACACGTTGTTTGTGCCAATTTTTGAATGCCCTTTGACCACAATATGTGAAGTAAATACACAGTTATCACCAATCTCGACATTATCGCCGATGATGCAAAATGGGCCAATTTGAACGTTTTTACCAATTTTAGCCGATTTTGCTATTATCGATGAAGGATGGATCATATTACATATCTCTCATTGCACACATAAAGTCGGCTGTGCAAACATCTGCACCATCGACCGAAGCAACGCCAGAAAACTTCCAAATACCGCGACGTTTTTTAATAAGCTGAACTGAATACTCTAACTTATCTCCGGGTCCGCATGGACGCTTAAATCTAGCTTTATCAATACCCGCATAAAGATATAACTGGTCACTGTTGCCCATGGTCTTAAAACCAAGGACACCTGCGGCTTGAGCTAAACCTTCAAGGATTAATACACCAGGAAAGATAGGTTGCCCTGGAAAGTGGCCGGTAAAACAAGGTTCGTTGAAGGTAATGTTTTTATAACCTTCAATTGACTTACCGAGTTCATAATCAGTGACACGGTCAATTAACAAAAATGGATACCTATGGGGTAGTAATTCCATTATTTCTTTAATGTAGATACTCTTTTGTGAATCTGCCAAAATATTTCCTTTGCGGTCTAAAGCGAATGGATTTCGCCTTAGCCAATCACTCTATTATTTTTGTCCTACAACATGGAAGTATAAGATACACTTTTGAGGAGCAAAAACAAATCAGACCAACCGCTTGGTTGGCCTGATATTCGTCAGGATTGACGATATTCCAATCGTTTATAACGACTGGTGAGTTATATTTGTTATTACTGAGCTTTGCTTACTTGCTTCAATACGTCCTGGGAAATATCAAACTCAGCCTTCACAAAAGGTGTTGCGTTGCGGTTTAAAACCAAATCATACTTACCGTCAGCAGCAATTTTTTCAACAGCCTGCATTACCAAACCAATGAGTTTTCTTTGCTCTTCTTCTTGACGACGCTGAATACTTTCTTGCAGTGGACCGGTTTTCGTTTGCAATACTTGTTGCAGCGCAATAATTTGGTCTTCTAATTTTGTTTTCTCATCTGCACTCATCGTTGCACTTTCACGCTGAAGCTTTTGAATTAAGAATTTATATTCTTCGGTTTGAGTATTAACTTCTTGAATTTGGTCCTTGAATTCAGCGGTCACCGTCTTTCCAATTTCAGCAAACTGTGGCAATGAACGTGTAATACCTTGTACATCAACAACACCGATCTTTTGATCTGCTGCTTGTGCAGCTGTAGTCAACAATGCAGAGCTAAGCATAGCGCCAGCGATTAGTGTTTTAGTAAATGTTTTCAATGGAAACTCCTTTAATCTGTTCCGTTTTATGTTGGGCGTCTTGGCACCCAACTATTATGACTTTAATTTGGTTATATGATACTACGTTAACAAGTCTTTAGAAAGTTGAGCCAATGTTAAACGTAAAGAATTTAGGATTATCACCATCTCTTGAACTAATTTCTTTAGAGAAACTAAAGACCAGTGGTCCCATTGGTGAAATCCATTGAACGGATATACCGGCTGAACTTCTAAACTCACTCCAATCGCTATAATCACTTAGCGCTGAGGGCTGACCTTCTCCGGTTCTTCCGACAAATGTCAGATCTTTGTATTCGTCATAATTAAATTCAGTATCCCAAACGTTACCAACATCGACGAAGAAAGAGGTACGCACTGAGCTGTCAAATTCAGTCTCAACAAAAGGGGTCGGTACGATTAATTCTAAACCACCTATCGCCATTGCATTACCACCTAAGCTTCGCGGTGAAACGCCGATGCTGTCAGTATCAGGACTACCAAAAATGGGCGTACCAAATGGTGTAGTTCCAATTTGTGAAGAAATTCGTTGAACACCGCGAGGCCCGACGGTGTTATCTTCAAAACCACGCAATGTGTCTGCACCACCTGCAGTAAAGTTTTCGGTAAATGGCAATATTTGGTCACTACCATTCTTATTACCATAACCGTTACCGTAGCCTAAACGCATTCTAGCAAGCACTGACCAGCGCTGATTATCGCTAAGTGCGTAATAAAACTTAGTGTCTGCAATAAATTTGAAATAGTTAACATCAGAATTCGGGGTTGTTATACTAAATGATGCACGTTGAGATGAGCCATCTGTAGGAAACAAACCTCTATTTAGCGTTGAACGCGTCCAACTCGCCGATGCTAAGTAGCTTTCATAGCGAATCCCTGAGTCTGGATTATCTAAGGATCTGAATTGATCGTAGAACCGTGCCGTTTGTTCAAAAGATGTGTTATCGCTTGATAGCTGAACATTAGCATAAGTTAATCCAAAGCTAATACGGTTTACTTCATTAATAGGGTAACCAACATTCACGCCTACCTGATAACGTTCACTGTCATATTGAACAACACCAAAATTACCACCGTCAAATTTGCTATAACCCACACTGCCACCCAAGCTAATGCCGTCGATAGTGAAGTAAGGGTCAGTGTAGTTTAACTGCACTGATTGCTGGTAGGACACGGTAGACAAATTCAATCCGATACGTTTGCCCGTTCCTAAGAAGTTGTCTTGTTGAATACCTGCATTTAAACTTAGCTTGGTGTTATCACCATAACCAATACCGGCTTGGAACGACCCAGATGCTTGCTCTTTAACTTTAAATTCAACGTCAACTTTATCATCTTCGCCAGGCACACGGATTGTTTCAAAGTCAACCGTCTCCATGTAAGTCAATCGAGATAAAGATGATTTCGAACTCTCTAATAACTGGTCTGATAACCAAGTACCTTCAAGCTGACTGAGATTTTGACGCAGCACTTCATCTGAAGTGATCACGTTTCCTTGGAAGTTTATACGACGAACATAAATACGTTTACCAGGGTCGACAGACAAAGCCAACTTGACCGTTTTATCTTCATCATTGATATCTGGAATCGTAGTTACTGTTGGATAAGCGTAACCAAATCGACCAAGGTACTTACTAATAAATTCTTCGGTGTAAGTCACTGTTGCTTGGTTGTACAACTCACCAGCAGAAAGCGGTAACACTTGATTTAAGAAATCTTCAAAACCTAAGAGGTCACCTACTAATTCAACTCCAGAGATAGTGTATTGCTCGCCCTCTTCTAAGTTCATGCCAATATAAATACCGTCTTTTTCTGGCGTCATTGATACTTGAGTTGAACTAATAGCAAAGCGTAAATAGCCTCGGTCTTTATAGTAACTAGTGATATTTTCTAGATCGCCCGACAATGTTTGTTGTTGATAACGTGTCTCTGAGGTGAAATCCCACCATGGGGCACCAAATTTCAACTCCATTATTTTGAACAGTGTTTCGTCATCAAAAAGTTCATTACCGACAATATTAACTTGTTTAATTTCAGCGGCGTCACCTTCTTCAAACAACAATTTCAAGTCAACACGATTTCGGGGTAATGGTGTTACAATAGCAGACACGTCAGCATTGTATTTACCAATACTATAGAAAAAGTCTTTCAAACCATTTTCGATGGAAGTCAGCACTGTTCTATCTAGTGGCTCACCAATACGAATATCTGAGTTTTCCAAACTATCTTGCAGCTGCTCATCTTTAATATCATCATTACCTTCGAACACGATATTACTAATTGTAGGGCGCTCAGAAACGCGCACAATTAACACACCGCCATCGCGCAATATTTCAACTTTCTCAAAGTGCGTGGAAGAATACAGAGAACGTATTAGTTGGCTAATACGGAAGGAGTTTAATTGATCGCCTACCTGCACTGGAAGGTAAGTAAGCGCGGCACCTAAGGCGACACGCTGCAAACCTTCAACGCGAATATCTTCTATCACAAATTCAGATTTACTCTGTGCAAATGAGAACGACGTAAATGCCATCAAGGCGATAAGAACTAACTGTTTACACTTCATTTACTAATATTCTTCCAAAACATGTTTTTTATAAAACTATTATTATGTGATGCGATTGATGTCGTTAAAAATAGCAACCGCCATTAGCATGAATAACAATACGCCGCCTATCCTAAACCCAATTTCCTGTATTCCATCGGGGACTGGCTTTCCTGTTATCCATTCGGCTATAAAGTACATTAAGTGTCCGCCGTCGAGCATAGGTAATGGTAACAAATTTATGATGCCAAGATTAACACTGATTAACGCTAAAAACCCTAAAAATACAATAATTCCATAACTTGCACTCATTCCAGCGCCTTGAGCAATAGAAATAGGGCCACTCAGGTTTTTGACCGCAACATCTCCATTGATAAATTTGCCTAACATTTCGACAGTTAAGGTCATTAATCGCCATGTATCTTGTGTTCCCTTGACTAAAGCATCAAAAGGGCCCGATTTGTCGTGAAAATAATAAGCTTCAGGGTATGCTCCAACCTGAGAAGAAATACCCAATCTACCCGTACTACCTTTATCCGTTTTGATTTCACCTAAGGTGACTGAAAACACTTTAGATTCACCATTGCGCAGCACTTCAACTTCAATCGTTTCGTTTGCTCTTGACGCTACATAGTCCACTATTTGTCCCCATTCATCCATGAAGGTTCCATTTAGTTTTAGTATTTCATCCTTTTCTTGCAAGCCTGCTTGCGCTGAAGGTCCGTCAGCTACAACTAGTGCAATGATTTTACTAGGCTTTGTTCTGAATGGTTCAAAACCAACTGACGTAAACATATTGTCTAATTCAGGATCAAACTGCCAATTAGGCATCTTCATTTGGTAAGAAACAGCTTGGCCATTTGGTTTCTCAACAGTCAACGGAATATTGTCACCACCAATAAAGCGCATCAATTCTATGTTGACCGCTTGCCACGTTTTGGTGGTAGCACCATCGATTGCAATAATTTGATCGCCCACTTCAATCCCAGTTGTGGCCATATACGACTCAGGCGTTATTTCGCCTATGTAAGGTTTTGCCTTGTCTTGCCCAATCATGGCCACGATCATCAAAATAAAAATAGCGAATAGAAAGTTTATGCCCGGCCCGGCGGCAACGATCGCAAATCGTTTCCAAACAGGTTGTATATCAAAAGATTCGTATTTATCTTGCTCTGCAACATCATCAACTCTGCTATCTAACATCCTTACGTAGCCACCGAGCGGAATGGCGGCAATGACAAACTCCATGCCGGTTGATGTGATGCGTTTATATAGCGGTTTACCGAAACCAATAGAAAAGCGCAGTACTTTTACGCCGCACTTTCTAGCAATATAAAAGTGTCCCCATTCATGCACAGCCACTAAAATGCCTAACGCGATGACAAAGGCACCAATGTTTCGAATAATTTCAAACACTAATTCAACTTCCTTACTAATTCTCGGGCTAAAATTCTGGCTTCTTCATCATGTTCTATGACATGTACAATAGAAGTGAGTTCAATGAAATCTGTTTGTTGCAGCACTTTCTCGTTAAGCTTAGCAATGTCGGTAAATTTAATTTGCCCGCTTAGAAACGCTTCAACTGCCACTTCATTAGCTGCATTCATTGCAGTTGTTGCCGCTTGTCCTTGCCTACAGGCTTCAATTGCTAGATACAAGTTAGGATATCGATTTTTATCCGGTTTGGAAAAACTAAAGTCGCTTAAACTCGAAAAATCGACAGCGGCTACCCCAGAAGTAATTCGCTCAGGAAAACTTAAACCGAACGCGATGGGCGTGCGCATATCAGGATTGCCCAACTGCGCAATGACCGAGCCATCAACGTACTGAACCATCGAATGGATAGTGCTTTGTGGGTGCAGCACTACCTCTATGTCGTCTTCGTGCAGACCAAAAAGCCATTTGGCTTCAATAAATTCAAGCCCTTTGTTCATCATAGAAGCAGAATCAACAGAAATTTTTCGCCCCATACTCCAAGTAGGATGAGCACAAGCTTGGTCTGGCGTAATAGAATCAAACGACTCAGTGGCTAAGGTTCTAAAAGGGCCGCCCGAGCCTGTTAGTAACACTTTGGCGATACCTGATTTGTCTAAATTACCGTATTCAAAATCATGTGGTAAACATTGAAAAATAGCATTGTGTTCACTGTCAATCGGCAGTAATTGAGCCTTGTGCTCGCGCACTGCATTCATAAACAGTTCACCCGACATAACTAGCGATTCTTTGTTGGCTAGCAATACACGTTTGCCCGCACGAACGGCTGCCAATGTAGGCAATAACCCAGCAGCACCAACAATAGCAGACATGACAATATCAACTTCTGGCGCTGAACAAATATCGTCTAACGCTTGCGCACCAATTAAGATTTCAGAGTGGCAATTTTCGACTTTTAATAAGTTAACCAATGCAGTGTAATTATCAGGATCGGATAATACGATGTAGCGAGGCGAGCACTGGATAGCAAGCTGCACCAGCATTTCTAAATTAGTGTGACCCGTAATCGCAAAAACCCGAAACTTATCGGGGTGGCGACAGATAACCTTAATCGTATTTTGACCAATAGAGCCGGTTGCCCCTAGGACAGTGATGGTTCTCACAATATCTGACCGACCTTTAGATTAAGGAATATAAAGAAAATAACGATGACGGCGATATTAACATAATTGCCTAGGCCATCCATATGACATAACAAAATGCAAATACAGGAAACGCAGCAGTTAAACTGTCGATCCGATCCATTACTCCGCCGTGACCAGGGAGCAGTTTGCCGCTATCTTTAATACCAGCACAGCGTTTAAACATACTTTCATTTAAATCACCTAGCGCAGATACCGCAACCGTAATAACACCAATGAGTAAATGCAAGCCCATGCGGCTGGCTTCAAACTGATAGTGTAATGCAGCAAAAGCAATGATAGCTAGTGACGCCATTACACCGCCGATCAAGCCCTCAATACTTTTACCTGGAGACACATTTGGACGTAATTTATGCTTACCAAATTTAACTCCGACAAAGAATGCGCCAATATCTGCAGCCCATACAATACCCAATACGTAAAAAATCAGCGAGGCGCCGTAAAAAGGGTCAACTTCATATAAGTTGGTACGTAAGCTGATTATCGCGACCCAAGTTGGAATAAGAGTCAAAACACCAAAAGCCGACCTAATTGGCACATTTTCTGTCCAAACCGAACTGTATTTCGGATAAGTGATTATCATACAAAGCGAGACACCCCACCAAACAGCGGAAATACCCAGTATTATTTTATATAGACTATTTAATTCGCCTTGATACCAAACTGCCTGACCGTCTACAGCAAATATAAGCACGCCACATATCAGCAACATAAGCGCCATGAACATGGCTTTTTCTAAACGACCATTTATACCTGACATCTTAGCCCATTCGTAGGCACCTAACGCGACTACGCCGGCAACCGCAATTTTAAATTGCTCAACCGGTAGAAATAAAATAGCTAAAATAGCCAGAGGTGCAAGAATCACTGCTGTTATTATTCTTTGTTTTAACATTAATCTTGACCTTGGTTGTCTGGACTCACCTGTGCGCCAGTTTGTCCAAACCTTCTTTGTCTTTGACAGAAGTCGAAAATAGCATCATCAAACTTCTGTTCGTCGAAATCTGGCCAAAGTGTCTCACAGAAATGAAATTCTGCATATGCACATTGCCATAATAAAAAGTTACTAATTCGATGATCGCCACCGGTTCGGATCAGTAAATCCAATGCTGGTAAATCAGACATACAAATGTACTTATTGAAGCTGTCTTCTGTGATTTCTTCGGATGTTATAAGCCCTTGCTTTACATCACCAGCTATTTTTTGAACCGCATTTACTATATCCCAACGCCCGCCATAATTAGCCGCAACATTGAGTGTTAGCGCCGTATTATTTTCAGTAAGGATTTCTGCTTTGCGAATTTTATCGACTAATTTTTGGTCAAAAGCCGATAAATCACCGATCACATTAAGGCGAATATTATTTTTATTAAGCTTTTTAACCTCGCTAGATAAAACCAGATTGAAAAGCTGCATCAAAATATTAACTTCGTCTTTAGGACGCTTCCAATTTTCACTACTAAAAGCGAATAAGGTAAGTGCTTTGATGCCCTTTTTACGCGCGTATCTTACAGATTCACGCACGGCTTTCACTCCGGCCTTATGACCGAATGTTCTTAACTTTCCTTGTTGCTGCGCCCAGCGCCCGTTGCCATCCATTATAATGGCGACGTGCTGTGGTAAAGTGCCCTCGAATGACGAAGGCGCTGCAGTCGAACTTTCGGTGCTCAAGCTGCTACACTTCCATCAATTCTTTTTCTTTGTCGGCAAGAATGCTATCAATATTTTTGATAAATTCATTAGTTAGAGTTTGGATATTCTCTTCACCAGCGCGACTTTGATCTTCGCTCGCTTCTTTTTCTTTGAGCAACTCTTTAATATCGTTGTTTGCTTCTCGGCGAATATTACGCACGGCGACTCTGCCCTGCTCTGCTTCATGGCGCACAACTTTGATTAAGTCTTTGCGGCGTTCTTCAGTCAGTGGAGGCATTGGAATGCGGATTGTAGTACCAGCACTCATTGGATTTAAACCCAAATTTGACTGCATAATCGCTTTTTCAACTGCTTGAATAATACTTTTGTCAAAAACCGACAACGCCAACGTGCGGTTGTCTTCTGCAACAACGTTCGCAACTTGTTTTAGGGGCGTGTTAGAACCGTAGTAAGGCACCATAATGCTATCTAACAAACTTGGGTGTGCACGACCCGTTCTAATCTTGCTTAGCTGACTTTTCAAAGCGCCAATACTTTTTTCCATGCGCTGCTGAGCATCTAATTCAATTTCATCAATCACAACAAAATCCTTATTTTTTTATTTTTTCTGGATGACAGATAGTGGTGCCTTCGTCGTCACCTAATACAACTCGCTTCAAACAACCTGGTTTATTCATATTGAATACCCTAATTGGTATGTTGTGGTCGCGGGCTAGTGTAAAAGCTGACAGGTCCATTACTTTTAGTTCTTTTTCTAGTACTTCTTGGTAACTGATGCGCTTCAATAGAACGGCATCTGGGTTCTTCACAGGGTCAGCACTGTATACGCCATCAACTTTGGTTGCTTTTAGTACGGCGTCGGCTTCAATTTCGATACCGCGCAAACATGCAGCAGAGTCAGTTGTGAAGAATGGGTTACCTGTACCCGCAGAGAATATCACAACTCTGCCTGATTTTAGAAAACTTATGGCGTCTGCCCAGTTATAAGGGTCACAAACACCGTTTAATGGGATCGCTGACATTAGGCGAGCATTCACGAAAGCTCTGTGCAAAGCATCGCGCATTGCTAAACCATTCATGACCGTTGCTAGCATGCCCATATGGTCGCCTACAACACGGTGCATACCCGCTTTAGCCAAACCTTCGCCGCGGAATAAATTACCACCACCGATAACTAGGCCGACTTCTACGCCTAGCTCAACTATCTCTTTTATTTCGAGTGCCATGCGGTCTAACACTTTGGCATCAATTCCAAAGTTTTCATCGCCCATCAAGGCTTCGCCACTCAGTTTTAGCAAAATGCGTCTGTAAGCAGCTTTTGGTATGGTAGTCATTATGTTTCCTTTGCGGTGGTTTTGTCTATTTTCTTATGCGCAGTCAAAGACAGCTAAAATTTTATATTCTTTTGTGCTCAGATTTTTAATCTTCTTTTGAGCACAATACTGCTTATTGACAATAAATAATATACGTCACTGACAAGTTGACTATTTATTGCCGATAAACACTTTCAACGTCCATAAAAAAGCACCTCAATTGAGGTGCTTCGTATCTTAGCCGAGAATCGGTGATTGCAAAAGCAATCGAAGCACTTATTTCTTAGCTGCAGCCAATTGTGCAGCAACTTCTGCAGCAAAATCTTCAGACTTCTTCTCGATACCTTCACCCACTTCAAAGCGGATAAAGTTAACTACGTCTGCGCCTTTAGATTTCAAAAGGTCCCCAACAGTTTGTGCTGGGTCTTTTACGAATGGCTGACCAGTTAAGCTAACTTCGCCAGTGAATTTCTTCATACGGCCAGAAACCATTTTCTCAGCGATATCAGCTGGCTTACCAGACTGGATAGCGATGTCGATCTGAATTTCTTTTTCTTTAGCTATAACTGCTTCTGGAACATCAGAAGGCTTGACGAATTGTGGGCTAGCAGCTGCAACGTGCATAGCAACGTCTTTTGCTAGCTCTTCGTCGCCACCTTCCAAAATTACGATAACACCAATACGGCCGCCGTGAACGTATGCACCTAATGTTGAACCTTCAACATTGATAACGCGACGTGGGCTGATGTTTTCACCAATTTTGGTGACCAATGTTTCACGCACTGTAGCTACAGTAGAACCGTCAAGCTCTGCTGCAAGTAATGCGTCGATATCATTGATGCCATTTGCCGCAGCAACGTCAATCAATTTGTTACCGAAAGCAAGGAAACCTTCGTCGCGTGCAACGAAGTCAGTTTCACAGTTAACTTCCATCATAGTAGCTTTGCCACCAGATAATTTAGTTAATATAACGCCTTCTGCTGCAATACGACCTGCTTTTTTAGCGGCTTTTGCTTGACCAGATTTGCGCATATTTTCAATTGCTAGTTCGATATCACCATCAGTTTCAACTAATGCGTTTTTACAATCTAGCATGCCAGCGCCAGTGCGCTCGCGTATTTCTTTAACCAGTGCTGCAGTCACTGCCATTTTCTTGTCCTCAAAATATCAATATTTAGAAAAGGGGGCTAATGCCCCCTTTGATAATCTACTTAAGTTACTTACTCAGCTGATTCTACGAAATCGTCTTTTTCAGAAGCTGCAATAACAACATCCTGATTACGACCTTCGTTGATTGCATCAGCAGCAGCGTTAGTATAAAGATTAACTGCACGGATAGCATCGTCGTTACCTGGGATAACGTAATCAACACCGTCTGGGTTAGAGTTAGTATCTACTACACCCACAACCGGAATACCAAGGTTGCGCGCTTCTGTTACTGCAATGTGCTCATGATCGGCATCGATAACAAAGATAACGTCTGGAAGACCACCCATGTTTTTAATACCGCCTAAACTACCTTCTAGTTTAGTCATTTCGCGCTGAAGCATTAACACTTCTTTTTTAGTTAGCTTTTCAAATGTACCGTCAGCAGCCTGTACTTCTAAATCTTTAAGACGCTTGATTGATTGACGAACTGTTTTCCAGTTAGTCAACATACCGCCCAACCAACGCTTGTTTACGTAGAATTGACCAGATTTTTCAGCTGCTTCTCTAACTGCGATGCTTGCTGCACGTTTGGTACCAACGAACAAAATTTTACCTTTCTTATGAGAAACACCTGAAAGATAGCTTAGTGCTTCATTGAACAAAGGAACTGTTTTTTCTAAGTTGATGATATGAACTCGGTTACGAGCGCCAAAAATGTATTGAGCCATTTTTGGGTTCCAGTAGCGAGTTTGGTGACCGAAATGTACGCCAGCTTGTAGCATGTCACGCATTGATACGTTTGCCATTTTATTTATTCCTATTTAGGGGTTAGGCCTCCATACACCCCTGCTCTCGATCCAAAACGCTGCAATAACAACGTGTTAGACACCCCGAGATCAGTGTCGGTATATGTGTGTTTTTGATTAATTTGTACTGTCTAATTTTGAGAAGTTTTACAACATTCCCAAACAGCGCGCGCAATATATCATTGCAGGCAACTATTATCAACAAAAAAGCTATTTTACTGCACTTGAATTCATAACTTTTATCTTCATATATAGCATCTATTCAGCGAACGGTCATAACCTGTAATAACGGGAAAATATATGTCAGACAAAACAATGCACTCAACAGTAACGCTTTTTGGTACTGAGTTAAAAAACAGATTCGTATTAGCCCCGCTGACTCGAGGGCGGGCGACTGCGTCTCGAATACCTAATCAAATTATGGGTGATTATTACGAACAACGGGCAACTGCGGGCCTCGTCATCGCAGAAGCAACCGTTATATCGGAAGAAGGAATAGGCTGGATAGATTCACCAGGCATTTATACCGATGAAATGGTAGCGGGCTGGAAGTCAATAGTTGACCGAGTGCATGCAAAAAACAGTAAAATGGTACTGCAACTTTGGCATTGTGGACGCTCTTCACACAGCGATTTTCACAACGGTGAGTTGCCGTTTAGCGCATCAGCAATAAAAATACCAAACGACCAAATTCACACTCCAAACGGTAAAAAAGATTACGAAACACCCAAAGCAATGAGCAAAGCAGACATTGCCAATACCGTTAACGATTATAGAAAAGCCGCTATTAATGCCAAAGCCGCTGGATTCGACGGTATTGAAGTACATGCCGCTAATGGTTATTTAATTAACCAATTTTTAGATGGTGTGAGCAACCAACGTGAAGACGAATATGGCGGCAACATTGAAAACAGAATGCGTTTTTTGCAAGAAGTTATAAGCGCTGTTAAAGAGATTTATCCGAGCAATGCTATTGGCGTTCGCTTATCCCCTAATGGCGTTTTTAACGAAATGGGATGCGACGACTATAACGAGCTATATATAACAGTGATCAACTATTTAAATACACAAGGGATTGGCTACTTGCACGTAATGGACGGTCTCGCATTTGGTTTCCATGAACGCGGCGAGCCGATGACACTAGCCGACGTGAGACCATTGTTCGAGAATGTTATTATTGGTAATTGCGGCTACGACTACACAGCAGCTAACAAAGCCATAGCCAATAACAACGCCGACATGATTGCCTTTGGGCGCCCTTACATAAGCAACCCAGACTTACCAGAGCGCTATAAAAATGACTGGCCACTGACACCTTTTGCCAACGTAACCCACTGGTATGGCGGCGCTGCAGAAGGCTACAGCGACTATACAAATTACTCCAATAGCTAACTAAAAGTGAATGGGCTATGGCAGACCAGTGTCAGTTATAGCCTCTATTTCAATCTAACCTAGACCTCGATTCAATCCACCCAATAAACTATAATAAGAATAAACGCTAAAAAAATTATTTGATATACAAAGTCAGCATAGTTAACCCGATGCGAACTTGTTATACTCAAACAATACGTTGGTAGTAAACATTAAATCAAATTTAGCTCAAAAAATTCGAAGAGGTCGACCTTGGTTGGAACAATAAAAACACCAGAAGAAATGGATAAAATGCGCGTTGCTGGCAAACTAGCCTCAGAAGTGCTGATGATGATTGGAGAACACGTAAAAAAAGGTGTTACCACAGACGAACTCGATAAACTTTGCCACGATTATATTGTTAACGTGCAAGACTCCATTCCAGCACCCTTAAATTACGGCAACCCGCCGTTTCCAAAGTCAGTTTGCACATCCGTCAATCACGTTATTTGCCACGGTATTCCTAGCGACAAAAAACTCAAAGACGGTGACATCGTGAATATCGACGTTACCGTTATTAAAGACGGTTATCACGGTGACACATCAAAAATGTTTGTTGTTGGCAAGCCCTCCATTCTTGCCGAGCGCTTAATTAAAGTGACCCAAGAATGTTTATACAATGCCATAAAGATTGTAAAACCAGGCATGCGCCTTGGTGATATCGGCCACGCCTGTCAGCAGCATGCAGAGTCACATAATTATTCCATTGTTAGAGAATATTGCGGTCACGGTATCGGTGCTGTTTTTCATGAAGACCCGCAAATTGTTCACTATGGCAAACCCGGCACAGGCGACTTAATAGAAGCCGGCATGTGCTTTACTATTGAGCCTATGGTAAATGCAGGTAAACGCTATTCTAAAATTTTGCCAGACAACTGGACAGTAGTAACCAAAGACCGCAGTTTAAGTGCGCAGTGGGAGCACACTTTACTAGTGACTGAAAACGGCGTTGAAATTCTGACATTACGTGATGAAGAAGATATTGATAGAATAATCAATCACTAATTAGCAGCAAATAGCAGTACTGACGACAGAAATCAGTTCTCAATCTAATTAGGGCTATAATGCGGCCAAGGAGTTACTTTGTCAGTTCAAGACCAAATTCGGCAGTTGCAACAGATCAAAGATGTGCATGACATTGCTGGTTTTAAAAGCGCGGTAAAAGCTAACTATGAATGGCTTCATGACACCTTTAATAACGAATTAGTAGACAACCTCGTGGTTGCTCGCAGCGACTTTACAGATGCACTTTTGTGTCATGCGTGGCAGCTATTAAGCCTTGATAAAGAACTAGGTCTTTCATTATGTGCCGTGGGTGGCTACGGACGTGGACAATTGCAGCCATATTCCGATATCGATCTACTGATATTAAGCGAAAAAAAGATAAACTCAAGCGTTGAAGAACGCTTGGGTAATTTCATCACTTTGTTATGGGATGTAAAGCTAGAAATTGGTCAGGCTGTGCGCACCGTTAAAGAAACGATTCAGTTAGCAAAATCGGATATCACTATTGCAACCAACCTTGTTGAAGCCAGAATTTTGAGCGGCTGCGAAGATACTTTCCTGCAATTAATTGATAAAGTGAATAATCCAAAAGTCTGGTCTAGTAAGGACTTCTTCCTCGCAAAATTAGAGGAACAACGAAGACGTCATCACAAGTTCAATGATACCTCGTATAATCTTGAACCCAATGTAAAAGAAAATCCGGGTTGCTTGCGTGACATACAGTCAATTGGATGGGTTGCAAAAAAACACTTTCAAGAATATGACGGTTTAACCTTAATTGGACACGGTTATTTTACAGAAATAGAACATGCCGAGTTAATCGAATGCCGTTCTCATTTATGGAAAATACGCTTCGCGTTGCACCTTGTTTCAGGGCGAAGCGAAAACCGTCTACTATTTGATTATCAAACCGACGTCGCTCAATTGCTAGGTTATGGTGATGGCAAAGCAGCTGTAGAACAAATGATGAAGGCTTTTTTTAGAATTGTGCGTCGCGTATCCGAGCTCAACAGTATGTTGTTGCTGCGCTTCAAAGATGACGTATTAGAACAAAAAATCAAAAAAATAGTGCCTCTTAATCACAAGTTTGATTTAAAAGATGGCTTAGTTTCGCCCTCGCAACCTGAAACATTTCATTCACCTGCCGACATACTCGATTTTCTCAGCCTCATTGGTCAACATGATAATGTGCAAGGTTTAGACGCAGATTGCATTCGTCAACTGCGCAATGCTCGTCGTCGCTTTCAGCATCAGTATTATCACGAGCGTCAAGACTGTCGGGAGCGTTTTATTGCTTTGATGAAGCAACCTGAGTTTTTTAACTTAGGCTGGGACATCATGTACAAATACGGCATATTGCAATCTTATTTACCTGAGTGGGATAAGATTGTTGGCATGATGCAGTTTGATTTATTCCATGCTTACACCGTAGATGAGCATACACATCGCCTAGTTAAATATGTATATAGCTACTACCACAGTGAAAAGAAATTTCCACGTTGCTATCGCATTGTCAAAAATTCTGATAAACCTGAACTGCTCTTTATCGCTGCTATTTTTCATGATATTGCCAAAGGACGAGGAGGCGATCACTCAACATTAGGTGCAGTTGATGTTCGTAGTTTTTGTGAGTTGCACAACATTTCCGAAACCGATGCAAACACGATTGCTTGGCTAGTAGAAAATCATCTGCTGATGTCTGTAGTCGCGCAGCGTCGAGATATTTATGATGCAGACGTTATTAATCAATTTGCAACAACCGTAAAAAGCCACGAAAACCTCAATTTACTCTATGCATTAACCCTAGCGGATATTCGTGCCACCAATGATAACTTGTGGAACGACTGGAAAGCGTCGTTGCTGCGCGAACTGTATTTGTTGACACAGCAAGCCTTCGATAATGGACTGGAATGTCAGGTAACCCTCGAACAGCGGGTTGCAGATCACAAAACTGATGCAATGGCTTTGCTCGCCGAAAAAGGTATTAGCGAAGCGCAGGCAATGTTATTTTGGCAACAAATGGGCAAAGATTACTTTGTCCGCTTTAAACCAATTCAAATTGCATGGCACACCCAAACTATTATCACTGCAGGCGCGTTAGCAACAGAGGAAATATTAGTCAGTGCGAGCAACGGCACATCTAAAGCAGGTACTGAATTACTGATTTATTGCAGCGATCGCCCTGCACTTTTTGCGCAAATTGCATCTGTGCTAGACAGCCGTAATTGCTCCATTCATGATGCCCAAATTACTGTTACTGAACAAGGCAATGTATTTGACAGCATGATTATTCTGGATCAAGATTCTCAACGTATTGATTCTGAGTTTCAAATCAAAAACTTAGTTGACGCCGTTCGTTCACAGTTGATGAAGCCCGGCCGTTCGCATGCCAATAAACGAAAAATGTCGCGACAAATGAAGCAGTTGGATGTTAAAACAAAAGTACGTTTTTATGCTTCTACCGAATACGCCACCCTTGTTGAATTGGAGGCATTAGATGCCCCTGGACTTTTAGCCAAAATAGGACACTTATTTGTGGACCTTAAGTTGACATTAAAACTCGCTAAAATTTCGACTATTGGTGAACGTGCAGAAGATGTATTTATTGTGTCCAACGAAGAAGGCAAAGCATTGACGCAAGACCAAGAAATCACCCTAAAAAAACAAATTACGTTAAAACTAGACCAACCAGAAGTGAACCCAGCAATATGAATAATTTGAAAGCCATTATAGAAAATGCATTTGATACTCGGGATACTTTCACGGCCCAAACCGCCAGTGCTGAAATAAGAACAGCAGTGACCGATGCAGTGGAATTATTAAACTCTGGTAAAGCAAGAGTTGCTGAAAAAATAAACGGTGATTGGCAAGTCAATGAATGGCTAAAAAAAGCGGTCTTACTTTATTTCAAATTGCACGACAACAAACTTATTGAAGGTGCAGTAACCAATTATTACGATAAAGTCCCGTTGAAATTTTCCGACTATACAGCTGAACGTTTTGCCCGAGAAGGTATGCGTATAGTGCCACCGGCAGCCGTGCGCACCGGTTCGTTTATTGGCCGCAATGTGGTTGTTATGCCCTCATATGTGAATATTGGTGCATTTGTAGATGAAGGCACAATGGTAGACACATGGGTGACTGTTGGCTCGTGTGCTCAAATTGGTAAAAACGTGCATCTTTCTGGTGGCGTTGGCATCGGCGGTGTTTTAGAGCCGTTGCAAGCGAATCCGACAATCATTGAAGACAATTGCTTTATCGGCGCACGCTCTGAAGTCGTTGAAGGGGTTATTGTTGAAGAAGGCTGTGTAATTTCCATGGGCGTTTATATCAGTCAAAGTACAAGAATATACGATCGCGAAACAGGTAAAATAACTTATGGCCGCGTTCCTGCTGGTTCGGTTGTTGTATCGGGCAGTTTGCCTAGCCCATGCGGAACGCATAGCTTATATGCCGCTATAATCGTGAAAAAAGTAGATGCTAAGACTATAGCAAAAGTCGGCATTAATGAAATTTTACGTGGCGCTGAATAAGTAAAAAATGAGCCTGACGCTTTTATGAAGTGCCACCGTTACGTTGGACACTTTGATTATGGTCAGGCTACTTTTGGTTTTTTGAAAGACTTTATTTTTAAAAGACAGTGCATTGTTTTGCCACACGACCTGCAATAACAAACTCTGCTTTATATACTTTACGCAGTCAACGTGTCTGCAAGCCCTTCTAACCAGGGCACAACATCTTCTTCAGCAGCTAGTGTTTCCATCGCATCGACTTCTAACATATCTGCCACTGGCTTACCTTGTAGTTCTACGAGCAACTCTTGAAACTGACGTCCACCACCGCAAAAACTGTCGCCATAACTACTGTCGCCAAGTGCTGCAACTGCAAACGGTTTGCCATTCATTAGCGGAAATTCGTCGCGTAAATCACTGTGAAACAACTCTAAATTTGGAGGAACATCACCCTGACCTGTGGTCGAAGTGATCACTACAACCGCTTCGGCTTCACTGAAATCTGATGTTTCAGGATCGGTGAAAATGTCACATTTAATCCCTTTAGTTTCAAACATTGTTTTTGCTTCTTCTGCCACATGTTGGGCATTACCATATACGGAACCTGCGAAAATACTCACACTGCGCATACTACGTTGTCTCCTATTAAGTGCTGAAGTCTATTTACTACAATACATAAAAATGTAAAGCAATAAAGCTGAGTAATATTATACACGTAAGTTGGGCTTATAGACTACTGCACGGCCCAAAAAAGCGCTTATCAATGTTGAGCGTAAAATATTTCGGGGTTTGGTAGCCAAACAGGTAAACACGTTTGCAGTATCGATTGCTGTGACTGTGGCATTATTCAGCCATAAGCCAAAATGTAAAATATTTGTAAAAATAAGTAATCAATGTTATCTGTAGAAAATGAAAAAGGAATTGTTCTTGCTCATTGCAAGAGGTAAATCAAATTGATTGTCCACCAAACTCAAAATACTAACAAATTGCTAAATGAAGCTTTGTCGTTATTTATGCAAGGATCTAAAACAAGTTTACTCAATTTTTTAAGCAAACTCGTTACCAGCAGCGAAGCTGAAGAAATAGCCCAAGAAGCCTATTTAAAACTCTATCTGCTGGTAAAAGATAAACCCAGTCAGCATAATTACATAGAGTTGTTACAAGGGTTAAGACCCATGCTAACCCTAATTGCAAAGAACTTAGCATTGAGTGCCATTCGCCATAAAAAAGTGGAAGAAAGATACGCAGAGTCGCAACTTACGCTGCGTAGCCAAGTCACTGTTGCAGAATGTCAAAGCGAGCAAAACGCGGAGGAGCGCGCAATTACTGATAATGAAAACCTTCGGTTAATTGTCGTCATAAATCGCCTGCCGCCCATTTGTAGACAAGTATTTATTCAACGAAAATTGTATGCAAAATCACATCAACAAATTGCCAATATATTAAATATTTCTACGAAAACAGTGGAAAACCACCTCACCAAAGGGTTAATATTGTGTCGTAAATATATGCTTGAGCAAAATACGAGCGAACACGATGAGTATGCAAAGTCACCTAAACATGTGAGTAAGGTCCCGCGTTGAATATAGAAGAGTGGTCAGGCTATGAAGTATCTAATGAGGCACTACAACAGGCCGCTTCGTGGATTGCTATGCTTGACAATAAACAGGGCTCTGGAGCAAACGAAGACACCCACACTCAGTTTTTTGATTGGTTGCAGGCGGATCCTTCTCATCAACAGGCCTATTTTGAATTGTCTGAAATTTGGGCTCGCAGCGCCTGCACAAAATCTATGTACGACATGATCGATAAGTCGGTGGTGTTGCCCTTTCCGACTCAAGCAAACACCCCCTCTGAAGGCTTATTCATCGAGCCTTCCTTTGCACAGCACTCCACAAGTTCGTCTTGGGCTTATACATTAACGATTGGACTTATTTTCTGCGGTCTAATCATTCCAGCGATACAGTCCCTTTTTTAAATTCTAATCATTTTTATAAACTCCAATCACTTGTCTAAGCTCCAATTCCTTGTCTAAACTCAAATCACCTTTCTAAACTACAAGCACTTGTCTAAAATCCAATTACTTATCTATATTTAAATTATTTTTATAAATTTCAATTATTTTCATCTTGTTCAGTAGGGGGTTTAGAAATCTAAAGCGTTATTAAAATGATAACCAAAACATATAATAACGGGAACACCCATGAACAAAGCTTCTCAGCGCAACAAACTAGCTACTTTCACGCCTAAATTACTGTCCTTAACCATTGCCTCAGTGTTGTCTATTTCAGCCTTCGCTCAACAAGCTGAAGTGAAAGAGGACGATAAAGATGTCGAAAAAATACAAGTTATAGGTTCAAACATACGCGGCGGTCAAGTTGCCGAAGCGCTCGCTGTATCGGTAATCGACGCAGAAGCTATTGGCGAACTAGGTATCGATTCGTTGGATGATTTATTGCAACTCATCCCTGAGAATGGACAAAACTTTTTCAGTGAAGCTCAAAATATCGGCGGTGGTGTGAACGCAGCTCGCGGTGATATTGGTACCTATAACTTAAGAAACTTGGGCACAGGTAATACATTAGTGTTGCTGAATGGCCGCAGAATGGTCAACTCAGCATCTTATCAAACTGAAGAAGTTGGCGGTAGTTTTGTTCCCGTCAACTCTGTTAATATTAATACTATTCCTATTGCAGGCTTGAGCAGGGTTGAAGTACTGCGTGACGGTGCGTCGGCAATATACGGCGCCGATGCGGTAGCGGGTGTAGTAAACCATGTTGTAAAATCAAATTTTGTAGGTCTTTCATTATCTGGGCGCTGGGCACAATACGATGAAATACCGCGCGAAGAGCAAACCCTGTCACTTGAATGGGGTAAAGATTTTAATGGCGGGCGCACTAATGTAAGTACGTTTTTTAACTATTATGCCCGCGACAGAGTCAACTCTCAGGATGATCAACGATGGGCTAATTCAGACTTTAGAGACCGTGTTCCTGCCGACTCCCCTTGGTTTGGCGATACTGCATTTAGAAACGACACCGCAAACTCATTATTCGGCCAATTTGACTTGGTCAGTAGTGCCTCTGCTGCTGGCCTAAGAGATATTTTCACCGACAGCTCCGGCGAGTTTGAAACCTTCCCTATTGGTGATGAACGTTGCCAATACACGCTAAATGCGACAACTTGCGGTGGTATTGATGGGCAAGGTACCTATAGACTTAATTTAAATGCGGATCGCGATTTAAGTTCAAAGTTACAGCGTTCTAGCGTATTTGTTTTTGTTAATCACGAATTCGAAAATGGGGTGGAAAGTTTCAGCGAATTATCGTATTACCAATCCAAAACAAATTTGCGTCGCCATGCAACTTCACCATTCTCTACATCAGCATTGCGTGTTGGTGCTGAAAACTATTACAACCCATTCGGTCCTTGTGGCTCACCTAATAGGCTGGACGCATCTCTGATCCCAGATGTACCATGCAGTGGTTTAGAGCTAATTATCGATAACTACCGGTTTGCCGAAACACCCCGGATTGTGAATAACGACGGTGACACATATCGTTTCCTGCAAGGTTTTAGAGGATCATTTGGTGAATGGGATTGGGAAGCAGCATTATTGCATTCAAAAGCAACCACCGATGACATTACTTCAAATAGGGTGTCTAATCTCTTAATAACAGAGGCATTATTTGACCCAACTCCTGCTGCATATAATCCATTTAGCGGCGGCCTAGATTCAAATATTGAACGTGCATTGGTCGACGTTTTTCGTAAAAGTGAAACTGAATTAACCATGATTGATGCGAAATTCGCAAATGCTGATATTTATGAGTTACCCGCCGGCCCATTGGGTTTTGTCGTTGGTTTCGAATATCGTGAAGAATCCTTTAAAGATGATCGCGATGACCGTTTGGATGGCACCATCGTATTTACAGATTTTGAAGGTGATACTTACCCGTATGTTTCTGACGTTGTAAACTCAAGCCCTACGCCCGATAGTAGCGGCGAAAGAGAGGTTGTTTCGGTATTTGCTGAACTACAAATTCCGGTGTTTGAAAACTTCGATATGCAAGCTGCAATTCGTTACGAAGACTTTTCTGATGTTGGTGACACTACGGTTGGCAAAGTAGCCTTTGGTTATCGCCCTATCGAGTCTTTGCTTTTAAGAGGTTCATGGTCACAAGCCTACAGAGTACCTAACCTAGTAACTATTAATGAAAGTATTGTGGCTCGTAACAATACCCGTACCGACTATGCCTGCTTATACGCAGCAGAAAATGGCGGCGACATTAACCAAAACACGCTTGATTGCAACAATTCAATACAGCGTATTGCGCAGGGTAGTAATACCCTTAACCCTGAAGAATCCATCAATACATCTTTAGGTTTTGTATTTACGCCAAATAAAGACATTACGGTTACTTTTGATTACTGGTCAATCAAAAAGGAAAATACGATTGGCTTGTTTGGTGAAGAGAACCACACACTTTTAGATCTATTCCTTAGACTTGAGAATGGTAACGCTAATTGTGCTTCAGCGCAGTTTAATCCGGCCGTATCGCGAGATGATGCAGGTGCAGGCGAAGCCGCAATATATGAAGCTGCAGGGATCTGTCCTGCTGGTGATATTCGCTTTATTGACGACCAATATGCCAACCTTGATGAGCGCAATTTAGCCGGCTACGACATTGGTGTTTATTATGATTTAGACACTAATGCGGGTAATTTCAAGTTTAGCTATAATGGTTCTTTCATCGAAAAATTTGAACAGAAAGCTGGCGGTGATGCGGCTATTCTGGTGCGAGCACAAGAAGCGGGCCAAATACCGCTTAGCTACCCTGTTGCTGGCTTTGCAGACTTGATTGGTCAAGACGGTAACCAAGAACAACGTCACTCGGCCAGGGTATCATGGAGAAAAGATGCTTTTGGTGCTTCATTAAGTGGCAATAAAATTGGTAGTTTCTATCAAAGTTCATTAACCCTTGAAGACGGCACTCGTTATATTATCCCATCGATGACAACTTATAATGCGACGTTTGATTACCGCTTTGATATGAATGACGTGGATACGCGTATTCGCCTTGGTGTTCGTAACTTAACCAATGAACGCGCGCCATTGTCGGACAACTATTTCGGCTTCTTTGCTGACGCGCATCGCGACTTCGGGCGCAGTTACTACCTAGATTTCCAATCTAAGTTTTAGCATCGTTACAGGCAGGCGATCTTCATTTAGACGCCTGCCCAAATCCTCTTTTTTTCCTATTTGACACAAAAGGTAATCGAATGAGCACTAGCTTGCCTGAAAATACTGATTTAAATCGCGCACCTTATCAAGACCTTGGCCTACTATTAGGGCCACTAATTTTTGTTATTATGATGTTGCTTGGTAATTCGCAAACAACCATGGATCCGGCTGCATGGCGTGTCGCCGCTATCGGGATTTGGATGGCAATATGGTGGGCAACAGAAGCCGTGCCCGTTCCTGTCACCGCGTTTTTACCCATTGTCACTTTCCCCTTTTTAGGGATCAGCAGTTTAGCTGAGGCAACCTCGGCTTATGCAAACCCAATTATCTATCTATTTTTAGGAGCATTTATACTAGCTTTAGCCGTTGAGCGTTGGAATTTGCACAAGCGCATTGCCCTCGCTATTCTCAGCTATACGGGTACCGATGGTCGGCGTTTAATTGGCGGCTTTATGATTGTTGCAGCACTGCTGTCGATGTGGATGACAAACACGTCCACCACCATGATGCTGATGCCAATAGCACTGTCAGTTGCCAAAGTGATTGCGGACAACAATACACACTTGGATCCTAAACAAACCAAATCTTTTCAAGCCGCCATGTTACTAGGGCTGGCTTATGCTGCGACTATCGGCGGCCTTGCTACCCTTGTTGGTACTCCCCCAAATGCGCTTTTAGCCGCATTCTTAAATGACAACTATGACATTAAAATCACCTTTGCTAGTTGGATGCTTGTAGGCGTTCCAGTAATGCTTTGTATGCTCCCGCTAGCGTGGTATTCACTCACTCGCTGGAGTTTCAAAATAGACATCCCAGCCAATCACGCCGTTAACCAACATCTCACCAAATTACGCAGTGAATTAGGTGCTATGACTCATGCAGAAAAGCGCGTCGCGGTATTATTTTCAATTGTGGTGTTATTTTGGATTGGACGACGCCCTATATCCGCGCTTTTAGGCATCGATTTTTTGACCGATACTGGGATTGTTATGACGGCGGCCATGCTGCTATTTTTGCTCCCTAGTGGCGATAGTTCGCAACCACAACTGATGATTTGGCACGATGTTAATCGCTTACCGTGGGGCGTGCTGATCCTATTTGGCGGCGGTTTAAGTTTAGCGGGGGCTGTTTCATCGTCAGGTCTCGCAGCATGGCTTGGCGGCAACTTAACTTATTTAGACACATTCGGTATTTTTGTCTTAATAATTGCGGCAACTGGCTTAGTTATTTTTCTCACAGAACTGACTAGCAATGTCGCTACCGCGGCTACATTTTTACCCGTCGTTGCGGCTGTTGCCATAGAGCTAGGTGTATCGCCATTATTGCTATGTGTGCCTATTACACTGGCAGCAAGTTGTGCCTTTATGTTGCCTGTCGCCACGCCACCCAATGCGATCGTATTTGCCTCTGGTGTGGTTAGTATCCCGCAGATGGTGCGAGCGGGTTTGATACTCAATATTGTGGGAATGGTGATACTAAGTTTTGTTGCGGTTTGGTTAGCACCTTGGGTGTTCTTATAAATTAGATGACTTGCGTTACTTACTAAGTCAACCGAAAGGCACCTGGGAAGCGTTAAATAAAAGTCTTCGCAAGGCTTATTTTCTGAGCTTCACTCGCCTCCGTTTTAAAATTATGTTGTTAAATCCCACTTTTTTTGTATTTAACAGTAGTGTTATTTTTCGTCGCTTGCGCGCTAATTATTTACAGTTATTTATCTAAGTTTCGATTTTATTTATTTTTTGCAGTAGGGGTTTTTAGCCGCTTGCGCGTTAATAGATTGTTAGCCACATAATAATAACAACGGGAACACCCATGAAGAAATATGTTATGCACAACAAACTAGCCTCTTTCACGCCCAAATTACTATCCTTAACCATTGCCTCAGTATTGTCTATTTCAGCTTTCGCACAAGAAGCCGAAGTGAATAAAGATGATAAAGATATAGAAAAAATACAAGTTATTGGTTCAAATATACGCGGCGGTCAGGTCGCTGAAGCGTTAGCCGTTTCGGTCATTGACTCCGAAACGATTGGCGAATTAGGCATCGATTCATTGGATGATTTATTACAACTCATTCCTGAAAATGGGCAAAACTTTTTTAATGAAGCTGAAAATATTGGGGGCGGAGTCAATTCTGCTCGCGGTGATATTGGTACCTACAACCTCAGAAACTTAGGCACCGGTAACACATTAGTATTGCTAAATGGCCGCAGAATGGTTAATTCAGCATCCTATCAAACTGAAGAAGTTGGCGGTAGTTTTGTGCCAGTCAACTCTGTTAACGTCAATACCATTCCTATCGCCGGCTTGAGTCGGGTAGAGGTGCTCCGTGACGGCGCATCTGCTATTTATGGCGCCGATGCAGTAGCGGGTGTAGTTAACCATGTCGTAAAATCAAATTTTGTTGGTCTAACTGTATCGGGTCGCTGGTCTGAATATGACGAAATACCGCGTGACACACAAACCCTCACCGTTGAATGGGGTAAAGACTTCAATAATGGACGCACCAACGTAAGCACCTTTTTCAACTATTATACTCGCGACAGAGTCAACTCACAAGACGACCCACGATGGGCTAACTCAGACTTCAGAGACCGCGTTCCTGCCGACTCTCCTTGGTTTGGCGATACCGCATTTAGAAACAACTCAGCAAACTCATTATTCGGCCAATTTGATTTAGTTAGCAGCGCCTCTGGAGCTGGCGTCAGAGACATCTTTACCGATGGCTCAGGCGAGTTTGAAACCTACCCGATTGGCGATGAGCGTTGCCAATACACACTCAATGCAACAACTTGTGGTGGTATTGACGGGCAAGGTACCAATAGACTCAACTTAAATGCGGATCGTGATTTAAGTTCAGAACTGCAACGCGCGAGTATGTTTCTTTTTGTCAATCATGAATTTGAAAATGGGATGGAAAGCTTTACAGAAGCGTCTTTCTACCAGTCAAAAACAAATTTACGCCGCCATGCAACGGCGTCTTTCAGTACCTCAAAACTACGCGTTGGTGCCGAAAACTATTACAACCCATTCGGTCCTTGTGGCTCACCCAACAGACTAGATGACGCATTGATCCCAGACGTACCTTGCAGTGGCTTAGAACTGACTATTGATAATTATCGTTTTGCTGAATTGCCACGAATCGTTGATAATGACGGCGATACTTATCGTTTCCTACAAGGCTTAAGAGGCTCATTTGGTGAGTGGGATTGGGAAGCTGCATTTGTACATTCAAAAGCCACGAAAGAAGATATCACCCGAAATCGTGTATCCAACAACTTAATGTCCGAAGCGCTATTTGACCCGACGCCTGCCGCCTACAATCCATTTAGCGGTGGTCTAAATTCAAATATTGAGCGCGCCTTGATTGATGTTGTGCGTAAAAATGAAACTGAGCTCACTATGCTTGATGCTAAGTTCGCAAACGCTAACATTTATGAACTACCTGCTGGCCCATTAGGCTTTGTCGTTGGTTTTGAATATCGTGAAGAGTCTTTCATCGATGATCGTGACGACAGACTTGATGGTACTATCGCATTTACCGATTACGAAGGTGATACCTACCCATTTGTTTCTGACGTAGTTAACTCAAGCCCGACGCCAGATAATAGCGGCGAAAGAGAGGTTGTTTCGGTGTTTGCTGAATTACAAATTCCGGTGTTTGAAAACTTCGATATGCAAGCTGCAATTCGCTATGAAGACTTTTCAGATGTTGGTGACACCACCGTTGGGAAACTCGCCTTTGGCTATCGCCCTATCAAGTCTTTGCTTTTGAGAGGTTCATGGTCTGAAGCTTTCAGAGCACCTAACTTGGTCACAATTAACGAAAGCATTGTTGCTCGCAATAACACTCGTACCGATTATGCTTGTTTATTCGCGGCCGAAAATGGTGGCGACATTGACCAAAATACACTTGATTGCAGAAATTCAATACAGCGTATTGCACAAGGCAGTGATGTTCTTGAGCCTGAAGAGTCTATCAACACATCGTTAGGCTTCGTTTTTACGCCAAATGAAGACTTCACTTTAACCTTTGATTACTGGTCAATAGAAAAAGAAAATACGATTGGTTTATTTGGTGAGGAAAACCATACCTTATTAGACCTATTATTCAGGCTTGAAAATGGTAATAGCAATTGCGACTCAAGCCAATTTAACTCTGCAGTAACGCGCACTGACCCAAGTGTTGATGAAGCTGCAGTATATACAGCAGCAGGAATATGCCCAGCCGGCGACATTCGCTTTATTGACGATCAATATGCCAACCTAGATGACCGTAATTTAGCGGGCTACGATATTGGTGTTTATTATGATTTAGACACGACTATGGGTAAGTTCAAGTTCAGCTATAACGGCTCTTTCATTGAAGAGTTTGAGCAAGAAGCTGGAGGTGACGCTGCTATTCTTGTGCAAGCACAAGAAAACGGTCTAATACCTGCTAGCTATCCTGTTGCTGGCTTTGCTGACTTGATTGGTCAAGACGGTAATCAGGAAAAACGTCATTCTGCTAGGGTATCATGGAGAAAAGATGCATTTGGTGCTTCGTTAAGTGGTAATAAAATTGGTAGTTTCTACCAGAGCTCACTAACACTTGAAGACGGCACACGCTACATTATACCTTCGATGACAACCTATAATGCGACGTTTGACTACCGCTTTGACGTTAACGATGTTGACACCAGACTTCGTTTTGGCATTCGTAATTTAACCAACGAACGAGCACCACTAGCCGATCGTTACTTTGGTTTCTTTGCTGATGCGCATCGCGATTATGGTCGCAGCTATTACTTAGATGTCAGAACTAAGTTCTAGTAGTTTTGTAAGCAGGCGACTTTCGCCTGCCCTCTTCTTTTATATTTTCCATTCGACTCAAAAAAAGGTATAGGAATGAGCACAAGCTTGCCTGAAACTACTGATTTAAATCGCGCAGGGTATCAAGACGTCGGGCTCTTATTAGGTCCCCTTATTTTATTTATTATGATGTTGCTTAGCAACTCACAAAACGCTATGGAACCGGCTGCATGGCGCGTTGCCGCTGTCGGAATTTGGATGGCAATATGGTGGGCAACAGAAGCCGTACCCGTTCCTGTCACCGCGTTTTTGCCCATTGTCACTTTCCCTTTTTTAGGGATCAGCAGTTTAGCTGAAGCAACCTCGGCTTATGCAAACCCAATTATCTATCTATTTTTAGGGGCTTTCATATTAGCACTCGCGGTCGAAAGATGGGATTTGCATAAGCGTATTGCCCTTGCCATTCTGAGTTATACCGGCACCGATGGTCGGCGTCTAATTGGCGGCTTTATGGTTGTTGCAGCACTGCTGTCGATGTGGATGACAAACACGTCCACCACCATGATGTTGATGCCAATAGCACTGTCAGTTGCCAGAGTGATTGCGGATAACAATACACATTTGGATCCTAAACAAACCAAATCTTTTCAAACAGCCATGCTGCTAGGGCTGGCTTATGCAGCCACTATTGGCGGTCTTGCTACTCTTGTTGGCACACCCCCAAATGCCCTTTTAGCTGCATTCCTAAATGACAACTATGACATTAAAATTACGTTTGCCAGTTGGATGCTTGTAGGCGTTCCGGTTATGCTTTGCATGCTGCCACTAGCGTGGTATTCACTTACTCGTTGGAGTTTCAAAATAGATATTCCGGCTAATCCGGCCGTTAACCAGCATCTCACCAAATTACGCAATGAACTAGGTCCAATGACTCATGCAGAAAAGCGTGTTGCGGTACTATTCTCACTTGTGGTGTTATTTTGGATCGCTCGGCGTCCAATTTCTGCCCTTCTAGGTATCGACTTTTTAACCGATACCGGGATTGTTATGACAGCGGCCATGCTACTGTTTTTAATGCCTAGCGGTGATCGTTCTCAACCACAACTGATGATTTGGCATGATGTTAATCGCTTACCATGGGGTGTGCTGATCCTATTTGGCGGCGGTTTAAGTTTAGCTGCGGCTGTTTCGTCCTCAGGTTTAGCTGCATGGCTTGGTGGCCATTTAACCTATCTCGATGCATTTGGCATTTTCGCCCTAGTTATTGCCGCAACGGGTTTGGTCATATTTTTAACCGAACTGACGAGTAACGTGGCTACCGCCGCTACCTTTCTGCCGGTTGTTGCTGCTGTAGCGTTGGAATTAGGCGTGTCACCGCTTCTACTCTGCGTCCCCATTACATTGGCAGCAAGTTGTGCCTTTATGTTGCCAGTGGCTACACCACCCAATGCGATTGTATTTGCATCAGGGGTAGTTAGTATTCCGCAGATGGTGCGAGCGGGTTTACTACTTAACATTATAGGCATGGTGTTATTAAGTTTTGTTTCGGTTTGGTTAGCCCCTTGGGTGTTTTCATGAGTAGGCTCCGGAATATGAGTAAGCTCTGGAATATGAGTCGGCTCGGGAATATAAGTAAGCTCTGGAATATGAGTCGATTTCGGGATATGTGTGGATTTCGGAACATAAGTAGCTTAGAGAGAATGCAAAGTCGCATAGTTAGGATATTCGCATTAAGTGTACTGTGCATACTGTCATTAAATAGCTTCGCCCAAAACCAAAAGCCCTCGCTAATTCAACCCACTGTTTTGCCTGCATATGAGGTAAAAAAAGCCCTGTTCATCGGCAATAGTTTTAGTTTTTATAACAATGGTGTGCATAACCACCTTGGCAGTTTAATTAGAGCCAGCGGTGATTGGCAAGTAGGAAAAAATCGACTACGCTTGTCAACTTTATCTGGCGGTTACATGCATGAACATTTAGATGACTTGCGTTACTTACTAAGTAAACCGAAAGGCACATGGGAAGCGGTTATTTTGCAAGGACACAGTAATGAGCCTATCGATGCAAAAACGCGGGAAAGATTTAAGAAATCCGTGAAGCAAGCGGTAAAACTGATTAAAGCAGAGCAACTACAGCCAATTTTGCTGATGACCTGGGGTTACAAAGCACAACCAGATATGGCTATTGAGCTAGCCAATGCATATACGTCTTTGGCCAACGAACTCGATGTATTAGTCGTTCCTGCTGGTTTGGCTTTTTGGGTTGCCGAGCAACAGCTTCCTCAAATTGACCTATTTGTGCCTGACGTATTGGGGGTTAAAGACAAAACGAGTGATAACGCCGAACTCACCTATCGAAAAGATCTTAAACATCCAAGTAATGCAGGTACGTATTTAATGGCTTGTGTTCTATACTCTACTTTGTATCAAAAATCCCCAGAAGGGAATATTTTTACGGCAGGGCTCGATAAAGACATTGCCTTGCAATTACAAAAATTGAGCTGGTTAGTGACAACCGGTTTTTATAAAAACAATAAGGAATAGTGTAAAAATGGCAACATCATCTTCATCAGTAACGTTTGTTCATCTTGTCAGAAAGTGGCAGCCATCAAAATCAGTGGCTGCAGCAATAGCGTTAGGAATGCTTTCACTCTGTTTTAGTGCCTCATCACATGCTTGTGAATTCAAAAATGTGCACTTTAAAACCGACTTTGAAGCGGGCAAGATAGACGATTGTAAACAGCTGACTGAAAACCACTTTGAGCTAACAACCAAACCAGAAAATCGACCGATTAACCCAAGCCCTTGGTATGCATTTAAAGTAGTTAACAAGAGTACTGAAAATCAACAACTCAGTATTGTGATTAAAGGTGAAAAAGCAAAAGCAAGATATTTACCTAAAATGAGCGTTGATGGAAAGCAATGGCAGGCGCTTCCATTCGACATAATCGACGACGCCATTCATATAACAGTACAACTGCAACAACAAGCCCTTTATATTGCAGGCCAAGAAGTCATTGATAACGCATATTATGCGCAGTGGAACGAAGCGCTAGCAAAAAAATCGGGGTTTGAGCTTCAGCCACTAGGTTTGTCAACCGAAGGTAGACGCATAGATGCACTTGTTCATTCTAAGTCTGAAAACAAAGAATGGTTTTTGATCGTTGGCCGCCAGCACCCACCCGAAGTTACCGGTGCATTGGCGCTTTTTTCATTCGTGGAAGAATTGGCGACCCAACAGCAACTTACTGCTGATTTTTTGGGGCGTTTTAATGTAATGATTATTCCTAATCTTAACCCGGATGGTGTGGCTAACGGCAACTGGCGTCACAATACTAAAGGTACCGACCTAAATAGAGACTGGGGCAAATTTACTCAGGTTGAAACCCAACAAGTACAAGTTTGGTTAAATAAAACGCTTGTTGAACAACAAAAACTAGTCTTCGCATTAGATTTTCATTCAACTCAACAGGATATTTTTTATACCATGCCAAGTGACTACGCCGTTGCCCCTGCCACCTTTTCTGAGGACTACTTGAAGCAATTAAAAGACGCCACAGTGTCGTCGTTTACCGTTCGTCCAAAACCCGGGACAAGCCCCGGCAAAGGCGTATTTAAACAATACCTTGCTGATCAGTACAACATACACTCAATAACTTATGAAATAGGCGACAATACAAACCGAGAACTGATTAAACATGTTGCAACAACAGCCGCGCAAACATTAATGAAGCAAATGCTGGCTGTCGCGCCAGAGCAATTTGTTTACGAGCCAGCCCTGAACAGTCAATAGACAGAGCTTGCCTTATGAATACTAATAATCTGAAGTCGAGTAATCCTGATACAGCGCCGCAACAGGCGAACTATCAAGTAATTGGCTTACTTGCAGGCCCGGCTATATTCATACTCATGATGATACTAGGCGCGAATCAAACAAGTATGTCGCCACAGGCTTGGAATGTCGCCGCGGTTGCTTTATGGATGGCAATTTGGTGGGCAACCGAAGCACTACCTGTGCCAGTAACCGCATTTATGCCTATCATCGCGTTTCCTTTTTTAAATATTTCTAGTATTGCCGAAACCACAGCCGCTTATGCAAACCCAATTATTTATCTCTTTTTGGGCGCATTTATTTTAGCACTCGCGGTAGAGCGCTGGAACCTGCACAAACGAATGGCCTTAGTGATATTAAGCTACGCAGGGACCGATGGAAAACGCCTGATTGCGGGCTTTATGTTGGTTGCCGCGCTGTTGTCGATGTGGATGACGAATACATCGACCACTATGATGCTAATGCCAATCGCCTTGTCGGTTGCAAAAGTGATTGCCGAAAATAATCAACATTTAAGCGCCAAGCAAACTCAGTCATTTCAAACCGCGATGCTATTAGGGCTGGCGTATGCTGCAACGATTGGCGGCATGGCAACGCTTGTCGGAACACCTCCAAATGCGCTGCTAGCTGCATTTCTGAATGAACAATATGACATCAAAATTACCTTCGCTAGTTGGATGTTAGTAGGCGTGCCCCTAATGCTTTGCATGCTTCCTTTAGCCTGGTATTCGCTTACCCATTGGAGCTTTAAAGTAGATATTCCTGCGAACACATCGGTCAATCAACACTTGTCTAACCTGCAAAAAGAATTAGGGGTAATGAGCACCGCAGAAAAACGGGTTGCCATCGTTTTTTCACTTGTCGTTTTGTGCTGGATCGCCAGAAGACCGATTTCTGTTTTGTTTGATATAAATTTTTTAAGTGACACAGGTATTGTTATGACCGCAGCATTGTTTTTGTTTATTTTGCCCAGCGGAAATGAACATCAAAAAAAGGTCATGATTTGGGATGATGTTAGTCGCCTACCTTGGGGCGTTCTAATTCTTTTTGGTGGCGGTTTAAGTTTAGCGGCGGCGGTCTCATCAAGTGGTCTCGCAAGTTGGTTAGGTGGGCACTTATCCAACTTAGATGCCTTTGGTATTTTCGCTCTCGTTATTGCCGCTACCGCACTCGTTATCTTCTTAACTGAACTTACTAGTAACATTGCCACAACTGCCACATTTTTGCCTGTCGTAGCTGCTGTCGCGCTTGAGTTGGGTGTTTCCCCATTATTACTTTGTATCCCCATTACTTTAGCAGCAAGCTGCGCATTCATGTTGCCGGTTGCCACCGCGCCAAACGCGATTGTTTTCGCCTCTGGTTTAATAAAAATACCGCAAATGGTTAAAGCCGGGGTGATACTCAATATATGTGGGTTAATTATCCTAAGTGTAATATCAGTTTGGTTGGCGCCTCTGGTTTTTCATTAAAATGAATTACCAGCCGCAATAGTAGATATCCTGATTATCAAAACAACCAGCGGTAATAGTAGATATCTTGATTATCAAAACAACCAGCACTTAGTGATACAGACAGCATTTTACTAGGCTCATCAATAGATTCTGGCTTAGATAATACATCTAATAATACAGTGACACTCATTGTCTTTCTTTTTTTTGTGATCAATGATCAGCACTTTTTCCTACATCCGTAGAATAGGTAAAACGCTCAACTAAGGCTTGAAAATCATCTTCTAAAGCCGTTTCACAAATCATTGGCTGCTGAGTTATTGGGTGCATAAAGCTTAATTTGGTGGCACACAGCGCCAACTTACTGAAACTCAAGTGATCGCGAGCAAACTGATTTTGTTTACCATCACCATGCGTAGTATCTCCAATTATGGGGTGGCTAATATGCCCCATATGCCGGCGTAATTGATGTTTTCGACCTGTTTTCGGGAGTAACTTCACCAATGAAAAACGAGCCCCCAAATAGCGTCCAACCGGAATAGGTACTGACAATTCGGCTAATTTAAACAGTTCGGTTTGCGCCTCTTGAGGTTCTTTATCCTGCTTCGCTTTTTTGTCTGCAATAGGGTCTAGCTTTTCTTTGAGAGCGTAATCAATTGATACCTTTTCAGGCGCAAAGCCACGTAAAACCGCAATATATTCCTTCTGAATAGTGTGCAACTCAAATTGCTGAGCCAGCAGGCGGGCAACTTCTGATGACAACGCAAACAATATAACGCCAGAAGTTGGTTTATCTAAGCGATGCACTGGATATACATATTGGCCAATTTGATCGCGCAATATTTTCATCAAAAATTCAGTTTCATGTCTATCGATCATACTTTTGTGAACCAACATATTCGCTGGTTTGTGCACAACAACTAAATATTCATCTTTATATAAAATGGTTAACACGTCTTGTTTTCCGTTATCTTTTTGTGCGTATTGGCGCGACTGCAGTTTAACCAAGAGTCAGCGGCAATAGAAGTAAACAATGAAGGGAATAATGCCAATTAGCACCTAAAAATGATTTTTTGTTTCTCATTCGTTGGTACATTTTACCTATCTTGATACAATACGGTGATTCTGGATAACCTATGGCGCATATGACCGCTCAAACAATTGATACTATCAGCGAATTTATGCTGCATGCTGGCACCGACTATCGTGTGTACGATATGGGCCGTGGCTCGGAGTCTATTGACTCGCAAACATTCATTGAATTAGAAAACAATCAACTCCCCGCTCCATGTCCGCGCTCAGGACATGCCTGGTTTGGGATTGTTTTTTGGAATAAAAACGTAGGTGACGAACAGTATATTTGGTTTCTTAAATTACCTATTGATGAACGCTCACTCATTATTCAAGCCGCTCGCAACCAGTTTCTTGAAACCGTCGTCACCGCTTTGGGTAGTGAATTGGAAAAAAGTGCTGAGAAAGGTGGACAACTGCCAGAGAATCCATTTATTTTCACACCGTCGCAACAGCAGTTAGCTGATATTAACGCGATGATTCGACGTGATTTGCGCTTATCGAAAAGGCAGGGCTTAAGTAACGCCATTGCCTATATAAAAAATCCAGCGGTAAACACATGGCAAGACTTGGCACTTCAAGACATTGCCGATTTAGCCGCGCATATCGAACAAGACGACATTGCACAGGCAGTTATTCAAAATTTAGCAGCATTGCCAGTACAAGTGCTTACGGCTTTTTGCAGCAGCTTAGAAAACACCCGCTTTGATGATGCTCTCACCGACCAGTTAATCGAGTTATTTGCAACTGCTGAGTATGCAGAAACACAGCACATGATCCTGCGAGGACTGAAAGGCAGCCAATGCACACATAAAGTATCAACGTTTATTAACGCGCTGCTGACGCACGGACAACCCGACACTGAGTGTTTGGTCATTATAGCGGGTAGACACTTCCGATTATTAAATGATGAAGCCTTATTAATTACATTCTGTGAAAAACTAATCGCACACGACCCAAGCTATCAGTTGTTCAGAGGCATTTATTCAGACTTAGTACAAGTACCTACAAGCAGAATTGGACTATTAAAACTAATGCGTAGAACTGACTTACCAAGCCCCATCGCTAACGCAATAGCAAGTTTATACCAGCAAGTTTCGCCACTTAAGAGTGCTACTTAATGACATTAGGTCCGTTAGTTATACTCCTCAGCATCGCTTTAATTGCCTTTCAATTTTGGCGATTACGCGGCATAGGAGAATTTAGTATCCGTTACGCCAATCAATACTGCGAAAACCAAAATCTTCAGTTTTTATCATTGGCCAGACGTTCTACCCGTATTTCTGCCTACCGAGGAAGGCTAGATTGGAAAATAGTATATCAATTGGAATTCAGTAGCAGCGGTTCTGATGCTTACATTGGCACTATGACCAGTTTCGGCAATTCAGTTATTGAGATGAATCTGCCGGCTTACAAAATCAATTAGGTACAATGGTGTTAGCCGCAATTATCTTATTAAGCAGTGTGCTTTCTGCAACTGCCGTGTTTGCTGGAACAGCACCAGAATGGAATGTTGAATAATTTTTTGCGTAACCGAGGAGTCTTTATGCAGCCGATAATTATAGGCAAAGAAGGTTCTAACTAATTAACCTCTAGAAAAAAAAAGCAGAAACATCCGGTTTCTGCTTTCATTTCATATTTTGAGCGTCCATCTCAGCGGTCCGTCGCTAAACTAAAATCCATATAAAGTCCTTTTCACCCCTTTCCATTTTCTCCCACTCTTCCTAAGCAGGCAACACTCCATGTGTCGACCCTTTCCCTGACTCCTTTATTGATGCAAATCCGTCCTGCAAAAAGTCTTCGCCCTGAAGTTGTCCTTTATCTTCCCTATCCTGTCAGTTTCATCCTAAAACCTTCCATTACCTTTAACACTTTCTTCCTGAATGCGTCTCCTTAAGGTGAATCTATTATACTAAAGTATAGTTTTTAAATACAGGTAAATTTTTTTTAATATTTGCCCTTCGCGTGTTTTTTAAACAGGAAGAATTTTTTCTCGTTGTTTATATTATACTTTTTAAAATTTAGGCACTAAATCCATGTGAAAAAAGTCACTTATGCTCACACGTTTGTACGATATCTCTTACAAAAATAATCCTACATTAGCTATCAAGCTTTTTTCTAAACATCACTTTGCCAGTGATGTGACCCACTTCTAAATCCTTTACCAGTTCAAAATGTGCGTCAACGAAGAAGGATAAGCACTTAGGCAAGGTAACAAACACTGCTACGCCTTCGGTTTTATTGTCTTCTTGCAATAAACCAATGATTCCGCGCATCAGTATATTGCCTAAGCCAATGTCTTGATGATCAGGGTGAACGCCAATAAATGACAACATGTGGTAGTCTTTTGCGGGTATGCATTCTCGCACTTTTTCTTCTTTAGAAATCATTTGTTTAGTGCCGAGAAAGCCTGCGGTAAGTAACATTTTTAAGCGCCAATGCCAGTACCTTCCTGCACCAAAAGCGGCATCTGGGCTAATTAAACAAGCCACGGCTAATAGACGCCCTTGCTCAAACAATCCGATCATCGGCTGTTTGGCTTCCCAAAAGGCATTTAGTTCTTCTCTTATAGCTGAACGTAATCGGCTTTCGTAGCCCTCACGATCAATTTCAAAGATGTCATTAAAAAGGGGGTCGTCAAAATAGGCATTATATAAAATGGACGCGGCAATTTTTAAGTCATCCGCGCCTAAATAAACGGCTCTGATATCGTTGATATTGGGTTGGTATGTAGCTGTACTCATAAGGGGTTCCTTGTTGCAATGCCTACACAATAAAACATTCTCACAAATACGCTAACATTTTTTTAACAATAACGGTTGATCTAAGGCAAAGTTATATCACTAAAGCTCCTTATTAAGCGAAACTGATTAAATATACTTGTTAAAAGCAGCTGATTAAAAATATTTGTTAAAAGACCTTATTACAGACACTTTTTATAGATACTTATTAAAGATACTTATTAAACATACTTATTAAACATACTTATTAAAGATATTTATTAAAGGTATTTATTAAAGGTGCTTATTAAAGATACTTATTAAAGGTGCTTATTAAAGGTGCTTATTAAAGATACTTATTAAAGATACTTATTAAAGGTGCTTATTAAAGGTGCTTATTAAAGATACTTGGATAACGATAATTCCCCCCAACCGACAAGTTCGTTATTAACAAACACCAAGGGAGTGCATTCGTTTTTAGTGGTTACGCCATCATCATCAATTCGCTGAGTTCTATAATACAATACTTGCACTGCATCACCGTCACTGCTGACCATTTCATTAAAGTCTGCAGGACCTAATTTACCAACAACGGAATTTTTCGAAACACCGGGGCTAAGATCCGCAATAAATTGTCGATTTTTCGCTTCATGTTTTTCCCAACTGGACATGCTGGAAACGTGATAACCATCGTCATAGTTATCATCAATTGAAATTACGCAGCCACTGAGTAATACCGTGCCAGCAAGAAGAGAAGTAAGAAGTAGTGCTTTCATGTAAATTCCTTATTATTAATTAATTAACGCGTTTTTATCAATGTTGTTAACAAATTCTAGGCCAACAATGAAATAACGAACATTATCAACACTTTAAATCAAAATAACTGAACTTAGGCTGAATAAACACTATTCATCGCCCTAAAAGTTGGTCAGAATGACTAACAAATTAGTGAGTTAATTAAATGGGATGGGGTGAGATGAATACCGAATTACAACAAGTCGTAAATGCGTGTATAGCATTGAGCGAAGCTGGCAAGAAGCCCAGTGTTGGTATGTTAAGAGCCAAATTATTATCACCCTTGCCTATTCCTGCAATTATTAAAGGCTTTAGCTATTGGAAAGAAAATAAAGCAACGTTAAAAATACAAAAAATAGCAGAACCAACAGCACCTTCTCTGTATTCAGGCAACGATTTGGCAGCACGAGTCACTCAATTAGAAAATGAGGTAGTCGCGCTGCACTGTGAACTTAAAAAGTTACAACAACGTTTCGAGGGCGAAGGGTCTTCATAAAGCTCGCAATATCGTTAGCTAGCACTTCTTTAGGTACCTTACCTACTTGCTCTAGCATGACATTCCCGCTCGCAACATCAACGCTGATGATAAAGTCGTCTTGGTCGGTGGTTGCAAAAAATAGGGTTTCAGGCTGTTTTAAACGGCGTTTCATCAACACATGTGAAATGAGGTTCTTTTGTAGCCTTTCAAAATCATCTTGGTTCCATGCTTGCAAAATATCAAGATCACCGCGCTCTGTCGTAGCAGGAAGATCATGGCTGTAGTAACGGCAGAACAAAGTCTCTAGCTGCGGATGAATGTCAATTTCTAACGCTTTCGCTAAATCGCCCAAGTGCGAGCTAGCAGGCTGTAATTGTGGACGCCAAGCGATTTGTTCACCACTTGATAGCTCAGTTAATTGAAGCTCATTGGATAATAAACAGGGTGAAAGCCAGTCGGCATCAAATTCAGTTAATAATTGCCTGTTGTCATCCCCAGCTAGGTCGATATAAGAATTGATAAAAGAATCTAGGTTTTCAACAAGCGGGTTTGACATATATTTATGCGCCTTTAGCGGGAAATCATAGTAACAATTTAGGTTACAGTTAAATTAGCAATTAAACTCATAACTGCAGCAGTAAGTGAAGAAAAAGTCAAACTAACAACTGACCTCACAACTGCAATAGCAATTATAAGGTCGATTGAAGCGCCAACTTCAATTAATTATTAGGCCGCAACATTAAATTTCTCATTTTTGCATGACTAGATGTGCCAGCCTAAGGCTAAACATGATAAATTAGCCGCTTAATGATGTATACCTTTGATGACAAAACGGCGCTATTTTGCTTATCGCTTTTTTGACTTATCAATTTTATGATTTGAAGGTTGCATGCAGAATTTATTTTAGATGCCCACAGGAGACATCATTGGACCATTTATCACTTGGCAAAAAAGTTGAATACGCCAAAGAATACGACAACAGTTTATTGCAACGTGTGCCACGCTCATTAAGCCGCGACACTATAAAACTGCCAAAAAATCTGCCATTTCACGGCACCGATATTTGGAATGGTTATGAGTTGTCATGGCTAAATAGCAAAGGCAAACCACAGGTCGCTATTGTGCGCTGCGAAGTGCCAATTACATCACCTAACTTAATTGAATCAAAGTCATTCAAACTCTACTTAAATAGTTTAAATCAGAGTCAATTTGCTGGTATAGATGAAGTGACTAGAGTTCTGCACAAAGACCTGAGCGATTGTGCGGGTGAAGATGTGAGCGTGCACGTAATACCTTCATCGCAGTTTGATCAAATTGAATTTGGTCACTTTTCAGGCTTGTGTATTGACGATTTAGACATACAAGTCAATGATTTTGATATAACACCCGAACTTCTTAAGTTAAACTCCAGTGCGCAAACTGAGCGCTCTTGTTCAGAAACATTGGTAAGCCATTTATTAAAATCAAATTGTTTGATTACTAATCAGCCCGATTGGGGTAGTATTTTAATAAAATATACAGGCAGCCAAATATCTCATGAAGGGCTGTTGCGCTATTTGATTTCGTTTAGACAACACAACGAGTTTCATGAGCAATGTGTAGAACGTATTTTTTATGATATTTTGCAGCAGTGCAAGCCACAAAATCTGACTGTTTATGCAAGATATACACGCCGAGGCGGACTGGACATCAATCCATTTCGTTCCAACTTCGAAGCTCCCTATGAGGACGCAAGATTAGCCCGACAGTAAGGTAAGCAGTATGACGGAAGTTTCGCCTACAAAACAATTGATGATTGCAATAGACTATTTAGACAAACTAGCAATATTTATAGTTAATATGACCACCTATTATCAGGGTGCAGATCTTGCAATTGATAGACAATTGGGCACTATTAAAAATCTTCTGTCTGGCACGCCTGATTATGCTCAAGCGACTGAAATTATTAGTAAACTAAACGCTGATATTAACAAAGCCACTCCGTTTATTCGACAACGTAATCTCGACTCTACGGCACAATTAAAAAGTGCATTGGATAAGCTGAGTAACATTAATCATGTGTCTGCAGAGATAAAACGCGAAGTTAACGAATTTTTAATATCATTGTCACCTAACAAAAGCGCTTTTAGTCCCCTCGTTTCGCAGTTCGAGAAAGTCCTCGACCTATATAATAAAGCGCTACAGCAGACTGTTATCCGACATCAAGATAATTCACAAGACGCAAACAAAGGCACCCTGCACAATACAATTACACAAGAATTAAAAGAGCTGATTGCGCCTTTCTATGTCGGTAATGAAAGTGACAAAAATCTACAAGAAATTGAGAATAAACTTAACACGGGCTTAAACCATAAAGAATTACTCGAGTGTTGTTTAATTATGATCCGTTTTGTGATCCGTGATGTGAGCAAAGACGCAGGCGCAACAAGTCGCTTGATCGATAATTTACACGCCTCACTCACTCACATTAACGATAATATTAAGATAACCATTGCCGATTCCGAAAAAAAGTTTAGAGCGCGTGGAAAATACAACATCCAAATAAAAGAACAAATGACAGTTATGGAGTCAGTGGTTTCAGATAGCCAACAGTTAACCGAACTTAAAGCGCAGGCGAAACAGCACCTTAATAAAATGCAACATGCACTCCGAGCGTCAGCGGTAGCCGACCAAAAACAACAAGTAGAAACCATTGCTATCATGCAGAAAATGCAAGAGCATGTTATCGCGCTTGAATCTGAGGCTAGCATATACAAACACAAGCTTTTTACAGAGCGTAAAGCTGCATTAACTGACCAACTCACCAAGTTACCAAACAGAACCGCGTATGCAGAAAAAGCACAATTTGAAGTTGAGCAAGCTCAAAAACTGGGCACACCATTGTGCATCGCCATATTAGACATTGACCATTTCAAGAAAATCAACGACACATTCGGGCATTCTGTCGGTGACAAAACCCTGCAGGTGATTGCCACTCGTATTAGTCAATCCTTACCCAAAGACTACTTTGTAGCGCGCTGGGGAGGCGAAGAGTTTGTCATGTTGTTGCCTAAAACTAGCTTAGAAGAAGCGTTCGTAATAGTGGAAGTGATACGGAAGCAAATATCCACGTTGCCGTTCAAATTTAAAGGCCAACGAGTTACTGTGACTTTATCCTGCGGTTTAAGTCAAATAACTCAACTAACTACACTGCAAGAAGCCTTCGAAACAGCGGACTTATTTTTATTAAAAGCAAAAAACGCAGGACGAAATCAAACCATCTTTAAGGATATTTAATGACCACAGTGCAACTCGACCCAGTCGGTTGGATGAGCCAATTATCACAGCTAGAAGTTAGCCTTTTACAACAATCAACAAAAAGTGATTTATACGGAATATTCAGAAACTGCTGTTTGGCAGTACTAAATAGTGGTGTTGAAGAAGACAACTACCACAAAATATTCGACCCTTATGACGACTTTGACGTGCATTTATTACGCCGTGAGCGTGGCGTTAAAATTGAATTAATTAACCCACCTGAAGTGGCTTTTGTGGATGGTGTATTAATTAAAGGCGTGCATGAACATTTATTCGCCGTACTGCGCGACATGCTCTATATGGGCACCAAAGATGGCAACAATTTAGAAAGCTTAATAGATGCACCCAGTGCCTTAACCACACATGTTGTTTTCGATATGCTACGCCATGCCGACGCGATATCACAAGACAACGACGTGAATATGATTGTTTGCTGGGGCGGCCACTCCATTCGCGAAGAAGAATACAAATACACCAAATCAGTTGGCTATGAATTAGGTTTACGCGGCTTTAATATCTGCACAGGCTGCGGCCCCGGTGCAATGAAAGGCCCGATGAAAGGCGCCACAATAGGGCATGCCAAACAACGCAACAAAAATGGTCGATATTTAGGTATTTCAGAACCAAGTATTATTGCAGCAGAGCCACCCAATGCAATTGTGAACGAACTGATTATCATGCCCGACATTGAGAAACGTTTGGAAGCATTTGTGCGTATTTCACATGGTATTGTAATTTTCCCAGGCGGTGCAGGCACGGCTGAAGAATTGCTTTATCTGCTGGGTTTGCTGATGGACGAGGAAAACAAAGACCAAATAATTCCATTGATATTAACCGGCCCCGAAAACAGCAAAGCCTACTTTGAAGCCATCGATAAATTTATTGGCGACACGCTCGGCGCGCAAGCGCAAGCAAAATACACTATTGTTGTGGGTGATGCAGCGAAAGTAGGCACCTTGATGGCCAAACAAAAAGCCGTTGTAGAAAACCACCGCCGTGATACTGGTAACTCACTCAATTTCAACTGGACACTGAAAATATCAGAAGATTTTCAAACCCCATTTATACCGACACATAAAAACATGAGTTCACTGAATTTGAAGTTGGATCAGCCAAAAGCGTCTCTAGCGGCAACGTTACGTAAATGCTTTTCAGGCATTGTTGCCGGCAACGTTAAAGTAGAGGGCATTAAAGAAATAAAACAACACGGTTCGTTTGAACTTACCGGTGATGTTGAGTTGATGCAAAAAATGGATGTGCTACTTAACTCCTTCGTTGAGCAAGGCAGAATGAAATTACCCGGTAGTCACTACGAGCCATGTTACAAAATTAAGCTTTAAGACTAAAGTGCGAGGTTATTATGTGGCTTGAGTGTGTAAGATCAGCAGATAACTTTACCGCATAAAATAGAAATGGCGTGACTATAAGCAGTAAAAGGCTATATACACGCCATGAATGTTGGCGATAGAGGCTATACCTGACACGGTCATTCAGGTAACATGCGCGCGACTTAAACTAGTAACCTGTAGCAACCATTTCTTCTCAACAGTTTGCAAAAATCAGGTTACATAAACTCTAACGACACTACTGGAGTGCATTTCATGAACCCAACACAACAAAACATTACCGTAATACGCGGTGATGGCATCGGCCCAGACATCATTGACGCAGCAACCAAAATTCTTGATAAAGTAGGTTGCAACTTCAACTACGAATATGCCGACGCAGGCTTAATGGCTTTGGAAAATCACGGTGAACTTTTACCGCAAGAAACCTTAGATCTAATCGCAAAAAACAAAGTTGCATTAAAAGGCCCATTAACCACGCCTGTCGGTGAAGGTTTTACGTCAATTAATGTCAGCTTGCGCAAGCAATTCAAACTGTATGCTAACTTGCGCCCGGTATTATCTTTTAAAGGTACTAAAGCGCGTTATGAAGACATTGACATCATTACCGTACGTGAAAACACACAAGGCATGTATTCAGGCTTAGGACAGGTTGTTTCCCCCGATGGCAATGAAGCTGAAGCGGTAAGCATAATTACGCGTGAAGGTGCTGAGAAAATTGTTGTCTTTGCCTACGAGCTAGCGCGCAGAGAAGGCCGTAAAAAGGTCACTGCGGTGCATAAAGCAAATATCTTAAAGTCGACATCAGGTTTATTCCTAAAAGTGGCTAGAGAAGTTGCGCAGCGCTATCCTGACATTCAATCAGACGAGATGATCGTAGACAACTGCTGCATGCAATTAGTAATGAACCCACATCAGTTTGACATCATTGTAACCACCAACTTGTTTGGCGATATTTTATCAGACCTATGTGCAGGTTTAGTTGGCGGTTTAGGTATGGCACCGGGCGCAAATATCGGCGAAGACTGCGCAATTTTTGAAGCGGTACACGGTTCAGCACCAGACATTGCGGGTATGAACTTAGCCAACCCGACTTCGGTTATTTTAGCCTCAATTCAAATGCTAGAGTATTTGAACATGGCCGATAAAGCTGACCGCATTCGCGCAGCGCTTAAAGACGTGATTGAGTCGGGTGACCGCACTACTCGGGACCTCGGTGGCGAGCACGGCACGACTGAGTTTACTGATGCGGTTTTAGAGCGTTTGTAATACCGGTGTTTGTCAAACTACCCGCTTATAAACTAGTCCCCTAGTCAGTTTCACCTTTTGCAAAATACTTTTAAGCTTTGATAGTGCGTTTGCACTCTGATTTCGCTGCTGCGAATGCATTGGCAATAAGCGCTCAAAATACATTATAGAAAGCATATCATTCAAAACGTAAAAGGAATTAACATGAAGAATTTTAAGTATTTAGTACTAGGGGCTGTATTGCTATCGTCTTACGCATTTATGCCGGCACACGCCGCCACTGATGCCGCAGCTAAAAAAGCAATGAGTCAGGCAATCGACACGAAATTAGACATCAACAAAGCAAATGCGGAACAATTAACTGCGCTTCCGGGTGTGGGTATTAAAAAAGCAGGGGAAATTGTGAAGTATCGCGAACTCAACGGTAATTTCAAAAGCATTGATGAATTGGTTAATGTGAAAGGGATTGGCGTGAAGATGGTGGCTAAGATGATGGATTTGGTGAAGGTGTAGGTGTAGGTGGGTTTGAATTAACCAATAAAAAACCGAGCAATTGCTCGGTTTTTTATTGTAATACTCCAGACCTAAACTACAACGTTTTCAAATACTCAGTAAATTCTTCACCTAACTCAGGATGGCGCATTGCATATTCAACGTTCGCTTTCATGTAACCAAGCTTACTGCCACAGTCATGGCTTTTGCCTTTCATGTAGTATGCGTCAACTTGTTCGTGCTCCATGAGCGCATCGATAGCATCAGTTAACTGAATTTCGTCTCCCGCGCCCGGAGGTGTTTTTGCCAGCAAGTCCCATATTTTTTCAGATAATACATAACGACCCACAATAGCTAGGTTAGACGGTGCATCTTCTAAATCTGGCTTTTCAATCATTCGGTGCATCTTACAAGACTCACCAGGGGCAAGTTCCTTACCTTCTAAGTCGACAATACCGAATTTAGAGACATCTTCTTGGGCAACTTTCTCAACCATGACCTGACTAACGCGGCTAGTATTAAACTTAGCCACCATGTCAGCAAGATTGTCTTTTTTAAGATTACTCGCCACGTCATCAATAATCACGTCAGGTAATACAACAGCGAAAGGCTCATCGCCGATCATTGGATAGGCACACATGATAGCGTGCCCCAATCCACTAGCCACACCTTGACGCACATGCATGATGGTGACGCCTTTTGGACAAATCGCTTTAACCGCATCGAGCAACTGGCGTTTAACTCGTTTTTCTAAGGTTGCTTCTAATTCGAACGATGTGTCAAAGTGGTTTTCAATGCTGTTTTTACTCGCATGAGTTACCAACACGATTTGCTTTATACCTGCCTGAACGCACTCATTCACCACATATTGAATTAGAGGCTTGTCGACTACGGGTAGCATTTCCTTTGGGATTGCTTTTGTGGCCGGTAACATTCTCGTTCCCAAACCAGCTACGGGTATCACTGCCTTTCTGACTTGACTCATAGTTCAATTAATCCTTATTTACTTTTTCGCCGATGCTACCTAAAGATGTAGATTTTCAGCATGCTATGTCATGTACTTTATCGACGCGCTTTATCAATGCACTATATCAATTTAACAGTAAAATCGATTATTGGGCTTTAACAGATAAGCCTCTGCCAATAGCATAGTAATGCAATCCGTATTCCGAAATTAAGCTGGGCTCGAATAAGTTACGACCATCAAAGATAACTTGGTCAGCAACCTGTGCTTTAATCAATTCAAAGTCAGGGGCTCTAAAAGCCTGCCATTCCGTACAAATAACTAAGCAACTTGAACCTGCTAATGTGGCTTCTTTGGTGCCCATTAATTTAAGATCGGCACGCGACCCATAAATGCGCTGAGTTTCCTCCATAGCCTCTGGATCGTAGGCCTGCACGATGGCGCCCTGCTCCCAAAGTCTCTCCATTAAAACGCGAGACGATGCTTCACGCATGTCATCGGTATTGGGCTTAAACGACAAACCCCACAATGCAATAGTTTTGCCTTTCACATCACCTTTGTAATGATCCATGATGTAATCGAATAATTTTTCTTTTTGGCGATAGTTAACTGCTTCAACCGCTTCTAATATCTTAGCGGTGTAACCAACACCCGTTGCACTGCGAACAAGCGCTTGCACATCTTTAGGGAAACAAGAACCACCGTAGCCACAACCTGGATAAATAAACTGATAACCAATACGCGGGTCACTACCAATGCCTTTGCGCACGTTTTCAATATCAGCGCCAAACAGCTCGGCTAAGTTAGCCAGTTCGTTCATAAAACTAATTTTGGTTGCCAGCATACAGTTAGCTGCATATTTAGTAAGTTCCGCACTGCGCACATCCATCACAATTATTTTGTCATGGTTGCGGTTAAAAGGGCTGTAGAGTTCGCGTAGCTTTTTCTCGGCTTTTGCACTTTCGGTACCCAAGATAATACGGTCAGGACGCATGCAGTCGTTAACAGCAGCGCCTTCTTTGAGGAATTCCGGGTTTGATACAACATCAAAAGTAAGTTCTTTATTGAGTGACTTGAGTGTATCTGAAATGGTGACAATCACTTTATCTGCAGTACCTACAGGTACGGTCGACTTATTGATAATAATTTTGTGATTTTGCATGTAGGTTGCAATTGTTTTGGCAACCGCTTGCACATATTTAAGGTCAGCAGAGCCATCTTCATCTGGTGGCGTACCTACGGCAATGAATATAACTTCACCATGGTTAACACCGCGCTGGGCGTCGGTAGTAAACTTAACTCTACCTTGCTCAAAGTTAGAGTTAACTAAAGGCGTTAAACCTGGCTCATAAATTGGAATAATTCCTTTTTCCAAATTATCTACTTTGTTTTGGTCTACGTCGACACAAACAACTTCGTGGCCCACTTCTGCTAAAACGGCAGCTTGTACTAGGCCGACATAGCCGATGCCAAAGACGGTTACTTTCATTGTTATTCCTTTTTCACACCGAGGTATATGTTAGATTTTGATTGTGACAGTATATTTATAGGAAATAATTATGCAACTTTAATACGGCCACAAAGTAACTAAACGGAACATAAACCAAACTTGCTAACCAAACCCTCAACTTTATGCAGGATACAGCGCAAGTCTACGCTCTTGGTAAATTGATTATTTCAGCTGTCTTGGATTTTATTTCACTTTTAGATTGTCGTGCTGCCCAAACCAAATCACAAATTCCGTCGATGGGATTAAAGCCCGTCGGCGCATTTAGCAGTATTTCTCTAATGCTTTCGTGATCAAAGTTGTGACACATTTTGTCTAATTTATTGAGCACCGGCTCTAGGTCTTCCCAACTCAACATAGCTTCATTGGCTGTCATAATGCGTTCATGGAAGGTATCTTGAACGTTGTCTCCTATTAATAACTCTTCAAATAATTTTTCACCCGGTCGAAGGCCTGTGCATTCTATAGCAATATCACCATTTGGGTTGCTGTCGTCCTTAATTTCCAAACCTGAAAGTCGAACTAGCTTTTCAGCTAAATCTTTAATTTTAACCGAGTCTCCCATGTCCAATACAAATACGTCACCGCCCTTACCCATCGATCCTGCTTGAATAACCAACTGTGCAGCTTCAGGTATGGTCATGAAGTAGCGGGTGATGTCTTCGTGGGTAAGCGTAATTGGACCACCTTCTTGTATTTGGCGTCTAAATAGAGGAACCACTGAGCCTGATGAGCCTAAGACGTTGCCGAACCTCACCATACAAAAACGGGTTTTTTTGTTGAAAGAAGCTTGAGATAACGCCTGCAGCACTAATTCAGCCATGCGTTTAGAAGCGCCCATGACGTTGGTTGGCCGCACCGCTTTATCTGTGGAGATGAGTACGAAGGTTTCAACACCTGAATTTATGGCGGCTCTAGCCGCGTAATAAGTACCGAATACGTTGTTTCTTATTCCCTCAACAACGTTATGCTCAACCAATGGCACATGCTTATAGGCTGCGGCATGATAAATAGTATTAATATTAAACGCCATCATGACATTTTCTACGCGATTAATGCGTTGAACCGATCCCATTAAGGGGTAAAGTTTAACTTTCAAACCGTTTTTATGTATGTATTCGCTAAGTTCTTTTTCTATTTGATATAAGGCAAATTCTGATAACTCGAATAACACTAATGTAGTAGGTTTAAATTTAATAATTTGGCGGCACAGTTCGGAACCGATGGAGCCGCCAGCCCCGCTAACCATGACGTTTTTACCTGTAATATTTTGAGCCATTAGTTGTGGTAATGGTGTTACTGGATCTCGGCCTAATAAATCGTCAATTTCAACCTCTATTAACTCAGATGCATTAAAGTTACCTTCAATAACATCTTTAATCCCCGGAATGCTTTGTACTCTAACTTGGTACTTTTCTAATGAGTTAATGATACGATTTCGGTCTGAGCGACTAGCGCTAGGCAATGCTAAAAGTACTTTAATTGCTTTTCCAGCGTCGATTAAACCTTTTAGCTCGACTAGTGAAATAACTGGAATACCTTGAATAACAGATCCGTATTTGCTTGTATCGTCGTCAATGAACGCCGACACATAGTATTCCTGCCCGATTGCTATTCCTGTTGCTAGTTGGCGGCCCGCAGACCCTGCACCATAAATAACCACAGGTTGTTTGTTTGAACTGTTGAATTGAGTGACCAATGCACGAATAAGAAGCCTTGCACCGCCCACTGTTAGTAGTATTAATGCGCAATAAATCAACGGCATTGTGCGGGGTATGGTCGTTGTAGAGAAGAATGCGATAAGTACTAATGCCGCAGTCGATAACATGGTACCGGCCACCACAGCCCAAACAGCTTGTGAGCTCATGTACCTTAAAACGGCTCGGTAGAGTCCTAGTTTGATAAAAATCAATATACTGATTGGCAGCAGTCCGGAGAGAATTAACCAATGGTTAGGATTTGAAAATACCGTTAGATTGTCGAGACGTATTACCAGAGAAGCCCAATAAGAAATTACTAGAAAAAAAGAATCAACAACAAGTGTAATAACTCGTTTTGTTTTTCTATTTGCGTTTAAGACTCTGTTGAGTGCTTTTAAGAACATAAATTTCCTTTCTTCGACTGCAAATAATAAAGTTAACAGCCTTATCCTGTGTCTTAAGAATTATATGCCTTATCGATACTATTACAACAAGAGTGTTGTCTTTTAATTTCAAAGTTGACGATAGGCTGATATCACCTCAATTTATTCATTGATTTAGGCAAAGAACCAAAAGATCCGTAGTCATTCAACGCTAGCTTCGACCATAATCTCATCAATTATACGACAAGTAAAATTAACTTCTTCTTTTGTCAATGTAGGATGTACTAAAAACATCAAGCTAGTTTCACCTAATTCCTTGGCGTTTGGTAATCTTTCTTTGGGCCTGAAGCCAGTGCCATCGAAAGCTTTTTCTAAGTAAACCTCAGAACACGAACCTGAAAAACATGGTACGCCTTCCGCTGTTATAGCATTCATGATTCGATCGCGATCCCAACCGTCTTTTAAGTAGTTACTCTCTACAAATATATAGCACTTATATGCTGCATGCACGCAGCCAGTAATGCGAGTACATGACAAGTCACAACCAGCACACTGTGCGTTAGGAACGCGCAATGCCTTATATTTCTGGCATGCTTGCCAGATAATGTTGGCATTATCGTTACGTTTCTTTGTCCAATCATCCATTCGCCTCAGTTGTATACGCCCAATTGCAGCTTGCATTTCTGTCATGCGCCAATTGGTACCAAATGAATCGTGTAACCAACGGAAACCGGGGGGGTGCTGTCTGTTATAAATGGCATCCCATGATTTACCGTGGTCTTTATATGACCACATATAATCCCAAAGTTGTTCGGAATTGGTGGTTACCATGCCACCCTCTCCGCCAGTAGTCATGATTTTATCCTGACAGAAGCTCCATGCACCAATGTGACCAATTGTTCCTACTGAACGGCCTTTGTATTTTGCGCCATGTGCTTGAGCACAATCTTCGATCACATAAAAACCGTATTTTTTCGACAACTGCATAATGGCATCCATTTCAGCTGGCATGCCAGCAAGATGAACAACTATAACCGCTTTAGTTTCAGGTGTCAGAACAGCCGAAATTGATTCAGCCGTTACATTTTGAGAATTTCGATCAACGTCAGCAAAAACCGGCTTAGCGCCAGATGTAACAATACTAGATGCGGAGGCTAAAAATGTTCGAGAAGTTGTAATGACTTCGTCACCTAACCCGACATTCAATGCTTTTAAAGCAACATCAAGCGCTATAGTCCCATTGCCCAAAGCTATCGCATACTCAGCGCCGCACCATGCTGCGAATTCTTTTTCAAAGTCGCGACCTTCAGTGCCTGTCCAGTAATTTACTTTGTTTGATAATATCACAGCAGAGACAGCATTTGCTTCTTCCGAAGTAAAGCTTGGCCAAGGGGAAAATGGGGTATTTAACATGGTGTTCCTATTTATTCCGTATAGAAAAGATAATAGAGCATATTTTTAGTGCCTTTTAATTACAACAGCGGGAGAGCCAAAAGCTGTTACATTATCAGGTATATTTTTTACAACTGTGCTACCAGCACCAATTAAACAATTATTACCAATAGTTATCAATTGCTTTACTTGGCTACCAATACCAACCCAGCTTTTAGTGCCAATGGCTACACCGCCAGCCAAAGCAACATTAGGGCAAATATGGGTAAAATCATCAATGATGCAATCATGCTCAATAACCGCTGCAGTATTGATAATACAACCAACACCAACTTTGGCAAATGCATTAATAACAGCACAAGCAAAAACAACAGTTCCAACTGCAATTTTCGCGTATTGGCTTATAACTGCCGTTGGGTGAATTAATGTAATAAGGTTAAAGTTAGCTTGTTGTAATAACTCTATTTTTTGCTGGCGTATTTCGTTATTACCAATAGCAATTACAACGTCATTACTAAATGTAACATTTGCATTATTTAGGGCTATTAAATCAGCGTAAGTACCGTGTATTGGCCAGTGTTCAATATATGTTTTACTTGGGTAAGCATCATCATAAAAGTTGACTGTGTATCCAAGTTGCTCAGCAATATCGGCAATCACTTTTCCATGACCGCTTGCGCCAACTATCGCCAACTTTTTAGTCATTATTAGAGCCCTTAAATGGCTTGATAGTTACGTGCCCATCAGCACTTATACCTTCGCGTACAAATACTTTTTTTACGGTAAGTAATAATATTTTTAAGTCGAGTAAAAAACTTTCGTTACCTACATACCACACATCAAGCTTAAACTTTTGCTCCCAGCTAATTGCATTACGACCATTTACTTGTGCCCAACCAGTAATACCTGGTCGCACATTGTGGCGACGCGATTGCTCTGTACTATAAAGTGGTAAATACTGCACTAATAAAGGTCGTGGGCCTACTAAGCTCATATCCCCTTTTAATACGTTAAATAAGCCAGGTAATTCGTCTAAACTGGTAGAGCGTAAAAATGCACCAAACTGAGTCATACGCTCATCGTCTGGCAGCAAATTGCCATGCTGATCTTTTCCATCAAGCATGCTTCTAAACTTCATCATTTTAAATATTTTACCATTCAAGCCTGGACGATTTTGAGTAAACAAAATAGGTGAGCCTAATTTAAAACGAATGAGCACTGCGACAGCAATTATTACTGGTAATAAAGTAAATAATGCACTGAGGGCAACTATAAAATCAAAAAAGCGTTTAATCATTAATAGCTTCGATTAGCGTTTTTTCTAGTCTTTCTGCCATTATATCTCTTGAAAAATGCTCATATGATAGTATTTTGCAGCTTGCAACGGCTTTCTCATACTTTTCTTGGTCATTTAAAAAGTTGGATATGCTGACAGTTGCTGCATCATGATCGTGCATATCTAGTAACACGCCACAGTGATGCTCTTCAATGAAGTTTTTTTGCCAACCACCATAATTTATAGCTATTGGTGTTTGCGAAGCTAACGCATCAAAAAGTTTATTTGCGGAGTTATGCCACATTTCTTTAACTGGACCGAATAAAGATAACGACAAGTCAGCCGCAGATAATAGCTCAACAATTTCAGTTTTCGGGACTGGCGGTAGTATATAAAGATTCTTATTTAATACTCCTGCTTTTTCAGCATCAGCTATAACTTGCTGTTTTTCCATACCATCACCGATAGCCACAAAGCATAAATTAGGGTCCAGTTTTTCAGATGCCTTTGCTAGCTCGACAATATAACCCACTTTATTAATCAACCCAAAAGTACCTGTATAAGTAATAAGTTTACGCCCATTTACAAAATCCAACTTAGCCCTCAAATAATTACAACCTATATTCCTATCTACATTAAATAAATCAGTGTCACAGCTATTTGTTGCTAAAGTTACATGTTCAGGAGGAATTCCATGCTTAATGATCCCATCACACATACCAGGTGATAAGCCAACTAATCTTTTTGAGTTTCTATAAGTGTATCGTTCTAACCAAGTAGCTAATTTAATGACCCATTTATTTTTTATTACACCCGAAGCTACTGGTAGTTCGGGCCACAGATCACGCACTTCAAATACCAGCGGTACTTTTTTAAACTTAGAGTAGATTAATCCCGGAATCGCTATTGTTAATGGAGTACTTGTGGCAAAAATCACATCACACTTTATCGAAAAAGATTTAAATGTCGAACGAACAGAAAAGCTTAGAAATTTTAATATGCGCTTAAAAAAGCTATCCCTATTAGAATAGTCAAGGTGTAAGACGTGTAATTTAATGCCATCAATTTCTATAAAATTCCACCCCTTTTGTAAGCTATAATTATCAGAAAAAAATGCTGAGCTAGTGATAAATGTAACTTCATGGCCATTTTTAACTAAGCGTTTAGCCATTTCGTATGAACGCGTTCCCGCATTTGATTCAGGAGTAGCAAAGTATTGATGAAGGTAAAAAACTTTCATTTTATTTAAAATCCGATAAAAATTTGAGATATTGTTCAGAACATTCTTTATATATATCTAAATAATCTTGAGGGGATACACTAACATCCACATTACCCAATAAAAAAGATTCAAAATCAACAACGAATTTTTTATTGAAACGAATCATAACTTCTTTTAAGCAATTAGAGATTACACAAGGAATACCTGCAGATAAACTTTGATATAGCTTATTTGGACAACAAAATCGAATATTACTTCTCTTAGAGCAAATACATAATAAACTAAATTTATATACACTTATTATTTTTTGTATATCACCTGCATCAAACTCACCTTTAAACTCAACATTAGCATTTTCATTGATATAACCTAAATATACCTTACCTGCTGAGTCTAACGTTCCAAACAAGTCAATCTGATAACCTTTATCGACAAGCTTTTTAATATAGTCAATAGGAAGACGCTCTTCATTGACTTGGCCAAAGTAAACTAACTTATCTAGTTTACTTGAATTGTAATCACCATTACAAAATGGCTGACAAATATTAGACAATATAAAAACATTTTTACCATTTTTTCGATATAAGATCCTAGATAACCCTTTTGAAACTGTCATATATCCAATTGGTAAGTTGAATGCAATTTTTTCATTCAACTCATGAATGCACCAAAATAATTTAGACAACAGTATTCTATTTACCTTTAATTCATTCAAATCATGTATATCAAATATTATTTTTACTTTTCTACGGGAAAAAAGAACGTGTATCAAATAAAAGAGTATTAAATTACAAAGCATTGCGTGCTGATGAAAAATATATATTTGGTGTTTTGGCTTAGCAAAGAGTAAACGCAACTCGATTAACTTATTTTTTTGATATACATCAAAGCCATCTATTTGACTTTGGTTTAATACTCGAGAGGATTTTTTAAGTTGTCCTTTTATTATATGACACCCCATCATAATAGATCTAAACTTTTATATAATGTAAATAATTTTTTCTCTTCATTTTCCCAGTTATACACAAGCGCTAAACTTTTACAATTTGCCTTGAAAGAAGATATCTCCGTCTGTTTTATATTTTCTAAAAGTAGGTCTAAGTCAAAGTTATTCTCATCGACAACAAAACCCACATTATTATTCACAACAAATTTAGCCATATCATTCACATTCGAAACGATAACTGGGAGGGTGGAATTTATATACTCAAAAAGCTTATTTGGCATACAGTAATCATGATTTAAGCATGTGTTTGGTATAAGATGAATTCCAAAATCTGCTGACGAGCTATATTCGATTAACTTTTCTTTTAAAACAGGTGGGTGGTAGTGAATATTTGAGTTATTTTCTGCTATTTCTTTTATATCTTGAGCTAAGGGGCCATCTCCCATAAACACAACATGAGCAAATTTATTCTTTGTAGCGATAAAAGCGTTAGCTATTTTATCAACACCTCGGGCCTGAGAAATCATACCTTGGTAAATAAATAATATTTCTTGCTCTTCTATTTGAAATTGATTTTTTAAGATAGTACTTCCGTCAGTGGAGTTATAAAGCGGAGCATTAAAGATAACAACTGGCTTAGGTATCTTATATCTTGATTTATACGAGTTAGCAATTGATTCGCTCACTGTAATAACCGCACTAGCATTTTTAATTATGTTTTTTTCAACCCACTTTCGAAGCATCTTTTGGGTTTTATTTAAACCATGAGTTTCAGATTGAAATTCATGTGAATCATATATTAAAGTTACACTCGAGTTGAAAAATGCTTTGTATGTAGAGCCAACTATAAGTCCTCCCAAGTCGTTACAATGTAACACACTTGCTCCCTCGTTTTTAAGGAAAAGACACATTTTGATTATTAGTTCTAAGAACTTTATAGCCTGAATAAAAAAAACTTTTGGCCATTGTTGAGTTTTTAAATAAATTCGTTTGACTGGATAATTAAAATCATGTTTATAAACAATACTAGTTCTCCCCAAGCATAAAATACCCATAGCTACACCTTTTGAGGTTAGTGATTCAGTGGTTTTTTCTACTCGGTTATCATTTACATACTCACTAACTAACACTTGAAAATACATTATTTCTCCCAAACCTTTAACTTTGAAAAACAAGACACTAATAAAAAGAATAAAAAAGCAAAAAAACACGAGTTCAATATTGACCACATTTGTATGTTTACTAAATTAATAATATTAAGTGAATAAACTAATAAACAAAGAGTTCTTAGTTCTGGATTTAAAAACTTCGTCATATAAAAAAGAATAAAAAATAGAAAATAAAATATTAAAATATATAAAAGATCAAAGCCAATTCCAAAACCAGCAATACCCTCCGTATAAAAGGTTGAATTCGCGCCTCCAAAATCCCCGCCTCTTAGTTCCATTATTAATGCAGGAAGCCTAACAGACTCTGAGGAGAAAACTGTAAAATCCAATATAAAGAAAAGCCTTTCAGGTAAAATTGCTCCACCCAATCTTAAATCATTAGTTATAAATTCATTATAAACAAAAGTCACTAATTCACTTGTAACAGATAACCGATTAAATATAGCATCATAGAATAGGATAAGATTCTCTACCTTAAAATCTTTAAATGTTGCACTATAGAAATATAATAAAACAGTTAATACAAAAAAAGGTAACAAAAAAAGTTTTTTACCTTTAAGTTTTCCGAGCGAAATAAAAACAAATACAGCAAATAAAAGTAATATTCCTATTGGAAATTTCTGAACTGAAAGAATATAAAATAAAGCATATATTGAGAAACCTAAAGATGCTTTTAGATACCCACCTTTTAATGCAAAGATAATAGCTAAACATCCTAGTATTTTTATGACTCCTTCATAGACCCAATATAGAGGTACTGAAATGATAGACACTCTCAAGTCATATTTATCAATATCTAAAGCATGGAATGTGAGTGACTGTAAAACACTATAAGGTGACTGAATATAAAACAGAAGGAAAAAACATATTGAGATATATAAAATTAAATTTAAACTTCTATCAGAAACATTTAACAAGTCTAAATTAGCCCAGCTACATCTTTTAAAGTAAAACAATGAAAGAAGAAATATACTCGATGTAATAAATGCGTAAAAACTTTCTAAAGAATTTAGTGAACTTGACGCAACACCCAACCAAACAAAAAACAAGAAGTAATAAAACAAAACATCGAAAATATTAAATCTATTTCCTTTCATGCCTGAGTACGCCTCAGAATGAATTTATGTTTCCCGTTTTTGCTCTCCTCAAACATATTAGTAATTAAAATATTAATTGAAATATCTCCGAAATGACTTTCAAATGAATTTAGTATTTTATTTCTGTCAGTTTCATTAAAATAAGATTCATTTGGAACTGACAAGAGTAAAGTTATTGACTCATCAACTTCCTGAATTATTTGATATTTATTACATTCAACTTGTCCCATAAGTACCGTTAATACTGGGCTACCAATTTTTTTGCCATTAATGCTCAAAAAATCAGTTTCTCGGCCTACAAGCTTATCTAAAACGTATGTTTCTTTTCCACAGGAGCATATTTTTTTTGTTAATACTCCTAAATCACCCGTATTATACCTTATTAATGGAAACCTTTTGTCTACTAGTGTAGTAGCTACAATGATGCCAGGCTTATCAAAAACGAATTCGCCAGTAACCTCATCAATAACTTCTAATAGTCCTCTCTCAGGATCTATATGCATTCTATGGTTTGTACACTCAAATGCTGTCAAACCACCATCATTAAGACCATATGAGTCAAAAACTGGACAAGAAAAAGCACTGGATATCACCTTCCTTGCTTCAGATGTAAGCATCTCTGACGTAGTAAACACAGATTTCAATTTAAAATGTAATTCACTATTATTTTGAAGAATATGTTCTGCAAGAAATAAGATCGAAGAAGCGTACCCTCTCAAAATATTTGGCTGCCATTTATTCATATCTAAAATTATTTTATCTAAATCATTGTGATCTACTCCATAACTAGAGTATTTTCGTTTATTCAATAAGAACGAAACTAGCATTTCTCTTTTTGTTTTTAGCCTAGATACTAATGAACCGCCAGCGAATACGGCAATCTTATCACCGAAGCAATATCCTCCATTACGCAGTCCTTTATAGAGCAAAAAGTGGGAATAGGCGTCAGATAATAAACTTATTTGATACTTTAATGGCTCACCTGTTGAACCACCTGAGCTTAACTCTCTATATTTAACATTTTCCTTCGCAACAATTTCATTAAAGTTACGTTTTATTTCTTCCTTATTTAATACTGGTATTTTTGATTTATTTTCAATGTAATAATCAACCCCTTTATCTTCAAAGATAGTTTCATAATACTTACTATTTTCAAACGCAAACCGAACAATACTTTCAAACGCATTCTTATTGTAAGAATCAATATCAGCTCTTTTTTTATCACTGAGACTACAAAAGTCTTTAAAAATTAACCAAAAAACTTTTGGTGATAAAAGTAACAGGGTAGAAATAAACTTTAATTTATTAAAAAATAACATAGCATGACATCATTAAATATATTGAAGAAACAAAAAGAAACTTAAGTTTTTTGAACTTCAACGAGTTCAAAATAAAGTAACCATTTACTAACCAAAGGACCACACTTGTTAGCGCGAACAGCTGAAACATATCAAGAAACGAATAACCCAATACATAACATAAACCAACCGCAGCAGTCCTGAAGATAAACAGCAATAGACTAGTATAAAAAAGTTTTCTTTGTTCATTTTTAACTAGTAATATATTTATCAAGGGTGAAAAAATAAAAACGAGAAAAATCCAAGGACCTAATAGCTCAGACACGACTCCAGCCTCCCCCCAATCACTTCCAAATATGAATAGAAATATAGTTTCACCAAAAAAACTAAGAGCTGCTATTGGTAAAAATCCTATAGCGATGAGTACATAAAGAAGTTTTATCGTGAGTTTTTTTTGCTCATCTAACGAACTTAAATTAGCAACCTCTTTATAATACACTCTACCCATACTGGCTCCGATAAGAGCAACAGGCATTTGGAGTATTCTAATAGACAGACTATAAAAACCTAGAATATAACTTCCATATAAAAAACCAATTAAAAGAGCAGGCATCTGCATAGAGAGAGCACTAAAAATAGAGCTTGGTAGATAAAACTTTATAAAGTCAAAGTTTTCCTGAATATCTTTTTTAAGATTTTCTTTTAAATTAATATAGCTACAAGCTTTATTTAGACCCCCAGCCAAAAATATAAATAGAAGTGATAACCCACTTCCTAAAACTGTCGCATACAATAATGCATTGCCAACACCAATAAACCCAAATCCCAACTTAAAGAAAGACGTTAGTAAACTATTAATAACAAGAGCTATAGCAATAAGCTTATAGCTCTGTAGATAATTCATATAGTTAACTAAAACATTATTCAAAGCTAACAACAGCGCAATTAATAATGCAAAATAATAATAATCAACATCGCCAACAGGAAAAAAACTCCCTGTAATTATTACAAATATAGATAGAAGAATAAGACATAGAAAAACTAGAAAAAAAGATGAATTCAGTAGTGAATTTGCACTTTCTAAATTGTCTTTTTTTGGTATTGCATAATCTAATTTTAGTGATAAGAAAGATGATATTATCGTTCCCCCAGCGACAACGAAAGCTAACCAGCCAAACTCTGAAGGAGTAAACATTCTTGTTAATATTGGAGATATAGCTAATGTTATTAATTGTGCTGCAATACTCCCAGAAGCAAGTTGTTTAAATTTTTTAAAAAAACTACCACCGTTATAAATAGTCATTTATTCTCTATAGATAGCCATGCATGGGTAAGCTAAAAACTGATTTTGCTAGCTTTTCAGCAACAGGGAAATCACCTACTTTATGACCTATGCTATTAAAAGCTGTTTGTTCATGCATACATGTTCTATAGTAAATCATCGTTGGTATACCTTGCATCATATAGGCTGCCATATCTTCATCCCGCTGTGCAGATACTAGTGTGTACTGTGCCCAAGAGCTTTCATAACCTTTCGGCACTTGCGGGGTTTGATATTTACCAGATAATGTCTGCTCATAATTACCTGCAGCTTTATTTCGATTAACGAGCTCTACTGGAAACTCTGCTAGCTTTTCAAGTAATATTGCTGCCTGAACAGTATCTAAGCGACTATTCACTCCTATACGTATATTATCGTATTTATCTTTACCCTTACCATGTACACGATATGATTTTAATAACTCGGCATATTCATCACTATTGGTAAAAACCGCACCACCATCACCGTAACAACCTAATGGTTTTGCTGGGAAAAAGCTAGTCGTGGCTATATCACCGAAACTACCTGCACGCTTACCATCAATAGTACCACCGAAACCTTGCGCTGCATCCTCTACCAGTTTTAGATTATATTTATCGGCTATTTTTTGAATTTTAGGATAGTTAGCGGGTAAGCCAAATAAATCGACCGCAATAATTGCTTTAGGAGTCAATTTACCTTCCGCAATTATTGCTTGAATACGTTCCTCTAAGTCAATTGGGCAAATGTTAAATGTCGCTTCATCTGAATCAACAAACACCGGCGTCGCACCTTCAAAAGCTATAACTTCTGCCGTTGCAAAATAAGTAAATGTGGGGCAAAAAACAGCGTCGCCGGGTTTAATATCGAGTACCATCATTGCAAGTGTGAGTGCATCCGTACCATTAGCACAGGTAATTGCATGTTTGACACCAACATACTTTGCAAGTTCGCTTTCAAGCTCCTGAACTTCTGGCCCCATAATATAGTGGCCGTGATCTAAGACAGTTTTAATTCGCGCGTCTATTTTTGTTTTTAAATGTTGGTATTGCGCAGCTAAATCTATAAATTGTATGGTCATTTCAAATTCTTTAAATTAGGGTGTATTTGTGGTTTAGATAAGTTTGTTAAATTGTAGCCACCAACCTTTTTGGACTGATGGCTTAAAGCTTTACAATTAAAAACCTGGCGATATTTATATTAAAGTGTGTGTGTTATTTTATAAATAACACGCCCCCTTCTAAAACATACTCTTCACTGGTATGTTCGCACGATACACTTGCATTACCTTTTGGGGGTAAGTTCAGTTGCTCACCATATTTGCTTATCCAACCAATTTGCTTGGCAGGCACGCCAACCATCAATGCAAATGCAGGCACACTTTTGTTAACAACAGCGCCTGCGCCAACTAAGGAATACTCACCTATTGTAACACCACATACAATGGTGCAATTAGCACCCAATGTTGCACCTTTTTTTACTAATGTATCACGGTACTCTGTTTTTCGTTCAATGAATGAACGCGGGTTATATACATTAGTAAATACCATGCTTGGACCACAAAACACATCATCTTCGATATGAACGTTATCGTAAACTGATACGTTATTTTGTATTTTTACGTTATTTCCGATAGTCACTTTATTACCGACAAATACATTTTGCCCTAAAGAGCAACCATCACCTATTTGAGCGCCACTACATACGTGCACAAAATGCCAAATTCGGGTGTCAGAGCCTATTTTTGCGCCGTCATCAACAAAAGCGCTTTCATGCACATGATAATTCATGGTTACAGTACCTTAGAAAGTAACGGGTGAGCCTTACTACCAGCTTGAGCTAATGGCATTTCACGGATTTTTTCAACCGTTTCTATCGCCACACGATTTTCATCAATACCGAAACCATTACCGGCTAAAATATTTTGATAACTCTGCGTGTGTAAATCTGTAAACCCACCAGAGAACTCAAGCTCTTCGGCAGTATTTCCATCATTAATTGTAATACTACGATAGGTGAGTTTTTCACCCTTAACCGCATTTTCGGGTAAGTTATTAGAATCAATAGACAGAAACCACTTGACACGTGCGCGCTCATATTCAAGATAGCCACTCGCCGTTTTTTCATCTTTAAAGTGAACCTCGTTGTGCTTAAGGTCGCCAAAAATAAAATGTAGCATATCGTAAAAATGCACTCCAATATTAGTCGCTATACCACCGGATTTATGGTCAAACCCTTTCCACGATTTCATGTACCATTTACCGCGAGATGTCATATACGTTAGGTCAACATCAAACACTTTGCCGGTAGGAGCCGCTGCTACTTTTTCTTTCAACGCGATAATTGAAGGATGTAGTCTTAATTGCAGAATAGAATTTACGCTTGCGCCATACTTTTCTTCATATTCTTTAAGAATATCCATGTCTTCTGAATGCAGTACAAGTGGCTTTTCACAAATTACATCTATGCCATTTTTAAGGGCGTACTTCATGTGTGGAGCGTGTAAATAGTTAGGACTACAAATAGCGATATAATCCAGCTTTTGACCTTTCATCGCACGATCTTCAACGAATGCAGTAAAGTCTTCGAACTCAGTAAAAAATTCGGCGTCAGGGAAATGGCTATCCATAATGCCAACTGAGTCATTAATATCCATGGCAACTAACAAATTATGACCTGTTTCTTTAATTGCTTTTAAATGGCGTGGTGCGATATAACCCGATGCGCCTATAAGTGCAAAATTCTTCATAAATCAACCTCACTTTGGATTAAATAATTTATTATTTTATTCGCACAGTCTCCATTTCCATAAAACGGAACTGTATAATCAACCACACTAGACTTAGCACGCTTATACCCAGCTAAAATACTACCTCTCTCAATACCTACCAAATGATTTGCACCATGTTCTACCAACTCAACCCACTCAGTTTCATCTCTTGTAATTAAACAAGGTTTGTTAAAAAAGTACGCTTCTTTTTGCACTCCGCCACTATCACTAATTACCAGATTACAATTTTTCAGTAGATGTACCATTTCAAGATAGCCGACAGGTTCTATTGTAATAAAATCAACTTGTAAGTTATTCTTATCTATAATTGCTTTCGTTCTAGGATGCAAAGGAACTAAGACTGGCTCTATTTTATGTATTTCATTTAAAGTATTAATTAAAGAAGTTAAACGGTTTAAATCGTTTGTGTTCTCCGCCCGATGAATAGTACCCAATATAAACGCACCATCTGCAATTTTTTTCGGTAAATTCTCCGGCATCTGACTTTTTTCACTATAATAGTTTGCTGCGTCGTACATTACATCGCCAACTACAACTAAGCTTTTGCTGCTACTTGAATAACCCTCTTTTAATAAATTCATCTTCCCAACTTCCGTCGGGCAAAACAATATTGAACTTAATCTATCTGTTAAAATTCGGTTTTGCTCTTCAGGCATACTCATGTTAAAGCTTCTTAGCCCAGCTTCAATATGCGCCACTTTAATACCAAGCTTAGATGCAGCTAAAGCACCAGCGAGAGTTGAATTAGTATCGCCATAAACTAACAACCAGTCGGGTTTTTCAAGAAGTAATACTTTTTCTATTTCTTCAAGCATTCGACCAGTCATCGCCCCATGACTTAATGATGCGATACCTAGTGAATAATCTGGTTTAGGAATTTCCATTTGCTCAAAGAAAATCTCACTCATATTTTCATCGAAGTGTTGTCCCGTATGAACAATAACTTCTTGTACATCATCATACTTTTTTAAAGCTCGGCTAATTACAGCAGCTTTAATAAATTGTGGGCGAGCGCCGATAATAGTAACAATTTTCATGGGTTAAAGCCTTATGTCTGAATCTTTACTACCGAACACGTGTTTCACATCGTAAAGTACATGCTTTTCCTTACCGAGTTTACGAATTTCTTCAACACCCATATTTTTAAACTCACTATGGTCAACTGCTAAAACGATACCATCATAATGATTCTCTTTAAGACGGCTAATTAATGACAACCCATATTCATGTTCTACTTCAGCGGGGTTTGCCCAGCCATCATAAACATCAACACTCATATTAAAATCTTTTAATTCTTTTACAATATCGATAATTTTGGTGTTACGTACGTCTGGGCAATCACCTTTAAAAGTAAAACCAAGTACGAGTACTTTTGCTTCATCCACATGTATTTTTTTGCTTGATATTTTCTTAACTAGTTGAGTTGCAACATACTCGCCCATACCATCGTTAATGCGACGACCCGCTAAAATGACTTCTGGGCGGTAACCAACTTCTTGCGCTTTATGAGTTAAGTAATAAGGGTCAACACTTATACAATGCCCCCCGACTAAACCGGGCTTAAACTTTAAAAAATTCCATTTAGTGCCTGCGGCATTAAGCACTTCTTCTGTGTCGATACCTAAACGGTTAAATATTTTTGCAAATTCGTTAACAATGGCAATATTTAAATCGCGTTGAGTGTTTTCAATTACTTTTGCAGCTTCGGCGACTTTTATAGAGCCTGCTAAATGCGTGCCTGCAGTAATTATTGAACCGTATAGGTTATTCACAAACTGACCAATCTCAGGAGTAGAACCCGAAGTGATTTTCATTATTTTTGTTAAAGTATTTACTTTGTCACCCGGATTAATGCGCTCTGGTGAATACCCTGCAAAAAAATCATTATTGAACACAAGCCCTGACACTTTTTCAATAATAGGCAAACAGACTTCTTCTGTTGCACCTGGGTATACCGTCGATTCATAAATAACAACATCACCCTTTTTTACAAATTCACCAAGTAACTCAGATGCCTTGCGCAACGGAGTTAAGTCTGGCGCATTGCCATCATCAATAGGAGTTGGTACTGTTACAATATAAACATTACAGTCGGCTAGTTCTTGCTTATCACAAGAAAAGGATAAATTTTTCACGTCAGCGAGCTCGCTATCGCTTACTTCTAACGTAGCGTCATGGCCGCTTTGCAATGCATCAACACGACTTTGGTTGATGTCGAAACCTAAAACAGAATATTTTTTACCGAACTCAACTGCTAATGGAAGACCTACATAACCTAAACCTATAATACCAATTTTTAGGCCCGTTAATGAATCGTGCATATATGTACTCTCTTTGTTTAGTTATAGAGCTTCGAGCTTTAAGCTTTATGCTTTAAGCTTCGTAAAAGTTAAATTTTAAACTTCGTTTCAAGTTAAACGTGCGAAGTAAACCTAGTATTAAGCCGTATACAAGAAAGTGGAAAGCTCGTTTTATAATCTGTTTTGGGTGAACTCGCATTCATTTTTGAATATAAAAATCTCCAGAACTTACAAGACTAATACGTAATAATTAACTATTAAATTGCATTTTAGCAATTTAGTGTCTCAGGTATATTAAAACTCTCTGAGACACTTCCTTCCATATTGAGACAGTCTATTTCAACTATCTCATTGTAATACCTAATTTTTATACTTTTATTTAAAAGGGCCAATAGGATATAAAAAAGTTAATAACTTTGCTCTGTATCAAGGCGCCTTTTATACTCTTTTAGATAGTTAGCTTTTATAACTACTGATTGCGTCGTCACTCTTTTTTTACTGACACCAGCCATTTAATAAAACAAAGGTTTCGCTGCACTTTATATGACATCGCAGTATAAATACCTAATTCATGTACTAAGAACTAATGCCATGTATTATTTATAATATTCAACTAATTATTTCCATTTTATAATAGACGTTAGCCCTCCTCATTCCTAAACCTTACAAAATGCCTAACCAACACAATAAGTACGCCAAGCATCCCACCTAAAAGGAAACCCAACATACTTATTAACGCTCTCTTAGGACCTGCTTTCAATTCTGGAACCACTGCAGGGTCAAGTGTCTTAAATAAATATTCTGGACTTGCGTTAGCCAACATAATTGTCTCTGTTTGCGATTGTATAAGTTCAAAAAACCCCATTTGTAACTCTGCCAACTTTGTTTGTTCTATCTGATTAAGTAAATAGTCAATTGAACGCTGGGCTTGTTGTACCTCTTGATTACGGATCGTGTTATTGATGTCTTGAACTAACCAGTCCACCCATTGCTTAGCAACGTAAGGCGAATAATGTTCAATTGCAATGGTTATAAAGCTTGATTCTGTATCTTGTGAAACAGATAACAAACTACTGAATGCTTTATAGGCTTCTTGAACTGATGGCTCTGACTTTCTTGGCGCTTTTGCTTCTCTTACCCAAGCTTGATTATCTACATCGTAAATTTCGGTGTCTATCAAAACTTTATTAGTGCTTGAATCCCAACCATTACTGGCCATCAAATCAACCATAACGGGATATTTATCAACAAAATCGGCAAAAAATGCGCGTGACTTTAACACTTCAATGCCCATAGTAGTCTTATCAAAACCTCCGCCACCTAGTGATACGCCAGCCAATGAAGCAAGTCCACCAAATTTACTTGCTAAGCCATTCATACCACCACCGTCACTACTTACCGGTGATAGTAGGGCTTCTGCTCTGTATATATTTGGCATAGAAAGAGCTATTGCAACGGCAATAATACTGGCCACAAAAGTGGTTAATATAATCGTGATTTTGCCAGCCCAAAGCGCAGAGAATAATTCTTTTAGGTCAATTTCATCATCGTTCACAGACTTATCTCTTAATTCAGAAGTCTGATTGTAAATATTATCTGACATATAATTCTCTATAAAGCAAATGAATTGAAAAAATGGTTTGTGTCAAAAACTTCACTAAAGGACCAATCATTATTAGTTAAAATATTTATCAAAGCGAACCAATCGCAGCCAACGCCACAGCAGTCTGATAAACAATCTGCGTAACCCCCTGCCATAAACCAATGTTATCGTAATTAGTCACATCCCGAGGCACTACAATAGTATCCCCTGGCGCTAAATTCACTTTGCTTGCAGTACTAAACCAAAAATCTGATTCAGGAATGAAAACAGAACCATCCGCTTTCACTACATATACTTTTGAGGCATCACCGTATTCTCTTACACCACCCGCTTTAGATATATAATCTGCAATGGTCAGAGTGGGGTCATACCAATGTGTTGCCTTAACAAAAACTTCTCCAATGACCGATATTGCAGGGCTGATGTTTGGAATAACTAAGTTATCACCATCTTTCAACTCAATATCATGTAATCCTTTCCCATTTAACAATTCATCTAAATCAATGACCAATCTGCCTATGGGTTGAGTATTTTCCAGATCATTTAACACCTTCGTGGCATTGTCATAATCAATTGTCTTTGAAAACCGGCTATTCGATAAGTTATTGTTTGCCAACTGCACCCGCAAATCATCAATGGCTTGCGTTATGCTTTCTTCTTCCCTTTCCTGAAGTTCTACGCGTGTAAAAACGGCTGCATTAATGGTTGCTTTTCTTGTTAGGCCACCAGCGCGTTTTAACAGCTTTGTTAGGGTTTCGCCACTAGATATTCGGTAGGAACCAGGGAATACAACTTCTCCAGAAAGTGTAACGACATTGTTTTCATACCAATCAGGAATTCGAACAATGTTTAATACATCTTTAGACTCAAACTTTATTTGTTCACTCTCATCCAAAGCTAGTTGAGCAATCAGGTTAAATTGTTTGTGTGCCGTTACGGCCAAGCTATCTTCATAGCTTGTTGATGTAATTTCAGCACTCTCTAGGTGTGCAGACTCGGTAAGTCCGCCAGCGGCGCGCAGTATGTTGGCCAATGAGTTATTGGCTGCAACTGGATACACACCAGGAAACTTCACCTGCCCTACCACTTCAATCAGTTGAACTGAGCGCTCTTCAGAGGCTTCACTTTTAAGCCTAGCAATTATTGGTGCCAATAATTGTTTGCGAGAATCGTTAACTTTATCAGCGCCCGCAAATTGCTTTGTAGTAAATGACTCAAGTTCATTTTTTTGTACAAATTTAGCTTCGTTAGATTTTGCGTCATCTGAAGCGGTTTTTAAGTCACCAGCCGTGATTTTTTTCTCTAGTTCGTTCGCTGAATCCAATGACAGTCTGTTAAACAACAGAATGTGGTCAAGGGCTTTCAAATCGGCATCAAAGTTACCATTGATAACAGCAGAGGGCGAAAATTGGATAATGGACGTGTGTTCATCAAACTTTGCACGACGAACAATCAATCCATAATTCAAATCTGTATTATTTAGGATAGCAGCTCTGTTAACAACTGCGCTTAACTTCTGCTTTTGGGTTAAAGAAACAAGTTGAGGACTATTTATTGCTCCTAATACCCGAATAGCATTGGTAAATTCCAAATTAGCCTTCGGAACAGACACAAAATCACCATTGGTTAATTTAGCGCTGCGTTGATTTTTATCATTCGAATTTAGGCTCAGTATTGTTAAGCCCTTTACAATGTCATTTCGAACTAATTGGATTGATTTTTTATTCGCGTTTGGCATCAAACCACCCGCCAATGTTAAAAGGTCATCAAACGACTCATTGCTGGTTAATTCATATATAGCAGGCCTTCTAACCTCACCTTCAATAGAAACAATTTTAGCGACGGTAGGAACAAAAATCACATCACCTTGCTGCAATCTAATATCGTTTTCAGTATTGCCATAAACAATAAGGTCGTATAAATCAAATGTAGTGACCGTTTTACCGTTTCTCTTAACTTCAATATTACGAAGTGAACCAATATTGCTAACGCCACCACTATTAAACAAGGCAGTTGTCACTGTGGATAATGAATTTAACGTTAGTGTTCCTGGGCGATAAACCTCCCCCACCAAAAATACCTGTATGGTTTTTAGCTGGCCCATGGTGATAAAAGCTTGAACACCAATTTTTTGCTGTTCGTATTTTTGCAGAATTAATTGCTTGGCTTCACTATAAGATGTGCCAGCGATAGAGAGTGGTCCTAACTCGGGAATAGCTACATTTCCCTCATTGTTGACATTTAGTTCATAACTGCCGGTCTCTTTGCCATAAAGCTGCAATTTGAGAGAGTCACCCGGGCCAATGATATAATCATTGGGCACAGGAGCATTAGTTTGCGGCACAGCCGAAACGCGCTCTGAATTAAATAGCTCATACCCAAAAGGTTTTAGTTTATTACTTTCAGATTCTACAACACTCTGTTTCGAAAGCTCTGCAGCCACCTTGGTTTCATCAACTTGTCTTTCAACCGCGTCAGCCGGTGCTGCGTTAACTGCAGTTGGTGTTGAATTTGTGCCATTTAAAATAGATAAATCAAAGCCCATCTGCTTTGCAAGTTGCTCTTGTTGGGCTCGAGGTAAATCTTTGAACTGTTCAATTTGCTGCTGAGAAGGTGCAAATGATTGTGAAAACGAGGCAACTGAAAAACACATTATTGATAATACAAAAGTCGCTTTTAAAGCGTTAAAAATGTGGTTGGGATTAAATCGACCGCAAAATTTGACTAAAACATTCTTCATTAAACTTTTTCTTCCCAATGCCTGCAACCTTGCAGTGTTTTCCATAAGAGCGTGATCCTACTGAAATACGCGCTAAATGTCACACCTAATCGTCAACTTTCGTCGTAGTTTTAGCTAAATGCGCTTTTAGCCTCAATTTTTAACAAACTTGCAACTTTAATCATTAATACTGCATACTGCGTCTGGACATACAGAAAAATAAAAACAAACTGTTTTCAAGGAATAATAATGACGATAGAAACAAACAATGACCGAAGTTTTGTGGGTCATCCAATTGGTTTACTGACACTAGCAGGAACCGAAATGTGGGAACGCATGAGCTATTATGGCATGCGTGCGCTTCTCGTTCTTTTCATGGTACTTGCTATTGAGGAAGGTGGACTCGGTTTGTCCGTCGCCACAGCGTCAGCAATATACGGGTTATATACCGGTGCAGTTTACTTCTTTGGCTTACCCGGCGGTTGGATTGCCGATCGCTTAATTGGTGGCCAAAAAGCGGTGTTTTATGGCGGTTTCGTGATCATGATTGGTCATATCATATTGGCCATCCCTTCCGACTCAACCTTTTTCTTAGGGTTGATATTTGTGGTTTTGGGTACTGGTTTATTAAAACCTAACATTGGCGCGATGGTTGGCCAATTGTATGGTGCAAAAGACCCCCGTCGTGACAGTGCATACACCATTTATTATATGGGTATTAACATTGGTTCATTGATCGGCTATGGCGTTTGCGGTTACTTGCAAGTGAACGCGGGCTATCACTGGGCTTTTGGTGCCGCCGCTGTGGGTATGGGTATTGGACTTATTCAATATAAACTCACTCTGCATAACATCAAAGGTGTTTCGGACAAGCCGGTTGTACCATTAACGCCTGCAGGTCAGCAAAGAGCATATATCGTTATCATCGGTGTGTTAATTGCCTTAGCAACACTCACTGTTTTAGTTTACACCGGTATGGTTGGTTTCGACCCGATTATCGTTGCTAAACAAGTTGCGGTTGCAATAACGTCTATCTTCTTACTTTACTTCGCCTACATCTTCTTTGGTGGAAACTTAAATGGTGACGAGCAACGCCGCATGGGCGCATTGTTCTTAATTTGTTTAGCATCCACCTGTTTCTGGGCTGGTTTTGAACAAGCGGGCTCTTCACTTAACTTATTCGGTCAAGACTATACGCAACGAATGATCGGTGCGTTTGAAATTCCGCCAGCCTGGTTCCAATCTGCTAACTCTATTTTCATCATCATTTTATCGCCGTTCTTTGCGTACATGTGGATGGCATTAGGTAAGCGCATGATCGAGCCAAGCTACAGCGTTAAGTGTGCGATTGGTTTAATTATTATGGCGTCTGGCTTTATTGTCATGTTCTTTGCGGCACAGCTAGCGGCAAGCGGTTTAAAAGTAGCGCCATATTGGTTGGTTGCTACCTACTTCTTGCACACTGTGGGTGAGCTATTTTTAAGCCCTGTTGCGTTAAGTGCGGTAAGTAAGCTGTCACCAAAACGCTTCTCAGGTCAAATGATGGGCGTGTTTGTATTAACCTATTCTATGGGCAGTATTATTGCTGGTATCTTTGCTGGTAAATTCGACCCTGAGCAAGTTGATCAAATGCCCGGCCTTTACCTGCAAATAACCTACTTCAGTGTCGCGATTGGTATTGTATTGCTGTTGTTATCGTTGAAAACGGGTAAATGGGAAAAGTTGGCTGAGAAAGACCCTAGCTGATACAAAAAAGGCGATTATTAATTAATAATAATCGCCTTTTTAACCACTTCATATTACTTTAAAAGTGGTTTCCACCACGTTTCGTTATTTAAATACCATTGAATAGTTTTCTCAATACCTGATTCAAAAGTTTCAGTTGGCTCATAGCCCAATTCATCATTTGATTTTGAGGGGTCTATCGCATAACGCCTATCATGTCCTGCCCTATCGGTAACAAACTCAATCAAGTTTTCTGCAGTGCCATTAATAGCGTTCATTGCTAATGGGAAACGAGCGTGTAACACAGCATCTTTACTAAATACTTTATTAAGTAAGTCACATAGCAACTTCACAATATTAATGTTTGCCCATTCGTTATTGCCACCGATATTGTAGTTTTCACCCAATAGCCCAGCCTGAAGCACTAAATCAATTCCTTTGGCATGGTCAGCAACGTATAACCAATCTCTAATTTGCATTCCGTCGCCATAAACTGGCAAAGGCTTGTCATGTAGAATATTAGTTAAAATTAACGGGATCAACTTTTCAGGAAAATGGAATGGACCGTAATTATTTGAACAATTACTGGTTGTAACATTTAGACCATAGGTATGGTGATAGGCTCTAACCAAATGATCACTTGCCGCTTTACTTGCGGAATACGGCGAGTTAGGCGCGTAAGGTGTGTCTTCATTGAATGCGGGATCATCTGCTTCTAACGATCCATAAACCTCATCGGTACTTACATGATGGAAACGGTGGTTGGCTTTGATACCGTTATCCAACCATACCTTTTTAGCTGCCTTAAGCAGTGAGTATGTGCCAATGATATTAGTTTCTATGAACTCATCAGGCCCGGTAATAGAGCGGTCTACATGCGACTCTGCCGCAAAATGCACTATGGTACAAATGTCGTGTTTTTCCAGCAATTCTTCAACCAGACTTTGATCGCAAATATTGCCATGCACAAACGCATAGTTTTCAGCATCTTTAACGCTATTTAAGCTATTGATATTACCGGCATAAGTTAAGGCATCTAACACAACAACTGCATCATTAGGATACTTTTCTTTCCAATAGTGAACGAAATTAGAACCGATAAAACCAGCGCCACCGGTTACAAGGAGTTTTTTCAATGTCGTTAATCCTATATTTTTTCTTTAATTTTTACTAAAACAGATTCTAAAGCATCTTCCCAATAAGGCAGTTCAACTGACGGCAATGCCGCCTTAAAAGAATCTTTAGACAAAACACTGTAATGCGGTCTTTTAGCTGGAGTCGGGTAATCTGCTGTGTTGATAGGGTTAATCGGGATTACTTTTGATAACAATCCATACTGAACACCCAATCGTTGAATGCTTTTAGCAAAATCAAACCAACTTGCTACACCTTCATCTGTAACATGGTGGATACCGGCTAGCTTGCTATGAGCAGCAGCTATACAGGCGCGTGCCAAGGTATCAACTGAGGTTGGGGAACCAATTTGGTCACTAATGATGCTTAACTGTTCTTTTTCTTGCATAAACCGCAGCATTGAAGCGACAAAGTTACCGCCAAATTCAGAATAAACCCAGCTTGTTCTCAAAATACAACTGCCATTAGCGTTGGAGTCTTTAATTGCTTGCTCACCTAGCATTTTTGTCTTGCCGTATATATTAACCGGATCATAAGTATCGCCCGGGAGGTAAGGTGAACCTTTGTCTCCTTTAAACACATAATCAGTAGAAACATGGACAAAATGAATACGACGAGATTGACAATAATTACTGAGCTTTTCAACGCTACTATAATTAATTGCTAGCGCTTTATCCTCTTCACTTTCAGCCAAGTCTACAGCCGTGTAAGCTGACGCATTAATAATTGCGCTCGGCTGAATATTATCCAAGGTTTGCACCAAGCTGTCTGATGTAATGTCGATGACTGCGCGCCCTAAGCAAACTGCATTTTCCGCACCCACTAACTCAAGGCACTTTTTCGCTAATTGCCCACTTTTACCAATAACAACTAACATTATTTTAAGTCCAACGCAGGCGCTTCAGCAAAAGATAAGCCATTAAGATCCTTCGGTGACAGTGACGTTTCAACACCGTCAACATAGGGCCATTGAATATTTAGTTGACTGTCGTTATGTTTAATTGAAACCTCTGACTCGGGGTAATAATAATCTGTGCATTTATAGGTAAAATCAGCAAATTCAGAGATAACATAAAAGCCATGTGCAAAACCAGCGGGTACCCAGAGCTGTTTCTTATTTTCAGCCGTTAGCTTAACTCCAACGCAATGACCATAGGTCTTTGAGTTTTTGCGAACATCAACGGCAACGTCAAAAACGGCTCCCTCAGTGACTCGGACCAGTTTTCCTTGAGTTTGCTTTAGTTGGTAGTGTAATCCTCTCAATATGCCTTGCTTAGAGCGACTCTGGTTGTCTTGAACGAACGTTACGTCAGCACAGTTTTCTCTAAACCAATCATCGCGGAATGTTTCCATAAAGAAACCGCGAGCATCGCCAAAAACAGTAGGCTCTATAATTTTTACATCTGGGATAGTGGTATCAACAATTTTCATGACTTAAATAATCTTCTCATATGCTATTTTCACTAAATATTTGCCGTAGCCACTTTTTATCAGTGGCTGCGCGATTTCAATTAGCTGTTGCTTGCTTATAAAGCCCTTACGAAAAGCTATTTCTTCTGGGCAGCATATTTTCAAACCTTGTCTTTTTTCAATTGCTGATATGAAGTTTGATGCATCCAATAAGCTATCAATAGTACCGGTGTCCAGCCAAGCCGAGCCCCTGCCCATTAATTGCACACTTAATTCACCTGATGCTAAATATAAATTATTTAAATCAGTAATCTCTAACTCACCGCGGTGACTGGGTTTTATTGTTTTTGCAAGCTCGACAACTTTGTTGTCATAAAAATAGAGGCCTGTAACCGCATAGTTCGATTTCGCTTTTTCTGGCTTTTCTTCAATTGAAAGGGCCTTCCAGTCATCGTCGAAATCAACTACGCCATATCTTTCAGGATCGTTAACGTGATAACCGAAAACAGTAGCTCCAACATCTTGCTTAGAGGACTCCAAAAGGTATTTTTGTAGGTCATGGCCATAAAATATATTGTCGCCAAGAATTAGGGTCACGCTATCGTCACCAATGAATTCTTCGCCTAGAATGAACGCTTGAGCAAGACCATCCGGTGAGGGCTGTGCAATATACGCTAAGCTGATACCCCATTTTGAGCCGTCACCTAATAGATCTTTGAATCGTTGCAATTGTTCAGGAGTAGTAATGATTAAAATTTCTGTTAAGCCAGCAATCATCAAAGTCGATAGCGGATAGTAGATCATTGGTTTGTCATATATCGGCATCAATTGCTTACTGACTACTTGCGTTAACGGATGCAGCCTAGACCCCGCACCACCTGCAAGGATAATTCCCTTTCTAGCCATTTGTATTCTCGTTTTGCTTGGTAAATTACGGTATATTGTAGCTCAAAATTACTTCAATAGGATGCAGGTTTTGCTTCTCTATTCAGCAAGCGACAATAAAGAGACAAATTTGAAAATCTACACCTCAACTAAGAAAATCCCAGCATTGGCCGACAAACCATTAACAGAGCGCATGGCGCTGCTTGAAGATGCAGCGAAAAAAATGACTGTTCCTGAGAAAACACTATTAAACGTATTAAAGTTACTCGTTATAGTGCCTGTATTTGCGTTGGTTTTGCAGGTAACTGACAATTGGTTTTCCCTAGCGTGGGCTGGGCTTATTTTATTGTTATACCCTATTTTTGTTAAGCCTATTCAATATTCATTGTCTGCTAAATATTTAAAAGACAATGATGTAAAAAATAGTAAATAAATACATAGGTAAAATTACATAAACCGATTACTAATTGAAGCATTGGTAAAACTACATAAACTGATTACTAATTGAAGCATTGGTAAAACTACATAAACTGATTACTAATTGAAGCATTGGTAAAACTATATAAACTGATTACTAATTGAAGCATTGGTAAAACTACATAAACCGATTACTAATTGAAGCATTGGTAAAACTACATAAACCGATTACTAATTGAAGCATTGGTAAAACTACATAAACCGATTACTAATTGAAGCATTGGTGCAAATAAATGATGATAATTTACGCTATTTAGTCAGTACCATTGCAAACCAAATCAGAACTATTTTATACTACACAGTATATTTGTCACATTTATAAGATAATATGGAATTTATTATCAATGGAGCCTTTACGATGAAATCAATACTTGTTACCGGCGGCACTGGCTATATAGGTAGTCACACGGTTCTGCAGCTGCTTGAAGCAGATTACAAAGTGGTTATTTTGGACAATTTTTCAAATTCGTCTGATGAGAGTTTAAAAAGAGTACAAGAAATCACAGGTAAAACGGCTGATTTATATGAAGGTGATATTCGTGATACTGCGCTTTTAAATAAAATATTCAGTGAGCATAAAATTGATGGCGTTATTCACTTTGCTGGATTAAAAGCCGTCGGTGAATCAGTTGAAAAGCCACTCATGTATTATGAAAATAATGTATATGGCACGCTTAACTTGTGCAAAGCAATGCAGGCTAACGGTGTTACTAATATCGTGTTTAGTTCATCAGCTACGGTGTATGGCGACCCGACTGAATTACCGTTACATGAAAACTTACCAACCGGCTCACCGACCAACCCTTATGGTCAGTCAAAACTCATGGTTGAACTCATATTGGCCGACCTACACAAAGCAGACAACAATTGGAACATTGTGTTGCTACGCTACTTTAACCCGGCAGGTGCTCACCCAAGCGGTTTAATTGGCGAGGACCCTAACGGGATACCAAATAACCTAATGCCATTTATTACCCAAGTTGCAACCGGTAAACGTGAGTATTTAAGTGTGTTTGGAGATGACTACGATACCGTTGACGGCACCGGTGTGCGCGACTACATCCACGTTGACGATTTAGCTAACGGTCATTTAAAGGCATTGGCTAAATTAGAGGCGAAAGCAGGCTTAGTCACTTATAACTTAGGCACTGGTCAAGGTTATAGCGTGCTTGAAATGGTTACTATGTTTGAGCAAGCTTCAGGTCAAAAAGTCCCCTATAAAATTACTCCTAGAAGAAGCGGCGACGTTGCTGCTTGTTATGCTGATCCGAAGTTGGCAGCACAAGCACTGGGCTGGACTGCTCAAAAGGGCTTAAAGGAAATGTGCGTCGACTCGTGGCGTTGGCAGTCTAATAACCCAAATGGGTATAAGGCGTAATAAACAAAATAAAAAGGCCAAGTTAGTTTACATTAACTCGGCCTTTTTTAACTCTCACCAACTCGACTTTTAAAAGTCGAGTGCTTGTATTACATATCCTTCAACAAGTCTTCAAAGTTAGAAAAATCATCATCTTCTTCTTCTAACTCTTCTTTACTTTTAATTTTAATCTTACCGTCGCTGACTTTAAACGCTAAACGCTGAAAGTAAGCATCGCGCACAAATAAGTACTGATCGAGGGAACGGTTTAGGGTTTCTTCTTGATCAAGTAAAGACGCTCTTGTTTCAATAATTTTTATCACGTTCGACGCAATAACATAGGGGTCGTCAAGGATGGTCATTGGCCAATAAACATTATCGACAACACGACCCGTTAAACTTCTAAAGTCACTTGGGCCTAACGCTGGCAGCATAAGGTATGGGCCTGTGCCGACGCCCCATACACCTAATACTTCACCGAAGTCTTCTTCTTTTTCTTCTAAACCCATTGCGGATGCAACGTCAAACAAGCCGACGATACCAACGGTGCTGTTTAACAAAAAGCGACCAACACTGGTGAGTGATTCAACCGGCTTACCTTGCAGCAAGTTGTTCACTGCACTGGCAGGCTCACTTAGGTTTTCAGACGCATTCAGTAAGCCGCTTCTAATAAATTGAGGAGTCACTGTGACGTACACTTTGGTTACCGGCTTTACTAAAAAGCGGTCAAGAATTTCGTAGTTAAAATCCCAAAAAACACGGTTAATGGGTTCGAACGGGTCGAAATTGCCCTCCGGTTCTGCGGCGGGGATTGTTGCCTCTAACGCCGCGCCAGTCGCATCGGGCGCTGAGATTACTTGTTCATTCGCCGACTGACTTGCGCACCCTCCTAATCCTAAGGCAAAAACGAACGCAATTATTTTGTACTTATTGATCACTGTACTTCCTTATTTATAATTAAAGTGACAACTTGCATGCTGTCATTGACCTGCACATTAACGAGGCTTCCTTGTAACTCGCCTGGACTGGTCATTACGTCTTCATCTATCGAGATACGCGCAGTTATGGTGACTTGTTCAGCATTTTTCAATGACAAACTAGGGATCATTGCGTCGTCTGCGCTCAATGTAAGCGAAATAGGAAACTGCGGTAAGGCTAATTTCTTAACCGCTAAGGGTACTCTACTTCCTGATATCGCGTCTTGCGCAAATACAATTAAAAAACCACTCGAGGGTATTTTACTTGTTAATTCACTGGCGACTGAAACAGTAATATCAAAGCCTCTTTCAGCGGCTGGTTGTTCAGCGCCATCTGTTGTATCAATATTCGATGATATAGACCCTGATAATGATGATCCGCTTTCACCTAAAGCGTCCACTGGCGAACTATTACCCAATGACAACAACTCTTCTGACGCGCCCATAGTCCGCAGTTGAGATACTAATGACTGATATAGTGAACTGTTAGCTGAAAGCTCGTCTTTAATCAGTGCGAAGTTAGCCAGGGCCACTTCACGATCATTTAACTGCGCGGCAACAACGGTCAACAACAAACGATAATTGCGATTTTGTGGTGCAATCTGCACTAAATAACTCACTTGTCGTTTAGCGTTCTGCAGGTTTTCTTCATCGCCAACCATCATCATCGCTTGTGCGTATTTCATGCGAATGTCTTCAGAGTCCGGGCTTATTTTCAACGCTTTATCAAACGCCTGCACGGCTTCTTCAGTTTGACCTAACGACATACGCAGTCTGCCAAGCCATTGCCACCCAGTTGCATCACTTGGGTCTTTGCGAAGTTGCTGGCGTATAACTAGTGCATACTTCTGGAATTCTTCCGGTTGCACATCATTAGCAGGCTTTACCAAAATACGCTGACTGAGTTCGTCTATATTGTTGGTGGCACTCACTAAATCTTGCAATCCGGCAAGTTGATTAGCATCGGCATACACCCAAACTGCCGCGACGATGGCCGGAATAGCACCTATAATAAGAGGAAGATTGGCTGACTTTGCAGACAAACTTGTGCTTGCCGCTTTTTGTTCCTGTGCTTCGTGAAATGCAGTTTCATCGGCTAATGCCACTTTCATTTCATCAATCGCGGTTTGCATTTCTTCGGGGTCAATTAGTCCCTCCGACGCTTCTCGCTCTATTTCCTGAATGCGTTGCTTGATAACGTTAGTGTTGGATACTTCAAAACGTTTTTTAGCATTTCTATCTTTAAGCCAGGGATAAACAATGAACCCAACGGCGATAAGCGCAAATAATGCGCAATACAAATAAAAACTAGTCACTTGTCATCCTTTAACAATTTATTAGCGGCAGCTAATTTGGCTTCGATATTCTCTTCTGGTGTCACTTTTCGACGCTTTACGAAGACGCCCATCATGATCAAAGCAAACAAAATTGGTAATGCCCACAACCATATGGTCACAGGCGTTACTGGCGGCTGATAATAAACAAAATCGCCGTAACGTTCTTTCATGTAAGCAATAACTTCTTTCTCAGAATTGCCCTGAAGCATCAATTGATACACTTTTCGACGCATGTCATGCGCTATCATTGCGTCGGAGTCGGCTATATTTTGGTTTTGACACATTGGGCATCGAAGTTCTGCTGTTAGCTTCAAAAATGTTTTTCTATCGTCTGGGTTTTCAAACAAATAGTTCTCACCCATCTTTTGGGCTTCGGACACCTTCGCTGCTACATCACTGGCGTTTGAGTCTTGGGCAAATACAGTTGATGTTGTTATAGCTAGCATCATTAAAAAAGACAGCTTTACTATGAACGAGGAAACGATTTTCATTGCCCTGCTCCTACTTCAACTTGTGATGGTATAGTCTTTGGTAGCTCGACAGCTGTCAATTCAACAGCTGATATCTCAACTAGCACTGGCGCAAACTTATTCCGCCAAACTCGCTCATTTAGATCTCCTAGGTGATGCACTCGAATAACACCGTCTTGATCCACAAGAAACGTTTCTGGCGCCCCAGTTACGCCTAAGTCTAAGGATGTATTGCGATATACATCAAAGATATTAAACGCATACGGATCACCGTATTTGCTCAACGTTGAGATAACTTCTGTGCGAACTCTTTGAATTGTTTTAGTGCCAAAGTCGGGATCAAGGTCTTGGTCATAGTACAAACCAACAATCCGGTAACCCTCGTTTTTTAAACTTTCTAAATAGGGCAATTCAATTGCACACGTTGCGCACCAAACTCCCCACACATTTATTAAGGTAATCTGACCATCAAAAACCGAGTTATCATACATGACAGACTCGTCCATTAGGTCAGGCAGTTTGAAATCGGGAAAAGCTTTGGAAACCGCTGTTGACTGACGATCCTTAGGGTTCGAATATAGCCCTTGAAATAAGAAAACAGCTAAACCCAAAAACAATATCAAAGGTAGCAGGAACCACGTAATACGTTTCATTAAGTCTGCTCCCCTGCTAACTTATTACCTTTAGTTAATGTCGGCTGCTGACCTGCTGCAGGTTGGCTGTCATCGTCATTAGTATTGTCGGCCGCGCCAACATTTTTCCACTTTGCCATTTTTTTGATCCGGTAGCGCTTATCGCTGATTGAGAAGATACCACCGATAGCCATTATCACAGCACCACCCCAAATCCACACAACAAAAGGCTTGTAGTACAGTCGAATAGCCCAAGCGTCGTTAGAAAGAGGCTCACCTAGGGCAATAAATAAGTCCCTAGTCAACGTAGTGTGTATACCTGCTTCTGTCATTGACGTGCGCTGTACCGGGTAAAAACGTTTTTCTGGTTCAAGGTGATTCACAAACTTACCGTTTTTATACACATCAAAAATACCGCGGTCCGCACTATAATTTGGTCCTTCTATTTGCTCAACGCCAGTAAAAGAAACGCTATAATCGGCGATTGTCACGGTTTCTCCTGCCGTCATACGCACATCGCGCTCTAACTCGTAATTACTCACTAAGCTAATACCGATGAGAGTTACCGCAAAACCAACATGCCCTAGCACCATACCCCAGTGACTTGGTGTCAATTTTCGCAATGACGCTAGAACGGGTTCTGACCTTGTCGATGAAACAACGCGTTGGCGCACTTCCAAAATAATCGCGATCAAAACCCAGAAACTCATGACCATGCCGAGCGTGCCCATGTAGGTTGGCTCGTCATAACTAAAGTTAACCAATATTCCTGCAGACAACGCCAACACGAACGCAAGCAACAGCTGATTTCTTAACGCAGACGGTTTTTGATTTTTCCAGCGCGATAGCGGTCCAACGGCCATAAACAAAACGAACGGAACAATGAGCAATGTAAACATTTGATTAAAGAACGGCGCACCAATGGATATTGTGCCTAAGCCTATTTCTTTATGAACTAATGGTAGCAATGTTCCCAGTAGCACAACGATAGTTGCGGCAACTAAAAACACGTTATTACCCATTAACATCATCTCGCGCGAGAACATTTCATAACGCCCAACACTTTTCAGCTGCGAAGCGCGCACGGCATAAAGTAATAGCGAGCCACCAATAACAACCACAAGTAAGCCAAGAATAAACAAGCCACGAGAAGGGTCACTAGCAAATGAATGCACGGATACCAGAACACCAGAGCGAACCAAGAAAGTACCTAGCAAGCTTAATGAAAATGCGGCAATAGCCAAGAGCACAGTCCATGACTTAAATACTTTACGTTTTTCGGTCACCGCTAAACTATGCATGAGCGCAGTACCGACTAGCCAAGGCATGAATGATGCGTTTTCAACTGGATCCCAAAACCACCAACCGCCCCAACCGAGTTCGTAGTAAGCCCACCAACTGCCCAGTGCAATCCCTACGGTAAGGAAACTCCAAGCAGCAATGGTCCAAGGTCGTGACCATCTGGCCCACGTTGAATCGAGTTGGCCACCAATTAATGCGGCGATAGCGAATGCAAAGGCGACCGAGAAGCCGACATAGCCCATGTATAGCATTGGCGGATGAATGATCATGCCAAAGTCTTGAAGCAAGGGGTTTAGGTCGCGACCATCGACCGGGAAAAACGGCAGCAAACTGTCAAATGGATTCGACGTTAACAACATAAATAAATAGAAACCAATGCTAACCATACCCAATACAGAGAGTACGCGAGCGATCATCGCTTGGGGAATACCCTTCGAAAATAAGGCAACGGCACATGTCCAAACAGAAAAAATTAAACACCAGAGAAGAAAGCTACCTTCGTGGCCTCCCCATACTGCGGTTATTTTGTAATAAATAGGCAGTGCGCTGTTTGAGTTTTGTGCCACGTACTGCACACTAAAGTCATCAACTGCGAATGAATAGCTTAAGCAAGCATAAGCAAAGGCCGTAAACAGGAACAATCCAAAACTTAATGGGCGTCCCATTCGCATCATGGTTTGATTGTGAATTTGTGCTCCCCACAGAGGATAAATAGAAAGCAATATGGACAACGCCAATGCGATAATAAGTGCGATATTTCCTAACTCTGGGATCATTAGTAGCCTGCCTGCTCTGGTTTAACGTGCTTTATACCTTTGAGCTGCTCAGCTAATTCTGGCGGCATGTATTCTTCATCATGCTTAGCCAGCACTTCGTGAGCAACGATTAAGTTACCTTCTTCCAAAATTCCGGTAGCGACAATACCTTGGCCTTCGCGAAACAAATCTGGCAAGCTGCCATTAAATTGCACCGTGACTTTTGGACCTATATCCATCAAGTCAAAGCTAACCGCGAGGGTTTCTTCGTTACGTGATACTGACCCCGGCACAACCAACCCGCCAATACGCAAACGTTGACCCACGATAGGCTTTACGCCTGTTTTAGCTTTGCCGTCAATAATTTCGCTTGGCGTGTAAAACACATCAATTGAGTCTTGCAGGGCATAAAGCATGAAGCCTATAGCAGCTACCAGCAATACGCCTACGCTGGTAACTGCGACCAGCCGTTGTTTACGTCTTGGGTTCATGGATTACCTCAGAGTTTTCTAAATTGTTGGGATCTTGTACTTTCAGTTTAGCTTGCTGCTTTAGTTTACGTTCAGCACGAGCCGCCATAATGCGCATTGCTCTAGCTCTCTCTTTTTGTACACCTTGTTTGATTTTTTTGCTCACAACAAGGCTCTGAATTAATACGCCAGCCATGCACAAAAATGTACAGATGAATGAAGCCCAAACGAAAAACGCATAGCCACCCATGTTGAAAAAGTCGTTTATGCTGTCAAATTGGAATGTCATTATTGCTTACCTTCCAGATTTGCGTTTACTTCAGGGCCACCAAATCGCTTGGCAACCCACGGACGGTGGAGGTCTCGCAATATAATTTCGTTTTTCATGCGAATAATAGTGACCCATCCGATGAAAGCAGCAAAGCCTAAAATACAAATGAGCAAAGGCCAGAGCATGTCAGGTGCTATTGAAGGTTTTCCAATTTTAGTGATCGTTGCGCCTTGATGCAGCGTGTTCCACCATTCCACTGAATAATGAATTATAGGAATATTGATCACCCCCACCATGGCCATTACGCCAGCGGCTTTTCCCGCCTGTTGTTTATCTTCAAATGCGGTATAAAGTGAAATAACACCTAAGTACAAAAACAATAAAATTAATTGTGAGGTTAAACGTGCATCCCAAATCCACCAGGTTCCCCACATGGGCTTGCCCCAGAAAGAACCCGTAAATAGTGAAATAAACGTCATTACCGCACCAACAGGTGCAATGGCTATCATGAACATAAACGCCGTGCGCCATTGCCACACAACACCAACAAGGGCTGCAATTGCCATCGCGACGTATGCGCCCATCGCTAATATAGCGCTTGGCACATGAATATAGATAATACGAAAAGAGTCGCCTTGCTGATAATCAGAAGGCGCATAACCTAGCCCCCAAATAATGCCGATAATAAGGCTTGTGATAGCGACAGCCGCAAACCAGTTTTGCAAGACATCGCATAACCAATAGGCTTTTTCCGGTTTAGCAAACGAATTAATCCACTTCCACATTAGTTCTGACTCACTTTTAATGAATACGCAATTGCCATAGGAGACAACGCAACTGAAAACAGGAGCAACGCGGCTATAATAGCAAGTTGCGGATGATAAGGTAATAGCATTGATGCCGATTCGATGGCAGATGTGGCAAAAATAAGTAACGGAATAAATATCGGAATTAACAATAGCGCTAACAGCACGCCACCTCTGTGTAAACCTACCGTCAGCGCAACCCCAATGGCACCCACAAAACTGATAAGCGGCGTACCTAGCAATAAGGTAAGCATAAGCGCCACATACATATCAAACGTGAGGTTTAAGAACAGCGCAAGCAGCGGTGAAATCAGAAATAATGGCACGATATGCATCAGCCAATGGGTCAGCACTTTAACCACAACAATCATATACAACGGCGTGGGTGACAACATATATTGCTCTAAACTGCCGTCGGTAAAATCGTCGCGAAACATTCTTTCCATCCCCAGTAACAGCGACAATATAGCCGCAACCCAAATAACCCCGCCGCCGATACGTTGCAGCGTTTCAGGGCTGGGGCCTATAGCAAGTGGAAATAATGTAATGACTAATACGAAGAACATGAGCGGTTGCATCAACTCAGCTCGTTGTCGATAAGCAAGCGCCAAATCCTTCAAAAATACTGACTTCAACGCTACCATGTATACTCCAAATGCAAATTGGATAAAGGATAGTCGATGTTTAACGTCTGATGCGATGTCATGATAATCGCCCCACCGGTTTTTAAGAATGACGTCATTTTAGCTTCGAGTTCAGCTATTAATTGGACGTCCAATGCAGTGAAAGGTTCATCTAGCACCCATAATGTAGCGTCGGGTTTAAGCCAAAGTTTAGCTAATGAGACTCGACGTTGTTGACCCGCGGATAAATTTTTAACGGCAATGTCTTCTAGGCCGGTTAAGCCCAATTCAGCCAAGATCAGATGGATAGCTTTATCGTGTGTATCAACATCATGTTGCTGACACCAAAATTTGAGATTTTCGGTAGGTGTTAATAACTGGCTAATACCTTGTTTGTGACCGAAATAAAGTAAGTGTTCACTAGCGTCATGCACATTTTTATGGATATTAAAGCCATTAACTTCTACAACCCCAGCAGAGGGCGAACTCAAACCAACCAGGATACGCAGTAAACTGGTTTTTCCAGCACCATTCTCACCGGTTACATAAAGTAATTGACTAGAATGAAGCTCAATATTGATATTCGAAAACAACTGGCGGTCACTTTTTTCACAGGCCACCTGTTGTGCAAGCAAAACACGCAATTAGGGATACTCGTATTAAGTTGATCAAGTTTAGATTTTACCACAATATTCCGATGTTTGGCGTGCTTAATCAACCACCAATGTATGGAATATCCGATGTATTTGATAAACATGAGACGATGTATTCTGATGATCCTTTTATGTTTCTTATATTTTTATGAAAAACGGCACACAAAGTGCGATCAAATCATTGCTTTTTGAGGACCTCTGCCGATAATTAGGTATATGGCTGAAATAACAACTGTCACACTAAATCAATTAAATGCACTGACCCGTGGATCAGAGGTCTCGGCTACCCGAAATAATGTCGATGCGAACAACCCACAAGCGCTCAATAGCGTGGCCGCAAAAGTCGTGATTAGTCAGGTATCGCCGACTACAATCACGTTAACCAACCCACAAAATAGACAGTCGGTGCAATTACCGGCGAACCTGCTTGTTAACTTAGGCAATATCAAAGCAGGTCAATCGTTTGAACTTGTCAGTATTGCCAATAAACCCAATACCTATGCGCTTATTCCTGTCGTAATGACTAACCGAAAAAATGTCAGCGTTAATCAGCAATCACAGCTGCTCGCCAGCACAAATATAAGCGTTAACGATAATCAATTAAATACACTTGTTGGCAAAGCATCGGCTTCCTCCGATATCAGTTTTGCTGGCAAGCCTGTTATTAATATCGCAGGCAGGATCACGGCAATTTCGGCTAATCAGGTGACCCTGAGTTTAACAGTAGCAGGTTCAAACTTGCCCCCTCAACAAGCTCAAATAACCTTAACTCAAGCTCAAGTGAGCAGTTTGAGAGTGAACAAAAACGTCAGTATTGCGGTGGATATAAGCGCAGCTCAAGCAAAAATACTCTCTCTGAGCGTCGCTAACGTGCAAAATACCCTGAGCGCAAATAAGCCAAGTACAACCATTAACCTAAGTTCGCAGTTAGCAAAATTAAATAATACCGCGTTGCCCAATAAATTAGTCAGCACGTCAATTTTGCAGCAGCTATCGACCCGTTCGCCAGCAGCCAACTCGCCGCTTAATAATAGACAAAGTAATGCAATCTCGGGTGTAAACCAAGCCATTATTCCTCTGACCGATGCCAAACTGTCTGACTTGCCAAAACCACTATTAACCTCACTTCAAAATGCCATCGCAAAAGTAAATACAACAGCGGCCACCCAAGTGTCACTGGTTGTCGAGGGCACCGGTAATGCAAATACCTTAAAGCTATCTATTTTAGGCAACATCAATAAGTCGTCAATTGCGCTTAATGCCAATCAAATACGAACATTGCTAGCGGTTACTGATGGTAAAGCGCGGGGGAATACCAACTTGATTGATGCGGCAAAGTCTCAGCTTGCTAATACTCAAACTAGTGCGCGTTTAGGTGTTAATCAAGCCGTTAGCCCGTCGGTAGTAAATCCACAAACAGAATTAAGTGGCACAAACGCAGCCAAGAATGCCGCCATAAATGCGCCAAATTTCAAAACCAATCTGTTATTGGAGCAACTGACTAGGTTCATCAGTTCATCTGCTCAAGGTTCTCAGTCTAGCAACGCCCAAAATTCAACTCTATTAACCCAACTTTTGAGTCAACTACCGACTACAAAATTAACCGCTGCCATTGAAAAATTGACCAATACTGGCACAACACAAAAAACCAATCCGGCGACGACTATTGATGCATTAAAGGCACAAGTTCAGGCATTAAGTAAAACCACACTGGCTCAGTCGGCTAGTCAAACACAAACGCTTGCTAATATTATCAATGCATTGAATGCCGAGGCTGACATAGCTGAGCTAAGCCCTGAAACACAAACACTGTTAAGAAATATTCGGGAACAATTGCCAAGTGCATCAACAATACAACCGAGCATAGATGCCAGAGCAATACAGCAACTCGTTGGCGCACCATTAAATAATGCTCCGCTAAATTCATTGTCACCCATGGCTGCTAGTAGCTTCTTGTCCGGATTAGTCACACTGCTGCAGGTGAACTTAGCATCGAAGCTGCAGCGTCAGTCGAATAAACAAGCAAGCAAGGTGCAGGACCAAATTCCTGACATTATTAAGAGTATAGTGCCCAACATTAAGAGCACTCAAAGCGCGAAGTTACTGCAAGACTTTAGGCAGTTCGATGCTAAACATACGCTGAGCGCTGAAGTGGCTAAAATGTTATTTAGCCACCAACATCACAAGCTCAAGAGTATTGAGTCTTCATTGCATGGACAAGACCAGCTCTACTATGCCCTACCCAATGTGTTTAACAAAAATGCGGACGACATTGAGTTACTGGTAAAGCGAGAAACACGCCAAGACAATAGTGAAAAGGGCAGTGACGGTGGCTCGTCCTGGTATTTAACCATGAAATTAGACGTTGGTCCTTTGGGGCAAATATTGGCAAAAACACAATTAAGAGATGATGAAATAAAGTTGCAACTTTATACCTCAACCACCGATCTTAAGAATAAAGCGTTGGCTATGCTGCCCTATTTGCAACGACGACTTTCAGTATTAGGCATTGATCTAACTGAAAAATCTTGCCAATTGGGAAAAATACCTAAGCAACTTAAAAGTGAACATTATCAAGTTTTTGAGACGCAAGTATAGTGGTGAAATAAGATGAAAGACGATACTAAAAAGGCAATTGGTCTAAAATACAACACGGCCGAAAACAATTCTCCTACGGTTATAGCAAAAGGTTTTGGAGGCTTAGCTGATGAAATAATCGAGCTGGCAAAGCAAAATGGAGTCATGATCCATGAAGACCCCTATTTAAGCGATTTACTTGCTAGAATGGATTTAGGTCAAGAGATACCAGAAAACCTCTACTACGTTATTGCTGAACTCATTGCCTTTTCTTATGTATTACAAGGTAAGTTTCCTGAGTCTTGGTCGAATATTCAGGGTGATCTCCCCACCGACATATCAATATAGTTTAGCTAAACTTAGCTGACAATTTTGATGCTAAAGATGTTTCCGATGAAATAGCTGAGCGTGAGTGTGCCTAACGTGACCAAGCAAACTTTCAAGTACCAACCCAAACTAGATAATTATTTGACGTTTATACGTTACGAATATATTATCCGCACGAGAATTCAAAAGTCAAAATATATAGAAGAAAGGATCAATTTGTCCAAATTTAAACACCCCGCTATTGTCATCGGTATGTCTTTAGGTGGTCTCGGGGTAACTCGCTCACTAGCAAAAATGGGTGTTGAAGTATTTTGTATAGATACTGATGTAACAACAGCGGAAATGAAAACTAAACAAGGCAAAATAGTTAAGTTTGAGACATTGGAACACGAAAAATTTGTTGATGATTTAATACTATTCTGCCAATCGCTTATTGCCAAACCTGTTATTTTTAGCACCAACAGAAATTCGGCAAGGTTGTTATCAGAACATCGAGATAAATTTAAACATATCGCCTTTATTAACATGCCTAGTCAAAAACACTTAGCAGAACTTGAAAATAAATATTTTATCGAAGAATACGCTAAACAGGCAAATCTCTGCACGCCCATAACAGCCTATGTTGAAAATCCATACAGCCAAGAAAGCTTAAGTAATTTTACCTACCCATGCATTATCAAGCCTGATGACTATAGCCTTGAATTTTCATATGATTTTCACAAAGCTAAAATAGCAAACAGTTTTGAAGAAATGCAAACTTATATCGATGCTATTTTTATTAAAATTCCAAACATCAAATTAGTAGTACAAGAATATATTGCAGGTGGGGATGAGTCACTTTTCTTTTGCCTACAATACAGAAATGCAAATAACAACTTGATTTCCTCTTTTGTTGGGCGAAAAATATTATCGTGGCCAAGAAGCACAGGAAGAACCTGTTCTTGTGCTCCTTACAATGGTTCTCACCATGCTAAAATAACTCAGCTTACTAATGATTTTTTTAATTCAATCCCGGACTTTAAAGGGTTTTGTAGTATTGAATTCAAATATGATGAAAAGAGAGAAACGTTTTATCTTATTGAACCTTCGGTCGGGCGAACCGATTTTCAGCAAGAAATAGCTACTTTGAATAATGAAAACATTCCTTTTAAGGCTTATTTAGATCAAGTTAACATTCAACATGATATGTTTAAACCAGACTCACTTCCAGCGCAAATATGGTATGACTCAAGCGTTGAAAAGTGGGCTAAAGAAGAAGCTTACGATACATTGTTAGATTCGTCATTTGCCCGCAAAAGTGCTTATTTTCGTTGGCGCGACCCTATGCCTTCCGTTGAAATGATAAAACGTAAAATTTTCAATAAATTAGCTAAGTTGAGGACAAACACCACGACTAATTAGCCTGTATTGCGTGTAGCCCAGTTATCAGCCTTTTTTTTCTTGGATTGTTTGTAATCGACTTCTTATATCACTATCGTTCGGGTAGCGTTGTAGAAAAACACGATAGTGAAGCTCTGCTATATCTAACTCTTGCAGGTTTTCAAAAGTTAACCCCAATATGCGGTGACTAGCAAAATCTCCGGCTTGTAATTCAACAGCTTTGAGCCCAATGTCTGCCGCTAATACGTATTTTTGTTGCTCGTACAAACAACACGATAGTCCAGTATATGCAGGACCAAATCCGGCGTTTATAGATATTGCCCGTTGAAATATCACTTCCGCTTCTTTAAAAGCCTTAAGTTTTAAGAAACAATGACCAGCAAAGCTTTGCATAGTTGCATCTTGGATCGAAGCAAAATCAATTTGACGTAATTGTCTTAGGGCATCCTCTTCTTTTTGTTCGGTAAACGCAATTGCTGCCTGAAGTAATTTAATTCGTGTTACCGTTGATAGTGCAGAGGCAGGTAAGCTAATTTTTTGCTCATCCATCGCTTTTAGTTGAAGCAGTGCCTCTTTCGCGAATGGCAGCAATGCTTGGTGTTGATTGTTAAAAAACAGGAGATTAACCAATTCCAGTTTTACGTCAATATCGTGAGGATACTCTTTCAACCAGCTAATTAGAGTGACTGAAGCCCCCCTGATATCACCCTTACTGACTTGTGCTAGTTGCTTGTTTAATATTCGAGCTCTATCTAATGCCGCTCGCTGCAATTTGATCTTTTGTGCGAGGGGATCAACCATACCTTGCGCTGACAATTCAGCTAACCATAAAAAATCTTGTTGGCTTAATCCACTGCCGATTTCGGGCCAACTTTTCGTTTCATTGAGTACTGTCTGTTGTTGACGGCTGACTATCGGTTGTGTGAAAACTTCATCCCAAATACGCCCTGCGAGCGTTGAAGGAATAGCCACCCCTGAGCTAGCGAGCAACGTTGGTACAATATCTATCTGATGGGGAGTCATGATTTGGGTATTATTATTGAGTCCTGCCCCTGAGAATATAACATGTCCAGTTGTAGTTTTTTCTACAGAGTGAGATTGCTTAAGGCCATAACCTCGCGCTCTTTGACTATCATGGCGGTCAAAAGCGTAGTGACTCAAAAGCATAATTCTGGCATTTGCACCCATTAATTGCATTAGCCTTCCCAGAAGACTATCGAAGAATAGGTACAAGCCTTGTATTACTGCGTTATAGCGTTGAAAATCTTGCGAATTAATACCCACATGCTGTGGTGGTTGATAAGCGGTAAAGTGTCCCACAACGTGACTTAATAAGGGGTAATTCACTAGCATTACGTCCACAGGTCGGGTTTCCATTAACCAAGTTGCCGCATTATGTAAACTAATCGTTCTCGCCAATGCTTCCGCTATAATTGCGGGTCGTCGGTCGCCGTCTTGGTTAATACTTTTAATATCATTGATCAGCGGTTCAAGTGCTTCAATAGGCAAGTCAGCGGGTGCTAAGCGCAATAATGCTAGGTAGTCCAAGTCGTCCGCTTTTAGACCTGCAATATTTTCAGCTGCGATGTCTTGCCATTGCCCACCAAATTGAGCATGGCCCGGAAAATGTTGACCAATACAAACGTCTACTGAATCTATCGCTGGCTCGGTCAGATAACAGCCCAGCAACTGGGTTTTAAGGTGCGCTGGAGCCAGCCAGTGCCAGAGCATTGATTGGCAAGTACTAAGGTGATTTACCGCTATGTTACCTTCACCCGACACCCCGGGCTCATGCTCTGTTAAAATATTATGTTGGTCTGGCCACAGCCCTGATAATGTTGTTGCCCAAGTTGTCGATAGGCTTTTAGGTAATACCATTTGTAATGGACCATGGTTACCTTGTTTAATCAACTTTTCCAGATTGGGTAATAATTTGGCCGCTATCATCGGCTGGGCAATCGACCAGTCAAAACCATCGAGCCCAATAATAAGGTGTTTGTTAGAGGACAACATTATTCGCCTGTACTTACTTTTTCATAATAGCTAATTTTACCCGCCATCTCAGCATTAATGCGACGTGCGTAACTATTGGTATCTCTCTGAGACTCGGTAGTGATAAATTTAAAGCGGGTGATATTGGGGTGATGAGCAGAAGCTGCTTCATAACCAAGGTGCTTGATCGCGATATGCGCCCAACTGCGCCGGAAATTAGGTTCAATGACATAAGCATCTGTCCAAAGGGCATTGTCTACCAAACGGCCAATGTTTACACCAACCATACGTTTCTGCCAATGCAAACCAAAAATTATTTGGCCTGGCATCATGTTAGTGACCAGCGTTTCCCCTAAACGAATATTTACTGCGTTAGTAAAATCACTTGACAGTAAACGTTGTGCAATATGAATATCAACTTCCTCACCAAAACTGCAACTAACATCGTCTAAGGGAATACTACCGCGTTGTAACATTCGGTTAAAATGCTTTTTTGCATGCAATTTCACTGTAGTAAAATCAGCGTCAAACATTTTACATTCCTCTTTCAAATCAAAATCTAATGATTCTAAAAAGTAACGACCACTATCGTCTTCAATACCTTGCCACGGAGTCATAGTTAAAGAGTCACTGGGCTTGAGATAATTTGAAACTAACAAGCTGTAAACACCACGCCCCAACCCTTGACGCTGAAATTGGGGCAGTATAGTTAGCCAAATTCTAGCAATGTCTTGCGTTTGCTCAATGACTGCTGCGCCGAGTATTAATGACGGTTGCAGACTCGACACTATGATGTAACCGCTTACTGCGCGGTTCGAGGGTAATAATACTAACCCCGTTACAGCGCGCAGCAAGCTAAATTGTCCGGGCTTAACCGCCTGCAGTGTAAAAGCCAACGGCAGTTAAACTACTTTACCCTTGCGACGGCTGACAAAATAAGCACCCAGTGCAAATAATGCCCATGAGGCTGGCTCAGGAACATCGATATTAGGCTTTGGGTCATTTGTCTTTACGCCAACGATTATCGCTTCTCCCGAATCTTCATAAGCATAATCCTTCAACGTTATTGCGTAGCTGTCCAAATCACCTTCTTCAAATGGTGCAATCGAAAATGCCAACCAACCGTGATTCCCTGAGCCTAAGGTAAAACCAAGATAACCACTACCGCCATTTTCGAATGGACCGTCCGTCACCTGCATGTTGCCGCCTCGAAACGGCTGGATCTTTATAGACGCACTTGCGAATGTCAAAGAGGTTCTAGCACTAGCATTGAACACGTCTCCGCTCTCTGCCAAACTAAAAGTGGTGTCATCAGAATCTATAGAAGCGCTTCCGTTATAAATGTCTTCATTACCTGCTTCTTCATAATTTGTGTGTTCTGCCATTTCATGAGTGAAAGACAAATCATCACCAGCGCCATCCAAATCGATAAAAAAAGTACTTTGTGATACGAATTCATCATTAAGATCTGTATAGACAATAGCGGCTGTTGAAGAGAAACTAGTGGTGCATAGCTTTGCCGCTGCTGCTGTTGCTAATATAGCCCGCTTTTTTATTTGAGTGGTATGTGTCATGGTCATCCTTATTATTTATTTTTTACTAAGTTTTTAATTTCGATAGTTACAAATGTGCTTTACACAATAAGGTAACGTTGATAAAGCCAAATTGCCTGCGAAAAACCTAAAGCAAAAATTGTTCCAACAAATAATTAATCAATTAAATCAAATACTTACTTTTTTATATTATTTAATCATGATAAGTATGTAAAAAAATCTGACACATTTTTTTATACTTAAGTAGTGGTTTTAAATTACTTGGCGTCATAACGATAAATAGGCAACGCTGAATTGCTATAAGTACAGCTCACTTTCTTAGCTGAGGCTGGCAGCAACATCCAGTGACGTCTGTGTGCGAAACCTAAGTCAATAGCTTGCGCGCTATCGAAACAGGCTGTATCAATTTGAGTATCCTCTATAAGTAAATATTGATCGTCTTGCTGCTGCCACTGATATGCCGCCATTAGCTGGTCTTCAAGAGCGGTATGGTAACCAAAATGCACAATCGGATACGGCGAAAACAAAATGAATTGTTCCGAAAAATCGATGAGCGCAATGTGTGCGTTATTATCTATTAGCTGTTGGGCGTTTGCGTAGATATTTAAAGGGGTACTAACGTCATTGCGCAAATAGTAGCCATAAGTGCTATAGCCAATCCATACTGTGCTAAAAAATATCGGCCACGCTGTCCATCGAGAAAACCCTCTCAACGCAAACGTTGCTAATAAACTAAACACGCCAATTCCTAGAAAAAGATACCAGGGTTCAATGTCTATTTTTTGCGTTAACTTGGTTATTGTAGAAACCTCCGCCAAGCCTAAAATTGAGATTAAAGTGAGTACGCAACCCAAAAATAGACTAAGACCAAATAACAGGTTCTTTGCTATTTTTGATTCTAAAAGCAAAACAAAATAGGGTGCTACAGACAAGGCTAACATTGGTAATGCAGGTAAAATATATACGCCTCTTTTACCAGGGCTCGCGCTAAAGAAAAGGATGACTAACAACACCCAACCGATCGGTAGAATAATACGCGTATCCAATTGCTTAAAAGCCGCAAACCAAGGTTTTACCAACCATGGTAAGAATAAGCTTAACGGTAACCAAAAAATAGGAATAACCGAGGTAGCATAGTACCAAGCTGGCTTGATATGATGCCAAGAGTCGGTATAGCGCGTCACGGTTTGTCTAAATAAAATGTTATCTCGATACATCTCAAACGCAGCGTTGTCTGACGCGGCTACAATGATTAGCATCGGAATAAACCAGAGTCCAATCGCCCCTAGCATAATTATAGGACCTGCTAACCAAGCCCACCACGGACTGCTTGCGACGTGTGCACGCCCTCGCGTTTTAAGTCGATATATTGCATATGGGATAAGCATTAGCAACGGTAGAAATCCAACGCCCTTGGTAATGACACCAACACCCATAAAAAACCAAGCCAAGGCGTACCATCTATATTTGCCGTCAACCAAACAAAAACGCAATATGCCATAACAGCCAATGGTAATAAACGCGCAAACCGTAGCGTCTATTTGCGCGGTTTTAGTTTGCAGTAAAAATTGAAAACTAAACAACAATAACCAACCTGCAATAAGACCGGTTCTTTTATCCCACAAGCGCTTAGCAATATCATAAACGAGAAAGATAGTAAGCAAACCCGAGAGCGCAGATGGTAATAGAAACGACAGTCTCAAAGACCCCGTAATCCAGTAAAAAAGCGCAATTGCCCACATAAACACGGGCGGTTTGTCTGGGTATAATTGTTCGGCTCTGGCAGGGAAAAACCACTGCCCTGACTCCACCATTTCTTTAGCGACTAAGGCAAATCGAGGTTCATCGGCTGGCCATGGGTCTCTGAGCCCAATACCGATGAAAATCAGTAATATAGAAAAGATTAACAACGGAGAAAATGACGTCAATAAGCGTTCGATACTTTTCATGGCACTTGGACTTAACTGCAAGATTGATGAATTCATTTAGCGGTATCTGATTCTGTTGGTGGGTTTACTTCAAGTGACGAGCGATGCTTTTTATACAACGACAAACTTAAATAGCTGGATATCAGCAATAGCAATACGCTTACTATGATTTTCCATTCAGACCCGATCAACATGCCTTTTCCTAGTAACGCAAATATAAACATTTGTGGAATATAACCAATCAACGAGCCGATAAAAAATGCGCGTGGACTAACGTTGGTGCTACCTGCTATTAAATTTGTTAAGACATTACTGCCCACGGGTAGTAAACGAATAATAATTGTTTTGCGGGTGGGCTGTTTTACTAAAAATGTATTTATGCGCAAAGATTGCTTGTGGAACTTCCTTTGAATCAGCGGTTTTACCATCATTTTAGACGCATAAAAAGTAACAATACAGCCACCCAATGTGGCTACTGTCGCTAATATAACGCCTGGTATAGAACCGAATGCATACCCACCCAAAAACGCGACAATTTGGCGAGGTGCGCCGCAAGCCGTAATAATAAGGCTAATACCAAAAAAGTATAGAGCCCCTTTGAGCCCATCATCTCGAATATCTCTATCAATCCAAGTTTGATTGAATGCATTGAGCATATCTATATTCGTAAAAACATAGCCAATGACAATACAAAAGACAACGGTACCCAAACCTTGCTTGTACCACTTTAGTGACTCACTACTCATCAGGAAATAGTTCTTTTGGCGTCGGTAATTTATTGCGGCGTTGCAGCCACATCACACCCAACATATCTATTAAACCAGCAAATAGCCTGCCCCACATACCATAATTAGATTGCCCATGCTGGCGATCACGATGACCCACTTCAACGACCACTATTTTGCCACCCATGCGTTTTATTAATGCGGGCAAGTAACGGTGCATATGATCAAAATAAGGGAGAAGTAAAAACGCTCTGCGTGGGATAACCTTCAATCCACAACCTGTATCAGGAGTATCATCACCGAGCAGTTTAGCTCGAACACTATTTGCTAAGCGCGACTGCAGCCGTTTCCATGCGGTGTCTTTTCTATGTTTTCTATACCCCGCAACGCAAAAATCGGCGCCTTTAGGGAACGTCATTGCAGTTTGCAGTAAATTAATAATATCAGCAGGATTATTTTGGCCGTCTGCATCAATCGTAACAATCAACTCACCTAGGGCATGTCGAACACCAGTGTAAATAGCAGTACTTTGCCCGACTGATTGCTCATGCTGAATTAATCGTAATATATTTGGGTGCACTGACATTAGCCCCAGCACTTTTTCTGCTGTTAAATCAGCACTTCCATCGTCAATATAAATAATTTCAAATTTATATTGCAAACTTAAATGCGTAATTATTTCAGTTACCAGTAAACCGATATTGTCAGCTTCATTTTTTGCTGGAACAATAACGCTAATAAAAGTAGGTGAAATTTCCATAGTCAAATGCGTTCCGTGTTTTCTAAGTTTAAATAACAAAAATATTTCTGCTGTCAACTCAAGGATTCCCTAGGTCATCCTAAATTTCACAGCGTCAATAATACTCACCGTTTCTTAAGTAAGTCTTAAGACAAGTAAAGTATAATTCGAAAAAATTTAAACTATTCAACGACTAAATCTCACATAGCATGTACAAACCTTAAATAGGCTATTTTGTCTCTCAGATTACGGGGTAAAAAAATGGCTGAACAAGTCAGCCATTGAAAACTACCACTAGAGGGCAGCGCTAAATTAATTGCCACTCCTGTGCTTTATTAATACAAAAGCGCAGGCGCAGCAAGAAAGCTCGGGAGGGTGTTGAGCTATACTTTATAAATACAGGTTATTCGTCAGCTTCAGTATCGCCGTCAACATCATCGTCGTCGGTTTCTGTCACTGCTACTTCATCCGCTTTTTTGGTTTTAGGCATAAGCAACTCAGCACGAATTAACGCTTCAATTTCGTCTGCCATTTCTACATGTTCTTTCAAATAGTTAACCACGTTAGCTTTACCTTGACCAATGCGCTCGCCCTTGTAGCTGTACCAAGCGCCCGCTTTTTCGACAAGCTTCTGTTTAACACCTAAATCAATTAGCTCTGCCTGTTTACAGATACCAGCGCCGTACATAATTTGGAATTCAGCTTGTTTAAACGGCGGTGCAACTTTGTTTTTGACAACCTTAACCCGCGTTTCGTTGCCGACCACTTCGTCGCCGTCTTTAATTGCGCCGATACGACGGATATCTAAACGAACTGATGCATAGAATTTTAATGCATTACCACCAGTTGTGGTTTCTGGGTTACCAAACATCACACCAATTTTCATACGGATTTGGTTAATAAAAATAACCAATGTATTTGAACGTTTGATATTTGCGGTTAATTTACGTAACGCTTGGGACATTAAGCGTGCTTGTAAACCAACGTGTGAATCACCCATGTCGCCTTCAATTTCAGCTCTAGGGGTTAACGCCGCTACGGAGTCAATTACCACTACGTCAACTGCATTTGAGCGAACCAGCATGTCGCAAATTTCAAGAGCTTGCTCACCCGTGTCAGGTTGAGAAACGAGCAAGTCGTTAATATTCACACCTAATTTTTCAGCATATATAGGGTCAAGAGCATGCTCAGCATCAACGAATGCACAAACTTTGCCCTTCTTTTGTGCTTCAGCTATAACTTGCAATGTTAGCGTTGTTTTACCCGATGACTCAGGACCATAAATTTCAACAACACGACCACAAGGCAAACCGCCTATGCCTAAAGCAATGTCGATAGTGAGTGAGCCGGTAGATATTGCTTCAATATCTAATGCTTGGTTATCACCTAAACGCATGATCGCGCCTTTACCGAATTGTTTTTCAATTTGACCTAGGGCAGCTTCTAATGCGCGGCTCTTGTTTTCGCTCATGCCTTTGTCTTCGTTACCGGTTCTTCTTGCTGGTGCTGCTTTTTTTGTTTTTTCAGCTTTTTTTAACAAGGCCATTAAATTACTCCTAGGTACATTCTATTATGTTTTAGTAAGCGCTGTGTTTACTCATATTCGTATTCACATTGCTCGTTATTTGTTTAGCAATTAAGCCGCTTACCAAACCGTTTTTTATTAGTTAACTTTTGATTAGTTAACTTTTGATTAGTTAACTTTTGATTAGCTGTCTCGTTTTTAATTAGCTATTAATTAGCTGTCTATTAATTAGTTGTATTGTCTTTATTCCATTTTTTATTGTAAGGAAAACCAACACACCTAATCATTTATATCGCAAGTATACTGTATAACCATACAGTTTCAACACCGAATTTCAAAAAAAAAATTAACTTTATGAATTTATTAAGATTTTTGTTTGTTGCGCAAAAATTGTAAGTAATTAAGGCAATAAACAACTGAGTAAAACGTACTCTTTCTAGTGTTTATACAGTAGTTAAACAAACCTTAACTAAAAAAATACTACGTGTTAACTAGGCTGACGATCAGTTCTTTCAGTGCAAGATTAATTGCCTGTTCTCGAACTTGCTGGCGGTCACCACTAAAACATCTTGAAAAACAACGAGTATGAATTTGATTACTTTGTTTATTAGCAGATTTTTTTGAATGTAGAGTATTGACGCTATTTTCTGGTTCAGAGATAACAGCATTACCCATGGCCGCAATAGCAAACCAAACCAAACCAACCGGTTTTGTCGCAGTGCCTCCGCCAGGACCCGCAATACCACTAATAGAAACACATAAATCAGCGCCACTTTTACGCAAGCCTCCTTCAGCCATTTCGTGCACCACTTCAAAGGACACAGCACCAAACTTGGTTAACGTAGCTAAATTAACCCCCACTTCTTCGTGTTTAGCTTGATTAGAATAAGTCACCCATGATTTCTCGAACCATTGCGATGAACCAGCAACGTCGGTAATCGCGAATGCAACGCCACCACCGGTGCATGACTCAACCGACGCGACTTTTTTGTCTTTCACGAGTAGCTCATGACCGAGGGCGCGAGCAAGCTCTCCAACACTTTTTGTAGTTAAGTTTTGCAATGTCTATTTATATCCTTGTGGTTTTCATTACAATGGCGACACATATTAAAGACAAGCTGAAGTTGTCACAATAGAAACCTGTTTAAAAGCATGCCAAATAATCAAAACGATAAAGTTAATGAGATAGTTCAATCAAGCCCTGCGGCAAATACACCGATGATGACCCAATATCTAAGGATAAAGGCTGAACATCCTGATATTTTGCTTTTTTATCGCATGGGCGACTTTTATGAATTATTTTTTGACGATGCAAAAAAAGCATCTAACCTTCTCAATATATCGCTCACTGCGCGCGGTAAATCCGGTGGCGAACCCATACCAATGGCAGGCGTACCTTACCACGCTGCCGAAAATTATTTGGCGAAACTAGTCAAAATGGGCGAGTCGGTTGCTATATGTGAACAAATTGGCGACCCCGCAACGAGCAAAGGCCCTGTAGACCGTGCTGTTCAGCGTATTGTCACTCCAGGAACGGTTACTGACGAAGCATTATTAGAAGCCTCTAAAGACTCAGTTTTATTAGCTGTTACCAAAGTAAAAGAGGTGTATGGACTAGCTTCAATCGATATTACAAGCGGTCAATTCATGATTTTTGATGCGCCAACTGACGAGGCTTTTCAAGCAGAACTTCAGCGTATTCAGCCTGCCGAAATTTTGTATCCAGAACAATGTGCTTTTTTCCATCTAATACAAAACTGCAAAGGTCTTAGACGCCGTCCACAATGGGAGTTCGATACCGACACCGCCAATTTAAAACTCAATACACAGTTTGCTACCAAAGAACTGAATGGCTTTGGCATTAACGTCAACGCAGTTGCTATTGGCGCAGCAGGCTGTGTTTTGCAATACGTACAAGAAACTCAACGTATTGGCCTGCCGCATTTACGCAAAATAAGTCAATACCGCGCTGATGAATCGGTATTGATGGATGCAGCAACACAACAAAACTTAGAACTAACCAGGACCTTGTCTGGCAGCACCGAAAACACCTTATTTTCAGTCTTAAATAACACATCGACTGCAATGGGAAGTCGCTTGTTACAACGCTGGCTGCATCGCCCTATTACCGATAAAAACAACCTGTTTTTCAGGCAAAATACCATTGCTGATTTGCAACGTCACGACTATTCGATGCTACAAGATTTCCTCAAACAGATTGGTGATGTTGAACGCATATTGGCACGCATGGCATTGCGCTCGGCCCGGCCCAGAGACTTTTCAAGACTCAAAGAAGCCTTAAATATACTACCCGATCTGCAACAATGGTTGCGTGACTCGATACCATCGTCAGAGCATGACTCATTCAGTATTTTTAGCCGTGATATTGGCGAATATCCGCATGTTGCAGAGTTATTAAACCGAGCCATTATCGACAATCCACCGGTTGTATTGCGCGACGGTGGAGTTATAGCAGAAGGCTATTGTGAAGAACTTGACGAATTGCGAGCGCTGTCAAAAGGCGCTACTGATTTTCTTGACCGACTAGAACAAAAAGAGCGCGAACGCACGGGCATTCCTACACTAAAAGTGAATTACAACCGAGTGCATGGATTTTTCATTGAAGTGAGCCATGCTAACACCGACAAAATTCCACCCGATTACGTGCGCCGTCAAACACTTAAAAACAACGAACGGTACATCATTCCTGAACTTAAAGCGCACGAAGACAAAGTGCTAACCAGTCAAAGTAAAGCATTAGCGCTGGAGAAGAAGCTCTACGAAGCTTTATTTGATGACATTGCACCTGAACTAGCCGGCTTAATGCAAAGCGCTGTAGCGTTGGCGACTTTGGATGTGCTCACAAATTTCGCCGAACGTGCTGACACCTTGAATTTGCACCGGCCACAATTAGTCGAGCAAAACATCATTAATTACAGCGAAGGTCGTCATTTGGTGGTTGAAGAAGTGATGAACTCGCCCTTTATCGCAAACCCGTTATTCATGGATGACAAAACGCGCATGTTAATGATCACCGGCCCAAATATGGGTGGTAAGTCGACCTATATGCGCCAAACTGCGCTTATTGTATTACTCGCTTATGTTGGCTGTTATGTGCCAGCCCAAGAAGCACAAATTGGACCTATCGATCGTATCTTCACGCGCATTGGCGCTGCTGATGACTTAGCCTCAGGTCGCTCAACCTTTATGGTTGAAATGACAGAAACCGCAAATATTTTAAATAATGCAACCGCAAACAGTTTGGTATTAATGGACGAAATTGGTCGCGGAACCAGTACTTATGATGGCTTAAGCCTAGCTTGGTCATGCGCCCAATGGTTGTCCGAAAAACTACATGCATTTACTCTTTTTGCCACGCATTATTTTGAACTCACCAGTTTATCAGACAGTATTCCAACGATTACTAACGTGCATTTAAGCGCGGTTGAACACAATGATGAAATTCGTTTTATGCACCAGGTACAGCAAGGCGCAGCGAGTAAGAGTTATGGTTTACAAGTAGCTAAGTTAGCGGGTGTTCCCAAGCCTGTTATCGACTCGGCAAAACGCAAATTGGCTGAATTAGAATTGCTTGATGTGGTTAATGCGAGCAATGAAAGTGGCAGTAACGCGCGGTCTGATATTAAGCAGTCTAATCGTAATCCATCTGCATCGACATCAAAAAACGAAACGCAATTGAGCATGTCTTTTGAAACCCCAGAGCATTGGCTAGAGAAAAAAATCAAACAAATTGATATGGATGATCTGACGCCAAGACAAGCATTAGCCTTACTTTATCAATGGCGAGGGGAACTTAAGTAGCTTTTTTGCCGCTTTATCAGTTCTTTCTCGTCGCTTTTTCGCTTCTTTTTCGCCATTGTCACATATTTTTCATTTACTATAAGGCTAGTTTTTTAGTATACTACTCGCCCATCAAAGCACGCCTTCAATGTGCTTAAGGATCCATGATCCGGCCCACGATACAAGCTTATATTTAATTAAAAATTAATATCAGTAAATCTGTCTGCCGCTTCATTTGTGTTCCGAAAAACAGCTTATACAAAATGGATTTTAATAGATTCCGTTCAACCCAAGTACCTTAGGTTTTGCATGATAAATTATATTTTCGTCACCGGTGGAGTTGTTTCATCATTAGGTAAAGGTATTGCAGCAGCATCCTTAGCCGCCATTCTTGAAGCACGCGGCCTAAAGGTCACCATGCTCAAACTTGACCCTTACATAAATGTTGACCCCGGCACAATGAGCCCAATTCAACACGGTGAGGTATTTGTTACCGACGACGGTGCAGAAACCGATTTAGATTTAGGCCATTACGAGCGCTTTATTCGCACCCGCATGACTAGTCGCAACAACTTCACAACCGGTCGTGTATACGAGGAAGTGATTAAACGCGAAAGACGCGGCGATTACCTTGGCGCGACCATTCAGGTTATACCGCACATTACCAATGAAATTAAACGTCGTATTATTGCCGGCGCCGAAGGTAATGATATTGCGATTGTTGAAATTGGTGGCACGGTAGGTGATATCGAATCACAACCTTTTATCGAAGCTATACGCCAATTAGGAACCGAAGTTGGGCGTGATCATTCGTTGTTTATGCACCTCACTCTAGTGCCCTATTTAGCCGCTTCAGGGGAAACCAAAACCAAACCAACTCAGCATTCTGTTAAAGAGTTACGTTCGGTCGGTATCATGCCAGACATACTCGTATGTCGTTCAGAGGTGCCGTTACCTAGTAACGAACGTGCAAAAATTGCCTTATTTACTAACGTAAACGAAAAAGCAGTTATTTCACTTCGTGACGCTAGCAGTATTTATAAAATACCTGCAGCACTGAAAGCACAAGGCATGGACGAAATAGTAGTGAAACGTTTTGGTTATGATTGTCCCGAAGCGGATTTATCTGAATGGGAACAAGTGCTGTATGCAGAATCAAACCCAGTTGGCGAAGTTAATATTGGGATGGTTGGCAAATATGTCGAATTGCCCGATGCCTATAAATCAGTGAATGAAGCATTAAAGCACGCTGGTTTGAAAAATCGACTGACCGTTAACATCAAACATATTGACTCACAAGATGTTGAAAGCAAAGGAATTCATATTCTACAAGAACTAGACGCAATTCTTGTTCCTGGTGGCTTCGGTGAACGTGGTATTGAAGGTAAAATAGCGGCGGCAAAATACGCGCGTGAAAACGATGTTCCGTATTTAGGTATTTGTTTGGGCATGCAGGTTGCGTATATCGAGTTTGCTCGAAACGTTGCCGGTATGGAAAACGCCAACAGTACAGAATTCAATCCAGACACTCCTTTTCCAGTTGTCGGTCTCATTACTGAATGGCTAGACGCCGATGGCGGCAAAGAAGTCCGAGATGTTACAACCGATTTAGGTGGTACTATGCGCTTGGGCAGTCAACTTTGCCATTTAGAAAAAGGCACGAAAGTTGAACAGATGTATGGCAGCACTGAAATTTATGAACGCCATCGTCACCGTTATGAAGTAAATAACAACTTACGCGCCGAAATTGAAAAAGCGGGCTTAAAAGTCAGTGGATTATCGAATGACAAAGCGCTGGTTGAAGTTATCGAGATTGAAAATCACCCTTGGTTTGTAGCAGGCCAATTTCACCCTGAGTTCAACTCAACACCGCGCGACGGACACCCCTTATTTACTGGGTTTGTAGCAGCGGCAGGTGTATATGCTAAAAACAAATAGACTATAGACAACAATTAAAAGGAAAAAAAATGGCGAATATCTCTCGCATTGTAGGTCGCGAAATTATGGATTCACGTGGTAATCCGACAGTTGAAGCAGATGTTTATTTGGACTGTGGCGCTATGGGCCGTGCTTGTGCACCTTCAGGCGCCTCAACGGGTTCAAGAGAAGCTTTAGAATTACGTGACGGCGACAAAGCTCGTTATTTAGGTAAAGGTGTACTCAAAGCAGTCGCAGCGATTAATGCTAAAATCGCTCCTGCATTACTGGGTAAAGATGCTGCAGCTCAAGCTAGCGTTGATCAGCTAATGATTGACTTGGACGGCACAGAGAACAAAGAAGTACTTGGTGCCAATGCCATTTTAGCTGTCTCACTTGCCGTTGCAAAAGCGCAAGCGATTAGTCAAAAACTGCCTTTGTATGCGCACATTGCGAACTTGAATGGCACCCCGGGTGTTTACTCAATGCCGGTTCCAATGATGAATATCATCAATGGTGGAGAGCATGCTGACAACAACGTCGATATTCAAGAATTTATGGTTCAGCCGATTGGCGCTCCATCATTTGCCGAAGCATTGCGTACAGGTGCTGAAATTTTCCATAGCTTGAAAAAAGTATTATCCGCAAAAGGATTGAGCACTGCAGTCGGTGACGAAGGTGGTTTCGCTCCAAACTTAACGTCTAATGCCGAAGCACTATCCGTTATCGTAGAAGCGGTTGAAAACGCAGGCTACAAGATGGGTGTTGATGTTACCTTAGCGCTTGATTGTGCAGCCTCTGAATTCTATAAAGATGGCCAGTATGTGTTGAGTGGCGAAGGTAAATCTTTCGATTCAAATGGGTTTAGTGATTATTTAGCTGACTTAGCCGCTGAGTACCCTATTCTATCTATCGAAGATGGCTTAGATGAAAGCGATTGGGATGGTTGGGCATATCAAACTAAAATTCTTGGCGATAAAATTCAGCTAGTTGGTGACGACTTGTTTGTTACTAACACTAAGATATTATCGCGCGGAATAGAAAATAGCGTGGCTAACTCAATTTTGATTAAGTTCAACCAAATCGGTACATTAACCGAAACATTGAACGCAATTAGAATGGCGAAAGACGCTGGATTTACTGTCGTCATTTCTCACCGTTCAGGCGAAACAGAAGACTCTACTATTGCTGATTTAGCGGTAGGTACAGCTGCTGGCCAAATTAAAACAGGTTCGCTTTGTCGTTCTGACCGTGTTGCTAAATATAACCAATTGCTTCGCATTGAAGCTGAATTGGCAGAACAAGGCACACCAGCACCTTACAACGGGCGCTCGGAAATCAAAGGCCAATAATTGATTTTTAATTTGCAAGTAAGCCGACAAGGCCAGTTTTAAAGGCTATTTGCCAATAAAATTAGAGTAATTAATGAAAGCGGTATCTTTATGGTTTAAGATGCCGTTTCCTTTTTTTTGCATTGAAATTAAATAAAATAAGTGATGAGCGACCAACAACCCGATCAAACCAACATATTTAACTTAGCTGAACAATTTCCTAACGTCGCTGAGTTATGCAACGCGTTGTATGAACGAGAATTACTGAGTCTTGCCACTAGCAACATCAAAGATCCTATCCTGCTGAAACGAAAACTGAGTGGGTTGTCCTACCACATTAAAAATGCTGCCGAATTTCTAATTAATGAGCCCGCCCCTATACAGGTCGATGTTCACAATGGTACTTGGAAGTCGAAACAAGCTAACAAATGCCCAGCAGCTAAATTTGTTTCCAATGACCAAGAAATAGCAAAAGCAGGCACTTGGTTCAAAAAACATCATTATCACGGCGCCGTGGTTTGCGTTTACGTGAATGATTATGGCAATGAGCATATTGAACTTGATTCAATTGATATGTTTACCGACCCGGTGAGCAAGTTACACACAAATAAATTTGCTTGGTTTACGTTGAATGGCGAATCACTCGAAAAAACAAAAACGCATGTCACTCACCGTTTAGTGAAACCTAATAAAGCCATTTTAAGTGCGGCTTGTAGCGGGCATACATGGAATACCAGAGGCAAATCCACGCCAAGGGCATTGAGTTTGCGCGAGCTGTTGTTGTCGACTAATATTAATTGGAAGACCTTTAGGTAGTTAAAAATACGACTCATTATTTATGCGTTACTTAGCGCTTTGTTCCTTTTTGCTTGCATGGCTGTTCAACCATCAGATACTGCTGAAAAATTAAATCAGCACAAAATTGACACCACTGATCAGAAAAAAAAAGCAACGCAAAGCGAGTCCTCCAACTTTGCTATCAACTCAATAGAACGGCTAACCTACTGAGCTAAGAACTAACTGACTACTGCCCTACAAATTCATAATCCGTCAAACTCTCTAAAAAATTCAACAAATCTTGTTTTTCTTCATCAGTAATATCAAAGCCTTGTATAAACGGACTTTTCAGCGGATTGTTAACCCCATCGCCTCGTCCACCAGCGGCATAAATATCAATGACCTCTGACATTGTTGCGACTGAACCATCATGCATAAACGGAGCAGTTAACATAATATTACGCAATGTTGGAGCTCTGAATTTGCCTCGATGTTTTGGGTTGAAAGTTATATCTGCCAATCCCTGATCGTCATTGGCATAACTGCCCTCTCCGTCGATATTATATAGGCCCGTATTATGAAACGAGACCAGATCGAGTTTCTGCAAAGCGTGCTTACTCGACTGCGTAAAATTAAAGCCGCCATGACAATGAAAGCATTCTAGTTTCTCTGAGAAAAACAAATCCATGCCACGAATTGCTGATGCAGACAATGCCTCATCTTCATTAAAATAAGCATAACGGTCAAAGTTTGAATTAAACGAAGTTAAGCTTCTTACATAACTTGAGAGTGCTTTTACAATGTGCTCAAAATTAATCTCTTCACTCTCGAAAACAGCTTCAATTTCATTCGAGTAATCGCCTAGCCTTGCAAGTATTTTATCCTCGTTACCTGTCACGCCCATCTCTACCGGCGCTTCATTAAATAGAGGTATCAGGATCTGGTTTTCAACTTTACCCAAACCATTATGAGCCCAAGTGAAACTGCCATTATAAGCAACATTAACTAAGGCCATCGAATTGCGTTTTAATACCTCTCCTGTTGTGCCAACAGATTTTTTTTTAGGCTCAGCAAAAGCAAAGGCTTTTATATGACAAGATGCGCATGATTGCTGCTGATTAACCGACAAACGCATGTCATTAAATAAACGCTCACCTAATGCGACTTTTTCGACTGTCATTAGGTTGTCCAACGGTACATTAGGCGCAGGAAAACCAGCAGGAATATTCCATTCATACGGCATTGATTTTTTTTGCGGCGAACAAGCAGACGTCGTCAACATGGCAGCAACGCAAAGTAGCGTTAAATGGAAAACCTTATTTGAAAACGGCATTGCTTCTCAAATTCTTCACTAATTTATTACAGGTAGTATTGTCAATTCCTGAGAACATACAACTCGCTTTTTTGCTTGGCATTATGTTTTTGATTATTTCATCAAGGTGAATGCTGATGTTAATTTGGATTTTTTTCATTGCACCGCCAGAGTGAGTCGAACCGCTATCTTGCGGCATGTCGAAAACCTGAATAGAATCCGCTGACAACATAATTTCTATCGGTATAAAATTAGGTTGAGCGCATGGTTTTTGCGGCGCGCGCACCATAGCCGCCGATTCACAACCGACACTGCCCAAATGAAACGACCATGAATCACCTGTGTCATTTTGCATATCCCAACGAATAAATTTGTAGCCATTACGCCAAACCCAAAACATCGATGAATCATTCAATGGCGACGCTTGAATTAACGGATTTTGGTGGTTCACACTGAACGGAACGCCGACGTTAAAAGAAAGTATACTAGGGTTGTTTGAGTCTATATTTGCGATTACCCTGGTTAAACTTTGTTGGAGAGCTTGGTCCTCATTACCTTCAATGATCCCCACTACTGACATATTCTCCATTGCTCGTTTACAATCTACCGCATACCTAATCAAAGCAATCTGCTGGCTTTGCCAATCGTTATCGTCTAGGATTATGGGATTCAAATTATTAAGTGAAAACTGACTAAAAAACATCGCTAACTCTGACATGTGCCACTGTTCATTATTTATAATGAGTGCCTGATCACATTGAATAGGTACTCCTTGGAAGTAAGGAAAAAAGGTAATGTTCACGTCATTAAATTTTGTAACCGCCGTGTTAGCGTTTACATTAGCGTTGCCTTGCGATTGAGTCACAGATTCAGGTGCTGGCGAGCAGCCACTCATCATTAAGCTGCTCAGCAATACTAAAAGCGTTGTGTACGCCCACAGTTTTGAATTTAGCAAAGCTATTAGTTTTTCGAATGAATATGTCATTAAGTACAAAATAAACGGAACCATTATGAAAACATATCTTTTTAGTTTACCCATCTTGCTTATCATTGTCACCGGGATTTGCGCAAAAGCGAACGCGCATACCGATCACGACAAAGCACGCTTCGTAGCTGAAAAAGGAGTTGATGCCGGTAATTGTAAAAACCGTTTTAGGCCTTGCGCATCCATAGGTTATGCAGCTCAACAAGCGAATAAAGGTGATGCCGTTTTAGTAGCACAGGGCACTTACCAATTGACAGAGTTTGCAGATATTTTTTATCTTATTAGCGATGTTGTGCCTGCACTGGGCGGTTTTCAAACCCTAGATAACTATCAAGTGCAAAACCCAACTGCATTTCCCACTACCTTGAAAGGTGTGCCACAGCAATACGCAGACCAATTATACCAAAAAGGCTTTAATGTTATTGTCGACACAAAAGGCATCGACTCTGCAACAGCACTTACTTTAGATAAAAGCCTAGATGCGGTCAAAGCCATGTATCAGTCGCAAGCCGATGAAGCCTGCGTAAATGGTTTAGCGGGTCAGTTTGAATGCAACAACATCTCACTTCTAGCACACATTCCGGTTAGCGACTTTCCAACTAATAGCTCCGGTGCCAATGATATTTGGGGCCATGTTGACCTCAACACGATGAAAGAATACGCATTATTAGGATTAAGAAGAGGCGTTGCATTAGTTGATGTTTCAAACCCCATTAACCCCGTAATTATCAATGCTATTCAAGGACAAAATACGACTTGGCGTGATATTAAAGTACTCCAATACTTCAATATCGACACATACAAATGGGAAGCTTATGCTTATGCAACAGCCGACAGTGCATCTGAAGGCTTAACCATTATGGACTTAAGTAACCCCGATGAAGGTTTAGTATTGGTCAAGCGCGATGTTAGCGATTCACAAGCGCATAATATTTATATTTCCAACGTCGACTATGGCTTAAACATCAGAAACTCAGCCGCCGTGCCCCAGGCCCACATTTTAGGTGCTAGCAATTTTGGCGGTTCAATGCGCAGCTATTTCTTGACTAATCCTGAAGACCTAGCCCCAAGTTATTCTCTGCGAGGCGCGACACGTAATGATTATACGCACGACGCGTCGTCACTTTTAGTCAATGATGAACGTGCCGAGCGTGATTGTGTTAATACCACGTCTGCAGGCTGCACCGTTATGCTCGACTTCAACGAAAAAACCTTGCGCCTGTGGGATCATTCGAATCTTAAAAGCGCGGTCGAACTCTCATCCGTAAGTTATCCAGATGCCGAATACACGCATTCAGGTTGGTGGAGTGAAGACCGTCAATATGTAATATTACATGACGAACTCGACGAACAAAGAAGAGGATTAAATACGACCGTTCACCTCTTTGATATTTCTGATTTAAACGAACCAACGCTAGTTTCAACTTGGGTTGGTTCAACGCGGGCCATCGATCATAATGGCTTTGTTCGTGGTAACAAATATTACATGTCTAATTATGAACGCGGTGTCACCATACTCGACTTATCTGACCCCTTGGCTCCTGCTGAATTGGGTTATTTTGACACCTTTCCTTCATCTACTAATGCAGGATTTAATGGCGTTTGGGGTGTCTATCCATATCTTCCCTCTGGCATCATTCTGGCCAGTGATATCCAGGGTGGTTTGTATATTTTAAAAGATGAGACTAACAGTGTAGCAAAGGACGATATTAGTTTCGCCTCTGCATCGTATGAGGTAACAGAAGGCGCAGCTATCAACATATCGGTCATACGCTCAGGCACAAGAGCAGTTTCAGTTGATTATAAAGTCATACGTGGAGCAACCTCTGGCAATGACTTTTTAGCACAAGAGAGTGGCACGCTAACTTGGAGCGCAGGCGATTCCGTTGCGCAAACTATCAGCATAGATGCAATCGAAGACGGCATCGGTGAAGGCCTTGAAACTCTATTTATTCGACTCGAAAATCCGTCAGATACCGCAGAACTAGCGACTCCAAACATTGCCAAAGTAGATATTCAAAGTTTGACACCTCGCCCATCTTATATCATTTTGTCTGAAGACCAGTTAGCCGTAAAAGAAACTGACGGTATTATTAAATTAAACGTGACTCGGTCTGGCTTCGCTGACTTAGCAGCAACAGCGGACTTACGTATCGAAAGTGATTCAGCAGTCGCTGGCTCTGATGTAACCTTGTCGATAAGTTCATTCGAGTGGGCGGCAGGTGAAATAGGCGAGCGCAGTTTTACTCTTACGATTGTGAATGATGATGTAAGCGAGATCAGTGAAAACTTCGCCGTCGTTTTAGATAATCCTGAAAATGTCATTATTTCAGGCCAACCTCGACTTGAAGTAACTATTCTTGACGACGACTCAAACCAAGCGCCGACAATAAACACTGAAAGTAGTTTGAATGTGAACCTACGTCAATTAATCACATTAACAGCATCGGCATCCGATCCTGATGGAAAAAATATGACTTTTGCTTGGGAACAAACATCCGGTACAAGCGTAACCTTGGCAAATGCCGATAGTTTATCAGCTAACTTTACTGCACCCGATACAGTTGGCATATTGGGTTTCACGTTTACCGCAACTGACGACTTTGGCTTAACAACGTCAATGAGTATTAGCGTTAACGTGGAGGATGTTACTCCGGTATTTTTGCCCGTGCCGCAAAATACGGCCAACTCAGGAGGCGGTGCCCTTTGGTTAATCAATATTTTACTGCTATTAACCTTGGCAAGAAGATTGAAAATCCCACACTCGACGCAATATAAGTATAAAGGCTGATAAATAGCGTTAATAAAAAGCGCTAATAAAGAGTGCTAATAAAGAGTTCCAATAAAGAGTGCTAATAAAGAGTGCTAATAAAGAGTGCTAATAAAGAGCGCTAATAAAGAGCGCTAATAAAGAGTGCTAATAAAGAGCGCTAATAAAGAGCGCTAATAAAGAGCGCTAATAAAGAGTTCCAATAAATAGCGGTAGTAAAAAGTACTAATAAAAAGCGCTAATAAAGAGCGCTAATAAACGCAGCATAATGCAACCCAGTTAACCTCAAAAGGCATTTCCTTGAACAGCAGTACTTCAATACTTTCATGGCTATTTTCACATTTACGTCCTTACATGAACAAAGTTGTTTTTGCCTTAATCGCACTGGTTGTCGGCGCAATGTCTTGGTTAGTTTTAGGGCAAGGTATCAAGTTGGTGGTTGATCAAGGCTTCGTTGCGGGTGATGAATCCATGTTACTCAATTCACTTGCACTTGTGTTAGTTATCGCCTTTATTGGCAGTATCGCTACCTACTGCCGATTTTATCTAATGGTTTGGTTGGGTGAAAGAGTTTGCGCAGATATACGCAAAGCCTTGTTTTCACATCTAGTCACCTTGTCACCTAGTTTTTTTGCAGAATCCCGCACAGGTGAAGTGATATCCCGATTTACCAGTGATACGACATTACTACAATCGGTGGTTGGCACTGGCGTTTCAATGGCACTGCGCTCGCTTGTTATGTTTATCGGTGCACTTGTATTAATGGCGATTACAAGCACCACGTTGACCATTTATGTATTTATTGCCGTGCCTATCATTTTATTGCCGATAAAGTTGCTTGGTAAAAAAGTGAGATATTTCGCTAAAGTAAGCCAAGACGATGTAGCTAGTATGGGCACATTAATTGACGAAAGCCTGCACGAAATCCATACATTACAGTCATATAATCATGAGCGCCAAAGCGTTAATAGCTTCGATGCTAGCGCAGAACAAATAATGCATAGTGCCTCAAAACGCATTCATTACCGCGCCCTGCTAATTGCAATGATCATGTTTATCAGCTTAAGTTCTATATTTACTGTTGCTTGGATTGGTGCACTGGATGTCATATCAGGTGCTATCACTCCTGGTGAACTCACCGCCTTTGTTTTCTACGCAGTGCTCGCAGGCGCGTCTATTGCAACCATCAGCGAAGTGATTGGCGATTTGCAAAAAGCTGCCGGTGCAAGCGAACGGATAGTTGAATTGATGAACACGGCGTCTGATATTCCCGTTGAATCATCGTATTTAGATGACACGGTAGATTCATTTGGCCCCATTGAGAACAAGCCAATAAATGTAAACATTAAGGGTTTCAGAATTAACGAACAAGCATTAGTTGTCGCTAACAAACCTATCTTAACTCTTCAAAATATTGGCTTTAGCTATCCAAGCGTTCCTGAAAAACAAATCATTCATGAAGTATCATTTAGTGTCATGCCCGGCCAGAAAGTCGCGATTGTAGGCCATAGCGGAGCAGGAAAATCGACGTTGTTTGATTTGCTTATGCGCTTTTACGACATTGATTATGGTGAAATTCTGATTGGTGACGCAGCACAAAAAAGTATCAGCACATACGACATTCGCCGGCAATTTGCGCTGGTACCGCAAGATGCGGTTATCTTCGCTACTACGGTTTTAGATAATATTCGCTTATCAAACCCAGCAGCCAGTAAAGACGATGTGATTGAAGCGGCAAAACTTGCTTTTGCGCATGAATTTATTTTAGATTTTGTCGACGGTTATGAAACTCAATTAGGCGAGCGTGGCGTAAAACTCTCTGGCGGTCAAAAGCAGCGCATCGCTATTGCCAGAGCAATCTTAGCAAAGCGCCCTATTCTGTTATTAGATGAAGCAACCAGCGCATTGGACGCAAGCAGCGAGAAATACGTCAAACAAGCCTTAGATTCACTGATGACCAAAACGACCACGTTAATCATTGCACACCGTTTATCCACTGTGATCAATGCTGATAATATTATTGTGCTGGAAAAAGGCAAAGTAATAGGACAAGGCAAGCATGCTGAATTGATGGCACAGAGCCCTGTTTATAAAGAGTTTGTTGAGTTGCAATTGAGTTAGTTTAGCGTTTTTAAAAACAAAAAAACGTGCAAGTAAATATCAACTTATTAATGGCCGAAGGTGCCTCTGGTGCTTTTAAAGGCCAAGAGGCGCTCGTTTAATTGAGATTAGTAGCAACGACCGCATAGCAGTACGGTAGAAAACACCATTATTCGACAGTTGATTAGTCATGGCTTTATCGAGTTCAGCCAGCTTCTAGGACATATCATACCGAAATCGATGGGTTATCACAGATAACCCAAATTAACGCCAGTTGCACAGATTAGATTTAGCATTTATTATATGGGCAAATAAATCAGGTTTTATTATTTGAAACAGAGCATTAAGTGGTAGCTAAATCATGTCTAAAAGCACAATAGTAGTATCCCCTCGCGAGAGATTCAGCCCGACAGTTTCGTCATTACGCAGTTTATTTAAAACAATATCGGATGATGTTCCGGTCGTTGTAGTTGATGGGGGCGCACCATCATCCATTTGTAAGGAAATTGAGGCATTATGTAAAATACGACCATTTGAATGGATACATACTGATTATTTTTTAACACCAAATGAGTCGAGAAATATTGGCTTTGAAAGAGTAAATACTGAATTTGTTGTTTTTACCGACAATGATATAATTTACGAATCAGACTGGCTTGATGCTCTTGAAAAAAACATGCTGGACAATAAAGCTGACTTAGTTGCTCCTTTGATATGCATTGGGCCTCCAGTGTTTAGTCAAATACATCATGCTGGAGGTCGGTTAAAAAAAACAATACTTAAAAATGGTATTGAATTAGATGAAGTTCATCGTTTATCAGCAATGCCTATCTCTGATTTAAATGATGTTAGTGCGCCTGTTATTAATGAAGTCACTGAGTTTCACACTGTGCTATTTCGTAGTGAATTTGTATCTGAAATAGGTGGGTTTGATGAGCGTTTGATTACAAGAGAGCATGTTGATGTGGCTTTGCGTGCAAAGACATTAAAAAAAGTAGTCACTTTTGAGAAAAAAGCTGTTGTAACTTACATGGCAAAAGTACATTTTGAAAAAAACGACTTGAAATATTTCCTTTTTCGCTGGAGCAACGCGTTAGCCGAGCAATCAATTGATTCGTTTAGTGAAACTTGGGGCGTATATATTGACCGCAAAAAAATACTCGAATCATGGATAGGGCATCATCGTGCGCGCGCTATTGGAACCGTATATCCTGTATTAAAAAAATTATTAGGGTATAGAGGCTATAGAAAATTCATTCAATATTTGGAGCGCACAAATAATAAAAAGGCTTTTTCGTCGCGTATAAACCTAGGTAATCCAAAGGTATCTTTGCCTTTAGTCAAGGAAGATGTTGATAAAATGCTTTTAGAAATTGATTAAGTGAGCAGCATTTATGGAAGAGAAGACCATCAGAGAATTTCCCCGATAGGCGGTTTTGAAATTATTCAATTATTCATGGCGACTATTTACAAAAGTCATTTGTAAATAGCCGTTTGTAAATAACCGTTTGTAAATAACCGTTTGTAAATAGTCGTTTGTAAATAACCGTTTGTAAATAACCGTTTGTAAATAACCGTTAGTAAATAGCCGTTAATAGATCGTTTTTATGAGACTAGCTCATAAAGCAGTTTTATAAAACCCTTTATACCATTCAACAAAAGCAGCAATACCGTCATCTAAACTGGTATTCGGGCGGTAACCCACTTCCTTCACCAATGCTTCAACATCAGCATAAGTGTCTGGCACGTCACCTGGTTGCATTGGCAGTAAATTTTTTTCCGCGGTTTTACCGAGGGCTTTTTCTATTTTTTCGATAAACGTCAGAAGATGTACTGGCGTTTGTGCGCCAATATTATAAATGCGCCATGGGCCTTTACTTGAGCTTGGTGACGGCGACTTAGCATCCCATTCTAGGTTGGGTTTAGCAACATGCATCATGGTTTTAATGACGCCAGACACAATATCGTCAATGTAGGTAAAGTCGCGACGATGATTACCAAAATTATAAACATCGATAGGGTCGCCAGCACTAATCGCCTTGGTAAATTTAAAGGGTGCCATATCTGGACGGCCCCAAGGACCATATACGGTGAAGAAGCGTAAGCCCGTGGTCGGTAAATTATACAAGTGGCTATAGGTATGGGCCATTAATTCATTGGCTTTCTTACTCGCCGCATACAGTGAAACCGGATGGTCGACATTATCGTCGACACTGAACGGCATCGCTTCATTAGCGCCATACACAGAGCTGGATGAGGCATATACTAAGTGTTCTACCGTATTGTGGCGGCAACCCTCCAATATATTCATAAAGCCGACAATATTAGCGTCGATATAAGCATGTGGATTTTCAATCGAGAACCTAACCCCAGCTTGCGCTGCTAAATGAATGACACGATCGAATTTATGTTCCTTAAATAACGCTTCCATTGGGTCGCGATGCGCGATATCCATTTTAATGAACTGAAAACGAGCCGCGTTTTTATGCTCTGCTATCCAATCCAGACGCGCTTCTTTAAGCGATATATCATAGTAATCATTGATATTGTCTATGCCGATAATGTCCATGTCCATATCGAGTAATTGACGGCATGTGTGGGCGCCAATAAAACCCGCTGCGCCGGTTACCAAAATTTTCAAAATTATTTCCTTTGTGACAAATCATCGTTCGCTTGAACATTTTTTGGGGTAAAGATATGCTCACCGAATATTTTCTCAATGATACCCCGACCCGACTTCATGAGTAAATGGTAAGTGAGTAAATGTAGAGGCATTTTAATAAAATGTCCGCGTACCGTCGCAAGAAAATAGCGCACAGGTGTTTCATTGCAGTGTAATAACCGATGCTGGGGCAGTAACACCTTTGCAAAAATAAACTGATCAAAGGCGATACGTAATTTCGATTTATTTAGCAATAAAGCAATCGTCGCTGCAGGGAATGACAATTCAAATATGTTTTGCAACGCACTTAACGCCAAGCCTGTTTCGTATTTAAAACCAAGCTCTTCGGCAACATCAATAATATCGCTTAAATTATCAGGCCCTATTTCTAACAACATAAAATACAAGTCTACTACATCACGGAACGCCGTTTTGTATTCCTCATTTCTAAATAAATGTACCCCACTATGCACAAATTGAGCAGGTAAACTGAGGGTTTGAATTCCATCTCTATTAGTTATTATGTGATTTTTCAAGGCTGAAGCACTAGGGGTATCATTCGACACAATCGGAATAATATTATGATGAAGATCAATTATGGTTCCCCGATGTATGTGTGCTAAAGGCGGAATTTCATGCGCCCACTTGCGATAATAGCGTTGGTCATAATCACTAATTTCTTCACCAAACCAGCCATGCAAAGCCAATGTCTGCTCACAATCGGTAAGTTGTGTTTTATTTACCAAAATATCTATATCACTGTATATTCTGCCCTGCCCGGCCAGTGAATGATTAAGGCTATATGCAGCCCCTTTTAAAAACACCACAAATTCTGATACAGGCTTGAGGATATGCGTTATTTCATTCGCTTCTAAAAACACTTGTTCTTTTTGTTTTTCAGCTATCTTTAATGCGTTTTTTAAATGCCGGATTGTCTTTTCATCTAATTGCTGTGTGTTTTCATCTGTTTGCAGTGTATTTTCGTTTGATTCCTGTATCGTTTTATCTAATTGCAGTGTCTTTTCATCTGGCTGCTTATCAAAAACAAGAAAAGCCAATTTGGCTAGTACTTTTTGCTTTCTGAGTACCACCATCACTTTTGACCGCTCAGCTTCAGTCAATGCTAATAGCATGTCGGGCTTTAAAAATAGCTGAACAATAAAGTGTTGATTAAGTAACATTAATAATATCTTCAGTTAAAAATAGCTCGACTTCGTTTAGATCGTTGTAAAAAATTTCAAAATGCTTTGTTTTCTCGATTAATGAAGTAATGGTATCGAAACTCGACTTCCCTATCGCCGTGAAATTGAACGAATTATCGACCAACTGCATAAAACTCTCAGTCATATTTAACTGATATATATCTAATTTTTTATCTACATTATAATTGGGATAAACAATACCAACGATTGTAGCCGGTGTTCGATTTTGCTCAAACGCTGTTTTGGGTGGTGCCATATGAATAACATCGCCCTTGTGGGTGTCGGCAGCTATAGTCGAAAAAACAGACTCAGGAAACCATTTTTTAGCTAAATCTATAGAGCTATTTTTTAAGCAAATAGGCCTCACGAATGGAATAACCTGATTTGTGCCCGGTATAATTAACGCCATTTCATCCGATAATAAACGCCATCCGTTCTGAGCTAGATGTGCCGTTAACGTACTTTTACCTGACCCCGGTGGTGCTGGAAACAAAATGGCCTTGTCGTCTTTTGCAAGTACCGCTGAATGCACTATTGCATATTGTAATTCATGCGCAGCAACGGTCCAGTTCATTCCCCATTCAAGCATTGCGAATGCCTGATCCGCTTTTAACGGTTTAAAGGGTTCTCGCTCATCACATAAAAAGCGAGCCTGGGGTTTATAAAAGCGCCTTATGCCGCCCGAATAAGTGGCGCTTAAATAACAATCAACATATACCGACTCTTGTATTTCATCGCTATAGGCATCGCCATATATATTTTTCGCGTTTTGGGCAACAAGTTGAATATTAGTTTCAACTTGAAATAAAAATGGGGGTAAGTTCAATTGAAAGGTTTGCATTTATTGCGACACCTGCGACTCAACTAGAAAGCCTTGGTCAATCAGTGTTTGTAAGGTTTTGAGGTTTTCTTCGGACAAATTTTGCGGACAATCAAGCCATTGTTGAAAAACGGCTTTACTGACGCTAACTGAGGTAACAACGGTACTTTGCGTATTAAAAAAAACTAAGCCTGAATTATCTAAAAAAGGATGCACAAGCATCCCTTCTTTAATTCCTAATTTGGTTTTTTCACCAATAGCGTTGAACATTAAGGTGCATGTTGCAAGCTTGACGGATTATGATGCAATGCTTTGAGCGTTGCCAATGTATCTTGAGGACGAGACGCTGCAGCAATGTGTAGCTTACTTAAAAACTGTTCTGCTGTCTGATAAGGCGCACGATTGCCACTAAATCCGCTAACGATGGGATAGTGGATCCCATGATATCCACTATGTTTGGCATTAAGATAGGCGCTAACAAGATACTTATTGAGCTCGGATACTCCCTCTTCTCCGCCTAACTCACTCAAAAACTGTTCCCAAGTGTATCTTCGGGGATCACCATTTGGCTTTTCAAGCTGTATATCGTAATCCTGATTTTCATGCGTAAAGCTACCAACTTGGCCATGTAAAATGAACTCGATAAAATGTGCCAGCGGTGCTCTATCTCCCAACAGATGACGCAATAACAATTGACCTTCTTCATTATCGAAGACTTGTCTTAGGCTATGATGAATTACTGGAAAAGAGGTATAAGTCAGTTGAGAATAGGCGACGTTTAATTCTGGGACACCGGAGGTCAACCAATAATCGGGCGATTGCAAAACCAGTGGTCTTCCACCAGCAAAATCAGAACCATGCCCGGACGCTACAATACTGTTGGTCAATCCAGTTGCCCATACAGATTTAGCCGGAATTGTTACCAATCCGGCACCAATAGTCGCACGCGTTAAAAATGTGCGTCGACTGCTTGTATTATTCAAATTTTGCTCGTTCAAATTTGAATTTTTATCTACCATTTAATATCACCTAATTACTTAATGACTAAACTACCCCAGTTTCGCTATTAGTTTTTAATGATGCAAATATCGCGCCTAAAAATAACTTGTTGTTTTTAAAGTTATTATATAAAAACCATTTAGTGTTTGTAAAAAATCCTGACACTACTACAAGCTAATATCGTTCACTTTGGCTAATTTTCTCAGATCCCTAATTGGAATTGCATAACTAATCCCGCTTGGGTTTGTTAACGCCGCTTCCTTTCCTTCTGACACAAATACTTTATTTATAATCGCAACGACTTCATTATTGTTGCTATTAAACACTGGGCTACCGCTATTCCCGGGGTATGCAGTGGCATCTAATTGATAAATCAAAAATGGTGTTTTAAGCCTGTCCAACATTTGCAGAGTTAGTTGGTCTGCATTGCTAGCAGGATTAACGTCTGGCGTAATAGCAGCAATAATTCCCTGATGCGTTGCTGGATATAAACCTAAAACAGCACCAATAGGAAAACCTGTAAAGAAAACTGACGTTCCTGGGTCAACCAAATTATCATTAGCCAGTTTTAGTGCCGGTAATGTTTGGTCAATCGATAAAATAGCAATATCATGTACTGGGTCTATCGCGACAATATCCATCTTGTGGATCGCCGGGTTTGGGCCAGTGCCGCTTAGTGCAACAAAATTTTCGACAATTGTTAGATCTAACTCTTTGGAAACCACATGATAATTAGTCACAATATATTTGCCATTACCCACAACAAACCCCGTACCTAGTATCTGTGGGGTCTTGGACTCGATAGGAGCATAGATAGCAATACTAACGACAGAGGGCTTTATCTGTTTTATCGATTCAGGTAATGATTGAGCTTGTTGAGCCAGGGCAATAGATGAGAAACACACATAAATTAAAGCGAAAACAGCGCTCCCCCAATATTTATAATTAGCTGCGCTTGCTTTTTTGATTTGCATTATCGTTCTCTTCTATTGATTTGTGCGTTAGCATAACTAAAATTAGAACACTAACCAATCAAAAACTATGCTAACTCAGATTTTTAAAAGCTATGAACTAGATTATGTAAAGTCATTGCTAGCACAAGTAACGAATTCACAAGACAGTGTATTTTTGAGTGAATATTGGCTACTTCCGTGGCTACAAACACTCGCTACAAAGCCAATTTTAATGGTGTGTCAACGCGACTCACAAATTTTAGGATTCGCGTTTTGGGGATGTCAAAAGCATTGGTTCGGTAACGAGTATTACTTAAATCAAACTGGGGTGCATAGCGATGATCAAGTTTGGATAGAACAGAATGATATTATTTGTGGTTTTCAGGATCGCCCCGACGTACTCGAAGCGATGTTGGAAAAGCTAAGCGAGTTAAAAAACTGCGCTAAAATCACAGTGCAAACGTGCGTAAGTGATCAATGGCAACATGCTCGGTATTTAGAACCCGAAATAACCCAAGAAACTAATTTTTATGCTGATCTCAAAACGTCAGATAATTATCTTGATAGCCTTTCAAAAAATACTCGAGCCTCGATTAGGCGTTCAAATAAACTAATTGAAGATAAATTTGGCCCCATTACTGTCACTATTGCCGCGCCGAGCGAACACCAAGATTTAATCAATACAATAGCGGATCTGCATATCCTAAAGTGGGGTGAAAGCGACTATGGCAGTGGCTTTACCAACTCAAAATTTGTCGAATTCCATGAACAGTTACTGGGTATACGAAATCAAGAATACTCAGATAAAGCAAAGCTGCTAACCCTTACAGCCGGCGATTTCGTCCTTGGGTATTTATATATTTTAATTAGCGATAAAAACGTACTATTTTACTTGTCAGCAATTAATTACGCCGACTTAGGCAATAAATACAAACCCGGTCTAACCATGCACTTTCATGCAATAGAGCATTTTAGAAGCCTTGGATATGACAGTTATGACTTTTTAGCAGGCCCAGCTAGATACAAAGAGCAAATGTCGAATAGCAGTTATCCTGTGTATCATATTTCTATTTATAAAAAAACGAGTCGCAATAGACTGTTAACAAAGTTAAAATTACTGCTAAGACGTTAACATTCAGCCTGATTTTTCTGTAAGCCGAGTGTCTGTTTTATTAACTAACGTTATCAAAAAGTATACTTATAGTTTTATAATAAAAATTTATACTCAATTTCGATAAAATGAGCGAACTCCAGAAGCAGGTATAGCATTAGAATGATTTATGCGTTTAGTTTTGATGGAACAAATGGAGTCCCCACCCCATTTTCAGTTGGGTTGCCGCTACCTAAGGGTACTTTTTGGCCTGAAAAAAAATTACAAATAGTGACAGAGTCTGGTTCAAGCGTTATTTCGAGTGTCAGTCCAACCTCGTTGTGGGGTGACAAATCTATTAGATGGTGCCAAATTGAAGGCTATTCTCAACAAATCGAAAAACAAAAATACTTTGTAGCCGAGAGCCAAGCGACCTTATTCAAAAAACAAGATTGTGCCTTTGAAAAAGAAGGCGCTTTTATCCTTAAATCTAAAGATTTAACACTCCAAGTATCCAATGACTGTTTTTTATCGCTAAAACAATTAACTAACACCGACATTTTACCGCTTGAATTGTCCCCAATATTCGCCTTAAAAGACGCCAACACCAAATTCAAGTTGATTAATTCAACCCTGCGCACTAAAACGAGTTCATGTAACCAACCTCTTTATGCCACGTTAAAGCAACAATATAAAACCCAGCTAGACGCAACTAAAAAGCACCTATTCGTTACTGTTGAATACAAGCTCGAGTACCCTACAAATCAGCTGAAAATCGATTTATCAGTGCATAATCCAATGCCACTCATTCAACAAAATGGTCAATGGGACCTTGGTAATGAAAATAGTATAGAACTGACTAAGTTTGGATTAAAAATAGCACTACCGAAGGGGAATTTCTCTGTTGCGAATACAAATACTGACAACAGTACTATCGCAAGTGCCAATGCAATCTCTATCGTAAGTGCCAATGCAAGTGCTTACGCAAATTCCAATACAAATGATGACAACAACGAATTCAAACACTTTGAAGAATGGTCATTACGGATAAGTAATAGTGGCGGTGAAAACTGGTCATCTAAAAATCATATTGATAAGAATGGCGTTGTACCTCAAAAAGAACGTGGAGCCGTCATTGTTGAAGTCGACAACCAGCAAACACATACATATCGAGAATTAAGACCGTCTCTGGCATTTATCATGTCGGATGCTACGCAACGCTTTGCCATTAATATCGATAACATGTGGGAAAAATTTCCTCTGGAAGTGTCAGCTCACCATGATCAAATGGATATTATTTTTTGCGAAACAAACACAGATTCTGCTATTGAATTGCAACCCGGTGAAATAAAGTTTCATTCACTCAATATCACCTTGTTACCAACGCCTTCGATAAATAATACCAACGCACAGCCCCCAGCTTTGACACTCAATCCTGATATATTTTGTAATACCAATACTATCCCATGGTTGACGACGTCAATTAGCCAAACCCCGCTGAGCAGCATCGTTAATTTAGGATTAACGGGTGACACAAACTTTTTTGCTAAACGAGAAGCGGTTGATGAATTTGGCTGGCGAAATTTTGGTGATATTTATGCTGACCATGAAGCGGTCGGACACAAAGGCGATGATGTTTTTGTATCGCATTACAATAATCAGTATGACCCTTTACAAGGTTTCCTAAAACAGTGGCTAATAACCGGCAATCCCAAATGGAAAGAATTAGCAGATGACCTCTTTGAACATATTGTTAATATCGACATTTACCACACCGAGCTAGATAAACAAGAATATAATGGCGGCCTATTTTGGCATACGGACCATTACGTTGAAGCTGAAACTGCAACCCATCGCACTTACTCAAAACGTCAACAAAAAGGCGTTTACGAAGACCATGCTGGCGGCGGTGGACCCGGCAGTCATCATTGTTATACCAGTGGTCTAGCATTGTATTATCAGCTAACTGGCAAGGAGAGTGCAAAAAGCGCGGTCATCAAACTAGGTAACTGGATTACGTATTTTTTTGAAGGCGATGGCACCTTACTAGGCAGCTTGCTGCAATATCGAAACAGGGCGATTGTAAGAAACCCACTAACTGGTCGTTATCCTTTGGACAGAGGCGCAGCAAACTACGTCAATGTGCTGCTTGATAGCTATGAACTAACCGCTAACCGACAGTATGTGGCAAGAGCATCAAGCATCATCACTCAAACATTTCACTTTACCGACATTATTACTGAGCGAAATTTCGAAGATATTGAAAATACGTGGTATTACATTGTATTTATGCAATCAGTTGCTAAGTATTTATGGATGTGCGAAACCGTATATGGCATTGACCATGACTATGCCACTATCAAAAAATCATTTCTACATTACGTTGAATGGATTGCAATACAAGAACAACCGTATTTAGATAACCATGCAAAGCTTGAATATCCGAATGATACTTGGACAGCCCAAGACCTTAGAAAAATAATGGTACTAAATATTGCTTTAAATTATGTCGATACGGCCCAGTTAAAAAAAAGTATTCAGCAAAAAATTGATAGCCTAACCGCATATGTAGAAGACAAATTATGCAACAGCGACGAACAAGAGTTCACTCGGGTGTTGGCTTTAGTAATGCAAAATAACATTGGCGATATTAGTCATATTGGCATTGCTAATAAGGCTGATCAAAAAGTGACCCTTGAACATAGCACTGCGGCGTTTAGTTTTGTCCGTTTCGCTGGGCGTTTCATAAAGAGTTATTCGTTTACAAGAGAATTTAAGCATCTACTTATTCGCTTCCCACAATTGAGATTCAAATAATGGAACAAACACGCGCGCGTTGTAGTTTCATCATCCCTCATCTAGGCAGAGAAAATATGTTAGTTGATACCCTCACCTCAATTAGTTTGTTAGATAAATCGGCAAGTGATGTTGAAGTGATTATTGTCACCAAAAATGAGAAGCTGAATTTTGATGTTAACGCTCTGTCGAAGGACATGTCCATACACATTATTTATGCACCACTGCATGTGACTATATCAGCGCAACGAAATTTGGGTTTTGCACAAGCAACTGGAAATTTAATCGCGTTCTTAGATGCCGACATCAGCCTTGAACGCAATTGGCTAACTGAGTTAACGCCGTTGTTAACTGAACAAACAAAGTTAGTTAGTGCAGTGCAAGTAGCCTCCCAAAATGCTAGCCCTCTTGAAATACTAAGAACCGAGTTAAGTAACGCCAATGTCGATTGTAACGTCGAGTTTCTTCCTGGCAGAAACTTACTCATGACGCGCGACACCTTTATAACTTCCGGCGGCTTCCCTGAGCATTTAGTAACTTGCGAAGACTATGTTTTCACTCAAAAGGTGGGTGAGCAAGGCAAGTTGTTTTATTCCACTGCGAGCACTTATATTCACCTCGGTGAGGATAAAGAATTTATTGAAATGGCAAAAAAAGAAGTGTGGCGCGGCCAGTCAAATTTGGCCTCGCTAAAGGGAAGAGATATTGGATTGTCTGAGTATCCAAGTTTCATTGCGCCGCCTGTTTTTTCTTTTGGGCTGCTATTTGCTTTGCTTTTTTCTGCATTGGGAATGAGTGTATTGGCCACCTTAAGTATAGTCGCCAGTATTAGCGTACTATCGATATATGTAGGGCGACTAGTCAAGCTTGCATCACCCGCCCTTTCAACAGTAACCATTATTAAATTTTACGGTCTGTATTTTCCCGCGAGAACTTGGGGTACAATTTTAGGCTTAATCAAACCCATTAGAACGAGCAGCCACAATTGATTAATACGTCACGCAAAATGCATATATTACAGTTTATTTGTTCAACCGGATTTTACGGTGCAGAACGCTGGATACTCGCCCTGTGTAATAATACACAAGACCCCAACGTGACCTATAGCTTGGCTGTTACCGATGAAGTCGCATCAAAAAACCTTGAAATAGCGAAACATTTTAAGCGCGATTGCGGTGAGGTATTTGAGCTACCGATGGCGCATAAATTTGATTACAAAGCGGTGTCTGCATTAGCGAATTACATTACAACAAATAACATTGATGCGGTGCACACACATGGCTATAAGTCCGATGTGCTTGGCGTATTGGCAGCAAAAAAGGCAGGCGTACCGGTTATTGTGACTCCTCATGGCTTTGAGAACGCAAAAGACATTAAGCTTAGACTGTTTATCTGGTTAGGCTGCCAAGCCATGAAGTTTGCTGATCATGTCGTTCCTTTATCACCGCAACTAGTTGAAGATTGTAAGCAATACTCCGTTAAGGAGCCGCAATTAGTCTATATTCAAAATGGTGTTGATTTATCCGAAGTTGAAAAATTCAAAAATAAACCGTTATCACTCACTAAAACTAAAAAGCGCGTGGGTTTTATAGGCCAAATGATCAGTCGTAAAAATATCATCGATTTGCTTGATGTGTTTACTGAGCTGCACCAAAAAATGGATAATGTTGAGCTAGTGTTGTTAGGTGATGGTGATTCGCGAGCCACACTTGAACAGCATACGCAAACGCTAGCGTCAAAAGATGACATTCATTTTTTGGGTTATCGCGATGACCGACTAGACTACTTAAAGAGCTTTGATTTATTCGTGATGACATCGACATTAGAAGGTATACCACGTTGTTTGATGGAAGCCTGCGCAATGGAAACCCCCGTTGCCGCTTATGACATTGCCGGTATCGATCAGTTGATCACTCACGAAAGCACCGGTCTACTGGCCCCTTTAGGCGATAAAGCCGCCTTATTATCGGCGTGGGAAAAGATTTTACAAGATGATGATTACGCGAAGCAGTTAGGCAAAAACGCGTGCGACTATGTCAATGAACACTATTCAGCTAAAAGAATGGCTGATGAATATGTCGCTCTATTTAATGAAATATTGGATAACAAGGAAGTTAGCCCGTGAAAAACAAACCTGAGTTAGTCTTTATACTCACCGTAGATACCGAAGAAGAATGGGATTGGGACGGCCCGTTCCCAGAAAAAGACTTTTCAGTGAAAAATTTAGCTAAAATACCCGCCTTTCAGGCTTTTTGTGACGAGCGCGGTATTCGCCCCTGCTATTTTGTCGATTATGCGGCCGCCAAGGGCGCTATCGAAAATAAAGTATTTGAAAATGCGATAAAACAAAATACCTGCGAATTAGGCGCTCATTTACACCCTTGGGCAAACCCACCGTATTTTGATAAACCCAATGAAAGCAACTCACACGTCGTTAACTTGCCAATTGAACAAGTCGAAGCCAAGCTGGATGAATTAGTCTCTATTTTTGTAAACGAATTTGACTACCAACCAAGCTCATTTAGAACTGGCCGCTGGGGCATTTCAGAAGCGATTATGCAGCTGTTGTGGTCGCGCGGTTTTACCGTTGATTCGAGTGTGTATCCTTACTATTCAAATGAATTTTTCACCTGTGAAGGCTCACCTATTGGCGCTTATTGGCCGGATGCGAACAACGTTCTCAAGTCTGGAGACCAGCGCAACATAATGGAAATACAAGCGAGTGTCGGCTTCAACCGAAAGCACTTTTCACTAGCTAACAGTGTTCATCACGCTGCAGAATCGGCACCGCTCAAGCACATAAGAGCCGTTAGCATGCTTTGGCATTCGAATCTACTCAGAAAAATCTATATGAGCCCTGAAGTCATGGAAGCCCCAGATATGGTCGCGCTTGCCCATAAGATGCATGAGAACGGCTCCCCTTACATTAATATGTTTTTTCATAGCTCTAACCTGATCGCTAATGGTACTGGCTTTTTTAATGTTGAAAACCCATTTGAAGTCATTTGTTCAAGGATAAGTGAAGTAATCGATACACTGGCTCAGGACTACACGTTGAATTTTATGACATTAAAAGAAGCGCAGGTGTACTTTTCACAAAATCCAACGATGTTAAAATTTCATGATTGAAGTTAAACAACTTAACCGTAGTGACCAACAAATATGGGACGACTACGTAAACACGTCGAATAAAACAACCCCTTACCACCGATTTGCTTGGGGCCAAGCAGTCGAGCGCAGTTATGGCTTTGAGACGCTTTATGTCGGCGCCTTTAATGAGAGCAAATTGATTGGGGTAATGCCATTAATTCGGATGGGAATGCCACTCAGACAAAAGAGCTTAATCTCACTGCCCTATTGCGATGGCGCAGGCGCTGTTGCTGACACACAGGAGGCGCTGAGCGCTTTGATAGCCTTTGCTACAAATGACCTAACAAAGGGAACTCAAGAGCCTGTTGAGTTGCGTCATGCCGATACAACGACAGTCGAACCCGAAACACTGGTTGATGGTCAAAAAGTGAGGATGTTGCTGAGTCTTGCAGCATCCCCAGAAGAACAAATGGCTGACTTCAAATCAAAATTACGCAGCCAAATTAGAAAAGCAGAGAAAAACGGCCTTACATCAACGGTTATTGTGTATAACGACACTGACAGTTTTGCCCAGCATATGGATGAGTTCTATGAGGTTATCGCAGGTAATATGCGGTTATTGGGCTCACCAGTTCATTCCAAAGCCTGGTTTATGTCAGTGCTAAGTGAGTATGCTGATAATGCCTACATGGTGCTCGTATGCAAAGAAGAGATAGTGGTCGGTGGTGGTATTGTACTGCTTAACAACAACACAGCTTCAATACCATGGGCCTCAACCAATGCAGAGTACAATAAACTAGCCCCGAATATGCTGTTGTATTGGACCGTGCTGAGTGAAGCGATTACTAAAGGTGCTCAAGTATTCGACTTTGGGCGCTCAACGGTAAACGAAGGTACGTACAACTTTAAAAAACAATGGGGTAGTCAGCCTGCTCCCTTGAACTGGGCTACTTATAAAAATGGTAACTTGGTTGAAGTACTCGACATAGGTAAGTCGAAAGCTAGAGATTTAGTTGAAAGTATTTGGCAAAAGCTGCCGCTTTGGTTAGTTAATTATGTTGGGCCGAAGGTGAGGAAGTTTGTGAGTTTGTGATCACTAGGACTGTCTGACATTAACTTCATTAAGCAAACCTGATTAAGCGTCGGTGGTGTTCTCCGCTCACTTAGCTTGTCAGTTGCGCTTTTACTTTATTCCTTTAGAAAGTCAACGTTACTTATTTGATACATAAAATTCTTTGGTAATTACATACGGTTACTGGCTTTTTGATGATTTCTATTTTTCAACGTTGCGAAAAAGCAACACACTATTTTATTTATCTGCGTTACACGTCCAACGAAAACTACTAATCCATTGAATTATAATAAAAAAATAAGAATGGCATATATTTTGATATAGCAGTTCTGGGAGCACATTGTTTCTCAAAATTTTCAAGTATCAAAATGGAAAGCCGATCGAAATGATAGCTCTTAGAAAATCAAAAATAAGAAACTCAATTGCCGTTCCTACCCCCACGTTTTCTATGGTCAAGTATGTTGAACCTAAGGTTAAAAATAAGTGAGTTAATCTTAAAATACACTCAAAAATATGAGTATAAATTGAAATAAAAGCAAATAAAAATCCTCCCCGCATGATTAAAAATAACTATTGAAGCAAATATAAATTGAACCAATTACTGCATGAATTACATACATTTTATTCTAATAACAATACATATTTAGACATTCTAACCATGTCTAATAACCATCATAGGGGTATTTTTCAAAATACCTTTGTATTGTTCCCAAAGTACTCTTTACTCCCGATTCATTTAAAATCCGCTCTACAAATCGAAGCAGTAATTTAGGACTTGTGATTATGAGAACTTTTCAAAATTTATTAAAATTAACGCTGATAGCAGGCTTTAGCCTGTCTCTACTGGCATGTGGTTCAAGCGCGGAAGAAGTCAGTCCTGTAGAAGTGCCTGTGCCGGCACCAGCGCCAACTCCAGATCCGACTCCAGACCCTATGCCGGATCCGACTCCGGATCCAACGCCAGACCCGACTCCTGATCCAACGCCAGACCCGACTCCTGATCCAACTCCTGATCCAGATCCAACTCCTGATCCACCGCCGCCGTCACCTGAAGGTCAGGTGTTGTTTGAGGAAGATATAGCGAAGGATATTCGTCAGTCTATCCCGACTGATGCGAATATTCCATTGGGCATACAGGCTACTGTGGATGTTGAATATTTGGGGGCCTTTAGGGCTTTAGCTGGAGGTGAATCAAGTTCTAATTATGCCGTAGGAACGCTCGGACACAATCCGGACAACAACAGTTTATTCTTAGCTGGTCATGGACATGAAAATGCTATTGCTGAGTTTGAGATCCCCAATGAGTTCTCATTAAGCGTTAATCCTAGTGAAGTAGTTCTTGCAAATGTTTTTCAAGACTATGTCACAGTGCTGGACAAGCGGGACAGTGGACAACAGACAAACAAAATAAACGGTCTTTTATATTTTAATGAAAATTTGTTAGTAACATCTGAAATTTGGTATGATGGCAACGGTGATAATAAAGACAATTTGCAAGTATTCTCTAAAGCAAATGACATTAATTCGTCATCATATATAGGAATGTTGCAACTCAAAGGCGCTGCACATTCAGCTGGGTATATGTCGAGGGTGCCAGAGGAACTTGTAAATACTGTCGGAGGAAAATATATTGCGGGTTGGGCTTCAAATAATGGCATTACATCAAGATATTCACAAGGCCCGAGCATGTATGTAATAAACCCTCAAGAGATAATTGATGTAACCCCAACAGTTAATAGAGAAGTAGAAACTACAGCATTAATGAACTTTCCTTTCGAGAATGGAAAGACTCTAGTACACAACGGTGATAAATATTTGGACAAAATATCGCCAATATGGGGGCCTATTGCAAACGTAAAATATGGTTTCATCGTCCCTGGCACTAGCTTATTCATGGCGTTAGGAAGTAATGCTGGGCTGCATAGCGGCATTGGATATAAAATAACGCAAGACAGTGGTAGAGTCTGCCCAGGTCCATGCCCGGTTGAAACGGCAGACGTATATAACTACTTTTGGTTATTCGACATCAACGATATCGTGAACGCCGAAAATCCATGGGATGCAAGACCAATTAGTTACGGTAAATGGAGTCATCCATACGACGCTGCTGGAACAAACAAGTTAATAGGTGCGACTTATGATGCATACACCAATAGACTCTACATATCATTGCAGGGTGCGGGAAGGGTGGGCGCTTATGATAGACCGCCAATGATTATAGTTTATAATATAAAAGCAAAAATTTAGATATTGATTGAAATGGTCATGCATCAGTTGCTTGACCATTTCAAAATCGTTTACGACAACTAAAAAAGCATTGCCAAAATTAGATTTTTCTGCTAAAGCTATGCAGAACAATACCAGCAAGCAATATACGTTCTTCGCGCTGGCAGGAGTTAAATGAGTTATTTACTTATGTAATATATTCACAAACGACGATTCAGCCAACAAAGTATTATTTTTGACTTCCAATGATGTATCGAAAAATCAAAGATACCAATTCAAAAATTATGTTCAACGGAGAGTTGGTTTATCATTTATTTCTACGAATCTGATGCATACAGTTATATTAAATATCTTGTAGCCAAATCATCACTAGGTATCTATTTGACGTATTACACCAATCTACATATACTTAAGCGCGTCTGAAAATAATTTAAACGAATATTTTAGATAGCCTGCAACGATAGGTACAGTAAGCTTGAAAAACAATCCACTAATAACTCATAATGATCGTATTTACTACATTGATGCCCTTCGTGCCGCGGCAATTCTTTTAGTTATTCTTGCTCATACTGTCGCCGCATATGGCCCTACTAATTGGATCGCTCCGCTTCAATTTGGAGGTTCTGGTGTGGATTTGTTCTTCTTACTTTCTGGTTGGCTAATTGGCTCTCAACTTTATAAAGAATTCCGAACCTACAATAATATAGATGTAAAACGATTTTGGATTCGCCGCTGGTTAAGAACATTACCGGCATATTATGCGGTTTTATTTGCGACTTTAGCACAACAGTATATAACAAAAGAATCTGTTGCTTCCCCAATACCCCACTTGCTTTTCTTTCAAAATTATACAGATATGACCTATTTTACAATTAGTTGGTCTTTAGCTTTAGAAGAGCAATTTTATTTGCTCATTGCTCCAATTGTTTTTTTCTTTCACAAGTTCAATAATAAGATTCAAACTAGTTGTTTGATTATATTACTATTATTACCTAGCGTTTTTCGACATTTGGGTTGGTATGAATCCCCGGAAGAAACTCATGTCAGATGGGACTGTTGTCTAATGGGTGTTTTACTAGCTAACGTGTATCACCATCATCCCAAAATATGGAAAAAAATAGTGCCGTTCAGCCTAATATTATTATTAGTTTGTGTACTTTTATATTTGAGTGTATTTTGGACTCGATGGCTTCCCTTATATGGTATGTTTGCCCAACCGTCTCCCTTAGTCTTAGCTATTATTTTTGCCGGGTTTCTAATTTATGCGGTAAATCGCCCAATTAAAAAATTACGTTTTGGTCACACAATAATCATGCACGTTTCGACACGTTCATACTCAATGTATCTTTTACATGTGGAGGCGCTAGCGATCACAAAAAAATTAGGCTTTGATTCAAACTTTTTTTTATTTACCGTTATAACTATTGTATTAACAATGCTGTTATCTGAGATTCTTTTCAAATTTGTAGAACAACCCTTATTACGAAAAAGAGCCGACTATGGGTTTTCCTCGGCTAGAACCAAGGTGGAAGGCTCTGTAACTTTGTAATCATTGTCCCCATAGATTAAAATTGAGGGTCGAGTAGCCCGAAGGAACTTCACCTTCAGGCTCTCACATAACCGGACCTGAACCTCTCGGTTCATACGGCTCTTCCTATCTATCACCGGCAATGTAAAACTGACCCACTAACGACTGTTGTGGTTGAATTAGCCGGACATTTATGTGGACTCCCCCGTTGTCAACAATAAAATTAATTTCTAAAGGAATGTGCTGAATTAGGGACTTTTAACAAACAAAGGAAAAGATGTATCGTGAGCGTCCGCTAAACAACACCTTCTCTAAAATAATATAGCAATGCACAATAATGCCTTTGATAAATCATCGAGGACATTATGCCCAACAAACGCAGAACAAGAGACGAGTGGAAAACCATATTTGAAGCACAAGTAGCCAGTGGTATGCGCCCCGGGGCATACTGCGAGCATAACAATCTTCACTTAAAAACCTTTTATGCTCGGCGAAGTGATATTAATTCACGAAGTGTGGCAGCAAAAGGCAAGCTCGTTAAAGTTATCAAGGATAAACCCCCTAGCCACGGCACCGCTACTACTGATATTAACCTGCGATATAAAGGCGTTGAAGTACACTGCGACGAAACGACAAACCCTAGCTGGATAGCGTCGTTAATAAAAGGCCTGACGCAATGAAGATGTTTGTCGAGCCAGACGAGATATACTTGCACACCGACTTCGTCGACTTCAGGAAGTCCATAAATGGTTTGCTCGCCATCATTGAAAATGAGTTGGAAATCGATGCGTTTACGGGGGCGTTGTTTATCTTCTGCAATAAAAAACAGGACAAGCTCAAATTACTCTATTGGGATAAGACAGGCTTCGCGCTTTGGTATAAGCGCCTTGAAAAACACAAGTTCAAGTGGCCTAAGTTAAACGATATGAAACACGCCAGATTAAGCGAACAGCAGCTAACATGGCTACTAGGCGGGTTCGATGTCATTGGACACAGCACGCTTAACTACACGCATTCTGGCTTATAACTTACGATCATAAGTAGCGTTTAACGATCACGATTTAGTCTAAATAAACTAACAAAATCAGTCGCTTAATATGGCATAGTAATGCCATGAACGAACACGATTATCAACAGCGTATCGGTGAGCTTGAAAAGCAAAATCACAAGCTATCCAGCAGGAATCACTTCCTGGAGGAGCAGTTTCGTCTCGCGCAACACAAGCAGTTTGGTAAAAGTAGCGAAGGTCATCCTGGTCAGGGGGAGTTGTTCAACGAAGTTGAAGAAATCCAAACGCTTGTTGCTGAGTCTGAAACAGAAACAATTACCTATACGCGTGGCAAAGCCAAGCGCGCTAAGTTACCGTCCGATTTACCGCGTGAGCGCATAGTACATGATATCGCGGACGCGGATAAAGTATGTGACACCTGCGATATTGAACTGCATCAAATCGGTGAGGATACTAGCGAGAAACTTGAGTTCATTCCCGCACAGGTAAAAGTGATTGAGCATGTTCGTCCTAAGTATGCATGCAGAGCGTGTGAGCAAAATGGCACGTCTAACACCATCAAACAGGCGCCTGTACCAAACAGCGTTATCCCCAAAGGCTATGCCACACCGAGCTTACTCAGCCAAATCATTACCAACAAATACCAGTTCGGGTTACCGCTGTATCGCCAAGAGGCCATGTTCAAACAATATGGCATTGAGCTGAGTCGTAAAACCATGTCGGATTGGATGATGAAGTGTGCTGAGATACTCACACCGCTTTACGATAGATTACATGAGTTGATACTCGAGCAGCCCGTGATTGCGGCGGATGAAACCACCCTAAAAGTAGTGAAAGAGGATAAAGCCAAGTGCTATATGTGGTTGTATTGCACCGGCACTGACTCACCTGATAATAAGCTCGCCGGTGCAGACATCCCGAACATCGTGTTGTACGACTATCAAATCAGTCGAGCTGGTAAGTGCGCGGTGGATTATTTACAAGGTTACTCAGGCTATCTGCAAGTGGACGGCTATGTTGGCTATGAACAAACCCAAACCACATTAGTCGGCTGTTGGGCACATGCGCGGCGCAAGTTCACCGATGCAAAAACTGCACAGGGTAAAAAGCCAAGTGGTAAAGCCGACTGGGCACTTAATCACATCCAAAAGCTGTATCGGATAGAGACGCTGATTAAAGATAAAACGATTGATGAGCGACTTGCTATTCGCCTAGAAAAGACATTACCGCTGCTTGAACAACTCAAACAATGGCTGATCAAGTCTGAGCAACAGGTGCTGCCAAAAACGAAGTTAGGTGAGGCCATTAATTACTGCTTAAATCAATGGGAAAAGCTGACCGTGTATCCAACCGATGGTCACCTTAACATCGATAATAATCGTGCAGAGAGAGCGATTAAGCCCTTTGTGATTGGTCGAAATTATGTTCACCACTGCATTATGTAAACATAAGCGCAGTAGCCATTTATTCATAGGGTTTCCAACAGATTAACGTCAACATAATATGGGATGGGATCTTTCAACAATAAGTGGAGAATCCCATGATTTCAGATTATATAATTTGCAGTAAATTAAATGCGGCAACTGATTGTTTATCTCATGCCGACATCAATACCTTTTTAGAATATTTGGAGCTCAGGCGTTATTCCAAACGCACAATTCAAAGTTATCTTAGTTGTGTTGTTCACTATTTTGCATGGCGAAGAACGGTAGACAAAGAGAATTGGTTAATAGTAAATAAAAGTAAGACCAATTTGTTTATTCACCGACATCTACCAACGTGCAAATGTCCTTCTTCATTTCATAGAGCACGAGCGTCATCTCGGGCAGCACTTGGGCTGTGGCGTAAACTCATCACTGCAATTACTCATCCGCCAGTTTTATCAGCGGACGACGAAATACTTCATAAATATGATACCTATCTTTCGTCAGTGGTAGGCTTGGTACCAGCAAGTCGGAAGGCTCGGTGTCGATATGGACGTGAATTGTTGGCTTGGTTACGTCGCGCACTAGGTAAAAGTATTGATGAGTTCACGCAGCAAGATGTAGCAACTTACGTTTATCACCGTTCACCTGATTTAGCACCTAGTTCGATAACAGTGATGGTTGGCGCATTGGGCAGTTTCGTGAGCTACTTATCATCTACAAAACAATGTGTAATTTCACTTCCCATTTATATTCCAAGACCCAAACCGATATACACCATACCGGCCTATGAAACCCTGACAATGCAAGAGTTGACTTCCATTTTGAAAAGTTTTGACCTTAAAACAGCCATCGGTAAACGAGATTATTGCATGGCACGATGTTTAACAGATCTGGGCTTACGAACTGCTGATACAGCTGGGATAGCGCTAGATAACATTGACTGGCGCCATCGAATATTGATGTTGAAACCGGGTAAAAATCATCGGCAACATCAATTGCCAATCCCAGACTTATTATTCGACGCTATAGTGGACTATGTTCAAGATGGACGACCGAATACTACCGATAGAGCATTGTTTGTCTACCATAGAGCGCCTTTAGGAGCAGCAGTAACAACAGCAACGGTTAGAGGCGCTATAAGACGAGGTTATGAGCGCGCTGGTATAGCCATCAATAGACAACAACTCCATCGATTTCGCCATACCATGGCTACTCGACTACTTAGCGCTGGGCAAGCTATTAAGCCTATTGCTGATGTGCTCGGGCATCAAAGTCATGAAGCCACCAATCGATATACGCATGTTGATATCGACAGTTTACGAGAAGTTGCTATGCCTTGGCCTAAAGGAGGTACTTTATAATGTGGACAGAAACAGTAGAAAAATACCTTCAAGAGCGCAGAGACTTAGGTTATGCATTAACCATTGATGGAAAAATATTACAGCAGTTTGCAGTTTATGCAGCAGCACAAAAAGCAGTTCTACCTCTGGATATTGAATTGGTTCAACAGTGGGCGTCACTTGCGCCATCAGGCTCTGAAATAGCGATTGCTCGGCGCATGTCAATTGTGCGGGCGTTTAGTAAATATCTGCACTTTATCTATCCTGAATCGTCAATCGTCCCGACAAAGTTAATTGGTCGCACACATAGGAGGTTGCCGCCTTTTATCTACAAGCAATGCGTAGTCGACGCTTGCATAGAAGCAGCCAGCAATCTATTACCAGCATATGGGATCAGGCCGCTTACGATACGTACAATGCTTGGTTTGCTCTTATCAAGCGGGCTTAGGCCCGGTGAGGCGGTTCGACTACACAAAGATGATGTTGATTTACAAAATGGTATGTTAACTGTGATGCGCAGTAAAAACTGGCATCGACGGGTTGTACCATTAGATAAAAGCGCAGTGGCTAGTCTCAAACACTATTATGATATTCGGGAACTGTTTGTGCCTCTAAAATGCGTGGATAGTTTCTTCTTAATGGATAATGGCGAAGCACTGAATATTGAAACAGCCGATCATGCATTTAAAGTCATTCGGCAAAATATCGGTCTTAATCGGGAAATCAATGGCCGTTATCCACGCTTGTATGACTTTCGCCATACGTTTGTTTGCAGACGAATACAAGCATGGTATGAAGCTGGAGTTGATGTCAATGCCTTCATTCCTAAACTGAGTCGTTATCTAGGGCACAAGAAAATCGGAGATACTTACTGGTATATAAGTGCTACGCCTGAATTAATGAAACTAACGGCGAGTCGGTTTGAGCGATATAGTGGGTATGGAGGTGAAATATGAGCACCACTGCGAATAAAGCCACTGACTTAAGTCTCATGATCTGCAAATTCTTTGGAAATTACCTTATACAGCAAAGACGGTTAAGCCAAAATACGGTCTCAGCTTATCGCGACAGTCTTAAGCTCTACCTTATATTTTTATCTGAGAGGGCTAAGCAACCCGTCGCTAGATTATGTATTAGTGATTTGGAATATGACAATACGCTAGACTTTTTACAAAGTCTTGAGGAAAAACGGCACAATAGTATTAGAACTCGTAATGGCCGACTTGCTGCAATAAAATGTTTTTTAAATTATGTCGCAACGCATATGCCTGAGATAATGCCACAAGCATCTAAAATACTATCAATCCCACAAAAAACTTGGGGAAAGCCACTTATCGACTATCTTGATCGAACAGAGATAGAGGCAATGATAAGCGCTGCAGACAGCACGTGGAGTGGCCAACGGGATCAAGCAATGCTTCTGCTACTATACAATACCGGTGCTAGAGTAACTGAGGTGATCAACCTTAAAGTCCAAGATATCGACTTGCAGTATCAACATACGGTGAGGTTTTTGGGGAAAGGTAGAAAAGAACGAGTTGTGCCACTGTGGTCAAAAACAATGGCTCATCTTAAAAAGTGGATATTAAAACTTCCTTCAGAACAATCAACTGCACCTTTGTTCCCTAACCGCTTTGGCTTTGCAATGACGAGATCTGGTGTAAGAAAACGGCTGCATTTACTTCAAAGTAATGCTGTTAAGAAGTGCCCATCACTCAGTAAAAAGTGTATTACTCCACACACGATAAGACACACAACCGCGATGCATTTATTGCAATCCGGCGTGGATTTATCGTTGATAGCACTATGGCTCGGCCATGAGCAAATAGAAACCACTCACCAATACATGAGCGCAAATCTGGAAATGAAAGAGAAAGCATTAGCTTCGCTTGCTCCCATCGATATTAAAGGCGAACGAAAACCTAAATCTTACCCCGAATCAGTACTTAACTATTTGGAGAGTCTGTGATTATGTAAATAAACATAGTGTCATTGTCCATGTAATATAAGGCATTAGGTAATTATGTTCACATAATGCAGTGGTGAACATAATTTCTCCCCATGGGAATTACGCGTAAGGCTCGCTCCAAGTGGTTAGTATCGATGCTCACTTGCGCATGCGTTAGGTAAGTCTTTAACTCATGATGGCGCTCATACGCATAGGCCAGTGCTTTGCTTAAGGGGTCTTTAGGGAGTAATCCCGGGCGCTGACGCTGCTCATATATCCAACTAAAGAATGCGGCGATAATTGGCTCGCTGTGTTTGAGGCGATAGTGCACGGTGTCTTCGGCATCAAGTGAATGCTGGCGTATGTGGGCTTCGACTTTATACAACTTTTGTATTTCAGCCAAGGCGTATTGCGCTTCTTTAGCATAATAATCCAGTGCTTTTTCGAAGTAACGACGAGTGTGCGCCCAACATGCCGCATGCGTAATGTGCTGGCCTTGGCTATTGAGTGTATCAATCACTTGGCTATAGACAGCATAGCCGTCGCTGAGCAAGGTACCGTTAAAGCCGGTTAGTTGCTCCATCGCATGTTGTTTGCCGCGTGAAGACGCCCACGTAAAGGCCACTTCATCTTGCTCGCCGTACATCGGCCAGAAGTAAGTTTGCTTCATGGCGTTGTGTGTGTTGCGTGAGCTTGAGCGGCGAGTCGAGGCTTGTCGACCCGCCTTCATCGGCGTTTCGTCCATGCTGATATGGCTACCGCCTATGATGTTTGCGAGCATGGCTTTGGCAATAGGCGTGAGTAAATCAATGCCTTGGCTCACATAATTAATCAAGGTCGCCCGCGATAAGGTAACACCTGATTGCAACATACGTAAGTGCTGACGATGCAGCGGTAAATGATACACCGCTTTGTCGACCATAAGACCCGCGATTAAGGACACATCGGCATACGTCCCTTCTAATACATTTGCCGGTGCTGCAGGTGATAAGATGTTGCCGTTGTCTTTTTTGCGCAATACTTGCTTACGGTAGATTAATACCTGATAACTGCCTGGCAGTTGCGCTAAGCGATGGGTTTCTTTGGTGCCAATGACTTCATAGTTATCCGCATCCTCACCTTCAAGCTCAGGGCACGGCACATCGATAATTTGTGTAGGCACTTCATCGGTAAAACGAAGACCTGTGTCATTGACGTTATTATCATCTTTCTGCTTATTGGAGCGGGCATAGCCTTTGATTACCTTTTTAGGTGCAGCCGGGATATCATCCGCCTTCGCCTGGCCAAACAAATGCCTTTGGTCTGGATTCTCCACAAGGTGCTTTTCAGACTTACGACCAAACAACTGACGTTTAAACCAGTCAACTTGTTGTTGTAAAGCGTCGACTTTAGCGCACACCTTTTGGTATTCCTCAACAGGAATATGGGCGGTATTGAGAGTCGTATCTAGTGCGCTTTTCATGGGCCGAAGTATAGCAAATTCAGCTACTTATGTCGCTTGTTTTGTTTACCTTTTTGCCAATAAATACCATCAATTAAACACTGTAACTGCGCGGCATTGAGGCCTATTTTACCCTCATCGCCAGTCACGTTGGCGAAGGTACCTCGCTCGAGTCTTTTTGACCATAAACAAAAGCCTCCTTGATGATAATAGAGCACTTTCATCATGGTGCGCTTGCGATTTATAAACACGAACCAGTCACCTAATTGTGCCTGCATCTGCATTTGACTATTCACTAATCCTGCCAAGCCGTCGAATTGCTTACGCATGTCGGCAATGCCAAGATATAGCCATATTTTAGCGTTACTGGCACTTAGCATTAGCCGTGGGTACTCATGTTGAGCACCACACCATTTGGCAAGGTTAATTCGATTTGCCACTGGCGAGTATCTGGCCCACTAGCGGTCATTGTTTCAATGGGTAACCATTGCGGTGGCATTTGCGGCAACGCCATATCCTGGCGTTTTTTGCGTTGCAAATAAAATGTGGAAGGATTAATGTTGTGGGTGTGGCAAAATTGCGCAATGCTCATATCGCTAACTTCTTGCGCGTCGATAAGTTGCTGCCATTCTTGAGGGCTTCGTCTAATCATTGATGTTATCTCCTGTTTTAATCAATGATTGAATTTTATAGGCTTAGATTAAGAATAGAAGAACGGTCTATTTTGATCGCTTACGTTACAAAAAAGGATGTATGGATCCAGGCTTTAGTGGAGCGCAGGGGTAAAGAATGTGCGGCGGTTGCGTTAGCCAACAAAACAGTGAGAACAGCGTTTGCCATGCTCACACAAGGCACAGAATATAAAGCGGAATATATCTCTGCTTAAAAAGGTTCACAATAAAATGCATAAATAAAGGTAAAAACCAGCGTATTAATTCAGTCGGACACTTAGAGTCTAGAGCTCGCTAAAAGATTTGAAAATACGTTCGCGAAAATATCATAGAGTCTGAGTTAGTTGCTCAATTAGAACTCGTACATAAGTTCGCATTTAATCCTTTTAGAAATGAATTTTGTTGTTGACAACGGGGGAGTCCACATAAGTGTCCGGTTGGACTTGACCAGAACAAACAGTTATTTCCTATAAAAGAGGAACAAGTTAGAATACCTCGGGTTTTTATATTTTGCTTCAAAATTCTCGACCCTAAGAGGACGACTAAAAACTTTTTCAAGTGTTTTAATTAACCAAGAACGTTTTCTAAACCGGGATTCTTTATTCGCGATATTTTTCTCGATCGTAATTAAAATCTCCCCAGTTTCTTGTCTACCGTCTAATATGAAGCCAATGTGAGGTAGGTATCTATGAAAATCATTTTCTTCAACAGGTAATTTGACATCGTCTGATATTACATCTTGGTTATGAAACGCCAACAAGGATAGAGATAAAGAGCGTAAACCCCATAACGAGCTAGCTCTGCCACTATAATTTTCGAGTAAATCAACATCCTCTTCAAAGTATCCTTGAGTCATGCAACCATTATTTAGCCCATTATTTTGTGTATAGTACTGCCATATTGCTTGGTTAGCTTTATGAGCAAACTTCAAATCACCTGTGTTTCCAGAAACCAGTGCTTTGCACAAAAAGGGCACAGCAGCTGCATATCGGTAACAACAACTCCGTCCAAAAATAGGGACTCCTTTTGGTGATATAAAATATTTATAATCTTCAGAAAAGTTTTCTAAACACTGCATTATAAAAAGATTGTCAAACTCACTATCAATCTTTGTAATCCAAAAAAGCATATATTGCATTTGCCAGACATTATAGTAATCAATATACCCGTCTTGACCGTCAGTAAACCAACCTCTTCCAACATGGTATTTTTTAAATTTCTGCCACGATTCTTGAGCCGAATTTGAATGAACCATTTTATCCTTATTATCCAGCTTCACTAATACCAAATTAACTACTATGCGGAATAATAACCAATTTCCTTCATAACTTTCTATTTTATTGATTTGTTTTAACCAGCTAATAACACAAATTAAATCCTGATCATTCAGTTCGTGGGATTCAATCAATAAGTATAAGCTAATAGCGATATCAGCTGACTCAACTATTCGTTGATCATTTTTCTTGAATTCGCCCCAATACCCTTTTGATTTAGGATTTGTTCCATTTTTTATTCCTTCAACTAAGTACGTTTTGATATCAATTAATTTGCCGTTTTGTATTTTTAGAGGTTTATTATTAGTAGCAGAAACCCAACATGCTAACATAGTCGAAACCCTAGCAAAGCCTTCCAATCCCTCAACTTTAGAACCTCTAGTTCCAGCACTCCCAGGATAATTAATTAAGCTTCCCGTATCATTGGAATAATGGTGTGCAGCATTAAAGAAATAGCTAGTCAGCTTATCAAGTGTGGAATCATTAAAAGGTAAATCAAGTGCATCCTTGATGTTCTTGTCAATTATTTGATGGTTCGGCATTTTTTTTATTTTTGTATTAAAACCTCTAGCAGGCTTCACACGTTTAAGTATTTTAGATAAAGAAAAATACGATAATAATATTACAAATGCGATAATAAAATAAATACTATCAGGGTTATCCATTTGTTTTCTCGATGAAAAATAGTATCTGCATTAGGGCGTAATCATCCTATTAAAACAAGTAAGTTTATAATTTATATTCTATCGAGCAACCGTCGTTATACGAGAAGAGCGAACGAAGAAAAATGGAAAAAGAATCCTTACTTACCCAACAAAGAAACAAGCGAATCCTACAACTTTTACAACATCCGATAATCGGCAAATGGGCGTAACTAACACATTGATATCATACACAATGAAATTATAGTCAACATCATGTTGAGATAATTATAGAATATCCGCGACACGTTCATTATTATTAGCATAAGCACTGACATATATTGAAAAATTATCTCTAATGATATGGTAATCCCCCCATTTTTAACTGAAGCTAAAAGTAGAGGCTTAGGCGACTAGCGCCAATTTTTGTTTCGGTGTAACTCCATCAATCCCCATATTGGGTCTTTCATGATTATAAGTCCATAGCCAATT